>Ga0209934_1000059_pt1 | contig 429352 bp, 346 predicted proteins | sample ThiBiot_750_plan_2_FD_183950 | JGI IMG/M metagenome (GOLD analysis project Ga0209934, IMG submission 183950) | Wastewater bioreactor microbial communities from Cape Town, South Africa - Thiocy_expt_750_plan (SPAdes) | ecosystem: Engineered > Bioreactor > Thiocyanate-remediating >... | reverse complement strand
TCGTTTCCGTTGGGACTGCAAAGGTAGAAATCTTTTCTGAACTTCCAAAAACTTTCTGAAGTTTTTTTTCTTTTCTCTTTTTCCGATTTCCGCGCTCAACTCTCGTTAAACCCTTCTTTTTTCATGGCTCCCTGCTCTCGCGGTAACCGCCCCTCCCTTGCGGAGTGGTGCAAAGATAGGGAGTTTACTAACAAACTTCCAAGCCTTTTGTTCTTATTTATTTCATTTTCACCTTAACTACCTGTAACGGTGCGAGATTCTTTTTGTAAAACAGGTGATCGGAAGGCTGGGAAGGCCGGTTCCGGGACAGAATGGGGACGGGAACCGGGACTCGATACAGGCTCCGCAGGGGAAACATGGATGATCCTGAAAATTGGATCCTACCGCGGAAACCGGACGACCCCTGCTGTGTTCCCACTTCCCGGGGAAAGAGAAACGGCATCGTGAATAGTAAAGGTGGTATTGTTAGGCCTGAAAGATGCAAAGGGCATTCTTCGCTCTGCTTTTGCCCAATTGAAGACGGTGGGCACACGCGCATCCGACAGAGGGCGAGTCAGCCATCGCCGATGGACGGGGCCGGGCGTAAAGATGGATGGCGAAAGGATCAGAAACATCGGGCGGCATAATCCGGCCGGGATCTTCTGCTAAAAGCCGGCGCGAACACTGTGTGTGGAATCCGTACCGGAAAGGCCGGAAAACTGTGCCACCGGAAAGATCGCATCGGAAAGAAACCGCAACGCAGGATATAACAGGGGACGGACGGATATCGGTAGGGTCGGAAAAGTGGCAGCAAACAGGTTTTGGAATACGCTCTTTTGCAACTATACTTTTTTACCTGTTTACTTAGGGTTAGTTTAGGTTTTAGTTGGGTTTAGTTTAGGTATAGTATAGGTAATAGCTAAGCAAACCCTAACTTATTACTAAGTTAAATATAAACAAAAGCTACCCTAAGGAATAAGGCATACTTAACTCTCCCTAATTTTATTTAGCGAAAGGTGAGTCCGACGCTAAGCCCGCACTCACCCCGCTGCCAGCACGGACAAATGACGTTCCGAACGCGACCATGTCCCCCGGATGCCCCTAAAAAAGGCCAATACCAGACCGAACCGCAGCCGAAAAAATCCGCAGCAACGCTGAAACATGTGAATATCTCAGGAAAACACGCTATAAAAGCACAAAAGAATACTAGGGCTCAGCAGCGGATAAATACACACTTAGAACTCGCCCCTCCCTTAAAAGCTCATATCCTATTATTATGTCCTGTTAGAAGTCAGATATCAAGGTATAATTGAATCACAGCTAAAAACATCTTATTCAATTTAAAAGAGGATAGAACGATTTCTTACAGGAAGTTCATTCAGTTTTCAAAACGTCAAGACAATGACGAGATCCACAAGCTATACCCACTAAACACAAAAGCTCCGAATCATTCACTGCGATTCGGAGCTTCATTTGCGCCAGTTAACCTATTCTAATCTCTTAATGCTGTAAGATCAACCTTAGGCTTGGGTAGGTTCATTTTTTTAATTGCCAGACGACAGGCATCAACCATTTCCTGCGTCATGGCATAGGTATACTTTCCATAATCGTCGTATTCCAAGGTACCAACGAAAAAGAATCCGTATTTATCAAAGAAATCCGTCAAATCCAATTTGGCCACTTCGCAAGCTGTTTTAACAAAATTCAGCTGGTGAACGGCAGGATTACGCTCACCCATCATGCGATCTGAACTCCAATCTGAACGCTGTCTTCTTGGTTTATTCATATTCTGCTGACGGAACGTCTCAAATAGATCGGCATAAAAATCGGGGCGTTTTCCCTCACCCTCAAAATAGAGCTGTAACTGCCAAAAAGGAATCAAACGATCGAATACATCCGGATCGGACAAATAAGAAATTCGTTTTTCAATAATATTGGTCCTCGCTTTCTCAAAATTGTTCTGCTCTGAAACCCGAGTTTTATTACCAAACGAACGTGTTACATATAAGGAGAACAGGTTGTTGCTCACCTCACCCAAGCCACCCCAATTAAACATTGGACGTGTCTGGTGTACGTGGCCCACCTCATGACTGAAACCCCAGCAAGGATCTCCTTTAATTACCGATTCCGGCGTTACCACCATCTTCATCGCGTAACCAACTTTATCGCCCATATAGGCAACCCCATCACCATCACGAAACATGTAATAATTATAGTTCACCCGCGCGAGAATACGATTTTTAGGTACTTTATTATACTTCTCCAGTCCCATTAAGCGATGTTGCCTATACACTAGCGAATCGTAATTACGAATTAGCTCGACACCTTTTCCATAAGCATACTGTTTCAATGCCTCTATTGGATAAGCGGTCTGAATATGCTCGCCTTTTGCATCCATAATGGGGAATACAGCATGATCGATCAGACTATTCCACTCCTTATTTCCCTGTTTTTTAAGATCAAAGTAACCGTTTACCTGTCCTGTCGGAAAATGAACTGTAATGGGGTTTTCCTTTTCAGGCTCTTCAGAGAAATAATCGATATAGGCTAAACTTCCGTAATCCTCGAGCTGGATAATATTCACGCCATTCTGCAATCTGAATTCCTGTTTTTCCAGTCCCCAACCTTTTGGGTCTTTTGTAGGTTCCTGCGGATTGGGAGCTTTTCGCAACCAGTTGGGCACAACAAGGTTTACCTCTTTACCAGCTGCAATACCATCCACGATAACAATATGCTTCCCTTTGGCAAGATACACACCGGTTATATTTTCATATTTACTATAACCGTCACCAATACTTAATTGATGCCCTAAAGTTGTCGGATTCAACAAGGCATAATAGGTTGCATATTTATACTCTTTATTATAGTTGCCATCAAGTATAGACTGCGCGACCCGGCGTAGTGTTGTATCAGCAATCTGACTGAGCTGTTTTTTCTTAATCCCCTTTTTTAGTGTTAACGCCAAAGGATCTTCGAATACAGCAAGATCGGCATAGGTTTGCTTGAAATCCTGAGCGGTTTGAGCCTTCAGATTGGCGCTTAGTATGAGGCCGAGTGCAACAGCAAGAAATTTTCTTTTCATCATAATTATGGAATATGGTTTACAATTCATTATTAATTTTTGCACATTTCCGTCAATGCAAGTTTATACCATCTATATTTTTTGAGCTTATAAATTCATAATTAATAGGAAGAGGAGGCGCACAAAAGCACACCTCCCCTTCTTAATAATTATATAAATTCATCTACTTTACTCTCGTCACTTGTGGAACAATAACATCCACCTGATAAGTACCTGGCACAAATGCCTGAAATGAAAATCTTGCGTTACAAGAATAAGTATTATAAGGTAATCCCAAGCTATCATCAAAATTGACATAAGGAGCAGGGATCCGGTAATAATAATTAAATCCATTCCCTAGAGAAACTAATGGAAAAGGCAAAACCCCATAAACAAACTCCATACGATCATCAAATAACGTTGTGGAAATAGAGTAATCCTGCATAGTTTGTAAATAACCGCCTGCAGTACCTGAGTTAGGACGCCTAGCTATTTCACCATTTTTAGGGTTAAATGGAACACCGTTTTTATCCACTATTTTTACAACAACTTTATTGTCTCCAAGGCCCAAGTAGGTTACTTTAATATGATTAGCATTGCTTGGAATAGATTTTGTCGTCGTTTCAGCACCAACTTTCATCGCGACCGTTGATCTTACAGCAGGAACATCAAAGTATGGTGCTTCAACCAATTTAAACTCACCGATAGCTGGATAAATTTTCGTACCCACAGCGTTCTTTATTTCTAAATCATAAATATAATGACCCTTCGGAAGTTTTAATGTATTTGGCGTCGACTCAATCGCTCCAGAAAATTTGTTGATACTTAATGCCGTCATTACGGTATCTTTTTGTTTAGCAGCAATCAGGTCCAACGTTGTATCAACTTTAGAATCATACAGTTTTTTCCAGATCTTAATCGGAAATGTTTGCATAAAAATATCGGTAACATCTTTTCCAGTTTCCTTTTGATACACTTTAAGCAATTTAACCTCAATTGGTTTACTGGATCCAGCTGGGTTTATTGCAGTTGAAACTTCGGATCTCCCCATTAGAATTTCGACAGGCAATTGTTCATAACGAATGATATCGCTCAAGTTGCCTTCAGGTATTTTTTTACAGCCCACAAGCGAAATTGCTGCGAGTCCAATACTATATAATAATTTACTTTTCATAGCCCTTAACGATAATAGAATAAAACATGGGAATTATTTAATACATGTACTACACCTGTGGTCGTTTGCGCATTAGAAGTTTGAACCAATGTTCTGTTGCCGACAGGTGGGATAATGGTCTTAACATCAAAAACATCTCCAATTGACTGATAAAGGTAAGTGAACATGACGACCTTCGGCAAAACAGTAGAATTTTCATTATAGCCTAAAGCAGGATCTCGTGTTTCCTCATAAGAAATGATAAAATTGCCCCCCTTGTTATTTTTATATTTTTTGCCCGATGCAGTAAGTTTATCATTCGTCAATTGTTCTTTTGTAATATACACATCAATTGAATCTGCAAATCGACCCAGTTCATACTTCATGATTGAATCTACTGTCCACATTTTTTTAGGATCAACTTTTTGGACTTGTTTTGTCCGAGCCTGCACATAGTTATAAACATCATAGTCTGTCGGAGCAAAAAAAGTAATCCCTTGCGCGTTGATCTTATCCTTCACACCTGCTTTATCAATCAACATCAAAACAGTATCAAACACACCATACTTATTACTTTTCATCCAATCATACGTTGTCATATTGATCTTTGGATTATGCAACTCTCCGCCCACAAAATAGTCATTCTTTTTGCATGAGCTAATAGCTACTATAATTCCAAGCAAACAAGCTATATTTAAAATAATCTTTTTCATAATTTCCTTATTAATGATTTCTCCACCAAGGGTTTTGGGTCAGCAATTCGTTTTGCGGCAATAAATTACGCATATCCAGCGGCCAATAATATCCTTTGTTAGCTATTCTATCTTGCGAATATGCCGAGTATTCATCAAATTGTTCAAACATGTTCATCCGAATCAAATCGAATTGAATGATTCCTTCTCCAATCAACTCTCTTCTCCGTTCTTTGAATATCTCTTTAAACAATTCCTCTCCAGAAACTTGTATTTCTTCGAGGCCAGCTCTTTTTCTAATTGTATTCAGGTCATTCAATGCAAGCGCTTGCTTACCGTTCTTATAATAAGCCTCCGCCCGCAGCAGGATGATATCGGCGAGACGAATGAGTACCAGATTATTGCTAATCGCATATTTACCTTCCCTGTATTCAATTTTATTATCGTACTTGCGAATGCTTCTTAATTCCGACCCATCCGGAAAAGGCAAAGACATTGAATCTAACCTTGCTTCAGGTTTATCAAATTCACTGTCAAGAAATTCAGGTTCAATATACCAAGCGGAGCTGCTACCTTTACCGGGAATAGTGGCACTTGTTAGAAATCTACTAAAGAAATCTTCGGTAAATTCATTGCCGCTCTCGCTATAGAGCATATTCAATTCGAAGATTGATTCTTTAGAGTTACCCAACCATATCTTCCGATAGTCTTTGACATCTTCTAGTGCATATCCAAGCTTTAATGTCTCATTCGTATACTTCTCCGCATTAACATAGTCATGTTCCCAAGCACAAACCTCCGCCATCAGTGCATTAGCAGCACCCTTAGATGCAAAACTCTTTGTCGAGTTTTGTTGAAGATTAGCGATCGCAAACAATAAATCCTCCTTACAAAATGCTAAAGTTTCCTTTTCTGCTGTCCTTGCCATATCAGGAATATTCTGAGGATCTTTAAACGTTTCTTTAACCAATAGTACATCTCCCCAAACCCGCTGCATGTAGAAATAGGTAAATGCTCTCAAAAATCTTGCATTCGCGATGTAACTATTTTTCTCTGCTTCACCGTCACTGAACAATTTATTGTCCATCCCCTGAGCCTGATCAACAATCAAATTACATTGATTGATTACACCATAAAAACGCGTCCAGTTCCAAAGACTACCCTCCAAGTATGCTGCGTAGCTAAAAGTATAAGGTCCCTTTGCCCCACCCTCTCTTGAAAGCTCTTTCATATTCCAATCATCACCCGAGCGATGCATTATTCCAGATGCGATATCCCCAAATATGAAATACGATCGATCTGCCCTAAGCGAGTTACGCAGCAATGCATATGCACCAAGTGTTGCCCTATTTACATTTTCGCCATCTTTCCAAAACACCTCATCGTAAGTGCTATTTTCTGGCTTTAAGTCCAGATATTTCGAACAAGAGGAATTAAATAATAAAATTCCTGATATTCCGACTAATGATAATATATATTTAAATTTCATTTTGATCGTTTTTTAAAAGTTGACTTCTAGACCGATTGTATATTTCCTAGGCAATGGATAAGCCCCGCCGCTATATTCCCCTTGCGGTGTCACCAATTCAGCATCAGGGACTGAAGCTTTCTGAAAAGTATGGAGATTATCCACCATACCATAGAATCTTATATTTCTAGCTCCTATCTTTAACCGTTCCACGACATTTTTAGGTAAAATATACCCGACAGAAATTGTCTTAATTTTGAAATAAGTACCATTTTCATTAAACATCGTGCTAAACGGAAGATACTGATAGAAATAACTTCCATAGGGAGATATCGAAGGAAAATTTGCTTGATAATTTGGATCCTTTGCCTTTTCAGGTGTCCAGTAATCCAAGCCTTCTAGATCAGGTAGCCTATTGTTTGTAAACTTATTTACACTACCACCAATAGCATTAAATTGGTTGCTCTTTAAATTGTTAATAATATCACGCCCGATGGTAAAGGTATTTAGCATACTAATTGAAAAACCTCTGTAGATAAACTCATTAAACAAGCCCCCCGTAATGCGCGGATTCGGGTTACCCGTTAACATCAAGTCACCATCCGCTGCTCCTTTATCTTCGTCACTCCATGTATCCCAATCTTGATTTACATCCGCCCAATTTGGGAATCCAGGTTTTACAACATAATTTCCTTTAAATACCGTCATAGGTTTGCCCGTCACTGGATTTACAGGAATTTGATCTTGATTCGAATACACGCCCTGATAGATCATTTGAGCCCATCTATATATAGGACTCCCTACCGTATACAACAATTGTTGATTCCAACCTCTAGAATCGGCATAGAAACTACGATCTCCAAATGGCAATGAACCGATTCTATTTTTGTTAAAAGTCATATTTAGATTAGTATTCCATTGCAATGCACTCGTTTTAGGCAGATTTCTTGTCATAATAGTCAGGTCAATCCCCTCATTATAAACGGTCATTGGCACGTTAAACGACAACTTTGTGTAACCTGTGTAATATGGGAATGAGAATCCCATAATTGGATCTTTCAGAGTTTTTCGATAAGCATCGAACGTCACTGTTAAACGATCATTGAAGAGCCCCAAGTCAAATCCAATATTTGTTTGCTCAGATTTATTCCAGGTCAGATTTTTTAATGTCAGCGGTTTTTTAAAGGATGGCACCGCGAATGTAGTTCCATTGTATGTGTCCGATGACAAGGCCCAAACGTTATAAGGTGCATAAAAATCTTCCGGAAGGACACCTGATTTACCCCAGCTTCCTCTCAATTTAAGCATATTAACCCAATCAAATTTTTTCATAAAATTCTCATCAGAAATAACCCAAGCAGCTGACAATGCAGGAAAGGATCCCCATTTGGTATTAACACCAAATCTGGAAGAAGCATCTGAACGCCAAGAGGCATTAAAGATGTACTTTGATTTAAAATCATAGGAAAACTGTCCCATATAAGATAGAAGCCCAGACTCCACCTTGTTTGTACTTGCTATTAAATCTTTTGTTGCAACGCCTTGGATTACATGAATATCGTCTGTGGGCAGATTATATCCTTCTGTTTTATGGGACAACTGCTTATCATATTGAAAAGATTGTAACGCCGTTAAATTAATCGTGTGTTTTTCATTAAATGTTTTTACATAATTCAATACGTTTGCAATATTGTAGGTATAGGCATTTCTCCCCGTTGATGCAGCATAGTTGATACCTTGATTAAGTTCACGAGGTTGAAATTGATTTCGGCTATCCATATTTGCCTGTACTGAGCCCTCCAATGAATATTGCAATCCCTTTATGATATCGACATATGTTTTTGAAAAAATATTGATATTATCGGTCTGATTATCATCCGTTAATTTATCATATTGCCCTAAGTAGAAATCATAATCTGCCTGACCAAGTCCGACAAAAGAAGAAGGCATCTCCCCTTGATTCACCGGAACGACCTGGTCAATACCTCTACCAAGTCCACGTTTGCGGTTTATTCTTGCTGCAGACACCATAAAATCCGATTTGATAATAGGTGAAAGTGTAAACCCAAAATTACCTCTTATCGAGTACCGCTTAAATCCAGTGTTACGCACAACACCATCCTCATTATAGTAACCCGCAGATAATCTGTAATTAACAGACTCGCTTCCACCTGCAATACTCGCATCTGCGTTATCAATATTTCCTGTTGTATAAAACAAATCTTGCCAATCCGTTGCATTATTGTAGCTACTATTCAAACTGTCTGTTAAGGGCTGCGTAAATCCACCCATCTGAGCCCATGAAGCATATTGACTTAGAATATCCATCTTTGTCCTTCTTTCTGTAGCTCCCCCTAAGGTTCTTTGCAATTGCGGCCTTTCCGTAATTCCCCTGTAATAGGATGCTCTAATTGATGGCTTTCCTACCCGGCCCTGTTTTGTTTTGATCACAATAACCCCATTCGCACCACGAGAACCCCATACCGCTGTCGCTGCAGCATCTTTCTGCACAACAATACTTTCAATATCGTTGATATTGATACCCGCAATATAATTGGTTCCTGTAGCTGATGACCCACCTAAGTCAGAGACTGATAGTGGCATCCCATCAATAATATATAGTGGAGAGCTCATTGTATTTGCCAAGTCGACCTCACTATTCAGATCGGGGGAAATTGTGGTATTACCACGCACAGTAAACGTATTCCTCGCTCCAGGCTCTCCTGTAAAGTTTTGGATATTGACACCTGCGACCCTTCCTTGCAACAAGCTCTCGAAACTCGGTGCAGGCAAATCTTCAATCGTCCGGCCTGAAATAACCTGAACAGCACTAGTCGTCTTTTTAACAGACTGTTTTTGATATCCAACAACCACAACTTCTCCTAAGAAGGAGTCATCTTTTTGAAGGACTACGGCAGGAGCCTGTTTTGTTGTCACCTGGACCTCCAGCTTTTTAAAGCCGACACCAGAAAAAACCAATGTTACGGGAAGGCTTTTTACGGCCAACGTGAATGAACCTTGCTGATTTGTAGACGCTTGATTCGTTGTTCCTCGCTCTGTGACGGTCATACCCGCCAACGGCTGCCCATTTGCATCTCGAACAGTCCCTTCCACAGGGATTGTTTGGCCGAAAACATGAAAATAGGACATCACCACGAGAATAATAATAGGTAGAATTCTCTTCATATTAATTTAGTGTTAGTGAAGTGAAGGTAGATCAAAAATCCTGATGTCACAAAAAAGAAGGGGCAAATAAATAACTATTAGAATATTAAATTTCAGAATAACACAATCAAACGATTGCGCTACTTTTACGCAATCGTTTGAGTAAATTTTACAAAAAGCTGAATTTGTATCAAAGAGATCAGATTAGCGCTATTTAAACGTTATCTTAAGATGAACGCTGTAAAAACGCTTCACAAATATTAACAAACAGCACACAATTGTAAGCTGCATTGAAATATCCTATTAGTTAATCAATATTACTAACTTTATATACTCGATCATTTTAAAATTTAATCAATACAATCTAAAATTCTACGAACTTTTCGATGACTTAATTAATACAACTAATATAAAACAGAACGTCTATTAGCTAAGAGGTCAAATTAGGTTTTTATCTTCCGTTAGGCGATTTCGTTATCAAAGAAGTATCCACGAGAAGAAGAAAAAGGCTTATTAAACTAAAAATAGCGCCATCCTATCGTAAGCGCTATTTTTAGAACAACAAGTTGATTAACAAAACGCTGCTTTGTCAATGAATCCCTTTAAAAATTCTATTCCACCGTACTTTGGAAAGTCCATTACCATCTGCATTCCAGCTCATCCAGGTAAATAATGCTTTTCCGACAATATGATCTTCCGGAACAAATCCCCAATCCCGCGCATCGAGCGAATTGTGCCTATTGTCGCCCATCATCCAATAATAATCCATTTTAAAGGTGTAGGAATCTGTTCGGTTTCCATTGATATAAAACCCATCCGATTTCTTTTCCAATTGGTTCTTTTCATACACACGGATAGCTCGTTCGTATAGTGGAAAGGTCTGTGCGTTTAATGGAATAGTCATTCCTTTCTTAGGAATAACTAAGGGGCCAAAATTGTCGTAGTTCCATTTGTATTGTGGATCATTTGGAAAGGTATTTGCTTGTGCAACTCCCGGTTTTTCCAAGTTCATTTGCATGGATTTGACATTGGGCCAGGATTTCACCATTGCCGCCTGTTCTTGGGTTAAAAAGATGAGATAAGCGCCGGGCTGAATGGGAGAGACTTCTATTCCCATATCTTTCAAGCGCTGTTCGTCCAGACCAGTCTCATCGGTGATCACAATATAATCCATTTGACTTTCCGGAGCAACAAAACCTGGCTTGTCGTTCACAAACAATACCCCTTCTTTCATACCGATTTTATCTCCCGGCATTCCCACACATCGCTTAATCAAATGTTCACGTTTGTCTACTGGGCGGGTCTGAATCGTAAATTGTTGGTGTACGGCTTCACGTCCCATACTACGCACCAAATCATAATAGGGCGAGTCCTGATTTTCCACAGCAACCGTATCACCGGCTGGTGCATTAAAAACGATTACATCATTCCGCTTGATCTCTTGAAATCCGGGCAATCGTTTGTAAGGAATTTTAATGAGTTCAGAAAAGGCTTTCCCTCCTATTAATGGCATCGTATGATGTGCAAAAGGAAAGGCTATTGGTGTATTGGGGATGCGGGGACCATAATTTAGTTTACTCACAAAAAGATAATCGCCAATGAGTAAAGACTGCTGCATAGAACCCGATGGAATCATAAATGCTTCCAATAGAAATCCACGAATTAGCGTTGCAGCGACAGTTGCAAACACAATCGCGTCGGCCCATTCACGCACTATTGATTTTTTATAGGGATATTTCTTCTTATAATCCATATAAGATTGATGTGCGATCTCCAACTCAGCTTCCTTTGTCGCCCCGCGACCTTCGGCATGCGCTGCTTTCAGATTTTTGGTGTATAGCCCATTTAGAAATTGCACATTTTTATCTTTGCCCCAAAGTGGCAGAACGATGAAAGGGACCAGTACTGCGGCGCAGTTTTCCCAAAATCTTCTTTTACCAAAACAATGAATAAAATCGAGGTAGAGATTATAAAATACAAAAATATTAACGATCGGAACCAGCAAAAGGATCAGCTGCCAGGTCTTCTTGCCTAGGATACGTGATTGGATCCACTGACTATAGACGGGCACAACTCCCTCCCAGCCTTTGCGTCCTGCTTTTTCAAATAGCAACCAAAAGCCGTAAACGGCAACTATAGTCAGTACAATAAAGATTGTAAGTATCATAAATTCGTTTAATTGCAGAATCAGTAATTAAAAAAAATATCAATAAATAATAAGTTTCTTTCTCTCCTCGGAAGAGGTTTTGGAAAGTTGAAGCTCATTGTAGCGCATAACGTACTTTATAAAAAGATCATAATCGTACTTCTTTTCATTTTCAAACTCAGCAAATAGCTCCGGTTCGTCATTGATCAAACGCCCCAAAGCAATTGTCCGCTTCTTTTTGCTGTTGCTAAAAAGTCCATTCGTATTGCTATTTATTTCAATCACCTCACCGGTTGACTTTTTTAATGCATAGGCATATTTAGACTTACTGACTCCAATGGATAACATCGTACCACCACCGCCTGTACCAAACATCATTCCGCCGCCACCACCGAGATTCAAATTAGACACATAATAAACCATTATTTCTCCATCAACCAGCACTTCAGCAAAAGTTGGCTCCTCTGTATAATATCGACCTATTTGAAATACTTGTGGAGAAGTTCCCTGAACAGGTTCCAAGCCATTTTCGACATAAGAGGGTGCATAGACTTTTCTTTTTGATTCCCAGTAAGCACGAAATACCTGATCTGGGGTAAAAGTTAGTTTCTCTTTCTGTTGATTTTCAAATTTGAGTTTGTGATCCTTGATGGAGGAGATTTTTCCATAAAGGGTATCTGCGTTCATAAGCACTACGTAATCCAATTTTTTTGCGGCTTCCTGGGCACTGGCTGTCATTAGTATACTGGCGCAGGAAGACAAAATCACAGCAGTTAAACTTGATATGGCTTTCATTGAAATCTGTTTTTGTCAATAGCTTTTGATCGCATAAACTCTCTTGACTGTATTCACTTATACTTGGCACTCTCCGCCAAGCTTCACGTAAAACTACATAAAAATATGAAATTCAAGTTCAGCCTAAGGAGTTTTAACGTTTGTTAGCATTTTGTTTTGCGAGGTGCTGTCCTACAATACTGCGAAGATTTTAGGATTCCGGGTTTCTCAAGCAACAACAGTTACACAGCAAAAAACAAAGCCACATCATTTTTGCTGATGTGGCTTACTGAACTGTGCATGAAATGATTTTAACTTTTATATTTACTTTCAAATGCTGTAGATGCTTTATTGACACCATTGCTCATATTTTCAAACGCTTTATTAATATTGTCAAGCAATGCAGACTCTTTGGTAGCATCTGGTGTTTTATTTTTTCGGAGCTCAATCAATTTGGGATAATCCTCTGTAACGATTTTCTTATACCCATTTAAGCCATCAAGCACTGCTTTTTGGAATGTCGCATCGCCTTTGAAATCTCCCAGATCTTCTACTTTCTTGATATCATCATTCAGAGATTTTTCCCAATCTGCACGTACCTGTTCGGCTTTCGTATAATCGGAACCATTCATTGCGGCATTCATCTCCGTCACATGTGTTTCACTACTGTTGATAACAGTAATGATCGAATTGTTGTATGCTGCAGGATCTTTTTCTCCCGTACTACAACTTGACATAGTCAATACCGCTACGGTCACCATGCCTGTAATAATTTGTTTAATCATTGTTGATCTATTTTTTCTTTATATTTCAGCATTAAATGCTCATTTACACAAAGATAGTCTTCAAATCATCGGGATTTCATCACGGAAATCAGGGATTTCCGGGGCCATTCAAGCTAAAGGGACATTAACTGATTGCGAAAGTTGTGATTGCCATTGCGTTGATCAAAACGGTCTGCAAGTTGATCCGCTAGTTTCCCATAATGGGTCGCCAGTTCGCTTGCGGTGTAGGTATTTTTCCCTTGAAAAAGATTATGCTGATTGCCGAGCTCAAGTATAAAAGGTTCGTCGGGACCGAAGTTCTTCATGGCTTCGGCGATATAGCAGGCCAATTGAAACATGGATCTATTTTCGGGACCATCGGCCCAAGGTAAAAAACGTTCGATCCATTCTTTGGCTTTACCATTATCGGTATAGGAAAAATAGGTTGCTAGTTTAATCGTCGAGATCAAAATTGCGGAATCCTTTTCTTTCTTAAAAACCTCCTTTTCTGCCAGCAGCGCCATTTTATCCGCTTGTTCGGTATCACCTTGCTTAAGACCTTCATAAGCCAGGTTCACGGCCGTACGCAAAGGGACATGGGAACAGGTAAACTGCCCTTCAATTAAGGGCAAGGCTTTCTCGGCCGCAGGAGCATATCCATACTGTAATAGTGTTGCTGATACTTCGGCATCCATTTCACAGGCTTCACAGTCGCTCATGTCATCTCTCTGCACAGCATTTACGTTCTTCAATGCGCGCTCGACAGCGGCTATATCTTTTTGCGCAAGGGCATCACTTAGCTCTTCATTGTGTATGGCACGCTTTCCATAACCGTTACGAATCAAGCGTTTTTCAAAGTCGCCCAAAGCTGCTTCAATCTGCTCACGGCTGACAGCAGGATTATCGTATAATTCGGACATCATCCATTTGTATTGCCATAAGAAATCTTCTTCATTAAAGAGTTCCGGATTTTCATCGTAAGCTTGTAATATCCACGCAAATGCGGGTAACGACTCGGTTGAAAAAGCGAGGTCTATCTCTTCACTGATTAAATCTAAACGAAGGTCATATCCCCATTCAATATCTTGGTTTTCATCTGCAATCCGTATAGCCTGTGTCAATAGATTAACCTTCTCCAAGGTATTGTCTACGCGTGCAACCTGATTGCGCAGTTTCTGAATTTTAAGTGTATACATCTTCTTATTCTCTTCTTTTAATGAAATATTTCCTTTTTAAATAAGCTCTCTAAAAGGTAAAGGGAAATTCTGACCTAGTGTAGAAATCCCTCCACCGCGTTAAAGATTCACAAAATTATCCAGCCCCATTACAATGAGGCTCTTTAGGGCTTCGTTCATGACCTTCATTTCCCGTTCCTGGACCGGGTACTTGCCCAAAATGAGTGCCTGCACGTAAAGTACTTCAATGACTGAACGCAGCATGTAAGCATCTTTAATATCCATTAGGGTGCTGATCAGCTGATTATCCGCATTTAAACATAAGGTATTCTGGATCTTATTCGGCCTGGATGTCTTGAGGACCTGCGCAAAAGGATTTGCATTTTCCTTTAATTGGCTAATCGTACTCTCTACACTATTTTGGTCCATTTTTGTAAAAATAGCTGGTGTATCAATCGGTTTAAACCGCCTAATTTCCAAGATGCAGCTGTAATCGTCCAAAATGCGCTGCGCTTCTTTCTGAAAAGAAACATATTGATTTTGCTCATCCTCATGAATCGGCTGAAATGTTTCCAGGAGCTGATTTGGCGACATCTCTGTTATCTTATAGTCGGGGTATCGTTGTTTGATCTTGCGGAGCAACTCCGTATCAAAGGTATAAGAAGCATTCACAAGAATCATTCCCTGTGTATCGGCCATACGGTCAATCTGTTTGAAATCCTCAAAATCAGCGCAGTAATAGAGCTGCTGTTGCTGATCGATGATATTTTGGAAACTCCGCTGTCCGCGATTGGTTTCAAACGGGATATCAGCTAAAAAAATAGCCAGGAAGTCGGGATCTTCGAGCGCAAAAGCTTTTAAATGGAGATAATGTGTCTGGATAATACGTATATAAATATCGAAGTCTATCTTCTTCACTTGTTGCAGGTACGTTTTGAGCACTGCTGCAATTTCTTTTCGCGCCTGCCGCAATAGATCATTTTTCATCAGAGACTCTCGTGAGGCAGTAGCACTAAGTTCCTCTGTATTGACAAGCATCCGGACAAAAAAGGCCCAATTTGGCAAAATAGACTGATCTTCTTCGGCAAGAAACATGCGCTTCAAGTAAATTCGGTGACGCTGCTTACTACTAAACTGGGTACGGAAAGGTAAAATATACAACACACCCTTTGCCTTACCCGCCGTCGTTTCAAATGGAATTGCATCCAAAAAGTTGACATGAAAGAGTTCTTTGCCTATAGCAAGCAATTCCGCCTTCGAAACCGATGGAGCTAGCCATTTAGGTGATTCTTTATGGATGATCTTTTCGGCACCTCCCACCACGATAGAAATAGTTTCTCGCAGCGCATCTCCATAAAACTTAATTTTTTTCTCAAAATAATCCCCTTCAAAAATATAGGAGAATTGCTTTTTAGGGCTTAGGATAACCCGTGTTCCGACAGGAATATCTTCTGTCAGACGCTCGATTTTATAGTCCCCTTCAGCTCTAGCCGTCCAACGTAGAGGCAGTTGTTCAAGAGCAGATTTTGTTTCAACAATAATCTCATCGCTGACCACAAAACAAGAAAGCAGTCCAATACCAAACTTACCGATAAAGTCCTGAGCATCCTTGATGTCCTTACTCTTTGAGCTCTCCCCGATAACCGACAAAAATTGATGAATATCGGCCTCCTTTAGGCCTATTCCATTATCGCTGAACAGAAACTTCGGCTGTTCAGTGCTTGGCAGCTCAATCGTTATTTTTCCTTGATGGTATTCATCCAAGTGTTTCAATGCTGTAATTGCATCCACGCCGTTTTGAAGCAGTTCCCGAATAAATGTATTGGGATCGCTATACAGGTGTTCTGAGAGCAGTGCGATCATTCCTTTCAGATTGACCTGAAAGGAATAGGATTTTTCTTCGTGCATGTTTTTCTTACTTTCTCGTTTTCTTTGTCAATCGAATAGCATCTTCATGTCCATTGTCTGCCGCCCGTTCAAACCACTCCAGGGCAAGATCTTCATTTTCTTCTACCCCGTCCCCCATGAGATAACAGTTGGCCAGTTTATATTGTGCGTCAGCATGATCCGCTTCGGCGGCCTTCATAAGCCATTCGACACCGTCTTGAAGGTCCATCTGTACGCCATCTCCTTCCAGCAGTTGCACCGCAACAAAGTAAGTGGCATACACATTCCCTTGCTGCGCTACTTCCATAAAATACCCATAGGCGGCTGCTTTATCGATCTCGGTACCTATTCCAAAATAATAACAACGGGCCAATCGGTAGCTCGCCTGCTGATTTCCTCGCTCCGCAGCTTGAGTATAATATCCAAATGCTTTTGTCGGCTGTGCTTCCACGCCGATACCAAACTCATAGCACATGCCAATTCCCTCCGTCAGATAGCCAAGTTTTTCGGCACGCATGTAGTAATCAAAACCTTTGTCGTATTCTTCCCGCTGATCATAGTCGAAGAAAAAGTAGTCGCCAAGCAGCACGAGTGCCTCAGCTACATTTTTTTGTGCTGCCTCTTCCAAAAGCTGAAGACCATGTGCTACATTCTGTTGCACCAAACCGGTCAAATAATATCGTCCCAATACGTAAATTGCATAAGGGAACCCCAGATCGGCAGCTTTCTTAATGTTTTCCTGTGCTTTAAATGTATCTTGGTTCAATCCATAACCATACTCATAACAGAGACCCAGATCAGTCAAAGCCTGTACATGATTTCGTTCAGCAGCCTGTTGGTATAAAGCAATCATCCGGTCCAGATTTATCTCCGTACCTATGCCCCCCCGGTAACATCGCGCCAGTTCATATATACTATTGAGCTCCTGCATCCCGGCTCCGGTTTCAAAGGCGGTAAAAGCTGTTTTCGGTTGGGGAGCTCCGGACTGGTGATAATCATTTTCCAAATAAATACCTTTTAAATAATAGGCATAGGGATAGCCAAGATCTGCCGCACGCGAGAAATAATCAAAGGCCAATTTATAATCCGGTTCGGATTTTAATTCAGCAGCTAAACCCATTTCAGTCAGCGCAGTAGCGTTATTATATACTGCCGCTTCCTCGAAGTAAGGCAATGCAGCTGCCAGATCAGGCGCATCATTATGGATTCCATACTTTAAGAATCTGCCGACTTGATATAAAGCTTGTGGCAGTTTATCTTTTGCGGCATCCTGATAATAATCAAAGGCGGCTTTGTAATCCGCCGCCAAACCCTCGTAACCAGATTCGAGCATGTTGCCTAGGCGCAACTTCGCGTAAGCAATATTTTTTTCTGCCATTTCGCTGAAGCGCTGGAATGCTGATGTTTCATTCCTAGGAAGGAACTGACCTTCGAGGAGGATTTCAGCAAGTTCAACCTGCGCTTCCACATAATTATCTCTCTCGTCGAGCAAATGCAATAAAGATAATCCCTTTTCGATGTCCTGCAGCGCGTTCTGATAGAGATAGAGACAAGCAAGACGATAGCCCGCATAATTATTATTATAATCGTATGCTTTCTGGAGATACCACAGCGGTTCTTCGAAATCCTGTTTTTCCAGACGGTCATTGCCTAATACCTGAAGTTTGATAAGTGCTATTTGCACCGCAGCATCCATCATTCCGTATTCAAACAGCTCTTGATATTCCGGTATAAGAAGCTCCTGTTCAATTAAGGAAGCCGCCTCCGCACGTTTTATTTCATTCAGCACAAATCTGCAGTAACGAGACTCAGCCATCGCAATACCCTCTTCCAGTGTTTGCAGGCGTTTTTCCTTGTCCTCTTTACGCGCATAGTAAAATTGTAGCGCCTCATAATAATGGCGCAGTAGTTTCCGCTCCGGCGACTGCTTGAGCACCTGTATACGGTCAAAGACTTCTTCGTATTTATCGGTCCAGACATCGATATGGGCAGCATAAGCAATTCCCCAGCGATCTCCGCCCAACGCGAGCTCATCCAGTTCGGCCTTGGCGCTATCGCGGTCGATAGCAGACAGCATGCCTAAATAATTGTAGTATAAATAAAGAGGTCTTGCCCATTCAACACCCGCATCGATGCCTCTCTTCAAATACAGGGAAGCTTTTTCTTTATCCACCACATGTCGGCGGCATAAAATATGCTGTAAGCCAAGCTCCACCCATGCGTGAGGATTGATTGCAGCATAGCGCTCCAATATTGTCCGTATTTTATCAATAAAAAAGGAATAATCCTCTTCGTTCAGATATACGTTTGCTGCAAAATCAGTTCCTTTTTCAAATAATGCATCATAAAGTGCAGCCGCACTGGGTTGCTGCAAGTTGTGCTCAAAATAAATTAGGACATCAAGCCATATATCGGGCGTAATGCGTTTCGAAAGGTCAACTGTCAATTGATGTTCAGCCGATTGCAACGCGGCAACTTTAATAGAATATTCTTCACTTAACTTCATATATCATCGTATGTACTACTTGTAAAACATGCTTTTTATACTCTTCAGGCGCCAAAAAGCAACAAAAACTTTGCCACTGTATCGTACAGTCTATTCTGTTATTATAATGCAACCATATTGCTTTTAAAATCTTTTCACTATATTTGTTGCAACTTAATTGCAATACATACTACTTGGAATACATATGGATTGCACGACTTACGCTTTACGAATCGAATACACATAGATGAATAGGTATATTATTTTTTTAATTATCGCAGCACAACAACTATTTCTCCCGTGTTATGGACAGGAGGAGAGCATCGAGCTTGAAGAAGTTAAAGTAGGCGGGCGACGTTATAACCGCGCAGCAGAGGGCGCATTATCGATTCAACTGTTGACTGCCGACTCTATACAAAAATACCAAGGCGGGAGTTTAATGCAGACATTAAGCCGACTTCCCGGTGTCAGCGCCATCGGCATAGGTGCCAATCAATCTAAACCGCAAATTAGAGGGCTCGGATTTAATCGTGTGGCCACGGTAGAAAATGGAATTAAACATGAAGGCCAGCAGTGGGGATTGGATCATGGACTGGAAATCGATCAATTCAGTGTGGGAAGTGCCGAGGTACTTAAGGGGGCCAGCTCATTTCTCTATGGCTCAGATGCTATTGGGGGTGTGGTTCGGTTAGCACCGCCAGCGGAACTACAGAAGACAGGTTTTAAAGGGCAGTTTAACCTATTGACAAAGTCAAATAACGCGACTTTTGGCGGATCGCTACAAGCACAGGGTAGAAAGGGGAATTGGGTATTTGGAAGCGGATTCACGCACCTGGAATATGGCGATTACCGAGTGCCCACAGATACCGTCTATGTCTACAATTATGCGGTACGCCTGAAAAATCGGCATGTTCGCAACACAGCAGGACGAGAAACACATTTTCAACTACGTGGTGGATATCTATCGGATCGTTTTTCTTCGATTTTCTACCTGAGTAATTATCATACAAAGCTTGGCTTCTTTGCCAATGCGCATGGCTTGGAACCGCGGGGCGTAGATACAGCTCTTTATGACAAATCCAGTCGTGACATTGGTTTCCCTAGCCAGACGGTCAATCACCTGAAGATTATTAACCGCAACTTTATCGATCTGGATAAGCATAAGCTTTGGATAGACCTGGGTTATCAGAAAAACTACCGCCAAGAGTACAACAATTACACCGCGCATGGTTATATGCCTCCCGTTTATCCAAACGATATGACTGTCCCGATCAATTTGGAAAGGTTGTATGACAAACGGGTCTATAGTATCACTGTAAAAGACCAATTTGAGTTGGCCAGACATCGACTTACCCTAGGTGCAAATGGAGAGTATCAGGACAATCGGATCGATGGCTGGGGCTTCCTCATCCCCTCATTTAACCAAAAAGCAATGGGCCTATTCGTATACGATCAATACAAGCTCGCGGACCAAACGATGCTGTACGGGGCGTTGCGTTACGATTACAGCCATATTCAGACGTCACCTTACCGGGATTGGTTCGAATCACAGCTGGAAGACAATCAGTCGGGAAGAATAGTTCGGGCTTCAGCGCTCAGTCGCCGTTTCAATAGCCTGGTTTGGTCTTTAGGAGCGGCACATCAATTCGGAGATCTGGAAACAAAAATCAATGTAGGAAAGAGTTTCAGGGCTCCTATTGCACAGGAGCTCGGTGCTAATGGTGTCAATTATCACTACTTCAGTTATGAAAAAGGCAATCAATCCTTGTCCCCCGAACAATCCTACCAGCTGGATTTATCATTGACCTGGAGTCCCAGAAAAGTCTTTGTCGCCTTTACGCCGTTCTTTAATTACTTTTCCAATTATATCTACCTCAACCCCACGTCGCGCTACGATCAATATTATGGTGCCGGCAATCAAATCTTTGAATATATGGAAAGCCGTGTTCGCCGCTATGGAGCTGAATTGAAGCTCAGCTATCAGCTTTTGAAACAATGGAAAGTAGAATTATTGGGCGAATATGTCCGATCAGAACAACTATCGGGTGCAAAGAAAGGCTATACACTTCCATTCTCTCCGGCACCGTCAGCGTTGATGGACATCAGCTGGACAGCAAAAAATACCAAACATTTTAAAGAGACCTACCTTTCCGTCGATTGCAAGTGGACAGCTGCGCAGCATCATATTGTTCCGCCAGAAGAGTCCACAGCAGCTTATCAGGTTTTCAACTTTCGAGCAGGAACACAGCTTCGGTTTTCGGGATCTGCCCTTCAATTACGCCTGCAGGTTCAAAATCTTTTTGACAAGAAGTATATGGACCATACCAGCTTTTATCGGCTGATCTCATTGCCTGAACAGGGGAGGAATTTTGTTCTATCCATTGGAGTTCCCTTTGGAAAACAGTCCAGATCGTAACATGAACGACCGCGAATGAAGAATAAAAATAACTTTTACCGAAATATAGCCACTTTAAATAAGCCTTTGATCGCAATGAATTACGTGAATCGAAGCGTACAGTGAACTCTTATACAATTTGTAACGAAGACACCTGAATAACCGAACATCACACAGGCATGCTAACAATAAAAGATATACGAATGAATAAAAATTTAAAAATGAAAGGATCTCCTATGAAAACAGTCCAAAAATATACACTTATCGCGGTGTTACTTACGATGGCCGTTGCCTGCAAGAAAGATAAGGAAAGCATCGACACCGAAAAACCGGTCATCGCCATCGATTCCGAAACGGCTTTTCCAAAACAATGCAGCACCATCAAACGCGGTACAAGCTTTACTTTCCACAGTAAGCTATCCGACAATGTAGCGCTCGGCAGCTATAGTATTGATGTACACCACAATTTTGACCATCATTCGCATAGCACAGAAATCGGAGAGTGTACTATCGAACCTATCAAAACGCCTATCAAACCCTTTACTTTAGTCAAGACGGTCAATATTCCGGGTCAGCCACAGCAATACGATGCCGAATTAAAGATTGATGTACCACCCGATATCGATCCGGGCAATTATCATTTTATGATCCAGGTGACTGATCTGGCGGGATGGAGCAGCCAAAAAGGAATCAGCATCCGTATAGTCGAATAATACCATACATATTTATCAACTCAATTTAATTAAATCCATTTTACATGAAAACTAGAAACATTCGATTCTTCTTCCTGTTAAGTACACTTCTTTTCGGTTTTTTATCATCCTGTAAGAAAGATAACGAGGAAATTCCAGCACTTGCAAAGCCCCAGATCAGCGCACTCGAAATCGGCAGTGGCAATAACAAAACTGTTCAGGCGGGATCAGACCTACATCTTGAAGGCGATATTCTCGCCGAAGCACTCATTGCTAAGATCGAAATAGAGGTTCATCAAGAAGGTGGTGGTCAGTATAAGTTTACAAAAGCCTATACGGATGGGAAATACATTGGTGTAAAAAATGCAACATTTCATGAACACATCGATGTTCCGGCAGATGCACCCGCTGGAGCCTATCATTTTCATTTTACAGTAACCGACAAAGCCGGAAATACAACTACAGTAGAATCTCCATTAACAATACAAGGTACAGATGCCAAAGTTGCTTATAAGCTTATATTTACGGAAGTAGCCGGCGAAGCCCATGGCGACCATTTCCATGATCTTGCCGACAAAGAAAAGGTAGAACCAATTGCTATCAGCTTTGATGACAAGGGAACAGTATTGGCAGGAGGACATGCTCACCTCCATCCCGCAGGGATCTATAAAATTGAATTAAAACAATTTGATACTTCTTCAAAAGAAATCCAAGGGCAATACATTGTCAATAAAGCAACAGCAGACTACTATAAGGCTTTCCTTACAGGTGGTTCTTTTGTTCTTAATCCCAATAGCAATACAGGAAGTGGTGCGATCTTTCAAACGAAAGAGGCGACCTACGGTGATGGCACTGCAGTCAACGGAGCAACGGAGACAACAGGAATCATCACGTACTTTACCGCAGGAAAAGATAATGAAGGCGAAAAAAATGTAGTCTTTGTACTTCGCAAGTTTAACGATGCAACCACAAAAGCAAAAGTTACCCGTGCTGACTGGAACCTATCGGATTATGCCACTAAGTTCGCTGGTCAGGATCTCATAAAGCTATCTTTTGAACTTCACGCAGAGGAAGGAGAAGATTAGTCCCAAAACAAAAAACCGCCTTGCTATTCACAATTTGTTGGCAAGGTGGTTTTACACAGGTCATTTTCCCGACGTGCGCAGTTGGCAAAATCATCAAAGCGTTATTTTTTACAGCAATTGGCTTAGTCCCTTACCTTCGTAAGCACATTTCCCTGTGGATCGAGTACCAGCTTCCAATCCTCTTTGCCATTTTTCACTTCAAACGCATAACTCACTTTCTGATCAGCGGTAATCTTTTTTGCGTCTTCAATGCGATAGCCCGGAAAATCTCTCTTCACCCGGTCCAGCACACTCTTCGGCAATTCTTTTTTGTTGATTTCAGTTTTATACCGCAAAACTTTTCCGTTAGGTTGAAACCAAGCTTCCTGATCTGTACCAAATAAGCCCGTTTCAAATTCCACTTCATACACATTACCTTTCACCTCCCACTCCACTTTTTTGGCTTTTGGAAATTTCTGTTGGAAACTGTTCACCACTACAGCGGGCACTTGACTTTGTGGTATATCTTGCGCAATAGCTCCTGTTGTTGTCAGTGCAAGCACGAATGCACTCCAGATTAATTTACAATTCATGATTCTATTTTTTAGTATACTACAAAGTAAAAAAGCGAATCTGTAAAGATTTGGGAACACTTGCCTGCTCCTGGAATATTTTCTAAGGGAACATATTTACCTGAAAGCTATGCTGGTTGTTTTCATACTGGTAGACGATCGCAAAACCATAGAGGTGACAGATAGCCTGCACAATGGCCAGCCCCAAGCCAGTACCTTTGGATGTTGCATCTGACTTATAAAAACGGGAAAATACCAGGTTAGCATCCAAGGCGGCATGCGTACTCGTATTGGACACGGTCAGTCCTTTGTTCGTTATACGGATATTCACCTCACCCCCCAATTTATTGTGGAACAACGCATTACGCAGGAGATTTGACACAACGATGTTGGCCAAAGCACTATCCATTTGTACACTCAGCTGATCTTCTTGTACAACATTGATTTTTACCTGTTTAAATTCAGCAATAGCCTCAAACTCCGCCACAATATTCAGCACAAGCGTATTGAACGAAAGATCCTCATTGTGCAAAAATTGTTTATTCTCAATTTTACTCAACAGCAACAAGGATTTATTGAGGCGCACAAGCCGCTCGGCAGTTGCTAATACTGCTGCGACAGTCTCAGACTGTTCCTGGTTCAACCCCTCTGTTTCCGCCATGATTTCCAATTTGTTGATCATAATGGCCAACGGTGTCTGTAATTCATGCGAAGCATTGCCAATAAACTGTTTTTGCTGTTCATAGCTTTCTTCGTTATGGCGAATTAAGGTAGCGACAGCAAGCTCGAGATCTTTAAATTCCTGGATCTGCGTATCCATAGCAGGCTTCTCCTTGGTTTTGCCCAAACGGAATCGTGTCAACTGATCCAAGAAAGTATATAATGGTCCCCATAAACGTTCTATTACGACTTTATTGATGGATACGATACTGATGACCAACAGAATAAATAAAATAACAACAGAATAAAAGAGATTCTTAATTAGATCGCTCTCTTCGATCATCGAATTGATGATCGAAAGTTCATAATAATGTCCTTGATGTTCAAATGCTGTCGTCAACATTCGGACTGGTTCCAGTTCCGGCTCGGGATCATCATCGTCCTGCATATACAACATGGTGTCCTTATAAACGTTTTGCATCTTAAGGGCTTGTTCTTCGGAAATCTGGCGTACCTTATAATTATTTATCCCAAACTCTAAATCTGGAGCTACGGTGGGATTGCTGGAAAGTTCCTGGATAATTAGCCGCTTTTGGTTTTCGAGTTCTTCGTCGATATTATCGTGGATCACCTCCAGCATAAATAGATAGAACACTGTTGACCAAAGCGCGATGACCACCAACACGGAGATCGAAAGATACTTTAGTGTTTGGTTGGCTAATCTCATTTTTCGACAAGTTTATAACCGATTCCATATACCGCTTCAAAATCCACATCAGCATGACTAGCCAAGAATTTTTTGCGCAAGTTTTTTATCTGTGAATAGATGAAATCAAGATTATCCGCCTGGTCTGTATTATCGCCCCATACATGTTCTGCCAGCGCACTTTTGCTGACCAGTCTATTTTTGTTCAATAAGAAGTAGTTGAGCATATCGAACTCTTTCCGATTTAACGGCACAGGCTCCTGTGCAATAAATAAGCAGCGTTCATTGAGATCCAGCACGATGTTTCCCATTTCCAATGTATTCTTACCTTCCCGTTGTTTTCTTCGTAACACGGCTTTAATCCGTGCATTCAGCTCAGCAATATGAAAGGGTTTTGTCAAATAGTCATCGGCTCCAAGTTCGAGTCCCTTTAGCTTATCGTCCAAAGAATCCTTTGCGGAGATAATGATCACATTATCGGACTTACCCTCATTTTTGAGCTGATCGAGGATCTGCAAACCATTGCCTCCAGGCAGCATGATGTCGAGCAGGATACAATCGTAATCATAAACAGCGACTTTCTCAAGGGCTGATTCGTAATCAGCGGCAGTTTCTACCGTATATTCTTCCTTAAGTAAAGATGCCTTCACAATTTCCCTTAAATCCGCTTCGTCTTCAATAACCAATATTTTCATCTTCTTAATTCTATTTAGAGGAAAACTTGTTTAAACAATAGTGATCTGTCCATGCTAAATGACAAGTTACATACACAATTGTTTATGACAAAGGTACCTTGAATTTGGGAAAGATTTAGGAATACACTGCTAGCGTACTATTTTAAGCTGACATCCAGGTAAACCGAATGACGTCCGTAGGTATCATAAAACGGTTTATAAAGTACATCATCAATGTAAAATTCCAATGTTTCGGGATTCCCTTTAATCGACTTAGCAATATCGTTGGCATCTAACGTTACTTTACGCCAGTCTTTTCTTGCTGCAGGTTCCTGGGCTGCCAATAAGATTGGTCCATAAAACAGACTTGCAATATTGGGCTGATCCATAACCGGATCCAGATGAAACTGAAATGGCATTTTAAGCGTGATCACATCGCCATCTTTCCAGGTGCGGTTTAATGTCAGGTAAGTCCCGGGCTCAGCCTTAATTTTTTGATCGACTCCATTTATTGCAACAAAAAATCCCTTTGTTGCCCAGCTTGGCACCCGCACATGAAGTTCAAATTTGCCATTCCCCCGTATGGTCAGCGCTGTTTGATCCGCTTTCGGAAAACTGGTTTGTTGCTCGACGCTAATTCCGCGTTCCGTCCAGTGTAAGGTAGAAGGAATATACAGATTGACATACAGCGCCTGGTCATCCTTACTTTTAAAATAGATTGTATTCTGCAATTTAGTACTGCTCTCAATAGCCGTACCATTACAGCAGGTAAAGCCTTTCATATCGGCATTTCCAAACTGCTTAATAGATCCCGCGCGTAAAGGCACATGATATGTATTTGCTGGACTATTTTCTGCAACAGAAGCTAAGATATGATTGTATAATCCACGTTCATAATAATCCATCAACTCTGCGCGCTGATCGAACATAAACAAGTCACTTGTCAATTTCAACATGTTGTAGGTTGCGCAGGTTTCGTTCTGCCCACCTGCAGAAAATCCATTTTCATATAATGTCGCCGGCTGACTAATAAAACATTCGGCATTAGCCGGATTTCTTGCCCCAGCCACACCACCGATACTATACATATAATCGTTGGTGGCCCTATACCAAAAGTTGTCCGCTATTTTATAATATTGAGGCTCATTGGACACCCGATATAGTTCCATACTGCCCACAATTTGAGGAATATGCTGATTGGCATGTAGCCCTCTAAAAGTATCTACATTTTTGGCCAGTCCATGTGCATGCGCTGCGTTGCCGTAGAACATATCAATATTGTCAAATAAACGGGCGGTTTTTAAATAGTTCTCTTCACCCGTTATACGGTATAACCTGGCCATCACTTCATTCATCCCACCAAATTCACCGGCGATATAGGTATTCCACATTTTGATCAGTGTGTCGGTCGGGACTTGATTTAAACGCGTATACACCCAGTTGCCCATTCCCTGCGCGATCTCTAATGCTTTTTTATTTTCACTTACCTCATAAACATCCAACAGGCCGGCCAAGATCTTATGCAGGGTATAATAAGGAGCCCAAATTTGGTTCTTCTGCCCGCCATATTTTGCGCCATGCTCGAGCATAATAAACTGATCCGGGGGATAGGCACTGATAAAACCTAGCCCCCAGTTCCAATAATCTGTACGGATTCCTTCGTCACTCAGGTCAGAATCATAAGCCGATTTACCGGGGCCATAAGGTACCGCAGCAGGATCTGCGACATAAGCCTGCCCCGCTTCTTTCTTTTGCCTCGGCGCGCCCGACAACTTTGACAAGGCATAAAGCACGTTGACCATGGTATCCATCTTGCCCATAAATTTTGACTGAAGCGCTTTATCATACCCTGTGCTCGCATAAGCTTGTGCAATTGCCGTCAGGTAATGTCCTGTAGCATGACCCCGCAGTTTGATATCCTGGCTGTCCCACACTTCCAAGGGCTGCGCACCTGCCGGTTGCTTCTGCCCAAACGCGTGACGAAACATATAAAGGAATGAATTGGGATCCGATTTTGCCAATGTATCAATGAATTTATTCCGATTTTCAATAAACTTCGTTTGATGATGCTTTACATCCGTATTAAGGGAAACCTGATCCAAATGAAATGCTTCCAATTTTAAGTTAGGCAAGTTGGACTTTGCCTTCCCTTTAACGGTAATGATGGCTTTCGGTTTCAGATCAGTCCCGGGAACACGCCCCGTGACTGTATAAGCTGTTTGCTGCGAGACGGCACTATTGTCGGTTGGTGCAGGCCACAACACACGCACTTTCGGTCCTACCATACCGTCTTTATAGGTTCCGGCGACATAACTCGGCAATCGGGGTAGCTCACCAACCTCCGTTTCCACGGTCACGTCTGTTACCCCCGTTAAAAAGGCATTATAAAGCTCTGCTTTGTTCATTGGAAATCGCGGTAAGTCATCCTCAGCCTTACCCTTAGAAGTAATATCTTCACGAACACCCTTCAATGCATTTCTGTATACCATGCCGATCTGGTTTCGATTCAGTGGCACACGATAAATGCGAAAATCATGCAACAGTGCATTTAAACTTACACTGCCCCCCAAAAGGGATTTTCCGATGTATAAAGTCCTCTTACTACCCGTCTGTCCAAAAACTTCAGCCAACTCCTGTGGGATATTTTTAACCTCTCCAGCTGGCATACCATCCAAATACGTTTGCATAGTCCCTGAAGGTATGTCAACCACAATGGCCAGATGCACCCATTTGTTTAATGGTGCAGCCGATGAGACTGCATTTTTTACGTCGGTTTTCTTTGGGGCGATTATACCCATGTAGCCATTTTGCTGCGCTGTCCCCGTTGGTGTTCCAGCAAAATGCCGGGCGATGTCTTGTCCAAAATCGAATAAATATTGCCCAGACTGCGCGGCACGTAAGTACATCCAGCCTGTTATACTGATCGACTCGAGTTCATTGAGCACTTGCGGTGGAAGTACGACAAAATCATCCTTTCCTCCTGCCAGAGACAGCACCTTTATAAATTGCTTATCTGGCACAAACGAAGCTTTTGTGCCCTGGAATTTACCGTGTAGTCCATTGCGCGACCAATCTTTAAAATCACCATCAAAGACATAACGGGCCACCATGCCTGTCTCACCAATACCGTCCAAGATCTGATCCCCACTCTGTGCCACAGCTATAGCTGTTGTTTTGATAAAAATCGTAAGAATTGCTGCAAAATATATCGTATATCTTTTCATATCGCTATTTATTATTCGCTAATGATTTAATGTTTAATGATCACCTTCTAGCTGAATGAGCGCTGTCACCGTATCTTTTCCTTTTATTGTCGTCAAAAGATGACAAACAAGATAAAAAGCAGCCTATTAAGCCTCCAAAGTCGAAGAAGATGTTTTGTATTGCTGTCTATTTGACATTTATAAAATTAATGAGTATACATCATTAAACATAGGTTTATTTTAGCCGATATTCTCCAGATTTTAACTACCGTCCGTCGCGTCTACTGTCGTCCACGGGCCCACAAATCCTCCTGTCCCCTAGCGGAGGTAACCCCACCACTATACTATGCCCATACTAAGCGCAGGTAGCAACGCCACTATAACTATGCCCATAAAAACCTATGCAAACTCAGCGCGCTATGATCGATTACTCCGTGGTATTTTGTATTTTAGATTCGATATGATCTACTATGGATAAACGAAATTCAAAAATTTGGGCACCAGTAATCGGTCTGGATGGCTTCCGCAAGGAACAGACTGCAGGGCGCGACGAACTCCTATTTAATGAACTACATGGCGAACGGCTCATAGACAAACCGCATAAGCATGACTTTTTTATCATAAATCTGTTCGATAAAGCATCGGGGGTTCATACCATCGATTCTATTGACCATGTCATCAAAGATCATCAGGTTCATGTGCTCTTTCCGGGGCAAATGCACAAATGGCATGTCTATGCGGGTACCATAGGTTATCAACTTATGATTGAACGATCTTTTTTTGAACACTTTGCTCCATTTTTCCGCTTTTCATTTACCAATTACCAAAACCATCCCGTCATTGACCTTACTGCAGATGCTTTTGCACAATTGCATTATGAATTTGAATCTGTGAAGCAGGAGTTAAAAAGAGAAAATTCACTTATTCCATTGATAACCGCCCGAGCGGGAGTCATTGCTGCGATTGTAAGCCGCGAGGCGGAGTCTGCCTTCACCGAATTCAAAGTCTATCAATCTGTTCCACGACTGGCGAAGTTCAATATGCTCATTGATGAATTCTTTAGGGAGCAAAAGCTCGTGGCTTTTTATGCCGAAAAGCTTCATATTTCGCCCAATTACCTCAATATACTGTGCAAAAAAAATCTGAAAATATCAGCCACACAACTTATTCACCAACGGATCAGCATTGAAGCCAAACGTCTTTTGCAAAGCACCGAGCGGTCCATCAAAGAAATTGCCTTTGAATTGGGTTTTGCAGATCAAGCTTATTTTTCGAACTTTTTTAAACAGCAAACCGGAGCAAGTCCGAGCGACTTTAGAGAAAATATTCATGTGGAGGGAGCACCTAAGTTCCTTGAAAGCAAAATCAAAAAAAGATAAATCACACAAAGAATGGCAGAAATATCCCAGCAAAAATGGGATACCGGCTATGTAACTTTGTAAAAGACTGGTAGACTTTTTATTCCGGTCACAAAATAACATAATAGGAAATCAAATGAAATCAACGGCCCTTTCTCGCAAGGAATTTATCAGAAACTCTGCTCTAGCGCTTGCGGGTGCTACATTCATCCCGGGAATGCTATTTGCAGAAAATCGACATAATATGGCTCATCAAGGACTTTTGAGTGGCTACCAAGGTAAAAAAAGCTATACGTTGAAAAACGTGTTATTGGAAACCGGATTTGAGTACGATGGTGATGGTAATGTAACCGCAACAAAGACCGGTCTTTTTTCCATTCAGATCGCAAACGGGAAAATCAAAAATATCAGTGCCAACAGCAACAGTGCTGATGCGATCGATGCAAAAGGGCTTTTGATGCTACCTTCTTTTAAAGATATGCATATCCATTTGGACAAGACCTATTATGGCGACAAATGGCAGGCCGTAAGACGTGGCCCGGGGGGGGTAAAGGGTATGATTGCTCTTGAACAGAAAATTTTGCCCGAACTGCTTAAAAACTCTACCCATAAAGCAGAAAAACTAATCGAACTGCTACAATCCAAGGGCACTGCCTTTGCACGTAGCCATGTTAATATTGAACCCACGTCCAAACTAGATTCTTTACATCATCTGCAACTTGCGCTTGAAAATAAGAAAAATGGATTTGGCGCTGAATTGGTTGCTTTTCCACAACAAGGTGTCTTCTATACCGATTCGGTGCCTTATCTGAAGGAAGCAGCGAAAACCAATATTGATTTTATCGGTGGGGTCGATCCCTTTTCTATTGATGGCGCTATTGAAAAAACAATGGATTTTACGGTTCAACTGGCATTAGATAACAACAAAGGAATTGACATTCACTTACATGAATCCGGAGAATCAGGTTTGAAAACTGTAGAATACTTAATTAATAAAGTAAACGAGAATCCTGTTCTCAAAGGCAAGACCTACCTCAGCCATTGTTTTGTGCTTGGTCGACTGGAAAAAGCCAAACAACAGGAAATGGCCGAGAAACTTGGTGCTGCACAAATCGGTATCGTGTCTACGATCCCATTCGGTGGCTTAATTATGCCTATTCCAACGCTTATGGAAAACAACGTTAAGGTCATGACGGGCAATGACAGCATTGTAGACCATTGGAATACTTTCGGGACAGGCAGTGTACTACAAAAAGCTAATCTTGCAGCTCAGGTATACGGCCAGGCTACCGAATTTGCGCTATCCCGTATGCTGAAACTTGCTACCGCGGGCCCTACTCCATTGGATGACAAAGGCAATATGCAATGGCCAAAGGTCGGCGACAGTGCAGATATTGCCTTCCTTGATGCGAGTTGTTCGGCAGAAGCTATTTCAAGAATATCGCCCGTAAAATCACTTATCTATCAAGGAAATCTAGTTTTCTAGCCCTAAGACAAAGCCGTAAACGATTCATGACTTCAGCTTGGTTGCCAAAACAACCCAGCTAAAAAACTATATCTCCTATGAAAACCAGAAAGGTTCGGGGTAATCATTACCTTCGGGCCTTTTATTTATGCTTTAAAACGCTTTATAATCCATGGTTCAATCCGGTCGCTCAGCAGATAAGCAACCACAAGCATAATACCAATAACAGCCGAAAGCAACAGGTATTTGTTTAAATAGGGGTGCAAATGGTTAAAAATGATAAAGCCGATGTGTTGATGGATTAAATACAGCGGATAGGTTAACATGCCAATTTTAACGAATTTCGGCGAATTGATCACCTGGAGCTTTTTACAGGAAACCAGCAACATAAGCAGGTAAAACACAACGATGGTCGCTCCAATAATATAAGAAGAAAAGTCACTGTGGAAAGTCCGTTCCAGCCAATGAATGCGCCCCACGGCACCATCGATGGAAATGTACAAGCACCAAGGTAAGGCCACAAAATGCTGGACTTTGGGCCCCTGTAAAAAGAGCTGACAAAATATAATTCCAGCAATAAAGTAGGCGCTCCAATCGAGCAAAAAGAACTCGTGGAGTGCGTCATAAATTTCCGAAGGCCCAACAAAAAAGCGCACGCTGGACAATAGCAGCCAAAAATACACCAGGTAATCTAAACTTATTTTTTTAAATTGATTCAGAATAAGGAATAAGGCGATGATCAGGTAAAATTTCAACTCTACATAGAGCGACCAATAAGCGCCATCGACATCCCCCTGTCCCCATAGTTTTTGGACCATGGTTAGATTGGCCAATAGCTGTGTAAATGTGACATGATAACGTGGTGCGCCCCAAAAATAAGAAACGGTAAAAGTCAACAGCAAACAAATCCAATACATCGGATACAAACGCTTGAAACGGGAATAGCAGAACTTACGCAACGAAAGATGCTTGATGGAAAAAGCGATCACAAAACCACTGATGATAAAAAATAAGTCTACGCCCAGGTAGCCATATTTAAAATATTCTCCGACGCCATCGAAACCCAATAGCGACATATTTCCGGCGGCATACCCCCGATATAAATAATGATATAATACGACGGCAGATGCTGCAATAAAGCGAAACAGATCGATTTGGTAAATTCTTTTGGACTCAGACATTTGGCAGCAAATATACGCTGTTTCCAGTAATTTTTCAGACCGGACATGCTCCAGTTGCTGCAGTACACTAAACAGAAATATCCAGCAAAAAAAACAGCGCGTTCATACAATTTTATAACATCATTATGTGACATGTTTACATTGCATTTAGCGCAGTTGCTGAGTAACTTTACGAGAGTTTAATCCCATAAAATAGAGGAAATTATGACAAAGAACCTATTTATACCCCTCATTGCACTTGCAGCCATATGTTTTGGAAATCAAGCCAAAGCCCAGGTGACGGCGACCTCCCAACCTGTCACCGTCAATATCAACTTGACAGATGCCATTTCGATCACCTTAGGAGCAGATCCTACTGTCAATTTTAATTATAATACAGCAGCGGATTATACGGGCGCTAAGACCGTAGAGAAGGCAGCACACTTCACCGTGGTGAGTAACAAACCCTATGATTTGACTGTTGCTGCAACAGCGGCATTTACGCCTGCTGGAGGACCTGCGCTAAATATTGTAACAGTTAATGTACCGTCAGGGAGCGCAAATGGAGGAAGTCCTGTAGCAAATGTACCGTTAAGCACAACAGCCGCATCGTTGGTGACCAATTCAACAGCTTCTACAGGAGCAAGTTATACCGTAGATTATACCATAGCCAATCCTGCATCACTTTTGAATCTTGGCGCATCGGCCTATAGTACAACAGTCACTTATACAGCGACACAACTCTAACTAGAAAGATAATTTTATCCGTGCGATATTATTTAACACTATTCGTCCTTTATATCTGTAATACCCTGATCTATGGACAGGGTATTTCAATATCTCCATCCCGCATTTTTTTTACTGGCGAGCCGGGACAGACCGTCTCTCAGGTAATTACGTTTAGCAACACCTCGAACGCTGAGCTCTATTTTGTCGCCAACCTCAAAGATTGGGACCGCGATTCCATTGGGGTAAAAAAATATTATTCTCCGGGCCAAAAACAGCAATCAAATGCGGCATGGCTTACGCTCTCAGAAAACACGGTACGCCTGGCTCCGGGAGAGACCAAATCGGTGAATCTTTCTATGACGATCCCCAAAGACCCAGCTCCACAGCAGCTAAGCAACACCATGCTTTTTTTCACACAAGTGAAAGAACAAAAAGCAGCTGTTCAAAATGGCCTTAATATGAACGTGCTTATTGAAGTAGGCATTCAGGTTTACCATACTCCTTCCGGATTAAATCCTGGAGATCTGGAATTCCTTGCCTTTGAGGATAGGCATATTATTCCAAGTCAGACGGGGCAATCTGTGCGCCGGGTGGATGTACATGTTAAAAATACAGGACAGATTAACAAGGATGCTTATGTGCGTTTTGAGCTAACCAATACAGAGACAGGAGAGGAAATCCCTATTAAGGCCGTCGCTATCGCGATGCTCCCGAGCTCGGAACAATGGGTACAAATCGACCTTCCAGAGAAACTTGCTGCAGGGCGCTATCTTGCCGTCGCCATATTAGATGCGGGCAGTCAATATGATTTAAAAATTGCAGAAAAAGAAATTACATATTAAGCGCAATGTTGCGGTTTGTTTCCTGGGCTTTTTTAGCTTATCTGGGCAGCATATTCATGCACAAACGACGTCCATCACCTTACCGCAAGCCAATATACAGGCGAGAACCGACTATAATACGGCTATTAACGCGGGCAACTACACAAGTGTAATCACCTTACTTCCTTCTTTTTCCGTAAAATCCACTGCAGCAAATTTTAACAGCACGACAAGTGGAAGTTTTCCAGCCAGTTTAGTTCATATGAAACTTTCGAGTATTGGCAGTCTTGTATTACTTGGGTTGGGCACAAATAATGAAGTCACCCTATCAACTGGTGGCGGTGTACTCTATGCGGCTGTAGCTAGTGTCGCTTCGGGCGCGGTAACCGCCAATGCACGCATTGCTACAGCGAGCCAGACTTGGACTGCAGGGGTATTTACAAATGATGTCAGCTTTTACACGCAAGGAGTATTGGCGGGGTCTATCTCTCCAGCAAGCTTCACGCTATCCATCACCATCCCCGGATTTATCAGTCCCCCAAGCAGTATAGGAACAACGAATATAGCTGTAAACGATCTTAGTTTTTACCGTTCTGCCAATGGAATCAGCGCCAATCAGATTATATCAGTATCAAGCACCGTACCTTACGTCCCAAGTATCCGAACAAGCAGCGCTCAGTTTAGTTTTAGTACTGGCCTTCCCTACAATACATTGCCTGTTTCACCTGTCTCCACAGTGAGCACGACATTAAATGGAGTCGGCACAGCAACCGTGGCCAATCTGTCGACCAGTGATCAGGCACTGACAAGCGCTGCCGGAATAGCTGTTGCGACCAACAACAATAGCTCAATTACACATACCTATACAATCGGATCGGCCTTCCTTAAAAGCAATTTTATACAGGCCGGCACCTATACTGTCCCTCTTACTTATTCCTGGAACAAGTCGTCATCGGTCACCTATCCAACAACACCGGTACAGGCGCAGGCCAGTGGGAATTTAACTATTGTGGTCAGCGACCTCGGAGAAATCGTCGCAAATCAGCAAACCGTTAACCTTCCTTTTACGACGACCAGTAATTATGTTAACGGAGTCAGTACAAATGTGCCCAGCCATTTAAAACTGAGTAAGACAACGCCCTACAACGTATATGTTCGTGCCACTACTTCCAGTTTTACCTCTGGAGTCAACAGTATACCACTAAGTGTTTTGCGGATCGGTCCAATGGCTGGCCAAACTGGAGTAAACACAGTTACCCTGTCCACAACGGCCCAACAGCTCATCCAAAATGCCGATCCCGTCATCGATCGCACACTCAATATGCTGTACAGCATCCCCGCTTCGCAGACCAGCAATCTTCTGGGTAAACCGGCAGGTACTTATACCGCGAATATCATCTATAGCTTTGTAGCTCCTTAAAATCTTTTAATGCCAACTTTGCGTCGTTGATCCCGATAACGCAAGGATGGAAGCTCATTCAGTCCCTCGGCTTTCACTTCTGCTTCGCAATTCGAATTTTCAATGGCAAAAGGCATCCCTTCCGAATCAACCGTCAACTTATAAAAGCCTACAGGCAAATAGAAAATATATGCGCCGTCCTCGTTGGTCAATGTATTGTATTTCTTTCCCTGACGGTCAATGGCAGTGATGCGGATACCACTCAGATCAGGCTTAGACTCCAGGTATTTAGTGGCAATTAACTGTATTTTGCCCCTGGCAGATTTAGTTTTGATAAGGGGTATATCCACAGACTTGTTCTTGGATAGCACAACGGTTGAAGGTCCCTGCGAAATCCAGCCTTGATTGTTCTCCGCTTGAATTGAAAAAGAGCCCGCTTCCATTTCAACAAATTTAACGCGTCCCTTCGCATCTGTGATGGCTGCTTCCTTTCCAATTCGAATCAACACAGATTCCACAAATGGCTCATCATCATCCCGGATTCCATTGTTGTTCTTATCGTCAAAACAAGTCAACGCTAAGCTATAGCCTTTATAACTACCTGTCCGTCCAAAACTCTTTTCTATCCCCACTCTGATCTGCCTGTTGTTAAACGAATAGCGATCTAGCGGCTGCGGTTGTGGCGAATTTATTGGATCTGTCATAAACAGTAATTTCCCTCTGATAAACGTATAAAAAATATCTGCAGTGAGACTCCAGTTGTCTTTCATTCGCCAACGCGCATTTCCATTGATGGACAAATTGTTACTCCTCGAAAAGCCATAATAACTGTACATGGTGGCCAGCTGTACTTGTAAATTATGACCGAATGCCTCAAAGTGTGTATTAGGTCCTAGCGAATACATGCTATAGTTCGAATTGGTATAGGTAGCCAAAAGATCACTCAAATAATACGGATTGATCTGAACAAATGCATTAAAGCCAACGAGTGCATGGTCATAGTTACCCGATACCCGCAGGGAGTGAAAAGGAGCTATCGGCTTTTCAGCGGTATTTCTGTAAGTATAACCATAGTCGGTCTGAAGCGAAAAACGATGGGATTTCGTAAAAAAATTAAGGTCCGCAACGGTTCTTACTGAACTCGACTTCCAGTTTACGGCATTACTCCCCAGCCCTAACCAGCTGTGATAATCGGCACCTTGCTTCATCCAATAAGGCCGCAGATCAATCTTCAGTCGCCCAAGCGCCGTACGGTAACCGAGCTCATAAATTTCAATCCGATTACTATTGTTAAAAAAGTAATTCCGATCGCCAATTTGATACTTGGGCCGATTATCCATAAAGCTTATTCTGGCCGAGAGGCTTTTGATGTCATCCAATGGAATAACAATACGTGAATCCGACTGCAGCAGCCCTCGCCTAAGCCCTACATAATAAGGTGAGCTATAATAATTGGAACTTGAAATCTGGAACTGCTCAAAAATCCCATTATAATTTATGCCAGCAGCGAACCCCGCCTTTTGACCGCCAATATCTACCCTTTCGATGCTTGTACCAGCTTCCCAGGTAAGATTTTGATTCTCCGACCAGTCTTTGTATCCTTTTCCACTGAGCAGGTGACTCCGGACATTTCGATAATTATCGCTACTATGCAAATATGCTAGGCTTCTTTCTTGATTTTTTTCAGATGTCGAGGCATACTTAAGTCCCAGGACCCCGCCTCCGGGCGAAAAAGTATTCAGCTGATTCCATAGGAAATAATTATTTTGCACAGCATACACACTAATGGATCGGGACTTATCAAACTTATAACTTGCCCGCATACCTCGGCCGTTTACATATTGATCCAGGTTTTCGTAAATATTACCAGCCTTCAGCCCCCATTTTTCAGTTTGATAATCGAGGTAACTATCGTACATCGTAAAAGCATGCTGGTCTTGAAAATAATCCATATTCATGCGATAGCTCAACGAAGTTCCCTTATTCAATTCAAGATTTCCATAGCCCTGAAGTTGATATACATGGATATCCTGCCCCATACTCAGATAACGTAAGGCAGCCATATTGCTGTAGGGCTGATTCTGTAAGTTCATATCGGATCCAAAACGTTTCACACTCCCGACGGTCATAATGCGGACCCGATTGGCGGCCAGTTGCTTGCCACCAGCGCCAATCGCCACCATCGACAGGTCGACATCTGTGGCCACTTTCCTGGTTCGCATATGGGCTGTAAATCGCAAAACAGATTGTCCCCCTGCCGCCAAGGTGGTTGGTAAAGTTTCCCCGATGATTTCAAGTTCAGAAGGAACATTTGCAAACTGAAGCTGAAATGTCAGTGGTACCAATCCCGTATTGACAGTACGCACCAGAAACTGTGCCTGCCCTGTAGATTGATCTATAAAATACTCCGGTTGTTCAGATTGAATCAATAGCGCTGCCTGAACATCCATTTTTGTATAGAAAATTTGCGGGGGCTGTATATTGACAGCAGCCTCTTTCGAACGCAGCCCGATACTAAATTTTTGTATTGCATCCGAGATCGTCCGCCGGTCGGTCATGTATTTCAAGGGAAAGCTTTTCGTTTCATGTGCCTTCAGCTGTATTAATGGTGGCAATTTGATCAATCCTTGCAATGCCTTCGTATCGTTGGACTCAGTGCTTAGTTCAATTGTTCGATCCGTGTTGTTAACAATAATTAATTTGTTTGAAAATGTTTGGGATGGCGTGATCCGAAGGGAATCGTATTCGAAATGATAGGCAATATCGTATCGTTGCTGACTTTTCGCTATGGATAAGAAAAGCGCAGTATAGCAGAAAAGAAACACAAAAATTAAAAGGCTTCTTATTGGCATCGCATATCAATCAAGTATCCATAAAAATCAGGCTAAATTTAAAGAGATCGAAATTTAGGCAGTCACATATTCATGTAACGAATTATTAAGCGGTCAATTGAGCGATCAGTTCACCTTTGCTATTAATCTGAAATTTTCTATAAATTCGCTTGATATAAATACGGACTGTATCCAAGGAAATCGCATATTTTTGGGCAATCATTTTATAACTTAGCCCCTCAATAATGCCATTGGCGATCTGCAATTCCCTTGCAGTCAGCAGATTTTCGGATTGCTTGGCGCTGAACGCCTGCTCAATCAAAGCACGATTGACAGAAGGACTAATAAAAGAACCATTTCCCAAGGTCATTGTTATCGCATTTTTTAACGATTGCAGACATGTCTTCTTCAGCATATAGCCCACAGCGCCTTGTCTAAAGCAACTACGCACCACCTTTACATCGCAATTATTGGTCAGTACTAATATTTCGGCACGTGGAAACAGGCTCTTAACCCGTTCAACAATTAAGCTATCTTGATGATCAATATCGATAATCATCACATCAGGGATTTGGTTGCGACGGGAAGAAGCAAGTGTATCCTGATCAAACAGTACATGTATCGGTATTGTTGATTCAGATTTATCGTTTTTGGATATGTTTTCCTTTGTTTGTATCCGCTCTTTCTCATCTATATCAATTATTCCAACTGTAATCATGATATTTCACATTTTATTAAATTGAAAACTATAAGCTTAACTAATTCTCACGCTATATTCATCCCAGTCTGATCAACCTATTGTAGTAAAGACAAACCTGTCCTTAAAATTGTTTCTAAAGAAAAAAATAGCCAAAATAAAATTCAGACCCAGTTAAAATTAACAACGTTAAAAATGAATTTCACAATAATTTACTTAAGACCAACAAATAGATTGAAAACAATTTATATAAATATAATTTTTATTATTTAGAAATTCAAGTTTCCTTGTTGGAAAATTCAAGATAATAACATTATCTGCGATTGACAACGCTACCAAAAGCGATCTAAACTTTACTAAAAACTTAATTATATTTGAAAAAAAATTCCGATGAGCCGCCTTTCTATCTTATTTACTTTTATTTCAACAATGTTGTTCAGCTCTTTTGCCTACGGCCAAAATAGTGGCTGGGACAAGTTAGACAAGCAACTCGCGGAAGCAAGCAACGATTCGACCCGAGTATTGGCTTATTATAAAACCGCCTCAGAAATTTACCGCAACAATCCCCAAGAAGCACAGGAAATTGTTTCAAAAGGCATTAATATGGCTTCAGAAAAGAAGTTTTCAGCGTTGGAAATTGACTTGCTTAATCTCCAAGGTGTTATATATCTGAAGCTAAATAAGTTCGATGAAAGTGTAAAAACCCATTTTAACGTACTCAAAAAGCGGGAAGAACGTAACGATAAGAAAGGGGTGATGCTTTCTTACCTTAACATAGGAAATGTCTTTAATAAGAGTTATGATCCCGATCAGGCTTTAAAATACTACCAACGAGCACTAGACCTTTCAAAGGAAATTCATGATACCAGGAATCGAGCCAATATATCAACCAATATTGGGAATATATATGCGCAAAATGCATTGAATGGAGAAAACAAGAAGGATGTAGACCATGCTATTAACTACTTAGTAAAAACGGTTGAATTCTGTAAAGCCAATGCGCCGGAAGTTGATCTATTTAACACCTACATTTTACTAAGCTATCTCTATCTCAAGGCGGATAAACTCGAGTGGAGTACGTACTATACCGACCTTGCAATTGATATCACCACGACAAAAAAAGACCCTGTTGGTGAAAGTTATGCCCGTATTAATCGAGCCAATATTTACGTCAAAGAAAAGCGTTTTGATCTGGCAGCAAAAGAAGTAGCTCTTATCAAAAGTGTGATCGCAAAAAGCGGTTTTACAAATTTGACGGAAGATCTTCAAGGGGATTTTGACAAAATAGCAAAAGCAATCAAAGCGCAGGATGCACATTTAATACTGAGCGATCAAGATAGTTCGGATCGGAAGTTTCACGAAGATGCCGAAGTCCTCCGCGTACGTATCCGGGAAGAACTCCGCGAAAAGTATGAAAGCGACAAGAAAGAGCTTGAAAATAAAAACTTATTACTGAAAAACGCGAATGTAGAACGAGAAGCCCATTGGATAAAATTGATTTGGCTAGCCACCTTCTTTGTCCTTTTAATTATCTCAGTTATGGTACTGTTACTGATCAAAAAGAACAGACTATTACGTGAAGAAAAACAGAAAGTCGTTCAGCAAGCCGCCGAGATCAGGCATCAACATGAAGATCTTGTCCAGGCAGATCGATTTCGATCGAGCATCTTTTCCGTTGTCTCCCATGACCTCCGAAGTCCTTTGTCAACTTTCCAAGCGCTGCTTGCTGTATCCAAAATTGTCGACCTTCCAGCAGACGAAATTAAAAGTATGCTAATCAATATAGGCAATCAAGTTACAACAGCTTCCAAAATGCTCGATAGCCTACTCGTATGGTCTTCACAACAAATGGCAAATGAAAAGCTTGAAATACAGGAAATTTCACCTTATCAAATTGTTAGGGAATGTGAGGCATTATTTATCGATCGGATTAATCTAAAAAATTTATCAATAGACGTCCGTATTTCCCCTCAATTGACCATCCAAAGTGATGTTAAACGATTTGAATTTATTATTCGCAATATCTTTAACAACGCTATTAAGTTTTCCTTTAGTGGTAAGACTATTATTTTCGACCAGCGGGAAACAGACAGCGAAGTACTTATTTCAATTACAGATCAGGGAATTGGAATGGACGAGCGAAAAATTGCTGCACTTAAAAATATGGAGAAACAGCAACACAGTCTAGAAGGCACTTTTGAAGAAAAGGGAGCAGGTATCGGCCTAATGCTTTGCCATGAATTTGCAAACCGTATGGGTTATTCGATTACGGTTGAAAGTAGCGAAGGTTTTGGAAGTACATTTATCGTTCATATACCAAAATAGCATTCTGTCCCAGAAAACAGAATGCAAATAAATGATTAAAAGCTTTTTACAATTCGCTTTAAGTACTCTCCGTACCCTGACTTACAGAGAGGTACAGAAAGTTTTAGCAACTGCTGGACATCAATGTAACCCATTCTGTAAGCGACTTCTTCAATTGCTCCTATTTTCATTCCTTGCCGCTCCTCGATTACTTGCACAAATTGACCTGCTTGCATAAGCGACTGTATAGTCCCGGTATCCAACCATGCTGTGCCACGATCAAAAATACCGACCTTTAATTTGCCCCGGCGAAGATACTCTTTATTGATATCCGTGATCTCGAGCTCACCACGAGGAGAAGGCTCTATATTCTTAGCAATCCGAACCACCTCGTTGTCATAAAAATAAACGCCAGGAACAGCATAATTCGACTTTGGAAATTGTGGCTTTTCTTCAATAGAAATAACGTTATTTCTTTCATCAAATTCAACGACACCATACCGTTCCGGATCCTGCACCGGATAGGCAAAGACTACCCCACCATCAGGATCTGCCGATGATTGCAATAGTTTTGAAAGCCCTGAGCCATAAAAGATATTATCGCCTAAAATTAAGGCTACTTTATCCTCACCAATAAATTCTTCTCCAAGCAAAAATGCTTGCGCCAGTCCATCTGGACTAGGCTGCTCTTTATATTCGAAGCGACAGCCTAATTGCGAACCATCCCCCAATAACTTTTCAAAATTTGGCAAGTCTTGCGGTGTCGATATAATCAAAATCTCGCGTATACCAGCCAGCATCAATGTCGACAAGGGGTAGTATATCATAGGTTTATCATATACAGGCATTAATTGCTTGCTTACGGCCAATGTAAGTGGGTGTAAGCGAGTCCCTGAGCCCCCAGCTAATATAATTCCTTTCATTTTACTTTTATTTAATAAAAAAGACTTTACAACGATATTGACAAAGTCTCCTTATTCTTTCTAATTATCTTTAAATCCTTCAGCGAGCATATCGCCCAGACTTATTTTCCAATCCGGCACTTCCACGCCAAATATTCTCTTAATTTTTGATTTATCAAGTAGCGAATACTTTGGCCTGCGAGCAGGTGTGGGGTACGCACTTGTGGGAATCGGTTTTACCTGACAATCGAACGATCGGAAATCACGTATTGCTACAGCAAAATCGTACCAAGAAATTTCACCTTCGTTGCTATAATGATAAATACCACCCTCCCATTCGTAGGAATCTACAATTTTTACTATTACCGAGGCTAGATCCTTCGCATAGGTCGGGCTTCCAATTTGATCCTTAATGACACCTACTTCATCACGCTCATCCATTAAACGACACATGGTTTTAACAAAATTTTTGCCGTAGGTGGAATATACCCAAGAGGTACGTATGATGATTGCTTCAGGACACCATTTTTGGATTGCCTGTTCCCCGGCCAGTTTCGTTCGTCCATATACATTGATAGGGGCTGTATGGGCAGTTTCTGCTAAAGCAGAAGCAGAAGACCCGTCAAAAACATAATCTGTCGAAATAGCGATTAGGCGTGTACCATGTAGATGGCAGTATTGTGCGATCTCTTCGCAAGCTACGTGATTGACCAAATCAGCCGTTACCTGATCCTCTTCCGCTTTATCCACAGCCGTATAAGCTCCCGCATGAATAATAAGGTCCGGCTCATACATTGCCAAAATTTGCTGTATGATCTGAATTTGATCCAATGGTAATTGTTTCCGGTCTAGAAAATAACACTCCTTTTGGGTATTATCCCACAAAAGATCTTTTAGTTCTGAGCCAAGTTGTCCTGAAGCTCCGGTTATAACAATCCGCATATCCTATGATATTAATTTCAAACGTAACTCTTCAAAGGATTGTGCCTTCTGATCTTTTTGAGAGAGAATCATTCGTTCGCTAGGAATTTGCCAGTCTATCGCTAATTCTGAATCCAATGGATTTACACCATCTTCCGACTCTTTATGGTAGCCGTTGTCACATTTATAGAAAAAGACCGCATGTTCAGACAATACAGAAAAGCCATGCAAAAAGCCTCTAGGAACAAATAATTGCTTTTTATTTTCAGTCGAAAGTTCAACCGAAATATGCTGCCCAAAAGTAGGTGATCCTGGACGCACATCGACAGCGACATCCAATACTTTACCTTCCACAACACGGACCAATTTCGCCTGCGCATTTTCACCGGCCTGTAAATGTAGACCTCGCACCACACCAAACTGTGATTTGGATTGGTTATCCTGTACAAAGTGCGGTGTGTAACCGAGTATGGCGGTTAGTTTGTTTTCATTAAAAGCTTCAAAAAAATAACCTCTCTCATCTTCAAATACAGTCGGTTCAAGTATAAAACAGCCTTTTAATTTTGTTTCCGTATATGTCATGCTATGCGTCTTTGTATTGGTTGTCGTAATATTTTTGATAATCACCAGAAGTCACGTGATCCAACCACTCGTGATTAGCTAAGAACCAGTCTATCGTCCGGGATAAACCCTCTTCAAAGGTTACCGAAGGTTTCCAGCCCAATTCCTGATTAATCTTCGTGGCATCAATGGCGTAGCGCAAATCATGACCAGGTCTGTCTTTCACAAAGGTAATCAACTGTGCTGAGGAGCCTTTTTCACGCCCCAATTTCTCATCCATTTGTTTGCACAGCTCCTTGATCAGGTCTATATTTTGCCATTCATTGAATCCACCCACGTTATAGGAATCGCCATTTTTCCCTTCATGAAAAACGAGGTCGATGGCTTTTGCATGGTCTATTACGTATAACCAATCGCGAGTATATTTCCCATCACCGTAAACAGGTAGCGGTTTATGATTTAAAATATTATGAATGCACAGCGGAATCAATTTCTCCGGGAAATGATTCGGTCCATAATTATTGGAGCAGTTCGTTAAAACAATAGGCAAGCCATAAGTATCATGATAAGCGCGCACAAAATGATCGGAGCTTGCTTTGGAGGCCGAATACGGTGAGTGGGGATCGTAGCTTGTTTCTTCCGTAAAAAATCCGGTGTCACCGAGCGCGCCAAACACCTCATCCGTTGATACATGGTGAAATCTCTTTCCTTCAAAATTATCCTTCCAAATTGTCTTCGCCGCATTCAATAAATTGACCGTTCCAATCACGTTAGTCATAACGAAAGCCATGGGATCGACAATTGAACGATCGACATGCGACTCTGCAGCCAAATGGATAATACCATCGGGCTGATATTCTTGAAAAATAGCCGCGACAGCCTGCTGATCCGTAATATCCGCCTTAACAAAGGTATAATTTGGCAAATGCTCTATATCCTTTAAATTCTCTAGATTACCAGCATAGGTCAAAGCATCCAAATTTATAATTTGATATTCAGGGTATTTCAACACAAACTCACGGACAACGTGTGAACCTATAAAGCCTGCTCCTCCAGTAATTAAAATTGTTTTATTCATATAATGATTCTCGAATGTTTAGACCATTGGTCTGCGAATGATGAGTTCACCAAATAGTTCGCTAAAATTAGGATGATTTTTGTTAATTGACAAGTTTTAATCCATGAGTAAATGGAATAAACAAAAAAAGCCTTCTATTCAGAGGGCTTTTCACTTCTTTATCGTGCTATTATCTAAAACTTACCTGTTTTATAATAGCATTACAATACATTCTTTACCAACGAATATACCGGCACCTCCGCTGCGGATTCATGAATCAATTCGATCTCCTTTTCCTCCGCCACTGTATCCAGCACTTCATATTCCGAATTTTGGGATTTAAACTCCGGAACAATTTGCTTCATTCCGGCAACAAGCTCCATAAAATCTGGCAATTTAGTATCAGCATCCAAAATCCGCTGACAGATCGCATTAATACGTTCTGCTTTAAGCGACAATTCATCGTGATTTACTTTTGCGATCATGATTTTTGGATGGTGTGTCTTTACCGTATTCTCATTATTTGCCAACAATTCCTCATAAATTTTCTCGCCAGGACGGAGCCCAACAATTTTAATATCAATATCTTCCGGGTAACGATAACCTTTCAATTTGATCATGCGTTTTGCCAGATCGATGATTTTAACAGACTTGCCCATATCGAACACAAAGATCTCACCTCCTTTACCCATCACGCCAGCCTCTTGTACCAATTGACATGCTTCGGGTATGGTCATAAAGAAACGCGTGATTTCAGGATGGGTCAGGGTAAGTGGGCCACCTTCTGCCATTTGCTTCTCAAAGAGCGGGATAACCGAACCATTTGAACCAAGTACATTTCCAAAACGTGTAATGATAAAACTCGTATTGGATTTACCACTGCAACTGCTCACATAAATCTCAGCCATGCGTTTAGTCGCCCCCATCACATTGGTTGGGTTAACAGCCTTATCCGTAGATACCATGACCATCTTTTTAGTGCCATATTGCATACAGAGATCAGCCACATTTTTGCTTCCCAATACATTGGTCTGAATCGACTCGTAGGGGTTCGCTTCCATTAATGGCACGTGCTTATAAGCCGCGGCATGAAAAACCAAATCGGGTTTGTATTGCGCAAAAATTTTCTGCATAAAGGCATAATTACGCACATCACCAACCACGCAATGCATCTGCTCAGGCTGTGTAGCCCTGATCGACTGCTGGATATCATATAGCGCAGACTCGGCTTGATCCAATAGAATCAACGTCTTATAGTGACGTCTGGCGATCTGACGGGCCAATTCCGAACCGATGGATCCGGCGGCGCCGGTCACCAAAATCACCTTCCCTTGCATCTCTTGTTCAATTTCAGGATGATCCAATTTGATCGGCTTACGTCCCAATAAATCTTCAATCTTTAGTGGCCTGATTTCACGTTTGGCTCCTGAATTAAGTAAAATTCGTGCCGGCGGCATGATTTTGAGTTCAAGTCCAATATTTTGGAACCAGTCTGATACATATTCCAAACGCTCGGGGTCATTATTTTCAACTGCGATGATGACCTGCGAAATTTGGCATTTTTCGACATAGTCTTTTGTAATCTCGGTAATATCTTTAATTTTAATTCCTGCTAATCGCTTTCCTATCCGTGATATCTTATCTTCCACAAAAGCAACTACTTGATATTTCGTTCTCGGATCCTCCTTCAATAAGGAGAATGATACTAGGCCTGGTCTCGAAGCTCCAAATATCAACACATTTTCACCTTTCCGGCTAGGCAAGAAGAGATATTCGTAAATTGTCCGATAGATTACACGTGCGCCTACCATAATAACCAGCAATATTGTGGCTTGCATAGTCAACACACCGTAAGACAATCTAAGATAATCTCCCGCCAAAGTTCCTTTCTCAAAAATAGCTTTAATAATGAAGGTGAACAGCATTAAAATCACATAGGCAGAACCAACTGTTTTAAAGATTTTAATGGTATCCCGAATACCCGTCTGCCGAACGATACCCCTAAAAGTATCATAGCATAAAAACATTAAAAGGTATATCGGCAATATCACGACAACTTTCTTCAACATCAATCCGATATCAAATACCCCCTTAAAGTTATTGACCACAAAATTAGAAAAGACGTAGCTTGCAAATACAAACCACATATCGATCATTAAAATGACCCATCTTGGATTGTCCTTTCTCAGGCGCCTTCTTAAATCTCCTAGAGAACCCATCATAGCTTTTTCTCTTATTTAATTAAAATTTTACTGACCGTGTCTGCGACAAACGAACACGATCTGATATGGCTTTATTACAATATTTTACAAAGGAGACGCAAGATAGTCAAATTTTCACACGTCAAACACCTCTTTGATAAAATATCATTAAAAAAGAACCCTAATCATTCGATCAATTTATCAACGTGGATTAAGCAACTATTATACCGAAACTGTTACATTGACAAAATATTATGAAATATCATTATAATTTAAAATGCAGGCTCATAAAAGACCAATATTTACCGGCATCCTTCGATACAATCCGGCATTCTATGCACCACCTTAGTTACTAACATGATTATTGGCATATTGTTTGTGTTAATTTATTGATAGTCATGGAAAGGAATTAAATTTTTACTTCTCCGCTTAATATAAACTGAAACGCCGCTCCTTAACTAAACTATTTTTCACAACATAATTAATGTACATCATGGGATTTTTTAGCAACCTGTTTGGGAAAAAGACTTCATCTATTCGCTCTTTTGCGCAGTTGGAATTTCTAGAAGTAGATATGCATAATCATCTGTTGCCAGGTATTGACGATGGAAGCGATTCTGTACAACAGTCCTTACATTATATACAGGAGCTTCAACGCTTAGGCCTTAAAAAGTTTATCTGTACGCCACATATCATGGCTGGTGTTCATCAAAACACCAAATTCAGTATTGAACATGCGAAAGATTCGCTTGTCGAGGGACTAAAAAACTCGGCCAATAATGTGGATATATTTGGCGCTGCCGAGCATATGATTGACGAAAATCTTCCTTTACTAATTCGTGAAAATGAATTGTGCGTCATGCCCGGTGGTTATGTGCTGATCGAGATGTCGTACCTTTCAGAATCGAAAGCTTTATTCCACACGATTAGAGATATTCAAAAATTAGGGTATAAACCCATTCTTGCGCATCCCGAACGCTATAATTATTACCATAGCAATTTTAATATTTATAAGCAAATTAAAGATGCAGGTTGTCTGCTACAGTTAAATCTCCTTTCATTAAGCCGATATTATGGTGTCGATGTGAAAGCCATTGCTATGACTCTATTGAAATCAGGCATGTATGATTTTGTGGGAACTGACCTGCACCATCAGCGCCATCTGGACGCTTTAAAAAATATTGTTGAGAAATACCCCATTCGTGAGATGTTGAAAACCTCACCAATTTTAAATGAAACGCTTCTTGATCATATCACGCAGCATAAAGCGCAAGTTATCGCTGGATAAAGCAATAATATAACAGATTGGCGTTAATACTTTATAAACATGTTTTAAAATACGCTATTGTCTTGGACAGTCCTTCTTCCAGTTGAACTGTAGGATTCCAACCCAAGCTTTTCTTCGCAAGTTCAATGTCTGGTTTTCTTTGTTGTGGGTCGTCCTGTGGTAATGGTAAAAACTTAATCTTTGATTTTGATCCAGTTTGTAGAATCACCTGTTCCGCCAATTGTAGTATAGTGAATTCATTGGGATTACCAATGTTTACCGGCCCAATAAAAGACTTTTCAGTAGCCATCATGCGGATCATTCCTTCTACCAGATCATCTACATATTGAAAACTACGAGTCTGATTGCCTTCACCATAAATGGTAATGTCTTTATTTTGAAGAGCTTGCATAATAAAATTAGAAACTACACGTCCATCCTGAGGGTGCATGCGTGGACCATAAGTATTAAATATCCGTACGATCTTTATCGCAATATGATGCTGTCGGTGATAATCCATAAAGAGCGTTTCTGCACATCGCTTTCCCTCATCATAACAAGATCGAATACCGACAGGATTTACATTTCCCCAATAGCTTTCTTGCTGCGGATGAACCTTCGGATCGCCATATACTTCACTGGTAGAAGCTTGTAAAACGCGTGCGTTGACCCGTTTTGCAAGCCCAAGCATATTGATCGCTCCCATCACCGAAGTTTTAATGGTTTTAATTGGATTGTACTGATAATGAACAGGGCTTGCTGGACAGGCCAGATTATATATTTCATCAACCTCAGCCAAAAAAGGCTCCGTCACATCGTGCCGCACAAGCTCAAAATAGGGATTCTGTAGCAAATGAACAATATTCGATTTATCCCCAGTAAAAAAATTGTCCATACAGACCACTTCATTACCATCGTTCAATAAACGTTCACAAAGATGAGACCCTATAAATCCAGCTCCACCCGAAACCAGAATTCTTTTTTTTAGGTTATACATAAATTATCAATTTATAATTTCGAGTTTTTACCGATTAGATGCTGTGTCCATTAGCGGAATACGAAAACCGAAACGGGAGCCGACATTTTCTTCCGACTCAAAAAAGAATGCTCCACCATTTTGATGGATAAAATGGTAAACTACCCATAGACCTAAACCTTTACCTTTCTCCCGCATAGGGGTTATCTTTCCCTCTTCCATTATCTGCTCTTGCAGTTGGCGTTGTGCTTCCACACTCATTCCTACCCCCGTATCGACAAATTCAACAAGAACATCATCTCCATCTCGGTATAAATTCAGCTTAATCAGGGAATCTTCATGGCTAAACTTCACAGCATTAATCAAAAGATTCCTTAAGATACTTTTCATGATATCCGCATCAAAAAAGATTTGTAATCCGGATTGTAATGTTAATTGAATTTCGATATTTTTTAATTTAGCTGTAGGCTGAAGAGTCTCTACCACACCTTTGATCATTTCATCGAGTTCAATTTCTTGTGGCATATAGCTCAATACACCCAGGCTGTTTTTGGTCCACTTAAGCAGATTGTCCAAAACACTGAAAAGTTGTTCCGCAATATCATTGCCTGTATTGATCATATCTCCATACCCAGTATCACTTCCCTCAGGACTCATAGTCAAAATATTTAAGATCATTTTGAGCGAAGAAATCGGACTTCGGAGATCGTGTGCCAGAATAGCATACATTCTATCGCGGTTTAATATTGCTTCCTGAAGCTGTGCTGTCTGCTTGGCAATTGTATGGCTCGATTCAATAAGCTTGATTTGATGTTTGATGCGCTGAAGTAATTCCTTTTTATTGAAAGGTTTCGGAATATAATCTACACCGCCACTATCAAATCCACGTACAACATCATCCGGCGATTTTAAGTTCGTAATAAATAACACTGGAATATGCTTATAGAGCTCCATGGATTTCAGTTCCTTGGTTAGATCAAATCCGTTGGTATTCCCCATCATGACGTCCATTAAAATAAGATCTATCTTTTGCTGTTGCAAATTTTCAAATGCCCCTTTAGCACCGGAAGCGGAGAATACGTTGAAGTGCTCACGTTCTAAAATCTCTTTTAGCACAAAAAGATTGAGCTCAGAATCCTCTAAGATCAGAATATTATACATTGAAAAATCGATTTCCATAGATCATTATTAGCTTGTTTAGACACTGTCTAGAAGGATGCTATCCTTTTTATAAAATTCATAAATCAATAATACACTAATAATTGCACCCATAATTTGTGTAGCAAAAATGTTATATATCAATTTACTTTAAAATCAACCAATACAGGAAGATGATCGCTATAATCTACATCGCCTGTTCTGTAATTTACAGCCTGAAAAGTAGCTCCAGAAAAGAATACAAAGTCAATGCGAAAGAGCTTCATTAAATTACTGTAAGTATATCCATAGCCATTCCCTGCTTCGCGAAAAGCATCCTTTAAGTTTCCTTTAATTTTATGATAACTATAGGAATTAGGACTATTATTAAAGTCACCGCAAATAACCGTAGGAAAAGAAGATTGATCGATTAAATTTCTTAAATAATCAGCCTGCCCACCTCTCAGCCTAAAATTTTCAGACATTGTTTTAATTGCATTCCACCATTTAAAGGCCGTATTCTCAGCAGGCAGTAAATCCCCTTTTACCTGGTTCCAATTTGTTGTCTGCAAGTGACATGTTCCGATCCTGATCTTTTCGCCTCTGAGGGAAAGATCGGCAAAAAGTGCACAGTTAGGCCGCTCTTTAAACGAAACAGCCTGTACTGAGTCCAGCGGAAATTTACTTAAGATAGCAAGTTGATTCTGCCCGGATTTACTCCCTGTCATTATGAAATATTGAAACTGGCCAAACGACTGCTTGAGTTCCGACACGGAACAGTCGGCAGGGACTTCCTGTAAACATAAGGTATTTACTCGCTGCGAATCAATATAGGAAGCAATCTGTTGCATCGAAGATAGATTAAAAATCATTTTGAATTCACGAACGTTGTAAGATGCGAAATGTATGTCTATCGTTTCTGTTTGCGCTATCCCGTTTATCTGAATTACTTTTATGAAATAATGAAAGTTAGCCAATAGTGCTATTAAAGGGCAAATACTGTACCAACTACGCTTATATACCCCGATAATAAAAAAAAGAAAATTACTACATATAAGCCCTGGTAACAACACACCAATCCATTGGAAAATAACAGTGGTCTGCGGGGAAATAAACAAAGCCAAAAACGAAAAGGAGGCAAGTATAGCCACCATAAGGATGACAATCCGGATCAGCAACCCGGAGATGTTCACCGGCCTAAATTCAATACCTTTAGTCATGGTGTGCTCTTTTAATTTTGTTCGCTTAAGGGCAATCTTATGCTAAAAGTAGCTCCTTGTCCAAGCTCCGATTCGACACCCAGCTGTCCATTCATCTGCTCAACAATACTTTTGCAAATTGCCAGCCCCAATCCCGTACCCTTATCCATTGAATTAATCTTATAAAATCTATTGAAGATCAACTGTTGATTTTCCTTGGCTATGCCAATACCATTATCTATAACATAGAATTCTACATGATCATTACTTAATCTGTAACCAACGTGTATAGTACCCTCAGGTGGTGTAAATTTTAAGCTGTTGTTAATTAAATTGACAAGTACCTGAATCACTCTTCCACGATCCAAACGTGTCACCAATTCCTTTTCAGGAATGTCAAAAATTATGGCTGGCTGTTCCTCATCTGACAAGAAACTCATCGATAGCTCGTTTAATATTCCTTTAAGGGACACGTCCGAATTCTTTAACCTTACTTTACCCGCATCCATCTGTGACATTTCCAATACATCCGTTATCAGCCGTAGCAACTGGCTGCTATTTGCATTGAGGAGCTCACCATATTCCTTTCGCAGCTCAGGATCTGGCGTATCGGCAATAATACTTCCAAAGCCCATAATGGCGCTAAGCGGCGTCCGGATTTCATGATTCATATTGGAGATAAATGCAGATTTTAACCGCTCAGATTCCTCAGCAGCTTCTTTTGAACGCAACAGCTGCTCCTCGTAACGAAGCTGATCCGAAATATCCCGCTTGATGGTCCAGATGATATCTTCACCGTTACCATTTTTGATCATCAACGAACTGCATTCTGAGCCAATTATATCCAGTTCTGGATACACCGTATCACAACGATATTGATAATAACCCGAAGCAGAAATGATTTTTCGAACAGATAAGGCCCAGGCTTCTTCTGTTGTAAACTCCCGCAGGCATTCAAAAACTTTTAAGCCAGCAATGATCTCTTCTTCTTTCAGGCCATTTTGCTGTCGGCATGCCTTATTCGCAAAAGCCATCGTCCCATTTTTATGGCATGCGAAAATACTGTATGGTGCATTATCAACAACAGCAAGCACCATTTCAAGTTCATTTCGATTCTTAATAAAATCGCTTACATTCTGTGAAAAGCCATCTATGATACGAATATTGTTTTCAAGGCGTTTCGCATATTTTGTCGCCCGTACATACGTGATGGGTGTATCGGGCTGTTTTATCCGGTACTCAAATGTGCTATACTCAATAGCGTCATTATGCAGAAAAGCCTCCATCTTCTTTCTATCATCCGGGTGAACCTGTGCGAGCAGATCCTGCAAAGCGATTTTCTCAGGCTCTTCAAGATTTTTCTTTCGAAGGTTCGAATAGCCATTATGCGTAAACTCCTGCTGCTGCTGATCATAAGTCCAATGCCCAATCATAGCGACCTTTCCCACCTCAAGTTGGGCGGTCAGTGCAGATTTAAGGCGGTACTTCATGTTACTACGCTGCGTGATATCCCGATATTGGCAAATCAGATGTTCCTCGTCAAATTTGTGAATGACGAACTTAAAATAATACATCTGCTCTTCAGTAGGCAGGTCGTAATTTAGATTGGAAGTCTCTCCTGTTTGGCGGCAAAAGTTAAATTCATGTTCGATAAGCGCCGAAGTTGGCTGAGGTAAAATAGACAACAAATTTTTCCCAACTATATCAATATCGGAATTTAAAACCGGATTGTTTGTCTTCATTATCGCATCTACACATATATTATCTTTATTCACCAGCAACAATGTATCACAAGTCATATTCAAGACCTTCTCCAAGAACTTTAAATCATGTAATATTTTTTTATCCATAACATTCATTAGATTATTTTCTTTGAGATTTCTCCCACCCGCCAATAAAGCTTCTACTAAACAAATAATAAATCCCGCGTATTACATTGATGTTCATAAACAGAAAGTAATATGGAATATAAAACAACTTTGTACTATTGGGATTATTTCGCATCAAATACCCTAAAACCGCACAAAGATAAAAGACACACTGAAGCACAAAAATGACAGAAAACACATTGAGAGGTGACAAACACCGATATCCAAGCATTGCCGCCAAGGGGAAGAGTGTAAAAAGCGCAAAAGGTGTAACAGACCAACGCAATACACGATGTGAAATATATTGAAAGCTCAACTTTCCAAATTTAAAGCCATTTAGTAACGGCAGTAATCTTCCTATAGACTGCCATCCCCCAGCAGCAATACGTCGTTTCCTTTTTCCTTCCTCTTCCATATTCAGCGAACCATATTCAACAGCATAGGCGTCCGCTGTGTATGCAATACGGTAGCCTTTTAATGCGATGCGCATGGATAGCATAAAATCATCCAACAAGGTATCTTCCTCCATCGCAGCGAATAATTCTGTCCGTATAGCAAACAATTCTCCAGCGGCACCTACAGCAGAATAAAATTCGTAATCCAATTTTTTTAATAGCGACTCATATTTCCAATAGGCTCCCTCACCTTTTGAAGAAACAGTATCGTCATTATCAAAAGCCACTCTTTTTTCACCCGAGACACAGCCAATTGTCGGATCTTCAAATTGGCGAGCAATAATCTTCAACGCCCCGGCATTCAGTAAACAATTTGCATCGCTAAAGACGACAATTGGAGTTTTCACATATTCCATACCGTGATTAACGGCAGCTGTTTTACCTTTCCTATGGGCTGAACCGATAATCTTTACCATCGGATACTTTGCTAACAGCTCACGACTATCATCAGTACTTCCGTCTATAACCCAAAGAATGTTTAATTTATCTTTAGGATAATCAAGCTCAAGGCAGTTCAGCATTTTATCTGCAATTATTTCGGACTCATTGTAGGCTGTAATAAATAGGGTCAATGGCGGAAGCTCATTCCCGTCGCTATTTTGAAACATCTCCTTTATGGCAATAGGGTATGGAAATAATCTTGCCAATATATAAATTATGATAGCATAACCGATATAGGTATATAGCACTAAGGATATACAAGTCCAGAAGACAAATTGAAGCATAGGCGGATAGAATTTAGACAAAAATAGACAATTATTTTTACTGAATCCTATTCGATTCCTCATCCTGGTAATGCTTTTTTCCCGAAAATAGCCCACCCATGGATGTTATCGCTTTGCGCAACCTGACAAAAAAGCTATTCGCAAGAGATCCGTCGGCAGAGATTGTATTCTGTCCCGTCATCGCCCGCGCCTTTGAACTTCGAATAAAATGAATCTTTCCATAGGCCTTAAGTCCCAAAGCCATTGACCCGTCTTCGCCACGTTTTATATCTGTTCTAAAATTAACCTTTCGCCCCAGCTCGGTCTTAAAGGAAAAAACCATCCCCCGCACGCATAATTCAGGCCTTTTTATAAATTGCAGGTTCAGGTAAATATCCCGAAGTCCTTCATAAAACCAAAGGAAAGTTCTCGACTGCCCAGCTTGGGGCAAGAAACTCCACAAACTGCATGTGGCTGATATACCTGGCCTATCTAATAATTTCACATGCATTTCAGCGTAGCTTGGGGGATACATGGTGTCTCCATCTACGCAAAGCATTAATTTGCCACGTGCTTGATCAAGACCACATTGCCTAGCAAAGCCCGGCCCCTGCTTTAGTTCATTGTGATAAGTCGCACCAAGTCGCTTTAAAAGTGATTCCGTTTGATCCGTCGAATTATTGTTAACGACAATTAATTCCATGGGCAAATGACAACGCTGTTCTGCTAAAGACCAGAGACATGCCAAAAGCTTCTTTTCTTCATTATAAGCGATGACCACAATACTTATAATTGGGTCAGAACTTGAAGAAAGCTGAATCTGTGCCCGAACCTTCTCGATAACATCATTATCTACAGAACCCACTTCTTGGTCATAGACCTTCGCATATTGTGTATACCATTTAGCCATCCTAGCGTCAATTATTTTATTAAACATTAAATTGCTTGCAGCACTTTATTCATCTGTTCGGCCCATGATAAGTCCAAAATACTATTTCGAATACAGGATGGGTCAAATTTTTCCTTCTTTAAAAATTCCAGTATTTTAGTGATATCAATAGCGGATTCATCAGGACTCGCTTTAAGTACATAAGGTTTACTGTCAAAATCAGCGTCAGATTCCGAATAGATAAAGGGAATTCCGCGCGCTGCATATTCTCTATTTTTTAAGGTTTTTATGACCTGTATACCACTGCGATGACGGCCTAAACTACCGATTGCAAAGTTGGCCAGATTAAATATGGCATCCAATTCTTCTCCCCAAAGCGGACCGTGTAAGACGACGTGTTTCTGAAGATTGAATTGTGCTATCGGTTCCAAAATAGATGAGCGTTCACGTTCGCCGGTGAATTGCCCCACCAAGTGAAAAATGATTTGGCAATCAGGGTGACTTTGTTTATAAATACCAAGTCCGCGAACCAGCCGGTCAAATCCATGCCAATAATGGATTTCCGCAACGCCCAGCAAATGGATCGTTCGTTTTTCTGCTCCTTCCTGCGGTTTACGAACTGGAATGGCACTGAAGTCTATCCCATTGGAGATAGGTATCGCTCGCTGCCCAAAAATTGTTCGGACATCAGAAAAAGTCACAAACGCATTTAATTGCTTTGCAAGCTTTTTACGATAAAGACGGTCTATTGCCAATTCGAGGCGCATGCGCAAGGTGACATACTCCTGATCATAGGGATAAGTCGGAATCTCCAATAACACCTTTGCGCCCGAAAGCCGCATCTTCTTCACCATGTTTAATGTGAAAGGATTGGCATTATGGTCGGACCGGATATAAATCAGTTGGAACTTATTTTTCCGTACGTATTCTGAAATCGCCCGATAGTCTATACGTTTACGTATTTTGGCTATTGGACCTCTACCGAAATCCCTAAGAATCTCGTCTCCGATCTTCCATACACGTGATCCATTCCTCTCTACAGTGTAATAACAAAGCTGCACATCGACGCCATTGGATTTCAAACCATTAATTTGACCCCATATTTTTTTACTTATACCATTATGTTCACTAAAACCATGGAATACTAAAAAAAGTACCTTATACGATTTATCTTTCACTGGAACCTTCACGTTCGATTGTTGTTAAATACTTTTGCTGCTGGACTGGAAAATACGAAAAGAATATCAATACAAGAAAAAATGATCAAAATGCTCTGATTAAAATGCGTAGTAAGCTATTTTAATCTTGTTAAAGTGATGACTTACGTAAAAATGCCAACAGCAGATTGCGATACCCTCCGAACCAAATCATTAATATCATAGAAAAAACATAGATACCTGTTTTGAGTGCTAAGCGAAACCCCAAACTATCGGGCAAATAGTACCCTACTACCAAATGAAAAATAAGCCCAAGTAGGAGTGCAAAAAAGATGGGGCGCCATAGGCTATTGAAAAAGCCAACCATACTCCGTTTGAATACCACGCGATACATTAGCCAGTAGGCCTGTACAAAATTGACACTAAATGTAACCAATAAACACATAGCCACTGCGTCAATACTTTTAGCGTAAAATACACCAAATAGTATTCCCGCAACATTTAATACGGCCGAAAACAAGCCGCATATAAACAGATTTTTGGTATCACCAGCTGTTTGGAAAATGGAGCCCGATGAGGATAGTATCAATTGGATCCCGACCGTTAGACTCAATATTTTAAAGGAAGGAATAGCTAATCCCCACTGCGGTCCAAAAAATAATAAAATGAGTTCTTCAGCCGAAAAAAAAAGGAAAACAGAAAGCGGAAATCCGATCAGCGACAATAAACTGGTTAATTTTAGATTTGCCTCATAAAGATAGCCATTATCCTTTCCCTTCTGACTTAATATCGGATGGATCACTGGTGTGATCACCTGCGTAATGTTTTGGAGTGGCAATGACATTAGTCGATAAGATTTGTCATAGAATCCCAGCGGTACCATGCCCAGGTATTTACCAATTAATAGCGTATCCGAATTTCTGCTGAAATAGTTGATAATATTAAATAAAAACTGAAAAATAGAATAAGAAAATAAAGGCCGAAGAGGTTGAAATGGAAAACGTAGGCTAAATTTTAATGGATACTTTAAATATGAAATAATAAAAATCAATAGTGATGAGAATATCGGATTTAAAATAAGCGCGTACACCCCCATTCCTTTAAAGGCAGCAATTATAGATAGACCACCGCCCACAATTTGAACAATCAAACTTCGTAAAGCGATCGATTTAAATAACCTATCGCGAAAAAATAAGGCATTGGGAACTACGGTAATTCCCGAAAAAAATAGGCTTAGCGCCAGCAATTGGCAGATTGGTTTCAATTGGGGCTGTGCATACCATTTTTCAATAATTTCAGCAGACAAAAAGAATAGTACTGACAAAGTGATAGCAATATATACAGAAAGGGAAAATAAATAGCCTAATGCCTTTCGATCCAGCTCTTTGTGCTGTATAACTGCAGGAGACAGTCCGAAATCAGCTATTAAATTTAGAAAAGCAATCGCCACCGTAGCTATGGCCACTACGCCAAACTGATCTGGTGCGAGCAATCGTGCTAAAACCGCGGTAACGACCAGCGAAATCACCAAATTCGCATATTTGGCCAATGCCGTGAAAAATACCCCAGAAACGATTTCCTTTTTTATGTTATCCATGCAAAAAGCCTTTCTTAAACAGTAGAACTCCGATCGTTTTAAATGAAACATATCTTCGCCAATGCGTTAAAACCAACAGAAATACTTTCCAGCGGTCAGCGGTCGATAGCACATGTGCTTTCCATACCACTGCGTTCAACATACGATGCAGATACGACTCAATAATTTGTCTGCTATCCGAATACTTTCGTCCGTACTCCCTCAAACGCCGGGCAACTGTGAAGTAACATGTTATATTAAAAAGTTTTAGTCGGCTTGTCATAATGGAATCCGGCCTGACACGCCTCTGAAAAAATTGCTGTGGGATATAAGCAACTCGAGCTGCCACTAGATACAATAAGACTGTAAATAATTCATCCTCATGCACAATACCGGGTTCAAATCCAAATCCATTACGATCAAGTATGTCTTTACGAATTAAATACATACAAGCTGAAGAGAAAAAGTCGTCTGTGTTCAGTTGCTGTTGCAATGCGTCGGGCCCACTAAAAACAATATAAGCCGGCATTTTTTGTCGGGAATAATTAAAATCCTTTAGTATGGAGCTATCCGAATTATCCGCAAAAACCGAAGCATCAAAATAAACAAAATCGAGGTCTTTCTTTTCACAATAATCCAAACACATGGATAGTGCATCTGCACGCAGCAGGTCATCACTATCCATAAAATAAATATACTGGCCGTTCGCAAGAGAAAGGCCTCTATTTCTGGCAGCAGATAGGCCTTGATTTTCCTGGGAAAATAATTTGACACGGTTATCGCATGAACTCCATTTTTCCAGTATGGAGAGACTTTGATCGGTCGAACCATCGTTGATTAGTATAAGTTCAACATCAGCATATTCCTGATGAATAATACTCTGTATAGCCTGATCAACATACATAGCTGTATTATAAACAGGCATTATAATGCTAATCAACGGTCTTTCATTCATTGTTTGATCCAGACATTAAGATTAAAATCGTACTTTTTCACAATTTTGGCCGGGTTTCCAACGACAACACTATATGGCGGAACATCTTTTGTAACCACAGAGCCCGCGCCTATTACAGCATGCTCACCTATGCTAATACCTGCTAAAATAACGACATTCCCGCCGATCCAGACATCGTCAGCAATCGTCACTGGAGCGGTGCTGACTCCTTGGTCTGCAATAGCTTTGGTCACATCTTCATATGCGTGGTTTAATCCTGAAATAAGAACATTTTGACCGATATTCACTTTATTACCAATCGTCACTGGCCCAATGATCGTATTCGAAATTCCTATTCGGCTATTGTTGCCGATAAATAAATCGCCGACAGCGTTATTCAATACAGCAAATGACTCGACCACGGATCGAGACCCTATAATACATGTACGAAAAGGAACCAGATCACGACGCACACTACCATAAATCACCGAACCCGTCCCCCGTTTAACATAAAAAAACTGCAGCATACGAACATACCATCGCGGCCGTGTACGCACAGGATTCATGATAAACCAGTGCAGTAAGCGCTTGAACTTAGGATGATTATGAATGTACGCTTTCATATATTGCTAATGTATGTTTCCCTGTATGTTGCCAACTGAAAGCTTCGCTTCGCGCCAAACCTTTACTAACAAGCGAGCCATATAACTGTGGTTCATCTTCTAATTTCAACATGCCTGCTGCAATGGATTTGATATCCATCGGGTCCGTATATACCACATTATCCCCGGCTACCTCAGGAATAGCCGATGTATTTGAAGTAACCACAGGTGTGCCACAAGCCATAGCTTCAAGCAAAGGAAGTCCAAAGCTTTCCCGGATAGAAGGATACAAAAAAGCAAAAGCACCATTGTAAACTTCAACCAATTTGTCATGAGCTATATATTCTTCGACTACAATAAAATCTTTTATTGTCAACAGATCAAGTTCTTTTAATAATTTTTCCAAATATGTATGATCTAAATCGGCCAGGAGCAACCTTTTCTTGTAATTGCTTCTCTTCAAATAAAAAGCATAAGCCATCAAAGTATTCCTTAGGTTTTTTTTGGGATCCGTATTACCTAAAAGAAGCCAAAAAGCCCCCTTCTCAAGCTTTAAAAACGTACTTTCCGAAGGTATATCAATCGATTTAAATCGTGAACTTACACCATTATAGACTGTGATAAGTTTTTTCTGTAGATGCGGAAAGGCCGCTTCGATATTTCTTTTTTCAAAGTTAGAGACAGTGATGACGGTATGAACCCTTTTCAATACACGTGGCACGACCCAACGCCTATAGATACGGCCCAAGTTTTGATACATGGACGAATTGCTACCAATCTTTTTCTCCATAAAGATGATATCGTGCAACGTAAGTACCAAGGGAATAGATAACCCCAATGGGGCAGTGTTGGAGGTACAGTGCAGGATATCCGCATTGCTGGTTTTAATAAGTTTAGGTAAGAGAAGTTGCTCCCAAATAAAATAATTAGAGCTTTCCAAAACTTTAATCTCAAAATTTGCTGAACCTTCCAAACAGCGGTCCTCTCCCGGTCCAACAGCAATAATATACCGGTTAAAGGTATCCAACTTTTGAAGCGCACGGATTACTTCCAATGCCACAAAATCCATCCCGTGTTTATTAAGGCGAAAGATTCGTTGTGCCTCAATTACTATTGTCTTCTTTTTTTTCGCCATGCGGTGTATGCACAAAAGTATTACGTCCCGATTTGATTCCCATAAAGCTACGTAAGATTGCCATAAAAATAAATGGTAATTTTAAAAAGCAGAGCAGAGTCCTGCGCGTATAAAATCTATTAGGTATAGCCAGAGCAAGTGACACGATAAACAAGCCATAGAGTATAAGCCATTTATAGGCCAATGCTGGAGCTACCAAATAGACGATACAGCCCAAAATAGGAACCATTCCGAGCAAAATAATGCGAGGTGGAATCGACCATTGGATCAGTTTGTCGAGCATAGGCCAGTTGCGGGTACGAATTATTGTACGAAATCGCTTCAAAGTGATTAAAAAGGTGTCAATTTGAGCTGCAATCCATCTTTTTCGCTGGTTGGATAGGTCGCGACGGTTCTGTACTTTCTCGTCTAGTACATACACATCTTCCAAATAAACGGTAAATATCTTATCTAAAAGCAAATAATACTCCAGCTCTTTATCCTCACCCATGGAGCTTATTTTAGCCATCGTATTTTTAAACCACTTAATTTCAAACAACATGCCCGAACCCGTCAATGCGGCGGGTAACCCCAGGTTCACATGCCCCTGCCTAAAAATTGAATTATTTATTTCCTCACTGATCCCATCGAGATATGCGGTATCGGTATTGCTATTTTTTGCTATGCGATGTGTTTGGACGGCAACCGCGCCAGATGCAAAGCAATCGTTGACGAGTGCTAGATAATTTGGAGAAACTAAATTATCAGCATCCAATATAACAACGCCATCAAAATCTTCTTCTTTGATAACGTTCATTGTCAGATTTAGAGCAGCTGCTTTGGATCTTTTTTCATACGTAGGAATAAGTATTCGAACGCCTAACTCTTCAAGTTCCTGGTTTGTCTCTCTCGTCATACTATCAGAAACAACGATAATTTCGAAAAGCTCTTTTGGATAGTCTTGTTTTAAAAAAGAGCGTATGCTATCAACGATTACTGCATCCTCCTTATATGCTGGAAATATGATAAGGAATCGATGTTGAATATTCGATCGTTCAAAGAATAATTTCTTAGGAATGCGAAAGCCGACTGCAAAAACAAAGAAATACATGATCCAGACAAGGAAAGGAATAAAAATCAATGTTTCAATAACAAACAAAACCGTTTCCATCAGCTTAGATTCTTTTTAGAAAATAATTTAATCCCAGACCATGTCCCTGAACATACTGCGCCAATATGCCTCCACATACCCGAAAAAACAAATTTAATCAATCTTGTACTATTCGCTATCCCAATAAGATAAAAAACAGCCAAAATCCGGCTCATCCCCGACCTATTTCGATAAGCAAATAACAAGCGATTACGTGTCAGATAAAATGTTTTTAATGGGGAGTCCTGGCCCGTGGAAGCGCTTTCTTTATGATAGATATGGGCAGCTGCAAAATACACTAATTTATACTTTTTATTGATCCGACAGCTCCAGTCCAACTCCTCATAGTAAAGAAAGAAAAGCTCCGACATCATACCAATTTCTCTGATCGTTCTTTTGGGTACCACCATAGCTGCACCATGCAAATAGGGGATCTCCATGCTTGTATCATATTGACCTTTATCCATTTCCCGATAACCGATCTGTTTATTACGTAGGGTAATTGATGTCAGCGGTGTACACCCAGCAAATTGGATCATTCCCTTGGGTTGATAATACATTATCTTAGGTGAAATTCCACCTACTTGTGAATCTAGCGCAAATACTTCTAACATGCCCAAAATTTCGCTATCGGCGTTTTCTGGAAGCAGTGTATCATTATTTAAGAAATAAATAAATTCACCAGTAGCGATTTCCAGCCCCAAGTTATTTCCTCCTGCAAATCCCAGGTTCATTCGGTTATAATAGCCTTTGATATTAGGAAATTGACGTTTGATCAGACTATATTCATCTTTTAACGAACCATTATCGATGACAATAACCTCATATGCAAAAGATAGTCTTGCATTTAGAATACTTTCCAATAGGGAAATTGTATCGGCCAATCCATTGTAATTGACCGTTATGAAAGATATTTTATACGGTTCTGATGTCATCGCTCAATTTTTTGTCCAAATAAGGCGAAAGCATAATAACCCCCATTAGAATGTATACGGTCTGCCCAGTAGGCATTTGATGGAGCACTTCATTCGCATACCCCGCGACCATAATTCCTGCAAGTCCGGCTGCAGAAGCCATTGCAATAGACTTGATCCGCCTATCTTTCAGTCGAAATAGCACGTAGTATGTGCCATATCCCAATATCGTGAGACATAAAATAATATAGCAAATAAGACCGAAGATCCCCGTTTCTACCCATATAAAAACGAAGGAAGAATCTGTTGCGATACCATGTATTGCATCTCCTTCATTCGCATGTTTAGACCCGCCCAATCCTATACCAAACGGATGGTCGCCCATAAAGGTTCGCATTTTTTTCTGGTTTTCCAAGCGAACATTAAAGGAAGCATCCTTTGAAAAAGAGAAAGCCGTCCGCATACGACGGATATCGGAACTGCTATTGCCAATGGTCGTTAAATTAAAGAAAGCAAAAGCCATTATTAATAAAGAAAGACCAAAGATTATCCACTTCCACTCCTTTACAAGGACAATGAAGAAAGCAAAGCCTGCAAAAGGAACAGCAATAGCGGCCCTTGTCCCGGATATCATTAGCCCGTAAGCCGCAAAAGCGACAACAAAAATATAAAGAAAACGTCTTTTTGCCTGCTTCTCATAAATAGCTAAGATCGTAAAAACTACCACAGCCAAGCCCATATGGCAGCCAAAGTTTGCTGCATCACTAAAGAACGAAAAGTAGCGGATCCCACTATAAATAACATGCGTATGAGCGCCGAATGTATATAGCCAAGCAGACTCGAATCGGTCTAAACCAATATATTTTTGGCCTATTGCCTTTAAAGCTCCCAACAGAACAAGTATACCCCAAACTTTAAAAAATAAGCGCAATTTGGCAATATTATCCAGACTAATAAAAACCAATAATTGAAATAAGACAATATGCATTCCAATGCTACGGACTGTCGTGATCCAGTTCGCAAAACTGGACATTGGATTTACAATCTCCAGCATGCAATAGAGCATCCAAAGGATGGAGATCAGGAGAAAAGAATTAAAGTAAACCTTGCCTAAAGGATTTCCCCGAATAAAATGTAAAGCTAGCGAGAGAAAATTAAATAAGATCAAAAGATCGAGTATGACGCCTACCGGGAGCGGAAATGTGATATAGCGACCAAAACCCATCACCAGGTAGGATACAATATATAATAGAAAGAAACAACTTATTGGCGAAGACAGCAGGACAATAATAACCAATAGAAATACAGGCAACATATAGAACACCATAGCCGATGACACACCTGCAAAAATAAAAATGCAAGTTCCTGCCAATCCCCCGAGTATAAGGAAAAGCAGGAGCAAATGCCGACTGGTTATCATCGATTTTGTATGATCATACTGCATCATAGCCCACTATTTTCCCAGCGATGTCAGACCAAAATTACCCAATTGATATTCCAGGCGTCTCAAAAAGGTAAACGGAGGCAACATTCCTGTAAACTCTTCCACAACATATTTTTCAGCGTTCATCAGGCAAATTACGATTGGTTTACCGGCAGAACGTTGCAATAGATCTGCAAACATCAACTCATCTTCTGTTTTCCATACCGAGTCAGCCCTTAATACCAATAACGTAGCCATCCCGCGCTCTAAAAATAGAGAAGGAATAGGGCGTAATGCCATAGAGCCATGCTTGACTAATGAAATATCATAATTACCGAGTTTTTCAGCCCAGGCACCATCCACTAAATATTCCCTCGATTCTGCACTAAAATCAGTTCCTTCTTTATAGGCCAGTACATTAATACCCAATCCCTGCCAGTAGGCTGTTAAAATGTCTGTCAGTGAGCCCAAATCTAGTGTTGAAGAGAACTTGACGATATTGATAAAATTTATAGGATTTGAGTTGTTGTAAAAACCATATAATCTATTGGCCAAAACATGGATCGCTCTTTCTTCAATTTTAGTCTGTTTGACACCACTTTTCCCAAGCTTAGGTAGCGCTGCAATCACTTTTCCTTTTGTAATCCGTTCGGTTCGTGTTTTATCCCTTAGTGTACGGTCAAAAAGTTCAATAATAAGTAAAATACCGAGTATAAATGCCACAGTCCCAAAAAAGACAGCAAATACAATCAATTTTCTGCTATGCGGAAGTGCATTTAATGGAAAGCTTGCCGGATTGATCACTTTTAGCGTAGCCGAATTCATTTCCAAGCTCTTTAATCTCAACCGCGCGGCATTTAAACTGGATAAGATTGACAAATAAGATTGCTCGCTAAAGGATATACCACGTTCCTTACGTTTTAAGACAGAGCCAATAGGTGAATATTGGGTGTATTTATGATCCAGTTCCTGCTTAAAATCACGGGCGACATTAAGTTCCGCCTCCGAGCGTTTGAAACGTAGAAGTTCTTCTACCCATTGTTTCACATAATTTGAATTTGGATAGCCGTTTTTTGTGTATTTTTCCGCAGTATATTGGTCCATAAACGAACGGAAGCCCTTCTCCTTTTGATCCAATTCATGCGACAGTACATCTAGATCAGCTCCGCCCTGTTTTTGCTTAAGAGAATCTACACTCAACGTCCGTATCTTTGAAATATTATAGTTGATGTCTGCAATCTGATTCATGCGTGCCAAAAATTCCGTATTATTTTTGATCGCACGCATATTGGCATCCATTCCCGACTCCAATTGTTTTATAGCTGCTTGCGCACTGTTATACACAAACAACACATCTTGGTGCCTTAGTTCATACTCTTTATCCAATAACGCAATCGCCTCTGTCTGTTTATCGTAATTGATCACCCGGTTTTCAACGTTATACATTGTCAAAGAATCTTCCTGTCCGCGAAGTTCCCGGCCTATACGTTCAAGCTCAGCCTCGAAATACCGGATGACATTGTTGGTACTGCCGAATTGCAAATTGGTATATTCGATCGCAAAAACTTTACTCAAAATATCCAATGTCTGAAAAGCAACCCCTGGATCGTTTGCCTGATAGTTGATCTGTAAAATATCGCTATTGTCTACCCTGTTGATCTTAATATTTTCGCGGAGAGCATTATAGCTGAAATAAGGATGGTTCCAGTTGAAAAGACCGTAGACAAAATTATTACGGTCTGCTTTCTCATATTTTTCCAAATTCTTTACCGTATTCTCTTCCGAGCTCTTATCAATCAACTTCTGTACGTCTTTGGGGGTAATTGCGACAAGCTCCTTGTAATGTTTTGCGGTAATATAGACATTATCTTTAGTAGGATCGCCGTGAATCATAAGCCGTGCATAAAGCTGCATGGAAAGCCTTTTGATCGTTTCCTTCGAATTAATGGTATTGATAATATTCTGGATCGAATTATTTAATACGTTCCAGTCTTGCGAAGCATTGGATTCTCCCGGATCACTTCCATAACTTGAAATAACACCTGTATAAATTGTAATATCAGTCTTATACTGCCGATCCATTTGACGAGTCAGGTAGATCGCCAGCAAGGCAAAACCTAGCGGCAAAATCAACAGCCACCACTTAATTCTGAAAATGGCCCGAAAGATATAATGGAAAATATTCATGATGCTATTGGCTTATAATTTTTGTCTTACTCAGGATTTCTAAGGTAAGGATTTCATTGGTAATAATAGATTCGTTGGTTTTCAGAATTTCATAAGCCTCTGTCTCCAACTTCTTTGCTGTATTAAGATCGCTTATATTTGCATTGCCTGACTTAAATTCATTCTCAGTCATTTTGTAATTCGCTAAGGCGATATTGTAATCTTCAATTTTTTTCTTGAGTGTAGAAAGAGCTGTTTTTACTTTCGTATAGGAGTTGACGATACGGATGCGTTGCTCATCAAGCCATTTGTCCAATTCCAGCTGCGTAAATCGCTGTTCCATCTTCTGACGTTTGATTTTATTGCCTCGATCGAAGAGATCATCCAAAGGAATATTCACTCCGGCAGTTCCGTAATAGGAGCTTTGGGTTACGCCAGAAGACTGATAAAAAAGAGGAGTATATTCATTCGTAAACGCTGAATTAATCGCGATATTGCCATACTGCCAAGATCCACCAACCCTGAAATATTTTAACCAGCTTCTCTTTTCTGTTATCAACTGATTAGCTTGAGCCTCCATTTTTGCCTCATACATTTCCACTCCTGGACTTTGCTTGGCATTTTGATAAAGGGTTTCCAAAGGCGGAAGTTTAAGCTTTGTAAAATCAACCATATCCGTTGGGTCCATCACAGATTGTGCTTTTAGCAATAGGCTTGCTGTAACTAAATTTAACAGCAAAAAAGCCCTTTTAAGCAATAAGTTCATCGAAATTAATATTTATGTTATTAAACATCCGCCTTTTGGATGAATGCGGAAAACGTCTTATACAATATTTTTAAATCCATCCAGACCGAATAATGCTGTGCATAGTCAATATCCAGTTTTATTCGTTCCTGATCGGACATACTTCCATTATCGCCCCGCTTTTCAACCTGCCATAGGCCCGTTATACCCGCCGGAGCCATAAATCGCTCAACACTATCGTCTGTCGTCAGCATCTCGGCTTCATAGAGTGGCAAGGGCCTATTACCCACAATAGACATATCGCCTTTAAGTACATTAAACAACTGGGGCAGTTCATCAATGCTATATTTACGGAGAATGCGACCTACCTTGGTTACACGCGGATCTTTCTCAAGTTTAAAAAAAGCCGCTTTTTTTTGTCTTCCAGCACTATTAGAACTTTTTACAACAGTATCATCATCAATAAGTACATCACGTAGCTCATCTGTCGTAAAAAGTTGCGCATCACCATCGCTTATCATAGTCGCGACAGTGCTACGATTAACGCTCAACGATGCATCCGCATATTGATTAAGCGCCATATATTCCTTTAGACGCTTGTCAGCATCCGGGTACATGGATCTGAATTTATAAAAATCAAACATATAATAGCCAGATCCTATCCGTTTCGACTTATAGACTGCCGAACCTTTACTTTCCAATTTGATGGCAATATAAGCGATTGCCAGTATCGGAGAAAGTAAGAGGATTAAAATCGAAGAAACTGCAATATCAAACAATCTTTTTCCCAGCGGAATTCCTATTTGAGGAAAAGAAGTGTTTGCTGTTTCAAATTTTTCAGTCTGCGTTGTCGCCTCAAAATATAGCCTTATGTATTTTCTAATTGACTCAAAAACATCTGCATGCGCGCGTGGACTAATGGTATTTGTGATACCAGCCTCAAAATAAGATTGTTTCTCAAAACGTGAAAGATCATTTCCAATCAAGATCAATAATGTATCTTTCCCATGTTGAACAAGCTTTTTCAACCGTGATAAGTCTTTACTTAGACTTTTGCTTTTTTCATAGAATATTACAGAAAAAAACTGCCCTTCTTGTTCTTGAAAATACATATCCATGGCTTCAAATGAGTCAAAAAACCTCAAGTCAACACCCAAAATGTCTTGGACTTGTTGATGAAAATAATCAAAAGTTTCGAGATTATCGCCAAAGTATATATAATCGCTATATTGGGGCATTATTTTAATGCTTTTTTAATCCGTAATTTTAACTCAAGGGGATTAAATGGTTTTAAGATAAAATCATCGGCGCCAGCTTCGAGCAGACTGATGCGCGTATTGGAACTATCCTCACCAGACAAAAAGATAACCGGAATATTCTTTAGAAACTCGTTTTGCTTAATCATAATGAGCAAATCGTATCCATTCATCTCCGGCATGGTATAATCCGATAAAATTAAATCAACACTGTTCCCTTCCTTCAGCCAATTATAGGCGTCCATCGCATTACTAAAGAAACGAAAGTCATAATCTGCACTTAAATAAAGTGTAATCAACTGACCAATTGCTGGTTTGTCATCAATTATTAGAATCTTTTTTTTCATGACGTCTTTAGAATATAATGTTTAGGCTAGGGACTGCGTTATTTAGGCGATCCCAATGTACCAAAGCACTCCTTTCTATTGGACTACTTTGGTACATGGAGATGTTGCTATTTCTATTATTTCTTTTTTAGATACCAATCTGCATTTTGGCTACCTCCGCTCGTTGCCCATGACTCAAAGAGCGGATAAGCAGTTGTAATCGCCTGTCCTTCCAATGGATATACAAAAGAAACCGGAACTAACAAACCAAATGGTTCATTCGCTTTTGTCTTAAATGGATCTGTAGCTGACAACAGGTTCCCTGTTTCCTTCAACACCAAACTTTTATTGATTTTATCGGTCGCTTTATAACCAACCAAGTGCACTTCATTTCGGCCGGCAAGGTTTTGATTGAAGTTTACAATAAAGGCATTTAATGTCCCATAGGTAAAATTATCTATCGGAGTATTAAACTCAACGGTTACAAGTACCTCCACTGGTGCATATTGGCCAGTTTGAGTCGAGATAAAACGTGTATCCGACACACCAAAAGCTTTATGCGCATCATCCCATAATGGAAGCACAGCATACGTTTGCCCGGATTCCGTACCATTTGCGCCAAGAGGCAAGGCTGTACCTACCAAATCTTTGCGTGAATACGTTACACTTTTGACATTTCCCGTTGCGATACCATCAAGCTGTATTGCAGTGGAAAAACGGATCGAAGCACCTATTGATCTTAATTTTGCTTTCAAGGCCACTTTAGTCACTTTATTCGCTGTATTTTGAAATTTGGTGATGTTCATATCCAACACACAGTCATTCATGTCATAGTCATCTTTAGACGGCCATCTATCTTCAAAGATGTAAGAATACGTTCCTAAATCAACTTCAGTTACCGTTTGATCTGTTGGATTGCCACCAGAGGCATTATTACCACCAGCGTTACAAGAAGTACCTGCAATCACCACGGTAGATTTATCGTAAGGAACCAATTTTGCTGGACTATTAATCACATAATAAGTGCTCCATTGTGCATTCGCTGTATGATCTGAGCAAGCTACCTCTAGGTTACCACCATAGGTAATAGCCATCCACTGGTTACTTACATCAACCTTTTTGAGACGAGCCAATGCCTGACCTGAACTTGGTCCAGTCATGGTGCTCGACTGGCTGTTAAATTTGGCTAGGGTTTTCACTTCCAAAATAGATGCTGTTGCCAAATTAATTTTTGTGCCACCCGCATCTAATTTATCTAAACTCAATAAAGCTCCTTGAGAAACCGAAATAGTTGCTCCATTGGTTGTTAATGAATTGATCACCGTATGACAAACAGCTTCCAAAGTCGCATTGGTCAAAGTCGCATTCTGTACAGTAAGAGTCCCCTCATTGCGCACGACTGTACCGTTTGTAGTACTGCTCAGATTTTGGATTGTCGCCACCCCATAATTGGTAAAGTTACCATTGGTGATATCCGCTTTATCAGCTGTAAGTGTACCATAGTTTACATACAAGGTATTGTTTTTTGTTTCCATTTTGGAAAGCGAAGCCGAGCCATAATTGACAAAGCCACCCACTGTATTCTGCGTTACATTCACTAGGTCAATCGAACCCGCCTGTGTGATGTATAGTCCATTATTGCTTCCAAGGTTTAGTTCAAAGCTTGTATTTTTCCAAGATCCCTGTACGTAAATCTTCACATTACTTGTACCGTTGTTAGCATCGATCTTACCTGTAAAAGTAACACCAGCTTTGACTACATAAGATTTATTCGACTCGACCGAAATTGTCGAGTTGCCCGATAGCGCGATCGCGTCCGAAGGGACCACTACTGGTGTAGCTTCAACCGCTGCTGCCTTTAAGCTACTACTAGCCAACGCACTCGTCGTGGTCGCAGCACGCAAAACACTCGCTTTGCTGCTTGATCCCGCTTTCGCACCGTCGACAGTGATTGTATTTTGTTGTCCAACTTCAATCATGCTGATAGCCGCAATACCCAGAGGACTAGTTTCTCTCAAATAGACATATTTCGCAATTGTCGGAATCATCAGCTTGCCAACAAAATCCTGACCTGATTTAGCCTGACCGGCAGCCAGCAAATTTGCTCCACTAGACAAAGTCGGATCATTATCAAAAATCTCAACCCGATAAAAATATTTACCGCTAAATTGATCGTCTACAGCAACGCGCACATCTACAGAGCGTGTTGAATTCCACATAAAATCGGCTGAAATATTGCCGCCCCCAGGTAAAAGAGTGGATGAATCAGATCCTTTTTCGGTTTCGTTGTACAAATCTTTTACTTTTGAACAACTTGCCCCGAAGAGCACAATCCCTGCAAGACCCACCAAGAAGAGATTTAAGCTTTTTCTGTTATACATAATTAAATAATAATAGATCAATACCAAACAGCCCCATCATAGATGTCACAAGACTTTAATACTTGGCTTTGCGAATAATATTAAGGTCGAACTGTTTAAAGCAAAGATATAACTAATTCAGCTGAGAATAAGGCAAAATACACAACTACAGTATAAATCACAAATCTTGTAGCGCTTCAACTACAACAGCGCACCGTAAACTACAAAAAGAGTTTATAACTAACAAAAAGACATTTAACTATAAGGGTTATTTCTGCCACCTTCTTCGGTATTCAGTGGGCGTCAAGGTGGTTTCTTTCAAGAAAAAAGTACTGAAGTTATTCACATCAGCATAACCAAGCTCCCAAGCGATCTGTTTGATGCTCATCGACGATTCAACGATAAGCTTTTTACTAACACGTAGCAATTCTTTGACAATAAGTTCTTTTGGAGTTGCTCCCAAAATTTCTTTAGTTAAGTTGGTTAATTTTTTATTTCCGACCTTGAGTTGTTCGGCATAGAAGGCGACCTGTTTTTCGTGTTTTACATGTTTTTTGATCAGTTCCTGGAAAAGTGTTATCAGCTTTGTATCAGCACCTTGGCCCACTAATCCATTTGACGGCCTATCCTCTGCAGAAATTGCTGCAAGGAGCACAATCTGTTTAACGATATTATGCGCTAAATCGCGATAAATTGCCAGATTATAATTCTGCTTAGAAAGCTTAAGCTGCATGCTTACAAATTCGTAATAACTCGCGTATTCCGCAGGAACACGCAGTACACGGTAAGTATATTCGTTTTTATTGAATGATTTAAAGTTATGCAGAAAAGCGGTATCTATCTCCGTACGTGCAAAAAAACTTTCCGAAAAATAAATGATAAGAAACGACCGCTGTTCATCTGGGTTAGCTTCAATTTTTATACCTCTTGGAATTAACACCAAACAAAATTCTTCAATTTCTGTAATCTGATTATTGACCTCCACGCTACAGCCACCCTTTGACACAAAAAGAACAACATAATTTTCTTTTGCTGTTGCATCCTTAATTTCAGAAGGCTCCTGCGCTACACCAATGACCCGATGAACTCCAAATTCCATATTTTTATCTAATGCATATAAATAAAGCCCGACAACCAATTCATATTACTGAAATAGGGGCAATTTAGGAAATAAAAGCCAAACACAAAAAATTCATTTCCTAAAGAAACCATGGGTTTGCAATATGTTTTTTAGAGCGCATCAGAAAAACTCAAATGTTCGTTATAGAGGGCGCTCTCCAACTAAAATCTACCAACCATTCTATAAGAGACACTAACATGAAATAGAATACAATTAGGTTGGCGAAACAAATATTAGATAATTATCCCCACGCAGCCCTCAAAAAATCTTTTATTTTACAACAAAAAAATCATTTAGTTAAACCAACAGGCATTTCCATAAATCTTCACTTTAAGATTAATAAGCCTGTTTTTTAACACTTCTTAACACAACAGCTTAAGGCGACAACAGTTTAGTTGCAACTGCAATTTTCCTAAAATGAAACAAAAGAAACAAATAAAATGAATTTAAAATTTAAAACACAAACAACATCGTGTATCATTAAAATATAACACAACTATAAAAATATTGAATTTCGATAAATTAAACATCTACAGAGAAGAATATAAAGATATTTAATTACTAAAAAGAAATAAAAATAAAATACCACACATGTCACAACAGGAAATATATTTCCAATTAAAGCCCGTAATATTGAATAATCGGCTTCTAAAAACAAACTGTTTAAACATATTAATTATAAAACAATAATTAGACAAAAAAAATATTTTATAAAAAATGTTAAACAAAATAAACGATGACTTGTTAATGAAACAGATGGCAGGAAGAGGGCCAGCTTTTATCGCGCTTAAATTCAGATTTGAAAGCGATAAAAGAGAATAACCGAAACATTTTATAGAATAATAACAATGAAGAAAGTTGTTTTATTACAAAATCAATAATAGTTGAAAAAAAAGTTTACAATTTTTTTTTGCACAAGTTGATATTAAGTCGTAATATTACAATTCAATTCGGGAAAAATATTACTAGCCGATAGCGAAAAAGTATTAACAATTAAATTAGGAATCAACAAACAGACAAAAAATTTAGGAGCACCTAAGTGATAACAGCAATATATTGCCTATACGCAAAGGCAAGCCGTTATATGCTTAAGTATTTCTACCAAATAAACGAGGGTTAAATTGTCCATTAAATTTAAACCCCATGTTGGTAACAGCATGGATTATCCAAATAATATTATCATGAATAAGAACGCAAAAAAAATGTACGTAGCTCCGTCCATCAAGGAGCACGTTGTAGAACTTGAGCAAGGTATTGCTGCAGGTTCTCAGGCACAACCCGGTGTAACACCACAAACCGACGGTTGGGGAGCAGGTCCAGACGGTACCACTACCGGAGAAGGCGCTTAACGCATTATCATCAAAATTTCTAACAACACGAAAAAGCACTAAAATGAGATTTAATCTGACTAAAAGAGCGAACTGGGTTGTTGCGATGGCAATGCTAGCAATCCCCGGGACATTAATCACAAGTTGTTCCAAGGACAACAAGACTGAAAATGTCGAAAACAAAAGCAATGTACTTACTTTCGCCGTAGGCGGAATTAAGACAAACGGTACTGGTGACGCAGTGAAGGTCGGCTCGACAAAATCGAACGCCACGACCAGCAAAGTACATTCATTTTCGGACGTCGACATGGTTGTTTCTACGGACAACAATTTACCAACCATAACTAGCGATGCGATCGGCGTAAAACGCTCCGGCGGTCCAGCGGCTGATGTTGCCCCCGGTGTCACAGAAGATATGGTATCCGGCACAAAGTATGTTGTTTATATCTATTCTGGAACAACGTTAGTTACATCAAAGGAATTTACGGCAGGAACAGCGGGTACTATTGAAGGGCTTAATCCCGCGACTACGTATACATGGGTCGCGTTATCTTACAATACATCGGATGCTAATCAACCTGCACTTACGCCAACAAATGGATCAATTGCTCTTGCGCAAAATAAAGATGTCCTTTATGCTAGTGGAACTGTCAACCTTGCAACCAATTCAAACATCAGTATCCAATTCAGTCATAAGTTTTCACGCATAGGAATTGAATTGAATACCAAAGGCGTTTTTGGTAATATCACAGGCAATCCTACAGTGAACGTAACGGGTTTAAATTTAGCAACAGGTAGTATCGCATTGCTGGGTGGAACTGTTACTGCAGGAGCAAGTTTTACCCCGACGCTAACATATGCCAACTTTACAAATATTGACCCTGCCTTCAATGATGCAAAAATTGCCTATGTTTATACCGCATCTACAGCAGCACAAAGTGCAGTTAATGTTCAAGTCCAAAACCTAAACATTAGCCACGTCGACGGCAGTTTAGCACGCACCTATTTTTCGACAGCGTCCAACTTCGGATTTTCTGTTACACCACAATTGGGCAATAGCCATCGCTTGTTGTTAAACGTGGTGGAATCTCCATTAGTGACAAGTTATGCTGGCCGTACGGTGAGATGGGCGCGCTCCAACTTGTTCTATAGAGGAAATAATGGAAACGGCCGCAATTATGCATTCTACGCGAATAATCAGCTGACCGCTAGAGCAAATGGCTATTTTGCTTTCGGAAGTATTGTTCCTGGACAATTTGCGACCACAACGACAAATAATGGAGATCCTTGTGCTTTGGTTTATCCAGCGGGACTTTGGAAACAACCAGCAAAGGCAGATTTTGCCAATATGGTTCGTGGGGACATCGAGTTGAATTCTCTTACAGGAGCGCTGGGAGGTTTGGGTCAAGTTGTTGATGCCACAGGGTTAACCGGTGTTTTAAACATCATTACCAATCTTTTAGGAAACACTGTATCTGTACTAGTCAATACGGCGGCTCCTAATTCATCACTGGCACCATCAAGTCCATATAATTATGGTCAATACACACTTGCGTCCGGAGCTAATGGGGCTCCCACCTCAGGCTCCAATGCTTTTGGCGATATCAATAGCGCATCCAACAGACTACGCTTCTATTACAATGGGCAAATTTCAAATATAAACATATTGCCTCTCCTTGGAAATGGTGGTTTAGCCAATGTTGGCTTGAATGATCTTAGCGTTGATATCTCAAACTTCCAGGTTGTAAGCTTGGGTCTTCCTCTTCTTGACAGCTACGGTAGAGCAACTACATTGTGGACAAATGAACAAGGCGCAAATATTGTTGGCTTAGTCGGCGCAGGTACATGGGGTTATTATGGTAATGCTGGCCGAGGAATCGCTCTACTACCTGTTCCATCGTTAGGGACAAGATTCCATATGGCAAACAATACAGGAGAACTTTTAAATGGTGTAAGCGCATTAGGTGCAAATGTACTAAGTACATCATTCAAAAACGTTCGCTGCGTACGTGCAAACTAAAAATAGTAATAATTAAAGCTTCGGCAACCAAACGAAGACGGCTAGAAATTCTAGCCGTCTTTTTTTTATGAATGATGTAGCCCTTCAACTACCCCGTAGATTTTTACACGATAATGGTAAATTTTTACCAGAGAATTTCAATAATATTTTTTTACATTTGGGCCATCAAGTCATTTTTTTTGCGTTCGACTTGATAATATTAATGGATATAATGGGGCGAAGGCGTTCGCCCCATTTATTTTTACACCCTTACAAACTTCGTTAAAACACCTATTTCCGGGTTTGATTTGAACTCAAACTCCAAGCTTAATTCATTATATACTAAGATGATTACTGACTCGATTCAGCTAATCTGCTTAATCAGCATGATGTATACGATAACTTGCACCAAAAAACAAAACAACCAAATGGTAAGAAACAGCAAATAACCAGATCGGGCTCTTCTGCGGCTCGAACAGCATTCAGACCAGGATTCTATACATCTAAAAAGGATGACAAAAGTCGTTATCACGAGCGTGGGAATTCCTACAATAATACAAGCATAAAATAATTTCTGCGGCCACAACACGATCAATTCATTATCTGAGATACTCAAAGCAGCTATTAACATAGCCGAAAACGTGAGCGCAAGTAAACAAAAAAATGCTATCCGCTCCCAAATTAGTCCTGCGCTATTAACGACAGTAGCCTTTCGATAGCCCCAGCAAATCAAATTATAGCTAAAAAAAGCCCCAAGCATAGCACAGGGTAAATACAGCAAAAAAGACAAAAAACCATTTCCTAATGACATAATGATTTTCTTAGGTCAGATAATCGGTTCAATAAATTTAGGAAAAATTCCCTTTAAGATTACCCAAATATTTCTAAATCCTCCGTCCCTATTTTCTCACGTGAATTTCATCTATAGCAAAAAGCGGGTTACGATGCTTCGACCCTTCAAACCAATGTGGAAATTCTTGCGAAAAAGAAATTTTCACTTTTAAAAAACGTGCTTTTTGTTGTTTTAGGCCAAATGAAACTGGAAAACATATCGGGCCTTCAGGAATAAGACCAGTATCGATCTTATACGTCCCGATGTTCATGTACGAAATATTATCTTCTGAGGATTCTACCGCTATTCCATCCGGAAGAAATAGATAATGCGCCGGATCCAATAGAAAATTAAGCTGAATTTGCGAAGCCATTGTTTCATTCGGAAAAGGAAAAGTAATCTCCACATCCTTACTATCAAATAATAGCCAGTTGTAACTATAATCTGTTGTTCCCGATAAGCCATCATTCAGTGTTGTTTTTCCATTTGCGGGAAAATCTTCCAAAAACGAAGGTGTAAACTGAGGATGTATTCCTTGGAGCAATGAAGGCAAATAGGATTTATTTAATAGTGTTAGCCATTGCTGCCGGTATTGCTCAAGACTACCACCGGTTTCAGCCAATTCGATAGCTCCGCCTCGAATTGCATGGTCCAAAAATTCATCTATCCGCTTCATCCAATTGGGATTGACTATCCATTCACCATCAGCTTTCCTGTTCAAAAAGCCGAACGGATGGTCTCCATAAGCCTTTGCCTGCTCCAAGGCTGCATACTCGAGACCTAACGCAATCAATTTGACACGACTTAAAAATTTCGGATCTCCAGCTACAGCTTTTTGTGCGTTATTCAAAAGTTCCTTAAAAATTTTCATCTTTTCTAAACGCAGATATCCATGTCGCGAAAGGATGGGGTTACCGTATATATCAAGCGTCGAGCGACTTGTTTTTCGAGCTTCAATAAGATGTTTTAGATACTTTTTAATATCCTTTGATGCTGCACCATAATAACCGTTCAAAAAATCCTCTTCCACCTCAGCTTGATCTAGCTCAGGATTCCATAGGCTCTTGGCCTGCATATAACTGGCATAGGCAGACATATCAGCCAGCGTATGTCCAGGCCCATGTTCAAAGATCCCTTTTACACCGTTTTGATACATATAGGCGATATTACTCTGGTAGTGATCATACATCGGAAAAGGATTTAAATAGGCTGTAAATTGCGTGGTATAATCCCATACAAAAATATGCGATGAGATCTTTGACCAGTCTTTGAGCTGGCGTCGAAAAGGAGCAGCTGTCGGATTAACAGCCAGGCCCTGCTCCCGCGTTGCATCTATCGTACTTAGCAACACATGTACATTGGCCGATGGCCGAGATATTTTGGGAGCTTCTGCGGTGTAACCATAGGCTAAGGTCGTAAAATTCTGTTCTGGAAATTGAGCTGCCACACTGTTCACAAATCGGATCAGTGTACCCTGCGGTCCGCCTTCCTCCTGGTCAACCTTTGTACAGCGATCGCAGGTACAGTAACCTTTTCCATCCATTGGCGCTATAGACCAATAGACCGCATCAGGATTATCGGCAATGGCCTGTCGAAAATAATTGATTGCTATTTTTTGGACGTCAGAATTTGTTAAACAGAGTTGTGTTGCGCTGCGCTTTCCGTTTGTTAAAGCGAAATATTCAGGATGCTGCTGAAAATAGTCTTCCGGTGGTATAATTTTAAAAAATGAATGTCCCCATAAGCCCCACAGATCTTCAAATCGATGCAAATGATGCCAATCCAGGTATTCACCATCCGCAGAAGCAGGGTAGTAAGACTCTCTATAACGTAATGGAGGTTCAAAGCGAAAATTGAAATCCTGAGGAAGTGACAGATTCGCACGCTTCGGGACCCATGCAGGCCCTTGATCATATTTCCGAGCGCCAAATTGCTTCTCGATAAGTTCATATACGCCATACAGTAGTCCTTTTCCTGAACCTCCAGTCAGATAAACTTGTCCGTCCCGAATACTAATTTCAAAACCTTCGTTTCCAAGCTCAACCTTCTTTCCAATCCGCTGTTGATAAAAATTATTCCCGATATATACTACGTGTTTTTTCGTCCCAGAAGGGCTCGACAATATCGCTAATGGTACGCCAGTAATACGTTTAATGTACTCTTGCAATACCAGAGCCGCCTTACGCTCCAAATTTGTTGGATGCGAGGAAATAAGGATTTCAGTTTCGGCTTTCCTATCGCGTACGATGTCCACTTGCTGCGCCATACAGCTGCTAATCAACAGCAATCCAACAAGAACGAACAGGTTCAGTTTATAATTTGCATCTTTCATCATTGCATATTAAACTAGATCAACAAGTCCACTTCTTGCTTATCCATGATCGCACAATCCACAAAAGAAGCTATCGTATCAAGTACCATGCGCAAGCGGCCCATATTTTCATAATACGGTATACCAAAACGCAGTACATGTCCAACCTTCGCTTCTACTCTACAGTGCTTAATGCATTTAATATGTATGTCTTTCTTTCTCAAAAACTCGTACAGCGGATAAGGATCATAATCTGACACCAGCAGACTTACGACCGGAGATACATCGTCTCCCATAAAAGAGTACGTAATGCCTGCATGGCCCAAGATCCCATTAAGCTCTCTTTTCAGATAAGCTGCCAGATAGGTACTGCGATCAAGGATTGCTTTCGGCCCAATTTCTCGATAACGTTTTAGGCTTTGCCTCAACCTTTCATACAATAAGAAATCCTGCCCCCCCGGAATGCTGAACCCATGGGTTTGCGGCTCTTCAAAAAGATGCTGCTTATTCCAATATAAGGCCCCGATCCAACTTGCAAAATCTTCTTTGAACCAAGCTAAACCACCGCCCAAAGGTCCATGTAACCATTTATGTGTACTCCCGATCAATACATCAGCATCCCCAAAAGGAAGTTGCTGAATCCCTAACGACTGTGCTACGTCAAGAATCAGAATTGCATTCGGAACAGCCTTTTTTATATTGCTCAGGCGCCACTTGTCTTGCATCAGTTTTCCTGTGGGATAATAGACATGGGATAAGAACACGATGTCTGGTTGCATTTCGCGCAAGCATCTGTTAAATTCCTCCGCGTCATTAAGGACAACATCAGGGAGATAAGTGAGCTTATATTCTGGCAAATGTTCAAAGGGGCCGATACCGCCCGGATGTTCATGCTCACTTGTCAGGACCTGAAAACACCTCTTCCCATCCTCCTGCAACCTCCGTAAAAGCACCAATGCCAATAAATTCATGGCCTGAGATGTGCTGGAAGTCACATTACAGCGATAACCGATAGCCGGCCACAATTTAGCACATTCCTCCTGTATGGAAGTAAAAGCTTCCCTCCCTAAAGCATATAAAGAAAGTGGATTGCCGTTTACCTGATTTTTGATGGTTTCGAGCCGATCCTGTGGCAACGTAGCCAGGCAGCCCGGATTCAGATTCACCCGGGTAGAAGGAAATGTATTGACCCTGATCTGATCCCAATACGCTTCATTTTCTATTTTTCGGACGGCATCTACTCTTTTAAGATCAAGATTTTTCCCATCAGAAAATTCGTTCCAGGCACTATGGGGTGAAAAATGATGCGATAGAAGTGTACTATATTGCTTTTGTAAAAGACTGATGGATTCCCTTATCACGGTATGGAAATCGGTATGATACAAATGACTCCCCTGCAAACTTGTCTCAATGCTGTATATAGGCTTCTTGGCAGCACTTTCCCCCCTAAGATCGGAGGTAAAAGAAATCTTGGGATCCAACCCAACACCTCTGGCAATGTCAGCAATATCCTCCGCTAATTCATTGATGGAATAGTGTGTTTCTGTCACATGGTTCACCACACGATGTTCACCAATTGGTGGTACATCTTCAACAAACCGGGCCAACGAATTGACCGCATCGTTCAACGCCATGAGTCCAGTACGCTGGTTTCCGCTACCATATACTGTCATCGGAGAACCAGAAACTACCTGCGCTAGAAAACGGTTGGCTACCGTTCCAAAGATCGGATCGTAATCAAAACGGGTAAAAAGATCAGGCGAGGCATCCATTTCTGAAGTTAGCAGACCAAATACTGTTGCTTGCATCACTTCCGTGATGCGAAGCCCCCAGGTACGCGCCGCCATCGCTACATAATTCGAGTCATTTATTTTGGAAACATGATATATATCGTTTGCCGCCCTAGGGTAAGGTAAAGGTTTCGACGCCAACTGCCCTTTATAACCAGGCTTAAAATAGCCTTCGGCTATCGGCAATCCGCCCTTGGCATATTCACCAAACGATCCAAGCTTAATAATATGGGCTTTCGGAACATATTCGCGTACTGCCCAGAGCAGACGCATATTGCCTTCTTCATTGTTACGGATGGTGTAAAGAGCCTGTTGTAATCCCAACATCGAATAACTCGCCGAACACTGCTGTGCGAGATGATAAATTGTATGCGGCCGTTCCCGACGAATCAGTTCCGCCAATTCGTCCGAACAAACCTCAGCGTGCACAGCACACATATTAGCTAAACGATATTTTCGGCCAAATGCTTCGATACGACTTGAGAGATCCGGAATCTGTAGCCAGGGCCCAAATCCGAGATTGGCAACCGTGCTTTTGCGCCAGCCATTATCCAGCAATATAATTTTTTGGTCTGGATAGTGCAGCGCTAACCTCATGGCCAGCGGCCAGCCCAAGTACCCTTCGGCACCTAAAATTAAAATTGTACGATTCATTGTTCAGTTATTGGCTAGAGTTAAAATTTCACCTGTAAGGCGAGCAGTAGATCATATTGATTACGAAATGTTGCCGTACCAATTTTTTGACTTGTGTAAGTACCATTTAAACCTATCGATGTACGATAATTTATTGTACGTCTGTATCCCGCGCCCACACTTCGACTCATAACACCACCCAATTCAGGCAATAGAATAAGCCTGCTTCTGTCGTCTGGTGAAGTTCCAAGTCCAAAATTTGCCTGTAATAAATCAGCTTCAGTAAGCTCATATTTTGCGCCTGCCTGAAAAGCGAAGTAGAAATCCTTTTCCTCCTTAATGGCAAAGATTCGTGCATTCAGCAGAAAAGGGTCAAAACTTTTGCTCGCACCAACAACCACTGATACCGCTTTGATCGCGACAACTTCCAGAAAACGCGCCCCAATCTCCCCTTCGAAACCTTTTCCGAGCTGCCGATAAAGCGAATAGGCCATTCTATATTTGGGAAGCAACACATTATTGGATATACCTATCGAAGCATTCCAGTAAAGTAATTTATTCGCCGTATACGTCAGGTCGCCTTCTCCCATAATGCCCGCACCTGATTGCCTTCCCGTGAATAACAGCTGTGCACCATAACTTATTTTTGGCGACAATCGACGGGTGTAATACAGTGTCGCAATACGGTATGCAGGTGGCGCTGGATTATCATCAACACCTGAAAAGGAGCTATTCAGCAAAGAAATTCCAAAAGCGTTCTGCATGGTTTTACTTCGCAAAAGAGCTGCATATTCCCTGTGCTTCCGTAGGTCGAAGCGCTTGGAGAGTGTATCGGCATAATGTGCCGCTTCAACAAATCGACCCAAACTGTCGAGTACGATTATTTTTTTTAGAAGAAAAGGCTCGGCATACTCAAAATGCTGTAATGCCGTATCCACACTCTGTAGGGCATATACAAAGTCTCCTTTTGCCATCAGAAGGTTTATTTTATTACTATAAGCAAGCGAATCTGTTCGATTGCCCTCAAGCACGCGATCAAAACAAAAAATTGCGCTATCGGCTACCCCCTTTTTCTGAAAAGACAATCCAGCCGACATCCACGCATCCTGTACCATAGTACGGTACTTTTGATTGTACGGATATTCTGTCCGCAGCATGGTGGCGACCTGAGCAGCTGCCATATACTGCGCACTATTATGAAGGATTGAAGCTTTCTTCTGAAGAAATTCGCGGTCACCCGGATAACTTTGCAGGGCCTGCTGAACAACGAGCAAAGCTTCCGGATAGCGTCTTCTGAGGTCAAGAATATTAGAAAGGTAGTGTAGGGCTTCTTTATTATCGTTGTCTTCGATGAGTAATTGACGAAGATGCGTTTCCGCTTCTCCGTACTCTTCCACCAGTATGCAGGCATTGGCTGCGGCCAGCTTTTGCTCCAAATAAAGCGATTTAATTTTCGGATTTCCCGGATAACTGGCGTAAAGTTTTTCGCTTAAAGCTACAGCCTGCTGTATTTTGCCCGATTGTGCCAGGAAACCCGCCTTTTTTAAGTGTAAATCGATATCATTTGGATAATAACTGATCGCCTGCTCCAATTCCCGAAGGGCCGAGGATAAATTATTTTGCAGGATAAGAGCGGAAATACGCCCTTGCAGAGCTGGCATATTTCTCGGATCTAAGTGAAGCGTACGATCGTAGTAAACGATGGCGCTGTCGGCTTGTTGCTGCTGCAAATAATAACTGCCACAGGCATTGATCATTTGCAATGCTTCTGATCGGAAAGCTTTATCACCATTGCCCCCATACAGCTTAACAGCAATATCTGCCGCTGTCTGGTAACGGCGCAGTTGAAATTCAAAATCCATTTTTCGGCGCAGCAATATACGGTCACCTGCATTTCGCTGTAAAGCACGGTCTACCCAATACAGTGCCTGTGTCGTCTCGCCCCGAGAAGCGGCTATGCCAACCACCTTTTCCAAGGCTTCCCGATCGCCTGGATTCTGATCCAAAATCGACTGATAAAGTGCATAAGTATCCGTGTTCTGATAATATCCGGCTGCTTCTTTCCGTAAACTATTATTTAGATCAAGGGCTTTTTTATCTTTCGGATAGTAGCGTAAGATCAGGCGTAACACTTCTAAAGCCTCTGCATAACGATGTGATTCCTGTAGCAGGCCGAGCTTTTGGAATAATGCATTGTAAGATTTACTATCGCTGTTCAATATCGCATTTGCCTTGGCAATTCGGGCGTCATAATCACCGCCTTGGGACACAATATTGTTCATTTTTTCGATGAGATCTGTATTTTTCGGCGCGAGTTCGAGCGCCTTTTCATAATAAGAATTGGCCAGATTATCCATTTTATTGCTTTTGTACCAATCCGCTTTTGCTTCATAATGACCGGCCATCGCGAGTCTTACACTCCCATCGGTAGGAAAACGCCGGATCAGAACCTGTGCCCAGGAATCTCCATCCTGATAGCGTTTGAGCATATCCAGTATATTGAGCTTTTTGATTCCGAAATCTTTATTGGCATTAAAACGCGACAATCCCATTTCGACGTATCGCAAGGCTTCAGCAGGCCGATTTTTTGATAAATAAGAACCTATAATATAATAATACACATCTTCATATTCGGGCGAAGCACGCAGTACCAGTTGTGCAGTACGGATCGACTGATCATAGTGTTTCTGCGCCATATAGATTCGGGCAAGTTGCACCTGCGCATCGATATGGGCTGGATTCAGCTTTATGGCCTCCTCCAATGACTTCAAAGCTTTCTGCTGCTGAGCAGATTTAATTTCTACCACAGCCTGCTGGTACAATTTTTCGGCACGCACGGAATTCCAGGTCTGTGCTCGCAGCACCTGTGTAGACAGTAGGAAGAGAATAAAAATAGTATAACGGAAATTCATAATAGCTTAAGCTTGATTTTTGACAGTAGACTTTTGGCTTGCAAAACCTTTACGCTGCATATTCCCCCATACCAGCTTTTGCCTGAACATGGACTGTATGTAGCCTTTGATACTAAAAAAAACAATGAGCGGATGATAAATAAACGGTTCAGCAAAGGCCGTGAGGCACAATCCTATCACCTCACTCGTTTTGCGGTAATGTCTTTCAATTAATTGATCCCACAGCACGGCTATGGAGCTTACTAGGACAGAAAACATATATAGAAAAGCGAGTAATGTAAATGTATTTTCCCAATTGATGGCGCCGATTACAATAAGATAGATGTAAAACAACAGCCCCAATACCTCGAAAATAGGCGCCAAAAACTCAAATAGGAAGTTATAAGGAAAGACTATCAGCCCGAGCCTTTTAAACTTAAAATTAAATAAAACATGACGGTGGAGCAGCATGATCTGGATCAACCCCCTAGCCCAGCGTACACGTTGTCTACTGAATACCGGCAAGGTTTGTGGTCCTTCCGTCCAGCACAATGAAACAGGAATATACCGAATCGCATATTTGTGATTATTCTGGATCATGTAAACACTCATGCGTGTCACCATATCAATATCTTCGGCAAATGAGCGTGGATCATAGCCCCCAACCTTAACGGCAATATGCTTGTCAAAAAGACCAAGTCCTCCAGACACATTTGGAACACAATTAATTGAGCTCCACGCCATTTTTGAAAGCAGGTATGCACGAATATACTCCAGTTCCTGAAAACGTGGGAGTACTTTATGTGGCGGTTTAAAGCGTGTTATTACTCCATTATCCACTTCAGACGAATTGATCATCCGCAGGGGCGCCCCGACCGCTATGACCCGTCGCTGATTGTTCTCCACGTGGATGTATCCGGTATCGGGTATCACCTGGATGTCTTTTAGGCGGCTCCGGCTCTTTTCGTCTAAAATGGGACGCATTAGTCTGGAAAGTGTGTCTTCATGCAGGATGCAATCTACATCTGTACAGAGAAAATAATCAAATTTTGAGGCATTGATGCCGGCATTCGAAGCGTCTGCTTTACCTTTTCCGTTCTCTTTATCAATGACTAGCAACTTTTCGTAGGCACGATTAGTAGATCGAAAAAAGCGCTTTACAGTCTTCGTTTTGATCTTTTCATTGTAAGGAAGATCTACTTCCTTAAGTTCGAAATGCTGAACCAATTTTTCCAATGTATCATCCGTACTACCGTCATTGACAATAATAACTTCATACAATGGATAATTCAGATGCATTAATGCATATACATTATCAATGATTGTCAGGCCCTCGTTGTAAGCCGGGGCAATGACCGAGATGCCCGGTGAAAGTGGGCTCGAAATTACATTTTGGGTATAGTGCTCTCTATTTTTCCGTCTATATAACATAATTCCCTTATACGATAGCACCGCCATGATGACATAGATCACCATGGTCAGGCTACTGTAGGAAAATATAAAAAGTTGGAAAACGTCAATTATATCTTGGATCATATTGTATGCGTTATTGTTCGTGCAGATAATAGTTTAGAATGCGCTCTTTTCGTGAAGGCAGATGTAAAGGATTCCAGGCCAATTGTTTGTTGCGTACTAAGCGGGCGAGTATTGACGCAACATGATTTTCGATTTCAAAATCAAAAGCTGACTGGAATTGTTCCGTTAGAAATTCCATAGCTCTCGTCGTCCGAAACATGCCGAGCGAAAACAGAATTTCGCACTGGCAGTCGACAGGTTGGTTTGGATACATTTTGATCAATGTTTCCTGTGTATGGATAGCCCTTAAATGCCCCAGCGCATTGATGGCGTGCGAACGTAAACTGTGGTCGTTCACATTGAGCAATCCTTCGATACTGTCTATGGCCTCCAGACTCTGCTCGTGTGCGGCAAGCTTCATGCAGCAAATAACAACTGTTTTGTTGCGCGAATAACGGATCCAGTTTGCAAAGTTTGATTTTACCGTATCGCGGGATTGTTCGAGAATCCGAAAAAAACCGATCAATTCCCAAATACTCAATGGATCGCGCACCTCATCAAAAAAGCGGAAAGGCTCGTTCTTGCTGAAGCGCATAAAAGCGCTTCGGGCTGCAGAGCGCAGTTCAGATTCTTCGCTGAGATTGAATCGGAGAATATCAATATCAGAGATCGCGTAATCCATTAGCGTCAGTTCGTGTAATCCCTGAACATTGCGATACCATTTGCGCGATTTCATCTTTTGCAGCGAATCCAGATTTAGCCCAAGTAGCACATAAATTCGATGAAGAATCAACGCATTAGTTCCCGCCACATGCCATCGGAGACGGATTAAGGTATCAATTAAGGTTTGGCGGTTTCTTTTGTCCATCAGGGCTAACTCATCAAGCACGGCCTGATCGATGGATACATGCGCACTTTCGTTCCCCATTTCCTGAATAAACTGGGGCAGTATACGATCTTCAATCAGCTGGTCAAGCTTATCTTGCCGACGCTGTGATTTTGCCGTTCGGAAACGGAGCACCATGATCACAGCATAAGCGACAAAAGTTCCAATAAAGGATGTTGCCACAATCCCCTGAATCACCGCAATAAACGTTTGATCTACCGTCATACCTTAGTTTTCAGCAAGGGCTACACGCGTTTGTATATTCCCAAGATCGATTCCGACCGGTAATTTGGACTGATCCTGAATGTAACGCATGGAATTTAGTAAATAGCCTTTTACAGCGAGGGATTCAGGCTGGTCGACAATTTTGACACCGGCAATATCGCCAAACTCTTCGAGAATACAGTCGATGAGATCGCCATAGTGCGCCCCGCCGCCACACAGAAATATCCGGTTTGATTTAGCCAGATTTCTATCATTGACCACATCACCCAATGCTGGCGAAACAATTTCGGCATAATAGATCTGTATCGCTTTTTTGCGCAGTCCCTGAAGGTCAATTTTTTTACGGTTGATATAGAGGTAGCCGTTTCGAAAAGCCTCATCGAGCTGCTGGATGCTCTGAAAAGAGAGGTCATACGTCTGCTGCAGCTGTTCGCGGAGGATATTGACAGCATAATGCATACCCGGAGCACTCCCCATCGCATTTTCTACTACGCCTTCATCGGTACTTAGCCCAGTTTCCAATGTGCCGAAGCCAAAACTAAAAACGAAGAAAGCCCCCTTTTCACAACTTTCTCCCCTGCGCAACGCCACCATGCAACTCACTACCTCCGGCAATACGTCAATATGCGCAACCTCAATTGGCAAGATACCGGATCCGTCCTCACCATAAACAGCGGGATCCGACTGGATAATATGTTTACCACGGAGCGTTTGTTCAGCCGTTTCCCGGTATAAGCGGTAGGTGCTATTGGGTAAGCCGATGGTTATCATCAGTGGGGTATCAGCGCTGACTCCACTGGTTAAAATTGCAGCCCTTAAACAACAGCTGGCATTCCAGTGATTCCGGAGATGCATTCAGCGGTCTTCTAGGGCTATTCCCTTCATTTAGTGCCAATTTACCACAGATATACCACTGCTGCCCCATTTGTATTTCAAGCCGGTCAATAGTGAATTGGCGGTGTTTACCAAGGGGGAATTTGTCGCCTGCATTAGGCTTGAGAATGACTGTATTGTATACATAAAATTTTTCGTGTGTACTAATTATTTACCACCATCGTTTACCTGACATGACTGGCAACTTCTGTGTAGCCGCTAGTAAAACAGGTTGTTCAGGTACGATATCTATTGCCAAGATTTCTTCCCTTGCCACATATTCAGCGACAAAAAGCTCATTCATCGCATCTTCTTGCGCACGTACCACCGCCTGCATATCTATCTTTTCCTGTACCTCTTCTATCTCACGCACAGCTATTAGCTCCTCCACAACTACTAAATCTTGCACAGCTATTAGCTCCTCCACAACTACTAAATCTTGCACAGCTACTAGTTCCTCCCCAGCTAACAAATCTTGTACACTTACTATTCCCTGAGGTTGCTCGGAATGTGCTATTTTTGAGTTTTGCAGGAAAGAATCTAATTGCATCTGATGCGGCAAAGCTTCGTCGCACTGGCTCTCAGGCATATTTATGACCTTCGGCCCAAGCTCACCTTCCATGATGAGCTTCACTCTTTCCAATAGTTTTCCCACGACAAGTGGCTTTTTAAAACAGTCTTCACGGACAATTTCCAGTCCCTCACGAATATGGAGGTAACTCATGTTGGATGTAATAATTGTCCGGGTACGCGGCGATTCCTTCAGCACCTTATTAATAATTTCATACCCGTTTGCATATTGCATATGCATTTCGGTAATGACGATATCATACTGATAGTCTCTCGCTTCTAAAAGGGCAAAGGCTTCTTTTCCATTGGCAGCGGAATCCAGCTGAAATGCTTCATTGGAGAAAACATTCGAAATTATTTTTCGCATGAGCAGATCGCTGTCTGCATGCAATACCGAAAACACCCTACGTTGCTTAGGTGGGAGATCATAACTTTGCATACTTTTAATTAAATAGATTAAGTTGCTTTAAAATGGCATCACAAATTTAAAAATACAGGCAAAGTGATTACCCGCCCATAAGGGTGGTTTTTACAAAAAAAATTAACTTAAAATAGGTGTTTGTCGGTAGGATAGAATCTTCTTAAGATGTTCTTAAGAAGATCTCAAAAACAGATAGTGTATGCACCGCAGAGTTAATCCACCGATTGAAACGAGCAGCATGTTTTCTTTAGGCATTGTTTTTCACGAAAAGAAGTTCTGTCAAATCGGTTTATTATATTTCAGCATAAGCTCCGAACGGCTGTTAACCTGTAATTTTCCATAGATGTTCCTAATGTGGAATTTCACGGTATCAACACTAATAAACGCGGTTTCAGCAACTTTTTTATAGGTATACCCCTGTTGCAAAAGGGATACAATTTCGATCTCGCGGGGGGTAAGCTGCTCACGGTGCCGGTAATCGGCTTTATGATCGAGTGCAGGGTTAAAGTGAGATATGACCAGACGAGCCACCTGCGGACTCATCACCGAACCTCCCTTCATGACTTCCACGAGCAACTGCTCCATCTCCGGTAAGGGTGTACTTTTAAGCAGATAACCGGCGGCACCCGCACAAAGTGCCTGAAATATATGTTCTTTATCATCAAACACCGTAAACATAACAACCTGAATATGGGGGAATTTACGTTTTATAAACCAAGTTATTTCAATGCCATTTTTATTTGGCAGCCCAATATCACAGAGCAGTAGATCTAAACATTCAGGGCTCCAGGCAGCATCCAGCAGCTCATCAAGTTCACGTGCAGCAACGACCAGGTCAAACTGAGCGTTATCCTCAAAGTAAGACTTTAACGATTCGAGAACAGGCATACGGTCTTCTATGATTGCAAGTCTAAATTTTGTGTTTGGCATAAAAAATATAAGATAAATGTGTGTTATTTTAATAGTATAATGTTGATTTTTTATTTCCATCCAGCATAAACCACAGGCTAAACAAAAGAAAGCAAAAGCTTACCCAGACAAGTTTATCCAGACTTTTAAGAATATAGGCCTCCTGACTGCTGTTAAGGATAATAGCTAACACGATACTACATTGCAACAATAGATAGGTGCTGTAAACGCAGTTAAAAATCAGTACTTCCCTTTTCGTAACTTTCGCATCTATATCTGTATTATAATATATCCGCCATTGCCCAATGACATAGGCAATAGCGAGCCCAAATCGCAGCATATAATGTAATTGCTGATCCACAAAACCATAATGGTGCTTAAATCCAAGCGGAATGTCTTCCACCAGCATCCTGAGTAGTTTTTTCTGCTCTTCTACAGGGGCTACCGCATATGGAATGACATCAATCAATCCAAAGCAAAACGGTAATAAATGCAATATCCAATGCTTAGGCAGTGTCGCATTGGGATTAAATTTGAGCCAAACATAAAAATAGAAAAACGGGCCCACAAGATAATAAAAGGGTATCCCTTTGTTATAAATACGCGGATAATATTGAATTTCTCCCGTATAGATCATGCAATAGATCATGACATGCCAAATCAAAGCCATCACCCCCACACTGATCAGTAGCTGCCCTATATCCTTGTATTTAAAAAAACGATAAAAGCGTGATAAAAGACCTAATATGCAAAAAACTCCCCCCAATATAGCGAAGCTTAAACTTATCCAAAATTGAGGGTTATGCTGCATCATATCAATTAAAAAAGTCAAGAAAAAGTTTATTCACTTTAAACTTCGCTACTAATTGAATGCAATAACGGTCTTCGGACCTTGCTGCTTCGAATTTAGCCCCTATAGCCTCTGCCCTGCGTTTCATATTAATCGTACCTTGACCGCGACGTCTTGCATACGCTGGATATGAAGCCGTTCCTTCGATTTTCTTTAAGGAATTTGACAGCTTTAAAATAAGCTGATGATGATCTATTTTTAAAAATATATCAACTTTCGCATTTGGGCTGTGTTTACAGATATTATGCAATGCTTCTTTAAAGATAAGGTATACATTCTGACGTACATATTGAGGCAGCTGGCCGGCGCTCTGCAGATTTATATCAAATTTGACATCGACATCCTGCATCGGCAGGATCTGCGAAACCAAAAACCTCATCCGGTCTTCTAAGCTTCCCTGACTATTATTGCGCGAGTCTATTGCCCAGATGACATCATCCATCGTTTGTACCGCCTCCCGGCTATAGGCTGCAATTTTTTCTAGCGACTGATGCCGTCCAGCGGACTGCTGACCTATAGCCATAAGATCAGTCTGCATCGCAATTCCAGTGAGCAGGCCGCCAACCTCGTCATGCAGATCGCGCGCGAGTTCCAGCCGGAGCTTTTTATCCCGCTTGAGCTGCGAAGACCGCATAATTGCAATGACATAAAGAACAACGCCCAGCCCTAGTGTAACCAACACATAAAAAAGCTGTGTCTCATAAAATTTCGGCTTTTTATAAAACAGCCACCGCTTGGTTTTCACACTTAGACCATTGTCGCTTATCGTCTTCAATTCAAGTTCGTACTCGCCTGTTTTCAGATCGGAAAGGTTAATTTCTCCCGATGCCGGCACTTCCTGAAAGGTTTTAATGAGGGGCCGGAGGCGAAAGTAGATTTTGTAATTTTGCTTATAAGCATCTATTTTTGCTATCCTAAGATTTGCAAATTCAATTTTTTTGTCGAAAATCAGCGTGTCCTGACCATCCTTTGGTGTAAAGGAAGTTACGATATTCCCGGAGCTGGTACCCATAGAAATTGTTGACAATACCGGCGGAGGCACTGTTTCCTGCTTCAGATTATACAAAAACTGCTGCGGCTGGATGGCAATACAGCCGAGCACACCGCCGATAAGCAATTGCCCTTGAAGCTTATCTTCGAGTATAGAAGCCTGATTAAATTCTTCAAATGGCAGCCCATGCATCGCATAAGCATTATAAAAATTTTTACCGTCCCAAATCGACAGCCCCCGGAATGTCCCCAAAAACAACAGGTTATCCACCCATGCCATATTAAAAACCACATTATGTGCTAGCCCGCCATTCGTGTTATAGGTATCAACATGTCCTGTGCTTGCGTCAATGGCTATCAGCCCCTTTCCTTTTGTGGCCAGGAAAACCTTATTATGCCGAAATGAATGGCTGTACACCTGGAGTTTCTCGCTTTGTTGCGGATAAATTTTCCTCAGCCGGCCCGCCAAGTATTCAAAATAACCGTTTTCGGTGGTATAGGAGATGACCTGTTGTCGTACTTGAATGGAATTGACACGCTCGCCCATTCCAACAAGTTTTCCCATGCTATCCCTTAACGGACTAACTAATCCCGTATCGCGATTGTAGAGCCATAGTCCACAGGACGTGCCAACCAGATAGGTGTTTTTCCGATAGTGACAGAGGCTGTACACCATGGTGGACAAATCCTCGAGGGTGCCCTTAGCCTTTTTATATGATAAAGATCTAAATTTTCCATTGACCAATAAACCCAAAAAATTACCCTCCAAACCGACAAGCGCAGTGTCTTTGTCAATTGGCAGAAAAGCATAATAATTATTGAGCGGGGCTGATTCTTTTATGGCAAGGTTATTTGGCGTAAAATATTTTAACGGAGCATAGCCCCCCACATAGTACTTATCCTGCTGTTTTACGATTGCCCTGGCCGTACCCGTGTTCCAGTAATTCAGCTCAAAGGCTCTTCTGGCAAGACTATACAAGCCATTCTCTGTTGCACAGAGACCTTCGTGCCCATTAAAATCAAGCTGGTTGAGCCTTGATTTGAACAGATTTCTGCGGATATCGTGTTTGTCCTGACGTAAGAGCGTCATTGCGAGGTTATTTCTAAATTCAAAATAGCGGCCATCACCGAAAAGGAATATGATCTTTTCCGTTTCCGCAAAGGACCAATGCGCCCAATCACGCATATCACCTGCATTGAGCCCCTGAAGATGTAATTGGTGAAATTCCCTTCCGTCAAAGGTCATATAACCCAAGCCATAATTTCGCAGCAGCAGACCATTTTCCAATAAAAATAGATCATCTAGCCCCTGATAGACCCTTTTTGGCATCTGAACATGCTGCGTTTTCCCCGTTTTTAAATCTACAAAAAAGAGTAAGCTGTTGTAAGCAAACCAAAGCCTGCTTTCATCCGCAAGGAGACTTTTACCCACCGGCCGTCGCATTTCGGATAAAGCGGGCTGAAACTCCATCAGCTTTTTTTTTCGAGAACCGCTGATCTGCCAGAGAATACCCGATCGGGTTGCAACAAAAAGATTTTTCCCTTGATTAAATAGTGCAATGACATCCTCGCCCACGAGCCCTTTTGAAAACATATCTTTTTGAATAAATCGCCATAGCTGTGTATCAAAGATGAACAGCCCATTTCTTGTCTCCAGCCATAACCGCCCCAAATCATCGGTGGTCAGTTTATTCACTTCCGTGAAACCCAAAGGTTCTGTATAAAGTTCATTAAATGCTTTTATTGCAATGCCATCATACCGGTAAAGAAGGCTTCCTGCAACAAACCAGATAAACCCTTGTTTATCCCGGGCCACAGATTCTATATTACGGTGAAAGGGATCAATTCCCGAAAGAATTTCGATTTCATAATAGCCTGAAGCCATTAACCTGTTAAAAACAGGCATAGCAAAACAAGTGCTTAATAGCAATAGAATTTTTAGCGCTTTTTCAAACACAATCGACTAAGTTCAATAATATGGACAGATCAAATATAGTTATTTGAAAATAATTATATATTAATAATCGATATAAAATTTTCCTCCGAAGAGATTTTAAAACCTGGAGAAATAACTGCTTTAAGTTAAATAGGTGACAGCTGGCAACATTTTGCTATCAGAAAAACCAGTTCCGCTAAAGCTGATAAATAATGCGCAAAAAGGAACTTAGCCTATTTTCCGCTCCCCCTATCGGTAAGCCGACTGCCATACCGATGGCCAACTTATTGCTGAGGCCGAGTTTGATCTGGGGATGCAAAACTGTATGTATGCCTTCGGACGAAATTTCCTGGTTGATCTCAACACCGACAAAATGATCGGTATTCGGTACAGTATAATGAAATGACGTATTGACCTGCCAATTCAAAGCCGTTTTGGATGTGGCGTATTGATAAGCAATCTCCGGTCCGGTGTAAATTAACGTATGCCAATGACGCTGCCAATTTTTGGCGGCTATAAAAAAAGGATTAAAGGCGGTACCACCGTTGACAAAGTTAAAGATCTGTGTATACCCGACAGCCAAGGTTGTCGCATTCTTTTTTGATACATAGAATGAATATTGGGACGACAATCGCAATCTTTCCAATTGATTTGTTGAAGGTACATTGGCAATACGGCTTTTAGCATAGGCAAAATCCGTTTCCACCTCGAGTCCTAAGCGATCAATTGGTGCAAATTCATACTCCATGAGATATCCAAAGTCATCCTTTAGACTTGTTCGTTTGATATCCGCTCCCAGATTAAATTCTTTTTCCCCTTTTCTTGCGCCAAGGTCGCGTACAAGGTCATTATAAAGGGGCTCAGCATGGTGCACCTTGTCCGGTAAATTTTTATTCTCCTGAGCAAGTAGAGCACAGGAAAAGAACAGACTGTAGGACAAAAATATAGATTTCCACAGCTTGGTATTTTGAAAATTTCTTGTCATAACACAAACCTCTCGCTGAACTTTGGAAAGAAATGGGAATTTGCACACGATAATCCCTGTTTCTTACACGTTATTTATTACTTTATTAACCTAGCTTTGAAGATCAGTTTCTTAAAACAAGCAACGGTAGACCCTCATGTACCTAGTGGAACTTATGGATTAAACAGTGTTGCAATACGCTCACATGATAAAACTGCAGACAAGAAAAGATGAATTATGGGAAAAATATCAGATCAGCAAATAGCAGAATTAATTTCAAAAAGAATACTGGAAATCATCGATTTAACAGGATTAACCTTAGAGAGCCTGGCCAGTTTTGTAGGGGTATCCACATCCACTATTCGGAGTGCGTACCGTAAAACCGGTTCATTGTCTGTGGATAGCCTTTCAAAAATCTGTCGGCCATTTGCCATTCAACTAGCAGATTTCTTTGATGCGGCCCTAGCTTTAAAGATAGACGAAGAACACCTACCAGATTTAAAGGAATTTAAGAAGAGCTACTTTGCGGATCAAGAATTAACGAGTCCGGCATCTTCATTTGATGAAAGCAACAGCCAAAGCGAGCACCATCGCCAACAACGCGAGCTTATCGCCTATATAATCTATCGATCCGACTATTTCGACAGTCCAAAAACACTCGAAGCGATGGTCGCCGACTTTAGGAAAGATTACCAGGCAGCTTTCACCTCGGAAAGATTATATGCCTTGCTGTTAAAATACTTAGGCAGTGGAATCCTCGACAAAAAAGCCTTGCCGAGAACTGCCCGCCGGATGCCGGCCAATAAGCGTCCATATTTATACTTCAAAAAAGAATCTAAAAAAGCATAAACGAGTTCCCAAAGTTAAATTTGACGATAGGCAAGCGGATTACTACCTGTCTGTCTTTTAAAAAAATTGCGAAAATTAGATTCATCCGAGAAGCCCATCTCATAGGAAATCTGAGATATCGAAAGATCAGTATGCTTTATATAGCGCAAAGCCTGTTGGGCCACAACAGTAGATATCACACATTTAGCCGATTTTCCGGCGACAGCAGAACACAACTCGGTCAACTTTCGTGGAGAGAGGTGCAGACGGTCCGCATAATACTGCACACTGGTATGTTCGCGGTAGTGCTTATGCAATAAGACCGAAAATCTGTTAAATAGCTGAACGGAAGCGATCTCTGCAGATACACGCGTTGTTTCTAGCGATAACATAGTTTGATATCCTTCGAGCAACAAGGACTCAAAGCAGTGGTGGGCAACCATCATATCAATGGTACGGTACTCAGCGCAGCCTTTCAAACGTTCTACAAATAGCTTCTTGAATACCAGCTCTGTTCTATAGTCCCGCATAGAAAGAAAGGGATGACTTCCAAAAAACAATTCCGAATTGAGTATTTTGGTGTCAGCTTTTGATCTTTCGTAAAAATCAGCCGTAAACCACAATAAAAATCCGTCAGCGGTAATAGGCTCGACTACCCCAACTTCATAATGTGGTCCAATAAATAGGAGTTCGTTAGCAGCAATATCATATACCGTCGGACCAATTTTTATGCGCACAGGAGAGCCGGTTCGAATGATGGAAAAAACCAAGTTATTGTGTAGCATTTTACCCAGCTGACTACAATACTCTGCTAATTCTAACCCACCGAATTGCATCTTTTCTTTTCCTATAGTTGGTTTACAAAATTCCATTTCCCTAATAAATTCTTTTCAAAATCAATGCTATCCAGATTTTCACAGAGCCTCGTATAATGATAGATAGAGATCAGCATTTTACGGGGAGACTGTTTTGAGAAAACGAGCTTAACACCGCTGTCAAGAAACCTCTTTTTTTCATCTGCACTTTCGCTGGCCGAATAACCAAATAATCGAATCATGGGATAGCGGCGTCTTAGTAGGCGGGCTGTTTCCATGCCGTCCATGTCCGGCATATGCAAATCCAGAATGCACACATCCGGTTGTTCCATATTTGTCTCAAGCAGATGCAAAAGCTCTTTTCCATTATGGCAGGAGTATAGCATCTCATAGTTTCCCATTTCTCTGGCCAGATGCTCAATTACTTTCAGGTGCAATACATTATCATCTGCAAATGCAAGTTTTAATTTCTTGTCCATTAAGGCAGTTGCTAAATTATAAATTCGACACCTTGGATTTTTCAGGCTGGATATACCTGGCTTCATCGCACGCGCGCGTCTTGATGAAATTGTCGAAGCTATTCTCCAATACAATTAAAAGCATTTCAATTTTCGGCGCGACATATCTCTGTTTACTGTTCATATTTCGGTCTATTATATTTTTTCAACAAGCTCGTACTAGCTATTTTAATTGTAAATTATTAGTCTAATTCAGACTACAATCCTATCTATTCAAATATAATTATTTTTTTTTAATTACTTACAAGATATGCCTTTAAAATAATCATTCGGTTAGTAAATGTTTTTAATTGTACAAAAGACAAGTTAAAAATCAAAAACTTTTCTACTTAACTTATTTGTAATCAGATTGTAATGTTTTTTTTCTAGTCTGAATTAGACTAATCTGTATAATCTAGTATCTTTATGCTCAGACAATAGCAAAAAGTTTACCTCATGATTTTTAATTTTACCTTATTGAATCCTACTTCAATATCATTCATCTACCTTGCATTTGTTGACGATCAACAACAGCAACTTCTTATTAAAACTCCTTTAAAAATTATTCCTGCTCAATGGGACGAGGAGAAACAGCGCCCTACTAATATTTATCTAAAAAACTTTAAAAAGCTAAATACAAAGCTGGATGCACTGAAGATTGCAATAGCTACTTATCTCTCTGACTTAAAGTCGAGTAAAAAGGATTTTTCTATTCGGGCAGTCAATCGCTTAGTCAAAAAATGCTGCTCAGAGGCGACGCCTTCTCTTCCAGCAGGTGGATTGCTACAAAGCGTAGACAATTTTATCAAAAGCCGAATTCACCTCATTACTTCAACCACACACAAACGCTACCTCGTGTTTTTTCGTTTATTAAAACGTTTTGAGGGGTATCAGCAAAAACATCTGATGTTGGATCAGGTGAACGGTATTTTTGTACAGCAATTTATTGCTTATGGTGAAGCCGAAAACTACAGTGTAAGCACCATACACCGCACGATACATTTTGTGCGCACAGTGCTTAATTTTTTAGAAAAAAGAGGGGTGCGAACTTTTGTTTATGAGTTAGAACTGCCCAAGGTCAAAAAAATAAATCGTGCTATAAGCCTCAGTGAAGATGAAATTAGCAAAATAAAAAATATAGAAGTGCCAGTCCATCTGAAGGCTGCAAAAGACTGGCTGGTAATCAGTTGTTACACCGGCCAGCGTGTGTCCGATTTTATGAATTTCAATCTGGATATGATGGAGATTCTGGACGGCAAGCCCTGTTTATCCTTCACCCAACAGAAAACACAGAAAAGCATTTTACTTCCACTTCATCCTACGGCATTAATTATTATGTCGAATAATGGGCATCGCTTCCCCCATAAAATGACTGCTCAAAAATATAATGAGCAGATCAAGGAAGTGACACGTCTTGCAGGTATTACCACACTGGTAAAAGTCAGGAAACGGAACGGATTCCGTTCCTCAGACCAGCTTATTCCAAAATGTGAAGCGATTACCAGCCATATCGGCCGTAGGAGTTTTGCCACAAATTTTTATGGTAAAATTCCTACAGCATTGTTGATGGATGCGACTGGACATAGTACAGAACAGATGTTTCAGCGGTATATCAGCAATGTGGATACCGAACGTACCCGATCACTAGGGACTTACCTGGAAAACATATATCAAAATCGGAGCAGACCGCAACAGCAACCACTGAGCAGCTAGTTTTACAATTTGTTTTTCAAAGATGGTTCAAGAGCATCTTTGTGAAGCATCAAGGCTGTGCTTTTATAGCGTACATATTCTTTCGTGAGGTAGACAAAGCCCTGAAAGGCATTTCCCCTGCCCCAAGAATTCTTGGCTATATAGTATTCTTTTCCGTTTTGATCTTTTACTAAGCCAATAATATGTAACGCATGATCATCTGTTGTTTGCCATGCATCGAATGCGCTTTGGCGCTCCATAGCATCAACTTTACGTTCAGGTTGTGGCCTGACGAATTGCGTCTTCTTTTCTTCCGATGTCATGTCCGATGCCGACTTTTGGGGAACATACGCGATGCCATAAGGCCAGGAAAAACCAGGTTCCGAAATGTCAACTGTACACGCTACAGTAAAGCCCTTTTTTAAAGCCTGATCAATAACAGCTGTTAGTTCTTCCATTGGTAAGTTATAAAACTGACTGAAAGACCAATTGTCGGGAATCAAAAAAACAAATGGTTTGTAGTAGGGCGCAGTGGTTACAGAAGCGATATGAATATATTGATCTGGATCGATGCCTATCACCTGATCAGCAAAACTAAGTGCTGTATACGATTTACCCTGATAATCAAAATTAACGGGAACTTTGCCCAGATAGTCATTCATTAGCACCTCCACATCTTGTTCCCAGCTCTTTTTCAGCTCCCTGCTTTTTAACATATTGGATAGTCTACTGTTGAGTACAGCCCGCAGGCCCTTGAAGTTGCTCGAGCTTTTACCCGCTTTAATTCCCGTGTAGGCAGCTCTAGGCATTGCCCCATGAAAGCGCAGTATCTGCATGACATCGTGAAGCTGTCCGCCCTCATTTAATTTTAGGCCACCGTGCAGGCGCAGGTAGTTTCTCGCTCGTTCAAGATAAGCCTTCCTGACGGTATATAGCGGCGAAATCGCTACAGGATCTCTACCCATTCGGATCATTTCTGATTCGAGAAAAGAATTCCCGGTATAAGACCAACAGGTATTGGAAGCTCCCTGGTTCTTCACTGTTGTGCTTTTCAATCGGATCAACTCCGTAAAAACAAACTCCGACTTGAGCAACTTTATATTTTTCGGATAATAATATCTATAAAGTATGGCTACGGCTGCCAATATAGCAACGATGAATGCTAAAATAATCCAATTCTTTTTTTTCATGCTAATCTACCTCCGCAAATAACGGCCGTAAAGCCGGGCAACAGTTTCTTCATAGCCCAATAAAACAATAGTCCCAACAGTATAACAATAGCTGGGCAGAGAAAATACAAAAACAGCAGCGTAGCATCCGTTTGCGGTCTAATCTGGTTAAATAAGAATTTGATAATAAAAACCAATGGCAAACGGTGGTAAGCAAATATAAAAAAGCTGGCGCTGGCCAAAAAGTAATTGGGCCGCCAGCGTCCCTTTTCGATAAAGCAGGCGGTTACTGCAACCACGCTTATTAAGCCTGCCAATACACTGGCACAGTAGCTATAGCTCCACCAGTCTTCGCCCAAACTATAAAATGCCGATACGAGCAGCAGGATATAACATGGAATTGGCCAGGGCAAGAAAGACTTCATGAGGAGTACAAAATTCTTCTTATGCAAACTAAAGTAAGCCCCTGCCGAAAAGAAAAAGAAAGCAACCGTACTCCAACCAGGCAGATAAAAATAGGGATTGCAGACCCAGATGACGCCTATTACCAGCACTGCGAATAGGTGTAAGTTTTTAATTAAAATATAAACGATGGGCGACAGGACCACAAGCACCATGAGATCACGGATAAACCAAAAAGGTGAATTGATGGGTAAGTTTTTTGTTGCCTGGACATGGATATGCGAAGTATCCCAAAAAGACCAAAGCCAATCTGATATACTGTACTGAACAATTGGCTTATTGGCGCCCGATAAAAGTCCACTGAAAAAAGTCTGTGCCAGAAAGAAAAAAAGCAGTACTGCGAAGTTCCAAAAAATGTAAGGAATAAACAGACTGTGCAGCCTGCTCTTTAATTTTTTGAGATAGACCTCAAACGTGAAGGACTCCGTACGATAAAAAAAAAGAAAGCCTGAGATAAAAAAGAAAAGCGGCACACAGACTTCGAAGACGAGCTTCGAAAACAAGAAGAAAATGTGTGCGAAAACAGGAAAATGGAGCGTATTAACCTGTTTTGAACCTTGAATGACGATATTCGAAAAATCAGTATGAATAAATACGACCCCTACGATCAGGGGGAAGCGGAGAAAATCGATAGTTTTCGACAAGAGCATTGCCGAAGTTAACGAAGAAGAATGATCTCTTTCCATGGATTGGATTTGGCTATCTTGCTTAGTATCGTTAAATTAAGCATTTTAAACAAATTTTCTTCCTTTTTTCATTAAAAAGAAAGCCGATACGGAATTTAACTTCCCTATTTCCCTTCTGGAATTCGATTGTCGCTTTCTTCCTCTTTACCCTCAGCAATCATCTCATTGACATCCGCCATATCACCAGCTTCCAAATGTTCAATATCTTCCGCCTGTTCTTCGGAATAGCGATCGATAAAAAATGTACAGCCCATTGGAAAATGGTCGGACCCAACTGATGGATAGATAAATAGCTTGTCAATAAATACGGTCGGACTATGAAACAACAGATCCAGCGGCACTCTGAAAAACCAATAGTTGGCATGAAAGGTAGAAAGAATGCCACGTCCGATTCGTGCATCGATCAATCTGCTGGTTTTTTTGAACAAAAGGGAAGATTTGGCCCAGGCCACATTATTAAAATCTCCTGTGACAACTACGGGCATTTTATAATCGCGCACCCGTTTAGCCACACTGAGCAGATCGCCATCCCTTTCTTTGGAAGTTTCCTCTTCGGTCGGACTCGGCGGCGGCGGGTGAACGGCAAAAAAGACAAAACGATGCCCATCGGCAGTTTCCAGTTCAGCTTCAATACTGGGAATATCATCGGCTACAAAATAATGCACCTCACATTTGTTGATCTTCAGATTGGTATAAAAATGCATGCCGTAGGTATTGTCCAGCGTTACCTTCTCAAAATTGGGATAATCCTTTTCCAGTACACGCAAGGCTTTTTCCCATGCGGCGTCACTTTCCATTGTCAAAAAGATATTTGGCTGTTCTTTTTGAATCAGGCCAATAAAGCGGTCATAAGCCGTATTGAATTGCAGCACATTACAAGAGATCACTTTGATACTATCAGATGCATCCTTGCCCTTTTCATATTTTTCGCGACGCCAAAATTTGGTATAGCGGATCAATATATAGGCATGGTATACAATCAGCGCCAGCTGTACACCTTGCAAGTACCAGATCCAAGAATCTTTCCCCACGAGATAAAAACCCAATGCCAATGCTGGCAGCTGAAATACCAGCAGCTGCAGCTTCACAAATTCAGCTACCCGAAAGATCCAATGTTGGCTTTGGATAAAGGGTAATACACTCAGTAGAATTAATATCCCTGAAAAGACAGTATAGAAAATCAGCATATCGTTAGGGCTAACATTTTAAACAAACTTAAACAAATTACGCTTATTTTCAACAGACCATCGTCTGCGATTACTCCTCAGCTATTCAATTTCGCATCTGAACCTTCCTGATAATCCACCCTTGTCCTGGCTAGTGCATTCGGGAAGTTTATGTGGATATACGCTATCATTTCCTCGCGGATAAAACAGCGCAGGTCAAAAGCCTGCCCCGAATTGCGGCAGCTCATCAGGCAGCGGACCTCCATGGTACGCTCTTTAAAATCAGTCACCTGAAGCACGTTTACTTGACCGTCCCAAAGCGGATGTCCGGTGAGTAAGGCCGTCAGTTTCTCACGCAATAGCTGGACAGGTACTGTAAAATCTGTATAGATAAATACGGTGCCTAATATCTCCGAAGTCGTGCGCGTCCAATTTTGGAACGGCTTTTCGATAAAATAAGTAATGGGCAGTACCAAGCGGCGTTTGTCCCAGATATTGACGACCACGTAGGTCAGATTAATTTCCTCCACACGCCCCCATTCCCCTTCTACCACCAGTACGTCATCCATACGTATAGGTTGTGTAAAAGCAATCTGAAAGCCAGCGAGGAGATTTCCCAAAGACTTCTGTGCAGCAAAACCGATGATAATTCCGCCCACCCCCACGCCTGTGAGCAATCCGGCGCCGATCTTTTGCATACTATCAAAGCTTAATAGGATAATCGCCAAAGAAATCACGATGATCAGGGTAACCACCACTTTCCGGATAAAGACGATTTGCGTCCTGATCTTTCGTTCGCGCAGGTTATTCTCCTTGTTAATATCAAAACGATGATAGAGATAATCTTCAAAAACCTTAATACCCTGTATCAGCACAATGGCAAAAAAGCTGACCAACAAAAGCTCGTTGGTTTTGCTGACCACGCGGAGTGTCCTTTCGTTAAATTGGGCAAAGGGCAGCAGACTATTGAAAACAATCAATGGGATAAACACACTCAGCACACGATTAAAGCGCCTAATAAAGGAACGGAAAAGGGAGTAGGATTCCTGTTGGATGGCCTGACGCCGTAGTAGGGGAATAAATATGAGTTTAATCAGGATACCGATCAAAAATGAAAAGAGGATTAATGCAATATTCCAGAGCCAAGCGGGCCAGGTCTGTGAAAGTTGAATTAATGTTTCGTTCATCATATTGTTCTTTCTTTATGTTTACGACTATATCTCATTAAAGTATAACTGCCATGAAGGTCTAACGTTTGTTTTATTTTGAGAAAAATCGGTTGAAAGGATAACTAAGAATATTTTTATGCATGTTGCTAAACATAGACGAGCATTTACCTCTCCAAAAAATGCGATCTGAAATAAAATTTTACGCCTTCCACACAATTAAAACCACACAAATACGTCATTATTCAATACAGAACAAGTAAAAAAATCAAATAAAACACCCATTTATCACAAAAAAATAGATATTAAAACAATAAAAAATAGAATATTGATAAAAAAATACAAAATAAACGACAGATAGAACTAAAATATCAACAAAAACCATTTATTATTTAAAAAATCAGATTAAAAACAGATTAAAATTACAAACACAACAAAAAAAACCATATATTTACATCACCTTGATAGGTTTATAATTGGTTATTTGAAGGTTTTCATTCTCCCCGAGTGAAAACCTTTTTTTATTTTATATTTAATCCTCAACTCTTAGCTTAAATTCTCAGTATCTACATATCCTACTCCTGATGAATAGCCTTTTGGTATGTTTTTTGAGCCTAAAGAGCCAATTACAAACAGATAACTGGCTTTATATAGCATGCTTCATTTAAACATACTATAAAAAAGGTATTTACCGTTTATAATAAAGTTTAAAGCGTAGGAATTTCAAACTTTCCAAGAAAATTAAACCAAACACTGATAAAAAAAATGAGCAAGAAAAAAGACAATTCTAGATGGCTGAATGTGGCCATATCCTGGGGAGCGAGTATCGTCATCATCGGGGTACTATTTAAGATTCTCCATATCGGCGGCACAACAGCCAACTATATGATCGGAATCGGTTTAGGTGTAGAAGCCTTCCTTTTCTTTTTAATGGGTTTCAACCCGCCAGCACCGGAACCGGACTGGACCCGCGTTTATCCTGAATTGGACGACAATTTTAATGGAGAACTTCCACAAAGAGGAAAAACTGTGGTTGCTCAACCCGCTGGCCCATCGGCCACTGCAGCTTTGGACAAAATGTTTGCCGATGCCAATATTGAACCCGCAAGCATTGAAAACCTCGGTCGTGGTCTGCGTGATTTCAGTGAAAAGGTATCAGCTATCAATAAACTGTCTGATGTTTCATTAGCAACAGAGGAATTTACGAATAAGCTCAGAACAGCGACTTCCAAATTTGACAACCTAAGTCTCGCTTTCGAAAAAGCTTCGCAAAACCTCGTCGCCATGTCGAACACCTCAGGTGATACATCCAACTACCACGAGCAGGTAAAAAGTCTGACGACCAATCTAAGTCAATTAAATGCGATGTATGAGCGTGAGTTACGCGATTCAGCCTCACATTTACAATCGATGAACAAGTTTTATGAGAACCTAAGCTTTACCATGCAGAACTTCAACGAATCGCTGGATGATTCCAAAGCATTTAAAGATGAAGTGGGCAAGCTAGCGAAAAACCTCAATGCCTTGAATGCCATCTATGGCAATATGTTGAGCGCGATGAATCAACCGCGTGTGTAATTAATTCTTGTATTACTTAAATCAAAAACAATGGCATTAGGAAGAGAAACTCCAAGACAAAGGATGATTGGCATCCTCTATCTGGTCTTGCTCGCCTTATTGGCGCTCAATGTACCGGATTCCATCTTGGATGCATTCAAAAATATCAACAACAGTCTCGAAACATCCAAGTCGAATGTCAGCACGGCCGTTCAGCAGCTGTTCACCGCATTCGAAAACACCAAATTAAAGGAAGAGCCCGCACGTGCCAAGCCCATTTATGACAAGGCTAAAAAAGCACAGGCTATTATAGGGGAACTCAATCAATATATCGCTTCATTAAAAGAAGAGTTCGTTAAACAAGGCGGTGGCTATGATGAAGAAAAGGGCGATCTGGCTCAACGTGAAAACGAAGACATCTCCCCCAATCTGATGATCAACGAGAAAAAGGGTACGCTCTTAAAAGACAAAATCAATACCACGCGTACCAAACTATTGGCCCTACTGACACCTGAAGAACAAAAAATGGTTTCATTCTCTTTGGAGGCGAAAGATCCGGAGAAGGCTGTAAACGGCAAAAAATCCTGGGAGGAAATTAATTTTGGCAGTGGTACACCTTTGACCGCAGCCATGACAATTTTGACCAAAATACAGACTGACGCGCAAAACGCAGAATCTGATGTGGTCAAGCTGATCTTAGGAAAAATGGATCAGGCCGTCGTGAATCTGGATAAATTTGCAGCAGTTGCTGTAGCTCCGACTTCTTACTTGGTACAAGGTCAACCTTACAAAGCCGAGGTATTTCTGACGGCGTCCGATTCCAAATCTGAACCGGCCATTTCAGTTAATGGTTCATCGCTTCAGGTGGTGGATGGAAAAGGTGTTTATTCAGTCAATACAAGTCGTGAAGGTATCTATACCTGGACCGGTGTGATCAAAGTAAAACAAACCGACGGATCATATAAAGAATATCGGACACCTGTACAAACCTATCAAGTCGCGCGTCCTTCGGCTGTCGTATCGCCAGACAAAATGAATGTACTGTATATTGGTGTAAACAATCCGATATCGGTGTCAGCTCCGGGTACATCCACCGATAAAATCCGTGTCAGCATGAGTGGCGGTAGTATTTCCAGCGCCGGAGGCGGTAAATATAACGTGAAAGTAAGTTCTCCGGGTACTGCACATATCTCGGTTTCGGCTGAGGTTGCGCCAGGAAAAACACAAACCTTGAGTTCGACAGAATTCCGTGTGAAACGCATTCCTGATCCGATTGCCAAGTTTGCTGGCAAAACAGGTGGATCAATGGCTACCGTAGCATTGAAAGCGCAAAATGCTCTTTTTGCAAAACTGGATAATTTTGACTTTGATGCAACTTTTAGGGTAACCAAATTTACGATGATTATTGCCAAGCCGCGTGCAGATGCTATTGTGTTATCGACTTCTGGAGGCCAGTTAAGCTCAAGCATGTCTTCAGCCCTTAATGGCATTGTACCGGGCACACGCGTGATCTTCGACAATATCGTTGCTGTAGGTCCTGATGGAACATCTAGACAGCTCAATGCAGTTGCTTTGACGGCCAATTAATATAATCCTATAGCTATCCTATAGAAGAAAGCCCCTGAATAGAAACAGGGGCTTTGTTTTTTGTGATCATTCGCCCCTCATATTTGTCATTCACCTCTAAATTTACAGCTGTAACTACCAATAAAATTCCATTTCTTTAAAAATAAATCATTATATTCAATAAAATAAACCATAGTTAAAAACCAACAAAAGAAATACGATTTGACATCTACTGTTGAGAAGACAATACAAAAAGCTTTTTCGCAAGTCCAGGAATTTTATAAGCATTACGGGCGTACCCCTGTTCGCCGGGAAATGGAAAACATCAATACGCTTGCCCGGCGCTATTTTGGTAGCTGGAACAATTTTATCCTTGCAGCTGGCCTTCAGCCCAATGTAACCAAGACAGCAGAACAAGTCAAACGCGAACTATTTTTATTACTAAACGATTTTTACAATGAGCATGCCCGTATACCTATGCGCAGGGAGTTTTCAGCGAAATCCACGAGCATCCGTAAATATTTTGGTTCATGGAACAAATTTATTGCAGCGGGAGGTTTTGATCCCAATGACCGTCGGATACCATCTATCGGAAAACTTAAAAATTCACTGGTCAAATTTTATATCAAACACCGCCGCTCTCCAACTATCGCAGATTGTCTTCATAAAAATGGGCTATATAACTATCGATCATACTTTACCCATTTTAAAGTCACTACATGGGCAGATGTGCTTGAATATGCAAGCCTAAGTTCATATTTTCGAATAACCACGATGACAGAGTCTGAAGCCAAGGAAAATGTGATCAAATTGATCAAAAAACACAAAATTAAATATTGCAAAGATTACCAACGTCTCAAACCGTATAATTATCCATCAGCTTGGTATCTTAAAGAAAAATTCGGCTGGAATAAGTTATGTTATATGGCCGGAACCAAAATCCCTGTAACCAAATTCAGTATACAAGATCATTATCTGAACCTGGCGAAAGAATTAAAGCGCCCACCAACAACCAAAGAGCTTGAGTCCAAAATGCGAGTCAGTGTGGGAGCTATGACTTGGAAAACTGGTCTTCCTCTAAACAAATTTTTACAGTCCATCGGTCTGGAGCCGGCACACCAGGCACCCCATCCGTGCAAACTGAGCAAAAAGGAACTCGCCGATCTCTATAAACGTAAAAGTATCGAACATGGCTTTGCCAACGGCATGCCTCGTTCAAAACTTCTCGAACTTACAGGCTATTCCAGAGAGGTTTACGAAAGACGATTTTTTAATATTAATGGACTACGACTGGTCTGCGGATTTAAACTAATTCCAGCAAATTGCAAAGCATATTCCGAAGAGGAGCTACGCAATATACTCAAAAAACCACGATACGCTAAAAAGCTGTAAGGGCAATTGATTTATTGGTATAGGCACCTGCTGATGCAGATGCCTAACTTCTATTTTTTTCTGAAAAAGCGATTTAACCATCGACTCAACAAAAAACTGACGAGTGTCCCGACAAGGGCAGTTAACGCACTGTACAATAGTCCGCCTACTGAAAACGACGCCCAGACGCCACAAATCGTTCCGCCAATGGTAGAAAGTTTAACGTCACTCCAGCGCATCCGCCCCTCCTTTCTTAAGAATTCCCGCAACTATTTTCTTATCCTTATCCGGATCATTACCCTGTGGGCTCTCGTTCAGCACACCTGCCGAAGCAGCTGTCTTTCCATTCGCAGATTCGTCCTTATCTTTTTCTAGGACGGACTCTACAATACCAAGCCCGAGCGCAATATATTTGACAATATTCAAGGCTTTATTTGGCAACTTTACGGGCGCCAGCAGGATCACCTGCAGGACTTTCGTAATTTTATTTAGTATTTTTTCCATTGATCTAACTTTTTTTAGTAAGACTAACCCCTAAATCTATTCTCGATAATTAAAGTCGCGCCCCCATTTTTCACCATTTCAATTATGGTCTGATACAACTGTTTATAGGCTTCGGCCGATTGATAGACACCCCAATCATCGTTGCTTTTATGAAAATAGGTTCCGACCAGCAGGCAGCCTTCCGTATCTTCATGGGTATTGCCGATATGAATATAGACGAGACTGAAATGGGAAATATTCCTAATTTCGATCATCCCATCATGCATATCTGGAAAACGCTTTTTGTAAGCAGCATTCATACTCCCCTCGAGGTTGATCCCAAGTTTGTAGGTTCCCGCGGGAATTGCTGTCCGGCCCTTTATCTTTACATCGCGTACGGTGTCTTCAAGACCATAACATTGGAATGTTCCGTTGATGTAGAGTTCGGACAGGGTACTATTATTCCCCTGCCGAACACGTTTGAGTGTCAGTTCCATACCTTACGGATTGCCATATACAAATTCATAGGTATATTCGTGCCCTGGCGTGTCCGTCAGGGTTACCCGATATTTCGCATTTTCGAAATTCGGATTATCAGCTTGCACCTGATACATCCAGGATACCCCATGGCCGTCCATGTCCTGCGCCATCCCAATTTCCAGCTCCAAGTCATTTGCATCGAAAATTCCGACCTGTACTTTCAACACTGCCATAATATCCTTCACCATAAACAAGATCTGATCCATGGCATTCCCTTGGTAACCACTATCGTCCCAACGGCGAATGACCGGTGCCGTAAAGTAATCTTTAAAAGCTACATTGAAAGCCGTCTGATTAATAGTTGCCTTGGCCTGATAGGCCGCCTTTAGGTCAGGATCCTGTATCGCTGTACGGGCATACAGCGAAGCATCGATAAAACGATTTTGTACATCAAGCTGTTTCGATGTGGGTGCCTTTTTATTTTGCGAAGTCGGACGGCGGGCAATAATCGTCTGATCACCGCGTTGCCTGAAAACAAGTAGCTTACCTATTGTACCAGATGCTCCTTGCATGATGACATTGTCTTTTGATTTAGCCATTGCGTTTGTTTTTAAATGTTAAATATTCTGTTGACTGTCACAATAAAGGGCGCCCATCATTGCCTTGACGATACAAATATGCAAGCCAAATCAAGCTATGTCAATAGCGGGAAAATGATGCGAGGAAATACGTTTAATTCTGATGGAAAACGTTTAAAAACGACGGTAGGATTTACACTCAGATCTGAACTCGGAATATGTGCAGCCGTCAGTAAATAGCGGCTATGGGTGTCAATGACTATGTTATCCTTGTGCTTAACAAGGGCTTAGAAAGGGTCATCGTTTAGTTGTTGTAGTGTGTTTCTTGTGCCAGGCTAGCGTGAAGCGTAAAATTGCCCAGATCCGGTCCACATAAAATCCGGGCAATTATATCTCCTTCGCTATTTCTGCTTTTTGGGGTTTGCCCTGATGTGGGCTGCAATCTCATTTTTAAAGTAATAATCTTTGCCGTCGAGATTGTAAATAGGGAGCTGGGCTTTGATTTGCCCCAATTTAGTGTCCCGTATATGAAGCAATGCCTTAAGATCGGTATTATCCAATATTTCCACCGCGCTATTGGCCAGGTTTTGGCTTAAATGCTGCGCTTCCGTGGCGATTACCTGCACAGCCTGTACGAGCGCGCGTAATTCGGATCTTACTTCTTCAAAAAATTTTTCCATAATCTTTGTTTATTTTGACTATCATTCGGTTTATTAATTCAGTTTAATTCACCCCTTTTGACATACGAGCAATAGACCTCCGATTCTGAACAGTCATCAGCTGTTAGCTGCATAGCTATGCGAAGTATCCGTCTGCTCATTCAAACACGTGAAGTTTCTGCCGGAGATCATTGATATAACTGCGCGTAACGGCGAATGAGCGCTGAGGGCCCTCACTCATCACAATTTTACCCTTCAAAAAGGAAATAATAAAGTTCATATTAACTAGGGTCGATTGATCCACCTGAACAAATTCGCTTGCCGGTAGAAAATCGACAATTTCTTTTATGGTCTTTTTTGCCTTTCGGGGCACTGGTTTGCCAAACCCATCCAATCTCATATTTCTTTCGAAAAAAGCCAGTTCATTTTCTCCTTTCACTTTCTGAACGAAATAAATATCACTGAACTGTACTCTTTGACAAATTTTATCGGACATTTCGATAAAGGCAAATTCAGGCTGTGGCCTAAACTTGAGATTGATCGGAACAGCCAAACGTCGAAAAGCATTTTCTAGCGCTCTACAGACCATCGGATAGGAAGCCGGTTTGGGTATAAAGTCGGCAGCATCCAAATGATATGAGCGCAGCGAAAATGCTTCGTGCTCCGTCACAAATACGATCTCAGGTCTTTTCTTCGCATCAATAGACTCATAAAGATCCATTCCATTGAGCACAGTATCCTCAGCTCTCCGATTCAGCACAATATCCATAAAGAGTACATCATACTTGCTGGAGTGGATTTTTTGCAACGCATCTTTTTTGTTATCCACAACATCAATAAGAAGATCTAAATTTGTTTTTTCTAAAAGAGTTTTTAGTTTCTCAGCATCCGGACGAAAATCATCAACGATAAGAATAGTGATAATTGGCATACTATACTATTTGGTAAAACACTTGGTTAAATCGTATTCCCTGATTTTTGGAGCAGCGTAAGCTGGACGCTAAAAATGGAATTCTGTTCGTGATATTCAATCCGGTAGGTTTCGGGCAAAACAGCATTGAATAATTCGTGCAGCAATTTATTGCCCACCCCTGTATGCCCATCTGAAGACTGTCCGCTGACGTAATTGATCATCTGGAACCGCAGCTGGCCATCCATACGGGTCCATTCCATAATAATTTTACCCCTTACACCCCGCGGACTATAGTTCAGGGCATTTTCAAACCAAGAAAGCATGCATGCGGCGATTATAGACCGGCTCCAATCAGTTGCCAAAAGAACTTCTTCCCCCTTAAATAGCACTAAGCGATCCGTAAAACAAGATGCCATTACCTGAAGCTGCGACCACTCTTCGGCGATAGAGACTTTGACTTTTCGATTGGCTGTCACTGCATTTATGTACCGAAAGAGTTTAAGTGTATCGCTACGGTGCAGCAATTTATTATACTGTACGATCTTGATCCATTCTTTCACGAAATGCATGGACAGGCGCCCGGCCAGTCTGTCTGTATCCAGCCTCATTTTTAGTAATTGAAACTTCATCCGAAATGAACAATATTTATTAATGAGGTGTACGACAGCAGCTAGTCCTATTGTCAACAGATTGCCTACCTCTATACGATTATGAAATTGCATCAACCGATAATCGGTCAGTTTACCCACAAAAGAAATGCCGTGCGCCGGTAGCCATGAATAGGTATAGTATACCCAAAAATCTATACTAAAGTAGTACCAACTGCCGGCCAATAATACGACCAGCAGCCTGCTATATAAACCACTTATTTGGAATATTTTTATGGCAAGCCAATAGAGCGCAAATGAAAATAAGTATGGTCCCGTTAAGGCCAACAGATGTCGAATTGTTAATCGATGCCATACCTGCAAATTTATTTTGAGCAGGAACATCAGCAGCAGCCCTGTCCCAATAAAAAATAAGGTATAGCTCCGCGTGAAAAACTCGGTTATTTTGGTCCGTCTATCTTCCATTATATCCTGTTAATATCTTAAGGCAATTGATCTCAGCTGTAATAGGTGTCCTATAGACACTTAAATTGCAAAAAATAAAGCATACAAAATAATATAAGCGCAATAATATTTCCTCAAAAGGAAACACACTCCTTATCAAGAAAGTATCCATCAGCTCATTTAGTTGATTTCATAATTATTACCCTTATGGCAAATCAGCTGTTTTAAGCTCAAAATATTGCCAGTTTTTTATGTCGAAAAGAAAAGTACGCTGTTGTATGCATACAGGGATCATCCATGTGGGAGTATTTCGCCAACCTACCCTCGCTTGCGCCAGATCCGGTTGATAAAAATGTATCAGGGGCCAGTTTTCCCACGCTGTCCATTCCTTCATGACGATGCAATTTACCGTCGAGTTTAATGTTCTCTCAAACCTTTTCATAAATACCGCAGATTGCTCCGCTCTTTTACAGCTCAGCTTTTTTGATAAAGCCAGATTCCACCGCCCATTATGCTCATTTTTTTCCATCAATAGAAAAGAGAGCGGGATACGAAACCGGAAAGCAAGCTGTGCTATGCTCGCATGAAAATACAGCTTACCTCCAGCAACAGGGACCTTAAACAGGGATTGCCTCCCTTTGGCGACCAAACGGTTTATCCCTTCGTCCGCATCCAGGTACACTAATATCAGGCGATTTTCATTTAAGTCGGACAAAATATTTTTGAGCACTGTGCGTCGCGATGCATCGATATACCGTAGGTGCCCTTGCTGTAACTCATTGATCTGTAACAGCTCTTGCATCGCATCGCGTTCCTTCTGGATGATTTTTGACGACGCGAGGACCGAGATTTTATAGCCTGCTGCAAGCAAATAGTGCGGTATCAGACGGTATGGGCCATAATGGAAAGAGATGACAATCCCGGTAAGATTGGTTGGCAGTATTTCCAGGCAGGCGGGATCCAGCATTTGGTCCAGTTGTGCATATTGCAGTATCTTAGCAAAAGACTTTCTGTAAGCGCTCCATTTCAGGTAGTTTATTTCAAGATCCTCTACCGTAAACTCTGGAAAAAAATTCCAAACGTTGGCGAACCAAAAAGACTTGGTCAATTGATTATTGTTCATATAAATTGTGGTCTAAAAATTAGGTTATAATTATGCAATCAGTGATTAGCATCGCCTCCAAGCAGGAAGCGATGCTGCATTCGCGTTAAGGGATCTCTACCCAGCATTTTTCATCGTCGACAACATCTCCTATTTCTGGAAATAGCTGCATCATCTGGGACATGGTCAATGCCAGATTGACGATCTGATCGCTTGTCTGTATGTTCTCGTTCATTTAAATTGAATTAAACACCGGCCTGCAACGATACGGGTCAGGCCTCTCCCGCTGGCTGTACATGCATTAAAATTGATTAGCTAACGATCAAATGTGGCTGAAATCCTTCAAAAAAAGGAAAAGAATGGTATGTTACAAAAAAAGAAAGCGAATTGACATTGATGCACTAAGAAACAAGAGAAGATGTCAGATATCCTTGTTTTTTGCATGATTTCCCCAGAAATAGGTCATCTATCATTTTTTTAGGTATCTCTCAAACCTCGATTTTACTTTTATAGACATGGATTGAGCCTTTTGTAAAACCTGATTAACCGCATATCCTATGATCAAAACATTTCATTTTATCTTGCCCAAGGTGGCCGACTTTTCTCATAAGGTAAAAGCCTTTTTGCCTGAGCTGGCCGATTCACAGGTACAGTATTATGAAGATACTGGTATTCAATTGGTAGAAGAATATATTGACTACCATAGCGTCATATTCTATCGCGTGCAGGCCCAGGTAAATAAAACCTTTCAAATGTCAGTGAAAACCACTAAATCAGACTATCATTTGTTATATAATAAGCAATCCCCTTCGCCCCTTGTACTGACCCATACCACCAATAGTAGCCAAGCGCAGCTGCCCTCGGGGTGTGCTCGTTATGTTTATATTTCCAAAGGGAAGTTGCAAACTGATCTTGTACCGGGAGACTACCTTATTTATGGTGTTCTGGTCGATATAGGTTTTATTCGATCAGCCATATTTAAAGAAGATCACTTTCTATTTAAATTTAGCAGAGCACATCTACACGACAAGAAACGGCTCTACCAAAGTGCAATATGGCCAATCAAAGAAAAGACAAGCTATCAGCTTTCAAGAATTGAAGAGCATTTTTTCACTTATCATAAAGACAACGAAGCTATGGTTGTAAAACTTGTCTATGACCTATTTGATATCGCCATTTATAAAAATTTTGAACACTATGAAAAGATAGATCCTGAACAATTCCTGGCGGAAAGGGCCAAACAAATGATCAGGGATCAGGTGATGCAGACTTTTAGTAGCAGTTCGATACAGGCTATTGCCGACCAGCTGCAGATCGACATCAGTAAATTGGATAAGTTATACAAAACCGTCTACGGTGAGACTCCCAGACAAACGTGGAATACGCTCATAATTCAAAAAGCAAAAGATTTACTTCTTGCAGGGTATTCTGTCAAGGAAGTTTCAAACTACTGCGGCTATGGGCAACAGCAAAATTTTTCGACTTTTTTTCGAAAACAGACGGGAATCTGTCCGAGTGCTTATAAATAAAGAAACATCCCTATCCATCCCCCATATTCCACAAAAAATCATACAACTACGTACCTACAAGTCATACATCCAAGGCAGTTTACTGCGCTAACTTTGGTAAAAGATAACAGATCGGAGGACAGGGAGATGCCCGGCCGGTCAATAGGAAACAGCTCCACGGCCGATCCAGGAGGATAATAAGGATAAGCGACAAGGATAAACTTAAACACATAAAAACATGAAAACAATTGCAAAAAGAATTATTGGCGCACTGGGTACAGGGGCCTTAATTGCAGGTATTATTATCGGTGCTAATGCCCATGATAAAAAAGAAGAAATCAAAGTTGAAACAAAAGCTGAAACCGAAGAATGGCATTTCGACGGGGCGGTAGATCCTGCTAATAACAATGTTGATAGTCCATCACAATATTCAAAAGGAGAAAGCACATCATGCAACAACACACCTGAAACTGTATGTAACTTAAATGCTCCGGCAAGCAGTTCAAATTCAAACCAGCCAGATTTAAGCGCAATGGTCGGAAGCACAGGAAAAACCGTATCGCAAAGAATCAATGATGCGATAAGCAGCGGTACACCGAATGAAACGGTCACCTCCTTTCGATCCGAATAAGATGCTGTTTCTTTAAATAAGAAAACCGAAGTCTTTTAGCCTTCGGTTTTCTTGTGTTTTCATTACCTCGGATTCTGCGTCATCCCTGAAGTTCGGATAACGTCTTGTGGGATGATAAATGTAAACCTAAGATCCCTTACCGGCAGAGTAAACTTCTTCGTTTCACTACCATCGGTCAATATGCGGGTCAAATTTCTCTTAAATCGATCATCTTGATTCAGCCGTCGGATATCCGACCAGCGGACGCCTCTAAACAGAAGTTCTTTTCTCCTTTCCTGCAGTATATAACGCAGCACCTCTTCTTGAGAGGAATACACGGCGGGGAAATTATAAGCTCCTGCATATCGCATAGACAAAAGTGTCGTTAGTGTCGTTTTCGCTTCTGAAATTTTATTTAGGCGAGCGAGGCACTCCGATTTTATCAGAAATTGTTCATCCACAGCCAAGCCATTAAAGAAACTGGAACTATAATAACCAGCATAATTCCCTTTAAATGCTACAAATCCATTTGTTTTCTTGTTGAAAAACACTTTCTTCCTCAAATCATTGTCTCCATAACTGTTGTAAAGCACAGTATCGACGTTTGCTCGCGTTGGGCTTAGCATGCTCATGCTGGCACTATGTGCCCAAAATATAACTTCCGGATTGAAAGTTTCAAAAGGAGTCGTACTTGCTGTATTTCGCATGCTGTAATCCATCAATGTACTGTTACGGGTCAATGCCTCATTTGCATTGCTGAGGGCCTGTTCATAATTTTGCATGGTCAAGTATACCCTTGCCAATAAAGCATATGCAGCAGTTTTATTTGACCGCGTAGCAAAAGCTACCGTCTCGGGGAGTAGAGCTTTAGCCTCATGGAGATCCTTAAGAATCTGATCATAAGTTTCAATGATTGAAGAGCGATGTGACTTCTCTTCAAAACTTGGATCCAGACGCAGTGGCAAGCCCAGCTTTTGCATATTGTGTGTTTCATCTCCTGGCTGATATACTGGAGCATATACTTGAGCCAGCTGAAAATACGTGTAGGCCCTGAGAAATAGCGCAAAGCCTTTTAGGCTATTGTATTCGACCGTATTTTTGTTTTCGACAGCATTTAGATGATCCAATACTGTATTAGCGTAGAAAATAACTTGATAGCAATTTCTCCATTGAAGACCGACGTTGATCAACTGAAACTGGGGATTTGGATGCCAGGTATAAGCCTGCTTATCAAATTCGGTTAATTTATTCAAAACTGATGCTTCCAGAAAAAAGTCATCCGTATTCAGTTCAATCAATCCCGGACCAGTATATAAATTAATCGTTGAATTATTATCCAGCAAGGCCTGAAGATCTTTCAAAGTGTTGGGTACTGCTAAAGCGCCATCACTTTTTTCATCCAGGAATTTATCACAGGAATTTAAGAACATTCCTATGAGAATAACGAGAAGCTGTACAGTCTTGACGCGCAGCGATATATATGTCAATTTCATCATCTTATAAATTAATGTTAATCCCTAATGAGTAAATACGTCCTGGCGGAGTAGTGAAATAATCCGGATCCACACCCTTTTTATTCGCGCGCCACAAGATGCCTACATTATTGACCGAGGCCGTGAACGCCCCAGGGAATTTTGGTAAAGCATATCGTAGTCCGATATCCTGAAGTCTGATGACATCCCCTTTGAGCACATTTGGTTCCGCGTACTTATAAAAATTGTCACGATTTCCGTTTCCGGGATATAAAAGAGAGGGTACAGTAGTATAATTTTCATCACCTGGATTTTGCCATCTCTTATAGTAATCGCCATGTGCGGCTGCCCCATCAAATAAACCGTTGTATCCGATGGTCCGATTTCTGAAATAATGCCCAAACTTATAGTTTATGGAAAACGTCAGCTGGAGTGTTTTATAAGACAGCATTCCTCTCAAAAACCCATAGTACCGGGGCAATGCCGATCCATAATAATGCAGATTTTGCAACGAGTCGTTCAGAAGTTTCTGGTAGTCCTTGGAGATCTCCCCGTTGAAATATCCTTGCGGATCTCCATTCTGCGGATTAAGCCCGGCAAAGCGGTACGCAAAAACAGGATAAAGCTCTTTTTGTAGGATAGGATTGAGCGCCCTAGGGCCAGATTCGGCATAATTTTGTGTTGACGACAGCGTACCATTAAATTTCGTCACCGTGCTTTTGGCATGTGATAAGCCCACCGTAATTTTCCATTGCAATGGACTTCCCGAGGCTGATGTTACGTCTAACTTCGCATCAAATCCTGTGCCTCGTATCTCCCCAATATTTCGGTCAGCCGTCAAAAACCCTGTTGTCGGATCCAGTTCGTCTGGTGCTATCAGGTCAATGGACCATTTGTCAAACCATTCAAATGAACCCGAGATTCTATTTCCCAGCACTGCAAAATCAACCCCATTATTCCATGTCCGCACTTCTTCCCATTTGAGATACGGGTTTGGGGGCGTATTGATCAAGCCGTAGGGATAATTCGTAAAAGGAGCCGTACCTACATATAACATAATAGGATCTCTATTTGCTCCATTTGCCAGGTTTCCGCTAGTTCCGAATGTACTTCGCAATTTGAGGCTATTGAGCCAGTGAAAATTTTGCATGAAGCCCTCTTTGGACACTATCCAGGACAGGCCTGTAGACCATAGGGGATTCCACCTGTTGTTGGCGATAGCACCAAACACATTGCTCCCATCTTTGCGCATGGAGGCTGTCCATGTATATTTTTGGCGCAGTGTATAGGCTGCATTGGCAAAAACGGAGACAAAACGTTGAATATACTTCGAATTGGAGCCATAATAAGGGATATAGCTATTTCCGTAAAGGTTATCATAGGTTGGGTAAGCATTCACATAATCTACCTTTTGAACAGTCAAGACATTCGGATCCACGCCATAATTACGATACGAGTTCCCCTGGATAGTTCTGTTACTCAATTCCGCGCCGAGCAGCATATTCAATTCGTGTTGCTCGGACCATGTTTTCGCAAAGTTGATCTGCCCCCGTACCCGATGACCGATAAGGTTGCTATAAGCTCGATCTTCAATTGCACCCGCGGGAAGATTACGTTTCACTCCCCCATTATTGACCTGGGTAAATCGGTTGATCAGGTCACGCGCAAAATAGCTATCCTCACTATAAAAATTGTTCCCATGGATCTGTTGGCTTTCGAGGCCGTAGATGAACTGCGCATTTAAGCCCGCCAATATTTGGTATTGAGCAATCAGGTTTATAGCGAGATGATTCAACGAGTTTTTGGTTTTGCTTTGCTGCAGATCCATATAGGGAAGGAGATTCCAGTCGTATAAGTTGCCCTTACCAACAGTATCCACATAATTCTGATTGAGTTGATAAGGGATTGATATGGGATCGCCGCTATCATCAAATAACCTTGAGTAGGGATAATAGACAAAATTGGTAATTCCTGCAGATGAAACATTTTGTGTAGCTGTATAAGCAAAATTTGCCTGAAGGCTGAGTTTTTTATTTAACCGAAGAGTGTTGTTTTGACGCAGGGTAATCCGGTCTGAATGTTTCAAAATTTCGTTTCCGATAGATCTGTCCCAGCCCACGGAAAGACTATGATCGGACCTTGCAGTGCCCGTATTTAGTCGCAAATAATGTTGTTGCAGCGATCCCCAGCGGTAGAATTTTTCCCGATCTTTCCGGACATCATTGTTTTTCCATCCATCAATAATCAGGTCAGCCTTACTTTTGTCAAGTTCTCCGGTTCGTACTTTTTGCAGTATATCGACTAAAGGTGAAAGTACTGTTTTTCGCAAAGTGAGGGGGTTGGTAAAAAGATTATCATAATGACCTTTTTCAAATAGCATCCTCTCCACATCGATAAAGTCTGTCGATTTAACAATCGGATCATAATACAGGTCTTCTGGGGCCTGTAGCGTCCAATTCGTATAAAAGTCAACTTTAAATTTATTGGATACTTTTTTAGTAGTGATCACGACGACACCATTCCCAGCCCTAGCGCCCCATATTGAAGTTGCGGCAGCATCCTTCAGTAAAGTCACCGACTCCACATCATTAGGATTTAGCTGATTGATATCCCCTTCAAAAGGAAAATTATCCACGACAATAAGTGGGCTGATAATTCCCCCCAAAAAAGAATTCATGCCCCGAATGTTTAACTGCGGACTTTTATTTCTATTATCAAATTGCAAGCCTGTTGCCAGACCATCGAGCTGCCCGAGAATATTGGAGGACACCCTTCTTTTCAGGAGATTGCCATTTAATTGTTCAAATGATCCCGTTGCACGCTCACGGGGCAGCTGCTGGAATCCGTCGCTATATACCACGGCCTCTTCCAATTGGATCGTTGCTTTTTTTAGCACAATGTTGACGGGCATTTCATTTAGGATAAGCAGAGTATCTGTCATGTAGCCCACCTTACTGCTATAGACGACGAAAGGTAGTTTGGGAAGGATAATATTAAAATTTCCTTCAGGATCTGTAGCACCTAGTTCCCCAATTTTATTGCTGCGTAAGACGGCCTGAGGGATGCCCTTTCCATTTTGATCCTGCACCTGGCCTTTCAACCGGTGTTGCCCGTAAGCCATGCTGCTGAGTAATATTATACAGCATATCATTAAGCCTTTCATTGCTTCCCACCTTTCATTCTCTCTACCATGGCACGAACCTGATAATCGTTAAGGAAGTTAGCGGTCGAGGAAGCCTGTAGGCGGCCGTATTCATCCAACCAAATATATATTGGAACCGATTGGTGTGGGAACAATTGTTTAAGATATACGTCGTTTACAATAGATGCTGTTTGTGTAACCTGACGCTTAGCGCCTTCGCCTGTCAATACTGTGGTTATTTTTTTGGTATCTGTATCAAAGCTATTGACAAGTATAAAGTTTATATGGTCTCCATAGATCCGCTTAAATCGATCAACTTTTGGGAATTTTGCTATGCATGAGGGGCACCAAGTGGCCCAGAAATCCAGGATCAGCGGTTTTCCACGATATTTTTCTAGAGTTTGATTGGTGTATTTTCCGTTCTCAAAGATCATAAACTCGTGAGACCAAAACTCTTCGGGCACTCTAAATCCAAGCATGACAGGCTGGGCAGGATTAGGCCCATCCGCCCCGCTGTCCTTGCGGGGCGTCTGAGCAGATAAACTAAACATAGAAACCAAACACAGCAGCATCACTCTTGCTCGTTTGCTCTTAAAGACCTTGTATAAATTGTGTAGTGTTGATTTCATCATCTTAAAGTTTTGGTTGGTTAATGGATTGAAAAAAATCGTTGATTTTTTTGGTCAGCTGGAGTTCCTTCCTATTGAGGTCCAGTGTTGACAGTTTTATTTGGGTTGTATTTAACTGGCGGCTATGCGTCAGGAAATACGCCATCAGAGCACGCAGAATATCAGACAAAAACAACGTTTGCTGTACAGCTTCTAATTTGCTTTCGGAGGCTGTCCTAAGTGTTTTACATTTCAAATCCAGTGCGTAGAGGTACTCGCGTATTGTGGCTAGCGGATAATTAGCCCAAAAGTTTTCGATACATTTCAATGGATCGTAACTGTCTTCATGGATCTCGTAGAATGGCCTGTCGAGATGCAGTAGATCTTCATAAATGGCTTTCATGTGTTTAGTTTTTAGCTGTGACCATAGCGCATAGCATTCCCTATCCGACCGAAATCAGCTTTTTGCGGGAACCTGAAAAAACTCAGGTAACAGCGTTTAAAAAATAAGAAATAGGTTATCGGGCGCGGTGCAGGACAGTTACACGTAATTTGATAGAGACGATACCGCGTCCGTTGGTAAAATAAAAAACCGACCTTTTTTATAGAATTTCTATAATAGTATTTTTCTCAAATCTTTGCTTTTGAAATCGGAAACCCTTACTTTTAAAGTGCGAAGATAAAAGAGATAAGGGCTGTTCAATTTTAGAGGGTTGATTTTTAAGAAAATAGGCCGGTAAAATCAACAATTGGTATGCTATAAATATGCCATTACGGCTTTTTTATATCCATTCGATGCCCACGGGGGTACCGACCATTGTTGATTTAAGCGTTTTAGATACTATTCAGGAGCACAGTATTTGTTCTTGGTGAGCAGTGATACCGCAAGGTGGGTAAGCTGATCCTTGATCTGCCGTCGTTCTGTAAATGTTCTTAGCTCTTTTAATCTCATAATCTTACAATTTGGTTAACAAAAAGAGTCTCAAAGGGGAAGTAAGACGCAAGCATCTATAAATATAAAAGAGGCAAGCCCCACTATCTTCCACTGAACACAGGTACGGCAAAGAACCCAGACGCAGTTTCCAATAGGGGAGCTTGCCCCTCCTTATTGTAAAGATACAAAAAGCATTGGGGGTCGCAAACCCTACGTCTCACGTCTTTGAAATTTGCCGTTTCGTGCTCGAGACTAAATCAGCGAACTGATTATAATACAAATATAACAATAAAAAAATTAATCGCAAAATAAATTGCGATATAAATTCAAAACATTAACTAACAGAAATATAAAATGAAGTTTGAAAAGTTTTTGAAAACTTTAAATAAAGAGTTTGAAGCTATACTATCGGATAAAAAACCTTTAGAGTCTTTCCAACTAAATAGTGATTTATCAGTAGTAAAAGGCCGAAACTTTTATAATGCTGTAAAACTACTATCGAACGACTTTGACAAAGACTGTGAAAATGCATTATCCGAAATCGCCAACACAGCCCATAAAAAATATCTTGCAAAACAAAAAGGCAAAGTAAAAAACAATAAGAAGTTGAATACCTACCAAAAATTTATTACTCAATTTGTATCGTCACAAGCAGAAGTTTCAGAAAAAGCAGGCATTGAAAATACAAGATTCACGAAAGTACTAAATCAAACTGCAGATGATTTTTATGCTCATGAAGTTTTTTCGATTGCGAAATCTCAAAATATGAAACTGATAGATGCATTTGAACAGCTATACGAATAACTATTTAAGAATCCTATACTATCTCTGAACAACGAAAGTAGCGACATTAATACTGCAAACTCTTCGACTACTTCTACCGCGATGGCGAGCGACCAACAATTAGGTCAAACTAGGATAGCCCAAAAACGGAGAGAAACAAACAGTAAAAAGCTATTTGTAATTTTTCGATTTAAAAAATTATTTCTATATTAAATAAGCCGGTTGAGATATACCAACATCTAGCGAAGCGCTTCAATCTGTTAGGGCGCTTCATTATTAATAATTAGATTTTTCATAATTTAGATTTATAAAGTTTCTCCCCTTTTATCAGCGACGAAAGGGGAGTTTTTTTGAGCATAGAGCATCTTTAAAATGAAAAAGCCACTCCCTTTCGGAAATGGCTCCAATAAATATCTATAAACTTTAAAAGTATTTGATTACAGCTTTTCGATCTCTTCGATAGAAAGACCGGTGCCTTTAGCAATATCAGCAATAGGTAAACCCATTTTCTTAAACTCCAGTGCAATGGCAATAGCTTCTTCACGCTTCCCTTCAATCTTGCCTTTCTGAATTCCTTTTTTTTCAGCTTTATCTAATAAATATTCTTGAGTGCCCATAGTATCGCTCCTTCCTATTTTTGTTTCTATTTCTTTTTTAAATATACCCAAAACTTCCTCATTATCAAAACTAACGTAGTAAGTTAGAAACCGTAATGAGCTATGCTCATTACAGCATCATTTCCTAATAAAAAAAATTAAATCAATGATAATCATAGAGTCCTTGTCGCGTATCCTTATCCATCTCCCGGTTTATCATTTCATCATAAAGATCGTGCTTAATCGCTTTCAGGCCTTCGTCGCTTATTTTCTTGTTCTTGATAGCCAAAAGAGCAGTAAGAACAATCACAGAAAATGGATTCTTATTTGATCGCAATACCGACTCTTCCTGATCCATGATCTTGTAACTGTTAAAATCATAGCGCAATGACGTACCCATAAATTCTTGCCTATATACCTCCGGCCGATAGCTTCCATTTTCATCGGCCAGAATAGCTATAGCCGTAATAGGAACTTTATAACGATCCCATATTCTATAAAAATAGCGAAACATGCGCTCAGCCAAATCGCCCCTGCCTTTATTGCTCTGGATCTCTACATGGCAGAGTACAAACTGTTCACGGCCATCCTTTAAAAATACCTTCACAAGCTTGTCAACATAACGCACTCCCTCTCAAATGGACTCTTATATTGATTATAAGCAGTGGACAACAAAAATAAATATCCATGCATATAATAACTTTCAGTTATTATAACTATCTTTAAAATTATATAAAGCTTAATAATCACACAGCTTATTTACTCAAATCGCAAAAAACATGCAATTTAAAATGACTCCACGACCACTGCTTTTTGTCTGCGCCCTAAGCCTGTTGTTCAGCTCTTGCCAAAAGGACGACCCTTCTAATCCAAAGGGTCGTATCGATATTGAAACGAAAGATGCTACTTGGACGAAATTGAGTATCCCGGGACAGCTTAGAGGCACATCGGCTATTTACGGCAATATCGACGACACCCTGGTTGTGGCTACCATGTACAAGATTTATATGACTACGGATAAAGGAGCTTCGTGGCAAATGGTCAACGATGCTGGATTTGGCATACCAAGTTTCAGTATGTATCAGGGAGAATTGATGGCTTTAAGTAATTTCCAAGACCATTCGACAAGTCCGACTTTATTCTCGTTGGACCAGGGTAAAAATTGGAGCAGAAAGGGCAAATATGGGTATGAAGTCTATGATAAAATACAGGTCAATCGAAAAGAAACAAAGATCAGTGAAAACGAATCTTACAAAATCATCCCGCAGCCGAAAGAAATCATCGACAAAGAATATGGACGTCCATTAATGCAGCCCGACAAATTAGTAAGGATTACTGATAAAGGTGAACAGCTGCTTGATTTTCCTTTCCGCCGACAACTGAACTATATTTACCACGATAAGAAAAACCGACTTTATATTGGCGCTGAAGGAACACGCTTTGAGTGGACTGTTAAAGGCAATGAGCGTACTTATCCGACGTCCACAGATACAGCGATCATTTACATCAGCAAACTGCCTTTTAACGGACAATAACGAAACAGCACCTAATTATTAGGAAAGAACAAGCGAATAATCGTCCCCTTGCCCAGCTTACTGGAGAGATTAACATTCCCGTCCAGACGTTCCATTAACTCTTTGACTAAGGAGAGCCCTATGCCCGATCCCTTTGCTTCAAGCGCATTGGTTCCGCGTTCATGGGCTTTAAAAATGACATCCAGGTCTTCATCTGGAATGCCGATCCCATTATCTTCCAAATAGTAAACAATGCCTTTGCTTGTCTTTTCACTATAGATCGCAAGATAATCCTGCTGGGTATTTTTAGCATATTTCATCGCATTGGAGATCAGATTAAAAAAAATCTGATAAGCGACACCACAGTCTGTATACAGCTTGTAAAGATTTCCCAATCTAAACTCCAACTGTGATGCTGGATAAATAAGCTTTACTTCAGCGATCCATTCAGCGATCTTTTTATCCATTTCTAAGCATTCCCTTACCGGATTGACAGCTCTTATTTTATTTAGCTGCAGCGTTTGGTTAATAATAGACTGAATATTCTCTATGGCAGCTTGCATATGATCAAACCATTTTTGTTGAACACCTTCGGGCAGACTTATATTTTTACGTAGCATTTCAGTTCCCATCCTCAGAATTGATAACGGATTTTTTAAATCATGGGAAAGCGTATTGGACAATAGATCAAGCTTTCTATTGAAAGATATTTGCTCTTTTTGGCTTTCAGTTTTATCATAGGCAAGTTTTCGTTCCGTCACATCCAATGAGGTATGTAAAATGACGTAGGTCTTTCCCTCTTCGTCCAATAATGCTTGGTATTCGAAATCAAAGTACCGTTTCATAATATCTCTCCCTGACACGATATCCGCCGGAGTATCCTTGGCACGATAGGTAATCCCTGTCTTCCAGACATTTTTCAAAATAGATGAAAACCCTTCCTTTTCAAAACTGGGGAAACAGGCACAAAAAGTATGTCCTAAAATTGAGCTGCTTGCACACCAAGTATCCAGCATTGCCTGGTTGGCAAAGGCAATATTGAGATCCGGACTGTCATAAATAGCCGTGGCTAAGGGTGACCGTTCTAGAACTGACAGCAAAAAGCGCTCATCAAAAGGCATAAAGAAAGAAATTTAGAAATCGTGAATTAATAAATATAGGAGAACTCCTAAGAAAATGCAACAGAAATGATGCCATTCTTTATATCCTTTTTCGTATCTTAACTTTTAAGAAAGTTTAAGATGAATAAAGTAGGAAAAAAAATAAGGTTACTTCGACACCAAAAAGGTTGGAGCCAACAGGATGTAGCAAAAAAACTGGGGATTTCAATTCCCGCATTTTCAAAAATGGAAACAGGCATTACAGATCTTAATCTCTCCAGATTAATCCAGATCGCCAAGTTATTTAATTTAACAGCGGTGCAGCTTTTATCTTTTTCTGAGACAGATCACGTAAATGATTATGTTGACGGAATAACTTTGATTCAGCAAAAGCTGAAAGAACGGGAAGAGGAAATAATCCAGCTTCAGAAAAAAATTATCGATCTCTATGGTCAGCTGTAAAAGGATTAAAACTTCACCCTTATTTCCAAACTCCCTATGTTCTTAATTGGAAAGTTGGAGTTAATTCAGATATGCCTACGTTCCATAAACTTATCCCATTTTTTTAAACCAGTGGATTCTCTACACAGGTATTCATATCGTATACCATTTTAATCTTAAAACGCTAACTGCATATTAATATCCGTATGAAAGCTATTGCCCTTAATATTAAGTTGAAATTTGTAAATTTGAACGCCGATTAGGTGTTTAAACAGCATACGATCTGCCCTTTTGAAACTCTACAATGGATGCTACTGCAGAAAATAAGCTATTGATTTCGCTCTCCAATGGAAACGAACAGTCTTTTTTTGCTTTATATGACCAGTATAGCCACGCCTTATTTTCCACTATCTTTCGAATGGTTAGAGATAAGCAGGTCAGTGAAGAGATCGTGCAAGATGTATTCCTGAAAGTTTGGCAAAAAAGAGCCAGCATCGATCCAAACCGAAGCTTTAAATCGTGGATTTTTACCATAGCTAAAAATGATGTTATTTCTTGGTATAGAAAATTAGCAAAAGAAACCGCGATGCAGGAAAACTTATACCAACATTTCGAGCAGCTCTACCTCATGGAAACAGAAAGCGATATACATGAAAAGCAAGCCGAATTATTAGAAAGAGCACTCAATACCTTAAGCGAGCGTAGAAAAGAAATATTTGTCCTATGTAAATTAGAGCAGAAAAGCTACGAAGAAGTTGCCCAAAAATTGAATATTTCTGTATCCACGGTAAGCAACGCGATGGTCAAATCCAATCAACATATTCGCCAATTTGTACAGGACCATTATGATGAGATTTTGGTAATTCTTGTTACATTCTATTTTTTTTAAAAAAATCAAGATTACGATAGTGTTTTTGCTAATAAGTTGCGTATTAACTTATAGATATGGCAAAAAAAATAGAAAATATTTACAAGAGCTATTTAAACGGAAGTATCCATCGCGTTGATCTCGATAGGTTGCTTCACTATTTCGATCAAGCAAGCGACGAGGAGCTCGAAACCCTTACTTCTTTGGCATCGATCGACTTTGAGGAAGATCAAATCGAACAACCCTTTGCTTCGCATATCGAAATAATTAAAGAACGGTTGGAAGGTAAATTAAACGAATCGAAGAAAAAATCTATTCGTTTAAGACGACAACAACAATGGTGGGCCGCCGCTTCCATCCTACTTGTCGCTGGATTGGCGACTTGGTTTTATTTAGGGCAAGGCCCAAAACCTGCCGATGTCACTGCCCCTTCAGCACCCACGTTATATGTTAAAGATAAGTCCGGGAAAGAAATTGCCATTTTGCCAAAGATAGATTCTGTATGGCAGATAGGAGACATTGCATTTTCCCGTATCGACAGTCAAACTGTAAAAGTAATGGCGATAGGCAAAAATCCAAGCTTGCAAACGATCTATACCCCCAATTCGGACTTTAGGCTTGTTTTGGAAGATGGGACCAAGATTACCATGAATGCCGCATCTACCCTACGGTTTCAGCTTCCTTTTGATGTAGCCAGAAGAGAGGTTTCCTTAGAAGGAGAAGGATACTTTGAGGTTGCTCATGATGCGCAGAGGCCTTTTACTGTAACTGCTGGTACCACAAAAGTTGAAGTGCTGGGAACGGTTTTTAACGTGCGAAATTACGCAGGCGACGGACTTGTTACAACATCCCTGCTGTCCGGGCGGATCGCTTTAAGCAAATCGGGCACAGCTGAAAGGATGATACTTCGTCCAGGGGAAACAGCTGTAACCGATCAAAAAGGAATACATATTGAACATTTAGCTCCAAAGCAAGCTGTGGCCTGGACGGCCGGCTACTTTGACTATCGGGATCAGTCACTTCGCGTAATCCTGTCTGACCTGTCTAGATGGTATGGCGTCGATGTCGATACCATCGCGCTGCCTACGGACCAATCGATCTATATGAAGGTCCGAAAAAATATCCCATTACAGGAAATGCTGCATCTCTTAAATGAAGCAAGCGGCCTGGATTTTCAATTGAACAATAAAAAAATCATATTAAAAACTACATATAAAAAATAACAACTAAATAGTACATTAACCTTCATCTACCATGTCCTACCTAACCCAAAAGCGACCGGTATTTTTGCGGAAATACTTGAGTTTGGTCGCTGGAATTGCCTTGATGAGCATGATTGACCCCTACGAACTACATGCCCAGCAGGTACAGTTAAATTTTAAAAATGCCGATGTCAAAGAGGTGATTACGAGCATATCGGATCACTATGGCTATGAGTTTGTGTTCGACGGCAATCTATTAAAAGCGGCCCGCCCCACCAGCGTTAACCTCAAACTATCAAGCGTTGAAGATGCCTTATCCATTTTATTTAAGGATCAGCCCTTCAGTTATCGTTTAGAAAATAAACGGATTATTCTGTATCGTAAAACCCTATCGAACAATAGCCAGCTTGTCCGGGGAAAAGTAATCGACAGCCTGGGCAATACAATTCCCGGTGTCTCGATTCATAATATACAGGACAATAGCCAAACGATGAGTTCTGCAGAAGGCGATTTCGAACTCAACGTGACCAGCCCGGAGATCCAATTGTCTTTTAGACATGTCTCTTTTAATGAAAAAGTCATGCGTTTCAGTCCTGAGCAAGTAACAAGACCGGTCCGTGTGATGTTGAGTGCAAAGGAATCTATGCTCAACGAAATTATGATAACAGGTTACCAACGAATCAGCAAAGAACGTAGTCCTGGAGCCTATTCCATGATCAACAATGATCAATTGAACAAACAGATTAATGTCGATTTAACTTCTGCGCTCGAAGGCCAAGTAGCTGGGTTGACCTATATCAAAAACCCCGCGCGCGTTGCCGCAGACAATCCCGTACTTCGCGGAATCGGTACCTATTCCAGTGACGTGACCACCAATCCGCTCATCGTCATTGACGACTTACCCACCGAGCTCACCTTAAACGATATCAACCCCTATGACGTAGAGTCCGTGACCGTCCTGAAAGACGCAACAGCTGCATCGATTTACGGAGCCAGGGCAGCCAATGGTGTTATCGTGGTGACGACAAAAAAAGGCAAGGGACAAGGCGTTTCCGTTAACTTTAATGTCGATCAATTCATTACGCAAAAACCGGATATCGCCAAAATGCACTATGCGAGTACATCCGATCTGATCGATTATGAAATTGATGTTTACAACAAAGAGCGTTCGCGCTATGTGAATACCGAATCTTTGTTCAACTACTATGGAAGGTTGGGTAGTGGAAGCCTAAAATACTATTCACCGCTGTACGATCTATTTCGTAAAGAGTCCATCGGGTCAATTAATCAGCAAGAACGGGATGAAACAATAAATACCTGGCGGAACAACGATTACATCAAGGAATTTACTGATAATGTCTGGCAAAATGAAACACGCCAAAGGTATAATGCAAGTATTTCCCAGAATTCGTCCAAAAGCAACACTTTTGTATCCTTCAACTACGACAAAGGAAAAGGACAGGTTATCCACGAAAAAAACGAGAAATTTAACCTGTATCTAAAATCGGCCTTTAATATAACCAAATGGTTGAATGCAACAGTCGGATTGAACGGCACATATTCCGTAAATAAAGAAACGGATGGCATTTACAATGATCTGTTCTTACAGCCTCGTTATACACGCATTAAAGATGAAAATGGCAATTTAGTCTATACACCGTATGTCGATTTGTCCAGTTCTGTCGGACCTGGATCGGCCATAAACGGCGAGACAGCCGAACAGATCGCTGCGAACGGAAATTTAAAAACTACATCATTTAATGTCCTTGAAGCCTTAGGCGAAGGCATCGAGAGCAACAAGAGTTTAAATCTTCGCGCATTTACATCGTTGCGGGCCACTATTTACAAAGGCCTCTCTTTTCAAACGCAGTTTTCCTATGAATTGGGGCAAGCATCCCGTGAAAGTTTCTACGATGAAAATAGCTACATGATGCGTGTTGCCTCAAACGCGATGGTAAGCTACAATAATGCCACAGGAGTATACACGAAAAACCTGCCAGCAGGAGGCCGCTACTATCAATTCGAATCCAAACGGTACAACTATACGTTCAGGAATCAATTTAATTATGATAATACCTTTGGCCAATATGGCCAACATCAGCTAACCGCCCTGGCCGGCTTCGAGATGCGTCAGTCGCATGTACCGCGCCCTATCCAACAATTACTTGTGGGGTACAATCCCGTCACATTGACCTCCACCACCATCGACTGGGCCACATTGAGTAAATCTGGTATCACCAGTTATATCTATGGGGGGAATCTCCGCTTGGGGGACCTGAATGGCGTCGCACAAAAGGAAACCTTACACCGCTTCACCTCGCTTTACGCCAATGCTGGATATACCTACAGCAACAAATACAACCTCACGGGAAGCGTACGGGTGGATCAGGCGGATCTCTTTGGGGTAGACCCGAAGTTTAAGTACCGTCCGTTATGGTCTGTCGGAGCAGGGTGGAATGTCAGCAACGAAGACTTTATGAAAAATAAAGACTGGTTGAATTCGCTTAAGCTACGGGTAACATACGGTATTACTGGTAATGTGGATCAAGAAAGCTCAAGCTATGGTACGGCTACTTGGAAATCCGATAAACTTTTCCCCTACTTGCAGTATCTTGAGCAAAAATCATTACCAAACCCCATGCTGCGCTGGGAAAAAACAACAACGACAAACCTCGGTGTAGATTTTTCGATTTTCGACAACCGCCTGTCCGCTAGTATTGATGCCTATAATCGCTATAGCTCCGATTTGTTGATCGGTGCTGTTCTTGACCCAACCGTAGGTGCCAATTCACGTGTTATCAACAATGGTGCATTACGCAACAAAGGAATTGAGTTTAACATCAATGGCGTATGGCTTAAAAAGAAAGATTTAACAGCAAGCACCCAACTGGTTTTTTCCTTTAATAAAAACAAGGTCGAGAAAGTCAACGGCTTAAATGCGACCGCACAGTCCTATGTTGGTTCACCAACGAATTACTTTTTCCAAGGAAGAAGCTACAATGCTGTCCTGGCTTATCGCTATGGCGGCATGGTGAATGGCTTCCCTTACTTTTTGGATCAAAACGGGGAATCCAATGTTGTTTTTGATGAAAACGGTACGCCTACAAAAATTAATACGATCAATTCGCCCGATGCGTTGGTCGACATGGGCACGCTATTCCCAAAATACACAGGGTCTATCAATCAGCGCTTACGCTATAAAGCATTCGATCTTTCGGCCATGTTTGTCTTCTCTGGCGGACATAAATTACGTAAAGATGCCATCGATCTGGCAAGCGATGAACTCACAAACGCTGGCTTGGTGAACCGATGGGCAGAAGGAGCCAATAACGATTATCCCCGTTTACTGGTCGATTATCCAGACAACCTACGTTCTTCCGCAGGAACCTTATCCACTTTATGGCGCTATAGTGATCAGCAGATTCTGTCGGCTGATTATATCAAGCTTCGGAACATAGCCGTAGGTTATCAATTGCCCAAACAATTGGCCCATAAAGCTGGGATGCAAAACGTCAAACTAACCCTGCAGATGAACAATTTATGGACCTGGAGCGCCGCCGGCAATGACATCGATCCAGAATCCTATTCGCTCAATAGCGGAACGCGCTATCTGCCCTTGGCCAAATCATTCCTGATGGGACTTTCACTCACTTTTTAACCCGAATCTACGATGACTATAAAAACCTTAATGGCAGCATGTGCGACTATAGTGGTCTTTACTGCCTGCGATAAATACCTTGATATAACGCCCAAAGGCTCACAATTGGTGCGTACAACTCAAGATTATTACGATTTGGTCGCCTATCCAAATAGAGGCTATCCGATCAACAACTTTCAGTATCTGGTCGATGACCAATACCTCAAAGAATCCAATGTCATTGGTTTGACGCCCAATATCAATACCATCAACTTTCTGTTTCAGGAACAGGAAGATCGGGTAAGCCAACTTTCCGCATCAAGCTTTTACAATCAGTGCTATAAATACATTGCACAGTGGAATATGATTATTTCCTTGGTTGGTGAAAGTACAGGGGACAATGAATTAAAGACGCTCGCCAAGGCGGAAGCCAAGATGTTTCGGGCCTTTGATTATTTCCATCTGATCAATGTCTATGCAAAAGCTTATGATGCCAGTACAGCAGCCCAGGACGGCGGTGTCTGTATCATGGATAAATATGATCTGGAAGCGAAGCCAGTAAAATCAACCGTGCAGCAGGTATACGATTTTATCCAAAAAGATATAGACGACGCTATACCTCATCTGCAGGAAAAACCCACCAACCCCTATCATCCCTCCTTGGCTTTTGCATATGCCCTGAAGGCAAAGGTACATCTCTTCAAAAGAGAAATTACAGAAGCACAAGCCGCTGCAGAAAAAGCCATGCAGCTGAATGGGCAGTTAATTGACCTTGTCCAGTATGAAAAGTTGGGCGGCCCCAGCAAAACGCCTATCATCGCGGAAAATAATCCAGAAGTATTAAGCTACATGTATGTCAACGGTTATACAGAAATGAACTTTGGTTACAGCTATATCTTAAGTCCAGAATTGACGAGCATGTTTGATCAGGAGGATAAGCGCTTTAGTTTATTTTATACCAAGTCCAATGCTAGTTTTCTGGATATTGGCGCCGGAGCAAGTTACTACAACGTGAAATATACGGCTTTTTTCTTCCCCACAGTAGGACTGAAAACACCGGAGATTTATCTGATGTTGGCAGAATGCTATGCCCGTCAGGATCAATTTGCGAAGGCTATTAATATGTTGAATGCCTTGCGTAAAACCCGGATCGAAGGGAGTAAAGCCTTATTGGCAGTCCCTGCTACCCGAAAGGAAACCATGGATCTGGTCATTAACGAACGCCGACGGGAGCTGCCTATCGGATTCCATCGTTTCTTTGATCTGAAACGTTTGAATCTTGAAAAAGAATATGCGAAAACACTTGTCCGTGTATTCCCGATTGTCAATAAGACTGTCGAACAAAAGACCTACACACTGGCACCAAACTCCAGAATGTACATTATTCCATTTCCATTGGATGTCATGAAGTTAAACCCAAACTTGCGGTTAAATACAGACGAAGCTGTACCGTTTTAATAGATGCTATAACAAACACATGAAAAACAAAATTATCTTTAGTACCCTCGCCTTTCTTTTGTCTGGAGCTATGGTTCAAGCACAGCAGACCCCGAATAAGACAGCGGCTAAAACAGATACGCTAAAATCAAAAAATGACCTCCATGAAGCTTATAACAAGATTGTAAATAAGCAAAAAATTCCTCGCTCAGGCGTTTTCAATGTTATCGAGTCGGAAAAGAAGTGGTATCTGGAGATCCCTGACAGTCTGTTGAACCGGTATTTCCTCACCGTAACCCGCTTGGTTTCAGCCCCACAGGGATTTCCGATGTACGGAGGAGAAAAGCTGAATGAGCAGACACTCTACTTTGAAAAAGGTCTTGGTGACCGGATACAGCTGCGGGCAGCAATTTATAAACAGGACGCTCCAGAAAACGATGCCATTCGTACAGCGTTAATGCAGTCGCAGGAAGACCCGATTGTCGCTATTTTGGATATCAAAGGACTACAGGCAGGAGGCAACAGTTATTTGATCGAGGTAACTGATCTTTTTCGGAAAGACAACGCCGCACTTTCCTTTGACAGCAAGATAAAAAGCGAAAATAAGCTTTCATCGTTGGCGGACGACCGGTCTTTCATTACGGATATGAAGGTATTTCCGATCAACCTGGAAGTAAAAACGACAAAAACATATTCCTCAACATCGGGTACTCCTGCAGCTATGTTGACAGGATCCTTAACTTTTACAACCAACACCTCCATGGTGCTGTTGCCAAAAGAGCCGATGAAAAAACGGATATACGATGACCGAGTGGGCTACTTTGCCAACAAGTATATCCTCTTCACCGATAAAGGTCAACGGTCCCAAACGCTTAATTTTATACAGCGCTATCGCCTTGAACCCAAAGCGAAAGATGTAAAACGCTATTTAAAAGGTGAGCTGGTAGAGCCTCAAAAGCAGATTGTCTATTATATCGATCCAGCAACACCAAAAAAATGGCGTCCCTATTTGATTGCTGGAATCAATGACTGGAATAAGGCATTTGAACAAGCAGGATTTAAAAATGCCATTGTGGGCAAAGAATGGCCCGAGCAGGATACCACGATGAGCCTGGAGGATGCCCGGTTCTCCGTGATCCGTTATTTTGCGTCTGAAAAAGCGAATGCCTATGGTCCCCGTATTTCAGACCCCAGAAGTGGCGAGATTATCGAAGCACATGTAGGCTGGTATCATAATGTGATGAAACTCGTTCAGCAATGGTTTATGGTGCAAGTGGGACCGCTAAACAAGGCTGCTCAAAAAATGCAGTTGGATGACGAGGTGATGGGCCAGTTAATTCGCTTTGTCTCGTCGCACGAGGTGGGGCATAGCTTAGGTCTCCGCCACAATATGGGAGCAAGCAGCCAAACGCCCGTAGAGAAATTGCGTGACAAGCAATGGGTCGAAAAAAATGGCCATACGGTATCCATTATGGACTATGCACGTTTCAATTATGTAGCGCAGCCCGAAGACCAAGTGGGGCTAGCGGGAATATATCCGCGCATCGGCAGCTACGACAAATGGGCCATTCAATGGGGCTATCAGTACCTTCCACAATTTTCAAATGACGAAGACGAACGAGTTTATCTATCGAAACAAGTGACGGACAGCCTAACGGCGAACCCCAAGTTGTGGTTTGGCGGTGAAGGAAACGAAGAGGATCCACGCAGTCAGAAGGAAGATCTCGGTGATGACTCGATGTTGGCCAGTAGCTATGGTATCAAAAATCTGAAAAGAGTCGTTTCCAATTTGATAGCATGGACTGCCGAAACTGGAGATGATTACAGTAATCTAAAAGATATGCATAAAGCGGTGCGCGCACAGTTTGACCGTTATCTTTACCATGTATTGAAAAATATCGGCAGTCAGGAGATTACAAAAAAGGTACGGGGCCAACAAGGCACTGTCTATGCGGCAATTCCACGAGAAAAGGTAAAAGCTGCCATGCAGTATGTGAGCGACAACGTATTAACCCCACCCCTGTGGCTGTATCCCAAAGATATACAGGAGCTGATCGGAAAAGATGCAAATAAGGAAATCACCGATCAACAGGAACAGATGCTGAATATGTTGATGAGCCCGGGAATGCTCTATAATGTCTATATGAAATCCCTGACGAATGAAAATCCCTACAGACTTGATGAATATCTAAACGATATCGGGGGAACGATATGGACCCTGCCAGGTGGTGACCCTCGCGTAAATGTTTTCAAACGTGGACAGCAACGCTTTTTTCTGGAAAAGGTAAATCAGATCATCAATCCCAAAATTGCACAAGGATCAGATATCATTTCACAGGCACAACGTAGCGACATACAGCTCTTTGTCAGAAATTACCTGACTGCTTTAGTTCCAGCGATCAATCAACTGTCCACAAAACAGGTAGACGCCCTAAATAAACAGCATTTAGATCTCATGCTCCTCGAAATTAAACGTATTCAAAATCAAATCAACAAAGACTAAAAAGATGAAATCGAGATTACTCGATCGCTCATCAGCCATTAAAAAGAAAATAATAGGATGAAAAATAACTTAAAAGGAATTTACACAATATGCTTGATCTGTTTCATGATGATTTCCTGCCAATCAAGCCATGGGCAGGACGTTGCCCAACAACAACGCGACCGGTTGTTTAAAGCCTATATGGAAGTAAAAAAAGACATCATGGAAGAAAACTTTGTCGGCAGTAAAGAACATGTGGTTCAGTTCGAAAAGGAAGTTCAGAATTTCCGGTTGAAGGGTCTACAGCTCGATGACATGATGCGCCTAAAAAAGGTGAGCCAGACTATGAAGACCGATGCTGCCAGCTTAAAATCTGCACAGGATATGAAAGCGATGAAGCTATCCTTTTCTGCTGTCACACAATCCCTATTTACCATTATGGAAACGATGAAATGTACAGATGAAGCCGTTTACCTACAGTACTGTCCGATGGAAAAAGGGTATTGGTTAAGTTACGACAAGGCGATTGAAAATCCTTACGCAGCGTCGATGCGCCATTGTGGCCAATTGGTCAAAGGAATGGCTAAAGCTGATTACCCCGAGCCAGTGGCCTGCCATTAAAACGTGTACGCAATATAGAAATTCGAAAAAAGAGCTGATAAAATTTTATCAGCTCTTTTTTTGTTTTAGAAATTTCGACTTACAATGAATAAGTCTAAGCTTAAAATTCGAGTAAATATCTGTTCCCAAATAGCGACTTTATTTCAAGTCAAAGCTGACCTTACAAATCGTCTCAAAATATCCTCATATTGTCTCAAGCAGCCGTGCCTATACTGCTAATGCTGTAAATTTAGTGTTCATATCACACCAATTATATGCAGTATCTTGAATTTCAACATATCCATTTTTTCTGGAGCCGACAGCTGACATCGACCATTCCACAAAAATCCTGTCAAGCTCATTTTTCGTAAACAACCAATATCCTTTAATAAACATTAGCACATGAATTTTAAAATCAACAGTTTTAAAGTGGCTACTAAATTATTGCTATTCAGCAGCAGTTTTTTTGCTGGAGCCGCTTATGCCCTACCGCCTGCACCCTATGTGCAACAGGCCCAAACTACAGTCAAAGGCAGTGTTAAGGACCAACATGGCAATCCCCTAGCCGGAGCAACGGTGTCTGTAAAGGGAAGCAATAGCAGCACCTCCACCGATGCCAATGGTACATTCACCCTGACCAACGTGGAGCGAAATGCTGTCCTAGTCGTTCGAATGATCGGCTTTAGCCCTAGGGAAATCACGTATACGGGTGGCTCCAATTTGAATGTACAACTGGTATCTGACACGCAGCAGCTCGAGGAGGCTGTCGTCGTCGGTTATGGCTCCCTTGACAAAAAAGAATTGACCAGTGCCGTTTCGAGCATCAAGCAGAAAGACATGGTCGCGGGGGCTGTCTCTCCCCTTTTGGCAATCCAAGGAAAAGTACCGGGTCTCAGTGTCATCTCCACCAATGGAACCGACCCTAATGCGGGTATTTCCCTGCAATTGCGCGGTGTCAATTCGGTAAACGCCTCACAGGGACCCCTCGTGGTTATTGACGGCGTTCCCGGCGGCGATATCAGCTCTGTTGCAAAGGAAGATATTGAATCCATTAACGTGCTGCGAGATGCCTCTGCTGCCGCGATCTATGGAACGCGTGCCTCGGGCGGTGTAATCCTGATCACCACAAAACGGCCACAGGTCGGAAAAGCACAGGTGAATTTTACCTCCGAATACTTTGTCGAATCCATCCGCAAACGTCCCAAGGTCCTATCGGCAGAGAAATTTGTGGAATATGGCCTCGGTGAAGATCTTGGACATCGCACCGACTGGTATGATGAGGTTACCAACAATAATCCATTCAGCCATCGGCAGGTCGCAAACATCAGTGGCGGTTCCGAAAATGCCAATGTCTATACCACCTTTACCAAACGCGACGCCAAAGGAATGGCGATCACCTCCAAGCGGGATGAAATCGGCGGACGGATCAATAGTGCCTTCAAATTTTTCGATGGCTTTGCGGAGTTGAATACCAATGTAAGCTACAACCAGGTGAAAGCGTATGGCTCCAATGGTGACATCTTTAACAACAATGACATTTTTAACATGGCCCTGGTGATGAATCCTACGGAAACGCCTTATGATGCCAATGATGTCAGTGGATATAATGTACTGGAAGGTGGTTATGATACCTGGAATCCTGTGGCTGAAGCCCGCCTGCGCAGCGATGAAAAGCAATTCAAATACCTTTTGGCTAATGCGACCTTAAAGTTAAACCTCACAGAACATCTGACCACAAGCGCAACCATCGGGATAAAGAACAACAGCGAACATGGTAATTATTACCGATCGGCACAACATCGCATTTCGCGGGAGAATAATGTGGACGGATTTGCCAAGCAATATTACAGTAGATTCAATGACCGCGTCTTTGAATGGACCGCCAACTATACAAACCGCTGGGACTCTCATTCCCTGAATGCTGTGGCAGGTTATAGTTACCAGGATTTTAATGGACAAGGATTTTCGGCCGAAAACTCCAATTTCCCCGTTGATGGTATTGGCGAAAACGATATGGGTACAGGAACCTATTTACCTGACGGACGTGCAGGCATTGGCTCCTGGAAAAACCCTTGGGTCAAGCTTGCTGCTTTTTTCGGACGTGTCAACTACTCATATCTGGACCGCTATATCCTGACCGCAACAGCACGTTACGAAGGCTCCAGTAAATTTGCGCCTAAAAACAGATGGGGATTCTTTCCGGGACTTTCCGCAGGCTGGCGTGTTTCCCAGGAACCGTTCCTACGGGATGTCAAATTTATCAATGACTTAAAATTACGTGCGGGCTACGGAGAAACGGGCAATGAAGGCTTTGATGCAAAAGTTGCCACGCGGATGTATAGCGCCGACACCTGGTTTTTGCAGGATGGCAAATGGTTCAGAACCTACGGCGTGATGCACAACCAAAATCCAAACATCAAATGGGAGGTCAAAAAAGAATACAACCTCGGTTTAGATTTCACCGTACTGAACAACCGTTTAAGCGGTCGTTTTGATATCTACAAACGCAAGATCGACGATCTGATTTATGACATCAGCGTTTCTCAACCGCCGGCGATCCACGATAAAACCACCATGAATGTGGGTAGCATGCAAAATACCGGATATGAATTTGAACTGAACTTCAAAGCCGTAGACAATGATCATTTCAGTTATACTACCAGCATTGTCGCCTCGCATAACAAAAGTAGGCTCAATACCCTATGGGGCAGTCAGACCTTTACCGACCGGAAAGATTTCCCGGCACCAGGTTCACCAGGTTCGGCCGTAAGGTTGTACCCAGGGCAGGATATTGGCCAGTTTTTCCTCTGGAAATTTGCCGGATTTACAGATGACGGCTATTGGAAACTCTATGACAAGGATGGAAATGCCTTTGATGTGCGGGACCGCAACAAGACCGTGGGCGACAAGTCTTTTGTCGGCAATGCTATCCCGACCTTACAACTCTCCTGGAACAACCAATTTACCTACAAAAACTGGGATGCAAGTATCTATATGCGTAGCTGGATCGGCCACGATGTGTTCAATATGATCAATATGTACTACAGCCTACCCAATGTAAAAGGACAAAATGTGCTGGAAGAAGCCTATGACAAGCATAAAAATATCAAGGGAGAGAAAGAATTGAGCGATTACTGGTTGGAAAAAGGCACTTTTCTGAAGGTTGACGCGCTGAACATCGGTTATCGTTTTAACCAGAATTGGATCAAACCACTGAAATCACTGCGTGTCTATGCCACTGCACGCGACCTTTTTGTATTTACAAACTACAGTGGACTGGATCCCGAAGTCAATATCAATGGCCTTGAACCGGGATTTGAAGAACGCAATGTCTATCCAAAGACCAGGACTTTTATGATGGGGTTACAAGTAAATTTTTAAACTGAACAAACATGAAAAAATACATTTCCATAGCAACATTATCCGTAGCATTATTGCTCTCAGGATGCACCAAATTGGATCAGGAATTTTATAGTTCGGTCACGCCGGACACCTTTTTCAAAAGCGAGAAAGATATCAAGGCGGCCTTGTTTAGACCATTTACCCATGCCAAGTGGTATGTGGGCGAAGACCGTTGGCGCCTTCAGGAATATACGGCAGACAATTTTGCCATTACCACCAAGGGACGCCACTGGTATAACGGTGGCGAGAATGAGCGCTATCATTACCACCGTTGGACGGCGGATGACAACTGGATTTGGGGAAGCTGGCGCGGAACCCTGATGGGGGTTGCCCTCGCACTGGATACAAAAAGCGACCTCAGCAAATTGGACTACGGCAAATTTGCCTTGAGCGACGAGCGGAAAGCAGCAGATCTTGCTCAATTGGACGCCTTGATCGCCTACTTTTATCTACGTGGATTAGATTATTTTGGCGGGATGCCTATTTTCGAATCCCTAGACCAAGAGTCCCTACCGCGCAATAGCGATCAGGAACTTTTTGCCCATATCGAAAAGCTGCTTAAAGCTGCTATTGAAAATCTTCCGGCAAAGAAGGCCGGCGACAAGGAAGAAGGCGCAATTCGAAAAGCTGCGGCGGCAGCCATGCTGGCACAGCTCTACTTCAATGCAGAGGCCTATATCGGCAAAGCGATGTATGCTGAGAGCCAAAAATTGGCACAGGACATTGTCAATAAGGTTTATGGTGACTATAACCTAGATACCAAATGGAACGGAGTCCATGGGTTTAAAAACAATGAATCGCCCGAAATTATCTGGTCTATGCCATCCGAATTCAAGATGCTGGAGTACAACTGGTTTTATGCCGACTTCTATCATTACAACACGAAACAGTTCTTTGCACAGGACATGGGCGGCAATAATGGAGCCCACCTGACGCCGTCGAAGAAACCCAACGGCTCACTTTATACCGCTGACTTCAAATTAGGTTCACCTTTTGAAACCTTCGACCAAGGCGATCTACGCAAAGCACCCTACGTTTACCGTGGCTCGGACCAATATGAAGGTATGTTTATCGTTGGGCCCCATAAAACACCGAGCGGCGACGCCATTCTTGGCGGTGAAGAATACAAGGACAAGCCCCTGAACTTTGTCGACCAGGTCGGTCGCTTTTCAGAAGTTGGGCCAGGGAAAAAATACAGTTCCATCGACCAGCTACCTTCTAAAATGTCCGAAGGCGAGGAAAACACAGGGTTACGCCTGGTGAAGGTACCCATCCCGAATCTCGCCAATAATACCTTACGCTGGGGAGCTGATATGCCGATTATCCGATTGGCAGAGGTTTACTATATGCTTGCCGAATGTGATTTCAGATTAGGAAACAAGGAAAAGGCTACGGAACTATTCAATGCTGTTCGAAAAAGAAACTTTATCAATTCAGCCGATCCCAATCCTGTGACTGCTGCCAATATGGACAAGTACCGTATTTTGGATGAATGGAGTATTGAGTTTTTAGGGGAAGGTCGGCGACGTACGGATCTGATCCGATGGAAAGCTTTCACGACAGAAAAGTGGTGGGATCATAATCCAAGTACCTCCGCACATCTAAATCGTTTTCCAGTACCCAATCAGGCTATTGCTGGTAACAGCAGCCTGGCACAAAATCCGGGATATTAAAATTGATAATAAAAAAAGCCAGCCTGCGATTGCTCTCGCAGGCTGGCTTTTTCTGTATTAGAATTACTTGTCCAATGCTATAAAGACAGAATTCTGAGAGCGGAATTCAGGTACGATATCTTTCACCAGTTGCACTAATTTCATTTTATCATCATTAGGATCAGCAGTCTTGGCGAGTGCACAAAGTTGCTCAATTCGCGCTTTTTGCAATGCCAGGTCTGGAGTGTTGACCTTTGCAATCATAATCTTCTCATGATACGTCTTTTCGGTATTCTCCCCATTCGCCAGAAGCTCTTCAAATATCTTTTCACCGGGTCGGAGACCGACGACTTTAATATCAATATCTTCGGGGTAATTGTAGCCTTTTAAGCGGATCATCTGTTTGGCGAGATCCATAATCTTAACGGGTTCGCCCATATCGAAGACAAATATTTCACCGCCTTTACCCATCACTGCAGCTTCCTGTACCAATTGGCAGGCTTCGGGTATGGTCATAAAATAACGGGTGATATTCGGATCGGTAATTGTCAGCGGTCCACCTTTGAGCATTTGTTTTTCAAATAAAGGAATCACTGAACCATTGGACCCCAATACATTGCCAAAACGCGTGACGATAAAATTGGTCTTGGATTTTATGTTAACCGTAGATATAGCAATCTCCGCTACACGTTTGGTAGCCCCCATGACATTGGTGGGATTCACTGCCTTATCCGTGGAGACCATGACAAATTTAGCTACATTATATTTATCGGCCAGCAAAGCAACATTATACGAACCCCATACATTTGTTAAAATAGATTCGTATGGATTGGCTTCCATCAAAGGCACATGTTTATAAGCAGCCGCATGAAAGACATATGTCGGTCTGTAGAACTGAAACAGTGTATCCATAAAGAGAGGATCCCGGACATTACCCACTATAAATACACAACGTCCAAAATTTACAGATGTGCTCAACTCCTGTTGAATATCATACAAAGAAGATTCCGCTTGGTCTACCACAATAAGCTGCTTTAAATCCGTATGCGCGAGCTGGCGCACCAGTTCACCGCCGATAGAACCTGCTCCCCCCGTCACCAGTACGATCTGTCCCTTCATCTCTGCAGCAATAGCAGGATTGTCCAGGTCAATTGCTTTACGTCCCAGCAGATCCTCTATCCGTAAACTACGTATTTGTCGGGTCGCCACCTCCCCCGCCATCAGGCGAGCCGTATCTGGAATAATTTTGACGATTAAAGGAATTGGTTCGGCCAACTTAAAGACCTTGCTTAATCGCTCGGGAGACCTATTATCGACTGCTACTATTAGCTCTGCAGCATTTCCGTGCCTGTCGACAAATTCTTTATTCAATTTATTAATATCATGGATTCTAAAGCCTTGAATTCGATTACCAATACGATGCGGATTATCATCCATAATCGCTACAATACGGTATTTGTTGCGCGAAGTCGTATGGATAAAGTGGAAGGTTGTATTGCCCATATTTCCCGCCCCGAAAAGAATCACAGGGATTCGGTTATCTTTTCCGCCCCACATAAGCTCATGATACAATGCTCTGTAAAGTACGCGGCTAAAAGTCATCCCAAAACCCACAATCAATGCATGAAAAAGAAGCTGTGTATCGGAGAAAGGAAATGCGGCATGCAAGAATGAAGGTTGTGTCCATTCCAATATTTTACATATAATGACCGACAAAAAATAAGCCATTACGACCGCTAATGCCATACGTTGCAATTCACGGATTCCGGTTTTATGAATAACACCTTTAAATGTTCCCAGCGAAATAAAACAGATTAGATAAATGGTAGATACCAATATGAGCTGCAAACGCAAGGCATTGACCTCAACCCCGCCCCTGTGTTTAAAAATGAGTATATAACTGACCGAAAAAGCTAAAATAACTATGATCATATCCAACAGCAGAATGACCCACCGAGGCTTGTTGATGGACAAACCTTCCCTCCATAAATTACTCATTTAAAATATATTAAAATTCCCTTCGATAGTTTAAGTCAGTGCAAATGTACCAAAATTAAATGGTATAAATACGTAAAAGTTCACCCGCAATACAGGAGAACTTTTACCGTATCGATTAAAAATATTACGTTTTAAAAATCTAAATAGATATTTTCATTAACGACCTTTTTCTCGGGCCATAATCGTTGCGGATAATGACCTTCCTTTATTAATCGGTGAATATTGTGCTGCACCTCTTCCTTATCCTCTTTATAGGTTACACCGAACCATTTCGCATTGGTTGGTAGCACCGAAAAATTGGCTATCCCTTGCTTGACCATATAATCCGGTAAATCAGGAATAAAGAACTCGGATTTGGGATTCTCATGGTTTTTCTCCACAAAATCAGGAAACAAGCTTCGGGCAATCTCAAATATTTTGGGTGTAAATCCCCAGAAATTCATGGACACCCGAGTTTCTCCAGACAGCACAGTTTCTTTTTCACCCTGCTCGTAGACAATATCCTGGTCTTTTCGGTAAATGTTGGTTCGTTCGGTCACACTCTGCAAATGATTTGTTCCATTCACTTCACATACTCCACGCGAGACATAGCCAAAGTCGGAAAGGGTATTACCGACTTCAAAACCGACCAGCGCCATCTCTTGATCATCCGCTCTTTGGGTTAGAAAATCAGCCATCTTTTGAAAAGCATCATAGCCATAGAAATCGTCCGCATTGATCACACAAAATGGTCTATCCACTTCATGCTCAGCACTCATTACGGCATGACCGGTACCCCATGGTTTTTGGCGTTCAATTATTCTATCGATTCCAAATTTTTTCAGATCTAAATCCTGATAAGCATAGGCAACTTCGACCGATTCAGGAAGTTTAGAACCAACATTTGATTTCATGATTTCGAGAAATTCTTCCCGGATGACAAAAACAATCTTTCCGAATCCAGCACGAATGGCGTCATAAATCGAGTAATCAATTATTTTTTCACCAAATGGTCCAAAGCTTTCCACCTGCTTAGCCGATCCATAACGGCTCGCCATACCTGCGGCCAAAATAACTAGAATGGGCTTTTGTATATTTTCAATGCTGTTCTTCATTTCTATCTAAATGTGATTTTTATCCTGCGCTCGCAACCAATAGCAATATTGGTACCAGTTTCATAATTTCCACATTATTAAATAATGAATTATTAAACAAAAGCGAGCTTTTCGATTTATAGAAAAGCTCGCTTCGTACAAAACGAATTATATCGTTTTACAATTTCTGTTTCGTTTCCTTTTGCTGGTTTTGGCTCTGTGAAGTTTTACTGTCACTGGACTGATTCCCTTCCAATTCTTCGGCTCTTACCCCTTTTGGATTACTCCATAATTTTTTCTTATAGGCATCAAGTTTCTCTTCCACTTTTTTTCCGTCTAACTGCTGTCCACCATTTTCCGTTTCTTTGAGGTTCTGCAACATACCCGGAGAAGATTCACGCACGATGGTACTCGCAAATTTGTTTTGCACAAAAAAATCATCCATGGTCATGTCATAAAGCCCCTTATCGGGATCAGAAATATCCACTTGGATAAGACTATATCGCAACTGTGGGAAATACAACCAGAATGCAGGTGTCGCACCGACAGATTCCGCAAGCTCCGCGGAAGTCGTAATATTCATTAGCGGAGCTACACCGATAATCCGCGTTTCTAGCCGGCTCCGCTGCTTATCAAAAAAGATATCTTCTTTAATTCTAAATTTGGTCACGCGCGCAGGGTCAAACTCATTCAGTGCCATTTTGGAATCAATCTGATTGCCTTCACCATCAAAAATTGGCACAAGTACGCTATCCGCAAATCTAGCCATCCCCTCTTGAGAACTCAGCCGGCCTTTAAAAGAATCATCATCCGGACTGTATAGGGAAAGTTTTCCTTTTTCAATTGCCTTCATTATAACTTCAATCAGGGAGTTCCCTGGAATAGCAAGGATATTATTCTTTTCATCTTTCAGATCAATATCGCGCCATACACGTTTGTAAAAACGTATATTTTTCTTATTGACTTCAGGATAAGCAAAAGGAACAGCGTCTTCCATATTATTTGCCTGATAAAATCCATCGGTCAATGGAATTGTGTCCTGAATAATTTCTCCTGATGCTACAGGAGAAGTTGAATTGACATTATTTAAAATGTTCTGATTTTTGGGCACCGTATCTATTGTTGTTTCTTGTTGAGCAAACAATGAACCAACTCCAAAAGTCATCGCCGCTATCAATACTATTTTTGTTTTCATCCTTATCAATTTTAAGTTTTACAACAGCGGATTAATACTTACGTGTTTTACTCTGTACTGTCGGCATCTCAAACGCAGACATGACACAACGGAAACCGATGTAAGAATGCGGTTCATAGTCTACTGAGTAATTACGTGTTTCGCTATTTAACTGCTCTCCATTATCTTTCCAAGATCCGCCACGTACAACTTTACGTTTCAGAGCGTCACCATCTTTCGCATCCGCGTCATACAATAAGGCCGGATTTAAGTCGTTGACAAATACGACGGCTGAAGGGCTATAGGCATCCAATGTCCATTCAGACACATTACCCGCCATATTATAAACACCAAAAGCATTTGGCATATATGATTTTACGGGGAGTGTGAATGTGGCACCGTCACGTGAATAGGTTCCTTCCCCTTGTTTAAAGTTGACAGCTAATTTTTTCTTACCTTCTATTCCATCAATTGTCATCCGTGATCCTGCGATCGTATCCTGTGGATCCAATTTGCCCGAAGCAGCATATTGCCATTGCGCTTCTGTCGGCAAGCTTAGACTCAACTGGTAACCGTTTAAATAAGAATTCTTCAGTACGGTGGCGGCCATCTCGTTTGCACGCCAATCGGTAAAGGCACGTGCCTGTCTCCAGGTGACACCCACGACAGGGTAATAGTCAAAAGACGGATGTGTAAAATAATTCGCATCTAGAGACGCGAGCTGAGCATTCGGAAAATCTTTTGTCCATATATCTTCCACAGGCATTACAGCAACTGTATCCGTCACATATTTCTTCTTTATGTTACCTTTAGACTGTAGGTAAGAGAAACGATATTTAATTACTTCAGGATTTAGTGCACGTCTATTTCCGTGCATTTCAAGCATAGGTGCTAGGCGCTCCTGAATACTTGGATCATTGCTTTTCCATATTGGCGATATCTTTTTCACCTTGGCCCAATTGATACGCTTCTGGCCTACCTGTTCTCCAGCAATCTCCAAAAAGTATTGATCATCGTTTAGATAGTCCGTTATAGCAACTGAATCAGCAACCCAGTTTACAAATTCGCGATATTGTTTATTAGTGACTTCGGCTTCATCAATAAAGAAGGCGCTTACACTCACATTTTTCCCTACGTTGCCACTATCTAAAGAACCTTTAAAAAGAATAGTACCGGAGGGAATATAAACCATCCCCGGGGGCGCTGGTAATTTTCCGCCTCGAAAGGCATTTACCTTTGGGGCTTTATACATTGCAGAATTAGACTTACAGGCAGCAAAACCAATTAAAATAGTCAGCGAAAGAAGCCCAAGTAAGCGATTGCCATAGAACCTTTTTAGTATATTCATCATTTCGTTTTATTAAAATTTTGTTTTGCTTATTTACGGTTAAATAATCCATATTTTACACCTACTGAAATAAAGCCGTATTGGTCGTTATTATTATTGATGATGCCATCCAGATTATCATTGAATGTCAATGTATGCTGATAGTTTACATTAATTGCCCACTGCGGTCCATATAGGGTTCTACCAAATGGAATATCAAAGCCTACATTTAAAGGAAGCACAAAATGAATCTCGCCGTTATCTTTTGAAATTTCACCGCCGACAGATTCCAAATAATTAGCATAGTATGTTGAGATATTCCTAGAAATACGATTTTTTACTAATCCAGCACCAGCACCAATATAAACATTAGAAAGAATACGAGAAAAGGTATTTGCTTCCAAAGTATAATAGCTATAATTATCGGCATTTCCCAAAAACTGCCCTAAACGGACTTTTCCATTGACATTTCCTGCAAAATAACGGTTCTTAAAATCACTATCATAACCATTTCCAGCCAAAGTCCCTTTTTCACCATGCAGTCCTACGGAGATATATGGTGTGATCAGATAGTCGGCCTCACCATAAAAAGCGAATTTCGGTTCTACATTTCCCAAATCTGTTAGATTGATTGTTGCACCTGCGCCAGCTCCGACACTAATAGGACGCGAAAACTGGGCCGATACAGAACCTATTGTTAGCAAGAGGGTCACAAAAAGCGTGTATAGATATTGTTTTTTCATAGATAAAATATTTAAAGAGCTTGTGTTTGAAATATCATGAGTCATTTCGAGCTACAAATAACGTTTACGTGCATGCTTTAATTTTGTACTGATTAGTTGTATATCATTCAAAAACGGTTGATTTTGTTAATTATTATAAATTAAAAATCCCAAACCGAAGTATCGATTTGGGATTACACAACAATAAGGCCAAAATCTGGATTATCGAAGCTTTATTTTATATTTAGCCGATCTTTAAGATCTTGCCATACCTTAGCTAATCCTGTTTTCTTCTTTCCTTTATCGCCATAACCATAGCCGTAACCATAGCCATAACCATAACCACGAGCAAAGTCAACATCATTTACAACAGAAGCAAGGTTTTTTAATTTGCCGTCCACATATAGTTCGCGTGGTACTTGCAATAAACGCTTATCAAGATAATTAACACGAGATACATACAATGTTAAGTCAGCATTATGTGCAATTAATAAAGTATCTGTTACTAAACTCACTGGCGCTGTATCCACCAAAATATAATCATAGTGTTCACGTGTATATTTGATTACATCATCGAAATGTCCATTCATCAGCAATTCAGCTGGATTTGGTGCAATATACCCGGAATAGATCACATCAAAATCATAATTACCTGGCTTTTTGATGATGATGTTATTTACATCCATATCAGGATTTATCAAGAATTGTGTGATACCCACATTTGTGTGCTGTAAATGTGATAATCCAAGATAGTCCAAAACTTTTGGACTACGTATATCAGCCCCAATCAATACAACTTTTTTACCCGACATGGATAAAATCTGAGCTAGATTGGTAGTAACAAATGATTTTCCTTCCCCAGATATCGTCGAGGTAACGAAAATGACTTTAGAAGCGTCCTTATTGTCAGCGCCAAACATAAAGCTCATATTAGTACGTAAAATGCGAAATGCTTCTGCTAGAGAAGAACGGTCATTTAAATGTACAATCGTGTCTTCAGCTGTAGGTATCTCTCCCAAAACAGGTATCTTGACAATGTCTTCAATATCTTTACGAGAATGAATTTTATTATCAAGTAAGAATTTCAAATAAAGAATTATAAAAGGAATTAAAAATCCTAATAATAATGCCCCAATTAAAATGGTTGATTTTTTTGGGGCGACTGGTATACCGCTTCCATAAGCAGCATCAATAATCTTTAGGTTATCTGGAGTAGCGGCTGCTCGAACTTCGCTTTCCTCTCTTTTCTGTAGCAATAATAAGTAAAGTGACTCGACTATTTGCTGTTGCCTTGAAATCTTTTTAAAGCCCTGTTCCTGGCTTGGAATCGAGCTAATACGACCTTTAATCTCATTAGATTTCTGTTGAATACTATTCAACGCTAATTTGGTCACTCGCTGGTAATTTTGGAGCGATTGACGGATATTATTGCTACTTTCCGCAATGTTTCCATTTAACGCTACAACAGTTGGATTCTGATCAGAGGCAGATTTTAGTAAATCATCTCGCTCCAAAACCAACTTATTATAAGATTCGATAGCACTTGCAATGGAAGCATCTTGTAACCCAATATTTGAGGGGAGAAGTTTCCCAACTTCTTGACTTTTCAAATAATCGTTCATATGATCAACCAACTGCAATTGCGTACGATACTCCAAAACTTTCTTATCATTATCCGAAGCGGTGTTTAAAAAAACTCCAGCTTCAGTTACCATATCTACCATAGAATTCGCTGATTTAAACTCAGCAGCCTCTTCATCTGCCCCAGAAAGATCCTTAGAGATTAACATCAAACGTTTATTAATAAAATCAGATGTGGCTCTAGTAGTACGCAATTTATCATTTGTTAAGTCGGCATTATAAACGTCGATTAGGGTATTCAAGATTAATTCTGCTTTTTTCCTATTATTAGAAACCATTGAGAAATTTACAATGTAAGATTGCATTTCTTTGCTAGGAGAAATAACAATATTGTTTAAATTAAAGTCAATAGCCCAATCTTTAGGAATAATATCAATTAAATAATTAATATCACTTGCAGTAGGCCGACCTTCTGTTCTCCGAAAAATAACGTTACTATTACCAACATTTACAACTTTATCAAAACCCGTGATAATCTTCTTTCCTGAAACCAAATTAGTTACTTGCAATTGATTTCTATCTTTTGTACTAACTTGCAGCGAGATTTTAGTAGTGTCTTTATTATTCTGCGGAACCAAAATAAATGGCATATCTTTTTCTAGTAGCTCTGTGGAACGAATATTACCCTTAAGCGAATATATTATATCTAAATGATTTTGGTCGACCACCTTTCGCATCAATCTTCTGGAAGAAAGCACTTCTATTTGGTCAGTAACGAACGCTGCTCTCGTACCCCCAATTCCTAAACTATTAGATAACTCAGCAATTCCAGCAAGCTCGCCTGCAGAGGCACTTTTCTCATCTTTTAATAAGATTTTTGCTGTTGTACTATAGCTTTTTTGTGCATATCTTAGATAAACGATAGCAATTCCCAATGTAATTATTATAGAAAGTATAAACCACTTCCAGTAAAAAGCATACTGCTCAAAAAGTTGTCTTAAATTGATTTCTCCTTCTTGAATATCATTAAATTGTGTAGATTTCTGTTCCATGAATTTTATTAACGAGTCAATACTGAAATTACAGTAATTAGCAGTCCAGCAATAGAAATAATTACATTGGTATTACTGCCTAATTTAGAATTATTGATTTGTGCTTTATTTGGCTCAACATAAATGACATCATTTTGAACTAAATAATAATAGGGCGAATTTAATGTCTTCTGTTGAGTAAGATCCAATCTGTGCATTGTTTTTTGTCCATCAATCTCGCGAATTAACAAAACATTCTCTCTTACACCTCTAATAGTTAGATCGCCTGCCATTCCCAAAGCTTCCAAAACTGTAACTCTTTCGGTAGGCATAATAAACGATCCCGGGCGAGCAACTTCCCCTAGGACTGAAATCCTGAAATTATTGAAGTTTATATTAACTCCAGGATCCTTAATATATTCACCTAAATCACTTCGTAACTTTTCAATAGCTTCAGTCCTAGTCAGACCAGCGAGATGTACTTCCCCAAGAATTGGGAATGAAATGTTTCCATTTTCATTGACAGTATATGTGGGACGGAGAGCTAAGTCAGTCTGCTGAGTAAGGTTTGTGGACATCATCGTACTAAGAGGGTTAAACGGTGCTGTCACCTTTGGATCAGAGGCGGTAACCACGATTGTTAAAATGTCATTAGGCTGAATCTTTGGTATATGTTGTTCATACAGCGTATTCATCTGCGTGGAATCTTGCTGAAAATATACCATATTCTTACGTGATCCACAAGAACTAAATATCACTAAGACTAAAATAAACAGTCCGAATGTTGAACTATACTTTGAAACTAATCGCATGTGCTATTTTAAATTATAAATTGATTTGTTAAACTCTTGACAAAAGTATATTTTTTTATTCACACTCCACATAAAACAGTGATATAATCACCTTAATTTAACAACTGCCTCATGCTAGCAATATTTATGCCTAAAATAATCAAAAAAATAAAACTTCAGTAAAAGATCGATAAGCTTTTGCATTTAACAACTGTCCTTTATTTTTTTAATGATTGCTTCTCTTTTCACCTAAACTAGACTACGTTATATTTATTATATTTGATTTAACATATTTAAAATGAAAGATCAATTTAGAGATATTTTTTTACAATTATTACGTATTGGATTATGGGGAGAAGGCATTTTGGATTTTCCGAAATCCTTGAATGAAAAAGACTGGGACCAAATTCATCGATATGCTGTGAATCACACCGTAGAAGGTATAATTTATGATAGTTTTTCCTTTTTAACAGAAGAACAACTTCCTCCATATTCACTCCGTCTTAAATGGACCGTTCGCGTTGACAAAATACAACGCTATAATCAACAAATGAACAAAGTACTAGTATCTCAGTATAACTATTTTACCAAATATGGATTAAACCCTATACTCCAAAAAGGACAAGGCGTAGCTGCATGCTATAGGAATCCTCTTCATCGAATGAGCGGCGACATAGACTGGTATTTTGAAAACAATGGCTACGCAATTGCTAGGAAAATAGTTAAAGAAAAAAAAATAGCAGTCCAAGATCTTGCCGGCTTTAGTTTGGACTATGATTGGGAGAACGTGCACATTGAACATCATAAAAAATTGTTCGATATCCAAAACCCCTTTAAAGCTTCCTATCTAAATAAGCTCCAAAAGAAATATAGAAATAATCAGCAAATTTTACTAATCAACAATACTCCAATTAAATTATTAGCGCCAGAACTGCAGATATTCCAAATAAATATCCATATACTCAAGCATCAGTTAGCTTTTGGAATCGGTTTAAGACAGCTTTGTGACTCTGCTTGTGTATACTACAAAACAGTCAATCAACTTGATTCAAAAGAATTAAAAGCAATCTATGAGCGCATGGGTGTTATCAAATGGGCCCATGTTCTTCATGCCATATTAGTAAACTATTTAGGGCTACCCATTTCCTCATTGCCTTTCCCATATCCTACAGATCTAAAATTCGATTGGATGATGGATGAAATATGGTATTCTGGTAATTTTGGATTTCATGATGAGAGATTTGAAGATGGGAAGATCACAGCGCTTTCAGCACAACCAGATGGTGTATATCGCCTGTGGGCAAATTTCAAACAATATGTAAAATTTGCCCCCCAAGAAGCATTCTTTTTCCCGATAGTTCAAACCTATTCTAGATTTCTAGGAAAGGATAAGGATTAAGATGCCTTTACTACATATTTATTGATAATGTGTGTTTTAAGTATTAAATAAATTACGCTTAATACTATTATAACTCCGAAAGAAAATAAGAGTTGAGTTGTCATGTCTTTATCGGCAAATTGGATGACTAATAAGCCGATTATAAATTGTATTAAACCATATAAAAAGGAGACCAGCAATTTATTTATACCTGCTTCATTACCCAGAAATTGATATAAATGTGAACGATGTGCTTCGAAAATATTCTCTTTAAGATACAAGCGGCGAATAATTGTCCAAACCGCATCTATTCCATAAACTGCTAGAAAAAGTATATAAATGAGATTCCCCGTAGATAAAATTAAAGCACCCAATGCAAATAACAAAATATAAGCGATTGCGACAGAACCGACATCGCCAGCAAAACATTTTGCTTTCGTTCTGAAATTAAAAAAACCAAATACAAGGACAGCAAGAATCGTAAACACCAACAAATCCTGCCCGATAAAAACTATACTCTGATTGACTATTAATAATAATATTGCTACCGCGAGACTGTAACATGCAGTTATCCCGTTAATCCCGTCCATGAAATTGTAAGCATTAATCACCCCAACAACAAATACAAAGCCCAATAACAAATAATACCAAGGCATATCAAACAAATCTAATTGATAGGTCATTAATAACACCGACGAAAAGTGTACCAGAAGCCTTACTTTGTTGGACAAAGTAAAAATATCATCCAAAAAAGAGATTAACGTCATCAATGTTAATCCCAAGAAAAACCAAGGGTATTGAAATCCTGAGGTCGCGAAGTAGATCAGCGCTCCAAAATAGAAAATTATTCCGCCCCCTCTTAATGTAATAGAAGAATGCGATGATCGTTCATTGGGCTTGTCTATTATATTGAAACGGTCTGCAACCTTAAAATATAAAAGCTCCAAGACAAACAAAACTACTAGGATAATTAAATATATCATATTTACAAAAAATATATAAGTATTTATTTTATATGCGATCTATTTTGAAACGAACGAATGGTTATTGCTAACCCTTCTCGTGTTGTTAACGGTAATTGTTCGATTCCCAAAGCCATCTTAATCTTATCATTAGATACCGCATAAGATTCTGTAAGCTTCTTTAAACGTTCAGAATTCAAAGGCAATGGCAGCATATCTCCTATTTTTACGCAGGTCCGGATCAATCCAGCAGGAATATGCCACAACCTCGTCTTTTTCCCCAATGTATGGGAAATTGTCTCCACTAATTCATTTGTTGATAATGTTTGATCATCAGAAAAATTGTATATTCCTGATGGAAGCTCCCGCTTTAAAAGCATTTGAGTTATGAGATAACTTAGATTATCTATACTTAAAAAAGAGCGTTGATTGTCGAACTCAGCTAAAGGCCAAGGAATGCCTTTTCGGACAACATTATACAACAAGTTCAAATTGCCCTTATTGCCTGGCCCATGTATCATACATGGACGAATAATAAACAATCGCTTTTCATTCGGCAGCGTTTGGCTTAGAAGATACTGCTCCGCTTTTAATTTTGATTTGCCATATGCAGTAGCAGGCTGGCCTTCGACGATCTCATCCAAACAACCATTTACCGTATCTGCGACCGCTTTTACAGAAGAAAAATAAAAGAAATCTTTTATATCGGATTTTAAAAACTCATCAAATAAGATTAGCGTTAGATTGTAATTAATTTTAAAGTACTCCTCTTCATCTGAAGTATTTGTTGTATCATGTGCTTTTCCTGCCAAGTGAATTAATGCATCACCTCCCTTCGGGAAACTATTCGTCCAAGTCGAGTCCCTTAAAGACAATGCTTGTGTAGAAATGTTATGACTATTCAAATAGCTCATTAGGTTCTGACCAACAAAACCAGTTGCTCCAGTAATTATTATAGACATCAGTTTAGTATTTTATCAATCAATCCAACATAATCTGCGGTAACTACTTCCTTCGAATATTTCTTCTTAATTTCTTCATAGCCTGATTTTCCTAAAGTTTGCAAACTTTCTTTAGAACTATTTTTAAGAAAAAGAACAATTTCATTCACCTTCTCCGAAAAATCCCTTGTGGTTATCAATTTTGCACAGTGTTGCTCTTTTAAGAAATTTATAATCGGCGTTTTTTCTCCAGAACAGACTATTAAAGGTTTTGCACAAGCCATAATCGTGTACACTTTAGAAGGAAAGCCATGGCCCTCCATTTCCTTGGACATAAATATAAATTGCAGATCCGCAAAAGCTAATAGATGAGGCATGCTTTCTCTCGGTTGATAAGGAAGAATATGAACTTTATTAAGGCCATTAGCTCTTTTCTGTTCAATGACATGATCTTTCATAACCCCCTCTCCAATTATATAAAATTCTACAGGCTCATCTTTTAAAAAAATTGCCGCGCTCAATAGAGGTTCCCAATCTTGCGCATGACCAATATTGCCCGCATACATCACTTTTAATGTATCACTAACTTTAAAGGAATTATTGTCAAGTATAACCTCTTCCTCAGAAAGCGGCCGATATAAGGTTGTGTCTACGAAATTAGGTATAATATGTAGTTTTTTCCGATCATTAAACCTATCTACAATTGTATCATAGAAAATTTGATCAATTGTAGTCACTGCGTCAGAATTATTGTATACAAACCTTTCCAACCACTTTAAAATAGAAATAATTGTTCCTGACTTTAGCCCCCCTTGTTCAATCAAAAAGTCAGGATAGATTTCTTGTACATTATAAACAGCCTTAGCGCCCTTCACCTTGCCAATCACTAAGTTTATTAATCCAATCGTCAATGGTGGCGAAGGAGATAAAATAACTGAAATATTTTTTTGAGCCAAGCCCAATATGAGCGATAGGATATGCCAGTAAACAAACCCCAAAATACGTAATGCGGTAGATCCAAACTTTTTCTGAGGAATATGGATAACTTTAATGCCTTTAAATGAACTGGTGTAATATAGTCCACCGAGCTTTTTCGTCATTGGCTGCTTTGCCAGTTCTTCCTCAAGAACATTATAGTGCGGAGTGGTCGTCAAAACGACCACTTCATAACCTTTTTGTTTGAAAGCCAAAGCAATATCATTGTATAGATAGGCAGTAGAGACACCATCTGGACTAAAGACTATGCTATGGATCAATATTTTAGGAGATCTCCTCATCATCTTAAATTAAATCTGCTCAGACCAAACTACCCTTCTAACGTAATCAGTATACGAAAGTATAATACGAACCATCTTTTCGGATACATTTGGCATTGAATAGTCCGCTACTTGACGGAAATTACGTCGCTCTCCAACTTCTTGTCTCAAAACTTGAGTTAGTCCTTGTAGTACACGCTCTGGAGACAATCCGACCATCATAACCGATGCTTCCTCCATTGCTTCTGGTCTCTCATGGGCTTGACGAATATTCAATGCGCGGAAATTCAAAATTGAAGATTCTTCTGAAATTGTACCTGAATCCGATAATACAGCATAAGAGCGCATCTGCAAAGCATTATAATCATGAAATCCCAAAGGCTTTAAGAATTGTATCTCAGGGCGCATTTCAATTTGCATTTTATCAAGCATATTGCGGGTACGCGGATGAGTTGAAACAATTACTGGATAGCTATATTGTTCTGCAATTGTATTCAATGATTCCATTAAACCTCTAAAATTGCGTTCGCTGTTAATATTTTCTTCTCGATGTGAGGATACAACAAAAAACTTGCGCTCTTCCAAACCTAATGTGTTCAATACATCTGATGCTTCAATCTCTGGCAAATAGTGGTTTAACACTTCATACATTGGAGACCCCGTTTTTATGATACGATCTGCAGGTAAACCTTCACGCAATAAATATTCCCTCGCTATGTCTGAATAGGTTAAATTCACATCTGCCGTGTGATCAACAATTTTCCGATTAGTCTCTTCAGGGACCCTTTGATCGAAGCAACGATTACCTGCTTCCATATGGAAAATAGGAATATGACGTTTCTTAGCAGGAATTGCACATAAACAAGAATTTGTATCTCCCAATACCAAAAAAGCATCTGGTTGTATTTCTTCCAACAAAGGATCTATTTTGATCAAGATATTACCAACGGTTTCAGTTGCTGTTTTCCCAGCAGCCTCCAAGAAATAGTCCGGTTTACGTAGTCCCAAGTCCTCAAAGAAGATCTGGTTTAATTCGTAATCATAGTTTTGCCCTGTATGTACGATAATGTGATCTACCGCATCTGAAGCGTCCAATGCCGCCAATACTCTTGAAAGTCTAATAATCTCTGGTCGTGTACCAACGACCGTCATTACTTTTAATTTTTTCATATTTGATTTAGCTCGATAGCTTTAATTTAATTATACCTCTAAAAAATAAGTATCTGGATCTGCCGGATCATAAGGTTCATTAATCCAGAACATGGTAATCAGTTCTTCATCACCGATATTTGTTATATTATGCGTATACCAAATTGGCATATCCACATAGGAAGGTTCAGTTCCGTCAAGGTAAAAATCCATTACCTCATCACTGTCCATTTTACGTAGCTGAATGCGTGCCTTTCCCTGTATTACAGCAAAACGCTCTATTTTACGTGTATGGAAATGGTTCCCTCGTGTAATTCCGGGTACTGTTGTGGAGTAAGAAGATTGGCCGCCTATACCCATTCGAATAATTTCGACAAATGTTCCTCTGGGATCTGTATGTAACTGAAATTTACGCGGATACATCGCGCGATGATCCATGAAAGATCTATATGTATTGAATAAGTTGAGTTCAAAGCGATCATTCAATGTGGGAATTTCACCTCTTTCCAGATATAAATTTCTATAACTTTCAAGAAGTTCTAATACTTCAGAAACCTTCTTTGTGGATGTTGGCTTAACAATACATATAGGCTTGTGCTCCCCTTTACGAATTTGCTCAAGAATAAAATCCACCAGCTCTTGGACATAGATCAAACCTACCTGACCATCAGTAGCGATAGTAGGCGTTTCTCCATGTGTCAATTGATAACAGAATGTTGCTATAAACGAGTTATAAAAAGGTTTCCCGAAAGAGCCAAATACATTTGGAATCAATAATCCTGTCAATTTACCACCATTTTTTTCTGCCCAAGACATTAGAGCCTCACGTCCCTCTCGTTTAGAACGTCCATAGAGATTATCGCGTTCTTCTTGTGTAGAAGATGAAATCAATACATGCGCCTTAGATCCTGTTCTTTCCAATGCCCCCACCAATTTGTTTACCAAACCCACATTGGTTTCATAGATTACCTGTTCGCTTTCATGTCTATTCATCGCTGCTAAATGAACAATCACATCACATTGCGCTACAAATCTGTCCAGCTCAGCATCGCTTTCAAAGAATTTTTTATCAAACTCTATCCGCTCAAATTCTGTGTCAAGCAATCCAACTGTATTATACAAATGGCGGCCTACAAATCCATTTTGGCCAGTTATCCCGATTTTCATATTTAAAAAAAGTTCTTTCTATTTATAAAATAATCTAGCGGATATGTATAGTCGTCATTTTTAGCATTTTCAATGCCATAATCTGCAAAAACTAATAACTCCGATTCTGGTTCCAAAGCTTGAAACGCAGTTCCGTAACCTGCCGACAAATGCAGCACTCTATTCTCTGTATTATCAAGTATGATCTTTTCTACTGAAAGATCAGGCGAAGCTTGGCTCCAGTCATCTATTTGAACAACATCCACTGAAAACTTACCTGACAACACATAAAACCAGCGTTGCTCCATACGGTGGGCTCGCCATCCACGGATGAGCTCAAGGTCGGTATTTTTAATAATATAGAAACGCTTTACCTGAGACATGTCAAAGTCATTGACAAATCGGATCTGACCGCGGTGATCCTTAGCTATTCCTCCCTGAATAAAATCTATCATAATCTTAATACGGATATTGCATGACGTTTTCACCAAATACTTCTTTCCGGATCAAAGGAAGCTTCGAAACCAGAGCTTTCAGCCCTTCAACTCCTTGCTGCTCGGTATTATGAGAGTGATAATCCTCGATTTTAGAGACATCTTCCTCCCCTTCAGAGAAGTACTTTGCATAATTTAAATCACGATTGTCGGCTGGTACACGATAAAAATCTCCCATATCTTCAGCTTTAAGCATCTCTTCACGTGTACAAAGCGTTTCGTAAAGCTTTTCTCCGTGGCGAGTACCTATAATTTTAATTGGAACCTCCTTACCCGTCAATTCGATTAAAGCCTTAGCCAAATCACCAATGGAGCCAGCAGGAGCTTTGTTTACAAATAAGTCACCAGGATTAGCATGTTCAAATGCAAATAAGACTAAATCTACGGCATCTTCAAGAGACATAAAGAAACGAGACATATTTGGATCTGTAATGGTAATAGGCTCTCCCTTTTGGATCTGATTTAGGAATAAAGGAATTACAGAGCCTCTAGAGGCCATTACATTCCCGTAGCGTGTTAAACATACAACGGTATCCGTCAAATTACGAGCCTCAGCTACGGCTACTTTCTCCATCATTGCCTTGGAGATACCCATGGCATTAATTGGATAGGCTGCTTTATCTGTACTTAGGCAGATTACTTTTTTCACTCCATTGGAGGATGCTGCACGAATCACATTTTGGGTACCTTCAACGTTCGTTTTAACTGCTTGCATTGGGAAAAACTCACATGATGGGACTTGCTTTAGTGCCGCTGCATGGAAAATATAATCAACACCTCGTGTAGCCGGCTCAACGGATGTATAATCCCTTACATCCCCTATATAATACTTAATTTTATCATTTTTATAAAGGTTCCGCATGTCATCTTGCTTCTTTTCATCTCGAGAGAAAATACGAATTTCTTTAAAATGATCTGTTTTTAAAAACCTATTCAAAACCGCGGTCCCGAAGGAGCCTGTTCCTCCAGTAATTAATAATACTTTATCTTTTATCTTCATTATAACAATAATTTCTATTAATTAAGCTCATTGATGTGCTTGTTGTAACAATTTGATATATACTCAAATGTCTCTTTCGAACATCTCTGCCAAGAATATCCTTTTGACAAAGAACTTGATACATCAGCCAAATTTTTTCTCAAATCTCTATTTGTAATTGCCTTTTTCAAACATTGATAGATCGAATCAGGATTTTCCACATCAAAGTAAAGCCCACCTTCTTGCAAAAATTCTGGCATAGGTTGCTTTTGACTACAGCATATTGGAATTCCACTGGACATAGCTTCAATTAAAATATTTGGCATGTTTTCACAAGTTGAACCAAACACGAATAAATCAGCTTCTTTATATTTCGTTTGAATTTCTTCAAAAGGTATTTTTCCAAGATATTTTATAATATCGGGATGCTTGGATCGTATTTCTTCAAATTTTCCATAACCACCGGCTTTACCCCCTACTACAACAAATTCAATTCGGAAAGAATCTTTTATTTGTAGCTTAACTATTGCCTTTGCAATTTTATCATGATGTTTATAAACATCTAAAATGGAAACATATAATACTCTAAATGGCCTTTCATTCGAATATTCTTCAATAGCAAACTGCTCGCGAACATTATCTCTAAACCTATTTGAAACTCCGTGATTAATTACAGTCCAACTTCTAAGCTGAATTTTTGGATAGTATTTTGAAATATAATCATGCGCATATTTCGATATAAAAATAATGCCCAAAGCGCGCTTCATCGAAATAGATTGAAACATTCTTAAAAGAAAGAACTTCAGCCGATAAAGCGTATAACCAAATCTATTTGCTTCTTCTGTTTCAAAAACGAGCATATTTCTACACATTGTCACATAAGGTAAATTGCCACCAAAATAGCTTCCTCCAGGATTAAATATGATGTCTATTCCTAATTCCGTAAAGAGTTTACTAAAATTTCGCTTTTTCCAAATGAAGCGGGTTATAAAGTTTTTCTCACTCCCGCTCATTGGAATCTTTTGCAACCAATTGGTATTAGGTAGTTTATTGAGTGTATTAGAAATTCCCACTACATACACTTTTCTTATACCGTTGGATTGTAGTGTATTCAAATCAGTAGCTTGTAAAAGCTCCATTAAATGTGATACTCCACCTCCTGATATAATATTCGAAGCGTCTATTAGTATATTCATAAAAATGTATTTGCGAATGTCAATTAACTTATGTTATGACGCTTAATAAACTTTAATGTTTCTTTCCACCATTCCCTTTGACTATCCCATTGAATAGCTTTTCTATTATCTATATTAAATGGCGGGCTCCAAATTACTATGCCATCACATATTTTGTAAAGAGTTTCCAGCTGATACGCCCAATCCTCAGCAGACATAAACTCCTTATTCCAGTATTGAGGCCAAACGAAGCCATAAACAGGAACATTAGGATCAATTTCTTTCAATTTTTTAATTTGTTGACTAGCAGCCCATGTCCACAAATCCATATTTTTGTTGCGAGTATAAAATGAAGGAAACGCTAAATTTTGATACTTCGTAATAAATCTCAAATTGCTATTCATAGTTTGCCATTGGTCCAAATAATTATTTTTTTTTATGTTATTTCCAACAGACTTATAATTATAAAGGTAAAGATCTCTATAAGGTAGCATGCCAAAATACCCAATTTTCCTGCCAGGAAGCCATTTTTTAAAATAGTTTAATACTTCAATATATTTTTGCCCTGTTTGTTTATAGTTTTTACCTCTTAGATCCCAGCTCTCAATATCCAAACATATAGGTGCATTGTTGCTTTTAACTCGGTTAATTTCTCTATCTAATTTCTTATAATTAATAACTCCTCTGTCTAATAAACTGTCTTCGTAAATAACGTTGATTTTCCTAAGCCCATAATTACTTAAATCAGGTTTTTTATACATCATTCCGTCATAAATAACGAAATTCTTGCCAATTATATCATTACTGTAGTCGTTCAGCTCAGAAGATTCTTTGGTATGTGGATTTGTCCAAAATCCAAAACATAAAGTTGTTAACAAAAGACATACAAAAAAAATTATATTCTTAAATACTCTCCTCTTCATAATTATAATATTTAGTTTTTATTTTTTAAATACTCTCGGCTATTATTAAACGATCTATAAAACAATTGCTCTCTTATTTGATTTTCCTGCTTATCAAATATACTATTATAGGGATACCATAAATCATATTTATGTGTATTCGCAACCAAGTCAGAAGTATCCTGAAAATAATAAAGATATTTAGGTATAAAAGAGATTAAGAAAACTCCAACAATAACTAACGATCTTATTTGCTTATATTTTTTTAGTTCATAAATTAGAAAAACATAATTTGTAAAAAAAACTGCTAAAAATGGCGTGAAATAATTTATAAGGCGAGCAAAGCCTGTTAAATAGCATACAACTCCTGCAATTGTAAAATATGCAACGACTAATTCTTCAAACACAGGTGACCTATATTTAATGTAATTAAAATATAAATAAAGAGGGCCAAAGAAGTATATGAGAGAATAATATGTAAATCCGGTAAATGTTGGAGTAAATAACTGATAGCTTGCAAACCTTTGTTGAAGTTCTGACCCAGGCACAATACTTGGAACTACTCCCAATAAAAACACAGTACCCACAACAACAAATGCGATGCGTATTAAAGTTACTCGATTTAAAACTTGACTGCTAAAAAAAGGTAGAAAAAGTAAAAATATAGCAGAAGTATGAAACATTGCCGAACATATTACAATTATGTAATATTTCAACCATTTCTTTTTCGATAAATAAGGGTATGCAACTAAAAAAAGACTAATAGCAATTGATTCTCTAAGTATTTCCATATTAAAATAGAAATAGAAGAACATCCAATAAACCAAAATTGCAGTAAATCTAAATTGGGTATTATTTTTAAAAAATTTAAAAATAACGAAATTTATCCAAAATGCGTGTACAAATTGAAAAAGTGCAAAATCGTTAATAATAGTTTTACAAACAGAATTAAGTATTATCCAAAAGGGCTCATATCTAATAGAAAAAAAATGATCTCTACTCAAATCATTTAAGGTTGGAATCTGACCAGTAAAGGAATTATAATATTCTAATGAATCGCCTCCAACTTTATATCTTAGACCCGCAACACAAACGAAAAAAATGAAAATAGTCCAATACCATAGATCACGACCTGCTTTGAGCTTTTTAAGATCATAAGTTACAACTAAAGTAAGAATGACTATTGATAAAAAAAGATATATCATTATAATATTTTAGCTAAATTAATTGTGCACTATTTCTGAAACATTTCCAAAAATTCCAACCGTAAAAGACAAACAAACAAAATAAAATTAACAATCTATAATGCAGCCCAACAGAGTAAAAAAGAAAAAAACAACAAATAAAGTAAGCGGGTAGAGCATAAAAAACAAATTGTACAACGTTAAAAGGAATATAAAATAGTTTATTGGATATAATCCAACTCATAATTAATAAACATGTGTTGGTTAAAATCATAGATAAAACAACACCTTGAATACCTAAATAACGTGTAAGCATAAGCAGAGAGACAATATTAACAATTACAGATACAAAAAAACTATAAGTGATAAATTTGGTTTTCTCTTTAACTTTAGGACCTATATCAACTACTTCCTTAAAAATCAGCAGACAAAAAAACAAAGATAAGCCCCCAATATATTTCGAAGATTCAGCATAAATCGGCGTTGAGAAATACTTAACAAGTTCAGTTGAAAAAATAGTTAATCCACACACAATAAGAAATACTGGACAAGCTATTAAAGGCAATATATTTTTAAATATATCTTTGGAATTTTCCTTTTTTACATTGCTAAATAAAAATGGTGGCCACGCCATTATAAATGCTGTATAAACTATCTGAACTGAAGAAGCAAATTTCAAAGAAAGTGAATAAATTCCGATAGCTGACAAAGAAAGAAGTGAAATTAAGAAAAATCGATTAGCATAGGTTACGGTGAAACTCCCTATTCTTGCAGGAACCATTGGCAACGAAAATTTCAAGGAACGTTTTACGAGACGAAGTGATAAAGCTTTTGTCAAATAATTTCTTAAAAAAAATATTGCTGCAATAAAAGTTAGGACAACACTTGCAAATTGACTTGATGATATTGCGATTACACTATTATCAATAAATTTCAAAAACGTAAATGTGAATAACAGCAATGATACTACACGAAAAAGTACATAAAAAAAGAAAAGCTTTGTTTTATTCTCAAATCGTAGCATTACAAAAAGTAACACACTAAAGTTAGAAAATGGAATCTTAGCTACAGACCAATTAAATGCTTCAATATATTTATAATCATTAAATAATAACAAACAAAGTTGCTTAGAGAATAGCATCAAAATGATTGTCACCAAAACTGACGTTATACCTACAAAGACAAACGTCGAAGAAATAAATACTTTTCTCAAACGCCCTTTAAAATCCAAATAGTATCTCTGAAAAGAAGATTCAATCTGAAGCAGCGCAAGGATCGTACCGCCTTCCGCTAAAACCTGCAATAAATCAACTGCGCCTAGTTCATCCTGCAAAAGATACTTTGAATATATGGGTATAAAGAGAAACAACAACAATTTCTCGATTGTCGTAGCAAGTCCAAATGAAACGAAATTTTTTAGAAGATCCTTCATACTAGTACATCATTTGAATCTTTTCAACCATTCTGTTACATCATAATATCTCATAATCTCAGTATCTACAGGCACAAAAGGTGTTTGAATAAAAGACTTCAAATTATCGAGACTATCTCTCCCTATTATAAATATATTTTGCTCTTTATAAAACGGTTGCTCAACGATTGTATGATCATTGGTTATCAATTTTTTACTAAAAAAAAGCGACTCCATCGCTCTAAGCGTTAAACCACTTTGCCTTTCCTGTAATAAATCTAAAATAACATTTGATTCAGCAATATGACCTAAATAATCGTTGTAACCTATAGGTTTATTTCCCGAATGATCACCAAATAAAGTTCTGTTACCAACAATATATATCAAACTACTAATACCCATTTTTTTGAATAAAGCCTCTAAATCTTCCAATTGGCTTTTTCGTCCTTTATCCATTCCCACAAACAGAACATCATATTTTAGAACTTTATCGGGCAAAACAATGTTATCAAAATACAATGTTGTATTGAAATCCATATTAAATGCCTTACAATCCACAGGATCAAAAGAATAAGGCTTAAAATCACTAGGCAAATTGGTTGGCAAACCTTTAGAATAAATTTTTGTCGGATTCCAATACCAAAAAAATACGGACACGCCAAATTTTCTTATACTTGACCATATATCAATTTCGTCATTGGCAAAGAGAACGACATGCTTTATATCATTATTTTTCAGCTCTTTATACCAATCTCCATACCAATAAGAACGGTTTAATTGCAAATAGCCAAATAATTTTCTGAAAATCCTAGAAATTAATCCAACATCCTTATAAACCATATAGGTTTTAATACCTTTCGCATTAAAAAAAGGTAAAAAGTACTTTACGGAATTATATATTACTATGGTTTTATCCTTATCCATTTCTATAAATGCTTATATTATAGTTACAATATTTTAGACAAGTAATTACCATAGCCACTCTTCTGCAATGGTTCAGCGATCTTCCTTAATTGCTGAGCATCGATATACCCCATGCGGTAAGCAACCTCCTCAATAGCTCCAATCTTCATCCCTTGTCGCTCTTCAATAACTTGAACAAATTGCCCCGCCTGCATCAAAGATTGTATTGTACCGGTATCTAACCAAGCTGTTCCTCGATCAAAAACCCCAACTTTCAACTTACCACGTTTCAAATATTCTTTGTTCACGTCCGTAATTTCAAGCTCTCCTCTTGGGGATGGTTCAATATTTTTCGCAATCTCGACTACATCGTTGTCATAAAAATATATACCGGGTACAGCATAACTCGATTTAGGTTCTTTCGGTTTCTCCTCAATAGAAACTACATTCTTATCCTGATCAAATTCTACTACACCATATCGCTCCGGGTCATGCACCGGATAAGCAAATACGACACCCCCTTCAGGGTCAGCGCACGATTGAAGCAACTTGGACATACCAGAACCATAAAATATATTATCTCCTAAGATTAACGCAACTTTATCTTGTCCAATAAATTCTTCTCCCAAAATAAAAGCCTGTGCTAAACCATCTGGACTTGGTTGCTCCTTGTATGAAAACTTACAACCAATTTGAGACCCATTACCAAGTAATTTTTGAAAATTTGGTAAATCTTGCGGGGTAGAAATAATAAGGATTTCATTTATTCCTGCAAGCATAAGGGTAGATAATGGATAATAAATCATTGGTTTATCATACACCGGCATCAATTGCTTCGAAACAGCCAATGTCAATGGGTGTAGTCTTGTACCTGATCCCCCTGCTAGAATTATTCCTTTCATGTTTCTTTATGCTTGTTGTAATTTATATTTTCGCTAACATATTGGATAGACTCTGCTTCCATTCTGGAACAGTGACTCCAAAAGTTTGTTTAATTTTTGTTTTATCCAATAATGAATAACTAGGGCGCTTTGCAGCAGTAGGATACTCCGCCGTAGTTATTGGTCTAATATGACAGGCCAAATTTTTTAACTCCTTGATAGCAACTGCAAAATCATACCAAGAAATTTCTCCTTCGTTAGAAAAATGGTATATCCCTTTAGCCCATTTTTCACTGTGTGCAATCTTCAAAATAACCTGTGCTAAATCATGCGCATAAGTGGGCGATCCTATCTGATCTCCAATGACCGAAATTTCCTCTCGATCGGTCATTAAGCGGATCATTGTCTTTACAAAATTAGCGCCATAGCTAGAGTAAACCCAAGCGGTACGAATGATAATAGCATCAGCGTCAGAAGTAATTATAGCTTCCTCGCCTTTTTGTTTACTTAGACCATATACATTAATTGGATTTGTTGGCTCATCTTCTTTTAAAGCGGTGCTACTCGTCCCTTGAAATACATAATCTGTAGAGATATGAATAAGCTTTCTATTATTTTGCTTGGCCCATTGAGCCATTGTTGCCACAGCTCGATGGTTAATAACATCCACCAATTCAGCTTCCGACTCGGCTTTATCGACAGCAGTATACGCTCCGCCGCTAATAATTAAATCTGGATCAATAGTTTCAATAACACTCAAAACTTGCGTCAAATTATCTAAAGCCATCTCTTCGCGATCTACGAAGATAAAAGTACCATCTGTATAGTTGATGCTGAGCTCTTTAATTTCCGATCCTAATTGACCAGATGCACCTGTAACAAGTATTTTCATATTTTATATTTTAGCACCAAATATTTCATTGAAACTTGGCGCTTCTTTATCTTTATCTGAAAGGATCAATTCTTTCTCAGGAAGCTGCCAATCAACGCCAACAGTAGAATCTAAAGGGTGAATACCACACTCAGAATCCTTGTTGTAAAAGTTATCGCATTTATAAAAAAACGTAGCAGTATCACTCAAGACAACAAATCCATGTAAAAAACCGCGAGGAATAAAAAGCTGAAGATTATTTTCTTCCGAAAGCTCTACGGTAATATATTCACCGAATGTAGGTGAATTGGGACGGACGTCAACCGCGACGTCCAATACTTTACCGTTAAGTACGCGAACCAATTTTGCTTGTGCATGTTCTCCACTTTGCGCGTGAAGTCCTCTCAAAACACCTTTTGAAGAAAAAGACTGATTGTCTTGCACAAATGTGGTATTTGCACCAGTAAGCGAACGAAAGGTTTTATCATTAAAGCTCTCGAAAAAGTACCCTCGGCTATCTCCATATTTTACCGGCTCCAAAATAAAACAGCCTTTCAATTTTGTTTCTGTAGCTTTCATATTAGCCTTGGTATTGTTGTTGGTAATAATTTTGATATTCACCAGAAGTAACCTGATCCAACCATTCCTGATTATTTAGGTACCAGTCAATGGTCTTGGAAAGTCCCTCCTCAAACGTTACAGATGGTTGGTAACCCAACTCTCGATTGATCTTCGATGCATCAATAGCGTAGCGCAAATCATGACCCGGACGATCTTTAACAAAAGTAATCAGTTGCGCAGCAGTACCCTGTGCTCTTCCAAGCTTTTCATCCACTTGCTTACAAAGTTCTTCCACAAGATCAATATTCTTCCATTCATTAAAGCCACCAACATTATAAGACTCTCCATTATTGCCATTATGAAATACCAAATCGATCGCTCGCGCATGGTCAATCACAAATAACCAATCTCGGGTAAATTTTCCATCACCATAGATCGGCAACGGTTTATTATTTAGGATATTGTGAATACATAGTGGGATCAACTTTTCCGGAAAATGGTTTGGTCCATAATTATTTGAACAGTTCGTTAAAACGACGGGTAACCCATAGGTATCATGGTAGGCACGGACAAAATGATCTGAAGAAGCCTTTGAAGCAGAATATGGTGAATGTGGATCATAAGACGTTTCTTCAGTGAATAACCCGGTTTCGCCCAATGTACCATAAACCTCGTCTGTAGAGACATGATGAAAACGTTTCCCCTCGAAATTACCCCCCCAAATTACATTGACCGCGTTTAATAAATTGACGGTGCCAATAACATTAGTCATTACAAATGCCAATGGATCCGTAATTGATCGATCTACATGTGATTCAGCTGCCAAATGAATAACTCCATCAGGTTTATATTCCTCAAACGTAGCTAAAACTTTCTCTGCGTCCGTAATATCCACTTTTACAAAAGTATAATTCGGTAAATGCTCGATATCCCTTAAATTAGCCAAATTGCCTGCATATGTTAATGCGTCGAGATTAACAATATGATAGTCAGGATATTTAAGTACAAATTCCCTGACAACATGTGAGCCTATAAAACCAGCTCCGCCTGTAATAATTATTGTTTTTTTCATATGCACAAGCTTACAGACGAGAATCAGCCAATTCTGAAACTACCCCTTTTACGTCGTAAATAATTGAGTTTTCCTTTTTTAAATTTTCAAAATCAATATTTAAAAATTCATTGTGAGCTACCCCTAAAACAATGGCATCGAATTTAGCCATTGGTAATTCAGTTGTACTTTCGATACCATATTCATGATGTACTTCAGCAGGATTTGCCCAATGATCATATGTAGTTATTTTAATTCCATAATCTTCTAGAGCACGGATCACATCTACAATCTTGGTATTGCGAACATCTGGACAATTCTCTTTAAATGTTACGCCTAACATTAATACTTCGGCACCATTTACATTAATTCCCTTTTTGATCATTGTTTTAACAACCTGAGAAGCTACATATTCGCCCATAGAATCATTTAAACGACGTCCAGCCAAAATAATTTCCGGGTGGTAGCCATGCTCCTGTGCCTTTTGTGCCAAATAATAAGGATCTACACCAATACAGTGGCCACCAACCAATCCTGGTTTAAATGGTAAAAAGTTCCATTTGGTACCTGCTGCTTCCAATACTGCGTGAGTATCAATATTCAAAATATTAAAGATTTTTGCCAATTCATTCACAAAAGCGATATTAATGTCACGCTGTGAATTCTCAATCACCTTAGCTGCTTCGGCAACTTTGATACATGGTGCTAAGTGTGTACCTGCGGTAATCACTTCCTTATAAACAGCGTCCACTTCAGCCCCGATCTCAGGTGTTGAACCAGATGTAACTTTTAATATTTTCTCAACGGTATGTTGTTTATCCCCCGGATTGATACGCTCTGGGGAATAACCTGCAAAGAAATCTTGATTGAATTTTAAGCCTGAAATCTTTTCTAAAACTGGAATACACTCTTCTTCTGTAACACCAGGGTAAACAGTAGATTCGTATACGACAATATCACCTTTCTTCAATACTTTACCTACCGTTTCCGACGCTTTATATAACGGTGTCAAATCTGGACGGTTATTTTTATCAACCGGTGTAGGTACTGTAACTACATAAAAATTTGCTGACTCAATATCATTTAGCTGATTGGAACAATACAATCCTTTGCTATCAGTTAAAAATGGGTTATCATTTGATAAAACAGCCTGAAGAACTTCATCTTCCACCTCCAACGTTAAATCTTTTCCAGCACGTAGTTCGTCTATGCGTTTTTGATTAATATCAAAGCCGACTACAGGAAACTTCGTAGCAAATAACCTGGCCAAGGGAAGACCAACATATCCTAATCCAATTACAGCTATTTTTTTCATTTATTTACGAGTTTATGATGATTAAATTATTATTTTAAATTATCCCAATACCATTTTACAGCTTCCTTCAGTCCTTCACGGATAACATGTGTCGGCTCATAGCCCAACAACTGGCGTGCTTTGTCAATGGAAGCCAGGGAATGCGGAATGTCACCTTGTCTATTGGGGCCATGAATGATCTCCACCTTCGCAATTTCAGCATCATATTCTGTCAGAAACTCTTTGAGGTAACCAACCAATTGATTCAATGTCGTACGGTCACCAACAGCTGTATTATACACCGTGTTAACGGCATCTGGATTATCTGTAGTCATCGCACGCTCGTTCATCTGAATTACATTATCTACATAAGTAAAATCACGAGAATAATCACCTGCACCGTTTATCACAGGACTCTCGTGGTTCATAAATTTCTTAACAAACAATGGGATAACTGCTGCATAAGCACCATTAGGATCCTGACGACGGCCAAACACATTAAAATAACGAAGGCCAATAGTCTCTAAACCATAAGTCTTTGAAAAAATATCTGCATATAATTCATTGACGTATTTTGTAATTGCATAGGGAGATAGTGGCTTCCCAATCACATCTTCCACTTTCGGAAGACTTGCAGAATCGCCATAAGTAGATGATGAGGCTGCATAGATAAAACGTTTCACTCCAGCGTCACGAGCAGCAACTAACATATTTAAAAATCCGGTTACATTTACTTCATTGGAAGTTTGTGGATCTTTGATCGAACGTGGCACTGAACCTAACGCAGCCTGGTGGAGCACATAGTCTACACCTTCTACTGCTTTCTGACAATCGGCATTATTACGGATATCGCCTTCAATTAAAGCAAAATTCGGATTGCCTTCGTGTTGTGCTATATTGTGACGGTGACCTGTAGCAAAATTGTCTAATACCACAACTTGATGGTTTTTACCTAAAAAATGCTCTACGAGATTTGAACCTATAAAGCCGGCCCCGCCGGTGATTAATATTTTACTCATCTTTTGAAGTAATTATATGGTAGAATGATTTGTATATAAAATAATATAACGTTGTTCTTCAATAGTCTTCTTAAAAGAAAGATTGACTTGCTTTCCCAATTTTTTTTCAACCTTGCCCGCTAACCGCAATAAGTATGCCTGATTTATATTTTCACCCAAAACTAGTACGTCGATTTTTCCTGAATCTACGCCTTCGGCATAATCTCCAACCAAACTAACTTCTTGAATATCTCCTGCTTGCTGTAGTATATTATCTACAATTTCATCAATTCCCAAATAGGTATGAATTAATTTTTGAAGAGGTGCAAATAAAGAATGCTTTGTGTTGGCTCGGTATAGGATTTTATTTTTTTCTGTACTTTTTTCTAAATACCCTGCTTCTGACAGTTGGTTCAGTTCTTTTCGTATGGCATTGGTAGATTCTTGAAACTCATCTGCAAGGCCTCTTAAATGTGATTGATTACTAGCCGATACAAAAAATTTGATCAGTAGCTTTAGCCGCGTCTTGGATGTAATTAAAGAGTCTAGCATGGTATAGTTCAGATTGAGTAACAAAAGTACTCAATCTGATTTTATTTATCAAATTAAATTATTGTTAAACAATAGTCAATTGTTTACTCCCCAATCGCATAATAGTCAAAGCCCATTTTTTTCAGACTAGCGCTATCCAATAACTTCCGCCCATCAAATACAAAGGAAGGCTTCTTCATTTCTTTCTTAATCAGCGCCCAATCATATCCCTTAAACTCATCCCATTCTGTTAATATCGTAGCAGCATGCGCCTCCTTTAAAGCTTCATAAGGATCATGAACGACCGTTACCAAACGGCGATTCTCCTCCGCTGAACGTGTTTTTAAATAATCCAGATCTTTATAAATTTGTTCTGCCGTCACTTTTGGATCGTAAACCACCAGATGTGCCTCCTCATCCAATAGATGATCGGCCACGTAAATGGCAGCAGATTCCCGTGTATCGTTCGTGTCTTTTTTAAAAGCCCAGCCTAAAAAGGCAATTTTCTTCCCGTTTACCGTATTATACATGGTCTGGATAATCCGTTCTGCAAATCGCGATTTTTGATGGTCGTTTAAAATTATTACCTGCTCCCAGTAATCAGCTACAGCAGTCAGGTTGTAACTACGTGCGATATAAACAAGATTGAGAATATCTTTCTGGAAACAAGAACCTCCAAAACCTACCGATGCCTTCAGAAATTTGGGTCCAATGCGGCTATCATGGCCAATGGCTCGAGATACTTCATCCACATTCGCACCCGTCACTTCACACAACTCCGAAATCGCATTGATAGACGAAACACGTTGGGCCAAAAAAGCATTTGCAACCAATTTAGATAGTTCAGATGACCATAAATTGGTTGTAAGTATACGTTCTTGTGGAACCCAGGCAGCATAAATCTGCACCAGCGACTGAATAGCGTCTTCATCTTCACCACCGATAAGCACTCTGTCTGGATGGTGTAAATCCGCAACGGCTGTTCCTTCAGCCAAAAACTCCGGATTGGAAAGTATTGAGAAATTGACACCATTCCCTGTATCATCCAAGATACTTTTTAATGCTGCAGCCGTGCGGACCGGCAAGGTCGATTTCTCGACAACTATTTTATCACCCTGCGCAACCCGGGCAATCTGACGCGCGCACAATTCGATATATTTTAAATCTGCAGCCTGCCCCTTCCCTTTACCATAGGTTTTTGTCGGGGTATTGACGGATATAAAAATCATATCCGCTTCATCGATAGCCCCTTCAACATCTGTCGAAAAAAACAGATTGCGCCCACGAGCTTCCCCTACCACCGTATCAAGCCCAGGTTCATAAATTGGAAGCTGACTAAGATCTTTGTTATTCCAGGAGTCAATACGTTGTTGATTGAGATCAACTACAGTAACTTGGATACCGGGATTTTTCTGTGCAATAACAGACATCGTCGGCCCCCCAACATATCCAGCTCCAATACAAGCAATCTTCTTTATTTCTTTCATTTTTATATATGCCTAATTTCTATAAGTCAATTCTCTTTTAATCAATAAGCCATTATTCTGCTAAAGATAGGAATATGCCCCGAATTTGCGATCAAAAGAAAGTGACTACAATTAGCTTGACGTAAATCCACGTGGAACATCTCCATGAATAAGAATAAAGAAACCCCGGCAAGCAGGGTTCCTTCAAGTTAAATAGGTATGTAATATGGAATAAAAACACGTAAATTACTTATTGATAAAATCACCCGGCTTCTCGGAATGATTATGATATACCCCCATCATGGGAAGGACGGTACTGAATGCTTTCTTATCCCCATTTTGATAGTTAACTACAGCCTTTATTCTGACTTTATAATTAGTCAGATCAACTTCTTTCGCCTTGTCTGATCCAATCCGAAATCGCACGGATACTTCCACAGAAGTATTTTCATTGTTTTTAAATGGCAGAACCAGTATCTGCTGCAGCTTTATTTCCACTTTGGAATCTGACGATCGGACGTCTTTCACAACAACATTACTGACATCGTCCCGAAATCGCTCGCCCCGAAATACCAGCGCCCCATGGGTTGCTCGCAAACTGCCGCTATATTGTCCAGGGTGCTCCTGATAACGGTAGTAAACATTCATCGATACATCAGTAGGTTTTATCTTCCTAGAAGAAAAAAACCGAAATAAAGCATACACTAGTGCACTAAACAGAAATATATATAAATACATCATAATCAACTCATCATTCCATCTGAATGTCAATATCCTTGCGTTCGTAGATATTCCTCTAAATGCGTGTAACAAAAGTAAAAAGTAATTATAGACGATAACAGAGACCCTAGGGTCTTATTTACAATTAGGAAAATAAAAGCTTATTAGGTTTACTGAAAATAATGCATTTTTGTTTGCCTTATGAAGCCAAATATTATTGTAACCATCTTAATGTTGCTCTGCATAGCAATCATCCGTTTCGGAAGAGACGCGACGATGGCCAATAATCAGGTTGCAGCAAAGACGTGTGTCGCCAATAATTCCCCTCTACTCATTGCAAAGGAATATACTGAGTATACTAATCCGATGTATTACTATCATCATTCCGGCCTATTTCTTCCCCTCAGCCAAATTAAAAGGGATGTTGATCAAGAAAAAGGCATTTTCTGGCTCAAAAAGGAAATAAATCTAACAGACAGCTTAACAACAGGCAATTATGTCTTATCCTTCGACAATTTAACGTATGTCAATCTCACTCTAATCGACGCAAAAGGTGAAATCGTATATAAAAAGAAAGCAGGCTTGTTCCGTAAACGCAAGGAACTGGATCCGCGAGATGGCCGTGATCATTTTGTTTTAAATCTGGAGGCGGGAAATCCTTACACAATTTTGCCCCGGGTAAAACACAGCAAAGGCTACACGCCGCTGTATAATTTTCATTTACAGACAGAACTGGATTATATTAAAAAGAAACAGCGTAGCCGAACTGTCCATGCATTTATGGAAGGTGCTATTATTGTACTCCTGCTGTATATGGCATTGGCATGGATGGTATCACGCTACCGACCTTATATCTGGATTTTTCTGTTCTTGCTATCTATTGGAATGTATAGCGTTGCGCTCCAAAACTTCTTTGTCGATTTTATCTTTTATGACAGTCCCCAACTGGGTTGGAGCATGGTATCGCTCTTCAGTAGATTTGCCGCCATTAGTTTCTATCTGCTGACCATAGATTTTCTTCAACTAAGGAGGCTGCACACCCGTTATTATAAAGTAGCCTGTTATATTATTGCCACCATCGGTCTCACGGCAGTAGTTACATTTGTCAATAATTTTTATTTTGTCAATTATAAACAAAGCAACTGGGTAAATATTACGCTCGGCATTATTCATATGCTCTATTTTTCCAACCTTTTTATTTCGCTCTGGAAAAAGATAGACCTCATGCAGCGCTTCTTAGCGTATGGAAGTGTGTTTTTTGTAACCGGTATTACGGCTATGGTATACTGCGCACTGACTTTACAAGAACAGGCCATACAATATGTATCTATGCTGACCCAGTTTTTTGCTTTGTGCATTACCATGTTGCTATTGATCGGTATACGCTTAAAATTGCGTAAAAATGAACTGGACTATCATCAGTCGACCGAGTCAATTGTGCTGGAAAGGACAAACGAACTAAAGAAAGCAAATAACGCCCTTTATGAACAGCAGATCCAGCTGCTTCAAAAGAATCGCTATATTGAGACATTGATCGATGAAGTTAATCATCGGGTAAAAAACAATCTTCAACTTTTATATAGCCTCGGCAGCCTATACAAAACAGGAGAAAACCATGGTGCTCAATATAATCAGGCCATCCAATCGATGCAAGACCGCATTCACGCCATGATGCTGGTCAATCAGCTCCTGGTATATAATCAAAACAGCCAGCTGAAATTAAAAACGTTGGTTATTGAAACGGTCAATTATCTCAGACAGATGCATGATCCGGAAAAAAAGGTCTGGATTAACGTCGACATTGAACAAGACTGGTTGATATCCACAAACACGTCGATCCCTTTAGCATTGATCATCACAGAGCTATTGACAAATAGTTATAAATATGCTTTTCCAAAAGGAATTATAAACACTCCAGTCATTAACCTGCGTATCATTAAGAAAATGTTTGTGACAACTATGCACTTTGAAGATAACGGCGTGGGGGCATCCGAAGCAGTTTTATCAACTTCTTTCGGAATCGGCCTCGTGAAAGATCTCACCAGGCAGATCAAAGGGACCGTGACCATCCAGCAAGAGCGAGGATTTCAGTATATATTTGAATTTAACAACATGATATGAGCCTAAAAGTATTAATTGTAGAAGACGAAATGATTATTGCCCGATTTATTGAATATCAGCTTAATTCCCTCTATACAGACTTGGCGTTACATATTGCGCTCACCGTTGACGAGGCAGATCAATACATGGCGCAAAATTCGCCCGATCTGGTACTCTGTGATATTCAGCTCAATGATCGATTAGATGGCATTGAGTTAATGGAAAAATATGCCGCAACCAAGCTTTTTAGCCTTATTTTTATTACTTCGTATCAGTCAAAAAGCAGCATTGACCGGGCTGCAGCATTAAATCCTGAAAATTACATTATCAAACCCCTTGGAGAAAACCGCCTCTATGCAGGTACGCACATGGTTATCCAGCGCCTGCAACAACAAAGAGATAAAAACCAAACGGTGGAAAAACTAAAAACATTGACGCCTGCGGAATTGAATATCCTTAAGTTGATTGCACTCCGGCATACGACAAAATATATTGCGGATAGCCTGTTCCTGAGTCCCCATACCATCAAAAATACGAGGCACCGCATCTGTAGGAAGCTTGATCTCCAGGAAGAAAACAATGCGCTCTTGTCCTGGGCTATTGAACATCAGCATTTGCTGAAATTCTAAGTCAAAAAAATAAGGGTTTGTCCATTACAAACCCTTTCCCATAAAATAAGAATTAATGCAAATTATGTCGGCTGATTCGAGTGTTCGTTCGATTGATAAAGCTCCCCTATCTTCAATACTGTACTAAACGCTTTCGGCTTTCGGTTGGCATAATTCAACACACCGGCAATGCGTATCCCTTTGCCTTCCAATGTTGCTATTTCACCTTTCTTTCGCTGTAATTTAAATCGCACCGATACATCTGAATCGCCTTTTTTGCTTTCGAATGGCACAACCACAATCTGTTCTAAATTGACAACCAAAGCAGGGTGGTCGGGCTTGACCTGTTTGATCACCATATTTTTAAGCTCTTCATCTTTAGATTTTGTCCGAAATACAAAAACACCACTTTTTGTTCGATAGTCGCCACTGTATTGCCCCGGCCTATCCTGAAACAGGTAGTTGACCTGCATCGAAACAGCTTGGTTAAATTGCTTTTCCCGTTGCTTTGATTGCAGCATAAAATACATAATAAATAAAACGATAACTGAAACTGCTAAAATAAGTACCATAATAAAATAGATAATAGGACTAGGTGTTATACAATCTTATGATTGCATTTAACTATATCTCAAAATTAGGGTAATAGGCAATTGATGACTAAAATTGACAGGGGACAAATTGGGGACAATCACATATTTAGCTAAAATCAACCGTATAATGTATTTTTATATAGATTTTAATGAACAGTTACTCAAGGACTATACGAATTCGAGGTTTACTTTCCCTTCTGAAAGAGAAAATCAGCTACACGCTCCATAAAACCGTGTAGCTGATTAGCGCGATCTAAGCATACAAGGAAATAGTTTAACTTGTAGCTAGATTGAAATTAGTCGATCAGTTTGGACTGATGACGTTCCAATGTATTATATATTTTCTTGACATCCTGGGATTTATCTTTTTGTAACACCAATATCGCATCTTTTGTATGCACAAGAATACTATCGCGCATCCCCACAAATGCTGTATAGATATCCGTACCGATAACCATATTGCCATTCTCATCAACCGGATGACCCGTCTGTTTTAAATAATCGTACATGGATTCAAAGGAGCCAAGATCAGACCATTGGAAACTCGTCGCAACAACGCGAATTTTCTTGGAGCGTTCCATCACAGCATAATCAATGGAGATTGATGGAATCTCCTTAGATAGGGCCAAATCCAGCTCACCATCCTTGCGATGCTGCCATGCGTTGAATGCTGTTGCATACACTTTAGGCTCAAAAGTCTGTAACTCGGCCAAAAACGTATCCGCTCTAAAACAGAACATCCCAGAATTCCATAAGAAATTGCCGCGTTCAATAAAATCTTCTGCGGTATCTTGATTAGGCTTCTCGCGGAAGGACAAAACTTTATCATCCTTATATTCGATATAGCCGTACCCCGTTTCAGGACGTGTCGGCTGAATACCAAACGTAACAATATAACCTTTATTAGCCTTTTCTATTCCAGCTTTGATTGCTTCAGCATACGCCTCCTCACCCACAATCACATGATCGGAAGGTGTGACAATTAAAATATCATCGGGCTGGGCCGCAAAGGCAGCGAAAGCAATCGCTGCGGCAGTATTACGGGGTGTAGCCTCTACAATGTCAATATAGTCTATCTTATTGTTTTCCATGACTTCACGGCTCAAACTATGGTTATCACAGTTGCCCACAACAATCACTTGCCCACAAAGGGATTGATTACGCTTAACGGTCATTTCAAACAATGAGCCATCCTTAAATAAATCAAGGTATTGTTTGGGATAACTTTTGCGTGAAAGAGGCCACAAACGGCTACCTACTCCACCTGTTAAAACAACATGAATTATTTTGCTCATAATCTTTATTTTTGCTCTTCCTCTTTTGCAGCGACAACACGACGCAGACCCGCGCTCGAAAAACGATGTGTTCGCTTATTATAATAGATTTCAATATTCTCTTCTACGCAGTACATACGGCCCGAAAAATCTTTATCCCGATACTCCTCGCCAATAATACGGATATGAATAGGAAGTGCTTTGATCATATCAATCAAATCTTGCTCCGTCTCATAAGGGATAATTTCATCGACATAACGACAACCTTCCAATTGTACATATCGTTCGACAATTGTTTGCGTCGGTTTAGCTTTCTCAGGAAATACTTCTGAGGGATCAGTATTTAATCCAACAATCAGGTAATCACAATTTCTCTTCGCTTCTTCAAGCATCATAATATGGCCAGCGTGTAATAAATCGAACACGCCGAAGGTAATTCCAATTTTCATCTTATAATCTTTTCTCTAGTGGTTGATTAGATCGTTTAGCTTCGTACTATCTATAATGATTAGACTATTTCTAGAGCTGTTCCATCTTGCGAATTGGCATCTGCAACAATTCTTCGCAAGCCCGAGCTTGAGAAGCGGTGATCTCTGCTATTGAAATAGAGTTCAATACCTTTTTCCTCACAATAGGTTCTTCCAGTAAAGCTTTTCTCGCGGTATTCATCGCCAACAATTCGCACATCAATATTGAATGAGCGTAAGATATCTTCTAGGTCTTGCTCAGTCGCATAAGGAACAATCTGATCGACATATTTACAACCCTTGAGCTGTATATAACGTTCTACAACGGTCTGAACAGGTTTGTTTTTTTCAGGACGGTCAATAGTTGGATCTGTCTGTAGGCCACAGATCAAATAATCACATTGTCTTTTTGCATCTTCCAACATTTTAATATGCCCAGCATGCAGCAGGTCGAATGCACTGAAAGTAATACCAATTCGCATTCCTTTTTCTGGAATTTTTATCATAGTCGCATTGATTTTAATAGAATAGAAATTTTATTGTATTCATATACCAAAGATAAGATATATCTAATAACAATTGGAGGTAATATTTGGTTCGATAAAAATAGGATTACTATATAGTCAAACCTACATCGTGATGTCGAATAAATAATTGCGCACAAGCACGCGCATCCGAAAGAGCTTCATGATGATTCAATTCAATACCCAAAACTTCACAGCAGGCATTTAAACGAGCAGGTTTAAATCCTTTCCCTTGATAAATCTTAAATGTGCATTCCCATCTGTCCATTAATCCAAGGTGATCATAGGATAAATTATAGTAACTCATCGTTTTGCGAAGTACACCACGATCAAATAATTCATTATGGGCCACCATAATTCGATTATTAATAAGAGGATAAATTCGCGGAAACAACTCCTTGAATGTGGGAGCCTGCGCAGTATCCTTAGGCCGAATACCATGCACACGTGTCGTCTGCCACATATACTGGTTGTTGGGAGGTTGTATTAATGAATAGAATTCCTCAACAATAATTCCCTGCTCTACGACGACCAAACCTACCGCGCAGGCCGAATTTTGATTAGCCGTAGCTGTTTCAAAATCTATTGCTGTAAAACTTAATTCTGATTGCATCTAAACTTATCTTAATATTTTAGGCAAAATTAGTATTTTTTTTTGCACTTAAACCTTAGGCTTGCTCCGTAATCTCTTAATACCTTGAAGCTGCTAATTTAATAAATATAAACTTTTAAAGAATTTTTAGCAATTCAAATTCCATTAGCTTAACTGATATTTTTAATGAAAGAAATAATTTTATGGCATGCGTCGCCGCTCCCATATGGATTGTGTAATTCCCTCATCCTATTATATAATACACTGTTTTCTAATAGATTTTGTGTTTCCTCTACTATTTTTGCTTTATCGGTTCCGACTAATATAACTGTGCCGGCCTCAACCGCTTCAGGACGCTCCGTAGTATCACGCAAAACTAAGACTGGCTTGCCTAGACTTGGGGCTTCCTCCTGAACTCCTCCGGAATCAGTAATAATTAAATAAGAGCAATTCATCAACCAAACGAATGCAGGATAAGATAGTGGATCGATTAAATGTATGTTAGATATATTAGATAAAATTTGGTATACGGGCTTGGATACATTTGGATTTAAATGTACTGGGTAAATAATCTGAACTTCTGGATTTATCTTAGCAATATCTTTTAAAGCCTCACATATATTGATAAATCCTTGTCCATGATTCTCTCTACGATGCCCCGTTACGAGGATTAATTTCTTTGAATGATCCACAATAGTCTTCAGAAACGTAATTTCTTTATCATTAACATATTCGACTTCTTTAGTACTATAAAGTAAGGCATCAATCACTGTATTACCAGTAACGACGATAGTATCTTCTTTTATATTCTCTGATAATAAATTTGTACGTGATGCTTCAGTTGGAGCAAAGTGAAAATCAGCCATACGGCCAGTTAATTGGCGATTAAGTTCCTCTGGGAACGGAGAACGCTTGTCGTGGGTTCTTAATCCCGCCTCGACATGACATATTTTAGCTCCAGAATAGAAAGCGGCAATACTAGCGGCCATAGTAGTAGTTGTGTCGCCATGCACATACACGTAATCAGGTTTAAATTCTTCCATGACACTCTTTAAGCCCATTATGATTTCGGCAGTAAGTGTATAGAGATTTTGATCTTTTCTCATTAGGTTTAAATCAAAATCTGGGTGAATATCAAAAAAGGCTAATACTTGATCAAGCATCTCACGATGTTGGGCAGTAACACAAACCTTAGTCTGAAACAGGTTTTCCGCCGCAAACGCCTTTACCAATGGTGCCATCTTTATGGCCTCGGGCCTTGTTCCGAATATAATTAAATTTTTTTTCATAAAAATCTGCTAAACAAAGCCTACCTTAAAAAAATACAGGCTTATTTGAAAATTACATCTATACAACTCTATTATTTTACCGAAAACATTGCATCAAAGAATCTTCATATTGTTGCCAGGTATATTTACTACAAATAAAATCTTTCGCGCTCTTTTTTAAATAAATGTATTGGTCGTGATCCAAGAGAATGGCATTTACTGCACGAGCAAACTCCTGAGGATCATCTTTAACAAGAAAATGCTCACCGTCTTTCGCTCCAACGATAGGATTTGCCGCGTAACTCGTAACAACATTAATTGTCCCTAAAGCCATACTCTCTAGCAGTTTATTTTGGATTCCGCCACCATTTTGCATGGGCGCAACCACTGCCAAACTAGAATTCAAAATAACATATGGATCTTGTACATAACCTGTGATCAAAACATTCTTACGTCTTTTTTGTAAATCTAATATTGGTGTAGCAGGGTTTCTTCCAATAATAGTAAGCCGAATTTTAGGGTCCAAATAATCGAGGACATACTTATCTAACCATAAAATAGCATCAATATTAGGTTGATAATTCATTGTTCCTAAAAAAACAATATCGTATGAAAAACTTAAATTAATTTTATCGTAGTTGAATAACGAGCTATTTACACCGTTCGGGATCCACTTGGCATTATTTTGAAATCGGTTCAATTCCTCTGCTTCTTCTTTATTGACCAGCAGAACACACCTAGCATGCTCGGAAACATATCTCTCCATCGATGCCAAACGCCCAGCTTCGAGTTTATAAATCAATTTAAAAAATTGGGAATTTGTATTTTCTTTTGATTTCGAATAGCTTTTTGATAATAGATCTACCATATCAACAATTAGTTTATTTTTCGGAATCAAGTCTATATAACTACTCGTTCTGATCATACTGCAAACGACATAATCATATTTATCAATGCTACTTATCAACTTTTTGCGGGCCTTTTTACAGCTATACACAGCAGATTGAAAAGGACGGCGAGTAAAGATTGCGGCGATTAAGTTTACAGCTTTTTCAATTAAACCTATCGAAAAAAAACTACTGACAATTTTATTCTCTTCGAAATATGACATATCGTGATCTTCAGGTGTTAACTGTAAAATCATCATTTCAACCTCAAAGTGTTTCTGAAGAATACGAATTAAATTGAATGTCTTGATTCTGTATCCACTATCCGCAGGATACGGAAAACTAGGCAGTATTAATAATATTCTCATAGATTACTGAAATATTTTATTATTTTCTGTTTAACAACTTCTTTTGAGAAACGCTTTAGTTGCATCTCCCCTTGATAAATTCGACTATCCATTTGAGATGGATTAAGCAAAACACTTTGCATCTTAGTGGCTAAATCTTGTTCATCATAAGGATTGAAGTAAATCGCAGCGTCACCAGCAATTTCAGGGAGACATGATGAAGCGCTACTTAATAACGGTGTCTTATAAGTCATCGCTTCAATCAGTGGAATACCAAATCCTTCTTCTATTGAAGTAAAAACAAAAAGTGAAGCTTTCTTGTATAAATCCTCAACTTCTGCATCCGTTTGATAGCCTAAAAACTCAACACGATTCGAAATCCCCATGTCAGCACATATTTTTAAGTAAGAGCGTACGACTGAACTATCTCTTATACCTAATATCTTAAGTGAGTATTTTTCGCGTATTTCGTCAGGAAGCAAAGCAAAACCTCTCAATAATACTTTTGTATTTTTATAATCAGGTTCTCCTCCCAAATGAAAAATATAATTCTCTCGAGGAATATCACTATGTAAAGACTTTAATTCAATTGAATTAGGAATTACCGTAATTTTATCTTCCGAAATATTAAATCTATTAATTATCTTACTCTTTGAATATTCCGACACAGTAATTATATGATCAAATCGATGAATGATTCTAGGGACGATGAACCTCCGATAGGCTTTACCTATTTTTTGACGTACAGATTTCGAATCACCTAGGTTTTCCATAAAGATGAGGTCATGTACAACCAAAACATTAAGATTTCCCTCATCCACCATAAACAGTGGTGCCGTGTTATAAGGAAATATATACATCCCCTTATTTCGTTTTTGAAAAATTGGAACACTAATTTGTTCCCAAAGTATATAATTTCTTAGTCCGATCGAATTGTAGCCAAGATCTGTCTCACCACCTCGCACTATTGGATTCACATGAAATCCTTCATTGGACAAAACATGATCGATATAATTGATATATTTTCCCATCCCCCTAAATTCACCCTTGGAGAAATTTGCGTCATAATAAACTTTTGTAACCATATTCTACAACTGCTTTATTTTAGATATCTGTATCGCTATATCAAATTTATCCTGAACCAATTTCATAGAATTTTGGCCGAACACCAATCGTGCCTCTGTATCCTCGAATAGCGATTCTATAGCTTGAAAAAGAGAACAATCATCATTATAATTTATCAAAAATCCGTTGTAATTAGTCTTCACCATTTCACTTACACCTCCACTATCTGTTGCTATAATTGGTAAGCCAACAGACATGGCTTCTAAAATCGAAAGAGGAAAAGATTCAAATCGCGAGGGAAGAATAAAAACATCAAGTTGTTCTAAAAACCGATCCACTTCATGGATAAATCCTTTCAATACAATATTCTTTACATTTGAGCGAGCTAACATTTCTTTTAATATCCCCATATGTGGACCATCTCCAGCAATATGCAACTCAAGTTTATTGTTATTAAATTTTTCAATAAAAACTTTTATAAGCCATTCCAATCCTTTATTCGCTTCAACCCGCGATACAACTCCAAAAATTATCTTTTCCGTAGACATATTTCTAATGACGCGGGCTGGTTTCTTTTTGATAGAAATTCCGTTATAGATAATGTTTACTTTACTACGATTAAAAGAAAAGACCTCATGTCGAGATTTGTTATAAAGAAGAACAATATGACGACAGAATAAATAAGAAAAATTAAGAAGAAGAGGGCCTAAGATCCGTCTCATTCCTGAAAACGCATTATTTGAAGTATGCTTATAAGCTATTTTGTTTTTACATCTAATAAATGGAGCGAGATAAATCACGGCATTACCATTAAGAATAATCTTATCGATACGTTTTAACTTTATTTGTTCATTAATTATTCTAATCGTACCAAGTTTACCCTCGGCCTCCAAAAAATAACTCGTATTTTCAGGGAGTATATCGTAAAGCTGCTTGCATTTAACGATAGAATACAACTCTACGTCAGTTTGATGAAACGCAGTTGCCAAAGAAAGTACAAAGCGCTGCCCTCCACCAAAAAAAGACGTTAAATCAACTATTAATACTTTCTCCTTCAACATCTTTTTTTAAATAATTAACGATCTCATATAATACGAAATACAATCCTAGTAAATAAATGCTGAAACGGAACAGGAAATTCCCAGGATCATATGCAAACCAACGTGGATAAACGGAGAAAATAATAATGGGTACAATTTTCAGAATACTTTTTCCTCTATCTTTAAATGTATAGTTTATTCCTTTTGCTAAAATATAGCCCAAAGCCACAACACCTAGGTAACCAAACCATACATAAATATATAGCGAAACCAATCCCCCCCCTCCCAGATTAGTATAGTTTTTGCTAAAACTTGGTAACCTAGCTTCCTGCCACACAAATGAAGATGGAACAAACCAATTCAGTAGGAAACCAAGCATAGAATAGAATCTAGTCCAAAAATCTAAAATTCCATCCTGTATCAGCCCTAAAAAAGTCACAGAAGAATAGAAGACATCTGTTTGATTGACAATTAAAACTTCTCCTTCTTTTGCGAAATCCACACCTTTTACTAATGTGTCATAATCTATTCCTCCCGTCATCTTCAAGGCGCTAATGACCTCTGAAATAAGAACTCCAAGAATACACAAACCAATTATTTTCCATAGCTTAAAATAATTGTCAAAAAATAACAGGAAAGTTAATAACCCCATTTGAACCATTTGAATACGGTAGCCTCTAACAATACATTGTAAGCAATATGCAATTGCAATACCCATCAAAATTTTTCTGTGTCGGTTATTTACGGCAAAAAAGAATCCAACGATAAATAGTAAATAAAAATACTCCAAAATCCCCCCCTGACCTTCAAGATTTTCCATATAGGCTTCATAAGAATTCTCGCCGTCACCAACAACGCTCTGACCTTTCATCGTAATGACAATGAATATCAAAAGAATTGCCAGTCCCCAAAAAAAATATTTATTTGATCTTGTAGGCACTAAATCTATTAATTTAAACCGTTGAATGTTAATATTTGGCTTTAAGAATAAAAAGAATGAATTTAAAAATATTGAATGAATAATGAGCGCTTTATCAAAAAGAGCTGGCTCATAGTACTCAGTATAGACGACCATTCTATACCCTAAAAAATAGTAGGGAAACAAAAACAATAAATATGAAAGAAAGAATAACGCCATAATCATAGCAGGCTGTATATTCTTCAGACATATTATTAAAAAAAAGTTTGTGAGCGTTGCCAACACGAGGACGGTTGTCATAAAATCAGGATAATAAGTACCTAATACCATAAAAATAATATTTATAAGTACCCAACCTATACGTGACATCCTTCCTAACAATAGACTCATAAGCCTAAATAAATCGCTTTTTGAAATAATAAATTTTTTTTACTAGACAACGTGGAATACGATAAAACCAGTTGATCTTCCCCCCCTGAGTCATTAAATCCGACAGTATATCTTCAACGTGTTTTTGTTCGTGATCTCGTATATAAAATGGTCTCAGATTGACTAATAAATAATTATTGAAGAATTCCTTAAAGTAAGGAACATTAGAATCTAAATATTGATCCTTATATTTTGAGAAAAAACTTCCTACCAAATGTCTATCCAATTCAGGAAGCTTACCAGTAGCCTGATCTGAATTACCCACAAAATAGTATGATAGATAAGTTGGAATGTAATAAGCTTCAGAGACGCTAAGCATGATTCGGAACCACATGTCAATATCTTCTCCATGACTAAGAAGCTCGTCAAATTTTCCAACTTTATTGAAAACGTCTCTCCGAACCACAGTAGAGGAAGAATTAAATAGCGCAGACTTCGAAGCTTGCTTGAAATAATCTTTCAATTTGACAGCATCTTGCTTAATCTCGAAAGGATCTCTATTAAAATTAACCGAAGTACCTTCTAACACTTCTTCGAATCTAACCCCAACTATTTCCAAATCAGGGTGAATTTTAATTGTATGTGCTACGCAGTTTAAAAATTCAGGGTGCCAAACATCATCAGCATCCAAAAAACAAATATAATCACACTTTGCTTCTACAATTCCTATATTTCGCGCAGATGACACTCCACCATTTTCTTTTCGAATAATTCTTAGCCGCAAATCCTTGATTTCTCTCTCCAACACCTCCACACCATCATCTGTTGATCCATCATCGACCAAAAGCAGCTCAAAATCCTGAAAGCTCTGAGCCAATACGCTTTTTACAGAACGAAGGATATAAGCAGATTTATTAAATAAAGGAATGACTATTGAAAACTTCATATCAAATTACTCCCATCCTTTTCTTTTTGCAAATCTCATATACAAACGAGCCGACATCTTTTTCAACAACATTAGAAGTTTCATTTTTAATGATATTTCATCTCGCAAAATATCAATTACACCATACGACTTCCATTGAGGAAAAGTTTTTGAATCTACAGATGGACTCAACATCAGTGAGCGCTCCAAACTCCTCGTTTTAATTACCTGCTGATTCCAACCGCGATTTCTGTAATAATCACGACGATTTCTTAAAGCTTCTATAGAATCTAATATGTTTTTTTGATTCTTAACCTTCGTAATACTACCTTCCCGAACCCGGTAATAATATAAAGATTCGTCAACCAAACGAAAAGATTTTGAAAGGTCCAAAACCTGATGCACTACAAACTCATCTTCATGCAATCTATTTACCGGAAATCTTAAATCCTTCCAAATACTCTTTCTGTACAATTTATTCCAAACAGTAATTGCATTGACATCAAACTTTTCATCATATAAATTTTGGTTGACAAAATCACCACTAAACTCTTCTGCTGAAACCTCTGCTATACTTTGGTCGTCTGGTATTACATCATTATAAAATCTTGTGAAATAACACATACATATATCTCCGTCAGCTATGGAATTGAACAGAATGCTTACAAAATCCTTGTGAATAACATCATCGCTATCGATAAAACAGATGTATTCACCTTTACAGACTGTTAATCCGGAATTTCGAGCATCCGATAGCCCACCATTTGGTTTATCAATTACTTGGATTCTCGAATCTTTCCGAGCGAACTCATAACAGATATGTAGGGAATTATCAATAGAACCATCGTTAACAACAATTATTTCCAAATTTCTATAACTTTGTTTACAAATAGATTCAAGACAATCCACTAAATATAGTTCTACATTATAAACTGGAACTATAACAGAAACCAATACGGATGAAATGCTATTTTCAACTATCATTTTTAATACGCTATTTCTTTAATTTACGATAAAGTCCAGCTAACTTCTTTACATTCGCTAGTCCAATGAATTTACATAATAAATCATATAGTCGTTGTTTTCTTTTACTTGGCAACCAAGATCCGGCAAAATGATGAATGCAATATGTATTGTTTGTAATTATTGTTTCCATAGTTTTCCAACTTTTAGGACAGAAATACTCACTTGGATAAAATGCGCAATATCCATCAACTTCTTGAAATGAATTGTTCATTACAATACCTTTATTTTCCATAAAAGCAGTGATTGTTTCGGTATTGGGAGTCAAATCCAAACTGCCGTCAGAAAGATAAAAACTTCTGCCATTATACATAGACAGAAGATCAGTCACCCAATCACCATTCTTAACACTCGCCATCATCCCGGTGGGTACGTAATTGTTATCTTCAAACCCAGAGAATGCCTCATGTCTATCCAAAAAATTATCAATCGGCTTCAATATTTCTACATCAGTATCCAAATAGATTCCCCCATATTCTTTTAAAGCGTGAAGTCTACATACATCCGTCACAAATGCAAATTTGCGCGCATTGTAGGCTTCAATTGCATAGGGATAGATTGTTAAATCAAAATTATCTTCGTTCCATAATTGTAATTTATATTCTGGTAAATATAATTGCCAAGAATTAATACATTTTTTTGCCAAATCTGGCAACTCGCCCCTTCCGAACCAACAATAGTGAATAATCTTTGGTATCATATTTTAATTTTTTTTATAATTTTCAAATAAAATCTATGCAAAATTGCGATGTCAAACATCAGAAACAAACAAATTATAAATAACACACCCCCCAAAATAAAAAGATTAGAAAATAAACCAAGCCATGTGGTAGTTATTACTAGGTTTGCCTCCTTCCAAATACATGCTAAGGCAAATAATAACAGAAAACTAAAAGTTCCTTTCAAGATTCTTTTGTAAAAATATACTGCATTCTCATCCAAACATTTAGCTGCATATAGAGGTGTAAATGTAAGATGACTTATTGTACCTGTAATTAAGCCCGCCATTGGGATTGCATAAATTCCTAAATTGGAATAACGACAAAGTAATATAACTAAAATAAAGCTCGTCAAAGAAATAAAAATCCCCCAGAAGGATGCTGCCTTCAACTTATTTGTAATCACAAATACATGGTGTATTGTCTCTATTGTCCCGTGAATTAACAAGGGCGTTAGCGTAATAATAGAAAGACGATAGAGTTGTGTATAATCCTCGTTAGGTAACCAAAGTTTAAAAAAGTCCTCACCATAGACAAAAAATATAGCTACTGGAAAGAGTACAATAATAAATATAGCTTTAAAAGAGAAATCTAAGTTCGTTTTCATTTTACTAATCTCACCATTCGCGTAAGCTTTTAACAAGTCTGGAAGAAAAAGAGGTACGACTATGCCCAGTAGCATTTGTAAAGCAGTGGGGACAATTTTTGTCAGCGACAACAACCCCATTTCGCTTGCTCCGAAAAATCTATTGGCCAATATCAAGTCAACTTGTGTATTTATTACATTAGAAAGAGCTAATATAGAATTCCAAACTCCAGCCCCGACCAATATAGATAGTGCGTTCCAAGAAAAATCATTTAAAGAAAAGTGGACTTCTGGAAGTAGTTTTTTTGTCACTCTATAACTGGCAAATAGGAAGTACAGTGCAGAAAAAACTGACGCCAACCCAAGAAAATACAACCGAGGTGTGAAAATATAAAATAAAATAATGATGGTAAGTAAACGAATAATGTTTACACCAATATTAATCATCGCAAGCCGATCAAATCTATTTAGCGCAAAGGCACTTACAGAAAAAATAGAAGAAGAAACGTTAATTATTAACCCCAAAAAAACAAAAGCAAATAAAAACTTAACATCCAGTTTTAAATCTATTGGAATATCCAATATAGTATCTGCAAAAAAAATAAATAATCCGCCTACAACTAAAAAAAATAGCGAAACCAAAAGATTTCCAAACAATACTGAATTGAAATATGTATTGACTTGTTTAATATCTCTTTTTTCTAAACTAATTGTAATAAAGCGAGAAGACATAGAATTTAATGCCGTCGTTAAAATGCCTGCGTACATCACAAAATTGCTCGAAAGGGGATAAAAGCCATATCCCTCCTTACCTAAAGTTTCAACAATATATGGTGTTAAAAAGAATGAGAGGCCAATTCCAGAAAGAGCGCTTAAACCATTTGAAATCAAATTGATGATAAATCTTCTTAAATCCATTCGTAGTGCTATTAGGACAATATATGCCTAAACAATTTTTTTCCCAATAATACACCTACACAAAGAAAAGCTGCTCCAATACCAACTAATAGAGCAATTTTTAGTCTACTCAATTTAATAAATGGAAGGGGATAAATCGGCTCATCTACAACTTCAATTAGGGGTGACTCTCTTAACAAACTCATTTTGGACATCTCCAAGTTCTGAACGAGTTGTGCTAAAATTGCCTTATTTGTTTCTGCAGAGAACTGAGATCGTTGAGTCGGAATAAGTCTCTGCGCAAGCCTAGTGGGATTTAAATTAGGAGTTGCATCACCTACAGAGGCAGCAATACTAATATCCCCATTCATTATTGCTCTAACAGAATCAGTTTTGTATTGAAGAATACGAATATTTTCAAGAGATTTTTTAGTTTTTGTATTTATATAAAAACGATTTACCTCAGAGACTAGTGATTCATTGAATTCTTTAGAAAATGTTTCATTGATAGAATGGACATCTATTTTTATAAGACCTGACTTCTTATCCAATTTGCCAACATTCAAGTTATTCAGATTAATATCTTTAATAACTGTTTGTAGAATACTATCTCTAGCACGTAAAAGATCACCTTTTCCACGCTGTCTAAAATCGATTTGCAATAATTTTGGATTCTGCTCTTTCCATCTCTTTTTATCGTTATGGAGCATAAAATAACGATCTAATAACAATAAAGAACTATCAGACGGTGAAGATAATAATAATGTCCTTTCAATCATTTTTCTAGATCTGTACAGTTCAAATAGATTTTCGCCCTGAAAAATACCTCCACCAGACTGGTTTAAATTTACGCCTGCAAGAGCTGCTAAACCCACCATTTGGCTCATACCCCCGGTGCTATTATCTCCTGATTCCAAAACAAATGTTGTTGTGGCTGTAAAAATTTGCTTCTGGCTTTGAGCATAAAAGAAGCCAAAAATTGCACCGAGAATCCCTGCTAATAGAATGTAATACCATTTTATCCACAAATATTTCAGTAAACCCCGAGCCTTTAATATAAACTCTTTCAAAGTTATATCTCTTTTCGCACTACTAGTGTCCATCATTTTTTATTTCCTAAATAAACTAACAATAATAGCTAAAGTTGAAGCAATCCCAGTACCAATTCCTACCCATGCTTGTGAACTCAATTTTTCTCTAGGAGCACGTTTAGGAACAATAATTTCAGCCCCGGGTTTAACCTCGGGATAGCCGCCATCTTTTCCTTTCACTGCACCATTGGCATACTGAACGAAAACACGTTTCTTTAAAGCGTTGTCCGTAAATCCCCCTGCTTGGTTCACATAGTATTTTAAATTCTTACCTTTCACATATACCACATTGTTTGGATTCAAAACCTCACCCATAACTTTAACGGTCTCCAGTTCTTTTGGAACATTGATAATATCGCCATCCAAAACCAGGAGGTCTCCCTTTTCATATGGTTTTTCTAATATTTTATTTAATTCAATACCCACCAGGTCACTCGGCTCAATATCAGATGCTGAAGTTCCTTGTTGTGATACTTTTGCCAAAGCTGCACTTTTTGCTTTCGTACCGTTATTGTTTGTTTCGTTATCCTGGTCGGAGCTTGTATCTTTTTGATTGCCATCTTCATCCAATCCATCCTTTTCCAGTTCTTTCTTCAATCGCTCCTGCTCCTTTTTCTCCGCTACTTTTAATTTAGACATACCGGTGCGTTTTAATGACGCTCCTTCTGTATAAGCATAAGTGGTCAAACCGCCTGCACGCTTGATAATATCTGAAATACGCTCATCCTCACGTGAAATCGTATAATAACCCGGATATAGCACTTCGCCTTCAATTTTGACCTGACGTTGTGTACGGAAACCGGCATCGCCCAAAACAGAGATAACATCGTAAGGTTCCAATGTCATGTTTGGATCGGTAATCACACCGTCTTTAATATCCACCAAAACAGTTTGCGAGGAGCGATGGTCTATCACATCTAAGTTTTTGATACGGCGAGCGATTTCTACGCGGGCATTCTTCGCGCCCTCAGTCAGCCCCCCGGCTTTCTGAATGATATCGCCCAACGTTGCATTGCTGGCAAATGGAAAATCACCCGGAAAACGGACCTCCCCTTGAACAGTGAATTTATATTCGTCCCTTAAATCAAAAATGGAAGAAATCTCAATCTTATCTTCTCTTTTTAGGGGGATATCCGCAGCTGTACCGGCTAGGATATCGCGTACATTAAAACTAATTAATTCCGAAGTATTATCTGCTTTAAGACGATTAATGATACCGCGCTCCAAGAAGGCATCTTCACGCACGCCATCGGCCATCTCCAGAACCTGTTTTAACGTCATGCCTGGCTCCAAACCGAAAATACCGGGACGGAATACCGCTCCTAATACACTAATACGATTGGCGAAACGTTCCAATATCGGTTCTACAATATACTGATCGCCACCTTTGGGTGTATAGTTTGCAAACTGATCAGCATAGATATCCTGAACACTACGTTCGCGACCTGTTGTTTGAAGAACTTTAATTTTGGCACTATAGGCGTTCTCCGTAAAGTCTCCGGCATAACGTAAGATATCCGATAGCGACTCTCCAGGCACCGTTTCAAAAATTGCGGGACGCTTAACTTCGCCTTCAAACTGCACTCTGGCTCCATAAACGGGTATATGAATAATATCCTGATCCTGCAGACGGATATTTCCTTGTTGTATGCCATTCGCCAAGAAGTCATATACATCAATCGTGCTCACCACACGATTACCACGAATCACCTGAATTTTACGATAAGTTCCGTTTTTATTCGGCCCTCCTGCGGCATACAATGCATTGAAGACAGTCGCCAAGGAAGGCAAGCTGTAAGTTCCAGGCTTAGTAACAGCACCTGTCAATGTCACCCGAATCGTACGGATATTGCCAATATTAACACTCACTTGGGTTTTTCCCGAGCGTAACGCTGGATAAGTACCACTCAAACGTTGCTCTATTTTACTTTTTGCTGCAGCAATGGACAAACCAGCCACATTGATCTGCCCCACATATTCCACTTTAATCGTTCCGTCGGGGCTTACGGGAAGTTGATAAGATGCTTCATTGTCTCCTGTAATATCTAACAAGATTTCATCGTCTGGACCAATAATGTAGGAGCTAGGTGTAGCCATACGCAGATTGGGTTCAAAAGTGATGGCATTATTCTTAAAAAGGTCTGAGCCAAAAATCTTGAGCTTGCCTTCTTCATTATCAATCGAATCCCTTATATTCTTCTGCTTATTTTGCAATGAATCTGCGTTGGAATAACCATCTACCTGACGACCATTTAAACGGCTGTTACGCGATTGGTTTGAAGAGCCTTGTAATTGATCGGGTTGTTGTTTTTTGCGTTTTATTTTCGCCAGACGTTCTTTTAATTTTTGGACTTCCACAGCTGAAACACCTTGAGCACGCCCAAAAGAATCTAACTGGTTTTCGTTATACCCCATTAAAGCGGCCTGCTTCACATACTGCTCGACTTGGGCGTCACTTAGATTGTCTACTTTTATATTAGCAGGGTTAGTTTGGGCATGTACTGTTCCCACAAATCCTGCTATACATAACCATAATATTATTCTTTTCATTCGATACTTCAGCATTTTGCCGCAAAATTAGTAAAACTATTTAATTAAATGGTTTGAAAATTTACTCAATGAAGGACCTATTTCCCATCTTTTATTTCATTTAACCTATTAGCTGGAGGATTCATCAAATTTTCATAACGTATTTATAACAACATTCGCTACTTACTAATTTAAATTAGATAGAGAGACTAGATATGGTCAATAAAATCTTACAGAATGGGATTACCTTCGTTCAAGTAGAATCCTGAAAGTTTTATTAACTTCGTAAAGTTAAGCATAAATTAAATGAAAAGTCTAATCTTTAGCTTTCGGCTACCCATATGTGTAGTAATCTTGTTTTGTTGTTCTTGTAAGGATAGTACAAAAAGTAAGCAACAAAAAGACATTGCACAACAAAATGAAAAACCGGTGAGTACTGCAGACAGTACCTTATTCCATTTTTGGGACAAATTTAACATGCAGGATGCTGCCCAAGTGAAAAACCCGGAGAAAGGTGAACAGCAGCTTGCCGACTTTATTCAGCTATTGGCACAGACGCCAGATTCCGCAACAAGAGATAAAGCTGTAGATCTCATGCTGAAGAAAGCAAAAGTCAACCGCACAAGCTTCGATTATTTTATTAAGCAATACGAGCATTACCTATACGATGGTAATTCGCCCATGCGGAATGACATCGTATACGAATCGGTATTACGTTATTTGATTAAAACAGATTTGCTTTCAGACCTTGAAAAAGAAGCCTACAGACCTACGTACAAATTGGTCCTTCGAAATAAAGAGGGAAAAACTGCCGAAGACTTTACATATGAATTGGCAAATGGCAAAAAACAAAAACTATCGAATACTAAAGCTAAATATACCTTCTTGATTTTCTACGATCCGGACTGCTCGCATTGCAAAGAAACCATCCAACAGCTTCGTGATACACCGCAATTGGTGCAGCTCTTTACGCAATTACAGGTACAGGTACTGGCTATCGATCCATGGGGTGACCGCACGAAATGGAAAAACTACCAGTCACAACTGTCCGAACAATGGATCAACGGTTTTGATGCTGAGAGCAAAATATTGTCTTTCAATTTATACGATCTCAAAGCTTCACCAACAATTTATCTCCTGGATGAAAATAAAAAGGTATTATTAAAAGACAGCTATTTGCAGCAAGTCATTGCCTATTTTGTTAAAACTAATCCCTAACCGATGCCTGAAAACACAAACGACAGCAAAGCAAGGGTTATTTCAAATGAAGACTATTTTGCCGAGGTACAACGTATCCTTCGTGAGGGCAAGGAAGTCCGCATCAGAATCAAAGGGAACAGTATGCTTCCATTTATCAAGGATGGAGACACCGTGCTTCTACGGGCTTATGAGGGTGAACGCTTAGCCTTAGGCTCCAATATATTGGCCAAAGACAAGAATAAATTTGTTTTCCATCGTTTTGTGGGCAAGAATAATGATCAATATATATTAGCGGGAGATGGGAATCTTGTACTTCGTGAATATGTGGGAGCAACAGACATCATCGCCATTGCCTATATGCATTATCCGCAAGCCGCGGGAAGGGCAATCAACATTGACCGCAACTGGGCAAGATTACGAGGACTAGGCTGGTATCACATCCGGTTAGTACGTCGTATACTTACCAAATTAAAATTGATTGATTCCTACACAAATACATTCATCAAATAACTTGCCTTCGATGAGAAGTATCTAAAATTTCACGGGAAATAAATAGCTATTTAAAAACAATCGGATAAAAATTTTCATTCCAAAGCCCTCGCTTTCGGATAAAGTCTTCTTTTGTGCTGGAGTAGTGAAAAAAAACGCTAGACTTTAAAAAAAATTAACATTGAACTGTAGCAATTTAGATAGAATTAACGTTGGGTAAATAAAAATAAGTAAATATATGTATATTTGCATTAATTATTTTAGCTCGAATTATGAAGAAAGTTTTTTACAATGTTAAATATCCTTCAAACTATCGCTTTTAATTATCCATTTTAAAACTATTTAATAATGGATTAAAAGATTCAGAATTCTAAAATAATTAAACATATTTATTTAGCTATATAAATATTGAAGAGAAAGCGTTAAGGGTAATAAGATGAAAGTATTAGTTTTAGGGGGAAGTAGCGGATTCTTAGGGAGTCATTTGAAGAAGAAGCTAAAGGAACCAATTCAATGTGAATTTGTTTCGATGAGAGATTTAAGCTGGTCGAAAGACAATTTTCCAACAGATTGCATGATCAATTTGGTAGGAAAAGCCCACGATTTTACGGGTAAGGCAACGGAAGAGGATTTCTTTTTTGCAAACTTTGAGTTAGCAAAAAAAGCGTTTAACCTTTTTATTTCCTCCCAAGCGAATTTATTTGTCCATATCAGCTCCCTCGCGGCCATTGAAGAAGTAGAGTCTGTAAAATCTCTTTCGGAAAATGCTTCTTATAACTCCGTTTCACCTTATGGTAAATCTAAACAAGCAGCAGAAGAGTGGCTGATGAGTCAACAACTGCCTACAGATAAGAAATTAATTATCTTACGTCCCCCCATGGTACATGGTTCCGGCGACAAAGGAAATCTAAAACAGTTGTTTTCTATCGTAAGCAAAGGAATTCCTTATCCATTGGTTCGTTTTAAGAATAAACGCTCTTTTCTGTCCGTTGATAACTTTTGCTTCTTCGTTGAACAGATTCTTTTACAAAATGAAAAGATAAATTCAGGAATTTATCACTTATCCGACGATGAAACTTTATCGTCCAATGAAATCGTAAATATCATGAAACAGGAAACAGGCTTAAAAATTCCTTGCTTTCCATTGCCGAAGCGTATAGTTTCCTTTCTGTCGAAAATCGGTGATCACAGTACGGTTTTCCCACTAAATACTTGGCGTTTAAAAAAGCTGACCAGCAACCTCGTTGTTTCAAATAAAAAAATAAAAGTTGCTCTGGCAATCGAGCGTTTGCCTAAAACAGCTAAGGAGGGTCTGCGTGACACCATTAGATCATTAAGGCAACAGTAAAACATATTTGAACCGCAAAGCAGAGCAATAGACAACCGCTGAAATAAAAATTAAAATTGTGCCTTAAATACGAGTCTTTTATATTGTATTTAAGGCACAATTTATTTATGTTTGATAACATAGCCTGTATCAAGCTATCACTTATTATTATATTTTAAACCTTATGAAGTTAAGATCGGATTTAATTTTGAGAACCATCGGTTCAGATCATTTGATTGTAGACCCCAGCCAAGATATGGTCGACCTGTCAACAGTATATACGCTCAACAGCTCGGCGGCCTGGCTTTGGGAAGAACTCAAGGGAAAAGAATTCACAAGTGACACGATTGTCGACTTACTCTGTGAAAACTATGACGTAGACATTGATCAGGCAAAATCTGATGCTGAAATCCTCCTTCAGGACTTCCAAAAACAGGGTTTGTTGGAAAAATGAAATGAACAACAATAGCTTGAAGCAACACCTGCGTTGGGCTTGGTCAATCACCCAGGGATACCGAAGCAAACTGTTCCTCTATTTCATACTGGAACTGATATGCATTGGCCTTTCCCTCGCTTTTGTGTTTTTATCCAAAAAAGCTGTTGACACCGCCACATCCCATGGAGATCTACCATTGAAATGGCTACTGATTGGTATCGTTGGAAGTATTGCTCTAAATGTAGGAATCAAGGGCTATTCGGGTCGTATGATGGAGCAGATCAAATTGAAACTTACGCTCCAGCTCCAACGGACGATGCTCGACGCACAGATGCTCTCCATATGGCAATTAGTCAAGAACTGGCATACGGGTGATATTCAGATCCGCATCCAGACGGACTGTGAGGAAGTCGCCAATACCATCGCCAATACATTCCTGTCTTTTATATTGACCACGATCCAGCTATTGGCATCGGTAGGCTTCCTATGGTACATGGATCCCATGCTGGCGCTGATGATACTGGCCATCTCGCCCCTTTTTGTATTTTCAAAATTGTATTTCCGCAAGATGCGTAAGCTCAGCAAGGAAGTCAAGGAGGAGGAAAGCAATTTTTCAAAGGTGCTACAGGAAAATCTACGTTTTCGTCTGCTCATTCGGGCAATGGGCATCTTCCCCAAGAGAAGAGAGAAACTATTAGCGAGCCAGCATCAACTGCTTTTGTTGAAAATACGCCAGCTCAACTTTTCCACCTATACGCAAGGCGCCATGAAAGTGGCCATGAACGCCGGATATTTAATTGCTTTTATCTGGGGCATTTACCGGTTGCAATCCGGTCAGATTTCATTTGGTACCATGACCGCTTTCTTACAATTGGTAGCAAGAATACAATCGCCCATCCTCGCATTGATTGCTTATATCCCCGGCTTTGTGCGTTTCCGGGTATCCGCAGACCGTCTACTTGAACTACAAGCTGGAGAAATCGAGCCACAAGTAACACAGCAACGTCTCCATGAGACACAGGAACTTCGTATCAATGATCTCTCCTTCCGCTATGAAGATAAATGGGTGTTACAAAATCTAAACCTTTCTTTAAAGGTGGGTGAGCCAACCGCAATCATCGGACCCAGCGGAAAAGGAAAGACAACTTTGATCCGTTTGCTGCTAGCACTGCTAAAAGCTGAAAAAGGAGAAATTTCACTCATAGACAGGGATGGTGAAAGGCCGCTAACCGCCAGCCATCGGATCAACCTCGCTTATATTCCGCAGGGAAATTCGCTGTTCAGCGGTACCATTCGTGAGAATTTACTGCTTCATGTCAAAGAAGAAGGAACAATGGATATGCAAAAAGCGCTTTGGCTTGCTTGTGCGGAATTTGTATTTGACCTACCCGACGGCATCGATACTGTCGTCGGTGAATCTGGCATCGGCCTATCGGAAGGGCAGGCACAGCGCGTTGCGATTGCCCGCGCACTCATGCACGACGGTGACATATGGCTCTTCGATGAGGTTACTTCCGCATTGGATAAGACGACATCGGATACGTTAATTCAACGACTATTGGAACATGGAAAGCACAAAATATGCTTGTTTGTAACCCATGACCTGCACCTGGCCGAAAAATGCCAGCAACGTATTTATCTCGACTAAACATTATTCGAGCAACGTAGCGGATCAATAAGACGCATATCGGCAAAATAGACAAATGAACAGAAGTAACTGACAACAGCTATGAGATAAAAAGAAATGATCGGCAAATACTTAAGCCTGATTTTCGAACATATTTTTAAGAGACAAAACGGGCATTGCGCACCCACGAAATAATATTTAACATGAATTTGACGACATCATCCGAACTATCCCAGACACGCTACCGCATCGCGGAATTAATACTGGAGTTTAATCATCCCGTAAATTATCCGCTAGCACAGCTCCTTCCTTCGTTTCGGGACTTTCAGTGGCTAGACTCCAGCGACAAAACAGATATCAGCATCACGGTCAGTTTAGCAACAGCACCAATACCTGAGGATATGGGCACACTTCGGACAGACGAATCTATTGCATGGGGAGATCGATTTCGCTTTTATGAAAAAGAAGATACGTTCATTACAACAATCAGCAACGAACAGGGCAACGGGCTTTGGTACCTCCAAAGCGACCGCAATTTTGAACATTCAACACTTTATGTCCCAACAAGCTCAGCGGATGAACAGGGCGGTGTTATTACCTGGATGGCCATGATGATCTTTGGGCAGGCGAGTCTTTTACACAATACAATCATGATCCATGCTTCTGTAGCGAACCATAACGGCAGAGGTGTCGCTTTCTTAGGCAAGAGCGGCACCGGTAAGAGCACACATAGTCGACTTTGGCTACAACATATTCCAAACACCGTTTTACTCAACGACGATAATCCAGCCATTCGAATAACCGATGAAGGCGTATTAATTTATGGAACACCATGGAGCGGAAAGACGCCTTGTTATAAAAATGAACAACTGCCCTTGCAGGGGTTTGTTCGCTTACAACAGGCACCAATGAATGAATTTGAATGGCAGAAAGGCTTAAAAGGCTTTATTGCGGTATTGCCCAGCTGTACTTCTATCCGGTGGAACAAGGAATTATTTTCCAACATGAATACCATTTTGGAAAAGATCATCGCTCAGGTTCCTGTCGGCTACTTAAAATGCCTACCGGATGCTGCCGCGGCAGAACTATGCCATTCTTATCTTTTTTCGAACGAATAAAAGGGACCTGATTCGTACCTGCTTCGGAATTGCTTCGACCGCGGACAGATGTTGACCCAATATGCAACAGGCCTTGACCAGATCCCTAACAGATATTATCTGGTCAGGATCTGTACAAAGACTGTACAGCCTTTGTTCGCGCCCGAACGCTGTGCGAATAAGGTACGAACACAAGGCGAAACTAACGTTTCTTGATCATACCCCGATCAGGCCGTATATTGACCTCGCCTTGATTAAGCGTACGATACCCCTTCCGGCTTATGGCATTGATAGAAGCTTTGGTGGTAATACCCGGTGCAGCATCGTTCAAGGCTGTCGCCAACATCGTTTCTTTCTTGTCACCCACATCAACAAATACATAATCTGTTATATTGCTTTTATCGGGAACCAAGCCATCCCAATAGTCTGAAAAATTCGCAGAATTCTTCAAAAGAAAGGAAACTGGCCAGAAAGATACCTTCTTTTGGACAACCTGCTCAAAGAAACCTACAGGTTTACCGTATGTACGTGTACCAGAGGCGATGATCTGCACCTGCAGATAGGGCTTGAGTACATTAATTATCATTTCTGCTGCCGATGCTGTACGGTCACTCACCAGAAAATAGACTTTACTCAAGTTCAAATTGCTCTTGCCTTCAAATTTTGTATCCTGAAACATCTTATTGATGCTCGGCGTCGCTTTGATATAATCGTTCACCTCATAGGTGAGCATCAGCTTTCCTTTGGTAATGGCTCCACCAATTTTATCGGCGACATAAGCAGACGCATCTACATATCCCCCTCCATTGTAGCGTAAATCAACAATTAAACTTTTAATCTGCTGAGTCTGGAATTTTTCAAAAGCGGCATCGATCTTTTGTTGATTGACATTATTATTTTCGATTTCTTCAAAAGATGATAAGGCAAGATAACCTACGTTGTTTCCATTATAGGTATAGACGGAATCTTTATAAATGGGATCAATGGTATAACCATTCGCATAAGTAAGATCTTTAGTCGTTGTTGTCCCGTCCTGATGTTTCACCTGCAACTTAAGTGTACCAGCGTCCAGGGCAGCATTCAGTTTATTCATCATTTTATCCCGCGCACTTGCATCATTAATCGTACAACCTGTCGTCGTACAGGTGACGGCGATCGAATAATCGGAATCACCGTTGACTGCCGTAATAAAATCGGAACGCTTAAAACCCGCCTTTTGCGCCGGTGATCCACCTTCTACAAAATAGATAATGGGCTGTGCCGTTTTTTCGTCTTCTGTCCCCAATTGAACATAGATGCCGTACCCATCGTTCGTATCCATTTTAAGCCTGCCTGAAGCCGTTGTTCCGGTATTATAACCATCTAGTCCCAGCATATAGGAAAATCGGTCAAAGACCCCGTTTGGATAAGCCGCATGTACCGGTGTCAGCTTCTTCAGCGCATCGAGCACCATATCTGCTGAACCATATTTATCCGTGAATTGAGAAGGATCACTGGTATAATCAGGGATGGATTTGTCCCAAAGTGAATATAGCTTATAATACTTATAGATGTCATCCTTAATCAACTGCGCTTCGGTGCGCTCGACTGGTTCGGGCTCGGGTTCAGGTTTAGGGGTATCCTTTTTGCAAGAAAAGACAAAAAGTCCAGTCAGTGCTATGGTGGCCAAACGTCCTGTTTGTTTTAAAGGCTCTAAGTTCATAGTTGAAACATTTGTAAAACAAACATAAATAATTTAAGTTGATCCGCAATAAAAAAAACACGCTGACCATGGGGAGTGCCAGCGTGTTTACTACCTATTGAAAAACGTTAGGAGAACAAGCAAAGGCATAAGATAGTTTTAACAAAATCAAAAAATACCCGCCAAGCCTATTTTTTATGACATATTGATTTAATACTTATATTTTTCCTTCCATTTGTCCCGTAAACTTTGTCTTAGTTTTTCCTCCTGCGAATTTTGTCCGGGCTCATACAATTTGACGCCACTGATTTCTTTGGGAAGAAATTCCTGAACAACAAAATTCCCAGGATAGGCGTGTGCATATTTGTATTCGGCGCCATAATTTAAGTCCTTCATCAATTTGGTCGGCGCATTACGGATATGCAACGGTACAGACAGATCTCCGGTTTGTTTCACCAAGGCCTGCGCCTTATTGATCGCTTCATAGGAAGCATTGCTTTTAACCGAAGTCGCCAGATAGATCACCGTTTGCGACAGAATGATACGTGATTCGGGCCATCCAATAACATTGACTGCCTGAAAACAATTGTTCGCCAATAACAGGGCATTGGGGTTGGCATTGCCAATATCCTCAGAAGCCAAAATCAACAACCTTCGGGCAATAAAGGACGGATCCTCCCCCCCTTCGATCATCCGTGCAAGCCAATAGACTGCGGCATTCGGATCAGACCCACGGATGGATTTAATAAAAGCCGAAATAATATCGTAATGCTGTTCACCCGCTTTGTCATAAATGGCCATATTTTGCTGTACCTGTTTCAGGACAAAGGCATTTGTAATTGGCTCTTTATGCAATACTGCAGCATTGACAACCAGCTCGAGTACATTTAACAATTTACGTGCGTCGCCACCAGACAGCCGCAACAAGGCCTCATATTCTTCGACAACAATTGCCTGTTTCTGTAAATATTCATCTTCATGTAATGCTTTTTGGATCAATCCAATAAGATCTTCTTCCGAAAGATGTTCCAATACATACACCTGGCAACGCGAGAGCAATGCAGAGATAACTTCAAACGAGGGGTTTTCTGTTGTTGCTCCAATAAGTGTCACCAGCCCACGTTCAACAGCCCCTAAAAGTGAATCTTGCTGCGACTTGGAAAAACGGTGAATCTCATCAATAAACAAAATGGGTTGATCTTGATTGAAATTCATCAGCCGTTCAGCTTTTTCAATCACTTCACGAATATCTTTCACCCCGGCCTGAATTGCACTTAATGAAAAGAACGGCCTGTCGAGTTCTCTTGCGATCAGCAAGGCCAAACTTGTTTTTCCGACCCCCGGAGGGCCCCACAGAATCATGGATGGTATATTTTTTTGCTGGATCGCATGGTAGAGTACTGCATCTGGGCCCACAATATGTTGTTGTCCCACATAATCGCTCAATTGCCGCGGTCTAAGTCGTTCTGCTAATGGAATTCGTGTCGCCATAACACAAAGTTAAAAATTAAACGGCACAGCGACTAAATATTTTAGCTTTAATCATCCAGGCTCTTTCGACGAAGAGTACAGTAAAGCGATAAGCTTCAAGCTTTCATCAGCATAATTCTAATGGTCAGCATTCACCGCCCGATAGTACTTTAACATTTTTTCACACAATTTTTCGTCATATTTGCTCTATTATATATGTAAATTGCTTTTGGCAGAGCATAACCGAACGTACAGGTTTATCGAATCAAGGAGTAGATTGCTCAAATATGCCCTTTAGCTAAATTTATGTAGACGTTAATGATAACGTAATATTTTATGAGAATGACAAAATACTGGATTTCTATATTTACCGCTTTGACTGCATTCATGAATATACCATGTCAGGTAATCGCACAGGATGCCGCCAAAGATTATACGGGCGCGATCAAACAATACGATGCTTCCTTTAAGGGTATCGGTCCTGAGGTCTATTTTTTACCACCTCCAAAAACGGCCAATGAAATACTAGCAGAGAACTATGCGGACAAGAAGCCTTTCAGCAAAGAAATTGCAAGACAGCTCCTGCTACAGCGACTGTTATTGCAACTGCGGAGCACCAATAACCTGGGGCATTTTCAATATTTAATGAATCCGATGCCAGCTACAGCGAATGTCTGGAATGACGCGATTGAGGCACAAAAGAACGCTCAAAATTGGATCTCAAGCTATGCCTTATCGAATGAAGCCGCCTTATTTTCAATTAAAAATAACGATAGCAGCAATGCGTCAAAGTTTTTATATCAAGCACTTTCTTTGGCAAATCGTACCGATAACAAGGATGACATAGCCACCATCAATATGAACATCAGTAATTTCCAGTTGTATCGTGGCGACTTTGTCCGTGCAGAAGAAAGTGCACAAAATTATCATACCTATGCCATGACGAGCAAAAGCTATGCGGAACAAGCCAATGCCTGGCTGTTAATTGCCATGGCTCGAGCCGGTCAGGGAAATTATAAAGCGGCCGAAAATAATATTATCCGCAGTGCAATCCCCCTATTCAATAAGGCCAAAGCCTATGAAGGGAAAATTTTTGCCTGGGAAATGCTTGCCGAGATTTATTTTAAGCAAAATAAATTTACCGAGGCACAGTGGTTTCTGCTACAGGCCCGCGATTTGGCCAATGCCAAAAAACTAAGTAGCGAGCTCGCTGAGATTGAATACCTGTTGGCCTCATCCAAGCAAAAAGATGGTAATTATAAGGTAGCGATCAAAGAATTTGTGCAGGCTGCTGAACTGGCTTCTGATGAAAATAACAAACAGCTCTCACTCGCGATATTGGACAAACTCGGTGAGGTGTATCTTGTGCTAAAAGATTATCCATCTGCTGATCAGACCTACAAGGCCTATACGCAGTTAAAAAATGAGCTGTACAATTGATATTTAAAACAATCTACCTCTTCGCGTGGTCTGTTGTAAGGACAGTCTACAAAGAGATTTTAAGCTTTTTGTAAATATTAAAGGATAAATCAAATAAATTTTTAGATTCTGCGGTAATGTGCTATGAATTTCACTAAATTTAGCACGCTCATCAATAGGAGCTGAATATTTTTTAAAAAGAATGATTATTAAAACCGTCGAAAATATGTTTAGGAAACTCATATTTGCACTTTTTGTTGTATCCATTGTTTCTTGTGGTTCAAAACCACGGGTAGCGCTTCCTGATGATGGAGGGCTTAAACCAAGCACACAACATCAAATTATCGCTAAAGAAGTCTCTGGATTATTGGAAAATGCGAGCTACAAAAAGGTCAAAATGAATGATTCGATATCGGGTATCATATACGATAATCTGATCAAAACTTTGGATCAAGGAAAAAATTACTTACTTCAATCGGATATCGATGAATTTCAAGCGTACAGAAACAATCTTGCGCAGGATATCAAAAATGGAGATCTTTCTGCCGCATTCCATATTTTTAATGTCTATTCCAAGAGATACCTGGACAGAATGCAATATGCGCTTTCAGAAATAGACAAGAAACAGGATTATACAAAGGATGAGTATTACCAACCTAACCGCGAAAAATTAGGCTGGTTCAAAACAGCAGATGAAGCCAACGACCAATGGCGTAAGCGTGTAAAATACGATCTGCTTAACTTGGAAACCGCGAGTGGTAAATCTACTGATAGCGCGAGGACCAAACAGGTGGAAACGCTAAAAAAACGCTATGTTAATTTGATCTCGCAGGCAAAGAAAACCAATGCCAATGATGCTTTTCAGGTGGTCATGCAAGCATTGACAGATGCTGTTGATCCACATACATCTTATTTTAACCCATCCTTTGCACAGGCCTTCAATGAAGGAATGGCTAATACGTTTGAAGGTATCGGAGCAAGACTTGTCGTCGACAATGAGGCTGTAAGCATCTTCGAAATTATCCCGGGTGGACCGATATTCAAAGACAAGAGCATTCACGTCAATGATAAGATTATTGCTGTAGCCCAAGGTAAAGATGGTGAATTTGAAGACATTATTGGTTGGAGACTTGATGCTGCTGTAGCAAAAATCAAAGGTCCAAAAGGAACGATTGTCCGCCTGAAAATTATACCTGCTGGTCAGCCCATGAACTCTCATCCGCGCATTGTATCTCTAGTACGTGAGAAAATCGTCGTTGAAGAAGAATCTGCGAAGAAAGAGATCATGAACGTCAAAGGTGCCGATGGAAAAATGTACAAAGTGGGTATCATCAATATTCCGAAGTTCTACATGGATTTTGAAGCTTACAGAAGACGCGATCCAAACTATAAGAGCACAACCAGAGACGTTAGGTTAATCTTAGACACGTTGAAACAAGAAAAAGTAGATGCTGTGGTTATCGACTTGCGATTCAATGGTGGTGGATCCTTACCGGAAGCCATTGATTTAACCGGTTTATTTATCGATAAAGGTCCTGTTGTACAAGTAAGAGACACAAAGAATAACATCGACGTCGAAGAAGATAAAAACGCAGGCGTATCCTGGGATGGTCCATTGGGCATCATGATCAACCGTTTCTCGGCTTCGGCTTCTGAAATCTTTGCCGGAGCTATCCAGGATTATGGAAGAGGTATTATCTTAGGATCTCAAAGTTATGGTAAAGGAACGGTACAATCGGCAATCGATATGTCACGTGTCATCAGCCCGACTAGCCGCTTACTCCTAAAGGCCTCCGGTGAAAAAGATCCGGATACCCCAGAAGGTGCTCCTCAATATGGACAAATCAATATCACATTGGGTAAATTCTATCGTGTAAACGGTAGCAGTACGCAACATAAAGGGGTTACACCGGATATCGTATTCCCTTCTCAATTTTCTGCAGAGAAATTTGGCGAGAGCTCCGAAAAATCAGCACTTCCTTGGGATCAAATCCAATCGAGCAACTTCAAAAAAGTAGCTGACCTAAGTGGCGTTGACAAGAAATTAGAAACAATGCACGAGGCACGCATTAAAAACTCACTGGAATATAAGTATCTGAAAGAGGATATTGAAGAGGCTCAAAAAGATGAGGATGTGAAAATTCCATTGGAGCTGAACAAATTCAAGAAAGAGAAAGATGACAACCTCAAGAAAAATAGAGACCGCATCAACGCTTTATTGAAATTGCAGGGCAAACCGGCGTGGGAAGAAGGAAAATCCCAACCGAAAATTGATCTTGACTTTGTGAAAGATGAAAGTGCCAAAGTGATGACCGATTATATCATCAACTTTGGAACAAAAAAACCGTTGTAATTTCAACGTTTCAAAAGCTAGAAAATGAAAGGCAACCGTAACTGCGGTTGCCTTTTTTTATGACCCTCATCACAATAGGGAGAGTTTAACATTAAATTCACGTTTTCTTTGTAACTTATCGCTACATTCATTGTTTTAGTAATATACCGGTACTGCTTGAAGTCCGAATGATTCGCTTAGCTCATACGCTAAAGATTTGGCAGGACAGAATGCACCAACCAGGTTATAGAAGTTAAACGTATAAAAAAGAACATCATGAAACGTATCCTCCTGTTAACTGACTTTTCAGAAAATGCTCTTCTGGCAGCACAACAAGTTGCGCTGTGTACAGAAGCCTGGAAAACGCAAAAGGTTATTGTCTACCATACTTACAATAGTGTTACCATTGTCAATAACGAACCTATTGTCATTGTCAATGATGAGGTTAAAGAAACCAAAGAGAAAGAACTGACAGCATGGTTTGACCAAATCAGACTGTTGTTCCCCCCACAAGTGGAATTATCCCATCAGATGGAAGATGTTGATTTGCCGATGGGAGTCAACGACATGTGCAAATCGCACGACATTGACCTTGTAGCATTGGGTATCACCGGACAAACGGGTTTTGCTAAGATCCTGGTCGGAAGTAATGCCATTACGCTGATGGACATCTGCAATAAGCCCATGCTTATTGTTTCCCATAAAGTAAATCCGGCCGTCCCAAAAAATGTGTTGGCGACCACCGACCTGAAAGAGGTAGACCGAAAATTGGATTTATTCAACTTAGATCAGGTTTTAGATACCTTCAATGCACAATTGTATGTGTTGAATGTTGCTAAAAAAGAAGGTTCGGCCGCCGACTTGGCACAGGAGTTAAAGCATCTCCATGAGCGCTTAGACAAATATCATCCGATTTACGACTATATCAGCCATGATGATATTACACTAGGTATTGAAGAATATGCCAAAGAGAAACACATAGACCTCATACTGTCATTTCATAAAAAGCAAGGCCTATTAGCGAGCCTATTCAAAACAAGCATATCTAAAAAGATTGCCTGGAATGGCGCCGCCAACTTGCTGGTTATCCCCATGGATAGGTCGTAGGAGAAAAAATAACAAAGCCGCAATCTAAATAAATTGCGGCTTTTTTTGTATAGTTCTTCCTCCGGGAAGTCTTTCCTCCGGGATTCTCTTATTTCTTATCAACCGAATGTTTACCCGGTCCAATAAGGATAAGTCCTAAAAACACAAAGCAAAGCTCAATCGCATGTGAAGCACCAGAGATACCATCTCCTTTAGAAAGATGCATTAATCCAGCAATGACCATCGTAAATGCGAGCAATAATGCCGCTGGTCTGAAAAAGAGTCCCAGCAGTAAAAATAGGCCACCAACAGTTTCGGTCGCAGCAGCCATAAAGCCCCAAAAAGTAGGCATAAAATGAATACCGATATTACCCATTGATTTACCAACCCCTGCCCAGAGCTCAGGGCCGCCCTGTAACTTAGGAAGACCGTGCATGATCATCATCACTCCCAGTCCGACTCGTAATATCAACAGTCCTGTATCGCGATATTTACCCAATGAATTCCAAATTGCCATAAAAAACGGTTAAATTATTAAAACTTAAATTACCAATCACTCTAAATTAGTGAAATTATTTAGATTGAACGCCTCCCAGCACCCATCCTATAAATAAAGCTATTGCATTTATAATACTTAATGCGTAATTTAATAGCTATAGACCCGATTATGATGCTTTGGAATGTCTAAGACAGCGTAAAAATCCTTAGCCACGGATTACGGATAAACAAATAACTAATAAGGATGAAAAACCTACTCTTGTTAACAGACTTTTCGGACAATGCCTATGCTGCTGCCCGCTATGCCGCACAATTAGCTCCACTCTGGGGTATTGAAAAGGTTGTCCTATACCATACATACGAAGTAATCCCCACCGTAGGTACAGAACCTGTTGTCATAAGCAATTCAGAAATTCTGGAAGAAAAACAAAAGGACCTCAATACCTGGCAGCAGGAACTGATGTTGCTTTTCCCTGAGGGGATTGCCTGGAAATCAGTTCTTGAAGAATATGAACTTAGCTATGGTGTAAACCGGACCTGTGCTGAGGAGGACATTGACCTTGTCATCGTCGGAACTGCAGGTAAAAGTGGCTTAAAGAAACTGCTTCTTGGAAGTAATACCCTCAAGCTGATCGAAAATTGTCACACGCCATTACTGGTTGTCCCCGCACGGGCAGAGTTTAGGGTACCCAAAAAGATGTTGATCGCCACCAATCTCAAAGAAGTCAAACTAAAATTAAACCGTCTCCTGGTGAATGCGTCGGAAGTATTACGTAAAAGTGAGGTCTATGTCGTCCATGTGACCAAAGAAGATCCTGCAAATAAAGCGGTAAATGCCGAAATAACGACCATGCAGGACTTATTGGCTCCTTATCATCCCATCTATAGCTATATCCTCCATGCGGACATTGCTTCAGGGATCAACCAATACATCAACGAAAACCATATCGACATGATGGTCACTTTCCATCGGGACAAGGGTCTATTAAGCCGAATTTTCAATACGAGTATTGCGCAAAAAATGGCCTGGAAGAGTCAGGCTGCCATGATGGTCATCCCTGTACATTCGGGATAATCTGCAGATAAATGATGCAGCCAGATTCTGTTCGGTTATCCCTACAAATAGGTTAACTGAACAGAATTTTCTGTCGTCTCCAATGTTACTTTTCGCCCAAACATGAGGGCGTGATTGTCATCAATATGCCCTGCAGGGTAGCCGAATGCTACCGGAAAATCATATTCTTTCACTTTATCCCAGACAATTTCCTCTACACTTTGCCCAAAAGCAGGATCGTTGTCTTTCATGGCAGAAAAGCCACCTATTAGGAGACCATTCAATTTTTTGAGTTTCCCAGCACGCTTCAATGCCCATAGCATTCTGTCGATGGAGTAATAGGCTTCCCCTACGTCCTCTATAAATAAAATTTTATTCTTGTAATTGACGTCCGAATCGGAAGCAAGTACCGAAAGTAAGATGGCTAAATTTCCACCGATCAATTTGCCTTCGCCTGTACCCGCACGATTGGGGAAAAACGTCTGTTCGTAGGCAAAGTCCATATTATGACCAAACAATGCATTTCTCAAGGTTTCCAAAGAAGCTGTTGTCCCCGTTTCAAAAGACTTGGGCATCTGTCCATGTATTGTAGCAATTTTATAATTGCGTTGGATATGGCTATGCAATACGGTTATATCGCTAAAACCCACCAACCACTTGGGATTTTTTTCAAAGTTTGAAAAATCGATTTCGTCGACAATACGAACACAGCCGTAACCGCCGCGCGCCGCAAAAACAGCTTTAATCGACGGGTCATCCAGCGCCCACTGCAGATCAGCGGTGCGTAAATTGTCATCTCCGGCAAACTGATGAAACGATGCCCCAACAGTCTTCCCAATGACAACCTCCAGCCCCCAACTCTCTAATGTTTTTATGCCAACATCAATAGATCCACGTATAAAACTCGCAGGACAAACAATAGCAACTTTATCGCCTTCTTTCAGAAAATCAGGAATTTTGGACATATTTTTTTATCGCTAATGATCAAACAAAACCTTCATGGCTTCGAAGACACCAACAGCTATGCAAGCGAACTGAAGAATCTTTCTGGCCAATAACATCAAACACTTTCGAAAAAAAGGACCTCTACATTGCAAAGTCCGATTAGAAATATACTTGATATATGGTGCTTATATGTACAAATAAACGTAAATTTATCTAAGTTTTCTACCGCTATGTTGAATAATATTTCTACGATAACAAGAGGTTAAATAGCAGCGTATTTTAATCAAGTTGCCGTAATCGTAGAAATCAGCCAAAACAAGAATTCAAGAATAAATTGTTCGATATGACATGCATTTATATTGCATATAAACAGCAATTTATCTAAGTTTGCCAAAGGAAACAAGTACACACTTAAATATACTTTCAAGCATTGAGTATTCTAGATAAAAAACGTTATACCATCACATCGGCATTACCTTATGCCAATGGTCCTTTACATATTGGACACCTTGCCGGAGCTTATATCCCAGGGGATATCTTTGTCCGTTATCTGCGTCTAAATCAAAAAGATGTAGTCTATGTATGTGGTTCAGATGAGCATGGTGCGGCGATTACCATCCGTGCAAAAAAAGAGGGCATCACCCCACAGCAGATCATTGACAAATACAATAAACAAATCAAAGAAAGCTTTGAAGAGTTTGGTATCTCTTTCGATATCTATCACCGTACATCGGAGCCTATACATCACCAGTTATCGCAGGATTTCTTCTTGAACCTTTACAATAAAGGTGAATTTGTCGAGAAATTTTCGGAGCAGTATTACGATGAGGAATACCATCAGTTTTTGGCTGACCGCTACATTACGGGAACTTGTCCAAATTGTAAATCTGAAGGCGCCTATGGTGATCAATGTGAGAAATGTGGGACATCACTTAGCCCTACAGATCTGATCAACCCGATTTCAACATTGAGCGGAAAGACACCGGTTTTGAAAGAAACAAAACATTGGTACCTTCCATTGGACAAATACCAGCCTTGGCTTGAAAAGTGGCTGATCGAAGGAAAGAAAAATATCCTGAAGTCCAACGTTTTTGGCCAATGTCAATCGTGGCTTAAATCCGGTTTACAGCCGCGTTCAATGACAAGAGATCTGGATTGGGGCGTTGATGTGCCTTTGGCTGAAGCAGAGGGTAAAAAACTCTATGTTTGGTTAGATGCGCCTATCGGTTATATCTCAGCAACAAAACAATGGGCTTTGGATCATGGTAAAAACTGGGAAGACTATTGGAAAACCCATGAAAACCCAGCAGACGATTCTACGCTGATCCATTTTATTGGAAAAGATAATATTGTTTTCCACTGCATTATTTTCCCGGCGATTCTTCATGCACACGGCGACTATATTTTACCAGAAAATATTCCAGCCAACGAATTCCTGAACCTGGAGGGCGATAAGCTGTCCACTTCTCGAAACCATGCGGTTTGGTTACATGAATACCTACAGGAATTCCCGGATAAACAGGATGAATTGCGTTATGTATTGACATCCATCTTACCGGAAACTTCAGATGCGGAGTTTACCTGGAAAGATTTCCAAGCTCGGATCAACAATGAGCTGGTTGCCATTTTTGGAAACTTTGTCAACCGCGTCTTGGTACTTTCCCACAAATATTTCGATGGCAAAGTATTGAACGGCTCGCCACTAACAGCTGTAGATCAAGCGGTACTGGATGAACTAAAAGCATACCCTACTTCTATCAAATCGTCTTTGGAGCAATTCCGCTTCCGTGAGGCATTGGCAGAATTTATGAATGTAGCGCGTCTGGGCAACAAATATCTTGCCGATGAGGAACCATGGAAAATCATTAAAACAGATGAGGAGCGTGTCAAAACAATCCTAAATGTTGCGGCTCAAATCGTTGCCAATCTTGCCGTTCTTGCACAACCGTTTTTACCGAAAACAGCTATCAAATTATTTGAAATGCTTAATTTCCCTCAAGGAAACTGGAACGACGCAGGTTCGGATGCTTTGATCAAAACTGGACACCAACTGGGTGAAGTGCAATTGTTATTTGACAAAATAACCGATGAACAAGTCGACTTCCAACTAAACAAACTTGCTGAAGCAAAAGCAAAAAATCTAGCTGATAATGCAAAAGTTGCTCCTGCGAAAGAAAACATCAGCTTCGATGATTTTGTTAAAATGGATATCCGCGTTGGAACTATTGCAGCCGCTGAAAAAGTTGCCAAAACCAAGAAATTGTTAAAACTGACGATAGACACCGGCTTAGATACACGCACAGTCGTTTCGGGTATCGCAGAGTTCTTCAGTCCTGAGGAAATCGTAGGCCGTCAGGTATCTATTTTGGTTAACCTTGAACCTCGTGAAATCAAAGGAATTATGTCACAAGGAATGATCCTGATGGCAGAAGATGCTGACGGTCGATTGGATTTTGTCAAACCGGATACAACAATTAAAGTAGGAAGTACGGTACGTTAATATAAAACCGGTATTTCTTTTATACAAAAAGCCTGTTCGTATGAACAGGCTTTTTTTTCATCTCGACGGGACAAGAACGGTATAAGATTATCCCCTAAAAGAGTATACTCTGCAGTCGTTTTTTAAAGGCCTTCTCATCCATATAGTCATAGACGGTATCTTTCAGCTTCTTTATGATCTCCGTTCTGGATTCCGCAACCACCTTTTTCTTTTTGGTCAGCACATTGGAAAATGCTGTATTGGTAATCTCCACCTTTGTGGCAAACATATTGACATTCATGCTCGGTATAGATATGCCCATTACCAGACCTGGGAGCCCATGGATAAGCTCAGGCCCACCAGAGATTGGTATTTGTCCAGCAAAAAAGGCTACTACATAGACCGAATCTTGAATAACACCATTCGCTCTCCGACAATCATATCCCGCAATATTTCGGTATTCATCCGTATACTTCCATTTAACTGCAGGCAAAGAATCTTTGAGCAACAACTGCTCATCTCCAAAAGGGAGCAACTTTAAAAACTCCTGATTCTGGAAATTAATATAGGTTTTTGAATCGGGAAGAATAGAATTATAGTAAGTCACATTACGATAATTCGCAGGATAATCCTCCTGCACGGTTTCAAACAGGGTTTCATTATCGTAAAATTTCAAAATATGGTGGGTCACTACCTCGGCAGGCCCATTTTTCACGGCATTGTCGACCATCAGCTTATCCCAGGTATCTAAATCGGGCTTGCTGAGATAATTACGCTTTAAGAAATTCTGCACATGGAACTTCCGTTCATAGGTGACCGTTCCGCTGCTCGGAAAATAAGCATGTTGTGCATGGGCTGTACCCGCGCACAGCAATAATACCCAAACCATCAACTTGATATACTTACTCATTTGGCATCTCCTTTCATTGTTGTAAAATTGTAGATTACTTTTAGCATTCCATACCGACGTAATACGTCGTTGCTGGTCTGAATAAATGAAGTTCCATTCTGATAACGATACACTCCATTATTTTTGTTCAAAATATCATTGACAAATACCTGTACCTCCAAGGACTTATCTTTCAATAATTTCTTGGAAACATAACCATTCATATTAATGATATTAATGGATTCAAGCGTTTTTGTAGCGGCCTGATAATTCTGGTTTGTCGACAGGGAAATTTTAAAGTCTTTTGGTAAATAATAGGTAATCTCCGAGAACGTCCTGAATTTAAAAGTCGTCCGGTTCAACTCAGGCTGCAAATAGGAATTCATCTGCTCCGCACCAGGGCTCATGGAAATGTAAAAATCCATTTTGTTTGCTTTATATCGGCTAAAACCAATACTTGGTGCTACACTCCATGTTTGATTTCTATTGAGCTTTGGCTCTTCATTGAAGGAGGATAAATAGCTAAACTGGCTGTTATACTGCGCATTCATGCCAAGATTCATTTTTAATCCCCATTTTTTCTTCAATACAAAACTGTATCCTCCACCACCATACATACGCCAATTGTCTTTATCAATATTGACGTAGGAAATTTGCTGCGTACCTTTATCTAGATCATAGCGCACGCTATTGTTGATACTTTTCTTTCCTTGATCTGCACTCACATAAAAATAGATACTCTGATCCTTTAACTGCTTGTAGTTATTGAAATTAACTGAATAGGAGTTATCAAAGCCCGCTTTCAGGTCTGGATTATCCAAATACTCGACGAGTGGCTGGGAATTTTGTTTCAACGGCTCTATTTGCGTCAAGGAAGGCTGGCTCGTGCGGCCGCTGTAGCGGAAGCTTACATTTTTGCTTTTCGAGATTTTGTAGTTGATGGAAAGATTTGGAGCAACAGATGTCTGGTTCCGCTGCAGTATTGTATTCAGGTTGTTATAGGTTCTCTTGACCTGTTCAAAATCAACTCTATTGCTCAAATTTACTGTTAATGTATTCGACTTGTAATTCAAGGAGGCGTTGACACCATTTTTTAAACTGTTAAAATCAAAATCGTTGAGCAGGTTTTGGTCCAATACCGTATATTTTCCTGTAGCCGGATCTTTATCAAATGACTGATTGAGTGTTTCCGATTTATTTTGATTGAATGCATAACCTATTGCAGCGGTCAGCCTTTTAGAAAGCGGCTCCGAATAGGTTACTGAAGCACCGTAGTTATTATTCGCCAGTTTATCATTTTTATATTGATCGATCAAGGTTGTATCTCCGGAACTTTGGAAGAAGTTTTCCGAAAAATACTGTGTTTTGTTGCGATTTTGGTCTGCATTCGCATTGACATTGAAAGTAATGGAACGGCGGTCCTTTTTGAAACGACGTGTAAGCATCGCATTTATATTAAATCGATCCTGATCGTTATTTAAATCTGTCCTGGATGAAGTCCGTGTAATCAATGTGCCATCCAATTTACGTTGATCTGCTTCGGAATTGGATAAATTGTCACGGCTAGATTTGGTAAAGCCCATGGTGACAGTAAGGTCAGCAAGCGAATCAAGCTTATAGTCATACCGTAGATTTGCAATATTTGCCTGTGTTTCTGTTTCAGATGTGGTCACATTATTATCTACCTGTGCGCGTTCAGGAAGGTTATTCTGTGCGTTGTATGTACTTGTATTGTTGACATTGATCTGATTCCGCTTGAAGTTGACATTGATCTTATGCTTATCATCTTTGGACTTATCCGAATAGCTTGCTCCCATGTTGACAGCCTTAGGTACGCCACCACCATAGTATTTACCGTCCCATCCCCCATCAGAACCATCACCACCAGAGGAAATCATAATGCCTCCGCCCTCCATCATCTGTACATTGCTGCTTCCACCCACGCCATATTTTTGGCTATCTTCAAATCCTAACCCGACCATTCCATCATTGGCGAGAATTCCATAAGCAGCAATTTTCTGCGAGCCCTTAAACTTATTGAGCATGACTTTTCCGCCATAATAGTTGTCTGTACCAGCTCCCGCAACAGCCTGACCGAACATTCCCTTTTTCTTATCTTCTTTGAGCTTGATATCAATTGTCTGTGTACGTTCTCCGTCATCCACGCCGGTACGTACGGCGAGATCTGATTTCTTTTCATAGACCTGTACTTTGCTGACCATATCTGACCGGATATTTTTGGTAATCAGCGTTGGGTCATCGCCAAAAAACTCTTCACCGTCAAGCAATACCTTTTTTACTTCCTTTCCCTGCGCGATGATCTTGCCTGATCCATCCATTGTAATACCCGGTAATACCTTCAGCAGGTCTTCCACTTTAGCATCCTTCTCTACTTTAAAACTACCTGCATCATATTCAATTGTATCGCCTTTGATTACCACCGGAATTTTACCATTTACCTGAACCTCTTCCAGCAGTAGAGCTGCTTTGGATAGCTTTACAATACCGATATCTAAGTCTTCCGCAGCCACATGGATATCCTTTACCAAGTCAGCATACTGTGGATAGGAAACCACCATTTTATAAGTACCTGTGTCGAGATTAGCAATTTGGAATGTTCCATTTTCCTTCGTCCGGCCAAATTTAACCAAAATTGAATCTTTGGGACTGAGCAGCGCGATTGAAGCTTGATGTAGTTTTGCGAGATCTTTGATATCTGCCACTGATCCCACAAGTTTATGTTGTGCATAGGACTTGGAACCCAGGACAGAAAATAAAAGAAACAAAACTAGGGAATAGGTTAGTTTCATAAATTTTCGTTTATATATTGTCGGGGTAAATATATAAATGTTGCTACGGAAAATTCGTAAAATAATGTTAAATAATTGTATAATTAATAAACTAAACCTTGATCCTTCAAAAAAAATAGGCTAATTCACTCTATACCAATTAATCTACCATACAAAAAAAAGAGGCGTAACTTATTTGTTACGCCTCCAGTATAAATAGAAAAATATATTTTACTTCCTTTAATCTACATTCAGGTTTAATTCTTTTTCCTTATTGATTAAATGGGCAATACTTGTATCGTTTAAAATCTGCAACATGGCATTTCTCACTTCTACAAACGTATCGCGTATGCCACAGGCATGCTCTTGGGTACACTCTTCGCACGAGCGGTAGAAGTTTAAGCTCACGCAGGGTAGCAAGGCTATGGGTCCATCGATCAGGCGCATCACCTGGGATAAGAAAACATCTTCAGGAGCCTTATTGAGGCTGTAACCGCCACCAGCTCCTTTTTTGCTATAGAGAATTCCGGCATTTCGCATTTCAAGCAGAATTTGTTCCAAGAATTTTTTTGGAATATTCTCCTCCTGCGCAATCTTCACGATTTGCATAGGCTCATTACCGTAATTACGACCAAGCACCATCAGTGCTTTTATTGCATATTTTGTTTTTTTGGAAAGCATAGTTTATTTACCCCCTGTTGAATTGCAAATTTACGTTTTTTATTCAATAGAATAAAACCTGCCAGATTTAGCAGGTACCAACAGTCTCCTTATTGACCCAATACCGCTCTGATCGGTTTGCCGATGCTACCATTGGGCTCAGTAATATGCAATAACGAAGAGATTGTCGGTGCAATATCCACAATATGCACCTCTGTATTAGATACACCTGGTTTAATTCCCCAGCCCATAAATACCAGCGGAATATGGGAATCATAGCCAGACCAGGTACCATGTGTTGTACCGGTCGAGCGCGGCGTACCGTCATACCATTGTGGTTCACAAACAATCTGAATTGCACCACTACGTTTAAAGTTGTAACCATTGATCATTTTTTCGCGAATAGGCGCCGGAATCATCAGACTTTCGCCTTTTTCCATATCAGCCACATATGCGACACCTTCTGTATGGCGAAGCTCACGAATGATAGTCTCTTTTATTTTATCGCGATCCAAATTCAACGAATCAATCAATTGATTGTTTAAATGTACCTGATAGTTCATCATGCTTTTCACTAGCTTCTCTTGCCCAAATTTCTCTTTAAGGGTTTTGTTAAGTCCTGTGATAATCTGACGTGAATAGAAATAACCACCATTTCCTTTCATATCCATAAAGAACCGAGAGTTATAAGAAGCACCATGATCTGCAGTCAGGAAGAAGGTATAGTTTCCCTTACCCACGGTCTTATCCAGGTAGTTGAAGAAATCGGCAAGTTGTTTATCAAGCTGAAGATAAATATCTTCAATCTCCACTGCTGTCAATGAATAACGGTGTCCGACGTAGTCTGTTGCTGAAAGGCTCACACAAAGGAAGTCGGTATTTTTAGTCGGGTTATTTCCCATCTGTTCATTTTTGATTGCTTCCATTGCCAGATCCAAGGTAAACTGATTTCCCATTGGTGTGGTTTTGATCAGCTCATAGCCTTCGTCTTTCATCAGCTTAGAAGTTGCGCGCGGCAAAGTCGGTTTTTCTTCGCCAGGGTATTTACCTTCGTAGATATTATCATCTGCAATACTGTTGGCAGCATAGGTACTAATATCATACATGGGTTTCCAGTCGCCTTTCAGGTATTTTTCAGCCAATTTTTTCTTGTTGAAGTCTACGACCCATTTTGGCAGTTTATCCATGTAGAAATTAGAGGTGATCCAATCACCTGATTTTGCTTCGAACCAATACGCCGCATCAGCGAAATGTCCCGCAGGCAGAATACCACCACGGTCTTTAATCGCGATACCGATCACTTTGGATTTAAAGTTAGAAGCGAGTTTCAATTGATCCGTTACAGTCGACGCAAGCAAATTACGTGGAGACTGCTGCCCTTCCTTGGCGGTAGTCCCTACACCAACAACATTATCGTCCTGCGTACAGTACATATTCTTACCCGTCTGTTCTTCGATCCAGTCATTACCTGCAATACCATGTATGGAGGGAACTGAGCCTGTATATACCGAACTGTGCCCAATGGCTGTGTATGTCGGAATATAGTTAATCAATGTATTTTCACAGGAAAATCCTTCTTTCAAAAGTCGTTTGAAACCATCATTTCCATATCGATCCGCAAAACGATATAAATAATCCCAACGCATTTGGTCCACCATCAGGCCGACAACCAATTTTGGTCTTTCCGGTTGCTGCGCCATGGATGAAAGCGCTGCTATTCCAAGGACGACACTTAAAAAAAATCTTTTAATCATAATTGTATTAAGTATTAAAATATTAGTTTTTTATTTAGTGTAAAGTATTCCATCAGGCCTTAAAAAAGGAACAATAAATCGTAACATATTGGCAGCCCAGGTCTCCTGATATCGATTACTTCACTTCGCTAAAGTAGGGTTTAATCTTTTAAATGTGCTTTTAAAAATTGACCTGTATAAGAATCTTTACAATGGATAAGTTCTTCCGGAAGACCCGCAAAGACTAGCTGTCCGCCTTTATTTCCACCCTCAGGACCAATATCGATCACCCAATCTGCCGATTTGATCATATCCATATTGTGCTCGATCACCAATATACTGTTGCCTAGGGCAATCAGTGCATCAAATGATTTCAATAACTTTTTAATATCCTGAAAGTGTAAGCCTGTTGTTGGCTCATCAAAGATAAAAAGTGTTTTCTTGCTGTTATTACCCTTAATGAGGAAAGAGGCCAGTTTAATCCGCTGTGCTTCACCGCCAGACAATGTACTTGACGATTGCCCGAGCTTAACGTAGCCTAATCCAACGTCCTGTAAAGGCTGCAATTTAGCCAATATTTTAGGCTGGTCTTCAAAGAATACAATCGCTTCATCAACACTCAGCTCGAGAACATCTGCGACAGACTTGTTCTTGTAATGTACATCAAGCACAAATTGTTTAAATCGTTTCCCTCCGCAGGCCTCACATGGTAAAACGATATCGGCCATAAATTGCATTTCAATTTTAACTTCTCCTTCGCCCTGACAAACATCACAACGTCCACCTTCAACATTAAATGAAAATGCAGCAGGTTTCAATCCAGCAGCTTTGGCTGGCCCCTGATTGGCATACAAGGCCCTGATTTCATCCCAGGCTTTCACGTAAGTCACAGGGTTGGATCGCGAAGAACGACCGATCGGATTTTGATCGACCATTTCAACCTGTTCAACCTGGGTAATATCCCCCTCAATCGCATCATAGACGCCGGTCTGCTCGCCGGAGTAATTGCCGATCGACTTCTGCAGTGCTGGGTAAAGGATACGTTTGACCAACGAAGTCTTACCTGATCCCGAAACACCCGTTACCACCGTAAAGGTATTCAATGGGAATTGTACATCAATCCCTTTGAGGTTATTCTCATGTGCCCCTTTAATGGTCACACTATTGGACCATGGACGGCGTTTTTGGGGTACCTCAATCTGGCTTTTGCCGCTGAGGTATTGACCCGTAAGACTTTTTGTGTCTTTCAGAATCTGCTGATATGTACCCGCAAAGACCATCTCGCCGCCATTGATTCCCGCTTCCGGTCCGATATCGATCAGGTAATCGGCAGCTTCCATCATTTCCTGCTCATGCTCGACCACTACAACCGTATTGCCAACATCGCGGAGGGATTTCAGCACAGAAATCAGGCGCTGTGTATCACGTGGATGGAGCCCGATACTTGGTTCGTCCAACACATAGATAGAACCTACGAGCGAACTCCCTAATGAAGTAGCCAGGTTGATCCGCTGCGACTCACCGCCTGAAAGGGTATTCGACAGCCGGTTCAGCGTCAGATAACTTAATCCAACATCGCACAAAAATTGCAACCTGTTATTAATTTCAGCAAGAAGTCTTTTGGCAATGACCAACTCATTACCGACCAGCGGTAAAGTTTTAAAAAACTCCAAGGCTTCTTCAAGTGGCATCAATACGATATCGGTGATAGACTTGCCCCCAACTTTCACATAGGTAGCATCTTTTCGCAATCGGGTACCGCGGCAATCCGGGCAATCTGTTTTCCCTCGGTAGCGCGATAACATCACACGGTATTGAATTTTATAGGTTTGGGCTTCAAGTTCTTCGAAGAACTGGGTAAGGCCTTCAAAATATTGATTTCCCGTCCACAGCAGCTCTTTCTGCGCGGTCGTCAGGTCCATGTATGCACGATGTATCGGGAAATCAAATTTCAGTGAACTTTTAACAAGTTTCTGTAGCCACTCGCCCATCTTCTCTCCTCGCCAGGGTGCAATCGCGCCATCGTAAACCGATCGGCTCTTGTCTGGAATAACAAGATCGGGATCAATACCAATGATCTTCCCGTAACCTTCACATCGACGACAGGCACCATACGGGTTATTGAAGCTGAAGAAATTTGGTGTAGGTTCTTCAAAGGTTATGCCATCAAGTTCAAATTTATGGGAGAAATAATGTCGCTGACCATTTTCCTCCATATAGAGCTCGCCTTTACCCTCGAAAAAACCTGTTTGGACCGAGTCAGAAAGTCGATTGACAGTATCATCGTCCTGTTCAATGCGAACCCGGTCGACGACAATAAGTACTTCACCATCCTGGAGGTCTTTGTTAGCGATGGACTTATCATCGATAATAGTTTCGATTTTCTGCATACTATCACCATAGAAGACACGCACAAAACCTTTCTGTAACAGGAGCGACAGTTCTTCCTTAAGTTTACGCCCATGGGAAGGTATAAGCGGAGCAAGAAGTGTCACCGTTGTCCCCTCTTCTAAATTCAACGCAAAATCCACCACTGAACTCACACTGTCTTTGGTCACCTCGCGGCCTGATACAGGAGAAATTGTCTTGCCGATCCGGGCATACAACAATTTCAGATAATCATAGATCTCAGTGGATGTCCCCACCGTCGAACGAGGGTTGGACGTAATGACGCGTTGTTCTATGGCAATCGCAGGAGCAATACCTTTGATGTAATCCACCTCCGGTTTATTCATCCGTCCCATAAACTGTCTTGCGTACGAAGAAAGACTCTCGACATAACGTCGTTGTCCTTCGGCGTAGAGCGTATCAAAAGCTAAGGATGATTTTCCTGAGCCCGACATTCCAGTGATAACAACTAATTTATTTTTTGGGATATCAACGTCAATATTCTTTAAGTTATTAACTCTTGCACCCTTTATCTGAATATATTCTTTTGGAGTGTGCTCCACCTGTTTACTCATAATAATCCTTATCTCACACAAAGTTACGTATTCTTGGCTGATTATATTCCTGCGAATTAAAAAGCTATTCGGTTTTCTATCACCTGAATTTCAAAAAAAGAGCTGCTGTTCTAAACTTGGCTAAAATTCAACAAAAGGATTCATCCTAGCGAATCACTAATATTAAAATCTGTTATAAAGGAAAATATGATATTTCATTTAGTTTCCCAGACAATTATTTTTCGATTTACAATTAATCCTTTCGAAAACAATATAGTCCTATAGGTGTTAATCTTCTATAAAATGTAGCATTTTTTATAGACACAGCGTTTAAACAACAAATTAATTAAGGCATATTTGATATTATTGATTGAAAAACACAAAACAGATGAATAGCAAATATGTCTTTAAAAATCAAATAACAGTGATATGAAAAAAAATGTATTTCAAGTAATGATGCTATTAGTAATTGCATTAGTATCCTCAACAACTATTAGTAAAGCGCAAATGGTTATCGACAAAATAGACTTAAGCATTTTTCCGAGCCCCGAAAAAGGATATAAGAAAATGGTGATTGAAGTTCCCTATTCAAAAAGCGATAAAAACAAAAAAATAGAATTTTCGGTAGGTAAATGGATGGAAGTAGATGGATGTAACTCCTTTAACCTATCGGGCACGTTGGAGAAAAAGGATCTTCAAGGCTGGGGTTATGACTATTATGTATTCAAAACAAATGGCAATGTTGCCAGCACCATGATGGCTTGTCCAGACAAAGAAAAAAGAAACCTTTTTGTTTCGGCACAACCGGAGACTGTACGTTACAATGGCAGAATGCCGATTGTGATTTATGTACCGGAAGCTTATGATGTGCAGTTCAAAATCTACACAACGGACGGTGACACGTACCGTGCAGCAGAGGTAAGAACAAAAAAGTAAAATTGTAAGCGCTATTTGGCGCAGAAAACAAATAACAGGCAAATAAAAAAGCCTTCGAACGTTGTTCGAAGGCTTTTTTATTATCGCTTTTCGCTATGGACTATTGAAATTTCTTCGCGTTTACTTTACGCTCGTTTTCAGTCAAATAGATTTTACGCAGACGCATTGATTGCGGTGTCACCTCAATATACTCGTCAGCTTGAATATACTCCATACATTCTTCCAAGGAGAATTTGATTGCTGGTGCAATACGTACGTTGTCGTCAGAACCAGAAGCACGCATATTTGTCAACTGTTTTCCTTTGGTAACGTTGATCGTTAAATCATTGTCACGGATGTGTTCACCTAGGATTTGTCCTTCATATACATCCACACCTGGATCTACGAAGAAACGACCACGGTCTTGTAACTTATCGATGGAGTATGCTGTTGTTGAACCTGTATCCAAAGAGATCAATACACCAGCCAAACGACCAGGAATTGTACCTTTCCAAGGCTCGTAACCTTTCAAACGGTGTGCCATAACAGCTTCACCAGCTGTTGCTGTCAACACGTTGTTACGTAAACCGATGATACCGCGAGAAGGGATAGAGAACTCAAGATGTTGCATATCTCCTCTAGCTTCCATAATTAACAACTCACCTTTACGTTGGGTCACCAACTCAATTACTTTTCCTGACACATCAGAAGGAACGTCAACAACAAGTTCTTCGATTGGCTCACATTTTTGACCATCAATTTCTTTGATGATAACTTGTGGCTGGCCTACTTGCAATTCATAACCTTCACGACGCATTGTTTCGATCAATACCGACAAGTGAAGGATACCACGTCCGTATACCAACCAAGCATCTGGAGACTCTGTAGGAACGACACGTAGTGCTAAGTTTTTCTCCAACTCTTTTTGTAAACGATCGTAGATGTTACGTGATGTTACCAATTTACCTTCTTTACCGAAGAAAGGAGAGTTATTGATGGTAAACAACATGTTCATTGTTGGTTCATCAATGCTGATAACTTCCAATTGCTCTGGATTTTCAAAATCTGCAATGGTATCACCGATATCGAAACCTTCGATACCAACTACGGCACAGATATCACCGGCACTTACTTCAGGCACTTTGATGCGGCCAAGGCCTTCAAATACCTGTAGTTCTTTTACACGTGATTTCACAACTTTTCCATCGCGTTTCACCAAAGAAACCGGTTGGTTTTCCTTGATCGTACCACGCGCAACACGACCGATAGCGATACGTCCTACGAACGTCGAATAATCCAATGATGTTACCTGCATTTGCAAAGTACCTTCAGATACTTCTGGTGCAGGGATATATTTGATGATGGCTTCCAACAAGTCCGTGAAGTCTTCAGTACGATTTTTCCAATCTGTAGACATCCATCCTTGTTTTGAAGAACCGTACAATACTGGGAAGTCCAATTGCTCTTCAGTAGCACCTAAGTTGAAGAATAGGTCAAAAACATGTTCGTATACTTCTTCAGGACGACAGTTTTCTTTATCGACTTTATTGACAACGACGATAGGTTTGATACCTAATCCCAAAGCTTTACCTGTAACGAAACGTGTTTGAGGCATTGGTCCTTCGAAAGCATCGACCAATAGCACTACTCCATCAGCCATCTTCAATACACGCTCTACTTCACCACCGAAATCGGCGTGACCTGGGGTATCGATGATGTTGATTTTAACACCTTTATATGTTACTGATACGTTCTTAGATACAATAGTGATCCCGCGCTCACGCTCTAAATCATTATTGTCTAGGATTAATTCACCAGCATTTTCATTTTCTCTGAATTGATTGGTAAAATATAAAATTTTGTCTACAAGCGTAGTTTTACCGTGGTCGACGTGAGCGATGATCGCAATGTTTCTAATGTTTTGCATTGAGCAAGAATATTTTTATAAAATTTTAGGGTGCAAAGATAAACATTTTGCACCATAAAATTTATAACTATGTGTATTTTATTTAATTACACCTAATTCTTTACCTACTTTGGTAAAGGCGGCGATTGCTTTATCCAGGTGAGCAACTTCGTGTCCTGCCGAAATCTGCACACGGATACGGGCTTTTCCCTGAGGTACAACAGGATAGTAGAAACCAATCACATAAATTCCCTCGTCCAACATCTTGGATGCGAATTCTTGCGCTAATTTCGCGTCATAAAGCATTACAGGCACGATTGGGTGGAAACCTGGTTTGATATCAAATCCAGCAGCTGTCATTTTTTCACGGAAATAAGTTGTATTTGACTCCAATTTATCGCGCAATGCAGTTGTCTCACTCAGCATATCTAAAACCGCTACAGAAGCTCCTGCAATTGCTGGTGCCAGGGTATTAGAAAATAGGTATGGACGTGAACGCTGACGTAACAAATCGATGATTTCTTTTTTACCGGAAGTGAAACCACCAGAAGCACCGCCTAAGGCTTTGCCCAAAGTGCCCGTAATAATGTCTACACGATCGATAACATTGAAAAGCTCGTGTGTACCACGTCCCGTTGCACCGATAAATCCAGTACAGTGCGACTCATCGATCATCACTAGCGCCTGGTATTTGTCTGCTAGATCACAGATCTGATCCAATGGAGCTACAGATCCATCCATCGAAAATGCGCCATCTGTAACAATGATTTTATGTCTAGCACCAGATGCAGCCTGCAATTGTGCTTCCAAATCAGCCATATCTGCATTTTTATAACGGAAACGTTGTGCTTTACACAAACGAACACCGTCAATGATAGAGGCGTGATTCAATTCGTCAGAAATTATGGCATCTTCAGCACCAAATAAGGGTTCGAATACACCACCATTCGCGTCGAATGCTGCCGCATATAAAATAGTATCTTCTGTTCCGAGGAACTTTGAAATTTTTGCTTCTAATTCTTTATGCACATCTTGGGTTCCACAGATGAAACGTACGGATGACATTCCATAACCATGTGTATCAATCGCTTTCTTTGCTGCTTCGATTACTTTGGGGTGCGAAGACAGACCCAAATAATTGTTCGCACAAAAATTGACAACTTCCTGTCCTGTACTCACTTTGATGTCTGCTCCTTGAGGCGTAACGATTACACGCTCTTGTTTATACAATCCCGCTTCTTTGATTGCTTCCAATTCCTTTTCTAAAACTGGTTGTAATGTATTGTACATAATTCGATTTTATTTTTTTATACAATATTACAGTTTTTTCATTGGAATAAGTTGCTTTACCTTTCGAGAAAAGGGCTATTCACGGAGAATTCACCCCAAATCAATGATTTGGTAACATTAAACCGATTGCATAAAATTCCTTTTTTCAATCGCCCTACTTTTCCTCTTGCTTTGATAGCGACCAACAGGGAGACAACCGCGAGACATCTTCGGGCTGCAAGCAGGGTGAATGTAAAAATAGAGCGATAGGGGGGCCAATGTGAATTACTCGTAACGAAGCGCGTCGACGGGATCCAGTTTAGACGCTTTTGAGGCGGGGTAATAGCCCGATAGCATACCAACGAGTCCACATACCGCAAAACCTAAAATTATCGCTCCCCAAGGTATAATAAAGGATGTGCCGAGCTGTAGCGCCAGGATATTACCGATCAGGATACCAATAAAGATTCCGGCCACACCTCCGATCATACAGATCACGATGGCTTCCATCAAAAATTGTTTCCGTATAACACTCGGTGTTGCACCGATCGCCTTGCGTATGCCGATCTCCCGGGTACGTTCAGTAACCGAGACTAGCATAATGTTCATCAATCCGATTGAAGCACCCACAAGGGTTATAAAAGCAATCACCACGGCTCCCAAAGTAACCATAGCCATATTTTGCATCAGCATCTGGGCAACCGCATCTGATTTGGTGATTTCAAAATCATTGGACTGCCGTGATGTCAATCCGCGGATATTTCTAAAGACGATGGTAGCTTCGCCGATTGCGGCTTCCAATCGCATGGGATCATTGGAAGAAACAGTTATCACATAGGAGGGCTCGGTACCCTGCATCACTGCCCGGGCCTTGATCAGTGGAATAAAGCAGGCCCTATCCCCGCCCATCCCGGCAGAAGAACCTTTACTTTTTAAGACTCCTATCACCAGATAGCGGATATTGTTAACCGTAATAAACTGCCCTATTGGATCAATAATTTCGTTGAATAGCATTTTACTCACTTCACTACCGATGATAATCACGCCACTACCTGTTTCAACCTCCCGCGTAGAAAAATTACGGCCTTCGCTAACAACATACCCTGATGTCTGCAGATAATTTTCATCTGTCCCGATCAGGCCGATATTGGGGTTTGTTTTTTTGGATTGATATTTTGCGGTCGTATTCCAGCTTACATTAGCACTGATCGATGTCAGCGCATTAAAGTGAAAATCCTGTCTGAATCTTGCAGATTGTGCATAGGTAATATTAGCAAAGACTTTTGAGCGAGTCCCTTCATTACCGATCCGGACATTTAATCCCCGGTTGCGTATGTTGAAGGAATTTGATCCCATGGATGAAAAGGAATCTGTTAGCGAGTTTTTCATGGCATCGATCGAGGTCAATACTCCTATTAATGCCATCATCCCTATGGCAATGATCAGTGCTGTTAAAAATGTCCGCAGCTTATTCCCTACAATGGACTGTAGTGCAAGCTTGACATTTTCAACATAAGACATTTTTACGGCCATAGAGCTGGTATTTATAATTTGTAGGGATGAAAATACTGTAATTCCAGCACAAAACCAAAAAGGCAATTTACTTCCAAGAAATAAATTGCCTTTTGGATGGAATCTGACCTATCCATGCAAGCGGATTACGTTGATTTTGTGGCCATTTTCTGCCTTAATTAATTCTTTTCCATGTCTCGGTGCGTCCAAGCAAGCTCACACCAACATAGCCCCTGATATCAAGCTTATCTCCTTTTAAGGTCATCTTGCAGCTATACGTTTTGCCCGATTTCGGATCGTAGATCTTGCCGTCAACATAGGTATTGCCATCTTTATCAAAATTGGTCAAGATTTCGAGTCCTTGCACATTTCTGCCCTGCAATGCTTTATCTGGGTTTTTTATATCTTTCTTGGGCTGACCGGCTTCATTATTTGGAAATTTCAGCCAATAGAGTTTTCCAAAAAACTTATCGCCTTTCTTGTAAATTTCAACACGACCTTCGCCGCTTGGGTTTTCCCACTTTCCGATAATGGGATCGGTCTGCGCAAATAATGCCACTGTAGTAAGCAGCATTATGAATGACATCATAATTTTCTTCATGGGTCTATTATTTTATGAACTTAATTCTTTCAATTTTCCCCGCTATTGGCGATCCGATCGCTTGTTTAAACGACGTAAGTACGTCGTTCAATTCTTTTCCACCATCGGCAATCGTCATACATAACACGCATAATCGTTGATGACCATACGGCTATAGCATGCATAGCTTCTGAATAAATATACAAAATATTTACTATGCTTGCATATATTTTTTATTCCAGTATTGCTATTTATCAATCAGCCCCAGTTATTAACACAAGTTAACGATCCATCCATCCATCCATCCATCCATCCATCCATCCATCCATCCATCCATCCATCCATCCATCCATCCATCCATCCATCCATCCATCCATCCATCCATCCATCCATATACCTCAAAGATTTAAAAGCGATGATCTAAAAAAAGTTTGGCATCGGGTTTGTACGATAAGTATTATATTATTACTTTATTTACTCTTTATAAATTAGCACATATTATGAAATTTATTATTAGTCTTTTACTTACTGGTCTGGTAGTCGCAATTGCTTGCTGGGTTGTTCCTGGTGCTGAAGTTGCTGGTTTCGGTTGGGCTATCGTTACGGGACTTGTCATTGGATTTGTCAACGCCACTGTGGGATCGATTTTAAGGTTATTTACTTTCCCATTGAATTGGCTTACCTTAGGTCTAGTTTCCTTTATTATTACCGTATTAATGGTCTTGTTGACCGATTCACTACTTGGTTCCAAATTTGATGTACATGGATTTTGGACCGCAGCGCTGTTTGCCATTGTCGTTGCCATATTGGAAATGATTATTGGCAGTATGTCAAAAGATTAAGAGTACATTCATTACATAGCATAAGGGGCTATCCAAAAAATTGGATAGCCCTTTTTCACATTCCTCCACTGATATCACCTATCAGTTGAAATATATTTTTTACCGGTCCGATTCCTTTAAAATAGTCGTCTTTATGGATGAGTTTATCTCCATTTCCCTGGCTTTTTACAGCAGAATTCGCTAAATTTAATTCTCATAAAGAACCGCTGATATATGTGCGAACAAAACCACGAGCATAGCCATGCCACACCGGAGCACGGTCTTATAACAAAGGAACAGCCTTGGTGGATTACCCAGCGTAAGCTCGTAATGGCTCTCGTCATCTTACTTACTTTACTCCTATTGAAATATGCGTTTAAGATCAGCCTTCCCTTTGGCATCAGCTTGACCTTAAATAGCGTTGCCTACCTTCTCGCGGGAATCCCCGTTATTCAAATGGCATTTCGCAAGGCAAGCCGCGGTGATATTTTTAATGAATTTTTTTTAATGACCGTTGCAACCTTGGGTGCTTTCGCCATTGGAGAATTTGAAGAGGGTGTCGCGGTAATGGTATTCTACCAAATCGGAGAGTGGTTTCAGGATACTGCCGTCGATAACGCCAAGAAATCAATCAAATCGCTATTGGATATCCGTCCCGATAAAGTAACGGTGCTGCGCAACGGGCAACAGCAGCAGGTAAATCCAAAAACCGTCACAATCGGTGAAATTATCCTTGTAAAAGCAGGAGAAAAAGTGGCGCTGGATGGTAAATTGAAAACGGAGAAAGCCGCATTTAATACCGCAGCATTGACTGGAGAGAGTAAACCCGATACAAAATATAGGGGCGAAGCTGTTTTTGCAGGCATGATTAATCTGGAAACGGTTGTTGAGATCGACGTTTCCAGTACATTTGAGGATAGCAAATTGAGCAAAATTCTCGAAATGGTACAGGATGCTACCGCACGGAAGTCCAAAACACAATTGTTTATTGCCAGATTTGCCAAAATATATGTTCCTATTATTTTCGGCCTCGCGCTTTTGGTTCTTATTTTACCCCTGTTTTTTGTTCAGGACTATAGTTTTAAAGAATGGTTCTACCGGAGTTTGGTCTTCTTGGTGATCAGCTGTCCCTGTGCCCTGGTTGTTTCGATTCCCTTGGGCTATTTTGGTGGTATAGGTTTAGCCTCCCGAAATGGCATACTATTTAAGGGCGGGAACTTCCTCGATGCCATCACCGCAGTCGATACCATTGTCATGGATAAAACGGGTACACTTACAGCGGGTGTATTTGAAGTAACGGAAGTTTTTGCTGTCCATGGAGATCCAACGGAATTACTGAGTTACGCTAAGGCTGTCGAGGCACATTCAACACATCCCATCGCAAAGGCGATCGCCAGTTATCATCCCGGCAGGCCCGCATTGCAAGCTGAGAAAACCCAGGAAATAGCAGGCCACGGACTCCTCGCCACTGTTAATGGAAAACGTACACTCGCAGGCAACAGCAAGTTACTGGACAAATTCAATATCAGCTATCCTGCAGAGCTAAGGCAAGTGGCCTACTCCATTGTATTGCTTGCCATCGAAGATCAATATGCGGGTTATATCACTGTGGCGGATCGGATTAAGCCCGATGCCAAGGAAGTGATCCAAACCATGCGTGCTCAAGGTCTATATACCGTCATGCTATCTGGGGATAAAACAGCGGTAGTAAATGAAGTTGCCAAAGAACTTGGGCTAGACAAAGCTTATGGGGATCTCCTTCCGGAAGATAAGGTAAATCATGTACAACAACTGATCGATCAAGGTCGCCGTGTTGCCTTTGCAGGTGATGGCGTAAATGACGCACCGGTAGTAGCTTTGGCGCAGGTCGGCATCGCCATGGGTGGACTCGGAGCCGATGCAACCATCGAAACGGCTGATGTGGTGATCCAGAACGATGAACCCCACAAGATCCTGTCTGCCATCAAAATCGGTAAAATTACCCGAAGCATTGTTTGGCAGAACGTCATTCTCGCAATGGGGATCAAAATCATTGTCTTGGTTCTTGGTGCCGGTGGTGTTGCAACGCTCTGGGAAGCAGTTATCGCCGATGTTGGGGTAGCACTTTTGGCTATTTTAAATGCCATTCGAATCCAGCAGAAAAAAGTCTAAAATAGAAGATACCCAAGAAATCTGGCCAACACCTGTAAAAATCGGATATCAGAAATAAAGTAGTAGAATATCCCTAAAATTGAATAAAAGCGGGGCTGTCCAAAAGTTGAACAGCCCCGTTTCTTATTTTTCATCCCCGATCTAATTTAGATCACAAAGAGCAATTTTAATCCCGCCAAGCTTTGTACGCATTGATCAATCCATTTGTCGAAGAATCATGACTTGTAACCGGATTGGCGTCGCTTAATTCCGGGAGGATTTGATTGGCCAATTGTTTACCGAGCTCGACACCCCATTGATCAAAACTATAAATATTCCAGATCACACCCTGGACAAAAATCTTATGCTCATACAATGCGATAAGTCGTCCTAAAGTGCGTGGCGTCATTTTTTTGAACAGGATGGAATTCGTTGGGCGATTACCTTCAAAAACTTTATAGGCTTTCAGTGCTTCAATTTCCTGGTCCGACTTTCCGGCTTTCTTAAATTCAGCAACCACTTCGGCTTCCGTTTTGCCATTCATCAAAGCCTCAGTCTGCGCAAAAAAGTTAGACAACAGCAATTGGTGGTGGTTTCCGATCGGATTAAGACTATTGGCAGGTGCAATGAAATCACAAGGAATCAACTTGGTGCCCTGGTGAATCAACTGATAGAAGGCGTGCTGCCCGTTCGTACCAGGTTCACCCCAGATAATCGGTCCAGTCTGATAATCCACCTGTTGACCATTGCGATCAATATACTTACCGTTACTTTCCATATCCCCTTGTTGGAAATAAGCGGCAAAACGGTGTAGGTATTGATCGTAAGGAAGAATTGCGTGACTTTCCGCTTGGAAAAAATTATTGTACCATACACCAAGCAAAGCCAATATCACGGGAATATTGGATTCAAAGGAGGTTTCCTTAAAATGAACATCCGCTTCATAGGCACCTTTCAACAGTTCCTCGAAATTATCGAAGCCTATTGCCAAACTGATTGAAAGACCTATTGCAGACCACAGGGAATAACGTCCGCCCACCCAGTCCCAAAACTCAAACATATTCTGGGTATCTATTCCAAAGGCACGTACTGCTTCTGTATTGGTGCTCAATGCAGCAAAATGCTTAGCGACATCTTCCTGAAGGGCACCACTGGCCAGAAACCAATCTTTAGCGGTATGGGCATTGGCCATCGTTTCCTGTGTTGTGAAAGTTTTTGATGCAATCAAAAACAACGTTGTTTCAGGATCCACAGCTTTCAATGTTTCAGCAATGTGCGTACCGTCTACATTGGAAACAAAATGGACATTTAAACGTGTCTTATAAGCCTTTAATGCTTCTGTTACCATTACAGGGCCGAGATCTGAACCTCCGATACCGATATTAACCACATCGGTAATTTCTTTTCCTGTATATCCTTTCCACTGACCAGATAGAATCTCTTCGGTGAAAGTTCTCATGTGTGCCAACACTCGTTTAACATCAGGCATGACGTCCTTTCCATCCACATACACGGGTTGATCGGATTGGTTTCTCAAAGCAGTATGTAACACCGGTCTATTCTCGGTCACGTTGATCCGCTCGCCAGAGAACATAGCCGCTATCGCTTCTTCAAGACCACATTCTTTAGCCAGCTGTACCAAGAGCGCTTTTGTCTCTGCAGTGATCCGATTTTTGGAGTAATCCAAAAGTATATCTTCGAAAGCGATCGAGAACTTCTCAAAACGTGCGGGATCTGCGGCGAAAAGTGTGCGTAGATCATTTTTTTCGCTATTGTTAGATAGACCTGATAAAGAACCAAAATGCTGTGCTAGATTCTTATAGGCCTCAGTCTTTGTAAAATTAATTTTTGGGAACATACTGTTTTTACTGAAATTAGTTGTTTTAAACATCAATAAGAGCCTTCCGTATTTCATTGTTACACATCGTGTAGATCCTTAAATGAAGGTTTATTCTGTTGACAATACCAAAACTAAAAAAAAAAGGTCAAATTATCTCTATTTGACCATCTATAGGACGCGAAGTTATTAAGATAGAAGCGCGAATTTATTAATTAAAATTTCTACTTTAGCGGATATGACAAAAGAACAAATTCAAGACTTGAGGGATCGTGTTACTTCCCTGAGGAGGCATCTTTGACATCGATGCACGCAAAGAAGAAATAGAAAGAGATCAAGCTATTACGCTTGAAGCAAGCTTTTGGGATGATTCCAAAGCTGCAGAAAAAATACTCTTGGCCATAAAAAACCAAAAGGTATGGACAGACCACTTCGACGAAGTTGCAGCGGCGGTTGAAGACGCCTATGTCATGTATGAGTTCTTCCAATCTGGCGACGCGAGTGAAAAAGAAGTGGACGATCAATATAGAGTAGCTTTAGAGAAAGTCGAGGAGCTCGAGTTCAAAAACATGCTTAGTGCCGAAGAAGATCAGCTGGATGCAATCTTACAGATTACAGCCGGCGCCGGAGGAACTGAAAGCTGTGACTGGGCTGCCATGCTGATGCGGATGTATATTATGTGGGGCGAGAAAAATGGATATCGAGTGACCGAACAAGATTCGCAGGAAGGTGATGTTGCAGGTATCAAGAGTGTAACGTTACAGATATCCGGAGATTTTGCTTATGGCTACCTGAAGGGCGAAAATGGTGTACACAGGCTCGTTCGGATTTCTCCATTTGATTCCAATGCAAAACGCCATACCTCGTTTGCTTCTGTTTATGTCTATCCTTTGATTGATGATAATATTGAGATTGATGTTAAGGATTCAGAAATCGAATGGGATACTTTCCGCTCAGGTGGTGCAGGAGGTCAGAATGTCAATAAAGTGGAAACAGCTGTTCGATTACACCACAAACCTACTGGCATTATTATTAAAAATCAGGAATCCAGATCGCAATTACAAAACAAAGAAAATGCGATGCGCTTATTGAAATCACAGTTATATGAGATTGAAATGCGTAAACGCCAGGAAGCTACCGCTGCTATTGAAGGAAACAAAAAGAAAATCGAATGGGGATCCCAAATTCGAAATTATGTCCTCCATCCTTACAAGTTAATTAAAGATTTACGGACCAATTACGAAACCTCCAATACACAAGCTGTCCTGGACGGTGATCTAAATGATTTTCTAAAAAATTATCTAATGGAATTTGGTGGATAAAGACTATTCCGAAACTTGATGATATTGAAGACGTCCCCCTTTGGAGGCGTCTTTTTTTTTGTACTATCCTTTGCTTTTTTTATTTGGCTTAAGCTGAATTTCTTCAACCTGCACATTGCCCCCTTTCCTACACAGTTTGTCACAAAAACTGTCAATTTCTTTTAACAATCTGCATGCAAATGTTAAAAAACCTTAAAAGTCTATTGAATCGATCGTCGTTATATTTTGGCATAATTCTGTTACAATAAAATCACAAAACACTACAAATCAACAGATTAATTACTTATTATTTGTATCAAGAACGTTACAATTAGAAAGGATTGCTTATTTTTGGCACGAAATAAAGGCATGTCTTTTGCGTTTATGGAATCGTAATATTTTCATTACAAAAGATACCGACAGCGGTATCTCTTTAAACACTGAACGAAAGAATGTATATCTAAAATAGAACGGTTATGAATTACATGAAAGACAACTCGATCGTATCCAAGCAGATGGCCAAACAATGGAAGCCTGCGGTATATGATGTAAATGCAGGAGAAAAGCGATCTGATCATACAGTGAGCAAAAACGAGGAAAGCAACTTTGGTCCAAAAGAATATGGTATTTTTGGAGCAACTTTTTTTATACTATTTGCGTCAGTTTTTGGCGTATACATGCTTCAACCAGATTTTGATGCATTACGTTTCCAACGTTTAGACAGCATCGGCGGAACATTTTTAATTGCGTTGGGAATATTTCTAGCTGTTGTTGCTATCAGCTTTTTTATTTTTTTGATTGTACTGCATCGTAAATATAAACCCATCGCTTCAGTATCGGACGATGAGCTACCGACTTGTACGATTATCGTTCCCGCTTATAACGAAGGACAATTAGTTTATGATACCTTACATAGTTTGGCTAGCAGCGATTATCCGGAGAAGAAATTGCAGATTATTGCAATCGACGACGGTAGTAAAGATAATACCTTTGCTTGGATACAACGTGCCAAAATGGAATTGGGCGATCGTGTTGAAATTTATCAGCAGCCCAAGAATATGGGTAAGAGACATGCCTTGTACCGTGGATTTAAGTTAGGTACGGGAGAGATTTTCATCACGGTTGATAGTGACTCTATTGTTAAAAAGGATACCATACGTAATATGGCGAGTCCCTTTGTAACAAACAAGGAATGTGGGGCAGTTGCGGGTAATGTGCGTGTATTGAATACTAAAAAAGCGATTATACCGCGTATGTTAAATGTGAGCTTCGTATTCAGCTTTGAGTTTGTACGTTCTGCACAAAGTATGTTGGGTACGGTAATGTGTACACCAGGAGCATTATCTGGCTATCGTAAAGAGGCTGTGATGAACTGTTTGGAAGATTGGATTAACCAGACTTTTATGGGACAACCGTCTGATATCGGTGAAGATCGCGCGATGACCAATATGATCCTGAAACAGGGGTATCATGTTTTATTTCAATCCAACGCATACGTTTATACCGACACACCTGTACGTTACAAAAATCTGTACAAGATGTTTATCCGTTGGGAACGAAGCAACGTGCGTGAAAACATTGCGATGAGTCAATTTGCATTTAAGAATTTCCGTCAGGGACCTAAATGGGGAGCACGTATCTTATTGCTTATGCAATGGAAAAAAGTGTTATTGTCTTATCCGATGATGTTACTGATGTTATGGACCGTATTTCATTATCCACTGATGTTCTTAAGCTCAACATTGGTCGGTATCTTAATATTTTCCAGCGTCCAGGCCTATTTCTTTGCTTCCAAAAACTCGGATGCCAAAGAAGCTTTCTGGGCTTATAGTTACAGTATATTTTATGCTTTCAGCTTATTCTGGATTACACCGTATGCTATAGCGACCGCTGGACGCAGAGGTTGGTTGACAAGGGGTTAAAATTAACGCAAAGAACGTATATTTACAGCTATATAGAATTGGTTTTAATTATATTGAATACTTTCTCAGATCTTGATCTACTTAAATTCCCAGCAAGTAGATCAAGATTTTTTTTTACCTAGCATCTTGCGCAATCGTTTGATTTAAAAAAACATTATCAAATGTTTTGTTTTTAATACTAACTTAACACCACAATTATAAATTTGGCCTAATTAAACTAAGGGAGTACACAAATTGCGGTAATTATGGAACAGTTAGATGACACCGTGCTATTCGTTGGGATACAAGCCAATGACCGTCATGCTTTTTCGGAATTAGTCAATCGCTATTCTGCTATACTTTTTCGATTTATACAACGCCGTGTTTCCTGTGTTGAAGACTGTGAAGATATCCTGCAGGAGGTATTTGTTGCCCTTTGGAACAATAGACACAAAATCAGCATTGAATATTCGCTTTATCCGTATCTTTTTAAAACAGCCAAATACAAAATCATTGACTGGACTATTCATGAACAAAGGAAAGTTGCCCGTGCTGAAAACCTCACTCAGACCTTCCAAACACAAGTTTTAACTACGACATCTGAAGAAGAACTATTAGCAAAGGAACTTGCTGTACTTATCGAGCAAGAAGTTGACAAGATGCCTTCAACGATGCGGTCTGCTTTCTCGCTTAGCAGAAAAGAATCCATGTCTATTAAAGATATCGCTACAGAGCTTGCCCTATCAGAACAAACCGTGAAAAACAATATCTCATTGGCTCTAGGCTGGCTCAAGCTTCGATTTAAATAGTGGCAACGCTATATGAACTTCTCTCATGTAGTCTCATTTCCCAATAGTCTCATCATTTAAATGAACTGGAATACAATAATTTATATTTTTTTTTGATTTTTCTTCGGTACTTCTCTTCGCATAAAGAGATTATAGGTTTGTATGAAGGAACAAGAATCATCAGATCAAGCCAAAGCCTTGCTTAAAAAATACTTGGAAGGCCAATGTACAGCTGCGGAAGAACAACAGGTACTCCGTTGGTTCTATACATTGGATCAATCCGATAAAGAGCAATCTCAGGAAGAGCGGCCAGCGGACGAAATTCCGCCCCACCTAGCGTCGCGCATCAATGCTAGATTAGACGCCCGGCTATTTGATGAGCAAACCCCTATCAAACGACTGAGCTGGATACGATCCAAATGGATGGTTGCTGCTATGCTTATCGCCATTTCGGGATTTAGCTTCTGGTTCTATCAAAAATTATCTTCAAAAGCCGAGATACCGCTTACATTAGCGGCTGAGGTGCGTTCCCACAATAAGACTTTTCACAATGATATCCTTCCAGGGGGGCATTATGCAAAACTAATAACACCGACAGGAAAAGAGCAGCAGCTGGCAGATCCATTTGTTCAGCAGCATAATTCGACGACAGAAATAGCGGGTAAAAACTTCCGGGTTGATGTGCCAAAGGCCGGTACCTATATGGTCATTTTAGAAGATGGTACAAAAGTATGGCTCAATTCGCTCACACAGCTTTCTTACCCGACACATTTTGAAGCAGATCAACGTCAAGTTACATTAACGGGAGAAGCTTATTTTAAAGTCGCGAAGGATGCCAGCCGACCTTTCCGCATCCATGCCAATGGCACAACGATCGAGGTCCTGGGAACCACATTCAATGTCAACGCTTATCAAAATGAAGTGTCCACCTCACTCGTAGAGGGAAGTGTAAAAGTCCTTAAAGAGGGTAAGCAGACCATTATTAAACCCGGTGAGCAAGCGACAACATTGGCAAATGATATTCAGGTCAAAGTAAGTGATCTAGCAAAAAATACCGCATGGCAGCGCGAAGAATTTTATTTCGATGGCAACAATTTCAACGATATCACGCAGCAAATTGCACGATGGTATAATGTTGAATTTATAAATATCGAAGCCATCAATACCCCTTCTACGTACAGAGGCTCCATTAGCAGAAACAGTAAGCTTTCGGAAGTTTTAGAAATCCTGGCTTTAGCGACAGGGCGAAAATTCGACATTAACGGAAGGAAAGTAATAGTACAATGAAATTGATTATCTACCTTAAAAATTTATCTATGGCATAAACCTCGACTTATCGCCTGGCAATAACAAAAGAAGGGGATGTTGACGCATCCCCAGTTAAATCCAAGGCTTATTTTACTGATTACGAACAGAAATTTAAAACCTCAAAAATCATTCTAATTTATGAATTTTTTTTCTCCAATGAAAAGGCAGGAGAAAACACGGGAATTCCGGATCCCTCCAGCCTTTAAAACTTTATGTATGATAAAGTTAAGCACTCTTTCTTTGCTTTCCCTTGCTTTGGGAGCACATGCCTCGGGAACTGCACAAACAGTCAATCTCTCCTTAAAGAAGGTAAAGGTTGAGAAAGTCTTACAAGAAATTTCTAAGCAAACCGACTTACGATTTTTTTATGATGAAAAACTGCTGGATAATCTGCAGCCCATCAGTGTGGACGCAAATCACGCTTCCATTTCGCAAGTGCTTTCCAAAGCACTGAAAGGACAGAATCTAAGCTTTCAGATTCTCAACAACACCATCGTAATTTCCGAAAAACAACGTACAGATATCGAAATTACAGGTACAGTTCGCGATGCGCAATCAGCACTTGCCGGTGTAACGGTATCTGTGGAGGGAAATTCCGCATTATCTATAAAAACAGATGCCAACGGACATTTTTCGCTCCGTATACCCGAGAAAGCGGTGCTGACATTTCAGTATATGGGCTACACAACAGAGCGTATACAGGTGGGAAATCAACGCACATTGAATGTGACTTTACAAACGAGCACCTCACAATTAGATGAGGTGGTGGTCGTGGGTTATGGTACACAACGAAAAATCAATTTAACGGGCGCTGTTGACCAGATTTCTGCCAAAGAAATTGAAAATCGACCTGTTACCAATTTAGGTGCTGCCTTGCAGGGATTGATTCCCAACTTGAACATCACCAATGCCAGCGGTAATCCTTCGCAAAGTGCAAAATTCAATATTCGGGGTATTACTTCAATCAATGGCGGTGAGCCGCTTATATTAGTAGACAACATTCCTGTTACTGGCGATGAGCTCGCAAGACTCAATCCAAATGATTTTGAAAATGTATCGGTGTTAAAAGATGCGGCCTCGGCTGCTATCTATGGCGCTCGTGGCGCATTCGGTGTAGTTCTTGTAACAACCAAATCTGCCAAGTCAGAAAAACTTCAAGTCAACGTGGGGATGAGCACCCAATGGCGCACCACAGGTAAATTGCCTGAGATTGTCACAGATCCGCTTACCGTGATGCAATATAAACACGATGCAGCTTACCCGCTGTATGATTTGTATCCGGATGCCGTACGCGAATATGCGAAAAAGCTTCAGCAGGACCCTAGTTTACCGAACACGATCCTAGACCCTACAAACCCAGAGAAATGGGCTTACTATGGTCAAACTGACTGGATGAAGGAAGCCTATAAAAAATTGGCTCCAACCAATACGCTCAACTTGAGCTTGGGTAAAAGAACGTACAAATTAAGCTATTTATTTTCCGGTGAATACTATAAGCTCGATGGTGCCCTAAAATATGGGAATGACAAACTTAACCGTTACAATGTCCGCAACAAAATGGATATGCAAGTCACTCCGTGGTTGAACTTCGGAAATAATACGATATTAACAAGCCGACAATATGAAGCTCCAGTTTTCATGGGCGGTGATTTCTTCTGGAATGTAAACCGTACCCCGTCTTTAGATGTTCCAAGAAATCCGGATGGCAGCTGGACCCAATCAGGGGCTAGTTTATTAGGACTATTACAAGAAGGAGGACGAAGAAAAGAAAACATCAACGAGTTCCAAACGACATTTAATGCCAAAGCAGATCTGATCAAAAACATATGGACAGCCAATGCAGATGTTACTTTCCGTCGTTCCTTTGGTGTAATTGATGGTTATAATCGTTCTGTGCAGTACAAGACCGGGCCAAATGCTACGCCTCAATATGCAGGAGGAACTGTACCCTCCGCATATAAGCAGCAGGAAAACACCCGATATGATGTAATCAACGTGTATACACAATATACACAACAGTTTAATGACCACCATGTCAGCGCCTTGGTCGGTTATAATCAAGAATATCGGAATACCGAAATAAATTACGCCCTTAAAAATGGTCTTTATTCGGCTGATATACCATCCATCGGTTTAGGTAGTGGAGCGACAACAGTTACCCATAGTATCGACGATTATGCACTGCAAGGTGTATTTTATCGTCTGAACTATGATTATAAAGGGCGTTACCTCATTGAATCAAATGGCCGTCTGGACGGTTCTTCGCGCTTTCCAAAGGGTGACCGCTGGGGATTTTTCCCATCGGTATCTGCGGGATGGGTACTTTCTGAAGAGCAGTTCTTTAACCCGCTCAAATCTGCGATCAACTTCTTAAAACTTCGGGGTTCTTATGGACAATTGGGTAACCAAACCGTCTATGACCAGGCGATGAATCCATTAAGTTACCCTTATTTGCCATCTATGGCAGTCGATAATGGTATTCCTCGCGTTATTGAAGGTAATCGTCCGATATCCCTTTACCCACCATTAGTCGTGGCCAAGTCCTTAACCTGGGAACGTATTTCAACAATCAACGGCGGTATTGACCTGAATGTACTCAACAACCGCCTGAGTACGACATTTGATATTTACAAACGTACCAACGAGGGGATGTTAATCCCAGGAAGAACGCTTCCCGGGGCTTTTGGAGCTGACGCGCCGAACTTCAATGCGGCCGACATGAAGACAAATGGTTGGGATTTACGCATTAGCTGGAAAGATAAGTTCGACCTAGCTGGATCGCCATTCCATTACAACGCTACATTTACACTGGCAAACAGCAAAGCTACCATTACCAAATTTGATAATCCAACGGGTGATATCAGACAACATTATGCCGGACAGCGCATCGGTGAGATATGGGGCCTTCAAGCAGATGGTTTCTTCCAAAATGAGGATGAGCTAGCTAAACTGAACCAAACCGACGTAGGAACGGACGATCAACAATATAAATTCTATGTTGGAGACATTAAGTTCAAGGATATCGCTGGAGGGCCAGATGGAGGACCTGACGGAAAGATCACGAAAGGAAAACAAACGCTTGCTGACCATGGTGACCTCAAAATTCTAGGTAACTCGGAAGTTCAATATCCATATAGCTTTGACCTATCAGGTTCATGGAAAGGTTTTGACCTACGTGTATTCCTTCAAGGTGTCGGAAAAAGAGACTGGTATCCACCGGGCAGCCAAATCTATTTCTGGGGAATTTATGCACAACCCTGGACGAATGTGACCAAGCAAAACTTAGACCACTGGACTCCAGACAACAGAGATGGGTATTTTCCACGGATAAAATCGTACAGTGCAGAAGATACGGGGGAAGAACTCGGTATGCCGAATACACGTTACTTGCAGAATGCAGCTTATTTAAGGGTAAAAAACATCACTTTCGGCTATAGCCTTTCGCAGAATTTTACAAAAAGAATTGGATTACAGGCCGTGCGCTTCTATGTAAGTGGCGAGAATCTATTTGAACGCTCAGGGCTTAAAGTAAGCATAGACCCAGAAGCTCTAGGAAGCACACGAGTATATCCTTTCCAACGCACTTATGCATTTGGATTAAATGTTAAGTTTTAATACGCATATTCATGAAAATATTTCACTATACTACACTAGCATTGTCTTTGTCACTACTGACAATAAGCTGTAATAAAGACTTTTTGGATCGTAGCAACAAGACTGCTGTGACAGACCAAAATTTCTTTAAAACGCCGGAAGATCTCAAAACCTATACCAATGGCTTTTATCGATTTATGGGCGCATCATATGACGACATCTTCTCAGATAATATCGGTGGATTCTCAGGAAGCAGCTCAACCAACAATATGCTCCGTGGTACGCTAACACAAGGCAACGCATCTGGTTGGTCCGATGAATGGAAAAATTTACGCCGCATCAACTATATGATGGATCACCTTGGTACTGTAACCGGCGATCAGGCACAAATAGACCATTATGTTGGCATCGCCCGTTTCTTTCGTGCCTACATCTACTTTAATTTAGTGCGCGATTACAACAATGTTCCTTGGTATGACACGGCTTTGGGTGCTGAGGACGAAGCGATGTACAAGGACCAGGATTCGCGCGAGGTTGTTGTTAAACATATGATGGAGGATCTTGAATTTGCCGCAGCCTATATCAGAGAAGATAAAGTGGCCGGTAATTTCAAAGAACGTGTAACACAAGGCGCGGCATTAACACTGTTAGCTCGCATTGCCTTGCACGAAGGAACATTCCGTAAATACCACGAGGAGTTGAATTTACAAGCTACAGCAGATGAGTTCCTAAAGAGAGCCGTTTCAGCATCTCAAGAAGTTATCAATTCTGGGAAATATAAAATTCATAACACCGGTGCCAAAGAAGTTGACTTTAGAACATTGTTCAGCAGCAACAATCTATCGTCGAATACAGAAGCGATTTTTATCCAAAAGAATGACCGTTCACTGGGTATTGCAAACAATTCACATACCGTATTGGACTGGCAATGGGCATTAAGCGGAGAATTAATGGAAGAATTTCTAACAGCTGACGGGAAATCCTTTACATCAACTCCGGATTATAAAACGAAAACCTTTACGCAAATATTTCAGAACAGGGATCCTCGCCTGGCTGAAACCATTATGCCTGCCGGATTTAAAACCGATCCGAATAATCCTACGCCTTATTTAATAAAACCTAGTTTTGGCGGATATCTACAGATTAAGTTCTACCCTAGAGATCCTGCTCTTCGCGGTGGTTGGGTAGCAAACTACACCGATCTTCCTATTATGCGTTATGCCGAAGTATTGCTTATCAATGCCGAAGCTAAAGCCGAATTGGGCACGCTTACACAAGCTGATTTGGATGCAACCGTGAATGTTTTACGTGGGCGCGTCGGTGTACCAGCGTTACAGTTAGCAACAGCCAATGGACAGGTAGATCCTGTTCTTGCGGCACGCTATCCGAACACTCAAGGAGCCAATAAAGGAGCCTTGTTAGAAATCCGTCGTGAGCGTCGTGTAGAGCTTGCCTGTGAAGGTTTCCGTTTCAACGATGTGCTCCGTTGGAAAACTGGCGACCTGCTGGCGGTTGCGCCGCATGGAATCTACGTACCTGCATTAGGTGCCATGGACGTTACGGGTGATGGAAATCCGGATATTGCCATTCTTGAAAATGAGAAAGCAACAGGTCCAATCGACCAGTTACCAGATGCTGTAAAAACCAAACTCGTAAAATATTACCTCGATGGAGGCGCATTTTACCTCAACAATGGTACTTCGGGATATATTATGATGACTGTTGACCAAAAAAATAAGCGGTCATTTGTTTCGCCAAAATACTATTACAAACCAATCCCATTGGGACAAATAACATTGAATCCTAATCTAAAACAAGTCTTTGGATGGGATAAATAGCTAATAACCTTATTCACTTTTTGCTAGCTCTGAAACCGGAGCTAGCTTTTTTATTTAAACAACATGAAATTATTCCAATTACTTGCCTGCTGTCTTTTTCCGATTCCCGCCCTTTTTGCACAACAACGCGTCGGTCGGGTTTTTGAAGATCAGAATGCGAATAACCTGTTCGAGCAGAACGAGAAGCTGATCGGTGGAGTAGTTGTATCCGATGGCTATGATGTGGTAAAAACCAATAGCGACGGAACGTATACGCTGCCCAATAACCCCAATGCCCGCTTTTTGTCTGTCACTGTACCGAGTGGCTACAAGGCAACCAAAACACATTACATCCCTTTGCGCTCGGATGTCAAAAATCTGGACTTTGCTTTAGTTAAAGATGCGGTCCAACAAAATGATTTTCTACGGTTTATCCAAATCACCGACACAGAAACACCTCTATACGGCCCTTGGATTGATAATGTCAGAAACTACGCCAAACAACAGCGTGCAAGTCTGATTATGCATACCGGGGATATTTGCTATGAACCAGGCATGCTTTTTCATGCCAAACAGGTGAACAGTGAACTCATGGGCAGACCGACTTATTATACGGTCGGTAATCATGACCTTGTCAAAGGTGAATATGGTGAGAAGCTATTTGAAGATCTTTTTGGACCGACTTATTACTCATTTGATGCCGGGCCAGCCCACTTCGTCGTTACGCCAATGCCAAATGGAGATTATAAACCCAGTTACACTGCTGATCAAATCATCGCCTGGCTCAAAAAAGACCTAGCTGCCATGGATAAATCCAAGCCGTTGATCTTTATAAACCATGACTTCTTTGTAGGGCCTGACTTTGTACTTAAAGGAGAAAAAGAACAGATTGATTTAAAACAATATAACCTTAAGGCCTGGTTCTATGGACACTGGCACAACAATTTTGTCTTCAAACAAAATGGTGTCTATGTCGTTTGTTCCAATGCCCCCAACAAAGGTGGTATCGATAATTCTGCCGCACAGTTTGTTGTCGTCGATATTGACAAACAAGGAATCAAGAATATCAAGCCGATCTACACAAACTTACGTGACCACATCCAGTTGGTACGGCCCGTGAGCAATCAGCCGTTAAATGCAGACCAAACACTGCCTATACTGGTCAACGCCTATGATAGTGAGCGACAAATACAGGGTGTAGACCTCACGGTATACGCGCATGAGACCGGAAATCGCATAAGCTCGATTCCGTTGAAAACTGCCGGAGATTGGACATGGCAAGCAAATGTCCCTTTCAAAAAACAAAATCAAAAGGGACAATACGATGCACTTATCACCGTTCGCTACGAGAATGGTGAACAGACCTTAAAGAAAGAAACGTTTAACCTTGCGCCAGCAGAAAATGATAAGATTAAACTACAGTGGTCCGCATCAGTCAATGGAAATATCTGGAAAACGAGCCCACTGGTTGTTGGCGACAAACTTTTTATGGCCACAATGGATGATGCTTTAGGAACCAATCACGCGATCAAAGCCCTGGATAAACGTAGCGGGAAAGTATTGTGGTCTCTGCCAACGATAAATTCTATTAAGCATAGATTGCGTTTCAGCGACGGCATATTATTGGCTACGGATGTTGAAACTAATGTTTATGCCATTGATGCAAATACAGGCAAAGTCCTCTGGACAAAGAAACCTTCGGCTCCAAGTCTCCCGACCTTTGTTTCTGGTGCCGCTCTTGACAAGGACATTTATTATACCGGACTAGGAAAACGAATGTCTGCGATTGATATCCATACGGGTAAACCGTTATGGGAAGGTGTAGAACCTTCAGGGGGAGAAGCTACTCCGGCAGAGCTATCGGTTGTCGGTCAGGTTCTTTTAGCTGGATACAACTGGAATGCACTCTGTGCTTACGATATCCATACCGGAAAACTCCTTTGGAAGCGTCAAGAAGATGGTTTACGTTTTAGAACTGGTGGGGTAACCGCTCAAAATGATTACATCTACACGACTGGCCTCAACGGCATCTTTAAGATTGATCTAAAAACAGGAGAAATCATACAAAAGAGCATTAAAACCGACGATTTTAAGGTGATGACTGCGCCAAAAATCGGTGACAACCTTTTGGTTATGCCAACGTCCACCAACGGAATCAAGGCCTATGATCTGCAGACTTTGGAAGAGAAGTGGCATTTTCCCACTGGAGAAGCGCTGGTCTATTCTTCTGCATACAGTAGTCCTGATAACCGTAAGCTGGTCGGTACAGTTGAATCGGCAGTTATTGAAGTCAAAGACAAGTTAGTGTTTGGTGCTTCAGACGGCTATGTCTATGTCCTTAATAAAGCGGGCAAACTCTTATCCAAATTCAACTTGGGTGCGCCTATATTTTCAGACATCACAGTGGATGGAAATTTGATGTATGTGGCTGATTTCGCGGGAAATGTTTCGTGCTTTAAACTCTAGTAGCTCTAAATAAAACAAGCGCGGATCTAACTTCCATTTAGGTTAGGTCCGCGCTTACTTTTTCTATTTTTACAAGCGGATGCACATTCCATTTCTGCTCGAGATCAACGAATCTTAGGACGCTTCTGTACCTCATCTTACCTAAAGTCAGCTACGGTCCTCAGTCTTTTATAACCGAAAAAACATGTGCGTCAGTTTCTACAACTTACAACCAACTTACGCTACCAGTTTCAACGTCATAGTTCGCGCCGACAATCTTAATTTTACCCTCTTCCTCAAGTTTACGGAGCGTTGAACTCTGTCTGCGAATGTCACGGATTGCATGTTTAATATTCTGTTGATTTAGTTTTTCAAGCAGTACACTATTTTTAGAAGAACGTTCTTCCCCCTGCTCGATCACTTCATTGATGATCGGATCGAAATGATTAATCAAATGATTTAGGTTGTCCATTCCCATGCCTTCGATCTGCGCAGCATCCAATCCTCCTTTTAATGCCCCACATTTGGTATGCCCCAAAACGACAACAAGCTTAGAACCAGCTACATTGCAACCAAACTCCATCGAACCCAAAATATCCTGATTGACAAAATTTCCGGCAATCCGGATGCTGAAGATATCACCCAATCCCTGATCAAATATAAGCTCCGCTGAGGTGCGGCTATCGATGCAGCTGAGCACTACCGCAAATGGCCACTGCCCTTCACGCGTAGCGTTCACCTGTTCGAGTAGATCGCGGTTAGCTTTCAGGTTATTAACAAAACGCTGGTTTCCTTCTTTCAAAAAGTCCAGTGCCTTCTGTGGTGTAATTGTTGATTGTGTTTCGTACGTATGTGCCTTCATAAAATTATATTATTTGGAATATTAAAGGTAAAATTAATACGTTACATTTATATTACCAACAAGACAAAATACGTGTAATAGCTTACATAGCCCCAGTGACTTCGTTGTTTGTGTAATAATCCATCCAAGCTTTAATTCTTCCGACAAACATTTTAAGATAATTTTCTGTCAAAAATATGTTGGACCAATCAAATCTCTGTGCCTGTACTCCAAGATAAAAAATAAAAATAGAAGCGCCAGCTTTTGGTATTAGCCTGAGCTCTTTTTCAGATAAAGGTCTATTACTTTGGTATCCACGCAGGAAACTTTGGATTTTTAATTCATACTGCTCTTTATCTGATTCTATGAAAAACAGCTGTTTGCAGAAATATCCAACGTCTAAAATTTGCCATCCATTTCCACAAAAGTCAAAGTCAAAAATGGTAATCTCATGCTTGTCTGTAACGGCCATATTATCATACCAGATATCCATATGTATAATTCCGGTTTTTGTATTATCAAAATCTGAATTTTGAAAATTTCTGCCAAACTCCTTGATGAATTCCATTTCTGGCAACTTGTCTGAAAAGAATTGTTTTAAATACGCATAAGGTAATTCTATAAGAGACTTCTTATTGTAAGTCAAACGGTTAATATTCTTGTTTTCGGTATGGTTGTGGATATTTGCCATTAGAGAACCTATCCTAAAACACGTTTCGATGTCCATAAATCGAATTTTCTCACCTTGAGCAAAGGAAAAAAGTACAACGTATCTGATTCCTTCAGGCGCATTTATTTCTTGAATGAACCCTCCGTCTTTATCTTCAATTGGAAAAGAAACACTTAAATTATTATTCTTCAATGATTTCAAAAGTTCAAGTTCTTCAATAATTTCGGATTTTGACCGCCAATTATGACTATAAACGCGCAAAACGTATTTCGTTTCGGTGTTGGAAAGAAAATACGTGTGATTCATTCCTGTTCTGAATAAGGAACATTGGTATTTGTCGTCTAGGCCATATCTATTTATCACAAAATCGCCTAATTGTTTGGCAGAAAGAGTAGATGCTATAACAGGAAATGTTGTCATTTTTTTTTCGTTAAATTTATGGTTTCGTTGATGAAGGTTGTTTTTTCGAGTACATACGAGCCCCGGTCATTTCCCTTTTTCAATTCTTTTAGGCTCTTTTTATTTTATTGGTATTCCCGGAGTTACTAACCGCCTTAAGGCTTTAAGCGAATACTGTATTCCCCTACAACTTTTGTCTATGACCCTTGATCCCCCACTTCGTTTCTTGAAAGTTCCTATTGGTTTTGTAGATACTCAGAGACAAAAAAAGCTTGCAATATGTATTGCAAGCTTTTTTTAAGTTTTTAATCTTTCGATCTGTAGCCCGTAGGGGAATCGAACCCCTGTTTCAAGAATGAAAATCTTGCGTCCTAACCCCTAGACGAACGGGCCGTTTTCTCTTTCGGTGTGCAAATATAGAAATATTTATAAATGTGTCAAAATTTTTATCTTTTTTTTATTCATTTTTTTTGAAATAGATTATAAACCTCTCTAGAATAGCTATATTTAGAGTCATTGAAAAAGTAACCAACATGACTAATTTAAAAAAAATCAAAAAACCGCTCCTCTATGCCGGACTAGGCTTGGCTTTGTTAAGCCAGGAAGCCTATGCTCAGAAATCGAGTGCAATCGCAGATCAACTGCAACTCACCTGGAAGGTCAAAGACGGAGAGAATATCCGTAAAAATCCGGTATCCACCCTAATTTTAAAAAACAAGGGAAAAAGTGCTGTTCAACTCAACGACTGGAGCCTTTGGTTTAATTTTATCCGATCTATCGACCCCGATAAGGTCGACAAACGTTTTGCGATAGACCACCGAAACGGAGATCTCTTTCAGGTTAGCTTTAAGAAAAATAACTTTTCATTAAATGCGCAAGATACGGTCCACATCGATTTTATCACAACCGGACTGGTCAATTATACGGATGGGCCAATTGGTCTATACCTAAAAAATAATAAGACAGGGCTTGCAACAAATATTTCGGATTATTCTGCTGTTAAAATCGCTCCCCAGTCGGACGCTGAAAAAACAGATTACTTTGCTTATAAATACGACCAAAATAAGCTTGTGGAGGGGACAGCAGCACAACATGTCATCCCTTTACCAAGTAATATCAGCATCAATACTAACGAGAAATTCAATCTATCGACAGGTACAAAACTTTTTGTCGATAAGGATTTTGCGAGCGAATCGGACTTTCTGACAAACTTTTTTTCAGCATATTCAGGTATTAAGCTAGCAGCTTCATCCAGTCCACAAGGCGGCATTGAAATTGTCAAAACAAACAACTTAAAGCCCGAATCCTATCACTTGACGATTGGTGCTAAAGGTATACAAATAGAGGCTTCTGATAAAGCGGGTGCATTTTATGCCATACAGTCGTTAAAATCGTTGATCAATCACAATCAATGGAATAAAGCCACAAAATCAATCGCTTTGCCATACGGTAACATTGAAGATAGTCCACGTTATGGCTACCGTGGATTTATGCTGGATGCTGCCCGTAATTTCCATAGCAAAGCCGAGGTTTTAAGAATATTGGATCTCATGGCTTCTTACAAGTTGAACAAATTCCATTTCCACTTCATTGACGACGAAGGTTGGCGATTGGAAATTCCTTCGCTACCTGAATTAACGGCTATCGGAGCCAATCGTTCGGCTAATTTTGAGGATGGAAAAGCGATACAGTCTGCTTATGGTTCTGGAGCGACCACCAAATCGCATCAATTCTACAGTGTTGCTGACTATATTGAAATTTTAAAATATGCACAGGCAAGACATATCGATGTCATACCCGAAGTAGAAACTCCTGGTCATGCGCGTGCAGCGATTAAAGCAATGCGGGCGCGTTTTGCGCATTATTCAAAACTTGGCGATAAACAGAAGGCAGAGGAGTTCTTGCTGGACGATGCTGAGGACAAGTCCGTTTACAACTCTGCACAAAACTGGAATGACAATGTCATGAACCCTGCCCTACCTTCAACCTATCACTTCCTGAGCAAGATGATCGATGAAATCAAAGCAATACATGATCAAGCTGGAGTTCCGTTGAAAATTATCGATTTGGGAGGTGACGAGACGCCAAGTGGCGTTTGGGAGAAATCGCCCAAGGTATTGGCCTTTATGAAGGAGAATAATATCGCCAATGTACTCGATGTATGGCCACTGTATATTGCCAAAATTAATACCCTTGTTCAAGAAAAAGGATTGACGATGTCGGGATGGGAAGAAATGGGTATGCGCAATAAAGGAAAAGGCATGGTTGTAAATGCCGATCTGGGAAAATCCGGCATCCATTTGAATGTATGGAACAATCTCCCTGGCCAAGGACAGGAAGACCTCGCTTATCGATTGGCAAATGCTGGTTATAAAGTTGTTTACACGAGTGCGGCAAACAACTACCTCGATATGTCTTGGGACCGTGACTTTGCAGATCCAGGACACAGCTGGGTAGGCACGGTTAATCTGAATAGAACCTATTCGTTCTCTCCTGAAAATTTCTTCATCAATCTACGCAAGGATGATACTGGAAAAGATCTTAAACCAGAGGCTTACACCAATAAAGAACAGCTTACAGCCGAAGGGAAGAAAAATCTCCTTGGTATTAAAGGTGCTTTATGGGCAGAAAAGGTATCCACTGACCAACGTCTTGAGGAAATGATATTCCCACGTTTGATAGCGATTGCTGATCGCGCGTGGGCGCCCGAACAAACCTGGGAAAAAGGAAATTCTTTTGACGAGACCACTTATCGCAAATCGTATACCGCCTTTATCAAAAAATTAGGTGAGGATGAATTGAGAAAACTGGATAGGGTAAATGGGGGCTATACCTATCGACTTCCAAAAATTGGGATCAAGAAAGAGGGCAGCCAACTCCTTATCAACACCGATTATCCCGGTTTCAAAGTCTATTATAGCGATAATGGAAGTACGCCAACATTGAAATCAAAAGTGGTTAACGGTCCGATACCTTTCCAGAACGGAAAAAAATACTTATTTAAAGTATTCGATGCCAAAGGACGGTCAGGTGATGTAATCAGCTATTAATTCATCGGGATTCATCATGGTGAACGCTATTGGTGTCGATAACGCAAAAAAAAGCTGCCTAAAATAACATCAGTCGATCCAGCGTCCACTAGATGAAAGGATACTTAAGCTGATAAAAGAAAATAGCATAAAAATAGGGCTGTCCAACTTCTTTGGACAGCCCTTCTGTTTATATAGACTTATATCTTTAAAACTTATAACTCAATGCAACCGCAGCATTTCTTGGATCAATCTGATTAATAAAACCACCGCGGAAGTATGAATTCAATCCGATCTCATTGGTGATATTATTTACGAAGACTTTCGCATCAAATTTGCGCCATTTGTATCCCACCTGCGCATTTAATGTGGTATATGCTGGCATATTGAAAGGTTCTGTACCATAATATTCGCCGTGCCCATTTGGGGTTAAGCTATATTCATTGACAGGTCGGTCTCCAACATAATAAACTCCGGCACTTAAGCTCAGGTTCCGAAGAGCTCCTTGATTAAATACATATTGTATCCATGCATTTGCCGTATGTTTTGGCGCATTCATCGGTGCCGATCCATCCATATAAGATGGTGAATTTTTATAACGTGCGTCTAAATACGCATAGCCCAACATCACAGTCAAATTTTCCAATACACGACCGTTCAACTCTGCCTCAATACCGTCGCGCACCAAATCCCCGGCCTTAAAGTATAATCCTGTGGCGACATTCGTGCCTGGTGTATACTCCGCATTCGTCAAGTTTGAGGTATAAATATGGAAATAGGTTAAATTGAAACGTAATCGATTATTCAGCCAATCGGATTTAATTCCACCCTCAAATTGTTCGGTTTTAGAAGCACCTGCCGCTGTACCATCTGTTAAAGGATTTGCCGCATTTCTTAAATTCGTTGAGTTTGTATAAGATCCAAATACGTTGAAATTCTCAAATGGCGTAACAATCACTCCCGCCATTGGATTCCAAGCCGACTCCCTTTTATTACCGTTTGATGTAAAATCTTTTGTTGTAATTTCGGAATAACGTAAACCTAATACAGCCTTAATGTATTTGTTAAATTCAATAACGTCTTGCCCCATAAACCCTATAGAAGAATAATAACTTCGTACAGGAGTTCCTGCTGTATAGACAATTTGCTTTCCTTTCCGCTGGTTACCCAACGAATCGACGTATACCACTTCCGAAAGATCATTCACCCAATCACCATGGATATCAATAATATCAATTACATTGCTATTTTGATCGGCTTTTTTCAAAAGAACATTTTTCTCCAGTGGACTTAATTTTCCGGCAAAAGAAGTTGTTGTCGCATCAGCAATACGATAGTCCACCCCTGCCTGAACCAAATGTTTTACTTTACCCGTATAAAGGTCTTTTCCGATCAAGTCAAACTGGAAAGTTTTATTTTTGTCATCGCGCAGGCTCTTACTCATTGAGCGCGAGAAGGTATTATATTGTTTTGCATCATCTTTAATCAATGAGGAAGATGATGATTGGTTATCAACCTGATAAGATGACGTTGCAATAGAGGCTCGGATGCTCCAACGATCAGTCAGTTCATGATTGATCTGCGCCATAAAGCTCTTCATCTCTGTATTATTATTATCGGAATTGAAGCCCAAAAACTTATTGTTCGGGATAACATATAGCGCATTCACCCCCTGTGAAGGATTTAAATTGACAGCGGAATTAACCGGCGTGCGATTATCATTAAAATAATCACCCTCCAAAGTAATTGTTGTCTTATCCGTTGGTTTCCAAGCTAACGATGGATTTAAATAAACACGGTTAGAGGATACACTTTTACGGTAGCTATCACTGCGTTCATAAGCGCCATCCATTCGAAAAGCAACAGTCTGTTTCTTATCCAGTACCGTTTGGAAATCAAAGGTTGGGCGGAATTGTCCCCAACTTCCTGCACGAACACCCACCTCACCGGAATTCGTGAAATTAGGGGTTTTAGTGACCACATTAATTACACCACCGGCATTACCAATATCGGTAATAACACCCTGTGTAACGGCAGCAGACCCTTTAATCATTTGAATAGACTCCACACCTTGCATATCAACAACTCCAGATGCAGTCTGAAATTGGGAGTCCATCCGCACGCCATTCTTCAATACAGGTACCCCTCTGAACCCACGGGTTGACAAAGATTCTTTAACACCCCCATAAGAACCAAACAAGGTTACACCGGGAATATTTCTTACAGCATCCGTCAAAGTAAGAATACCCTGATCTTGAATTACCTTATTGGAAATGACAGAAATACTCTGAATTTGATCCGAAGGTTTTAATGGCATACGTGTAATCATCTCCAAGCCTTTTGGCTTTTTGTTACGTTCACCAAACACTTCTACCTCATCAATGGCCTGCTCATTGCTCACTAGCGTAATGGGATCAATAATCACTTCAGGGCTTTTCGTGCTAAAAACATAATCGATAACGGTTGTTTGGTAGCCCATGTAGGTGAATTTAATCACCGTATTTTGGTCGATGCCATGCAGTCTAAAATGACCTCTATGATCGGTACGTACTTTTTTATCTCCGATTGAAACGGTTACTGAACTTAAGGGATTATTTTGTGTATCGACGACTTTACCTTTGACGATTCCCGAGGTTTGACCATATACTGCACCTCCGATTAAAAATGTAGAAGCAAGAGCTAGTAAGTGTTTGTCCATGTTAATAATTTTGGGTAATTATTTTTAATTATTCTAAATAACAAAGCAAAGGTATAAAAAATAAGCTATTTAGAATGATTAAAAACAAAAAAGTCCTGAACCAACTCAGGCTCAGGACTTTTTTATTTATTTAGACAATTAGTTTAGTCAAATTTCCATCTTACGAACGCTTCGATCGCTTCATAGTTTGCCAAACCTAATTGGTCATATAAAGCTGCGGTTTCGCTTGTACGATCTTCAGCACGCACCCAGAATTCACGTGGATCATCTCCAGGGAATACAGGCAAATCTTTTTGAGACTGGTGTTTAAAGATGGCTAAACGTTTGCGATAAACTTCTTGTGGTGATAAAGGAACGGCCATTTGGATCTCGTGGATAGGATATTCATGCCATGCTCCACGGTATAACCATAACCAACAATCTTTTGTCCACTCATCCGTTTTACTCAATCTGTTTAGTGCTTCAAACAGAATGTCGAAACATACTTTATGTGTACCGTGTGGATCTGCAAAGTCACCCGCAGCAAATACCTGATGTGGTTTTACGTGGCGCAACAATTCCATTGTTTGTTGAATATCATCTTCAAAAGATACATTTTTTGAAAACTTCTGTCTATCATAGAACGGTAGATCTTGGAAATGGATATTCTCATCTGGCAAACCAACCAAACGAGCTCCTGCGATCGCCTCACCCTTACGGATTAATGCTTTGATTTTACGGACAAGTTCAGTATCGATCTGATTTGGTTTTTTTGTTGCAAAAATTGCTCTTTCCTCATCATAAATGCGGCCGATCTGAGAAGCTTCTGCCTCTGCCCCAATTTGTTTTGCAAGATCTTCAGCAAACTCCAGATAACGTACCACATCATCATCCCAAACAGCTGTATTACCACAAGTTTGGTAAGCAACATGCACATTGTGTCCTTGATCTGCCAGGCGAATAAATGTACCGCCCATTGAGATGACATCATCATCAGGGTGTGGAGAAAATACAATCACATTTTTCTTCGCTGGATTGGCACGCTCAGGACGTTGTGAATCGTCAACATTGGGTTTACCCCCTGGCCATCCCGTGATCGTATGTTGAAGTTCGTTAAATATACGGATGTTAATATTATATGCTGGACCGGTCTCTGTAACCAACTTGGCCATCCCGTGCGCATTATAATCCTCGTCGGTAAGTTTCAGGATTGGTTTTTTGATCTCTAAAGCCAACCAAACGACTGCTTTTTTAATTAACGAAGGTGTCCAGGTAACATCTTCTGCCAACCAAGGAAGATCAAAACGTGTCAATAATGAAGCTGCCGCTTCATCAAGGATAAATTCAACGTTGTCCGATAACTGAAGATAAGTTGCAGGTATCTCTGCGGAGATTTCACCTTCAACTGCTTTTTTAATGATCTCGGCCTTTGTCTCGGTCCAAGCCATTAAAATAATTTCTCTCGCTTTGAAAATTGTACCTACGCCCATGGTAATCGCTTTTGTTGGTACATTCTCTTTTCCACCAAAAGCACGGGAAGCATCGCGACGAGTCAAATCGTCCAACGTTACGACACGTGTACCTGAGTTAGGTGCAGAACCTGGCTCATTGAAACCGATATGGCCGGTACGACCAATACCTAATAATTGAATATCTAAACCTCCTGCTGCTGTAATCTTCTGTTCGTAAGCCTCACAGAATGCATTTACTTGGTCAGGAGCTAAGGTACCATCTGGAATATTTACATTAGCCGCATCAATATCTACGTGATCGAACAGGTTTTTGTTCATAAAGGTCACATAACTCTGATCGGCATCAGGTTGCATAGGGTAGTATTCGTCAAGATTGAAGGTAATCACGTTCTTAAAGCTTAAACCTTCTTCTTTATGCAAACGAATCAATTCTTGATAGACTTTTACCGGAGTGGCACCGGTAGCAAGGCCCAGAACAGCTTTCTCACCTTTCTCTTGCTTTGCACGAATAATTTCAGCAATACGATTTGCAACGTTTTTCGAAGCTGAATTTTGATCTGGATAGACGCTCACAGGGACTTTTTCGAAGCGTGTTTCTTCCAATAAATTTAATCTAGCCATTTTATGGGTATGTTGATAAACGTGAATTACAAATTTATAAAATTAGTACCTCAAGTTGAAGTAAAATTTTAATAAAGTGGTTCTTTCTTAGCGATATTTTAAATAAAACCTTTTAGCTATTCTTTTACCTCAATAATACAGCTATACCTTATTCAGAATCTCGACAGCTTTTAATAGCGTTTCATCCTTTTTAGCAAAACAAACCCGCAAAACTTGTTGATTTGTAGCTTCTTTATAGAACGCTGAAAGTGGGATGGTTGCAATTTTGTGCTCCCTGGTTAACGAGCAAGCAAATTCAAATTCCTTCTCCTGACTGATAGCACTGTACTCGATATTAAGGAAATAAGTTCCCTCGCAGGGAAGAATCTTAAACCGGGATCCCTTTAATCCGTCTTTCAATAGGTTTCTTTTTCGCTCAAAAAATTCCGATAGACCTTTGACATAGCTTATATCCTCCAAATATTCCGCGATAGCGAATTGCATGGGTGTATTTACGCTAAATACATTGAATTGATGCACTTTTCTAAATTCCTGCGTTAATTGTGGCGGAGCAATGCAATAACCTATCTTCCAACCCGTAGTATGCAATAGCTTTCCAAAGGAAGCAACAACAAAACTTCGCTCGCGTAAGGAGGGTATTTCCAATACCGATTGGGGCGAGACACCATCGAAAACGATATGCTCGTACACTTCATCACTCAATAAGAGTGCGTTGGTACCTGCCAACAAGTCCCCAAGTTTAATTAACTCTTCTTTACCCAGCACTTTGCCTGTTGGATTATTCGGATTATTAATGATGATTAAACGAGTTCTGGAATTAATTAACGTAGCGACGTAACCCCAGTCAATCTGAAAATCAGGTGCCATTAATCGCACGGGAACAACTTTACCGCCAAACAATTCGATAGTCGGCGCATAACAATCGTATGCCGGTTCAAAAATAATAACCTCATCTTGCGGTCTAACGACTGCGGCAATAGCTGTAAAAATTGCTTGGGTACCACCTGATGTCACAGTAAGCTCCGCCGTTGCATCGACCGCCACGTTATACACTTCCCGGTATTTTTTGGAGATCGTATCACGTAATGTCTGTGCTCCGATCATTGGCGCGTATTGGTTATGTCCCGTTTCCATTGCCTTAGAAACCAATTCCACCAACTTCGGATCGGTCTCAAAGTCAGGAAAACCTTGCGACAGATTTAAAGCGTGCTGCTCATTCGCAAGCATCGTCATTTTGGTAAAGATCGTCGTACCGACATGTGGAAGTTTAGAAGTTAGGTTAAAGTTCATTTTTTGACATTTTATTAATCTACTAAATTAGTGGATTTTCCTATATTTGTAAATATATATAAGAATAATAACATGATAAAATACATCACACTACTTTTTTTAATTCTGCCATTCATTGGTTCGGCACAAAAAAAGGAACTTACCAAAGAGGAGTATATTGCCCGCGTTAAGGCTGCTCCGGATTCTATTTCGACATTAGTTGACTTGCGTAGAGTTGGCGGATATGACCCGGTTTATGCCGAGCTTCAAGCGCTTTATAATACGTTGAGTAAAAATGTCAAGAATTCAAGTGAAGGGAAAGAGTTCCAAGACTATTTAAATACCTTGGAAACGGTTCAAATTGGAAAAACAGCGCCAGCGTTTACGCAAAATGACACCACTGGAAACCCTGTAAAGCTTTCGGACTTTAAAGGAAAATATGTGCTTCTTGATTTTTGGGCATCTTGGTGCCCCGATTGCCGTGTCGAAAGCCCGGATCTTGTCAAAACATACCAACAATTTAAAGGTGAAAACTTCGAAATATTGGGTATATCCTTTGATAAGGATCGCAATTCTTGGATCAAAGCCATCCATGCAGATAAATTGCACTGGCGTCATGTTTCGGATCTTAAACGTTGGCAAAATGATGTCGGAACCTTATACGGCGTAAAATCTATCCCGCAGAATGTTCTGATCGATCCCAACGGGAAAATTGTCGCGAAGAACTTACATGGTGATGCTTTACGTGCAAAATTGAAAGAAGTATTGAAAAAGTGAACGATAGGCAATACATAAAAAGACCATGCTTTAAGAAAGCATGGTCTTTTTATTTGTATACTCCTCTTTTAATCCGCTAGCCAAACAAGGCACTGAAGATGTCCTCCAATTTGGCAACCGGACGGATGGCAATATTATATTTTTTAGCGTCCAATCCTTTGGTGTTGAATTTAGAGATAAAGATACCATCAAAGCCCAGCTTCTCAGCCTCCTGTATCCGTTGTTCTATACGGTTTACAGCTCTGATCTCGCCAGATAAACCAATCTCACCTGCGAAAGTCAGATTGGAGCGAATCGCGATATCCTGTTGTGAAGAAATAATTGCAACAACGACAGCCAAATCGATCGCAGGATCTTCAACACGCAACCCACCGGCAATATTCAAAAATACATCCTGTGCGCTTAACCTAAAACCAAAGCGTTTCTCTAAAACAGCCAACAGCATATTTAATCGCTTCGTGTCGTAACCTGTGGAAGAGCGCTGTGCATTTCCAAATGCCGTATTACTCACCAGCGCCTGCACTTCAATCATCATAGGACGCATTCCTTCGAGCATCGCCGCAATGGAAACCCCACTTACAGGTTCATCGCGTTGGGAAATCATAATCTCCGAAGGATTCGACACTTCCCGCAGTCCCGACCCCTGCATTTCATAAATCCCGAGTTCTGAAGCCGATCCAAAGCGATTTTTGACGGCCCGTAAAATTCGGTAGACATGGTGGCGATCACCTTCGAATTGAAGCACCGTATCCACCATATGTTCTAAAACCTTGGGACCTGCAATAGACCCATCCTTGGTAATATGCCCTACAATAAAAACTGGTGTACTCGTTTCCTTTGCAAACCGAAGCAACTCTGCGGTACATTCGCGTACCTGAGAAACCGATCCTGGCGCCGATTCAATTTGTGAGGAATGTAAAGTCTGTATAGAATCTATGACTATGACATTGGGCTGTACCGTCTCGATCTGTTTGAAAATATTTTGAGTAGATGTCTCGGTAAGAATATAACAATTTGCTTTGGATGATTGTGACAATCGTTCTGCCCGCATCTTAATTTGCTGTTCGCTTTCTTCCCCAGAAATATAAAGGGTCTTCACTTGTGGAATCGATAAAGCGAGCTGTAACATCAACGTCGACTTCCCAATACCCGGTTCGCCTCCAATAAGGACCAATGACCCTGGAACAATACCGCCGCCAAGAACCCGGTTAAACTCCTGATCAGGAGTCAATATCCGTAATTCATCCTGATAGACAATTTCGTGGATGATCGCAGCTTTATTCGCTTTCTTTGTGCTTCCTCCTGTAGTAGAACTACGCCATTCAGGCACTTTTGAACTCGCCTTTTCGACGACTTCCTCAACAAAACTATTCCATTGTTTACAAGAAGGGCATTGCCCCATCCATTTGGGAGACTCGTAGCCACAGTTTTGACAGAAGTATGCAGATTTTGATTTTGCCATACTACGAAATTACAAATTTATAGCTGTTAAAAGCGCAATATCATCGTCGCACGCATTATATGTTCCCCAAGACATTACGCAAGGACTGGTTAGCCCTTCGCTAATAATGCTTCGATAAGGGTTAAATTCATACGCTGTATTATTACGGTATATACTACATCACTGCTTTAACAATACCTCAACAATACTGCATGTATACTTGAACCCCACTGAAAAGCCTTAAAAAAGCCGACGTGTTTATCCTTCATTTTCTTTTAAGATCCGCAAGAAATTTTGTCCCATAATCTTCGCAACATCCGTCTTTGTATATCCTCTTTCCAACAGCGCTTTGGTCAGTAACGGAAATTTAGAAACATCTTCTAGACCTTGGGGTGAGGATTCTATGCCATCGAAATCCGAGCCTACAGCAACATGGTCTATACCCACTTTTTTGACCAAGTAGTCAATATGATCCAATAATTTCGACAGTGGAGCATCGGCTTGCTGTTGAAGTTCCTTTGGCAACTTTTCATACATGGCCCAGGTACTCATTTTTGTATCCCCGGTATCACCAAATTTACTTGTATACAACCCCTTAAGCCTTGTTTCATAGGCAGGATCCAAAAAACCTGAATAAAAATTCACACCAACAACGCCCCCATTTTTTTTCAGCGCCTCTAATTGTTCATCTTTCAGATTACGGAAATGTGGACATAATCCATAGGCGTTGCTATGCGAAACCAAGATCGGTTTGGTCGTTATCGACAGCACGTCATAGAAAGTCTGCTCTCCTCCATGAGACAGATCAATCATCATCCCCAATTCGTTCATTTTGCGGATAATTGCTCGCCCTTGCGCTGTCAACCCCTTATCTTTGGAACGCATATCTCCCGATTCCATCGCGGCACAGCTTGCCCAAGGCAAATTGTAGTTCCAGGTCAAAGTGAGGTATTTGGCGCCGCGCTCATGAAGCCGGACCAGATGGTCAACACTTCCTTCAATCATATTTCCACCTTCCACACCGATCAACGCAACTATTTTACCTGTTTTTAAGATCGCATCGATGTCACCTGAAGATTTTGCCAAACTTATTTTATCGGCATTTGCTGCAATCATCTTTTCTAATGCATCGATCTGGTCATTGGCATGCTTAAATGCTCCGGATTTCCACTTAGCGTCATCGGACCACACAGCAAAGACCTGCACATCTACACCGCCTTCCCGCAGTCGAGGCAAATCTGTCGCTCCCGTACTTATTCGCTGGCCGATATCTTTTCCCTGGAAAATGGACTCATAAATCACATCATTGTGTCCGTCGACGACCACCAAATCTTGGTGTATCTGTTTATAGCCTTGACTATATCCAACATTGCTGAGTGTTGTCATTGCTAGTCCAAGTAATAAGAGGCTTTTTATCATTTTTGACTTTCATTGATCGTTTCATAAATCGCGTCCTGAATCCTGCTCCTGATATTCAGATCCAAAAGTCTGGTACTCACCTGAGGATGTACACGATTGGATAAAAAGATATAAATCAACTGATTTTGCGGATCGATCCAAATACATGTTCCTGTATAGCCCGTATGTCCGAATACAGTGCTATTCGCTAACTTAGATGGATATTCATTTTTCGGATTCGGATCCCAGCGGTCAAAACCTAATCCCCGCCGACTGCTTGCCGATTGCTTGGAGGTAAATAAATCGATTGTTTCTGTTTTAAAGTAACGCTCACCTCCATACTCGCCTCTATTCAATAGCAACTGACCATAGATTGCCAAATCATTTGCGGTAGCAAATAATCCGGCATGCCCAGCAATACCGCCAGCCATTGCCGCACCCTGATCGTGTACATAGCCTTCTAACAATGTTTTTCGAAAGGAGGTATCCTGCTCGGTAGGAACGATTTCATCTTTTGCAAAACGCTCGCGGGGAAGGTAGCCCGCACGGGTCATCCCCAATGGTCTATAAAAGTTTTCCTGCACATAATCTTGCATGGGCTCAGCAGTCTGATGTTCTGCAACTTCTTTCATAACATACATGCTGATATCACTATACACATAATTTCCCGTTGGTTTTACCGGTGATTTTAGCATCTCTGGCCACATGATATCGCGGTAATAATTGTTGAGGATATAGCTGTTATCGGCCATTTTCACCTGATGATTATCGTCGGCGGCCGACACAACATCGCCCCCCTTCAGATATTTATAAAAGGGAATAAAAGGTGTAAACCCCGCTTCATGTAACATGACGGAACGAAGCTTGATATCCTTTTTATTGGTATACTTTGCCTGCCACAGGTAGTGTCCCATGGTACTATCCAAATTAATAATATTCCGCTCGGTAAGACGCATAATGACAGGAGTAGTTCCGGCAATCTTACTGACAGATGCGAGATCAAAAATATCAGTTGTTCTCGTGGAAATAGCTTTCGCATACGTGTGAAATCCGTAAGATTTCTCCAAGAGCACTTGTCCGTCTTTCACGATCATGACTACAGCTCCTGGAGTTGCCTGCTTATCGATGGCTTCTTGTGCAATGGCATCAATTTTCTTCGTCAATTTAGTCAGGTTCAGATTAGAACTTGAGGCAGCGCCATATTGTATTCTTGTCTGTGTGGTTTTGACGTTACCGACGGTAATAGAAATCCCACCAAAGATAGACATTGCCATCTGCTGCTGTCCAATTTCTGAAAAAGGAGCAAGCAATTCGATCAAATCAGATTGTGGATGCTCAGATAGGCTCTTTTTGTTTTTGTCATTTTCAAAAAAATGGCAAAGGATAACTTTTTTATTGTTTAATACAGCCTGCTTCAACTGTGTTAGACAATCGGCATCTAAATCATCTTCCTTTCCCGCCACAATAACGGTATTATAATATTTGATGTCCTCATCAAATTTATTAAAATCAAAAACTTTGGTGTTTGCATAACGAGCCAGTTGGTCTGTAAACATCCTATATTTTGCCGCGTTAGGAACAACAACTGCGATACGAAGTTGATCCAGATTTTTTAAAGGCAGCAACTGATCAAGGTTATTAAACAGTATCGTTTCGTTTTTAATCGTAGACTTATATTGAGCAAACAGGGGGCTAATACAGAACAAACCTGCAAATAATGCCCCAAAAAATCGTTTTTTCATTCTGCTTTTATCGTTTTTTAGGTTCTATCAAATAAAAATACGAATTATATAACGAAGGAATAGGTTAGTACGAAAAAAAATCAATTTTGTTACTTATACCTATTGCGCATTTCTAAATTGATGTATTATTATTTGCCATCCTCTTCAGGCTAAACGCAGCGACGTTCCTGAAACCTGAATTGGCATTGCCCCCAATTGCATCATGAAGGTTTTTTCTGTAAGTTTGACTAATGCCAGAATTGATTCAAGATAAAACGATATTTTCCTTGCTGGAAGTCAGCCGCAGTATCCAAAAGACACTTGCAGAGCGGTATAAGAGTTTGTACTGGATCAAAGCTGAAATGAACAAGCTCAATCATTATACGCATTCTGGCCACTGTTATCCTGAACTGGTAGAAAAACAGGATGGAAAAATTGTCGCTGAAATTCGGTCGATCCTATGGAAAGCTGATTACAATCGTATCAACAACAATTTTCTTAAAGTCGCGCAAGAACCTTTACGAGAAGGGATCACGATGTTATTTCAGGCAAGTATTTCCTATGATCCCATGTATGGGTTAAGCTTGCGCATTGTTGATATTGATCCGACTTTTACCTTAGGTGAACTTGAAAAGGAGAAGTTAGACAGTATTCGAAAGCTGAAAGCAGAGGGCATATATGAGTCTAATAAATTACTGGAGTTTCCTGTGGTTCCCAAAAGATTGGCAATTATTTCAGTAGAAACAAGTAAGGGGCTTTCTGATTTTTACAAGATTATTAATCAAAACCCTTGGGGTTACCGCATCGAATCCACGCTCTTCCCTGCATTGTTACAAGGAGACAAGTCAGTACCTTCTATTATAAATCAACTTGCCATTATTGCTGAAAAAATAGACAGGTACGATGTGGTCGCCATCATCCGTGGTGGAGGCGGTGAGGTTGGTCTTTCCAGTTATAACAACTACTTGCTAGCTCGTGCTATCGCTATATTTCCCATCCCCGTATTGACGGGTATTGGGCATTCGACGAATTATACAGTTAGCGAAATGGTAGCCTATAAAAACGCGATTACGCCCAGTGAGCTGGCCGATTTTCTGATTCAGAAGTTTCATAATTTTGCTATTCCAGTCGATCGGGCTGCAGAGCGTATACAGCAGCTCATTCTTACCCGATTTAAAGAAGAGCACAATATCTTATCTCAACTGGCAACGCATATACAATGGATCGGAAAGAGAGAAATTCAGACCTCGAGGGCGGCCATCCAGCAATTTCAACATGATCTTAACGCCTTGTTAAAATTGCGCTTTTATGAGCACAAAACGGCACTGGCTCATACCGAACGAATTATTCAGCTATCTGATCCAATTAGACTATTGAAACAAGGTTTTTCAATTACTAAGGTTAACGGAAAACTACTGCAGTCGGTGACACAAGTATCTCCCGGCGATGTAATACAGACGATACTCGAATATGGAGAGCTTACCAGTACTGTGACAGATAAATCTCCGAAGGAAGACCTAGATGAGAACAATACTTAATTTGGCATCGCCATACAAAATTTAAAGAAAGCATATCAAGCATAGCATAATGGGACAGAATTATACCTACACAGATGCCTTTAACGAGTTACAAACTATCGTGAGGGAAATAGAAAATGGCACAACAAACATTGATGAGCTCGCGGGAAAAATCAAGAGGGCTTCCGACCTCATTCAAGTCTGCAAAGCCAAGTTAACAGCGACGGAGGACGAAGTAAACAGTTTATTACAGCAGATAACCCCGACTCAGGAAACGGATGATGATGAATAAATAAAGCAAACAATATCGTAATTCCTTAATATTGATAGGCCACCACCTGCCTATCACGCCGCAGGGTTGCTACAAGCGCTCTATGCTGGTTAACATTCCCCGTCAATCGCCATACGGTATTCAAACTTTCTTCGTTATACCGTTGACTTATGACGACAGCTTTAAAGCCCATACTTCGGATTAACTGTTCCGTATGTTCAAAATCTGCCTCAGATAAGGTCTGCAGTTCATAGTCTTTTATCTTGTGATAATTGTCAATATAGGTTTGTAGATAAGTTAGCAGCGCTAATATCATCAGAACCAAGCCCACACCAATAAAAGCTAAAAATATATATCCGGCACCAACACACATACCTAAAGAAGCTGTAGCCCAAATTGTCGTAGCGGTCGTTATACCACTTACTTTATTGTCTTCTTTGAAAATCACGCCTGCACCTAGGAAACCGATACCCGTAATAATATTTGCGGCTAATCGATCTGGATTTGCCAAGCCAATTTTTAACGAAAGAATCGTAAAAAGACAAGATCCAAAGCTCACCAATATAAACGTCCTCAAACCCGCAGACTTATTGCGATATTCACGTTCAATCCCGATCAGCAGGCCTATTAAGACTGATAACATAATAAGCAAAACGTCTCGCGTTTCGAAAGGTTGAAATAGGTTATCCATGAGTTTATGTCTTCTTCATCCAATTTAAGAAAAATAGGGAATCTATCAAATGACCTCCCTATTCAAGAATAACTCTTTATCGATCCAATACATCGGAACTTTAATCAGCAATAACGATATATCATAGTAAGCTTCATTTTCATCGACCTAATACATCGGCACTTCAATTAGCAGCAATGATGCATCATAGTAAGCCTCAATGCTTATTTTTTCTGTTTCGTATAAACCAATGGCATCCCTTCTTGAAAGCATTTCATTTGCTACAGCGATCTTTCCTTCCAAAACAAAAAGATAAAGTCCATTTTGCTCAGAATGAACAGTATATTCTATCTTTTTACCTGCCTCTAGGTCTCCCAAGTTAAAATAGGCATCCTGATGTATATGTACAGCATGGTGATCCATTTTATCCGGTGAAACAATCGTTGCAAATTTATTGTGCCGATCCAGTTGAAGGTAGGATTTCTGATCGTATCTGGGCTCCAACCCTATTTCGTTGGGGATTACCCAAATTTGTAAAAATTTAACAAGATCCTTCTGATTGCTATTAAACTCGGCATGCTGCACACCTGTACCTGCAGACATGATCTGCACTTCTCCTGTTTGAATCGTACGGCCATTGCCTAGACTATCCTGGTGTATAAGTGTCCCTTCGAGTGGTATACTAACAATTTCCATATTGTGGTGACCATGCCGATCAAAACCTTGTCCGCCCTCTACCTGATCGTCATTCAATACCCGCAATGCACCAAAATTCATTATTTCGGGATCAAGATACTGTCCAAAACTGAATGAATGTGCACTTTTCAACCAGCCAAAATCGACGTGACCACGGTCATTTTCCCGATGTATTATCTTTTGCATGTTGTCCTCCTTACTGCATAAGCTTCTCGCTATCAGGAGGCAAAACCCATACCAACGGCAATATGAAACCAAAATCTGCCAATTTGTCAAAAGACATTGCTACAGCGCTTTTAATTTATCCGGAGCAAACGAATGAACAAGTGCACGAGCAAGAATTCTATTCGGGTCTATGAGAATCATCCCATTGTGATCCCGTTCGGGAATAGCCAAAGGCAATTCTGCACAACCCAAAATAATGACCTGTGCGCCTTTCTTTTTCAGGTCGTCCATGACCAACAATAGATCCTCTCTTGCTTTATTCGCAATCGGTACCGGTTGGGCCTTTATTCCATAGTCTTCATCATAGATTGCATTATTTACCTTCTCTTGCTGTGTTCCTTCAGGCTCAATAACAACGAAACCTTTTCGGATAAATGCTTCCCGATATAAACTACAGATCTGTTCTCCTGCAGTAGATAAAATGCCTACTGTCGTGTCGGGATAATTTTCCTCTACAAACCGAACCGTTTCATGAACGATATGCAATAGTTTTAACCCACTCCCCATACGCGCCATTTCATCTTGAACAACCGAAAAAATAGGTTCTGCATGTGCCGTATTGGACGGAATCGCGGCTATGGTCGCTCCAGCCGTTTCAAGTTGTCTTAAAATTGCGGCAATAGCCTTACCGGGATTAACATTGGATTTATCCAATAAATGCGCCGTACGATCAGGGATCAAGTTTGGACATGAGAATAACAAGAGCGGCAAGTGTTCCTGATCGGACCTTGCCGCCGTCTCATCTATAATTTTCTTCGTAATATCTAAGCCTCCATAAGGGCCTAGTCCGCCTACTATTCCAATCATAAAAACTATTTTTATATCATAGATATAACCAATAGTCCTAAAAATGGTTTGTAGAAATTACCATTCTATGGACTGATCTTCGTCAGGAATCTGTGTATTTAATTGCCGCTCCAAGATCAAAGACCCCGAAACCTTAAACTTAATGGCTGTCGTAGAAACCAAGGTATAATCCGTAAACTCATAATCCACATTATTTACCGTAATATAACGATGCAAGAGGTAAGGACGTACAGCATCCATCTGCTCCGAAACAGTATAACTGGCATCTTTTTTAACAGAAAATTTCATATTTGGATTTTCAGCCCGAAATGTAACACCTCCAGTTTCATTAAACGTTGCAAAGACCTTATAATTCTTCCTGTCTTTGCGATCTTCATCAATGTTCCCTGCATAAAAGAAAATTGTATTTTCATCGACTACATAGCTTCTTATTTGACTCTTTACAATCGGAGTTTCACTTTCATGCCCATCCATCACGACTTTTAAGGCTGTACCGCTGTAAGTTCCTGAATAATTATTGAAAGGATTGACACGCAGCAATGCTTTCTTATAATATTTCCTAGGGTTTATTTTGTATTTACCCGCCGGATCCTCCAAAATAGTCAGTGGAAGAACCCATTTTTCGGCCATATCTATTCCTTTGAGCGAAAAATCGATAGCCATTAATGCGGTGTTCTCCCCCGACTTTATATTCACGGTCTCAGGGATAGAAAAATACGTATTAGTTAGCTGTTTGTAATAGAAATCTTGCCTGGTCTGGAAACGTTCATAATTCAATATGCCCAAGGTATCGGGATCCACCGCAATACGTACTGAAAGATCCGTATTATTTGCGGTTGAACCACTCACCTCCAATGGCTGTAGAAATGTCGTTTTTTGCCCCTCTTTATACCGGACATAAATATTTGCGACCCCCTCATTTTCCAAAGGGGCCTTAAATGAAATGTACTGTTCAAATTGTTCCTCTTTCCATTCATCGTTGCATGCATAGCATATGCATAATACCATCAGGAACAAAAGCTGTATAGATGACTTTTTCATAAATTGCATAGTTGATTAATCATTATAAGTCCAACCAGGGTTTTGTGTTAAATTTTTATTGCGTTTTAGCTCTGTATGACTAATTGGCCAAAACCACATTTTATCTGCAAAGGTCGTTTTCAATGTCCAGATTGCAACGGGTTGATAAAAAAGATCGCGTTCCTTTTCATTCATTAGTACATTACAGCCATAAACTGGGAGAGCCTCTTCCACTGGAGCGTCCATCCAGCGACGTAAATCGTAATAACGTTGCCCCTCGCCCATCAACTCAATAAAACGTTCACGTTTTATTGACTTACGTAAATCATCCTTACTTCCATATATACTCGCCGAAAAATCAGGAACTCCACCTCTAATGCGAACGGGCTGAATACCTTTCTTAATTTCAGCAATATCACGACTTATGGTATAACTTCCCCCACGCCAAGAAGGAATCGTAAAAGAGCCACTTAATTCATTTAATGCTTCGGCATACATCAGTAGTATATCGGCATAACGAATAGCGGGTTCTGCTTTGGGGACCACACGAGATGCAACACCACCTTCATAAGTATCACTTGGATGAACAAACTTTTTAACCCCAAAACCCGTACGTAACCAATATCCATTGGCAGAGTTAAATCCATTGCCTTTCGGGTCTGCACTATAATAAAAGATCTGCTTATTTCGATTTTCCTCTTTTGTCTCATTCAGCAGGGTCCAGAAACTACCACTGTAAGCTACTGAAGCATAAAATCTCGGCTCACGATTTGCATATTGTAAAGAAACTCCGGCACGTAATGGCCTGTATTTTTTTGCATTATAATCGTCCTGAGTAACATAACCTGTACTTCTATTCGAACCATTACCGCGTCCTATTTCTTTATCCTTACCTGGTACATCTGTCCCATCATTCATATAATAGGCGTCGACCAGTTTCTGTGTTAATCCATGTGTATTCCATCCTGTTGCAGAGCGCGGTAATTGATGAATAACCATTTGGTCAATTCCTTCATTGGGCTGATTGCTGCCACGTGTAAATATCAGCTCAGGGTTACCTGAGGCGGACAAGGTACCGTCAAAGACCTGTGCGTATGATTTCGTTGGATCAATATTTGCCCATCCCTCAGGCCAGTTTTTATCTGAAAAATTATGATCCTCAGGTGGTTTGACTGTCGCATCATCCCCTGTTTCCTGAAAAGGTGCTGTATAAAGTTTGTATATTCCCAATTCCATCACATCCCGGGCCGCCGCCGCCGCCTTCGCCCATTTTTCTTCTTTGAAGTCAACAGACAACAATCGTTTTCCTTGTTTGTCTACCAATAGTGCCGCATAGCCGGAATTATTACCATTGGCTAACGGACTTGCCGCATAGAGCAGTACTTTCGCACGTGCTGCCAATGCAGCACCAACAGTTGGCCGTGCCGAACCGTCCTGCCCGCGCTTCATACCTAAGGATTCCATTTCTTTAGCAGCCTGTAACAACTCATCGCTAATATAAGTTGCACATTCCTCATAAGTGCTTCGCGGAATAGCCAGATCGTAATAACTATCCGTATAATCCAACCCTTCATTGGGCAATAATGGAACCGGACCGTATTTCCGTAGCAATAACCAGTAAAGATAAGCTCTTGCAAAACGTGCCTGTCCGCGATAGTCTGAAATTTCAGCTACAGACATTTCGGTATTCATATATATGTTCTGAATAAAAGTCGAAGCATTACGAATGCCAAAATAGCATTGCGTCCATGTACCTTGTTTATCTGCTTCCGTATATTCTCCCATCTTGAACATATTGTAGGACAACTCATTTTTCGATGGATCGTATACTTTATCCCGATCACCATAGTACATATCATCCGCAAAACAATGCGGCGTTAAGCCTTTACTCGCTACATCCGCATTCTCACCAATAAACTGCTGAAATACTTCGGCCAACCATTGCTCCGAGTACACCTTACTTTTAAATGTCTTCTCTATGGTAAGACGATCCTTGAAATATTGATCGGACTTTAAGTAATCTTTTTTGCAGGATGAGAATATACATATTCCCAATACAAGCAACATGGCTATATTTAGTTTCTTTCTTTGCATCTTAATAAGTTTTATAGGTTGACATTGATGCCAAACGTAAACGATTTAGGCAAGGGATAATCTTCTCCTCGTGGAGATGCCAGCTCAGGATCCCAAAGCTTGAATTTCGACCAGGTTAGCAGATTACTTCCAACCAAGAAAATACGAATGCTATTGGTTTTTATTCTGTTGGTAAGTTCTTTTGGCAAGGTGTAACCTATATCTAATGTCTTGAGACGGATATATTGGCCATTACGGAGCCAAAAGGTTGACTCTCTAAAATTATTCGGATTCTCACCATAACTCAGTCTTGGATAAGAGGCATTGGGGTTTTCTGTTGAGGGGTCACCAGATAGGTCTGCCGATATCCAACGGTTATCGCCCATCACGCCCTTCAACACTTGCCCCCATTCACCCTCACTAAATGCATACACTGTCTTTCCATAGGTAAAGAACGTCGATTTTCCGGCGCCCTGGAAATGAACGCTGATATCCAAATTCTTCCAGCTCACAGATGTACCAATACCATAAACAAGATTTGGCCGCCGCGTAGCCCCTATCGCTACACGGTCACCGTCGTCTATAATACCGTCACCGTTGACATCTTTATATTTGATATCCCCAGGCTGGTAGGTTCCGAAGGTTTGTTTCGGACTATTCCGTATATCATCATAATCTTTAAACAACCCTAATGCTATAAGGCCCTTCGCCTGATCCACCCGATAGCCTTTCTGATTTTGATAACCGTATACATTATTTTCTTCATCGATCTCCGTGATTGTATTCTTACTGAACGTAACATTGCTGCGTGCAGTCACATTCACTTCGCCAATCTTTTGCCTATATTCAAGACGCCCATCAAAACCTTCAGATTTTACAGCCCCTACATTTGCACTTGGCACACTCCCTAGTCCAACCATAATTGGCAGGTGTTTTCTTGCCATATAAATCCCTGTCCGTTCCTCATTGAAGAAGTCCAAATTCGCAACAATCTTATCTTTAAGTAGGGCAACGTCGAAGCCTAAATTTCTTTTTGTGGCCATTTCCCAAGTGACATTTGGTGAAGCGACCTGTGTATACTGCATTCCATTGAAATAACGGTCGAATCCATAATCGGCCCATTGATAACCATTGTTTGCGATTTCTCCGATGGTATATAGGTACGGGAATCTTACCCCGCCAGCCAACTGATCATTACCAACCCTTCCCCAAGAATAACGAACCTTGAACATATTCAACCAGGATATATTATTTTTCACAAAAGGCTCCTCTCCGATATTCCAGGCTGCTGAAAAAGCCGGAAAAAATCCATACTGTTTTCCTGGTGCAAAGTTTTCTGAGCCGTTATACCCAAAATTAAAATCAGCTATATAACGCGATTTCCAATTATAGGTCAGTCGTCCCGCGAGACCCTGATTTCTTCTTGCAATTCCATTTTTAATGTCATCGCCAAGATCGACCGTCCGAATAAGGGCATCACGCGTAAAGCGGGCAACTGCACCAATATTATGATCACCAATACTACGGTCATAATTGAACATCATGTCATAAAATTCGCGGCGTTCACCACTGGCAGTACTCGACTGATACAATTCATGCGGATCGGAAATATGCGTAAATACCAAATTTCCATTTTCATCACGTGCACGTTCTGCCCGCCACTGTTCAGGCCATTTACGACGGGAAATACTATTATCATTGTTGGTATCATAACCAATAATTCCCCTAAACCGCAATCCTTTGGTTATAAAATCAAAATTTTGCTCAATAGAAATGTTTGTCTGTATTTTGTTTTGCCAATTCTCATTATACCCTGTCTGTGTAGCGACAACCCAAGGGTTTGTCTGATTTCCTGTACCAATTGCTGGAACATAACCATTTGAGTATATAACAGGAGTACGAATTGGTGAATAGCCAAATAATACCCCCCAGAAATCATTATCTCCCAAACCCGGGCTATTCCTTTTATTGAGGGAGCCTGCAACGCCAATTTTCAGAACTGTGCTTTTGGTCACGTTAATATCGGTGTTCAACCGATAGTTATATCTTTTGTAATTTGCATTCGTATTGTAATCATTCCGCAATGTTTCATCCGTCTTGTACATTCCGCCTTCATCAATATAACTCCCGGACAAAAAATAACGCGCGGTAGATCCGCCGCCGGTCATATTCAGATTGGCACGGTAGGTCATCGCCCCATCTTTGAGCAACAGATCCTTCCAATTGACATTAGGATAAAGATCTGGATCCAATCCCAATCGTAATATTTCTAATTCCTCAGGTTGATAGATGGGTGCGAAATTGCGGGTAATGCGCGCTTCGTTCAAGAGATTGGCATACGTAACGCCATCTTCAAATTCAGGCGTAATGGTGCGGGTATTATAGATATTCTCATCTTTGAAATTGATATTGATCTTCCCGTCTTTACCACGCTTTGTGGTAATTAATATAACACCATTAGCTCCTCGAGAACCATAGATTGCAGTAACGGCAGCATCCTTTAACACCGTAAAAGTCTCTATATCTTCAATATTTATGTCATTAATATCACGTTCGATATTGTCCACCAATACCAGTGCAGAAGAACCGCCCCCAAACGTGGATATCCCCCGAATCCAGAATTCGGAAATATTTTTTCCAGGTTGGCCCGACTGTCCCATTGCAAATACCCCGGGCACATTACCCGCCAATGCATTCGACAAACTTGATGTTGGATTTCCTTTCATGGTGTTTACATCAACACTACTCGTTGCCGCCGTCGATGTGAGTCTCTTTTGTGTACCAGTTCCTGTTACAACAACCTCTTCGAGCACACTGGTCTCTGATTCTTTCAATGTCACATTGACAGCATGACTATCCTTTATTAATATTTCTTGTTTTACATAACCTACAGAAGAGAACACGAGGGTCTTGTAACGTTCCACTTTAATCTTAAAGTTACCCTTGTTATCTGATGTCGTCCCGAGCCCAGGAGCATCCTTTATGGAAATGCTGACTCCAACAACAGGCGCATTTTTAGCATCGGAAATGGTACCTGTTACTTCCAAAATATCCTGTGCCAACACACCGAAAGTGGCACACAGAAGTAACATAAATGTTAGTAATATTTTATTCATCATCTTTTCTCAGGTTAGTCTTGGTTATTTTCATCCATTTCTTCCAATGCTATTTTGCGGATCCGTCGATTCTCGCGGTCGCCAATATAAAAAGCACCTTCTTTCTCATTATAAGCGATACCTGAAGGACGGTCAAATCTTGCTTCTTCTCTCAAATCACCGTTAACGTAACCATAGGGATTTGCATTTAGGCTTGAACTGCCACGACCAGCAAAAGTAGTTACTGCCCCCTCCGGTGTAAGCACACGTATGGCATGATTCATAAGGTCTGTAAAATAAAAGTCATACTGATCTGGCTTACCTGCTTCTACATAGGCTTGATTTTTCACAAACACACCTTGGTAAGGCTGATTGACACGAGCGGATGATCCGACACCATCCTTGTATCCCGATTCCCTGACTTTTCCACAAACAAGATAAGGCTGGTTAAAGCGTTTCTTTTCCCAGTTGTAATCGGCACGCATAATATAGCCTTGGTTAATGACCAAAATATACGCGTAATTTCCACTTGGATGAATCAACGCCCGATACTCCCATTCAGGATCCTGAATAACATACAGAAACTCTGCTTTAGTCGTTTTATCTATGAAATATTGATTCAGGTCGAAACGGTAAAACTCTCCTTTCGCGTAACTATTAAAGTACATTTCACCATTGACCGGATGAACGGATGCCCCATTACATTGCTTACTTCTTGTCAAGACCTCTTTATCCAAAAAGTTCCTGGCTCGTGAAAATAGCAAGGTAGATTCATCATTCTCTCCCCCACGATCCTGAGCCACAATCATGTAATTACCATCTAAAGAAAAATCAAGACTACGTGGACGAGAAAAATCCGAACGCTTTTTGGTAATTGTACTATCCTCAAAATTAACGAGATAAAGTCCATTGTTATCATCGAAGGTTATCCACAGATGCTTCGGATTTAATGGATCAAACTTCATAAAAGAGGAAAGCCAAAAGCCGCTTGCCATCTGATTCTGATCCGCATCTTTAAACTTCCCATCTTTCCACGGTTCATCGCCGCGAGCGTTTCTATAACCTGCCAGAGTTGATACAACAAGTTTACGCTCATAATCAAAATTTGACTCAGCCTTTCCGATGACAGGTCTCGCCTCCCCACCAACACGCACTTCGATGTCACCTTTGAAAGCCTGTTTTGGCACGAGACAGTAAAGAGACGTCCCCAAAGCATTAATAACCACAGCCTTTTTCCCACCGATAAAGACGGAAACATTTTTTGGATCGTTTCCAAAGTTTTTTCCATAGATCACAAGCCGTTGCCCCATCCCGCCTGTTTTTGGAGTGAAGTCCGAAACAACTACAGGTTGCGACGGATCAAAGGGCACACCTTCTGGAATACTGCCAAGATTGTCGTTCTTGCAGCTTCCAAAGCCCAAAATAAGCACCATAATAGGCCAAATCATCCGATTTAGAAACCAACTATTAGTCGCTATTTGTTTAGTTCTCATAAGGTTTTTAATTGATTAGAATTTATTCTATAAACATTACATATAACCGCCAATGAATCCCAGATTCATTGATCTTCTGATACATCCATTAAAATTTCGTCAGCATAAAAGCTATTTTAGGGGGTATTTTTAGGACGAACGGATTGAGGCCCGCCTCATCATCGAGCGAACGATTAGTTTTAATTTCCACATAATTGGTTACTTTTATATAAAGCTAAATGGTATTAGCTTTCTTAAGCTAAAAAAAAGACTCTAGGACAATCGCTTCAAAGTCTTCCGGTTTTTAAAATTACTTTTCTACTAATTTTCTATTTTATACACACAATAGATTATTGACCTTATCCGTTCACGTTCCAACGTTCTACATTATTTTTCTTCACGAAGAAAATGGACGAATGATTTCTGATTTGATTTTCTAAATGCTTCTCTAAGGTTTTCTTTCTATAATTGATTACTCAAATTTAGGGATTGTAAAGATGCTGATACTATAGAATTTTCTCAATAATATGCTTATTTGTATCACACAAAATAAAGAGGATACGCATATTTTCGCATACACCTTTCTCTGGCTATTATCTCGAAAAAAGTATTGTTATGTGAAAAACTCTTCTCTTTGGCTAATTTTGGAATTATCCGGTCTTCAAGAATTGTCGATTGTGAGGTGAAATATCCGATTAGTATCTTATGAATCAAACGGTATCATATATTGTTCTCTCGAATACAAACAAAAAAACCTGCAAAATATTTGCAGGTTTTTATCTTTTGTAGCCCGTAGGGGAATCGAACCCCTGTTTCAAGAATGAAAATCTTGCGTCCTAACCCCTAGACGAACGGGCCTTTTAATGCAACTCCAATAACATTGTTGTTTTTGGAGTTGCAAATATAGACCTTAAAATCAGTATTCCAAAAATAATTTTAAATATTTTTTAAATAAGGTCGAAACCGATATCTCTTCTGAAGTATTTACCTTCAAAATATATCCTTCCGGCATCTGCAGTTGCCTGCTGAAGGGCTTCGAACAGCGAATCTTGCAATGTGGTAACAGCAATTACACGTCCACCTGCAGTAACAATCTTACCATCTACTTCTTTCGTACCTGCTTGAAATACGATGGATTCTTTGACATTTTCAATATTGGCGATCTCTTTTCCCGACTCATAATCTCCAGGATAACCTCCCGCAACCAACATGACAGTTACGGCAGTTTTAGGAGATACTGTATAGGAACGTTGCTCCAGATTACCCTGTGCAACACCTTCCAGCAAATCTAACAGATCCGATTCAATACGCGGCAATACAGATTCAGTCTCTGGATCTCCCATACGAACATTATACTCGATGACATAAGGCTCTCCTTCCACATTCATCAAACCGATGAAAATAAATCCTTTATATGGAATGCCATCTTTTTTAAGTCCTTCAACTGTCGGCCGGATAATACGCTCTTCTACTTTATTCAAAAATGTCTCATCTGCAAAAGGAACCGGAGATATCGATCCCATGCCCCCCGTATTTAGGCCTGTATCGCCTTCTCCAATACGTTTATAATCTTTTGCAGAAGGAAGTACTTTATATGAATTACCATCTGTCAAAACAAAAACAGACAATTCAATTCCTTTTAAAAATTCTTCAACAACCACAACCCGGCTAGCTTCTCCGAATTTTGAGTCTGCGATCATCGCTTTTAGCTCCGCTTTGGCATCTTCCAGCGTCTCACAGATCAATACTCCTTTGCCTGCTGCTAAACCATCAGCCTTAAGCACAATCGGCAATTTTTGCGTTTCAAGGTAAGTCAATCCATCTTCCAATGATGTTGCATCAAACGATCTTGAAGCGGCAGTAGGTACCCCATGGCGATCCATAAACTGCTTTGAAAAATCTTTTGAGCCCTCCAATTGAGCGCCCTCTTGCTGCGGCCCTATTACCGGGATATTTTTTAAATCTTCCCGATTTAAAAAATAATCATGAATACCTTTTACCAAAGGCTCTTCGGGACCGACGAGCACCATTTGCACATTATTCTCCAAAACAAAGGAAGCAATAGCAGCAAAGTCGGTAACTTTAATATTTACATTCTGACCATACGCACCTGTTCCAGCATTTCCTGGAGCAATAAACAATTGATCTAAACGTGGACTTTTCGACAACTTATAGGCGAAGGCAGATTCACGACCTCCTGAACCGATTATTAGGATATTCATAACACAAAGATATTTTTTTTATGCTAATTTTAAGGTATCAGATCGTTTAAAATGAGACTAATATTTTGATTTATAAATTGATTAAAGGAAAAATATTTTCTAATTTTCATAAAACATTAGTCATATGTACGCTAAATTACTGCTGTTAGTAAACTGCCTGCTATTCGCTTTGCTGGCGTCGGCCCAGATCGATCAGACCTTGCAGAAACTGGATACTTACCATGAACGGCACATCAAGGAAAAGATTTATCTCCATTTGGACAAAAATGATTATTCGGCTGGCGAAACCATGTGGTTTAAACTTTACTGTACCACCGCCCCTTTTAATTATTTGAGCAACATCAGTAAAATTGCTAATGTAGAATTGATTTCTCCCACCAATAAGATCATTAAGAGTATCAAAATTCCTATTACACTCGGTCTAAGTATAGGCGACTTCAATCTGCCGGACACTTTGGAAGAAGGCTCCTACCGCGTTAGATCATTTACCCGATGGATGCAAAATGACTCTGTAGCCAATTTCTATGAACGCGTCGTCCCCATTACAAATGGTCGATCTGATCATATCATAACGAAAAGTGAACTGGTCAAAAACGGAACAGAAAACATGTTCCAGATTAATCTGAAAACCATTCAGGGAGCCCCGCTGATTAATAACAACATCAGTTATACCCTACAACCGAACAACAATAAAGAGAAATCCGGCCGACTGAAATCACACGATAATGGAACAATAGCGCTGGAATTGAAAGATGATTTTAAAGGCGGGACACTGTCTTTACAATTTCTTTCGCTGGATAAAAGACGTATTCTAAAAAGTTTTGTCATCCCGGATCCAAACAACCAAAATAGCATCCAAATTTTCCCCGAAAGTGGCGAACTAGTCAACAACATATTATCCAAAACTGGATTCAAAATCCTTAGCCCTAATGGTTTAGGAAAAAAAGCAAAAATAAAAGTTGTGGAGGAAAATCAAACAACAGTTGCCGATTTTGAAACCAATTCACTGGGAATGGGAAGCATCCCGCTCGTCTTACAGACGGGAAAAAAATACGTCGCTACAGCCCTCTTCGAAGATGGATCTTCAACAAGTGCGTCATTACCGCCTGTACAGAATTCCGGATATGTTCTAACGGTAAATTCGGTACTAAAGGATAAGATTGCAGCGCAACTTTCCGCTACTGCAGACTTGGTCAATGGCAAAGATATTTATCTAATAGCCCAATACAATGGCCTTGTACTTCATGCCGCCAAGCAGAAACTAAACGGAGCGGAGATCCTATTCAATATTCCCAAAAAAAACCTGCCATCCGGAGTTTTACAGTTGTCCATCTTAACAGACCAAATGATTCCTATTGTGGAAAGACTGGTGTTTAACTACAATACGACATCGACTTTACTTCCTGTCTCCGTAGAACTCAACAAGCTTAGCTTCACAACACGCGATAAAGTGATCGCGGATCTTTCGGTTAAGTATGAAGATAGTGACACCACGAGGTTTGCCGCGCTATCTGCATCAGTGGTAAACCTCAGTAAGGTTGATTCTACGACTGACCGCTATTATTCATCTATTGTCTCGGAGCTTCTATTGAAATCTGATCTTCGTGGCTTTATTGAACGTCCCAATTATTACTTTGACGATTTAACAAACATCAGACTGACAGAACTGGACAATCTCATGCTGATTCAAGGTTGGCGCAAGTTGGACTGGAAGAATTATACAAGTACAGCAACCGCTGCGTTCCTTCCTGAAAAAGGACTTACCATAGCTGGGACCATCAAGAAAACGGCCCGCAAGGCTGTCGTTCCAAATGCCAAAGTAACAATTATACCGACGAGCAACATGTTGCTGAGTATAGATACACTGACCGATAATAATGGCCGATTTTCATTTGACGAACTTTTATTTGCAGACAGTGTCAAGTTTATTGTGACAGGCGATGGCCCTAAAGAGAAAAAAAGAGTTGATATTGTTATCGACAACCCGCTCACCCCGCCACCTAATGCAAGTAAAGATCAACCCTTGTTGCTTAACGACATCAATACCACCTTGCTTACACAACTGAAAAATAGCCAACAGTTCCTTGGCGAATTGGAAGCGGCTGGTATCATAGAAAAAAGTATCCGATTGGAGGAGGTACAGGTCAATCGGGTAAGAACAACTAAAGCCGACAAAAACTCCAGAAACCTGAATGGGCCAGGAAACGCCGATCAAGTCATCTCTGCAGACGAATTATCCGGCTGTGCTACATTTGCTCAATGCCTCAATGGACGGCTAAATGGTGTTATTTTTCGAAATGGTATCCCTTATAGCACAAGATCGATGAATAGTCCGATGCAAGTTGTTCTCGATGGAATGTACATTGAACCCGAACAAATAGATATGATCAACACGGCCGACATTGCGAGTGTTGAAGTCTTGCGTAGTATTGGAAACACGGCAATTTATGGCATGTATGGGGGCAACGGTGTTATCGTGATTACCAGTAAATCGGGAGATGCCATCTCCTCATCGTATACCCCCACAGGCATTGTAACCATCACGCCAAAAGGGCTATATGTCCCCCGAACCTTTTTCAAACCCCAATACGATGCAACAATCCAAAATAAGCTTACACACGACCTAAGGACAACAATCGCCTGGGAACCGAATCTGATCACGCCAAAAGATGGGAAAACACATTTCGAATTCTTCACTTCTGACGAACCCGGAACCTACAAACTAACCGTTGAGGGAATAAGTATGGATGGCAAAATTGCTCATCTCGAATATTTAATAGCGGTAAAACCACAATAGCAGAGCAAACAAATCGTTAAATTTAGAAACAAGGTTATGGAACATATTAAAACCAAAATAGAAGATCATATTTTAAGTATTTTCCTCGACAGGGGGAAGTCAAATGCCATCGACACTCAGCTATTGAAGGAACTGATAGACACCTTGGAATCTTCCCAGCAAAATGAAGCAATTTATGGTGCAATATTGATTGGCAAGGAAAATTTCTTTAGCGCTGGGCTCGATCTAATTACTTTATTCCAATACGATGAAGATCAAATTCGGGAATTCTGGAATTTATTCCTGGAAGCGACATCATTACTCGCGGCTTTTCCAAAACCAATAGTCGCCGCAATATCTGGTCATAGCCCAGCTGGAGGCTGCGTACTGGCGCTCTGCTGCGATTATCGCATTATGGCCGAAGGGAATTTTGTGATTGGTCTTAACGAGATTCCTGTCGGACTAATCGTCCCTGAAAGTATATTTCAGCTTTATGCGTTTTGGATCGGAAAACGGAATGCGTATCAGAATTTGCTCGAAGGTAAATTGCTTTCTCCTGTAGAAGCAAAAACACAGGGTCTTATAGATGACATTGTTCCCGCTAATATACTCTTCAATACCGCAGCAAAAAAATTAAAACAGATCACGCAGTTCAACCAAAAGACATGGCAGACATCCAAATTGAACTTCCGAAAGGAAATAATCCTTAAATTGCGCGAGAATAGGGAAGAGACAATCCAGCGCATCCTCGAACAATGGTGGCTTCCGTCAACACGCTCTATTTTAAAGTCAATCATTGAAAACTTGACTTCAAAGAAGTAATATTAAACAAAATCATCATGAGAAATCTCTTTTTCTTTATTCTTATTTGTCTCACTGCTAGCACGATCTCCTGTAGAAATAGCAAAAAAGAGGATAAGGCTGTAAAAATCATTCAGGATTCAATTCCTGTGGATACCCTACAAAAACGTGACACGACTGAAAAGGAAGTAAAGAAAGAGAACTCCGAAACGCTGGAGAAGGTACTGGAGAAACTTGCCAAGGCATATGCAGAACAGGACAGTAAAACAATAAATTCCTATGTACATCCCAAATTGGGAATTTATATTATCTATCGTCCCGGCGCGCTAGACTCCTATGTGCACCAAAATAGCTTTAATTTTTCTAAACCTGTGCCAGAATATCATTCTTATGAAAAGTTAACGTACAAGGGCCCTTTGAAGTCCGGAAAACTACCTATTTTTGATTGTGGTACGATGAAGTGGGATAAATCCGGATTCTATTATGATAAAAAGTCCCGCCCTAATGAACTATCGCAAACAGCAAAGTTCATGAATGAAATTCTTGATGCCAAAATTAGTAATACTGAATTACAGCGACTAAGGAACATAGAATCCAGAAGTTATAGAGCCATTATGACCTCCAATGAGCATGAGGAACCCTTTGTTTTTCATGTGACAAAAGAGGGCGAAAAATGGTATATTACAGTCATAGACCGCGCTTATGCCGGATGTGACGCATAGTATTTTGTAAATTTTAACCAAACTTAACGATAATGAAAAATTTAGATAAGGACATACAAAAGAAAATCGAAGATTGGTTAACCCCAAGTTATGATGAAGGAACTCGAAAAGCAGTTCAGGATTTAATCGACAATAATGAGGAGACGGAACTTACGGATTCTTTTTACAAGGATCTTGAATTTGGAACCGGAGGTTTAAGAGGCATTATGGGCTTTGGCTCTAATCGTATGAATAAGTATACGATCGGCAAAGCAACTCAAGGATTCGCCAACTATCTAAAGAAACAGTTCCCAGATCAGGAGATTAAAGTAGCGGTATCATATGACAGCCGTAACAATTCGCAGGCTTTTGGCCAGCTGGTTGCCAACGTGTTTGCAGCCAACGGCATCAAGGTACATCTGTTCACGGCATTGCGCCCGACCCCAATGCTGTCGTTCGCCATCCGCCATTTCGGCTGTCAAAGCGGTGTTATGCTAACGGCTTCACACAACCCAAAGGAATACAATGGTTATAAGGCTTATTGGAATGATGGGTGCCAGCTGACGGCCCCACATGATAAAAATGTAATCGATGAAGTAAACGCAATCAATGCTGTGAACGACATTAAATTTGAAGGGAACACACACAATATCATTCCCGTCGGCGATGAAATTGATCAGCTCTATATCGATGCCAATAAAAAATTAAGTATTCATCCTGAAGCGGTACTCGCTCAAAAAAACTTGAAAATTGTTTTTTCGCCGATACATGGAACTGGAATTACCATTGTCCCTAAAATGCTGGAGGCCTGGGGATTTGAACATGTTTCAGTCGTTGCTGAACAAGCCACACCTGATGGCAACTTTCCAACGGTAATCTATCCAAACCCCGAAGAGGAAGATGCGATGGCCTTAGCAAAGAAAAAAGGAGAAGAAATTGATGCAGATCTTGTATTAGCAACAGACCCTGATGCCGATCGTGTAGGTATTGCCGTAAAAAATAATAAGGGCGAGTTTCAACTGCTCAATGGTAATCAGATCGGCAGTTTATTGGTATACTACGTCCTCAGTGCAAAAAGTGAACTAAAACAACTCGGATCGAATCCATATATTGTAAAAACCATCGTCACCAGCAACTTACAAGCCGATATCGCAGATCATTATGGTGTAAAACACTATGAAACCCTTACTGGCTTCAAATATATCGGTGAATTGATTACCAATTTAGGTGATTCAGCACAATATCTGGTGGGCGGAGAAGAAAGTTATGGTTTCTTAGTAGGCGATTTAGTGCGTGACAAGGACGCTCCAAACTCTTGTGCTTTCCTAGCCGAAATGACCGCCTATTTCAAAACAAAAGGAAAAACAGTTTACGAAGTCCTGTTAGATATCTACAAAGAATTTGGCTGTTATCAAGAAAAGCTCATTTCTCTTACAAAAAAAGGAAAAGCTGGTGCCGAAGAAATTCAAGCCATGATGAATGGCCTACGTCACAATCTACCAACGATACTGGGAGGAATAAAAGTCAAAGAAATCAGGGACTACCAACTTTCCCAAACCACAGATATGAGTACAGGGGAGCGAAGAGCAATCTCGTTACCAAAGTCTGATGTGTTGCAATTTATTACAGTAGATGGCGATGTGATCTCTGCCAGACCCTCAGGAACAGAACCCAAGATTAAATTTTACTGTTCTGTAAAAGAAAACTTAACGGATACGGCAGATTATGTCGATGTGCAAACTGTTTTGGAAGAGAAGGTTGACCGTATGATGAAAGATATTGTAGGCTAATGGAAAAGTGGAAACTATTATCCTCTGCATATATCTGTAAAGAGCCTTGGGCCACGCTGCGCAGAGATACTTGTGAGCTTCCGGATGGACGGATCAATGATCATTATTACGTACTGGAGTATCCAGATTGGGTCAATATGATCGGAATCACTGAGCAGAACGAGCTTTTGGTCATTAAGCAATACCGCCATGGAGCCGGCATTATTGCATTGGAGATTCCCGCAGGGACAACAGAACCTGGAGAAGATCCTAAAAATGCTGCTGTACGTGAAATGCTTGAAGAAACAGGCTATCAATTTGATCAGATTGAAGAGATCGCCGCACTTTATGCCAATCCGGCGACAAGTGGCAATATCACTTATACTTATCTGATGACAGGCGGCAAAAAAGTTCAGGAACAGGCATTGGATGAACATGAGGAAATCGATGTCTATCGTATACCGCTTGAAGAAGCGAAAAGGATGCTACTGGACAACAAATTCAACCAGGCACTCCATGCGAGTGCGCTATTTTATGCTTTTAATAAATTAGGCTTGTTATAAAACAAGCCTAATTTTATTCTGTTTTTTTCACTCATACTTTTAATTTTCACTAGCAGGCTGATTTTTGTACCTTTGCGTCATGGCAAGAGAAATTTTTGAAACCAAACGAAAGGCCCTGAAAATAAATCTAAACCCAGAGATTTATGGAACCTTTGCAGAAATCGGTGCTGGACAGGAAGTCGCACGTAACTTTTTCAACGCAGGAGCAGCATCAGGCACAATTGCTAAAACAATGTCGGCTTACGACATGGCTTTCAGTGATGCGATTTATGGTGAAGAGGCTGATGGTCGTTACGTCAGCAGAACACGTTTAAAGAAAATGCTCTCTCATGAATTCGATCTTCTTACCCAACGGCTTCATGGCGATAAATACTGCAACAAAAAATTCTTTGCCTTTGCAGATACCGTAACAACGCTCAATTTCACGAAAACAAATGAACCTCATGGCTGGATCGGACTTCGCTTCCAGCATGAAGTGGGAGGCCCTACAAATGATATTATTGTCCATGTAAGACTGCTAGACAGCGACAACCAATTACAACAAAAAGTTTTAGGTATCATTGGTGTTAACCTGTTATTTGCAGCTTATTATTATACAGACAATGTGCAGACCATGATCGAATCATTGGTCGATAACCTTTCTGTTGGTTCCGTTGAGATTGACCTGGTTAAATTAAACGGACCGCTGTTTGAAAACGTCAACCAACGTCTCATCAACTTATACCTGATCGCAAAGGGATTTGCTAAAGCCGCAATATTCCAGCCTGATGGCAAAGCAGTACAAATCAAAGATTATCTGTACAAAAAGAACATTATTTTACTTCGTACCAAATACCGTCAGAAATCCCTTCCAAACTTTGATCTCTTCAATCTTGCCGTTGAACAGTTCAAAAAAAATACGGGTGCAACTGACGCAGACACCATTGTATTAATTGAGGTGCTGATGGGAAATGTCCTGGAAGACACGCATGAAATTACGGGTGAGGACCTTCAGGAATTTGCTTCTAGAGCTGACGAATTATGTGCAACAGGCAATAATATTATCGTTAGCAACTTTAGAAGAAATAATCATTTAGCAGAGTTTATAAGCAACTTTAAGCCCAAGAACATTGGAATTGCAACCAACGTTTACAATTTAAAGAACATTTTCAATTCAGATAATTATAATAAAGAGCTATACACAAATGAACTCCTTTCCTATATCTCTGGAATGTTCAACAAAAATGTGAAACTCTATGCATATCCTTATCTCTTGAAAAAAGAAAATAAGATTATTACGACGCACAATATGCCCGTTTCTGAAGAAGCCAAACCTTTGTTTGAATTCTTAATTAAAAACGGCTATATCATCGATATTGAAAATTACGACGAGAAATTTGTAAAAACCGTATAAGCAAATCGTCTGTAAAATTTAAATTCATTATCTAGCCCAATTTTCTTAAATTGGGCTATCTTTATTTTTATGCCTTATGACGCAAGAAAATGTAATCCTGGTTGACAGCAATGACAATATGATTGGTAGCATGGAAAAATATGAAGCCCATGAAAAAGGGCTATTGCACCGTGCTTTTAGTGTATTTTTGTTCAATGATCAAGATGAATTACTGCTGCAACAAAGAGCTTTAAGTAAATACCACTGTGGCGGACTTTGGACCAATAGCTGCTGCTCGCATCAGCGTCTGGGAGAAACTAACGTAGAGGCCGCCAAAAGGCGCTTAATGGAAGAACTGGGCATTACAGCAATGGACCTTCAAGATACCTTCTCGTTCGTTTATAAGGCTCAATTTGACAACGGACTTACGGAGCATGAATTCGATTATGTCTTATTTGGAAAATTTAATGGAACTCCAGAATTTAACGAAGAAGAAGTTGCCGAAACAAAATACTTGAATCGGCAGGAAATTCAAGATGCAATACAACAGGCACCCCAGCAGTTTACGCCCTGGTTCAAACTCATCTATGAACGTGCTTTTGATACGTATTTCAGTATATATAAAAACAAATTATAACGGTCATATACCATACAAAAAAGATCCTGCCTTTTAAAAAGCAGGATCTTTTTTCTTTCGTTTGGTGAAGCACTATAAGAATTTTTTATAGATGGAATAAAGAATCTTAAGGTCATTCTCTCCCATGAACGCTGTATTTACGTCCTGCTGAACGTAGTGAATCTTAAATGCTTTTATTGCTGCATCCAGGTTACTCACATCGTATCCGATGATACGTAATGCCATTTTCGGGTTGAAGTCTGCTGGAGGCGTCTCTAAATAGTCCTCATACCAAAAACCGAATCCTTGATCAGCCAGTTTTTTCCAAGGAAAACGTGATGGATCGTTTTTTCGAGTTGGTGCCAGATCCATATGTCCAATAAAATTTGCCTGCGGAATTCTATAAGTCGTTTTTAAATAGGCCAGCAACTGCGTCAAGGCATTTATCTGTGCATCAGTCCAAGGGTCAGTGGTCCCATTATTGTCTAGCTCAATGCCAATAGAAGAAGAATTGAGGTCCGTATCATTGCCCCATTTCCCCAACCCTGCATGATGCGCACGATAGAGGTCATTGACCATCTGCACTACTTTCCCATCCCGACCGACCACATAATGGGAGCTTACACCTGCTTTCGCGGAATGAAATGTACGGATGGTCTGTCCCAAGGAATCCTGTGCTGTATGATGAATAACAACAAAATTGGGCTTACGGATACCGAAATTAATCGAGGCGATCCATTGTTGATCTTTGACATTCACCTTCTCCAATTGACCGGTAACAGGCGATTGTTTATAGAGTTTTGACAATTCTTTTGCTTGCTTCTTATATACCTTTTCAGTCTTTGCGTATTTCCCCCCCGCACAGGAAGCCAATAATGCCGTTGCGACACAAAGATTGATGGAAAATTTTAGTATCTTCATATTTAAATGTTTCAGCACAAACTAAGGCAAATTTGCCAATAAAAACAAATTTATTAAGTCCATCTTATTGTCCGGGATATTTTCCAAACGCTCTTTTCTCATGCATATATGGGACAATGTTGGTTGTTAAACTGGGACAATACAGTTTTAAAAAAAGCCCAAACCAATGTTTGAGCTTTTCCCTATCAACTATGCATTTCTTCTTTATAGTATAATTACGTTTTTATTATTTTAGTGCGCTGACGTTTAATTTTGTCAAAAAACCTTTTAGCTCGTCCAGGCTATACCCATTTCCCCGAAGGGTAATTAAATAGCGATCTTTCTCGAGATAACTTATTTCGGAACTTTTCGCCGTTGAGCCTTCCACTCCTTTGCTATCCGTTGTTTTTGCCCGTTTGCCTTCAAACTCGCCAGTTTTTTCTATTTCAGTATCTGTAATTTTCTCTGAATCTACCATGAAGCCCATTTGCGCTAAGCCCACGATTGCCGAAGCTGTCTCGCCCGCCCCATCAATAATATTGACTTTAATTTCCTTTTGGTTATCTACAGTATATGTCGCCTCTCCAGATACAACCTCTGCCCCATACATGGATCCGCCAGAATAGGAAGTTCTTTTTAAACCATCTAAGCTTTCCGGTAAAAAAGCCTTCAACTCTTCCGAACTTAATGGTTTTTCGGATTTAAGTTTGGCTTGAAGGTCTTCCAATTTTTTTGCTCCATCACTCAGGTTATCCAAGTTGGATACTCCTTTAACTACATCCGAAATCCCAGCCTCTTTCTCCTTAGCATCTTCACTCCCTTCACTGGATTTGCTGTTGCCGCAGCTCGCGACCAAAAGGCCCAGTCCTAAGAGAACAGGCATTACTTTCCATTGTCTTTTCATGATTATCAGTTTTAATTAAAACGCCAAAAAGAACAAAATAATATAATTAATCTAAATTTTAAAATCTGTTTGTATACGATCCTTCGCCGGTAAAGTTTAACCAGAGTTCCATTCTATTTTTCTTTTACCCATGCACCTGAACAGATTGCACAAAAAAAGGCCCCTATACGAATATAGAGGCCTTCATTATATTATAGCTACCGAGACTATGCTTCGGCGTACTCTTCAATTGATGGACACGAACAAATCAATGTACGGTCACCTTGAGAGTCGTTTACACGTCCTACCGAAGGCCAGAATTTACGTTCTCTTACATACTCCAATGGGTATGCGGCTGTTTGACGGCTGTAGGGTCTGTCCCACTCATCTGCGGTTACAACCGAAGCTGTATGTGGTGCATGTTTCAGTACATTGTTAGCTTGATCTACCTCTCCTGCTTCAACCGCTGCGATCTCTTCACGGATAGCAACTAATGCATCACAGAAACGATCCAATTCAGCCTTAGACTCAGACTCCGTAGGCTCAACCATCAATGTTCCTGCAACAGGGAAAGAAACAGTGGGTGCGTGGAAACCATAATCCATCAAACGTTTTGCAATATCTGCAACCTCGATACCAAAGTTTTTGAATCCACGGCAATCTAAGATCATTTCGTGTGCACAACGTCCGTTAGTACCTGAATAAAGTACTGGATATGCATTTTCTAAACGCGCTTTAATATAGTTTGCATTTAATATTGCTGTTCTTGTCGCATTTGTCAAACCTTCACCACCCATCATTGAAATATAGGCATGGGAAATAAGCAAGATTGATGCTGAACCAAATGGAGCTGCAGAAACGGCAGAGATGCCCTCTTCACCAGAAGTAGAAACCACTTCGTGGTTAGGTAAGAAAGGAACCAAGTGTTTTGCAACACCGATAGGCCCCATACCTGGACCTCCTCCACCGTGAGGAATACAGAATGTTTTATGGAGGTTCAAGTGACAAACATCAGCGCCAATATGGCCTGGGCTTGTCAATCCAACCTGTGCATTCATGTTCGCACCGTCCATGTAAACCTGACCACCATTTGCATGAACAATTTCACAGACTTCAATAATAGACTCTTCAAATACACCGTGTGTAGAAGGATAAGTCACCATCAGTGAGTTCAAGTTTGCAGCATGTTCAGTCGCTTTTGCTCTTAAATCTGGAATATCGATATTTCCCAATTCATCACATTTCACAACAACCACTTTCAATCCAGCCATAGAAGCAGAAGCAGGGTTCGTTCCGTGTGCAGAAGCAGGAATCAAACAGATATTACGTCCGTGATCACCACGGCTTTCATGGTAAGCACGAATAACCATCAGACCAGCGTACTCACCTTGTGCTCCTGAGTTTGGTTGGAAGCTCATTTTTGCAAAACCAGTGATCTCAGACAACCAATCGTTCAATTCGCCAATCATTTGCATATATCCAGAAGTTTGATCTGCAGGAGCAAATGGATGCAAACCGCCAAATCTCGCCCAAGTAACTGGTACCATTTCGGCTGTAGCATTCAATTTCATCGTACATGACCCCAATGGAATCATCGAGTGACAAAGCGATAAATCTTTTGCTTCCAAAGATTTGATATAGCGCAACATCTCATGTTCAGAATGATAGCTATTAAAGTTTGGATGTGTTAAGTAGGCAGAAGTACGTACTAAATCGGCAGGAATTGAAGAACCTAAATTCTCTTCCAATGCATCGAAATCTACGTCATTCAATGTTTTACCTTGAATTTTAGCAAATACTTTGACAATTGTCTTGATATCTTCGTATGTCGTTGTTTCGTCGATAGCAATTGAAACTTCCGAACCATTGTAATAGAAGTTTAATTCGTTATTTAATGCTTCAGATTTCAAAGCACCAGCATGACCACCTAAGTCTACACGTAGTGTGTCAAAATAAGCTGCATTCAATTGCGTATAACCCAATGATTGTATTGCTTGATCCAACAGGCTAGCCAATGCATTGATACGTGAGGCTATATTTTTGATTCCTTCAGGGCCATGGTATACGGCATAGAAAGAAGCCATAATCGCTAAAAGAGCTTGTGCAGTACAAATATTAGAAGAAGCTTTATCACGGCGGATATGCTGTTCACGAGTCTGCAAAGCCATACGCAATGCATACTTTCCATTTGAATCGGAAGTAACACCGATGATACGACCAGGGATATTACGTTTAAAGCTGTCGCGTGTCGCAAAATAGGCTGCATGAGGACCACCAAAGCCCATCGGTACACCAAAACGTTGGGAATTACCAACAACAACATCTGCACCCCATTCTCCCGGAGGCGTTAATAATGCTAAGCTCATCAAATCTGCCGCCGCACACACGGTAATATGCTTACTGTGAGCTGTAGCCGCAAATGATTTATAATCGACAATGGAGCCATCAGCAGCAGGATATTGAACAAATGCAGCAAATACATCGTCTGTTAATTCTGATTCAGCAATAGCCGCAATTTTAAGCTCGATACCAAAAGACAAAGCACGGGTCTTCAATACATCAATCGTCTGCGGATAGGCATTGTTCGACACCAAGAAAACATTAGCATCTTTATTTTTCCGAGCTGAATAAAGCATAAACATGGCTTCAGCTGCAGCCGTAGCTTCATCCAACAAAGAAGCATTGGCAATTTCTAAACCTGTGAAATCACAAATTACAGTCTGGAAGTTCAATAAAGCTTGTAACCTACCTTGTGCAATCTCCGCCTGATAAGGCGTATACTGCGTATACCATCCTGGGTTTTCAAATACATTGCGTTGAATGACGCCCGGAAGGATTACATCGTAGTAACCTTGACCAATAAAAGATTTAAAAACTTTATTTTTCTCAGCGATTTCCGCAATACGCTTTAAATAGGCTACCTCAGACAATGCTTTGGGAAGATTTAAAGGCTTTGGAGCACGAATTTGAGAAGGGACCGTTTGGTCAATAAGCTGGTCAATTGACGAAACGCCTAATTTAGCCAACATTTCATTCGCTTCAACTGGACTTGGGCCATTGTGGCGACTTTCGAATTTTTCTTGGAAGTGTATATTGCTCATGTGTGCAAAAAGTTAACGCTTATAGATAGTTAGCGACATAATAATTAGGCAATTAACTCTCTTATAAACAGTCGTTTTTTGGATGAGCAAAGATAGCAAAATAAATGACTGAAAACGAAGCAAAAAAGTGGATAAAAAGTCAGTTTTACTGAGCTACCGAAATGCAATCGATTGTCTTTGTCAATTAATTTTTGGAATAACCTCAAACATACAAGTTGTTCATTATAAATATAACAAACAATACAACAATCGCTTGCCACAATTTTAAAAAAAGATAAGGTTATCTGCTATTTCACCCCCGCATTTCTTTCATTACTTCACTATCCTTTTTTGCAATGCCCATGAATTTTCAATAAATTAGTATATGTACCAATTGTAAAGTGACTTCGAAATAACGATATACACTTTTTTGCTAAGAACAACTGATATCAAGGGTATGTTGCGATCAGAAATCTTAACAAAGAAAACATTATCCAGCTAGGGAAGCATCTCTTTTGACAAATGTAAATTATCACAAAAAACGAATATCATTTCTTTTTAACGAATATAAAACAGCGAAGTAACGATTATAAACCATGAGAAAACAGGTAACAGACAGCGTTCTTTTAGTAAGACCCTCTGTCTTCCGTAAAAATGAACAGACTGCGGTCAACAACTTCTTCCAAAAGGATATCGAAAATCTCAGTACAGAAGAAGTCAACAAAGAAGCGCAAGGAGAATTTGACGCGCTAGTAAATGAATTGAAGTCACATGGAATTTTGGTGACTGTCATTCAGGACGACGAAAAATCAGAAAGCCCCGACAGTATATTCCCCAATAATATTGTCTCCTTTCATCAGGATGGAAAAATAATTTTCTATCCTATGTTTGCTCCAAATCGTCGAAAAGAACATTTATTGGATTTCGAAGGTCCATTGAAGCAAAACGGTTATTATGTAAAACTGACTAAGGATCTCAGTGAAGCCGAAAACAATAAACAATATCTGGAGGGCACTGGCGCACTCGTTTTGGACCGAGCTCACCGTATAGCCTACTGTGCCTTATCCGAAAGGGCGGACAGAAGTATGCTCGATGAATATTGCAGAACTGAAAACTATACACCTGTTGTATTTCACGCCTTCCAAACTGTCCATGGAGAGCGGAGACCTATCTATCACACCAATGTGGTGCTAGCCGTAGGCGAAGACTTTGCCATCTTATGTCCGCAGGCAATTGACGATCCCGCCGAGCTCAAAACCCTACTGAAGAGTTTGAAAGATACAGGCAAGGAGATCATTGAAATCAACGAGAACCAACTCGAATCTTTTGCGGCAAACTGCCTACAGGTAAGAAATAAATATGGGAATCGGTTTATTGTCCTGAGCAATCAGGCTTTATCCTCATTGACTTTATACCAAACAGCGCAATTAGAAAAGCATGGCAAAATTATTCATCAGGATCTTCATGTTATCGAAACATGTGGTGGTGGAAGTGTACGCCACATGATGGCCGAAGTTTTTCTTCCGAAAGAAAAAGTCCTTGTATAGCGATTAAAGATCTGCCTACAAACCCTATTGCATGTAGACCTCGATAAGCTTAGATCTAATGAATATAAAAGACGAATCCCTCAAAACTATTGCTTTTGAGGGATTCGCCATGAAAAGTGTATTTTATATCGTTTTATGTGATTAGAACGAATACCTTAATCCCAATTGGAATTGATAAGGGTTACCCGAAGGTGATACAATTCCAGAGTTGTTTACATTATAATTAAACTGCTGTTTCGTAACATCAAAAGGCACCAATTTCTCTCCCGCGGCATCCTTTCCGCCTAAAGCATATAGATTTTGATTACCCAAAGACTCATTTACGCCCCAAGTCTTCTTAAATAAGTTGGCAACATTGAAAAGATCTCCCGATACCTCCAATGCATGGTTTTTATATAAATTGAATTTTTTAGCGATTCTAAGGTCGATCAAGCCATAAAAACCATTCACTCCACCATTACGCTCAGCTATTTTACCTTGATATTTTTTAATAAAATCTTTAAGGCTCTGACTCGCTTCTGGATTATTCAACAAATTATTCAATCCAGTAATCAGCTGTTTTGACGTATTGGGATTATTGGGATCAAAGATAAAGGCCAGATCATTGTCCCCAGCAACAAAGTCTCCATTTATATTTCCGCCGGCCAACAAACTGTATCGCGTACCGCCAATACCGGAGTACCGTACTCCCACGCTGACACCATAAAATGTTGGTAAAGTGCCATAGATCACAATCTTATTGCGGAATTGATTGTTCGAATAACTCATCTTGCTCAAATCGCGCGGATCATCTTTTACTGCCAAAGATAAGGTCGCTGTATTCGCCACGTTTCCATTGAAAGAAGTATTATCTTTCGCATCATTCCAGGTATAGCTAACCGATATAGATCCATCTTTGTAATATTGATAACTTGCATCCAATACGACTGCAAACTGATTCACTTTTCCTTCAGAGTTCAATTCTAGTACGCGGCCGAATTTATTGGAAATCCTTCCTTTTTTCCAATCCGGAGCCCCATCAACAATCGATGCCGCAGGAACAAAAACTCCCCTATTGTCTTCATTCGCTAATCTGAAGAACGGATCTTTCACCATATTACGATCCACATACATATAGTTATTACGCCCAAGATTCATATACCCTGAAAGACTCGCTTTTAACTTTTCGGTGAAGAAATGCGTATAAGATACATTTGCCTTGTAGACTACTGGAATTTTAGCGTCGGGTCCATAGGTATTGATCGTAGGTACTTGAAACTGCGCCAATGTTGGTGTTGTTAACGGGTCCTTTCTATAGCCCACAAAATTAGGTGTAGGTACATCATTACCTCGGACATCAACCGTCGCAAAATGCTTACCGTCAAAAGTCAAGTTATTGATGGTCATATAATTGTTAATATCTGAAGCGAAAACACCTGCTCCTATCCGGAAAAAGTCCTTTCGTTCTTCATTCACATCCCAAGTCATCTGGAAACGCGGCTGTACAACAAAAGATTTCAATTTATGATCTGTACGTACCCCAACTTCTTTCAGCAATTCTTCATTCAAAGGAGAGGTTGGATAATGACCATAATCCAATCGTAATCCCGCAACTAGATCCAACCCCTGTGCCAACTTGGTCTGTAACTGACCATATGCACCGGCATTGAATATCTTACCGACCACAGCTGGATCACTTACCAAAGGAACTTCACGATAATAAGCATATGGCTTCATGTCGTCAAAGTTTTGCATGGCTGTCTTTCCATCACTCGGCCTAAAGTGAAAGCGTCCATTGACCTCACTTCCATAAATCGAGTTTGCATGGGTATACATCAAGTCGACCCCAAAGGTATAATTGATATTATCGGTACTGTAATAGATATTATTAACAAGCTGAAATACATTATTTTTAAAAGATTCCTGTGCAAAACGATGTCCGCCCAATTGCAATGTGGTCTTTTTATCTTCTCCAGCGACCTTAGATACTGCATCCTCTACAATTGCACGGGGAATATTTTGACTTGGTAAAAGATCTCCTGGGCTACTTTTTTGATAGGTATAGAGATGTTGTACTTTCAATTCATTCGTTACCTTAGATGAAATAGTCGTACGCAAAGTTGCCAATAGACTGTTATCAATGTTTTTATCATTTCCATAAGATTCATACAAAGTAATTGGCTTATTATCCTGTAATCCCAACTTATTATTGTCACTTGTAAAGTTATTTCGGATCGTCAATAAGTTTTTCTCATTAATTTGCCAGTCAATTCTTCCAAAAATCGCGTCAGACCCTCGCTTTTTATCAAAAGCGCCATATTGACGTTCATTGCCCAATCCATACTTGTTACGTCCAATATTAACAAACTCATCCAAGGTGGCATTAGTAACATTAAATCTCTTCTCGTCGGCCTCAGAATTGATATCCGCAATAATCAGTGGGCGGGCATCCCGTTGATGATCCCATGCAACAAAATAATGCAATTTGTCTTTAATGATCGGACCGCCCAATGTAAATCCATATTGATAGGTAGAAAAATCATTGCTTCGTTTGTTTCCTCTGATATCGTAGGGACTGGACAACCAATCGGCCCTTGAATAAAGCCAAGCGCTTCCGTGCGTTTGATTTGTTCCCTGTTTGGTCACCGCACTAACGGTTCCTCCGCCCGCTCTTCCGTAGGTCACGTCATATTGATTGGTAACCACTTTAAATTCCCGGACTGCTTCTATCGAGATGGAGAAAGGTGCGCCGCTACGGCTGGTTGTCGAACCTGCAGAAGTCGGATTTTTGGCATTCATACCATCGATGGTAAAATTGGTGGAAGAGCCCAATTGGCCGCCAATATTATCTCCCTTACTCAAAGGAGACAGATCCATTAGCGACGTAAAATTCCGACCGTTGACAGGCAACTTCGCGATATCCTTGGCTGTAACCGCGGTAGCGGCACCTAGATTTTCTATTTTATTCTTTAGCGTACTTATTCCTGTTAATTCAACAGTTTCCAATACATTCGACGTGTTTTGAATAGGAATGGTCAAGCGTACAATATCACCCTGATTTAAATTAAATCCCGAACGAACTTGTTCGCCATAACCTATATAAGTTACTTTGACGGTATAGGGACCACCTAAAGGCAACTCCTTAAAGTTGAAATCACCATTTGCATTGGTTGAGGTCTTCGTTGTGAAACCGGTCGATTCATTCCGCACTTCGATGGAAGCACCATGAACCCCTTTGTTGTTCTCGTCCGTAATCTTTCCGGAAAACCCGGCTTGGGTCGTTTGTGCGTACAACCCTGTTCCAAGTGCGATGGCACACGTTGTAAGTAGAAATTCTTTCATTTAGTTGTTGGTTGTGATAATGAAAGCAAAACTACATCGGAACTGTTAACAGGAGCTAAACGAAATATTATGAAATTATAAACAAAGCATTTCAACGTGTATATAAACAAAATGAAACTTCTTTAGAAAAAAAAAGACAATATCGGAACAGGCAACAAAAGTATTTTAACTTAGGGATAGAAATATCCCGATACTGCAAACATCATGATTTAGCAGACAGTAACAAAAAGAACGCAAACTGAAAATTCTTTCTGGCCAATAATATCACAAAAAAGTCAGCCGAGGCTGACTTTCTAATATAAAATCGTAAACTTAAAATCCAATGGATTAAAGTACTTGTAAAGGTCCCTAAAGAGGCTATCACCATATTTGACATAAAGCAAAGCGAAATTTTCAGAGCGCTCCTGCAGTCCTCCACCCGGAAAAAGCTTTTCCTTCACGTTATCAATATCCGTTAAAGCATGCTGATGGTTCCGCTTTTCAGCTTTCATCAGCTTTTTCTCCAAATTATTGATCGCTTTCTTTAACCGTGCTTTTACGGCTTCAGTGCTAGGACCCAAACTTGGATCTATTTTATGAGTTCTTAACCTTATCTTACCAAAAATGGCGTTCAGCTCCATCCATTCGTCATTGAGATTCAGCCGTTCTTTGGTATGACGTCGAACATACTCTTTTTTCAGCACTTCTGCCGGCCGGAAGATACTCTTAAATGTAAGATCAACACGAAACAACTTAGCTGCAACGTTGTCCTCGGTAATCATTGCTGAGTTACGAGGGATCAAAATTGGAAAGTCTACCTGATATTGGTCAAAGTTGGATTTTAACTGCATCCAATAGACCATTTCGGCGCCACCGCCAATATAAGCAAGATTGGGAAGTATAATTTCTTGATACATCGGTCGCATGACCACATTTGGACTGAAACGCTCTGGATAACGCTCGATCTCCTGCTCCAGCTCTGCTTTGGTAAAATAAATATGCTGGTGCAATACTTCGTATCGGCCGTCAGCAGTCAGTACTAAACGCTCTCTAAATTCGTCCGTCAAATAAAAGAAATTAATCTCACGGGCATGCACTTGGGTAGAGAACCCTTTTGATTCCAACTCTTCCGATCGCGCTGTTATTGCCCTAAAGCTTTTTTCAGAGAAGATATCTTCCTTAATAATTGGCTTGAACAGTTCCTTCAATTCCCGGTCATCCGCATCGACGATCAAAAGACCGTAAGACTTAAACAACTCATTGACCATATACCGTGTTGCATCTGCTAATCGATCATGGTTCAAATAGGCTTCTTCTACAATGCGTGTCAGCCTGGTCGAATTTTCGGAAAGCCCTAAAATATTGGTGTACTGCTTCACAGCATCAACGATTGTTGCGGTATCCATTCGCCCTGTAGCAGAAACAGCAGGAGTATCCCAAGCAATTTTCTTACCGAAGACTTTGGTGTGGTTGATCTCTTCAAAATCATGATCTTCAGTTGCCATCCAATATACTGGAATAAACGTTTTATCAGGATGCTTGGCATGTAAATCTTCAGACAAACGTATTGCCGTCATGATTTTAAAAATAAAATATAAAGGCCCTGTAAAAATATTGAGCTGATGCCCAGTTGTAATGGTATAGGAATTTTGGTCAAGCAACAGTTCTATATTGGCCGCTACAGCAGGAGAATCCTTTAATAGTTCGCCATATTGTTTTTTAAGACGCTCAACAAGAATCTCCCTGTGTTCAAATTTCTTCTTTTCGTTCAATTGCTTTTCAAAACCAGCCCAGGTAGGCCAATTCCCAACAAAAGGTTTTAAGGCTTCATCATGTGCCAAATAGGCTAATAAAGTCTTGGAGAAGCTATTTGTTTCACTATATTCAATATAAGTTGCCTTCATCTGCAAATTTTATTAATTATTCTCTATTCTTAATTGATAACGAAAATCCCCCAAAGCAACCTGACATGGCAGTGAATCTTTTTCGTTAATAGAACCTATTTTCAATTTTAATCAGAAGGCTGATTCATCCTGAAACTACAGGCTTTCTTGAATCTGATTTTAAACGGCTATAGATTGTTTAAAATGGGGATTGTACGTTTACAAATGTATCTAGTTTGCCCCGACAAAATAGTGAATTTTCACAAAAAGCTTGTCCCGCTTTTAAATTATATCATTTTACTGACAATTGCCTATAAACAAACGGGCCTCCCTTAGTCAAGGGAGGCCCGTTTGTTTATATTATCATCTATAAGCTTTTATACTTATTTCCTTACAATCTCACCATATAGATCGAAATCTTCAGCTCGGTCGATTTTTACTTGAACAAAATCACCAATGCGTGCATAAGAATCTACCGCGGGAATCAAGACCTCATTGTCGACCTCCGGAGAATCGTATTCTGTCCGGCCAATAAAGTAATCGCCGTCTACCCGATCAACCAGTACTTTATAGGTATTACCGATTTTAGACTGATTGATATCGTACGAAATACCTTGCTGTATTTCCATGATGGCTTCCACCCGTCCTTCTTTTACTTCCTGTGGCACATCGTCCTCCAGAGAATGTGCGTGCGTCTTTTCTTCGTGAGAATAGGTAAAACACCCTAATCTGTCAAAACGGGTTTCTTCAACCCAATCCAACATCTCCTGAAAATCCTGTTCAGTTTCACCTGGATAACCACAAATTAATGTTGTACGCAAAGCGATATCTGGAACTTTGTCACGTATTGCGTTGACAAGATCAATCTGTTTCTGTTTTGTTGTACCTCTTCGCATAGACTTCAACATCGGATCAGATATATGTTGTAGTGGCATATCCAAGTAATTACAGATATTCGAACGTTCGTTCATTGCGTCCAAAATATCCATTGGGAAACCCGAAGGATAGGCATACTGCAGTCTGATCCATTCGATACCATCAACATCTGACAAATGGCGCATTAAATCAGAAAGATTGCGCTTTCCATAAATATCTAAGCCATAATAGGTCAGGTCTTGTGCAATCAGAATCAATTCTTTCGTGCCGTTCGACGCAAGAAATTTTGCCTCTTTGACAAGATCGTCAATGGATTTAGAAACGTGTTTACCACGCATCAGGGGAATTGCACAAAAAGAACATGGTCGGTTACAACCTTCAGCGATCTTAAAGTAAGAAAAATGCGAAGGTGTTGTCAATAAGCGCTCACCCAATAACTCGTGTCGATAATCAGCACCAATGGATGACAATAGCTCCGGTAAATCGTTCGTACCGAAAAAGGCATCAACAGTGGGGATTTCAGCCTGTAACTCCGGCTTATATCGCTCAGAAAGACAACCTGTAACGATCACTTTGTTGATTTTACCCTGATCTTTTAGATCCGAATATTGTAAGATCGCATCAATTGACTCCTGTTTGGCATTATCAATAAAACCGCAGGTATTGATTACGACAATATCATTCGCTTGTATATTGGATGCTTCATGCACGACTTCCATCTGATTGCCCTTTAACTGGCCCATCAGGACTTCACTATCGTGAATATTTTTCGAACAGCCCAAGGTTACCACATTGACACGTGGTTTATTTATCAAAGGGGCTGGTTTCGCGTATTTTGTCTTCATATGATTAGACGGTAGACTCTATTTGAAAAGGGAGTCGACAAATTCCTTTTTGTTAAACAACTGAAGATCACCAATTTTTTCACCTACACCAATATATTTCACCGGGATCTTAAATTGATCAGATATACCAATAACCACCCCGCCCTTCGCCGTTCCATCGAGTTTCGTCAATGCTAAAGCGTTCACATCGGTTGCCTGTGTAAATTGCGTACATTGCTCAATGGCGTTTTGCCCTGTTGATGCGTCCAAGACCAACAAGATTTCATGTGGTGCACCAGGAACAACCTTTTGCATAACATTCTTAATCTTCGTGAGCTCATTCATTAGCCCAACCTTATTGTGCAAACGGCCTGCGGTATCAATGATACACACATCTTCGCCATTTGCTACTGCCGATTTCACGGTATCATAAGCCACTGAAGCAGGATCCGAGCCCATGGCCTGAGCGACAACACGCACGCCAACACGCTCACCCCATAATTTAAGTTGATCAACAGCAGCCGCCCGAAAGGTATCCGCTGCCCCCAATACAACTTTGCTTCCAGCTTGTTTCAGCTGATGAGCCAGTTTGCCAATAGTCGTTGTCTTGCCAACCCCATTGACACCTACAACCATAATAACGTATGGTTTATGATCGCCATAATTGAAATTCTCGAAATCAGCACTATTGTTCTCTGCCAGTAGCGTTTGAATTTCTTCTTTCAGGAGATTGTTGAGCTCAGAAGTAGAAACGTACTTATCTCGGGCAACACGGGCCTGTATGCGATCAATGATTTTTAAGGTAGTCGTAACCCCAACATCAGAAGTAACCAAAACCTCTTCCAGATTATCCAGCACATCGTCATCTACTGTTGATTTACCAACGACAGCTTTTGTAATCTTGGAAAGAAAGCCTTCTTTTGTTTTTTCCAAACCTTTATCTAAGGCCTGTTCTTCTTCTTGTGTTTGTGGTTTTTTCTTAAAAAAATCAAATAATCCCATGGAGTGTAGTAGTGAAAATTGATGTTCAAATATAAACAAATGTCCTCAACAAAAAAAGCCCTTTCGGTAGGATACCAAAACGGCTATTTTTATCGAATTCTTTTTAAAGAAAAACTTTAAAAAAGGAAAATGCTACTCGTTATTTTTGAGCTGCAGCAACGACGTCTTTCACTTTATCGTTGTGAACCATACCTTCTTTGAAAGTATACGCGCCAGTTTTTGCAGATTTAGTAGTAATAATAACCTTTGTAAATTCTTTACCGCCACCTTTTTGTAACGATGCAACTGCTTTCTTTGCCATGGTATATTAATATTTTACTTAGCCTCTCTTTCAAGTGCTAAGATGTGTGACTTACTTAATTTCTTTATGAACAGTAACTTTTCTCAATACTGGGTTGAATTTTTTCAATTCCAAACGCTCAGTTGTGTTCTTTTTGTTTTTAGTAGTGATGTAACGAGACATTCCCGGAAGACCACTTTCTTTGTGTTCAGTACATTCTAAGATAACTTGTACTCTATTTCCTTTTTTAGCCATTGTTTTACTTTATTTTGAATCCTATTATAGGATTGAAATTCATGAATAATCTTAATGTAACAGGCGCGACAATCAATTAGATTGACCCTTTAACGATAAATTTATTGATCGCTGCTGTAATCCCGTTCTTATTGATAGTCTTGATAGCAGAAGTAGATACTTTCAACGTAATCCAACGATCTTCTTCTGGAATGTAAAAACGTTTCGTTTGTAAATTTGGATAGAATTTACGTTTAGTTTTAACGTTTGAGTGAGAAACGTTATTTCCTGTTAACGCCGCTTTGCCTGTTAAATCACAAATTCTTGACATGATATTATTTTTTTGTTGTCTTTATTACAATATGTTAATCCTTTGCACTCTCTGCAAAGAGTTTGCAAATATCTATATTTTTTTTTGGATAAGCAACAAGATAATTGGAATTATTTTTAAAAATAGTTCTACATAGGAATGGTAAGGGCAAAAATAAAGGATTTTATTGTATTATATTTGCTCTGTAAAGAAAAATAGTTTTCAACAATTCACATTTATGAACAAATATCTTCGCAAGGGCTTAAGGGAAATAATCATTGGTGTCGTACTTGTGATCTTGGGATATTATCTCATGGAACAGCGTTCCAACTGGTATAAACTTGCTATGCTTGTCGGAGTTATTGCATTTAGTATCGGTGTCCTGACTTTAATCTATCGCATGATTCGTAAGGTAGACCGAAATGCCATTATGGAGATGCGTGAAGAATCGCATAAAAAAGATAAAGAAGGAGATGCTGAACAAAACTAGGGGTATAGTCTTAAAAACAACCAACTATTCGGAGAGTAGCCTTGTGGCGCAGATATACACCGAACAGTTTGGTATGCAATCCTATCTCATTACGGGCGCAAGGAAGCCCAAAGCAAAGATCAAGGCCAATATTCTTCAACCCTTACATTTACTGGAAATTGTCGCTACACATAAAGATAATGGTTCTTTACTGCGGATCTCCGAAGCGCGTCAAGTCCCTGTCTTGCAAGAAATACCTTATGATATTGTTAAAAGCTCGCTCGCACTTTTTCTGAATGAAATACTCTATAAAATTCTGAAGGAACAAGAAAATGACGATTATCTTTTTGAATTCATCCATCAGTCTGTATGTTGGCTAGATGAAACGCATTTAAATCTGGCCAATTTCCATCTTGTTTTTTTAATCAAGCTAACCCGCTTTCTCGGGTTTTATCCCGCTGAATCAAAACAGGCCCACCCTTATTTTAATCTTCATGAAGCTACCTTCTCCGATAGCCTTCCTGAACACCCGCTTGTATTACAGGAACCACATACGTCAATTTTCAGAAATTTAATCGAATCCGAATATTCGAATTGTGACCGCATAAAAATGACCGCTTCTGATCGACAATTCCTGCTGGAAAAAGTGCTCGACTTCTATCGTCTCCACCGCACAAATTTTAAAGAAATAAAATCGCTCTATATACTCGAAGAAATATTTAGATAAGCTACGCACAGCTTTCTCCTTTGAAAGCGAATTCTATGCTGCCTTTAGATCCAAAACAGGCGGATGAACGCGGCTATTCTTTTGCGCAAGCGCAGCAACTGTAGCTCTTCCAAACACTTACCCTTTTATAATAATTGATCTCTCGGATAAATTCTTGGTACATTTATTGTAACAAAATTGAAATAACATTTTGATTTACTAGCATCATTTTCACCTAAAAAAGTCTTAAAATATGGAACTTAAAGAAAACTTTTTAAAGGTTGTTCGAGACAACTATGCCAACTTTGAAGGAAGGGCTCGCCGTAAGGAATATTGGATGTTTTTCCTTGCAAATCTCATCATTAGCGCAATATTTGCAATACTTGGACAAATTGCAAGCTTATTTACGTATGTCTCAGGTTTAGTAAGTTTAGCTTTACTAATTCCTGGAATAGCCGTTACGGTCCGAAGATTACATGACACCAATAAATCAGGCTGGTTTATATTAGTTGCATTGATTCCATTTATTGGTTGGATCTACCTGCTTTACTTATTGGTACTGGAAGGCGACAAGGCTTCAAATCAATATGGTCCAGATCCCAAAGCGCTGGAAAACGTAACAAATCATCCTTTTACTCAAAGCCAAGATCCCTTCGGTTCTTCTCGGCCACAGGACCCATTTGGAAGTTCACAACCATCAAATCCTACGCCACCAGCACCTGATAAAGATCCTTTTGCTTAGATGCTAACAGCATAAAAAAAGCTTTCACAATTGTGAAAGCTTTTTTTATGCTGTTTTTTATCCCTCTTAAACCAGTTTTCTATAGTGAAAAGCAAATTTACATAGACAGCAATCGGATATCTCCCATTGCATAAAAGAATTAATGTCTGTGTTTTTTCTTTTGTTGTCCCGGAGCAAAATCACGTGCCGACTGCTCACCGTAGTATTTTTTAGCATGCCCAGGAGGCATTCTTTTCGGACCACGGCCATGACCATGGTGATGATGGGCAGAATAACAGGCCGACATGGATAGCGCAATAACAACAGACAGCCCCAATACTAGAATACGTTTCATCTTCACTAACTATTTTTAAATATCCTATTACAATTATCAGTCCAAATTATTTACTCAAGCAAGTAAACACGCCCTGTCGCAGAATATCCTTTTCTAAGAGCCAGATTTCCCATAAAATAAAAAAGCCCATGCTGTTCGCATAGGCCTTTTCACAATAAATATATCTTGAATCTAATTAGATAACTCTTACATTTACCGCATTAAGACCTTTACGGCCTTGTTCAACTTCGTAAGATACATTGTCATTCTCACGAACTTTGTCTACTAATCCAGAAACGTGAACAAAAATTTCGCTCTCGCCTGAGTTAGGGATGATGAAACCGAAACCTTTGGTCTCATTAAAGAATTTTACTTTACCTTCTTGCATGGCACTATATTATTAATTTCCCTAAAGGTAGAGAAATAAAATCAAAAATCTTAACCTTTTTATTTTTTTTATCCGTTAAACTTTTTCATAAACTTTGGCTCCAATCTTGTAGCAATGCGATAATGGCAATCGTATTATTATAAAAAGTTAAAGACGAAAAATATGAAAAAAATACTATTAGGACTAGCCTTTTTAGGTTTGATGACCCAAGTAAACGCGCAACAAATGGTTAATAAAGAATTTGTATCTACGGTAGGCCGTGCAGAAGAAGAAGTAACACCAGATATTATCTATATTGATGTTACCCTAAAAGAGTTTTATGAGAACGGTAACACGAAGAAAAAGGCCGCAATAGAAAAGCTAGAAAAAGATCTGTTCGATTCGGCGACAAAAGCGGGTGTAAAAAAAGAAGATTTTACGATCCAGAATATCTGGAGCTATAATGTTCCGGATAAAAAGAAAAAAGACACCGATATCTTGCTCTCCAGACAATACCGTATTAAGGTAACCAACTTGAACAATTTGGGCCAACTATTAGACGGTGTTGACAAAGCCGGTATCCAAAGCACCTATATTAGCGAATATGATTATTCAAAGAAAAAGGAGTTGGAAAAAAGTTTAAAAACCAAGGCGGTATTGGATGCGAAAGTCAATGCTCAAATTTTGGCAGAAGCCGCAGGCCAAAAAATTGGTAAAGCGATCGTGTTATCTGAAACACCACAACAAATTATATTTGGCGTACAACCGATGATGCGTAATGCCATGTATAAAGGTGCTATGGCCGAAGCAGCAGACAGCGCTGGTGACAGTGGGTTAGATTTAAATATCAGACCGATGAAAGTTACGAGTGAAATCAGCGCTTCATTTGAGTTATTGTAATCATGCATAGGGAAAAAACTCCAGCAGATAAATTAAAACAAATTGACCAAGATTTCGGTTGGATTGACCGAATATCTTGGTTAATGGATAATCAATTCAAGATTGGAAACTTTCGCTTCGGACTGGATCCAGTCTTGAATCTCATCCCCTTAGGTGGCGCGATAGCGGGCTTCGGAACCTCTCTGGTTCTTGTCATAGCCATGTGGCGTAACGGCGCCAGTCCAAAATTAGTCATACGCATGTTACTCAATATCTCGATTGATGCTGTTTTGGGTAGCATTCCCTTCCTCGGAAACTTTTTTGATTTTTTTAGCAAGGCCAATGAAAAGAACATCAAATTATTACGACAACATTACTACGAAGGCAAGCATTCAGGCTCGGGTATCGGTATAATCATCAGTATTCTAACGGTCTTCTTCTTATTCATCGGTGTTACATTTTATCTTATCTGGACGTTGTTCTCTTGGGCATTCTCGCTATTGAATACCATCGGATTCTAAATAAACCTCCTTGCTCCACCGCTGAGGCAGAATCCTTCGCATTTCTCTTAAAACAGTTGCCTTTATCTAATATCTATTTAATAATTTTGATCGCGATAGTCATCGTGTTATGACATCCAGAACTTAATCTCAAATTTAAAATGAGCAAAAAAAGAATATTTGCACTGATTTTGATCGTCATCATGCTGGCCGCAATTTTGACTAACCCAAGCAAAGAGGAACACGAAAAGGTTGTACGCGCGAAAGCTGAACAGCTATTGAAAAGCCAGCTTCATGCGAAAGATCAAGAGTTTTTCGGATTGGGGATGCAGCTCTTCGGAAATGACATCGTCGATAAATTTATCCAAAGTTCCGTTGTGGTCGACAACTACTATTTGTTTTCGCTAACCAAAATAAAATGGCAGGGTACAGAACAGATTATCGGTGGCGGAGCTTTTAAATACATCTGGCTGAGCCCAAAAATTGATGAAAAGGCCGACGAAATTATTGCTGCATTGAAAAAGATTTAACATGCCTTTAGAAATACTTTATCAAGACGAATCCATCGTTGCAATCAATAAACCACATGGACTATTGGTGCACCGATCTGCTATTGCGCGCGATGCTTCAGCGTTTGCCCTACAGCTCCTTCGGGACCAATTAGGAAAAACCGTTTATCCCGCACATCGTTTGGACCGGAAGACCGGAGGCATTCTGTTATTTTCATTAAATAAGGAGACGGACCAATACTTACAAAAAAGTTTTCAGGAGCGTAAGATCGACAAAAAATACCTCGCTGTTCTGAGGGGCTTCGCGCCAGCAGAAGGCCTGATTGACTATCCCTTAAAAAGGGACGATGGCACCGTTCAGGAAGCACAAACATCTTTTCGCTTACTTGCTCAAGGCGAGTTGGCCGTTCCCTTCGGAAAATTTCCGACAGCACGATACAGTCTCGTCGAAGCCAACCCAATTACAGGTCGTATGCATCAGTTACGTCGCCATTTTGCGCATATCTTTCATCCCATTATCGGCGATCGCCCGCATGGATGCAATAAACAAAACAAGTTCTGGAAAGAAGCCTACCAAATGGATACCATGCTATTGCATGCCTCGGAGCTGACCTTTAAACATCCTTTATCGGGCGAAGACGTTCATATCAAAGCGCCCCTACAACCCGATTTCATCCGGGTATTGGAAATATTAAACCTCAATGCGATATGTTAAAATTGATTCTCGAAGCCTTTATCAGCATATCCGGTATTACCGCAGCTTCTGGTATTGTCTATCAGGATAGGCAAATCCATATCGTTTCTGACAATAGCAATTATATCTACAGCTATAGTATCACAGACCAAAAGTTGTCTAAAACGGCACTACGGCAGTCTGATCCGATGGAAAATAGGGCTAAAGCAGCTAAAATGGATTTGGAATCGATCACTTTCGATGGAAGCCGCTATTATCTTTATGGCTCTGGTTCTACCCCAAACAGAAACACTCGTTTTATTTGGGACGGCAAAACAGTCCTTCAGGAAGACTACAGTAACATCTATTCTTCCTTAATGGAAAAATTCAATATTTCCAAAGAAGACTTCAATATTGAAGGCGTAGTTCATTTAAAAGATAAGATCTTATTTTTTAACCGGGGAAATGGCCCTAAAGGCATAAATGCCATTTTAGAGTATCATCCGCTTGCTGCCGAACAATCCCGCTGTATCCCGATTGAACTACCCAAGCTCAATGGCATATCGACAGGTTTCTCAGATGCGACCCTGGTTGGAAATGAAATCTATTTTATTGCTACCGCCGAAAATGCAAAATCGACTTATCTGGATGGAGAGATCAGTGGTTCCCTCCTTGGAAAAATACCTTCCGATCTTTCCGGCAAACCCGAGACATTCGAAATTCCCGAAAAGCATAAATTTGAAGGAATCACATTGAAAGAGGAGACTGCCCATGGCCTAATTTTCCTACTATGTGAAGATACCGATAGCGAAGATGATCATATGACCATCTATTCGCTCCGGGTAAGCAATTAAATCGATTGTTCTAAAATGGATTCACAGTGAGGAATCACGTATATTTTATTAAATTTGTAGCTGATTAAAACTTAATTTTTATGTTAAAAAATACTGCCCTTTCGGAGACGCACATTGCTTTAGGAGCAAAAATGGTTCCCTTTGCAGGCTTCAACATGCCCGTACAATACACAGGCATCAATGATGAGCACGAAACAGTTCGCACAGGTGTAGGAGTTTTTGATGTAAGCCACATGGGTGAATTCATCCTAAAAGGGGAAAAAGCCCTGGATCTACTTCAAAAAATCTCTTCCAATGATGTGTCAAAATTATACGATGGCAAAGTTCAATATGCTTATATCCCCAATGAAACTGGCGGTGTAGTTGATGACTTCCTAACATACCGTATAGACGATAAGACATATTTTTTGGTTGTGAATGCGTCAAATATTGAGAAAGACTGGAACTGGATCTCCAAATACAATACAGCTGGTGTGGAGATGAAGAATATCTCTGATCAAACCTCCTTATTCGCGGTACAAGGTCCTAAGGCTGCAGATGCACTTCAATCGCTTACCGACATCGAATTAGCTCCAATGGAATACTATACCTTTGCAAAAGGTACATTTGCGGGCGTAGAGAATGTGTTGGTTTCTGCAACAGGATATACGGGAGCTGGAGGTTTTGAAATCTATGTGGCCAATGAAGATGCCCAAAAAGTATGGGATGCTATTTTCGAAGCCGGTAAAGCTTATGGAATCAAACCTATTGGTTTAGGTGCCCGTGATACTTTACGTCTAGAAATGGGTTTCTGCCTATACGGAAATGACATCGACGATAATACCTCTCCTTTAGAAGGCGGTTTAGGCTGGGTAACGAAGTTTACAAAAGACTTTGTGAATTCTGCGGCGCTTAAAGCGGAAAAAGAAGCTGGTCTAAAGAAAAAGCTCGTTGGTTTCGAAATGATTGACAGAGGCATTCCTCGTCATGATTACGAAATTGTTGATGCTGATGGAAATGTAATTGGACGTGTGACTTCAGGTACGCAATCACCAACATTGAAAAAATCAATCGGTTTAGGTTATGTGGACACAGCCTTTTCAAAAGACGGCACCGAGATCTTCATTCTGATCCGTAATCAAAAAATAAAAGCAAAAGTAACAAAACCACCATTTGTGAAGTAATAAAAAAAGCCTGCTTAAAGCAGGCTTTTTTTATTACTTCTTCTTTTGTTTTGTAGTAGGTTGTTGTTTACCGCTTTCTTTTTGCTGAATAAGTGATCGAACCCGTTTGCTTAAAACAACACGGAGATAGATCAAAACCACCAAAAAGGCGATGGATAATCCCGTTACCAGCATGTTGCCGGCCTTATACCCTTCAAAACCACTGTAAACTAAAAATACAATAGCCAAACTCAACACTATATTTAGAAAAAAATACTTTAACATATCACTTTTTTATTAATCCCAATACCCGCTGTCTCCATCCGCCAAAGAAATAGAATGCTCCACCAACAATGTTTAATAAAACAATCGTCAAAGCCATCAGCATCCTTTCTGTGTTAGAAATTGTCCTCGAAAGCATGATTTCCCGTAGAACCAATATTACCCATAGGAGAGACAATAGAATGGAAAGGCTACCTAATATGGGGAATATACCAAGGTTAAATAATCGCGCTAAAATAGCTACGCTATAAAAAGCAAGACTAAACAAGAAAGCTTGCTTAGTCTGATGCTCCAAATTTTTCATCTTAATAAACGTCTAACTCTGGATCGATTTCCTCTTTCCAAGCTAAAATTCCGCCTTTTAAATTTGCAAGATTGTCAAAACCCTGTTGTTCCAATAACATAATCGCCTGTGCAGAACGTTTTCCAGAACGGCATTGTACGATAACAGGCTTATCTTTCGCAATCTTATCAGCTTCGATCAGTATACCTGAAAGTGGAATATTCAATCCATTTAAATTGGATACTTCATACTCAAAGGATTCACGAACGTCTATCAACTGAAAATCTTCGTTGTTATCGATTTTATTCTTTAATTCTTGTACAGATACTTCTTTCATTTTCAAACAATTTAATAGTCAAATATACTACATTTTTTCCGAAAGTGTTCGCTTTCCTGGATGCTCAAAATCAGTCGATGTTGCTAAGAGTAGCCTCAATTTTTAGTGTATTAACGGCATTAGAAATCTTAGATGGGTTTTGCCTGTCATCGGATCATTTGAAATGGATCATTTTAGGAAGTTTATTGTCTGCACAATTCGCTTGTAGAATTTTCCTTATCTTCACCCAGACTTTACTAAGCTTTATATGAATTCAATACCTAAAATTATACTTTCTATATCTTTACTTGCACTCTCGGCAGTAAGCTATGGACAGCAAGTTATTTCCGAGCAGGAACGCCAAGATGTGAGCCGCATACTCAATACCCTAGCCGCTGACGATATGCGTGGGAGATCGGCTTTGACAAAAGACATCGAACCAGCTGCAGATTTTATCGCTGCCGAAATGAAGAGAATAGGCCTTAGCCCCTACGCAGAACAAAATTACAGGCAAACATTCCAATTGGATAAAATCTCTCCGGTAAGCAAATCCGCAACCATCAATAAGCAGCTGATCCCAGCTGACCATGTTATTTCACTTGGAAACCACGTTGATTTACAGTGGGATAATCGAAGTAGCCTTAACATCGTCGAAATAAAATCGGGCGATGATTTTGCGAAAGTATTTAGAGAACATTCTCTAGCCAAAGAAAATACACTTGTATTGGTAGCCCCCTCCTTTGAAAGCTATTTTGTGCGTTTTGGTCAAATGCTCAACTCCCCTAAATTTATAGAGGACCCCTCCAAACAAAAACCATCAATTGTCTACCTTTTAACAGCGGAGAAACCCCAAACTTTTCAAATTCATATTGAACGGAAGCTTCAAAATTTCCCCTTGTTTAACGTGGCAGGAATAATCCCCGGGAAAAGTAAACCGAACGAATACGTTATCTTTTCGGGACATTACGATCATATTGGCATCCTTCAGGCAGTAGGCCAAGATTCTATTGCCAATGGCGCCGATGACGATGCCTCAGGTGTGACCGCAATGTTAACCCTGGCAGATTACTACAAAAAACAAAATAATAATGAAAGGACCCTTATTTTCGTCGCTTTTACGGCAGAAGAACTGGGCATGTATGGCTCAAAATATTTTTCCAACCACATCAATGCTGACCAGGTAGTCGCTATGATCAATATGGAAATGATCGGAAAAGATTCCAAATTCGGTCCCAATACAGTGTATATTACAGGATACGATCAGTCGAATCTTGGTGAATTAATGCAGGAAAATTTAAAAAACACAAATTTCCGATTCTATCCTGATCCATATACCAAACAAAATCTCTTTTATCGAAGCGATAATGCGGTATTGGCAGCCAAAGGTGTGCCTGCGCATTCATTTTCAACATCCCAAATGGATAAGGATGAATATTACCATACCGTAAAAGATGAAGTGTCTACATTGAATGTTCAGAATATCATTTCCAGTATAGAAGCGATCGCCATAGGCACCTCCGGAATTGTAACAGGCAAACAAACACCTTCACGGGTCGAAAAACTAAAAGATTAGGCGACAGGCCTAAGCTTTTACTTCTTTTTGCATGACATAATCGTTTAGAACATAATCATAATAAGGAATATCAATCGTTTCAATGATCTCAAAGCCCTGCTTCAAATAGAAATGGTAAGCAGGGTTATTTCTATTTACGTTCAATTCAAGAATCCCTTTACCCTTTAAGATGGTTTTTTCTGAAGCGAAGTCTATCAGCGCCTTTCCGAAGCCTTTTCCTTGCACATTGGGCATCAAATAGAGCTTTTCAATACGTACACGATCCTCAAGAGTTCGCAAGGCAATAAATCCCTGACCGATACCATCTTCTTTCAAGACATAAAAAAATTGGCCATTAACCATACTTTCTGCAAGTCCCTCAACGGTATAGCTTTTTTCGAGCATAAAGTCAATTTGATCCTGTGAAAGTATCTCTCCATAAGTAACAGGCCAAATACTATGCGCCATATTTGAAATGCTTCTGATATCGCTTTGTTCTGCCAATTCTATTGTTATCATGCAATCTTTTCTCCTATTAAAATGTATTTTATATGGGAAAATTTAAGGACAAATAAGCCGTCTTTTTCCATTTCGTATTCGTTGTCATTGATCTTAATCAAGCCTTCGTGCGTGTTTTTTTCATCAGCATCAAGCCCCTCAATTCGGATTCTTTCCCCTACGGGCTTCCATTTGGTGAAGCCTGTTGTCACAAAACAATAGCGAACTCCTTTAGAGATAAGCACAATATTAATCTGCTCCAGATAGGGCTGGTAATAAGCCAAATCAAGCTGATCAGTCAGGATATTCACCGCTTTGTATTGATGTGCTATCAGGTATTCTATAGCCGTCTTTAGAAAATCATTATCATAGGAAATGATCTTTAAATTTTCCTGTGAATCGTTAATGGATTTTTTTGTAAAAACGATATCGAACTTATAACCACGCGCATCCAATAAATCGATGGTTTCCGCCTCAATGACAATTGTGGGGCTCCATTCCAGCAGCTGCCCCAAGCCCTCTTCGTCGATGAGGAAAAGGTCTTCAATCAGTAATGCAGGTTCCTGATTCTCTCGAACAATGTGATGAGATGACATATATAATTTAATAACCGAGCCTACGCAAGGTAATGTATGCCATCAACCCCGTACTAATCTCCAAAGAAGTCTCATCCACGTCAAAGGTCGGCGTATGGACAGCTGAAGAGATACCACGTGCTGCATTACCTGTACCCAAACGATAGAAACAAGCATTAATTTCTTGTGAATAATAGGAAAAATCCTCCGCGGCAGGCCATAGATCTAAGTCTACCACATTTTCCTTGCCGAGATACTCTTCTGCAAATGTCCGTGCACTTTTAGTCAATTGGGGCTCATTGATTAGAAAAGGATAGCCCTTACGGACTTCAAATTCACAAGTCGCTCCCATACTTTCAGCAATGCTCACAGCAATCTTTACCATGCGCGCATGTGCTTCAGCACGCCAATCCTCATCAAATGTGCGAAATGTACCTTCCAGATAAACCTGGTCAGGAATAATATTTGTAGCTCCGTTGGCCATAATCTTTCCAAAAGATAGCACAGTCGGTGTACGTGGATCTGCAAAACGACTAGCAATCTGCTGCAAAGCGGTAATGATCTGTGCTGTAATAACAATTGGATCAATATTTTGATGCGGGTGCGCACCATGCCCGCCCCTGCCTTTGACTGTCATGAACAGTTCATCGCAGGAAGCCATATATTTTCCCTCACGGAAACCAACCTTGCCTACCTCAATAAAGGGCATCACATGCTGACCTATTATGGCTGAGGGGGCAGGATTCTGCAAAGCGCCCTCTTTGATCATTAAGGAAGCTCCTCCTGGCAAGCGCTCTTCGCCAGGCTGGAAGATCAATTTGATCGTTCCTCCAAATTCGGCTTTTAGGCTATTCAATATTTTAGCTGTCCCCAAAAGTGAGGAGGTATGTACATCATGGCCACAGGCATGCATCACTCCTGGGGTGTTGGAACCATATGAACGCCCCTCCACTTCTTGAATTGGTAAAGCATCCATATCTGCGCGCAACGCGATAACTTCATCTGAGGGTAGGTCACCTTTGATTAAAGCGACAATCCCCGTATCAGCTTTAGCCTCATAAGGAATTCCCAATTCATCCAATTGCTTTTTTACAAATGCCGAGGTATTGTATTCTTCGAAGGAAAGTTCAGGATTCTGATGAAGATGTCTACGGTTGGAAACCGTATCTTCAAAATATTGATGAGCTAAGGCCAGGACTTTTTCTTTCGTACTTGCCATAAGGTTGATTGATTTATTGATATACAAAAACGTTCTCCGAAAAAACAAAGACGTTGCTAAAATATTGACGTAACTCGCGCATGAAGGCATTTGCTTCAGAGCGACTTCTAAAATCACCTACCTTGACGCGATAATTGGGTTCATCATAGGTGATATAAGTATCAATATCTTTATACATACTTCGGAAACGTGTCTGCTCCGAAAATGCCTGATTCCGATTCGATCCAGCAAAGATCTGTACACGGAATCCCCTTACTTTGACCCGCGTCGCCGCTGAGCGGACAACGGGTTTAGCAGGAACTACTGTCGCTTTGCTTTCGACAGGATTGATCCCCATAGCTGCCCTGAAATTTTGAAGCTGTGTAATCAATGAATCTTTGGTTACAATTACTCCACCTTTTTCTTGTGCGTTTACCTGAACTAGCGCAAACAACACAAGTGCATGTATGAAAATCAATCCTCTCTTCAGCATAGTTTAACCTTTCTTATCGATTAGTTATTTGCGCCGTGGCAATTTTTATATTTTTTTCCTGAACCACAAGGACATTCGTCATTGCGTCCAACAGTATTCTCGTTGCGAACAGGTTCTTTTGGACCTTCATTCACATCCTCCTCACTCACACCTGTAGGCGAAGCCAATTCAGCTTTCGTTTCAATCGTTTTTACTGGAGCCTGCTGTACTTGTCTCGCTTGCATAGAAGTCGGTTCTTGACCAGGGATCTCTCCTTTGAAAATAAAGCTAACGACATCCTTATTCATTGAAGCCAACATCGATTTAAACAAATCAAATGCCTCCATTTTATAAATGATAATCGGATCCTTTTGTTCATAAACAGCATTTTGAACCGATTGTTTCAAATCATCCATTTCACGCAGGTGCTCTTTCCAAGCCTCATCGATTAATGCCAATACGATTCCTTTTTCAAAAGATTTGAAAACTTCTTTACCGTTGCTTTCGATGGCTTTTTTCAAATTCGCCGAAACTTGAATGCCACGGATACCATCCGTAAATGGAATAACGACATTTTCGACGATCTGACCTCTTTCCGCATACACATTATTCAATACAGGAACTGTCAAAGCACCAACGGCCTCAATTTTATGGTGGTAAGCGTTAATTGCATGCTCAAAAAGACGATCAGTCAAGCCTTCAATTTTACCCTGTGCAAATTCTTCTGCTGTAATTTCTGGTGTGATCGCAAAAATACGGATTACTTCGATTTGGAAATCTTCGTAATTACCTTGCTCTTTTGCTTCAACGACAATTTCTTCTGCAACATCAAAAATCATGTTGTTCAAATCCACGTCTAAACGTTCTCCAAACAAAGCATTTTTACGTTTCGAATAAATTACGGTACGTTGGGAGTTCATTACATCATCGTATTCCAATAGACGTTTACGGATACCGAAGTTATTCTCCTCCACTTTACGCTGTGCGCGTTCGATGGATTTAGTCAACATACTATGTTGCATCACCTCGCCCTCTTCAACACCCATTTTCACCATGATGTTAGAGATTCTCTCTGAAGCGAATAAGCGCATTAAGTTATCTTCCAAAGAAACGAAGAATTGCGAAGAACCTGGGTCTCCCTGACGACCGGCACGACCACGTAACTGACGGTCAACACGACGAGATTCGTGTCTTTCGGTACCGATAATGGCAAGACCACCAGCTTTTTTAACTTCTTCGGTCAATTTAATATCCGTACCACGACCAGCCATATTCGTCGCGATGGTTACTTGTCCTGGGCGTCCAGCTTCAGCGACGATATCAGCTTCTTTTTGGTGTAACTTCGCATTTAATACGTTATGCTTGATCTTACGTAATTGAAGCATACGGCTCAATAACTCCGAAATTTCAACCGATGTGGTACCGACCAATACTGGCCGTCCCTGCTCTGTCAATCGTTGGATTTCTTCAGCTACAGCATTGTATTTTTCACGGGCCGTACGATAGATCAAATCTTGACGATCATCACGTTGGATTCCACGATTTGTCGGAATTTCTACGACATCCAATTTATAAATTTCCCAAAGCTCACCGGCCTCTGTCGACGCTGTACCCGTCATACCCGAAAGTTTGTGGTACATGCGGAAGTAATTTTGCAATGTAATCGTTGCGTAAGTTTGTGTCGCATCTTCTACTTTCACATTCTCCTTTGCTTCGATCGCCTGGTGCAAACCATCTGAGTAACGACGGCCATCCATGATACGACCTGTTTGCTCATCGACAATTTTCACTTTACCTTCATCAACGATATATTCAACATCATTTTCAAACAAGGTATATGCTTTTAACAACTGGTTGATCGAGTGGATACGCTCTGCTTTAATCGAATAATCGCGCAACATATCTTCTTTCTGAGCTGCCTTTTCTTCCAAAGTCAACGAAGACTTTTCAATTTCGGCAATCTCAGTACCAACATCCGGTAAAATAAAGAATGAAGGATCTTCGCCTGTTGCTGTAATCAACTCGATACCTTTTTCTGTCAATTCTACTTGGTTGTTCTTTTCATCAATCACAAAATAAAGTTCTGCATCTACTTTAGGCATATTTTTATTTTGCTCTTGCATATAGTAGTTTTCTACTTTTTGTAAGATCGAACGATTAGCGCCTTCGCTTAAGAACTTGATTAATGCTTTATTTTTAGGCAAACCTCTGTACGCTCTTAATAATGCCAAACCGCCGCCTTCAACGTCAGAATCACCTGCCGCCAGCGCTTTTTTAGCATCATTCAAGACGGTATTGATGTACGCTTTCTGTACATGCACCAAACGCTCGATACGTGGTTTTAATTGGTAGAATTCGTGTTGATCGCCACGAGGAATCGGACCTGAGATAATCAATGGTGTACGGGCATCATCAATCAATACGGAGTCAACCTCATCGACCATGGCAAAGTGTAATTTTCCTTGCACCAATGCGTCCGGAGTCTGAACCATATTATCACGTAGATAATCGAAACCAAACTCGTTATTCGTACCATATACGATATCCGATTGATAAGCTTTACGACGTTGCGGGGAATTCGGCTGATGTTTATCAATACAGTCAACAGATAGCCCATGGAACTCAAATAACGGAGCATTCCACTCCGAGTCACGACGAGCAAGGTAATCATTCACCGTTACAATGTGTACGCCTTGACCAGAAAGAGCATTTAGATAGGTCGGTAATGTTCCTACCAACGTTTTACCCTCACCGGTTGCCATCTCGGCAATTTTACCACTGTGCAATACAATACCACCGATTAATTGGACATCATAGTGTACCATGTTCCAAGTGACCTCAGTACCTGCAGCCATCCATTTGTTTTTCCAAATCGCCTTATCACCATTGATGATAACGTTTGATTTGTAAACAGCCAATTCTCTGTCAAAATCGTTGGCAGTAACTTCTAATTCTTCGTTTTCTGTCAAACGTCTTGAAGTTTCTTTTACCACGGCAAATGCCTCCGGCAAAATATCCTTCAATACCTCTTCCAACTTCTTGTCACGGTCTTTGGACAATTTGTCCACTTGCTCGTAAATAGAAGTTTTCTTTGCCATATCGTCCTCGTCTTGATCCGCTTCTTTTTTAAGCGTGTCAATTTCTTGGTCAATATCGGCTAGGTAATTTTTAATTCTTTCTTTGAAATCAACGGTCTTGGCACGTAACTCGTCATTGGTTAGATTTGAAAGCTTCTCATATTCAGCTTTGATTTGGTCTACCACAGGCTGAATTCCCTTGATATCTCTCTCGGATTTACTTCCAAATAATTTACTTAAAAACTTTAACATAATTTTTTTTCTATCTCAACTTAAGATTTTGTACAATAATGACTCCAAAGTAAAATTGCAGACAATTTGACACTAATCGGGCAAATTTAGTTATTAGATATGATATCTAACAGCTTACATCCATTTTTTTTACGTTATTTTTATTGAAAATGTCAGTTCCTTACAGCCTGCAAGAATCCTCTACCTATTTATCCCCTTTTACGCCATCTTGACGTGAAGTTTTTCTGAGCAATATGAGCTTTAAACCGACAGTCAATTTATGATAAAAACAACTTACGGTCTGAATGCGGAATGAATCCCAGTTCCTGTGCCTTTTCAAACATCTTCGTAATTGCATCACGTCCTTCAAGCCCCAATGCTACTGAATATTTATTGACATAAAGTTCAATATGCTTGTACATCACCTCTTCACTCATTTCCTGTGCATGTGCACGAATGAATTCAAGCCCAGATTTCGGATTGGCAAATGCAAATTCTACACTTTCTTTCAAAATCGTATTCAACGTCTCCTTCACTTCTTGTGGCAGACTACGTTTTACGACAATTCCTCCAAGAGGAATCGGAAATTTTGTCGTCTTCTCCCAATACTCACCCAGATCCACCACCTTATGCAGTCCTTTTTCGGCATAGGTGAACCTATTTTCATGAATAATCAACCCTAAGTCGATGGATCCATCCAGTAAAGCTCCTTCAATATCCGAAAAAACAAGTTCTACTTTATTTTTTAATTCGGGGAATGCCAGGCTTAACAAAAAATTAGCCGTGGTATATTTCCCTGGATACCCTACTTTCAATTGATCAAACCCATCTAAACTTTCGGCCCGATCTAATTTTTGCTGCAGCAATTTTGCTAATTTCGGATCCTTCGTAATCAGCATAGGCCCGACACCAAATCCTAAAGCACTCCCTGCATCGAGCAACTCATAATCTTCAACAGCGTAGGCAAAGGCATGATAGCTCAGCTTGGTAATGTCAAGATCGCCTTGAAAAGCTTTCAGGTTCAAGGTCTCCACATCTTGATATTCCACCTCAAAATCCAGTCCTTTGGTATCTATCTTATGATGAATCAATGCATCAAAAATAAATGTATCGTTTGGACATGGAGAAAATCCTAATGTTAATTTCATGTTGTACAAAATTTTTCCCGTCGGTCAGATGGGGTTTATGAATTTTAATCAAACTGTAATTCTATGCGTGATCAGGTATAGTATCATAGCCAAAAAAGTACTTGCAATAATTCCTTTTCCCAGGTGATCTTTCCCCGATCGATACGCAAAACGTAAAAGCACTAAATTAACCAATACAGCTATAGTGTAGATGGCCATAGGCTTCTCGGGTAAAAAATGAAGTTCAAGATCCGTAAAACGTACTAAAATATAAGCCAATACTGGAGATACAGTACCGATACCCAATCCGATCCAGCTATTATTTTTCACGTTTATCGCCTCCCCTTGTATTTCCCAAATGATCAAAGCTCCATGAATTCAATTCTGGAATGGCGTGATGTGCCGTCATATCGAACTGTGTCGGAACGACAGATACATAACCATTGGCCAATGCAAAACTATCGGTATCTTCTCCTCTGTCCTGCAAGACAAATTTACCCGTTGTCCAATAATAATCACGATTGTGTGGATCAATACGTTCATCAAATTCTTCTACCCAATGTCCTCCTGCCTGTCGGCAAATTTTAATACCTTTAAAACCTGCTGTTTGGGGAAAATTAACATTCAGCAATGTATTTTTAGGGAGACCGTTAGCCAGCACCTGCTCGGCAATAGAAATCACGTAGGGTCTGCAATAGCTAAAATCCGCATCGTGAGAAAAATTATCAAGCGAAAACCCCACAGAAGGAATCCCTTCAATGGCCCCCTCTACCGCAGCAGACATCGTACCGGAATATAAAACATTGATTGAATTGTTGAGCCCATGATTGATCCCCGATACACATATATCGGGCTTTTGCCCTTTAAAAACTTTATTTACAGCAAGTTTTACACAATCTACTGGCGTTCCTGAACACTGGTACATTTCAACCCCTTCATATAAATTGATTTTATCCAAACGTAGTGGCCTACCAAGTGTAATGGCATGCCCCATTCCAGATTGTGCCGAATCAGGAGCAACGACAACTACATTTCCGATTTTCTGCATCTCTTCCAACAGCACCTTAATACCTGGCGCTGTAATACCGTCATCGTTAACAACTAAAATATTGGGTTTCATATGTAAATAATTTGCTTTTTAGATGGTCATAAGGCCCCCCCCAGTCCTCTCGGTCCGTGTTTATGCGTTTAGAATATGGGAATTTCTTCTTTACCATACACGAAGTTAGTAAATCTGAAACCGAGATGTAAATAATATTGACACAACAGGTAATTATTATCTGCAAAGGCCGCACATTAGGACGCCAAACAGTAAAAGCAACTGTGGAAAACAGCGGTTCAAACGAACACATGGAAGTTGGAAAAGAGCGATGAGATTTGGGCGCATCAAATGAGGATCAGATGGTGACCAAATTCGATATTTTGACAGTGTTTGTTCAGTGCTCGTTCAGTGCTTGTTCAGTGATCATTCAGTGAACACTGAAGGAATACTGACTGATTACTGTTTAAAAATTGGTTAAAAACTGTTATTAGGTAGAATTTGGTCGAAGTATATTGCAGTCATAATAGCCATGTCGATTATCTTAAAGTTGCTACCGCTTTCGGAAAACCAACCGATCACTACGACATCGTTTGCGTAAGATTGTATCGCAATTGACAAATATTAGCCCTAAATTTAGCATTCAAACAAAAATAATAATTCAGTTATGAGCATTAATTTTGAATCCCGCTATGCAATAGGGCCAAAGGAATACAAAACTTTAGATACACAAGGATTAAGGGAGAATTTTCTAATTGAAACAGTTTTTGAAGCAGACAAAATTAATTTTGTCTATACCCACTACGATCGCTATATGGCCGGTGGAGCAATGCCTGTAAGCTCAAAAATCAAATTAGACACCATTCCCGCATTATTAAAAGAACCTTACTTCCTTTCTAGAAGAGAGTTGGGTATTATCAATGTCGGTGGGAACGGTCAAGTCGAAGTTGACGGCATTATTTATGATCTCAATACCAAAGAAGCCCTTTATATCGGTCAAGGTGCTCAGGAAGTTTATTTTTCAAGCCAGGATGCTGCAAAACCAGCAAAATTCTATTTAAACTCTACACCTGCACATTGCAGCTATCCAACTAAAAAGGTAACGAAAGAAGATGCGAATAAACTAGAATTGGGTTCATTGGAAACTGCCAACCACCGTACGATCAACCAGATGTTATTGAACAAAGTGGTACAAACCTGCCAATTACAGATGGGCATGACTGAGTTAAAACCCGGATCTGTATGGAATACAATGCCATCCCACACCCACGATCGTCGTATGGAAGTCTATTTCTACTTTGAATTACCTGAAGGTCAGGCTGTATCACATTTTATGGGACCTATCGATGAAACCCGCCATATTTGGATACACAACGATCAGGCTGTAATTTCACCGCCATGGTCAATTCACTCAGGAGCTGGAACGTCCAATTATACATTTATATGGGGAATGGCAGGTGAAAATTTAGATTATGATGATATGGACAAATGTGCCATCACAGAATTGAAGTAATATGAAAAAAACACTCGTATTGAGTTTAGCGCTAGGGCTTTCAACGGTTGCTTTTGCGCAGAACAACAAAACCATTACTGTAAACAACTCTTCCGCTAGCGCAAGAACAGAGTTGATCAGTATCCCTTATACCACATTTGAAAAACACTTCGCATTAAAAAACAGTGTATTTACTATTGTGGACAAGGATAAAAAGGAACTGGCCTATCAGCTTGAAAAACTAGGAAAACCGACGGCACAAAATATTTTGATTCAAATAACCGTTGCTCCTAGAAGCTCAACAACCTTTGGGGTTAATGGAAATAAACCCGCAACTGTCACCCCAAAGACTTATGCGAGATACGTCCCTGAACGAAAAGATGACTTTGCATGGGAAAACGATATTGCAGCGTTTAGAGCCTATGGAAAAGCTTTAGAAGGCAGCTCTGAGGATGCACAAGGTTTTGATTTCTGGGCAAAACGTAGCAATGATCTTATTGTTGACGAATGGTATAAAACTGGGGACTATCATGCCGATCATGGCAAAGGATTAGATTATTATTCCGTCGGACAAACCTTAGGTGTCGGCGATGCAACGCCATTCATTGACGAACAGGTCGTTTACCATAAGCATTATCGTCAATACGAGGTCTTGGACAATGGTCCGCTACGATCCACATTCAAACTTATTTATGAACCGGAAAATGTAAAGGGTCAACAGCTACAAGTCGAAAAAACAGTTTCTTTAGACGCTGGGAGTCAATTGAACAAGATAAGCTATTCCATCAAAAACACAACCGCTGCCGCTACGCCAATTGTTGTGGGGATCGCTAAAAGAAAAGAGGAAAAACCTCAAATTCTAAATGATGTAAAGAATGGCATTTTAGCCTATTGGGAGCCTGCAGAAGGAGATAAAATTACAGGAACAGCCGTTATTTTACCAAAAGTAAAGTATGTGTTCAAAGATAGCCCAAAACAATTTTTACTGGCAACCACCGTCAAAAATGATAAACCCTTAGTTTATTTTGCGGGTGCTGCGTTCAATAAAGCTGGCAAAATAGGGAATTTTGAGCAATGGCAGTCTTATGTAAAAACATTCAAAAACAATTTAGATCAACCATTAACAATAAAATATTCAAAATAATGTCCATACTGCAATCTTTTGACTTAAGTGGGAAAGTAGCCTTGGTAACAGGCTGCAAAAGGGGAATTGGCAAGGCAATTGCCGAAGCATTGGCTGAAGCTGGAGCAGATATTATAGGCGTTTCGGCGTCATTGGAAATTGAAGGCTCCGCAGTAGAAAAATCCGTAAAAGCATTAGGCAGAAATTTCTATGCCTACCAGTGTGATTTCGCCAAACGGACAGCGCTTTACGCGTTTATTGAAAAGGTAAAATCAGCGCATCCTGCGATTGATATCCTTTTTAATAATGCCGGAAATATACTTCGAAAACCTGCCGCTGAGCATCCTGATGAATACTGGGATGAAATCATCGAAATCAATCAAAATGCACAGTTTATATTGACGCGCGAGATTGGAAAGGACATGATTTCACGTGGAACTGGAAAAATCGTATTTACAGCCTCTTTATTAACTTTCCAAGGTGGCATCAATGTTCCAGGATATGCCGCTTCAAAAGGTGCCGTAGGATCCATGGTAAAGGCTTTTGCAAATGAGTGGGCTTCCAAAGGTGTCAACGTAAACGGGTTTGCTCCGGGGTATATCGCCACGGATAATACCGAGGCTCTGAGAGACGATCCCGAACGCTCAAAGTCAATTTTGGACCGTATACCTGCAGGACGTTGGGGAACTCCAGAAGATTTTAAGGGGCCAGCTGTATTCCTCGCTTCAAAAGCTTCCGATTATGTTCATGGAACCATCCTAACAGTCGATGGTGGCTGGATGGGAAGATAAAAGTCAATCTTTACGATGAGTTTGTTTTAAAAGTCTTTATTCTCAGGAGTAAAGGCTTTTTTTACAATTCTAAATCCCAGATTACTAAAAGATGCATTGGGACTAACTGAACCTATATATACGGTATTAAAAGCGGCACAGCTATTTTTACTACACCACCAGGACCCTCCACGGGCATGTGCAATAGAGCGGTCGCCATCTCTTTCGAGCTTTCCGGTGCAAAATTCAAATACATTACCAAAGATATCATAAAGTCCCCATGGATTGGGTTTGAATTTTCCGACCGGAGAAGTATAGAGATAACCATCGGAATAATCAGCTTTCAAATGATCTCTACCATGCCATACATTTGCATAATCGCCCATATTCTCTTTACTGAAACCTTCAAAATAATAGTCTTCGCTTCCGGCTCTAGCTGCCACCTCCCACTCATCAAAAGATGGCAATCTACAATTTGCCCATGTACAATAGGCCAGCACATCTTTATAAGAGATACAGGTAACTGGGTGATCCATCTTGGCCGCAATTCCGCCACGAATTACACCATTCGGAAAGCGCCAATAGGCCGTACTATCCTGCAACCAGCGAAACTCCGCCAGGCCAGGCTCAAAGACCATGGCATTATGGTAGCGTTCTGCTAATGTCTTGTAACCCGTTGCCTGAACGAATTTTTCAAATTCGGCATTCGTCAGCTCAAATTTCGAGATCCAGAACGATTCGATATGCACTGTTCTTTTGGGATTATCTAAGCTTGCTGTATCGCCCAAATGATAGTCTCCAGCTGGAATTTGGATATAGTTTCCAGCTTGGGCTTCACATTGGAGATGTAAAACAATCAATCCTATCAAATAGAATAATTTCCTCATTCTCCTTGCCGTTTGTTATAATACAAATTTGACGTTTCGAATACTAAAAATCCAACTGCACTACTTGCTTTTTTTCTCATCGTAATATTTAAGCGCCCGACTAAAGATCAGCGCCTCATTTTCTTTGTTGTAATTTAGATACGAATAATAATTACTGTCCTCTCCATACAACTTTTTAAATGAACTGGATTTTATAAATTCACTGTATTCACCACGTTTCATCAGTAATAACAGCAACGTCAATGCATCTTTATCCTTTGGTGTTTTCTTGGCATAATCAACAATAAAAGGGATCATCTGCCAGCCATTAATCTCCACTATGGCATGCTTATAATTTACCCCCATCCGTTTGCTCCGGACAACAGATTCCTGAATAAGCTTCATCACCGAATCCCTATTTTCCTGCAAAAAATCAGTCTGTCTTTGCGACCAAGAGGATTCATTAAAGCCGTCCAATAATGTAGCAAATATTTTTTTGTCGATCTGTGTCTGGTACTCGGGTATAGCACAATTTTGCGCATATAGCTCGGCATGAATCATGGTATAGGTGAACTTTTCACGCAGCGTTAGCTTTTTAAAATCAACGGCTGAAATCGCATTTATTCCCGCATCTGTTGTTTCCTTATCTTCTTCGGGGATTATTGTTGAAATTAATGCTTTTACTTTGTCCAAACCGTAAGGCGGTATGGTCATTTTGCTCCGCAGCTCAATAGCAGCAGGATCCATAAAAAGACTATTGTCATCCGCACTATCCGTCTGTGCCAAACCGGTCCCCCAATACACGAAACACATAAACAATAAAACGATTTTTCTCATAGCATACGAATTAATATATTTTTCTCTATCATAAACCTCCCCAAAAAGCCCAGAATTAAACTTGATACTCATACCGCTAACTAAACAAGCCTGATAGGTAAAAAAACAGGTTCTCACGAATGATTGCTTTTATTTCCAGGCTATTTTAATTATTCATTAAAGATCGTCTTATCTGAGCTTAAAAGTGAAATATTATTCCTGCAAAAATTATTCCTTAATATTTTCTTGAGATACCTACAAACAAAAATCCCCGGATTTAATAAAACCCGGGGATATCATGCTTCATTTACTTCCATTTATATCAAGAATATAAACCTTTCTTATCAATAAATTCAATCACCTTTTTAGGTGTAAAGAATTGAATATTCTTGTTTTCCTTGATTGCATTTCGCAAAAAGGTAGAGGATAATTCCATTAGTGGGGTGTCGGTCATCGTGATAGCGGGATGATCTTTAAATTTTTCATTATCGAACCCTGGTCTAGGATAAACATAAATCTGGTAATCACGCAAGATAATATCCGCATTCTTCCACTTTTCCAGCGATTCCAAATTGTCTTGTCCCATAAGTAGCACAAATTCCCGGTTTGGATATTTCTCGCTAAGATGCGTTAAGGTATCGATGGTATACGATGGTATTGGCAAATGGAATTCAATGTCACTTACTTTCAAATGATCACAGTCTTCCAAAGCCAGATTTAGCATTTCCAAACGGTCATAAGGGTCTGCTAAGGTGGACTTCTTTTTAAATGGATTCTGTGGAGAGACCACAAACCAAACTTCGTCAAGTCCAGTAAAATTGGCCATATAGTTAGCTATAATCAAATGCCCTATATGCACCGGATTAAAAGAACCAAAAAACAAACCAATCTTTCGCATGAACTTATTTATTGATAAATCCCATGACAATTTCTTCCGCATCGGCACATGCTGTAGCTAAATCAAAATTGTTCAATATGACATCAAATTTATTGGCATAGGTAAGTTCCAATTCTGCTTTCGCAAAACGCTCTTTCAGCTTTTCTTCCGAATCCGTTCCACGTCCTGTCAAACGCTCCTTAAGCACCTCCAATGATGGCGGTTGTACGAAAATAGAAATTGCCTGTTCTGGGAATTTTGATTTCAAACGTAATCCACCGACAACGTCGATATCAAAAATAACATGTTTACCTTCTTTCCAAATACGCTCAATTTCTGAACGCAAAGTACCATAGAAAGTCCCTGAATATACTTCCTCAAATTCGATAAACTCCTGTTTTGCTACCTTATGCAAAAATTCTTCTTTCGACATAAAATAGTAGTCCTTTCCATTTACCTCCTGCCCTCTTGGATCACGTGTACTTGCTGAAATGGAAAATTCAATCTTATCACCGTGTTTACTTAAAAGATCTCTTACTATTGTCGTTTTTCCAGCTCCCGATGGTGCCGAGAATATAATTAATTTACCGCTCATTCTTATAATACGTTGAGCAATTGCTCTTTTATTTTTTCCAATTCTTCTTTCATTCTGACCACGATCTGTTGAATGCCGGCATGGTTAGCTTTGGAACCTAAGGTATTGATCTCCCGCCCCATTTCTTGTGAAATAAATCCCAATTTTTTCCCGTTTGAATCCGCAGAATCAAATGCCTTTAAAAAGTAATTGCAATGGGCGCGCAACCGGACTTTTTCTTCGGTCACATCCAATTTGTCAATGTAGTAAACCAACTCCTGTTCAAATCGGTTCTGATCCACATTATCTTTACCCACCGTATCATTTAAAAATTGTTCAATACGCTGTCTGATCAAAGGAATACGTTCTACTTCTAAGGCCTCTACTTCTCCAAGGTAAGTTAAAATAAGCTCCGCGCGCTTCTTTAAATCTCCAGCAAGCACATTACCCTCGTCTTCACGAAATGTAGTAAAACGTTTGACCGCATCATAGAAAGCATCCATCAATACTTTGGATTCTTCGTCATCAACGGAATCATCATTATTGGTAATTACCTCAGGCATATTTAACGCCAGTTCAAACAGATTGACATTGGTATCGTTAAGTTCCAAAGCGATCTGCTGCAATTGACTGTAATATTTTTTGAGTAAATCAGCATTAATAGAAGATGCCTTCGCCGTTTGATCCGTGTATTCAACAGTTACATTCATGTTCACTTTACCACGCTCAATAAGTTTACTGCTCTCAGTGCGCAGGGTCAATTCTTTGTCCGAAACAACTTTGGGCAAGCGAAGATTTAATTCAAGGAATTTTGAATTTAAGGACTTTATTTCGACACTATATTTAACTTTACCGTTATCAGCGGAAGCCGTGCCATATCCTGTCATGGATTTTATCATATGCAAAGGTATGACTTTTCAGTAAAAATTGAATACCCTGCGTCGATTAATTGCTGATACTCCCCAAATTACCTTTCATTTATCTACCAGTCGTGCTTGGCTATGATAACAACTAAATAACTTTCATAAGGTTTGGCACCTTTACACTCGACGTAACCAATTCCGACATCGTATAGCGAAGCATTCCACTGATCCATGCCCAGTAAATGTGTGCGATGATGATAACCCGGAGCTTCCTTTCCAATAATTAGAGCCTTAATGCCAGCGGTAGCACTAGATCGGTTGGCCGCAATAGACTCAAAATTGTTTGCATTTCGTTTGGACAGCCATGTTGGGTTAAGTTGATATCCGGCTTCGTCAATGAAATAATTTGGTCCATACCCCTCAGGTGAAACATGGTCAAAATAGGAGCGCTTGGCCATATCTTTTGCCCGATAAACTGCAACCTCCGCCAACTCCTTATTCCAATTGAGTTTGGTCCGTTTAATCTTCTGCAAGTTGAAGAGCTTTAGCTCTTTCTTATACCGTTCTGGATTCGTACGGATTTTGTTCAGTAATTCATAGGCCTCGGTCGCCTGATGATGATCGACAACGATACGTTGGGCAAAAATAGACTGTGTAAAAAGCAGGGTAAATGCTAAAACCAAATAGTTCATACGTAAATAATATCTTCTTGAGTGAGCTGACGAGATATCCAAACTATCGTCTCCCCTTCGCTTTTATAGAGTCTAACCTCTTGTTTATAGGCAATGTTTGTACTTTTTGATAGGGATATTTCGTACCAATCCTTTAACCTTAAAAGACTGCATTTAGTATGTAACGTTTAATCTTTTTTTGTTTTTGTCTGCGAAAAAAACTGTATAAGCATGGGTATTAAGCTAATAAAGATAACCGCCAAAATAACAAGGGAAAAATTATGCTTAAAAAATGGTATTTGTCCAAAATAATAGCCAGCCAAAATAAATAACGAAACCCATAATATGCCCCCAAGTATATTATATTTCCCGAAGGTTGTATAGGGCATACGGCCAATGCCTGCCACAAATGGTGCAAAAGTCCTTATAATCGGTACGAATCGGGCATATACAATAGTCCTTGTTCCATGCTTAGCATAGAAATCTTGCGTTTTTTGCAGATAAGCCGGTTTAAATAACCTTGATCCAGGCTTAAAAACCCGAACTCCAAAATATTTGCCAATTTCATAATTCACAAAATCACCGAAGATAGCGGCAAAAATAAGAATGACTATAAATAATGGTAAGGAAAGCTGACAATCCGGACGGGCAATGATTGCTCCCAAGGCAAATAAAACGGAGTCACCAGGGAGGAATGGGGTAACAACAAATCCTGTCTCCGCAAAAATGATTAAAAACAAAATCAGATAAGTCCAATTTTCATAACTATTGATCAGTTGCAATAGATGCTGATCGATATGCAGGATAAAATCAATAAGCTGTGAAATGAATTCCATTTTTTTGATCTATAAAAAAAGGGAATCTTATTGGATTCCCTTTTTAGTTTTTATCTTTTCTTTTACAAGCTCGAAGATTATTGGCAATATGGATATAAAAATAATAATCAATACGACCTTCGAGAAGTTATCTCTTATAATAGGGATATTTCCTAAAAAGTATCCTGCTAGGGTTATACCTCCCACCCACAAGACGGCACCTACGACATTATAAGTAATGAAAGTACCATAATTCATCCTTCCAATACCACCAACAAAAGGCGCCAAGGTCCGTACGATTGGTACAAAGCGAGCGATAACAATTGTTTTACTGCCATATTTCTCATAAAAAGAATGTGTTTTGGCAATTTGCTCGTCTTTGACAACCTGTTTACCAAAGAGCTTAAATCTTGTAAGGCGCATACCAAAATGTTTACCGATAGCATAATTTAAGGAATCTCCAGAAACTGCGGCGATCAATAAAATGAGAATCATCAACCATACGTTAAGATCATTCGGTTGTGCGGCAAGCATACCTGCAGCAAACAACAACGAATCTCCTGGTAAAAAAGGCATTACAACCACTCCAGTTTCTACAAAAATGATGAGAAACAGAATAAGGTATGTCCAAGTCTGATAATCATTGACTATTTCAACCAAATGTTTATCGATATGGAGAATAAAGTCAATAAGATGCGTAACTATTTCCAAAGCGAAAAGACGATTAAGCGTTGTTTAACATAACCGGCATCACCAACATCAAAATATCTTCATGATCTTCAGATACAGCCGGAATCAATAAACCAGCACGATTTGGTGTACTCATCTCCAAAACAACTTCTTCACTTTCCAAGTTATTTAACATCTCGACCAAGAATTTAGCGTTGAAACCAATTTCCATATCATCGCCTTCAAATTGACAGGATAAACGTTCATGCGCTTCATTCGAGAAATCAAGATCTTCTGCAGAGATATGCAATTCACTACCCGAGATCTTTAGGCGAACCTGATGTGTGGTTTTATTAGCGAAAATCACCACCCGTCTCAATGTATTTAAAAACAATAGTCTATCGACAGTCAACTTATTTGGATTGACTTGAGGAATTACAGCAGCATAATCTGGGTAACGCTCATCAATCAACCGACAGATCAAATTGATATTACCAAAGCTAAAGAATGCATTGGTTTGATTATATTCAATAGATACTGTAATATCATCGGATGGCAATGAAGATTTAAGTAAAGAAAGTGCTTTTTTCGGTAAAATAAGGGATGCGGGTTTCTCCGCTCCGATATCCGTTCTTGAATAACGCACTAACTTGTGCGCATCAGTAGAGACAAAAGTCACATTCTTTTCAGCTAATTGGACCAAAACACCAGACATAGCAGGCCTCAACTCATCATTACTGACGGCAAAGATCGTCTTACTGATTGCTTCAGACAGAATAGGCGCTGGCATCTGAATGACTGAACCATTATCTATTGAAGGAATTTTAGGAAAATCGTCAGCATTCTCTCCACTCAATTTATATTTCCCATCACCGGCACTGATCTCAATAGCCAAGGTATTCATGTCTACTGAAAATGCTACTGGTTGATCTGGCAAAGTTTTTAATGTCTCGATCAAAATCTTCGACGGCATGGCTACTCTTCCCTCTTCCTTTGCTTCGATCTGTAAAGAAGTAACCATACTTGTTTGCAGATCCGTAGCAGAAATAGTCAAGTTATTGTCTTTTATTTCAAAAAGAAAGTTTTCCAAGATTGGCAAAACAGTACTTGTACTGGATGCACCATTGATAGCTTGTAACTGCTTTAATAAAATTGATGTTGATACAATGAATCTCATTTCCTGAATACTAATTATTATGTGCAATAATACACAAATTAATCAATATTTTTCAGTTTTATGGGCGCCTTTCTTTCCACATCAGGCGATTTCAATCGTTCAAATAAGCAATTGTATTTCAATTAATAAGCACAGCGCCAAAAGTATAGAAAGCAAATTGGGCCCAATAAATCACAATATTTATTACATTTGTATAATAGCAGTATTGTATGCAGTTTAAAGAGATCATTGGGCACAAAGACATCAAGGAACATTTAGTTCGCACAGTTCAAGAAAACCGTGTGAGTCACGCGCAATTATTTCTTGGTCCTGAGGGTTCAGGCAGCCTTGCTCTTGCTTATGCTTATGCGCAGTTTTTGAATTGCGAAAACCGGCAATTGACAGACAGTTGTGGCGAATGTCCATCGTGTCGAAAATATAGCAAACTGATCCACCCTGATCTTCACATGTCGTATCCTTTTATAGCCAAGCATAAGGAAGATACAGCAACAGATTATGCGGACAGCTGGCGAAAATCTTTTCTATCCAATCCCTACATGGGACTGGAATATTGGCGCAATCAGTTGGATGCGGACAATAAACAGGTGAATATCAATATTGCAGAGGCGCATGGTATCATCAAAAAATTAAGCCTAAAGTCCTTTGAAGCGGAATATAAAGTTTTAATTATGTGGTTGCCCGAATACTTGGACACACAAGGCAATGCGCTGTTAAAGTTAATCGAAGAACCACCCGAAAAAACGCTCTTTATTCTAGTTGCAGAAAATCAGGACAAAATATTAAATACGATCATATCACGTACGCAATTGGTCAAAATAAAGAAGTTGGATCACATGGAGGTCGCACAACATCTCAAGAGCGTATATCATCTTTCGGATCAGGAATCAGCTGAAATTGCGTTTATAGCGGATGGAAACCTGCAAGAAGCCATGAATCAAATTCAATCGCAAACAAATAATCATTTTGGCATTTTAGTCAATTGGTTGCGTTTCATTGTTTCAGATGCTGGAACCAATATGATCTCGTTAGTGGAAGAAGAACTCTCAAAAATGGGGCGAGAAAACCAAAAAAGCTTTCTTTTTTATGCAATTAATATGATGCGTCAAATTATATTAATCAAAGAAGGGCTTTCCAGTTTAGTGTTCTTACCGGCCAAAGAATTGGATTTTGTTCAGAAATTTGCAGTACACTATACCGTTGAACAAATTGAAGCAACAATAAATCTATTTGAGGAAACACATTATTTTGTAGAAAGAAATGCAAATCCCAAAATATTATTTTTAGATTTATCTTTGCAGTTAACATTAATATACAAGTACAAAACGTTTCCGAAAGGAACTCAATATATATAAATAGAAAACTATGGGATGTGGCAGTTGCTCATCCGGCGGAGGTTGCGGTACTACCACGACAAATGGTACACCAGCAGGATGTCAGAACAATGGCTCTTGCATGACTAGCGGATGTAATAAATTAGATGTATATGACTGGCTTTCCGATATGGATATGCCTTCAAACTATAAACCATTTAATATCGTCGAAGTACGATTCAAGGGATCACGAAAAGATTTCTTTATTAATGTAGACAATACCTACCTAGAAATGGGGGAAATGGTGGTCGTAGAACCTTCTACCGGTGGCTATGATGTCGGACATGTCTCCTTAACAGGTGAATTGGTCAGACTACAATTAAAAAAGAACAATGTTACCCCAGAAATGGTAACAAAAAAAATCTATCGGAAGCCCAATGAAATGGATGTAGAAAAGTATAACGCAGCAAAAGATCTCGAATGGGAAACGATGCACAAAGCCCGTAAACTGGCTTTGGACCTGGGTTTGTCCATGAAGATTTCTGATGTTGACTACCAGGGTGATAAAACCAAGGCTACCTTCTACTACACAGCTGAGGGCCGCGTGGATTTCCGTGAGCTTATCAAAAAAATGGCCGAATCTTTCAGGATACGCATAGAAATGCGCCAGATAGGTATGCGACAAGAAGCTAGCCGCCTCGGTGGCATCGGCTCCTGTGGTCGCGAACTTTGCTGTTCAACCTGGTTAACGGATTTCAAAACGGTTTCTACATCGGCAGCACGTTATCAAAATCTTTCGTTGAATACGTTAAAATTAGCGGGCCAATGCGGAAAATTAAAATGCTGTCTCAATTATGAATTGGATAGCTACATGGATGCTTTAAAAGACATCCCAAATAATATCGACCGCATCGAAACACAAAAAGGAGTTGCTTATCTTCAAAAGACCGATATCTTCAAGAAAATGATGTGGTTCTCTTTTCCTGGAGCTGAAAATTGGATTGCCATCCCCGTTCAACAAGTCAAAGAGCTTGTCGAAATGAATAAGCAGGGAATCAAACCGGAAGCTATTTCGAGTGCAGTAGATAACGATGAAGTCAGAGAAGAGAAAAATATCAACTACGATTATGAAAATGTGGTCGGCCAAGATAGCTTAACGCGACTTGATGATCGGAATAAAAGAAAGAAAAAAAGAAAATCAAAAAGCAACACAGTCAAACCGGAAAATAAGGCTGGACAAAAGACTGAAAAGTCGGACCCAAATCCACCCAAACAAGGGGGAAAACCTCAGGTAGCGAACGATTCTACAGCACCTACGGTGAATAAAGACAATAAAGAAGGTGGGAATAGACCAAAGAAACGTTTTAACCGCCATCGGAATAAAAACAAAGGTAATAACAACAATGCTGCTCCAAAAGCAGAATAAAAAAAAATATGCCTAATTTTAACCCATTAGGCATATTCTTTTTATAAATAAACATGAGACTCAAACGCACACCATTTCTTATTGGTATATTATGTATTTGCATAGGGGGTTCTTGTGAACAGACTTCCATTATAAATGATAACAAACCCATTGATAATAAAGCTTGGTTGAATACATCACCGTCTAGCTTTCAATTTCATATTAGCGATAAAGCCAAACGATATGATGTATTAATGGATGTCCGTCATACACCGGAATATGCCTTTTCGAACCTTTTTATCCTGATCTACCAACGTGGTCCAGATAAGAAGCAATCTATTTTCCGCAAAGAAATAAAAATGGCTCGATCCGATGGAAAATGGCTCGGAAAATCCTCAGGGAGCTTATATAATAACCAATCCATAATCCATAAAGATTACCTATTTCCGGATACAGGTATGTATACTATTTCCATCATGCAGAATATGAAAGAAAATCCGTTGAAAGAAATCACCGACGTCGGACTAACGGTTATTCCAAAATGATTGCTTTTTTACGTTATCTATTATTCCCCTTTTCGATCCTATACGGCTTAATCGTATGGCTAAGAAATAGACTATACGATTTCAAGCTGCTCAGCTCAAAGTCATTTGAAATTCCCACGATTGTAATCGGTAACCTTTCTGTCGGAGGTACAGGAAAAAGCCCAATGACTGAATTTGTTGTTTCAAGCCTCAAAGATCAGTATAAAACAGCAATACTTAGTCGAGGCTATGGGCGGGTGACTAGCGGATTTCATTTGGTAAAGACCGATTCGCTAGCAAACAATGTTGGCGATGAACCCTTACAATTCAAAAATAAATTTCCATCGGTTACCGTTGCGGTTTGTGAAGACCGCTGTACGGGAATAGAAAAACTTCAATCAGATCATCAACTGATTATTCTGGATGATGCCTATCAGCATCGAAAATTATCGCCGCTTTTTAATATTCTATTGTTTGATTTTTTATCATTTGGTAGTCCCATGTTTGTTTTTCCTACAGGAAACTTTAGGGACTTACTGATTGAAGCCAAACGGGCGCAGATTATAACAATTACCAAATGTCCAATAGATCTCTCGAACCTTGATAAAAAGCGTATAGAACGTAAAATCAGACGCTATAATAAGAACGCATTAATTACTTTTAGCCATATAAATTACTTTCAAGCCATTGACAGCGTCGGAAATACGATCGATTTCTACGACAGCGATGTTATTTTGGTTACAGGCATTGCCAAACCGCAACCGCTCGTGGATTATATCAAAAAGAAGGCAAATTTGGTCAAACACCTATCTTTTGGGGATCATCATACTTTTAGTGAATCAGATATTGAACAAATTACAAAATCCTACCGAAGCCTAGCTAGTAGTAACAAAATGCTGTTGACTACCGAAAAAGACTTTCAGCGGTTAAAACCATTTCAACAACAATTGGCAGCTATTGATTTGGCCTATCTTCCAATAGGCCTACAATTTCATGATCCTATCCATAAAGAACTATTCCTTAAAACAATCCATAATGCAGTAGCTCAAAGTGTTAATCAACCTTAAATTTTGTTAAGATAAATTGCTATACTAAACTTTTTCCTCAAATTTATATTCAATAGGTAAACGAAACTACTTAAAAGTCTTTTCGGTCCATAGGGATGGACAATAAACAAATAGAGTGCACAATTACAATGATTGGCATTCATGATATAAACTATACAAAGATGAAAAAGAAAATTTTAATGGCAGTAGCCTGTTTATTATTAAGCGCTACAGGAGTTTTTGCGCAACAACGTCAACAACGCAGTCCTGAGGAACAAGCTAAAATGCGTGTAGAGCATCTTGACAAATTACTTAGCCTCAATCAAACACAAAAAGATTCGATTTATAACCTTACATTGACTCAAGCGCAACAACGGGCTGCACTTCGAAACGATGGGGGAGATCGTAAGGCCAACATGGAAAAATATAAACAGCTTCAGGAAATACAAACAGCTAAGATCAAATCTTGGCTTAGTCCAGAACAAGGTAAGTTATTTGACGAACAACAAGAAAAAATGAAGGAAAGAATGTCCAGACGTTCCGATAATTAATGATTAAAATACTTTTAAAGAAAGGCTCTTGTTTTATGTACAGGGGCCTTTTTTATTGCTTGTATCTATTTTGTTTATACCATTATTTACGCATACAAGTCTTAGTCAATGCAGTATATTTTAATCATCACGAGGTGATCGCGCCGAACAAGATATCCGGCATCGGATAAATCATCGTTACCTTGTTTTGTTTATCCTAAAACAAAACCAACGTATTGTTTTACAATCTATTAACACATTATCCTATGTTAAAAATTTGTTAAAGTAACAACTTTAATACAATATAAATACCAATTCCAAGTTTTATAGTAAAACAGTTTAATTGTAACTTTTTAAATACAATAGATATGAAAAAGCTAATTTTAACAGGAATCGGATTCTTTTTGGCCCTCAGCCTAACATTTGCGCAACAGGGTACTCCGGAGGAAACTGCGACAAAAGCAACAACTGAACTTGTTCAGAAACTGAATCTGAATGATGAGCAAAAGACTGCAGTATCAACTATATTATTGGATCAGGCAAAAACCGAGCAAACGATAACAAAAGACAGTAGCTCCTCTGCTGAAGTAAAAAATGAAGCACTAAATAAGCTTCAAAGCGAGGTAGACACCAAAGTCAGCCAGCTGCTAACCGAGGATCAAAAAGCACTTTACCAAAAAATAATTGCTGAGAGACCGGCGAAATCAGCCCCTGGGACAAAACAACCAGTAACAACTGACCCCACGCGTTAATAGTGAAAAAAATAGAGAATAAACATTGAATAATTTCATCTAAAATTAAACATCATGAAAAAGCTATTTTTAACAGGTATAGGTTTCTTTCTAGCAATGAGCCTAACATTTGCACAACAAACAACACCAGAAGAGAATGCAACCAAAGTGGTGACCGAATTAGTGACAAAGCTAACATTAAACGAAGAGCAAAAAACAGCCGTGTCAACCATCGTATTAAACCAAGAAAAGGCTATTGCAGCCGTTATCCAGGACGCGACAGCTACAGCTGATGCCAAAAAGGAAAGCATAACCAAAATTCAAGGTGAATCCGATACTAAGATAGCACAACTGCTCACCGATGAACAAAAGACAGCTTATCAGAAATATGTCACAGAGAGACCCCCAGTAAGTATTCCTGCGACTCAAGAAAAAACTGAGCAAAACGAATCCGGCAACGGACAGAGCAATCAATAACAACAATCGTTCTATTAAGAATGAAAAACCTCTGGACATAGATTATGTCCAGAGGTTTTTTAATACCTTACAAGAGCTTAAATGCATTAAAAAAGGGCTATCCAATCATCTTGGACAGCCCCTTTTGTTTACTACTTACGGTAATTGACATTAAGATTTCAATTTTTTCATAATGTCACTTACATAAGTCTTAAATTTCTTGTCAGTTTCAATTAAATCCTCTACGGTTTGACATGCATAAATGACTGTCGAGTGGTCTCTTCCTCCGAAGAAAGCTCCGATCGATTTTAGTGAAGATTTGGTATGAGCTTTTGCTAAATACATCGAAATTTGCCTGGCCTGCACGATTTCACGCTTCCTAACTTTCGACTTTACCATATCTACAGGAACTTCAAAATATTCACAAACTAATTTCTGAATAAAGTCCATTGAAATTTCCTTATGGGTATTCTTCACAAAGTTCTTCAACATCGATTTTGCTAAACCCAAATCGATCTCCTTCTTGTTCAATGTAGATTGAGCCAATAATGAAACCATAGCTCCTTCCAATTCACGAACACTGTTATCGATTTGTGTTGCGACATATTCCACTACATTTTCAGGTAAATCAATACCGTCAGAATACATCTTCTTCTTCAAAATTGCCATTCTCGTCTCAAGATCAGGAATCTGAATATCTGCAGATAATCCCCATTTAAAACGACTAAGCAAACGTTCCTCCAAACCAGCTAAATCCTTAGGTGCCTTGTCTGAAGTTAAAATAATCTGCTTTCCAGATTGATGCAAATGATTAAAAATATGGAAGAAAATATCCTGTGTTTTTTCTTTACCAGCAAAATTATGCACATCATCCATAATGATGACATCCATTGCTTGATAAAAGTTAACGAAGTCATTGATTGTGTTATTTTTCAATGAATCCACAAACTGTTGACAGAATTTTTCACAAGACACATAAATGACCAGTTTATCGGGAAGATTTCTTTTGATTTCATTTCCGATTGCTTGGGCAAGGTGTGTCTTTCCTAAACCAACATCACCATAAATCATCAAAGGGTTGAATGAAGTACCGCCCGGTTTATTCGCCACAGCATATCCTGCAGAACGAGCAAGACGGTTACACTCCCCTTCGATAAAATTTTCGAATGTATAGTTTTGATTCAATTGCGGATCAACCTGCAATTTTTTCAATCCAGGAATAACAAACGGATTTTTGATATCCCTATTTAAAGATACCGGCACAGGGATAGATTGCCTTTTCCCTTCTGCTCCATTGCCATTCGATGGAAGATTAGTCGTATAAGGATGAGAAGCTGAAGACTTCTCCACTACAATATTGTATTCCAATCTACCTTGTTCTCCTAGGAATTTCTTTACGGTCTTGCGAAGAATTCCTACATAGTGTTCTTCCAACCACTCATAAAAAAATAAGCTAGGCACTTGAATAGTCAAAACGTCACCCTCCAAACGGACTGCTTTCACAGGTTCAAACCAGGTCTTGAAACTTTGTGCTGGTATATTATCTTTGATAATCGAAAGACAATTATTCCAGACACTTGAATACGTTTTTTCCATTCTAAAATTGTTAATAAGTTGATTTACAATACGCGACAAAAAATATGTTGATAACTTTCTCTGAGAACGAAGATGACAAAAAAAAATCAGCTAAAAAACTAAAATATAAAATAATTGATAATACATTATATATCAGTATTTTACCGTGTAAAATTGTGGAAAACTAGCGCTAAAATTGATCTCTAAAAATAATTATTAACATTCCAAATTTATTTCAAAAAAAAGAACAAAAAAAGTAGCAAACTTACTACCTATCAGTCCTTAAGGTCTAAATCTAAATTAACCAAAATAATAGCTAATTACAATCTTTAGTTCATATATTTTTAATATTAAATTTATAAGAATTTAAAGCCAACTTAACATCATTGTCAGAGGACTATTAAAGTTATTTACGCACAACCTTAAAACAAAAATCAATGCGGATTATAGGACAGAAAAAAACAAATTGTAACAGATGAGATGAGTTCTAAATTCAAACATCCCTACCCTTGAAAAATGAAAAAGGAGATCAAAATTGATCTCCTTTTTCATTTTTCAAATGTATAGCTCTTATCCGACCATTGAGCTGGTCAATTTTCCATTGCAAAGTTTTTTGGCTTCTGATACGATAGCATCAGCATCGTAGTGAGCATGCTTCCACTGTGCATTTTGTTCAGCATGCTCAATGATCTTATCCGGAATACCCAAACGAACAACCTGGCTATGATATCCGTGATCGGCCATAAACTCCAATACAGCCGAACCTATGCCCCCCTGTAAACTTCCATCTTCAACCGTGATAATTTTATCAAATTTCTGAAAGACCTGATGAAGCAAAGCTTCATCCAATGGTTTAGCAAATCGAAGATCATAATGCGCTGGATGTATTCCCAGTTCATTTAACTGCTGTACCGCTTTAACAGCTTCATTTCCTATCGCTCCAAAACTTAAGATAGCAAGCTCCTCACCTGCTGATATAAGACGCCCCTTTCCTATTTCTATTTCTGTAAATGGGCGACGCCAGTCTGGCATAACACCATTTCCTCTAGGATATCTAATAACAAACGGACCTTTATTGGGTAACTGCGCTGTATACATTAAATTTCGTAACTCTTCCTCATTCATCGGCGCAGAAACCGTCATATTTGGAACACAGCGCATAAAAGCGATATCATAAGCGCCATGATGTGTCGCACCATCCGCACCGACCACTCCCGCACGATCCAAACAGAAAACAACATTCAGATTTTGTAATGCAACATCATGGATGACTTGATCATAAGCGCGTTGCATAAACGACGAATAGATATTACAGAATGGTAATAATCCCTGTGTTGCGAGTCCCGCACTGAATGTAACTGCATGCTGCTCAGCAATACCAACGTCAAATGCACGGTCAGGCATAGCTTTCATCATAATGTTCATGGAAGAACCAGAAGGCATTGCAGGCGTGATCCCCACAATCTTATCATTTTCTTCCGCAAGCTCAACTAAAGTATGTCCAAAAACATCTTGAAATTTAGGTGCTACCGGTTTATCATTCAAAGACTTCTTGATCTCACCCGTAATTTTATCGAATAGACCTGGAGCATGCCATTTCGTCTGATCTTTTTCAGCTAGCGCAAAACCTTTTCCTTTGATGGTGACGGCATGCAATAATTTAGGCCCCGGTATATGCTTAAGGTCTTCAAGGGTCTTAGCCAATTTCTTGACATCATGCCCATCAACCGGTCCAAAATATCTAAAATTTAAAGATTCAAAGAGATTGGCATTTTTTAATAAAGTTCCCTTTATGCTTTTTTCCAATTTTTTGGCAATACCAAGTGCATTTGGACCAACTTCCGAAATCTTGGTCAATACAGCTGCGATATCGTCTCTAAAACGATTATAGCGCTTGGAGGTTGTTATACTTGTCAAATACTCCTTCAATGCGCCTACATTAGGGTCAATGGACATGCAGTTGTCATTCAGAATAACCAAAAGGTTTGATTTCGAAATACCGGCATGATTCAGTGCTTCAAATGCCATTCCACCAGTCAAGGCACCATCACCGATAACCGCGATATGCTGACGATCCTTTTCACCCTTTATTTGGGAAGCGACCGCCATGCCTAATGCTGCAGAAATAGATGTTGACGAGTGTCCAACACCAAATGCATCGTATTGAGATTCAAAACGGTTAGGAAAACCCGAAATTCCGTTCTCAATTCGATTTGTATGAAATATATCGCGACGCCCCGTTAGGATTTTATGCCCATAAGCCTGATGACCTACATCCCAAATCAATTGATCGTATGGGGTATTCATTACGTAATGTAACGCCACCGTTAACTCGACGACTCCCAAACTTGCTGCAAAGTGACCACCATTAACCGAAACCTGATCAATAATAAATTGACGTAATTCCTGACTTAACTGTTCTAATTGGTCTTCCTTTAGCTTTTTAAGATCAGAGGGATCGTTTATTTTACTTAATAGTTCTCCAGCCTCAAACTGCATAGTACTGCTATTTACATGATATGTTCGTACAAAGTAACGACAATTTTATTTAATCTTTAAAATAAATCGCATTTACATATTGATGAACAACAAATAAAATAATGAATAGTTTGTATCGAAGTTATTCCAAAAGATTTTATATGTAAATTTGTATAAGATATGCAAGTAGAAGAAGGCTACGAAATCAAGCTTCCTCAATTTGAGGGACCTTTTGATTTATTATTATTTTTTATCGAACGGGATGAACTAAATATCCACGATATACCGATTTCAAAGATTACAGATGATTTTTTATCGTATGTGAGCCAAATGCAAGCGCTCAATATGGAAATGGCAAGCGAGTTTATCTTTGTTGCTTCTACACTGATGCGTATCAAAGCTAAAATGCTATTACCTCGTCTGGATCTGGACGACAATGAAAATGAAATCGATCTTAGAGAAGATCTTGTTCAAAAACTTATTCTCTATAAGCAATTTAAAGAGACCTGTGAAGAATTGAGAGTCTTGGAAGAAAATCGTCTCAAACTATACAGCCGAGGCAACATACGCTATGATATCCAACAAAGACTAAAATTAGATTCTACCGGAGAAAATTTGGATAGCTTCGACCTCTATGGTCTAATGATGATTTACGAGCAAATGATGTATCAATTCCGTAATCGTCCCCCTGAAGTAACCCATACAGTTGTCAAATATCCATACACCATTGAACAACAGAAGAAAGCAATTGCCGAACTGATTGAAATCAATAAAAAATTAGATTTTCAAGAAATTCTTAAAAACTCAGAAAATAAAATACAGTTCGTCTATAACTTTTTAGCGATTCTCGAAATGCTCCAGCAGCGATTATTACAGATCGAAGTGGGCTTAGGCTATAACAATTTCAATGTAGGTGAAAGAGATCCAAATGAGACGGAGGAACTCCTGTTTGAGGAGGAAGAAGCATAAAAAAAGACCTGTTTTGAACAGGTCTTTTTCGTATTAATCTTTTTTCTTAAATGCATTCCAGCCTTGTGCCGTTATCGGATAAAGATTCCCAGATTTGGAAATCATCTCACAACCTTCCGATCTTGGCGTCATATAACCAATAATACTAATATCAGGTAAATTCTTAATTTTATCGTGATCCGATTGCGCTATTGTAAACAATAACTCATAGTCCTCACCACCATTAAGTGCAGCTACGGTTGGATCAATGCCAAATTCCCGCCCCGTATCATAAGTCATCTGATCCAATGGAATTTTTTCCTCATATAATCGGCATCCTTTATCTGATTGTCGGCAAATATGAAGAATTTCAGATGCAAGCCCGTCCGAAATATCCATCATCGCTGTGGGCTTGATCCCTAGCTTGGCAAATAATTCAACAATGTCTTTCCGGGCTTCAGGTTTCAATTGGCGTTCAACGATATAATCCTTTCCTTCCAAATCAGGTTGTACATTCGGATTTTCTAAATAAATCTCTTTCTCACGTTCCAAGAGTTGTAAGCCCATATAAGCTGCACCGAGGTCACCGGACACACACAATAGATCTCCTTCCTGTGCTCCACTACGATAAACGATCTGATCTGCATCAGCATAGCCTATACTTGTCACAGAAATAACCAGCCCCTGTGCTGAAGCCGAAGTGTCACCCCCGATTAAATCGACATTATACTTCTTACAGGCAATCAAAGCTCCTTGATAAATTTCCTCTACGGCTTCTAATGGAAATTTAGAGGACATACCGATTGAAAAGGTAATTTGAGAAGCTATTCCATTCATCGCATAAATATCGCTCAAATTGACTTGAACAGCTTTATAACCTAAATGTTTTAATGGTACATACCTAAGATCAAAATGAATCCCTTCCAACAATAGATCAGTCGATACCAAAGTCTTCTTACCTTCGAAATCTAAAACAGCCGCATCATCCCCAATCCCCTTCACAGTGGATTTCTCTGTCAATTCAACAGCCTTACTTATATAATCAATCAGTCCAAACTCGCCCATTTCCTCTAGATTGGTCCGCTCGGTATTATCAAAATCAAACATGCTAAAAAGTTTAAAAGTTTAATATAGGTAATGCCGGATAATCATCTTTGACTGATGCATTAAGATGGCATTACAAAACAAGTATAGCTATAAGTCCAATGAATTTATATGCTTATCCAGCTAAGCGTCTTAATTACAAGCTAGGACAAACATTCATAAAAATTGTTTGTATTACGTTAAAAATCAATAATCTACGATAGCTAATCGTAGCAAAAATACAACAAATCTATAGTCCTAAGCGCGCTGATATTTCCAACATACGTTCAATAGGACGTTGTGCACGAAGAATCACATCCTCAGGAAGAAGAATTTCAGGGGAATCATACTTTAGACAGTTGTATAGCTTTTCAAGCGTATTAAGCTTCATATGCGGACAATCATTACATGCACAGGCATTATTAGGAGGAGCAGGAATAAAAGTCTTATGTGGACTCGCTTTTTGCATTTGGTAAAGAATGCCTGATTCTGTAGCAACAATATAAGCCTGGGCTTTATCTGTTTGGGTAAATTTAAGCATTCCAGCAGTCGATCCCACATAATCAGCTATCGCGAGTATATGATCTTCACACTCTGGATGGGCAATAAACTTAGCCTCGGGGTGCTCGCTTTTCAAACGGTCAATTTTATCTTGAGAAAAAATTTCATGCACCATACAAGCTCCATTCCAAAGTACCAGGTCACGTCCTGTTTTCTTCTTAACATATGCACCTAGGTTGCGATCTGGACCGAAAATGATTTTCTGATCCTCAGGAAGACTTTCAACAATCTGAACAGCGTTGCTTGATGTGCATACAATATCTGAAAGAGCTTTCAATTCAGCCGTACAATTTACATAGGTAATCACCAAATGATCAGGATATTGCTCTTTAAATTTAGCAAAAAGATGTGGTGGGCATGAATCTGACAATGAACAACCGGCTTTAGCATCTGGCAAAAGAACCTTCTTAGTCGGTGAAAGTATTTTAGCCGTCTCAGCCATGAAATGTACTCCAGCAAAAACAATTACATCTGCATCGGTTTTCGCAGCTTCCTGCGATAAGCCAAGACTATCTCCTATATAATCTGCTATATCTTGTATTTCAGACTCTTGATAATAGTGAGCCAAGATGACAGCCTTCTTTTCTTTCTTTAAGCGTTGGATCTCTTTAATCAAATCCAGTGAGGGATCAATCGGAGCATCGATATAACCTTTTGCTTGAAGCTCATAATTTACAATTTCCATGCGAGTAGTTTCAACTTTTATGAACAACAAAAATAAGCATTGTTATATATATAAAAGTCAATTAAAAGCAAATTAATCAAGTCGTGGTAATATACCTCTCGCTTCCATTTGATCCATTAGTAGATTATAGTGAATAAAACACTGATATAAAACCTATTATTAATTAGTAACAGATTACAACGTGTTTGCTAAGTCGAGCTCATTGGATAATGTCAGTTTGTAAATTTGATCGAACAATGGTAACTTTTGTCCAATTCCATGATTTTGTAGAACTGACAGCAAAATATGTATTGATCATGCAAAATAAACATTTACAAGCATTAATAGTTAAATTAATTTACATAAAGTTTAATTACACAGTATTATGCCCATATAAACTCTTTTAGACTTGGATATTTGGAAAACTATTCAAGCTCTTCGTTTATACCAAAAACTGAAAGGGTTTATTTCACATTATTTCGATCTTCGAAAATCAGTTTCATCCATAACTTACTTTCGTAGCCTAAGAAACGTTTTTAGGCATATTACAAAACAATGAAAAATATGGCACAAAAGGAAGCTTTATTTATTAACATTTCAGATAAGAAAACGTTTTTGAGGCCGTATAGGATAGATTAATAAATCTTGGATTGATGTATAATTTTATATCAAATTCTCAGCGGGTTTATTTTGGCAAATTTTGAGAGAATTGTGTATACGTGCAGCACTGAAAGCATAAAAATAGCACCGAAAATGAAATAAAGGCTCTTAGAATCGTCTATAGCATATTTTATCACTGCCTAACCAATATATGGCATTCTAATCGCGAGTAGCTGAAGTTTATATATTCTCATTTGCCAACTCATACAGCAACGATGACCAGCGTAGGGCCAAAATCAATTTTCCTAAATCATAATACGCCTCAAATAACCAATAGAAGGCATTATTTCCAAAATAAACCCGTCGAGAATAGCATATATAAGTATTATTAGCCTGTAAAAATGAATATAGGAATATAACAGGGATAAATTTATCGGATCAGGCCTAATAGGGTTGAATAAAATAATTCAGAATAAACACGATAAGAATTAGATATTTATAAAAAGATCAAATGAGTCGAGTAGAAGCGACTTTAAAAGGCACTAATTCCCGCAAATTGAAATCCGACTAAAATAATGTGTATAGTATCCAAAATAAACTGGATGAGAATTAAAAATTGACCGCTGTGATCTAGAGTAGTGCTTTTATTTAATTCTAAGAAGCTTAATAAAACTTTTTTTGCTATCTAATTATAGGAAATTTTACAGCAATCACAAATTCAGTCGAAATAACACAAAATAAAGTTATTAATACCTTGTATCTGGATAAAAATCCTGTAAATAGCTCTATTCTAAACTCAATATAACACAATCGGAGCGTATATCCCGCTAGAATAATCATCTGGCAATAACTATCGCATAAAATACAATAAACTAAAAATATATAACTTAAAAGATATTAATTCATATAAAATAAAAATAAATTATTCAAAATTTAGGCAATTATAAAATTTGCGGATTATAGTACTTGACATTCAAATACATAGATAATATTAAAAAAAAATACTAAATATGCAACTGATAAAGCGCTTTAAAAACGACAAACTCGCTTAGAATTAAATATCCCATACAAATAACGAATCAACAAAATATATTCAATCTATAAGAGCTTTATTTTAGAAAAATAAACCCTGAGAATGATCTAAAAAATTGCCAGATAGCAATAATCCAAAATATTCTAATGTCACTGATCTAAATTTGGATATTTCCTCCATTTAGCCAATGTTGGGCTGCAAATATAGTAAGATTGTTTGTTCTGCAATAAATTATTTGAAGAAATTATCTGCATTCCAAAATTATTAACAAGTCAATCTTCGAATTTCACTTAGATCTTAAAAAATTTACTATTTAAGGCCATAGAATGTATTAAAAAGCCCTGAAAACAAATTTTTAAAAAATATCCAATTCTAAACAGGTATATTTTTAAACAATCGCCTTGAGATTCTGTTTAAAATTCAATCCCGCGAAAACCAAACAAATATCGTAGCCAAATCTGAATATAAACACGCAGATCCAGGAATAAAAAATTCCAATAACCAAATACCTCTCAATTTCCATTTTTGAAAACTTTGCTGATAAAGTACAGAAATTTTTGACGCCAATTTTACCTCGTTGAGAAAGCAAAATTCACATATTTTTGAAAAAAATACGCAAATAAGCAAACCTCAAATAGTTTAAAATCCAAATATCAAAATCAATTAAATTGCCTTTTTCATATCAATTTTAAAAGCAAAGATTAGCAACTATTAGAATTCAATAAAAGAATTTATCTGCTCTAAAGACAGAAATATTAAAATCTCATAGCATCCAAATTAGAATTAAAACTTTTCTGATCCGATTTCTATCGGTTACAAAGCGATAAAATTGAAATAAGATCCCAAACGGGAAAATATCCAAGTATAAAACGACTTAAACCTATATTTTTTTTAAAAAAATTATAAATAACGCGCTGAAACTAGATTAAATCCATATACAAAAAAAAATAAAATAAATAGTCAATCCTAAAGCGCTTTAAAAGTCAATAGGAAATTTAAAAAATAAAATAAACTCAATTAGAATTAAATATTTCAATAGGGGACTTTATAATTCCCGAATATCGAAATCTAACCGCTTCTAATCGAACTTGACAAAACTAAACAAAGATTTTCGAACGTATTCCACAATCTTTTTTTTCAATAAATACTAATTATTTAAGATAGAAAATCTCTTATTGTTTATTATGGTGTGGAAAAGTGGTATAAATTAGGTTATTTCGATTTTGATTTTAGGTTTTTATAGAGTTTTCAACAATTTTTCAACAGAATTTATTCATTAAAGACCTGATTTTTAAAATTCTAAATTATCTTATTTTTTATTTTCCATATATTTTTGTTGAATAGTTTTTGTTTAGAAAATGTGGAAATCTCTAGATTTTTGTGCGGAAAAATTTTAGAAATAAGGCTTGCAAATAGGGGATTTGTGAATTGTTAAATACTTTTCATTTTTATTTAACCTTTTATTTACACGTTTTCCACATTTTTCGTTAATTTGAATCGTCACTTTTGGGGATAGTTTGTGAATTTTAATTTATATGGCAGATAGAAAGGTAGATTTTTTGGTCATTGGATCAGGTATTGCTGGATTAAGCTTTGCTTTAAAAGCATCGAAATTCGGTAAAGTATTGATAGTCACTAAGTCCAATGAGGATGAGTCTAATACAAAATATGCGCAAGGGGGAGTGGCTGCCGTTGTGGATAAGTCAGATAGCTTTGAGAAGCATATCATTGATACTCAGATTGCTGGGGATGGTTTATGCGATGTTGAAATTGTGGAAAACGTAGTAAGAGAAGCACCGGAACGGATTGCAGAACTTATTTCATACGGCACATCATTTGACAAGGAGGAATCGGGGTTATATGATCTGGCAAAAGAGGGGGGACATTCCGCTCATCGTATTTTACATTATAAAGATATAACTGGCTATGAAATTGAGCGTGCATTATTGGCGCAAGCACATAGTGATCCCAACATTGAAATCGTAACGCATTACTTTGCCATTGATTTGATTACACAGCATCATTTGGGGGAATACGTGGATAAGAACAGGGAAGACATTACCTGTTATGGAATTTATGCTTTTAATACCTCATCACATTTAGTAGATAAGATTTTGAGTAAGGTTACTGTGATGGCTTCTGGAGGAGCAGGGCATGTTTATTCAAGTACAACAAATCCAACTATTGCGACTGGAGATGGTATTGCTATGGTGTATCGGGCAAAAGGTAAGGTACGTAATATGGAGTTTATGCAATTTCACCCTACTTCTTTATACAATCCAAAGGACTCTCCTGCATTTTTGGTATCTGAAGCCGTACGTGGATTTGGGGGTATTTTAAGAAGGATCAATGGTGAATCTTTCATGGAGGAGTACGATGAACGTGCTTCTTTGGCACCAAGAGACATCGTTGCTAGAGCTATTGATGCCGAGATGAAGAAATCTGGTATAGATTATGTGTACCTTGATATCACGCATCGGAATAAGGAAGATATTATCAAGCATTTTCCAAATATTTATGAAAAGTGTCTTTCGATCGGACTGGATATGGCGAAGGATTTTATACCAGTTACACCGGCTGCGCATTACCTCTGTGGAGGCATTTATGTAGATGATTTTGGACGCAGTAGCCTCGTTAACTTATATGCTTGCGGAGAGTGTTCTTCTACTGGCCTACATGGGGCAAACCGATTAGCTTCTAATTCACTTCTTGAAGCGCTTGTTTATGCACATCGTATTTTCCTGGATGCCACAAAGTCGATAGGATTGATTAACCATATTGTTGATGTCCCCGAATGGGATGACTCTAAAACCTCTCTTTCAAATGAGGATATTTTGGTAAGTCATAATTTACGCGAGTGCCAAAAGATTATGAGTGACTATGTTGGCATTGTCCGTTCCGATTTTAGGCTTGAAAGAGCTCTTAAACGGCTACATCTCTTGTATGAGGAGACCGAAGAATTTTATCGAAATACAAGGCTTTCTGTTAAACTGTGTGAATTACGTAATGTTATTCAAGTAGCTTATATCGTGACAAAATCAGCTATGTTACGGAAAGAAAGTAGGGGATTGCATTATACAACGGACTATCCGAAACATTCGGAAGTATTACAGGATACAATTTTTTAAGGAATATGGCACTTATTTTATCTGTTTTGGATAAATCTCCGGTGATAGCCGAAGAATGCTTCTTAGCACCCAATTCAACGATTGTAGGCGATGTGGAGATTGGACATAACTGTTCGGTATGGTTTAATGCTGTCATACGCGGAGATGTCAATTATATTCGTATCGGTAATTATACTAATATTCAAGATGGAGCGGTTATACATTGTACCTATAAGAAATGCGGTACTACGATCGGAAATTATGTAAGTATAGGGCATCAGGCTATGGTACATGGATGTATTTTGGAAGATCATGTACTCATTGGTATGGGAGCTATCGTTATGGATAATGCGATTGTTGAATCGAATGTTATTGTAGCAGCTGGTGCAGTAGTTTTGGAAAATACTCGTTGTGAATCGGGATTTCTATATGCTGGAGTACCTGCCAAAAAGATAAAAGCACTTACTGAAGAGCAGAAAGATCTATTGCAGAAACTACCACATAATTATGTTCTGTACAGTTCCTGGTTTTAGCTTAATCGAATTAGCAATATTAAATAAGTTATTTTAGAATGGCCTCAATTAATTTTTTTTGAGGCCACTCAATGAAAAACTATCTTTCTGTTCCCAATTAGCACGTATCGTAAATACTTTATTTAGATATACAACAGGTTCAGGAAAAGTTTTCTTTTCGACATCTCCAGTGTCCCAGATTCCATTATTATTGTCGTCGCGTATCACACGTATACTATACTTTCCTCCAGGATACTGTTTGTATACAACAGCCGGGTTGTTCATGTTTATTTTGTCGACGCGATAGACCTTATCTTTTTTCTCATTGATTAACTCAACCAAATAGGTTGTATTGCTATCTAGATCTGTAAAATCAAATGTCAGATCCCCATAGTTTTCACTATCGTCATAGGTCAAATCGAGCTTTTTCTCTTTGTTTTGTTCGCCAAAATAGCCTGTTATAGCGCCTTCTGTAAACTCGATTTGGTACTTTTTCTCTTTTCTCCAATTATAGCGAATATGGTAGATATTGGTATTTGCTGTATCTACGGCTAGTTGGTAATTGGTCCGGACCAATGAGTCTTCTTTGAATTTTAACTTGGTTTTATCGATATTTTTGATCGGTGTGAAAGCAGATACCTGAAGGTGTGTAATTCGATCGACCCGTCCATTATTTGGCGTAAAAATAGGCTCGATTGTGTGCTCTATTTTTACATTCCCTTTTCTAATGAGAATGGTATCCAATGGTCTTTCATTTTCTGTCAGAACAAGCTTTAGGGAGTCTATTTTTAAATTTGGAATAAACAAAGTAGCCGAGTCTGATGTCTTTGAAAAACGTACTTTTTTATCCTTGTTGTTTACTTCGTCATTTAGGATATCAAGTTTGGGCTTGTCGACTCTTCTATTAAAAACAAGAAGTATACTTCCATTTTTTTCAAATTTCTTCTCTTGGGTTCTAAACTTTTTTGGGATTCCTTTGAAGATCTCCAAGTTGATATTGCTTAGGTCTCGCTCTAGCACGATAGAGTCTTTTAGGAAACCTATTTCTTCATCAGCACCATTATAGATTCTATCGTTATTTTTTTCTTGAAGTGCGTAAATGCGATAAGTTCCCTCTCTTAGATTGTTTAGTTTATAGTTACCTGCAGTATCCGTTGTCGTGAATATATTCGCCTTCTTTTTACCAAAAATCGAGTCTTGGCTAATGGGGATCAACAAGACTTTAACATCCTTTTGGACCTCTTTCGTTATAGCACTTTTTACATTACCGGATATACTGAGTGAATCTATTTTATCTCCTGTCGCGAATACGTAAGCATAATTGACCAATGCATTTCCAGCGTTATAATCAACTAGTCCTTTACCGAAGTATATGCTGTAGGTTGTATTCTTTTCTAGGGAATCAGGTAAGGTAATTTCTAGATTTTTTTTCTTCACCTTGAATTCTGGATTGCTCCCCATGTCTGGCGTAATACTGAATTCCTTTTGTTGATTTGCCAGCTTGATATACTCGTCAAACGTGATCACTATTTTTTTAGCTGTAAAATTCTTCGAAAAATTCGTAGGGCTTTCCAATAGTATCTTCGGAGGAATAGAATCTTTTGGCCCCCCCGTGGGCTGTTGTATGCTCGCACATTGTATGGACAAGCCAATAAGCATAATAAACATGCTTAAAATAAGTAATCTTGTTTTTAAGCTACTTTTTAGCCTTTCTGAACCACTTTTATTTTCTCTTAAAGAAGTTGTCATAAAAAATAGAATATTGTCTTAAATCGCTTATTTTAAGCTTTGTGATGTTTAGTGTATAAGTATTTGACTTTCAGTTGTTTAACTCATATAGACCATCAATACCGTAATATCAGAGGGCGAAACGCCTGAGATTCTTGAAGCTTGCCCCAGTGTACGTGGTTTAACTTTAGATAACTTTTGTCTTGCCTCAATTGATAGCGATGTTAATAGGCTGTAGTCAAAATCAGGATTAATTTCTCTATCTTCCATCTTCTTCATGCGATTGACAATTTCCATCTCTTTATCGAAATAGCTTTCATATTTGAGATTGATCTCTGCTTGTTCGATGGTATCATTATCGAATTGGGAGACATAGTGTGCAAAGCCTTCGTCTCCTTTCAGAATATCTTGGATACCAACTTGTGGTCTTGCAAGAACATTACTCAACCTTGTTTTTTGTGAAAGTGCGCTTGAGCCAACTTCGGCTAATACGGTATTCATCTTTTCGACATTGGTCGAATTTTGTTTGAGATACTCAATTATTTTATTGGAGTTATCAATTTTGTCTTGCACTTTTTTGAGTCTTTCTTCTCCTACCAATCCCAATTTGTAAGCTAAGGGGGTTAGGCGAATATCAGCATTATCTTGGCGTAAAAGTAGACGGTGTTCTGCTCTTGATGTAAACATGCGGTACGGCTCTTCAGTTCCTTTTGTTACGAGGTCGTCGACCAATACACCTATATAAGATTCGGATCGTTTTAGAATAAGTTCCTTATCATCATTGATGCGTTGATGCGCATTTATCCCGGCTAGGAAACCTTGAGCAGCGGCTTCTTCATAGCCAGTTGTCCCATTGATCTGTCCTGCGAAAAATAGATGTTTCACCAATTGGGTTTCTAAGGTTAGATCCAATTGCATTGGTGGAAAGTAGTCGTATTCTATGGCATAACCTGGGCGGTACATTTTCGCATTTTCAAAACCTGGGATCAATTGCAAAGCTTTCAATTGTACGTCTTCTGGCAATGAGGTGGAGAATCCGTTGACATAAATTTCTACTGTTTTGAAGCCTTCGGGCTCTACGAATATCTGATGTCTTTCACGCTCGGCAAAACGATTTATTTTATCTTCTATTGAAGGGCAATAGCGTGGTCCCAATCCTTTGATACGTCCCGTAAACATGGGTGATTTTTCAAACCCAGTGCGTAGCATTTCGTGGACCTTATCGTTTGTATAGGTAATCCAACAACAGCGTTGTTCAGTTGGTATTTCTACATCTGTATAGGAGAACCGCCCTCTTTTTTCATCGCCCCACTGTTCTTCCATTAATGCATAGTTGAGGCTTCTTCCATCAATACGTGGTGGCGTTCCTGTCTTCATTCTTCCTGATTCGAAACCAAGGGAAACAAGTTGCTCGGTTAAACCTGTGGCAGCCTTCTCTCCTGTTCTACCGCCTCCAAATTTCTTGTCCCCAATGTGAATTACACCATTTAGAAAAGTTCCATTGGTCAGTACCACGGCGTCCGATTCTATTTCGATTCCCATCGAAGTGATGACACCGCAAGCTTTTCCGTTTTTTACGATAACTTCTTTTACGGTATCTTGCCACATATCTAAATTAGGAAGAGACTCGAGTTGTAATCTCCATTCTTCTGCAAACCGCATTCGGTCATTTTGGGTCCGCGGACTCCACATGGCAGGACCTTTCGAAAGATTTAACATTCGGAATTGAATGGTTGATTTATCTGCTATGATACCAGTATATCCGCCCATAGCATCAATTTCTCTTACTATCTGTCCTTTGGCTACTCCACCGATAGCGGGGTTACAACTCATTTGCGCTATTACTCCCATATTCATTGTGATGAGTAAAGTGGACGAACCTAAGTTAGCTGCTGCCGCCGCTGCCTCACATCCGGCATGCCCCGCACCAACGACAATTACATTATATTTTTTAAACATTTTTCTATTCTTGTTCCACGTGAAACGTGGTGTTTTTATTTCTTTGTAAATTTACGTTTTCTTTGTGTTCCACGTGAAACCTCTGATGAAATTTTACATAAAATCAGCAAGATATAACCATCGTTCGGATTTATCGTCTATCTGTTTTTGGATAGATTGAATTTCTTCCGCTAAGGAAGAAAGTTTTAGATGATCTGTTACCTGGTTTAGTTCCTCCGTTTTTAACGCTACTTGTGTTTCCAGTTTTTCGATTTCTTCTTCTAGTTTGTTATATTCCAATTGTTCCTTGTACGAGAGTTTTTTCTTTTCCTCTTTTACAATTGGCTTTACCTGTTCCTGGGTTATCCTTTTTTGTTTTTCCTTTTCTAATTTTTGGATTTCTTCCTGTTCAAGTTTAAAGTCGGCATAATTTCCGTTGTATATCTGCACGATCCCCTTTCCTTCAAAAATGAAAAGTTGATCCGTCAATTTATCTAATAGATACCTGTCGTGTGATACTAATATGAGTACTCCTTTGTAGTTGTCAAGAAAATCTTCCAGCACGTTTAATGTATCAATGTCCAAATCATTGGATGGTTCATCCAGAATTAAGAAATTTGGATTCTTCATTAAAACACGCATTAATTGAAGTCTTTTTTTCTCCCCCCCACTTAATTTGTTAACGAAACCAAATTGTTTTTCAGGAGGAAATAAAAAGTGGGTTAGCAGCTGTGAAGCCGTGATTACTTCGCCATTTGCCATTTCAATATAGTCTGCTATATTTTTTACAACATCTAATACTCGATCGTTTTCATTTACTTCCAATCCGCCCTGTTTATAGTAGCCATATACTGTGGTTTCCCCTACCGCTATAGACCCTTTATCAGGTTTTTCTTCTCCCGTGATTAAATTAAGAAAGGTTGATTTTCCAGTACCATTTTTTCCAGCTAGACCAATACGATCACCTTTTTTAAAGGTGTATGAAAAATCATGTATGATTTCTTTTGCTCCATAACGTTTGGCAACATGTTCTAGTTCGAGTATTTTTGAGCCCTGCCTGCTTACTTTCACACTGAGTTGTACCGAGTCGTTTCCTTTAATTGCTTTAGATTTTTCTTCCAAGTCATAGTATGCTTCAATACGTGATTTGGATTTGGTACCACGTGCCTGTGGTTGACGACGCATCCACTCCAATTCACGGCGAAGTAGGTTTCTGCTTTTCTCAATCATAACCGCATCAATAGTTTCACGTTCGGCCTTCTTTTCTAGAAAATAAGAATAGTTACCTTTATAGGTAAAGAGATTGCCCCTATCCAGCTCTCGAATTTCCGTACAGATATTATCCAAGAAGTAGCGATCGTGCGTTACTAAAAGAACGGTTTTGCTACCTGTTGTTAGTAGTTTTTCAAGCCATTCAATAGTCTCTATATCCAAATGGTTGGTGGGTTCATCTAATATATAAATATCCGGCTCGTCTATCAAAAGCTTGGCTAGCGCAAGGCGTTTTCGTTGGCCCCCTGATAAACTTTTGATATCTTGATGGAAATCCATAATGTTTAAACGATTAAGAATCGTCTTAATATTATGCTCATACTCCCAGGCATTCAATGAACTTATTTTTTCTGTAAGATCTTCTAATTTTTTCTGATCGATATCGGTTTCCAATAACAGCTCCTCGTACTCACGGATAAGACGTTGTTGATCGTTGTCTGTACTATAAATAAAATCGTTGATTGATTTTAATCCTGTGAAATCAGGATCCTGTTCTAAGAAACCAATTTTTATACCTTTTTCTTTTACAACTTTTCCTGAGGTTGGTAAGATTCGCTCTGCTAAAATGGCGAGTAAGGTTGATTTACCTGTGCCATTGATTCCGACCAAGGCCACACGTTCTCCCTTTTGGAGACCGAAATGTAAATCTTTGAAAAGCCATCTATCATGGAAGGAATGGCTTACTTGTTCTGTAGCTAAAATACTCACGTTATATCACCCTAAATTATATTCAGTCAATTTACACGCCAAAACACTACCAGTAGGTTTCTTCTCTTGGTAGTTTATATCGTGTTGATAATCAATATTTTAGTTATATTTCTATTGATTGTCAGTTATTTATATATTGAATCAATAATCGTTTTGATTGCTGACTAATGTAATCTATTGGGTGGCATATGATCAAATGTTAGCCTTTGCCATTGGGTAAAATGATAATTCGAAGTCCCAAAGGTTCGCTTGTTCATTTGGAATGCTCGCAAAAATAAAGAAATAGTTTCTTATTCGATGCGAAAAAAGCTTCGTTATTTGATTAATTGGCAATAATGATACTGCCCTGATAAAATTAATTCAATGCGTAATCCGCTATCAGATTGAAACGTGGTATTTCAACTTGAAAGCTGCCGTTGTCCAGTGTTCGGATCATATTATAATATCCTTCCATGAATCCGAATTCGCTATTGAGATTGCAACCTGAGGTGTATTGATGAGTCTGACCAGGTTCTATAATAGGTTGTTCGCCTACTACTCCTTCTCCAGATACCTCCCTATAGTCTCCTTTTGCATCAAAAATTTTCCAATAGCGACTTATCAATTGAACCGTGTAATCGCTGAGATTTTCTATGCTGATATGATAAGCAAACATGAAATGTTCACGGTCCGGATTCGAATACTCCGATTGATAGATGGTTTCAACCGAGATTTTTACGCCTTCTGTAATTTGTGTGATCATTTGAATGATGTTTATTGTTGCAATGAATATTTACGCTAAAATACTAATAATGAGTTTAAAAATCTAAATTATAATCATTTTAAAAGGTTAAATAATGCTAAGTTTAAAATTAGTATAGCCAAATGGACCTTAATTAGTAGGTTTGTATTATGGCAAATGGTATCTTATATTTAATTCCTGTTCCATTGAGTGATGACGCAGCTTTCCAGTCATTTACTCCGTATTTAGTGGAAACAATCAATTCATTGGACGAGTATATTGTAGAGAACGAAAAAACGGCGCGCAAGTTTCTAAAACTTGCAGGTTTAAAGATTCCGCAGAGCGAATTAACGATCCATGATTATGGAAAACATGTGCGGGACAAGGGAAATATAAATGATTTTTTCGAAGGCTTGAAACAAGGCAAAAGTGTTGGATTAATGTCTGAGGCGGGATGTCCTGGTGTTGCTGATCCTGGAGCTTCTATTGTAGCGCGGGCACATCAATTGGGTATTAAGGTAGTTCCTCTTGTTGGACCAAGCTCTATTCTACTGGCACTTATGGCTTCCGGATTTAGCGGTCAGAAATTTGCCTTTCATGGTTATTTGCCTATCGATAAAATTGATCGAGCTAAGGAGATTAAAAATCTCGAACAGCAATCAGCACGTGAAAAGCAGACGCAAATTTTTATTGAAACTCCATTTAGAAATAATCAGCTTTTAGCCGATCTACTAAAAATATGTAAACCTTCCACCTTACTCTGTGTTGCGTCAAATGTAACAGCTGCCGACGAAAATATACAAAGTTTGACAGTTGGTGAGTGGCGAAAACGATCGTATGATTATCATAAAAAGCCGACTATATTTTTACTTTACGCATGATGTTTTTAGAGGTCTCCCCTACCCTATTTTCATTGATGAAGTTTAATGATGAAATTAAAAGCTGTTTTTGCATGAGTGAAGTATGTTTTAATAAAGTAAGTGAGTGCTTACATTTTGTTTTTTTTTTTTAAATATGTAAACCAGGGTATCAGAATAAATGCTGAATAGATTTTGTTAACCGTCTAGAATGATTTAATATATAACACGATGAATTACTGTAGATTATTGTCTATTATGTTTTTGTTTTCATTAGTTGGATTCAGTAAAGATCTTGCTGCACAGTCTTCTACATATGTTATTGTCCATGGAGCTTGGGGTGGTGCTTGGCAGTTTAAAAATACGGCGGTTGAGTTAGCTAAAAAGGGAAATGAGGTGTACCGCCCCACACTAACAGGCCTGGGTGAGCGTTATCATTTAGCAGATACTTCTATCCGATTACAAACGCATGTCGATGATGTTGTGAATACGATCCTGTTTGAGGATCTCCATGATATTATATTGGTCGGACATAGTTATGGTGGGATGATTATCACGGCTGTGGCAGATAGTCTTCCGGATAGAATCCGTAAATTGGTTTACTTGGATGCTATACTACCGGAGGATCAACAATCTGTAATGAACTTAATGGGTAAATCCAGTGCAGCAAATGGACTGTTAAAATTAGAAAAGGATGGTTATATTTTTCCTTTCTGGGTGAAGGACATTAAGAAGCTTCCTAGGGATGTCCCCCACCCGTTAAGAACAATGACAGACAAGATCAGTTTAAAAAATCCGAAACGACTTAAAATTCCAAGTACTTACATTTTGACTTATGAGGATGGCAAAACAATTGAGGATGATGATTTTTACCCGTTTTATAGGAAGGCAAAAAATATAGGTTTTAAAACAGTCGAATTTGTTGGAGATCATAATCCACAAATAAAAAAGTTGAAAGAATTAGTAGATTTGTTGGAACAGGAATAATAAATAAGCAATAAATAGTTCAATGACGCAAGAGGAATTAATAAGAGAGTTAAGTAAGCCTGAAGTAATTTATACCGCTATGGGTATTGTTGCCATACGTATTATCGTATGGCTTCTATTTGCAAATACAATTCGAAAGACATTAAAATTGGTCGCCAAAGAAAATAGATTAATGACGCCCAACCAATCGTGGTTAGCTGCAATTCCGCTGGTTAATATTTATTGGAATTTTCAGGTTGCTTCGCGTCTAAGGGATTCTTTGATCAATGAATTTTATGATCGAAAAATAGCTGTGGAGGAAAACCCTACGTTTAGGAAAGGATCGCTATATGCATGGATTTACCTGGCGACAAATATTCCGCTCCCACTTTCTATTTCCGGCGTACTGATCATTATGCATTTTGTGACATTGGCTAATTACTGGTTTGAAATTAACGCGAATAGAAGAATTTTAGAGGAACATAATAAATTTAGAGAAAAGGAGGTAATTGTAGACCATGAAAATTAAAGAAGTCATTGACTATTTGGAGCAATTGGCTCCTTTAGATTTGCAAGAGTCTTATGATAATGCTGGCCTTATTGTGGGCGACGCCAATAGAGAGATTACAAAGGTGCTCATTTCGTTGGACTGCACAGAAGATGTTGTAAAAGAAGCCATTGATAAAGGGTGTAATTTAATTATTTCGCATCATCCCATTGTATTTAGGGGGCTAAAAAAATTTAATGGGAAAAATTATGTGGAGCGTACGGTTATTAAAGCAATTGAACATAAAGTTGCATTATATGCCATTCATACGAATCTAGATAATGTTACCGGTGGAGTGAATACGAAAATTGCCGATAAATTGGGATTAGAAAATCAGGCTATACTGGAATCTAAAACAAATGTATTGCGAAAAATGGTCGTTTTTGTACCTAGGAGTCATGTTGAAGATGTCCGACAGGCATTGTTTGATGCGGGCGCAGGTAAAATCGGAAAACACTATGATCAATGTAGTTTTAATGCGGCGGGTTATGGTAGTTTTAGACCTTTAGAAGGGGCCGATCCTACCCTTGGGGAGATTGGTGTTCAAGAGCGTGTTGAGGAAACACGAATTGAGGTTATCTACCTGAAATCTATTGAAAGAAAGTTACTTTTGGCACTCTATGAAGCTCATCCTTATGAGGAAGTAGCTTATGATTTGTTTGATATTCAAAATACGGCTGCTGAAATCGGTGCAGGAATGATTGGAAATTTGGCTGAACCAATGGCTGAATTGGAATTTTTAGCTTATCTTAAGGACAAACTGAGGTTGAATGTCATTCGTCATACAGCCTTATTAGATAAAAAAGTTAGTCGTGTAGCGGTCTGTGGTGGCTCGGGGGGATTTTTACTCGATGCAGCCAAACGTTCTGGTGCTGATTTTTTTGTTACAGCAGACTATAAATATCATGAATTTTTTGATGCTGAAGGTGAAATCGTGATTGCAGATACGGGACATTTTGAGAGCGAACAATTTACGCAAGAATTATTGTACGACATTATTACGAAAAAATTTCCTAACTTTGCAACCTTAACAACAGAAATAGATACAAATCCTATAAAATACTACAGTTGATGGAACAAACCGTAGAACAAAAATTGAAAGCATTATGGCTGTTACAAGCCGTACATACTAAAATAGACAAAATTCGCCAAGTTCGTGGTGAATTGCCTATGGAAGTTGCAGATCTTGAAGATGAGATTGCGGGCTTAGAGACTCGTATTGAGAAGATCAGAATAGACTTAGACGATTTAGAAGATTCGATCGTTAAGCGTAAAAACATGATTAAGGATGCCCAAGCTGCTATCAAAAAATATGAGTCGCAGCTGAATGAGGTAAAGAATAATCGTGAGTACGACGCTATTTCGAAAGAAATAGAAATCCAAGGTCTTGAGATTCAGGTTTGCGAGAAACGAATCAAAGAAGCAGAATTTGAGATTCGTAACAAAACAGAAAACTACGATACTACTGTAGGAAATCTTGAGTATAGCAAAAGCGAACTTGAGGGAAAAAAGAAAGAATTGGAAACAATTACTTCTGAAACTCAAAAAGAAGAAGATGCATTGTTAGCAAAAGCTGCTGAGGCTGAAGCGAATATCGAAGAACGTTTGGTAAAGGTATACTACCGTTTGCGTAACTCGTTTAAAAACGGACTTGCTGTTGTTTCGATCGATCGTGATAGCTGTTCAGGATGTCATAATAAGATTCCTGCTCAAATGCAATCAGAAATACGTCAACGTAAGAAAATCATCATTTGTGAACACTGTGGTCGCGTTTTGGTTGATGAAGGAATTGTGTTAGAAATCGAACAAGAGTACGGTTTCTAATCCTCAATAGATAAAGGAAGGTCCTGCTGGAAAGCAGGACTTTTTTTTTGTCATATTTTTTATGCAACTTTGTTGATATACTAACTAGGTCCGCTTACAAAAGTGTAGTTTTGTGTGTGGTAAATTTAACCTTTAAACGTTTATGAATAAAACTCATTTCAAGTTATTTGCTGCCTTTTTGCTCGGTACATCCTTTCTGCAAACAAAAGCGCAAGAAACCCTATTGCTTCGAAATCCAAGTATTAGCGCCAACAATATTGCTTTTGTCTATGGTGGAGATATTTGGATTGCCGAAAAAAACGGAGCTAATCCGAGACGCCTTACAACAAATCCTGGAGTGGAACAGAATCCAATGTTTTCTCCAGATGGCAAGAAAGTTGCATTCACAGGAAATTATGACGGAAATACAGACGTATATGTAATCCCTGTAACGGGTGGTGAGCCCAAACGGATCACTTATCACCCTTCTTCGGATGTATTGCGGGGATGGCTCAATAATGATGAAGTATATTATACGACATCTCGTGATTTCACCTATGCTTTAAGTCCACGATTATACAGTTCCAATATTCAAATGTCAGGAATGGACAAGGCGCTTATTATGCCTGAAGCGACTCAGGGAAGCCCTTCTGCTGATGGTCGTTACTGGGCTTATATCAAAAACACTGACCCTACTGAAAGAGATCGAGTTGCCTTTAAACGCTACCGGGGTGGTGGTATGCCGACAATTTGGATCTTCGATACGAAAACCAAAGAAATAGAAGCTATTCCGCAGGTTAAAAGTAATGATGTTAAACCATTATGGTTGGGAAATAAGATCTACTTCCTTTCCGATCGTGATAAAATTGTTAACATCTATAGTTATGATACCAAATCCAAAAAGGTAGAAAAGCTAACGGATTTTAAAGATTACGATGTGCGTTCGCTGAATGGAAATGGGACTGAGTTGATCTTTGAATATGCTGGCGTATTAAATACACTAAATCTGGGCGATAATAAAGTCACTCCTTTGCATATTACGGTGAATACAGATGTAATGTATAAAAGACCGTATTATAAAGACATTAAGGACGATATACGTTATGCTACCCTATCGCCAACAGGTCAACGGGCATTATTAGAGGCGCGGGGAGAGATATTTACGGTACCTAAGGAGAAAGGTGAAGCCCGAAATTTATCTAATTCTCCGGGTTCTCATGAGCGTTTTCCGGATTGGTCTCCAAATGGAAAATGGATTTCTTATATTTCAGACAAAAATGGATCTTATCAGTTGGTGCTGATGGATCAATTTGGAAAAGATAAACCCCTGTACTTTAACTTAGGAGAAACGAACTTCTATTTTGAACCAACATGGTCACCGGATTCCAAGAAGTTGTTTTACAATGATTCACATCTTAATCTGTTTTATATTGATATCGCTTCAAAGGCCATTGTTAAAGTTGCAGACGATAAATTGAGCGGTCAAACTGGCCGTGTATCCAATCATTTCCAACCAAGCTGGTCTCCTGATTCAAAATGGATATCTTTTATACGTACATTGGAAAATGGGGTACCCGCTGTGTTTATGTATAACTTGGATACAAAGAAAACTCAGCAAATTACGGATGGTATGAGCTCTGCGCGTAGTACAGCTTTTTCCCAGGATGGTAAATATCTATTTTTTACAGCGAGTACAAATACAGGGTTGACAAATTCTGGCTTACATATGTCCGCGGTGCAGCGTAATGTTGATTATGCCGTATATGGCTTTATTTTATCCAGTAAAACACCATCATTCTTTAAGAATGATAGTGATGAGGAACAAATCCGTGAGGATAAGGTGGATAAAAAGGAAGAAGGAGATGGTGATAAAAAAGATCGTGTAAAAGAAAACGATAAAAAATCACCTAAAAAGGATAAAAAGGAAGAGGCAGTGGCAAGTAAGCCCATTGATAAATCTATTCAAGTTGACTTCGATCGTATAGAAAACAGAATAGTTGCCCTCCCTTTACCTGCTGGACCTTATTGGAATTTGAATGGTTTAGTGCCAAATCAATTGACTTACCAACGTGGGGGAACAATCGGAGCATATGATTTTAAGGATCTCGAAAACAAAACCTTAGTGGAAAATGCCCGTAGTTTTGTTATTAGCGCCGATGGTAAGAAGATGTTATATCAAACGGGAAATGGATTCAATATTGTAACAGCTGGACAAAAAGTAGCCTCTCCTACTGCTGGCGAAGTTAAGCTAGGCGGAATTCAGCAATTGGTGGATCCCGCTGCCGAATGGAAACAGGTATTCAATGAAGTTTGGTCAATGCAAAAAGACTATTTTTATGTTGAAAACATGCATGGTGCTGACTGGAAAGCGATGAAAACCAAATATGAAAAATTCCTGCCTTTTGTAAACCATCGTTCTGATCTTGGTTATTTATTGAATGAAATGATGGGAGAAATGGTCGTGGGACACAATTATATCTATCCTGGAGATCAACCTTCCACGCCGTCGGTTTCAGTTGGTGTGTTGGGAGCAGATTATACGTTAAAGAATGGTTACTATCAGATTGCTAAATTGTTTACGCGTCTTGAATGGAATCCATCGTTCAAAGCCCCATTGGCTGAACCGGGATTAAACATCAAAGAAGGAGACTATATTGTTGCTGTTAATGGTGCTGAATTGACTGAAGATAAGGATATCTATAGTTTATTTGACAATACTGTTGGTAAACAAGTTACGTTGAAGGTCAATTCAAAACCTTCATTGGTCGGCGCTCGTGAAGTAATCGTTAAACCGATCTCGTTTAGCGACGAGATGAATTTGCGGAGCATGGAATGGGTTGAAAGGAACCGTAAGAAAGTAAATGAATTGAGTAATGGGCAAATAGCTTATGTTTACATGCCAAATACCGGTGCTGAAGGTTATACCTATTTCAATCGTTATTATTTCGCTCAGATGGATAAAAAGGCTCTTCTGATGGATGAAAGAAACAATGGTGGTGGCTGGGTGGCCGATTATGTCATTGATCTTTTGTCCCGTGAACTGATTGCTGGTTGGGGAATTCGTGATGGAAAAGGATTTACTACACCAGGAAATGGTATTTATGGACCTAAAGCCATGATCATTAATGAAAATGCAGGTTCAGGTGGCGATATGATGCCTTATATGTTCCGTTTTAAAGGGCTGGGTAAATTGGTTGGTCGTACGACAATGGGGATTTTGGTTGGCATAAGTGGCTATCCTCCTTTATTGGATGGCGGCCGTATTACTTCGCCAAACTTCGGTGTATATGACCTCAAAGGAAATTGGATTATTGAAAATGAAGGTGTGGCTCCTGATGTATTTATCGAACAATTGCCTAAAGATCTTTTGGAGGGTCGTGATCCTCAACTTGAAAGAACGGTGAAGATATTGTTGGAAGAAATGAAAACATATCCTTACAAAAATTTACAAAAACCAGCCGATCCTATTCGGGTGAATTAAAAGAGTATAAATCTAAGGGCTTTGAAGAGATTCAAAGCCCTTTTTTGATCATATAGTTTGTATGTAACTGCATCCATATCCGAGATGATTGAATATATCTCGTGTAGTTTTTATCGTAATTAGATTATATCATTCGTTTTCATTAGGCCAATACAAATCAGATGCTAAAATTTGATTGGACATGACAATTTTAATAAATCTTGCTTTTATTGTTATCTTTAACTGATATTTACTAGATATGTTTCCTGAAAAAACACCCCATCCGTTTCAATCTTTATTACGTTTGATCTTAATGGTTATTGGTTTTTCCATTCTTTCGCAGATTATTGCCATTCTGATTATTGCAAGTTATTATTCATTTACAGGGCAGGTCTTCTCCTTGGAGTCTATATTGAATGGATCTGCCAATGATATGCGATTTATGTTGTTAATGAGTAGCTTGGGATCTTTTGTTGTGCCAGCTTATCTGATGAATACACGCGAAGGATATGGTAAAGCCTATTTTAAATTGAAAAATTGGCCTAGCGGAATGCAATTTGGCTATATATTTTTAGCAATGCTTTCTTTTATGCCTTTGATGAGTCTGATCGGTCATTGGAATGAATCCTTACAATTGCCCGATAATATGCAATCTTTGCAGCGTTGGATGGAGCATAGTGAAAAGGAATCGGCCGAATTAATCAAGGTTATTATTATGGAGTCGAGTGTATCCGGCTTTTTGTATAATATTGTTATACTGGCTTTGATTCCGGCCATAGGTGAAGAATTGTTGTTCCGTGGTGTTTTGCAAAAAATAATGGGAAGATGGTTGAGCAATCAGCATGTGGTTATATGGCTTGTTGCCATTATTTTCAGTGCGATACATCTGCAATTTTTTGGTTTTGTTCCCCGCATGTTATTGGGCGCTTTTTTTGGCTATCTTTATGTATGGAGCAAGAACATCGTACTGCCCATTTTTGGACACTTTGTCAACAATGCCGGAGCCACAATCGGGGCATTTTATTACGTAAGAGAGGGTAAGAGTTATGATGAATTCAATGCATTTGAATTGCAATCTTGGTGGATATATCTTGTAGGCTTCATTTTTACTCTTATTTTTGTATTCTTATTTTATAGATCAACGCAAAAAGAAAATAATGGAGAACGATTGGAAAAAAATTAAAACATATACAAATGCGATTCAAGCCGAGATAGTCAAGCAAATGCTGGAAGAAAATGGTATTCCTACTGTCGCAATGAATAAACAAGATTCTTCTTATTTATTTGGGAAAATTGAACTCTATGTCAGTGAAGGATCTATTGATCTGGCCGAAACATTAATTGAGGAAGCAGAAAGAGGGCTTTAAGAGATGAAAACAAGAACAATAACGGGAGTAATCTTTGTGGCTGTCATGATAGCTGCCACTCTTTTGGGCGCTTATGTCTATTCCATTTTTTTTACACTGCTCAGTACATGGTGTCTTTATGAATTCTATGGAATAGTTTCATCCGAAGAACGCGCCCCAAATAAGTGGATAGGCATAACACTGGCCTTACTCTTATTTGTTTTGGGCTCATTAGTTTCGATGGACCTGCTTGCGGTAAAATTTTTAGCACTGATTATCCCATTTGTAAGTGCGACTTATATTATTTCACTTTTTCAGAAGAGAACTTTTCCTTTCAATGATATTGCCTATACTTTTTTGGGTATAGCTTATGTTACATTGCCTTTCTTCCTATTTTCCAAATTAGGGTTTCTGCAAGGTACTTTTAACTATGTACTGCCCTTAGGTTTTTTGATCTTATTGTGGACAAACGATACCGGGGCATATCTCGCTGGACGAAGCTTTGGAAAACGTAAATTATTCGAACGGATCTCACCAAAGAAAACATGGGAAGGTTTCTTTGGGGGCTTGATTTTGGCTATTGTTGCTGCTGTAAATCTGGAAAAATATTTTGGTTATCTTCCACTTTGGCAATGGGTAAGTATTGCGGCAATTATCAGTATTGTTGGAACATTGGGGGATTTAGTAGAGTCTATGTTAAAGCGTAGTTTGCACGTAAAAGATTCCGGAAATATATTGCCTGGACATGGTGGTTTTTTAGATAGATTTGATGGGTTGTTATTAGCGGCACCTATGGTCTATGTTTTCTTAATTTTAATCAATTGATTGTATTATGAGTCACATTCAAAAATCTACATTTGATTTTTTAACGGAATTGAAAGCCAATAATTCTCGGGAGTGGTTTGCCGATAACAGAGCTAAATATGAAGCTGCATTGGCTGATGTGAGAAATTTTTTGACAGATTTAATTGCTGCATTGAGCGAGTTTGACCCTAAAATTAATACTTCCATTCAAGCAAGTAAATGTTTGTTTCGCATTTACCGGGATACACGCTTTTCAAATGATAAAACTCCTTATAAAAGTTGGTTTGGGGCAGGAATTTCTGTTGATGGAAGAAAGTTGCAGGGACCAGAGTACTATATTCATATTGGAGCGGAAAATTCATTTATCGCCTGTGGGTATTGGCGTCCTGAAAAGCAACATTTAGAGGCAATAAGACAAGAAATTGATTACAGTGGTGATAAATTGGATGAAATTTTAAAAACAGCATTGACTGGCAGTAATATTGCGCTTTTCAAAGAAGATTTACTGAAACGTGCGCCGGCCGGCTATAGTGAAGATAATCCGTTTATTGACTTTATCAAATTGAAGAGTTTTGTGTTGGATAGATCTTTAACTACAAAGGAGTTATCTGCAAAAAATGCACTGGATAATATCGTGGCTTCCTATAAAAGTATGCTTCCTTTTAAAGAGTTTTTACAAGAAGCCATCGATACAGAATAATTATTCAGGCAAGCTGATTTTGCCCATACAGACAGCGGGAGAGTCTTTAATTTGCGCTACATTGGATTTGTTGCCTACCAAAGTCTCATTTGCTAATAGCGCAAAGAGAACGGCCTCTTTTGCATCTGGGTTGATACCCAATGTTGCAAAACTTTCAACGTTACAAGTAGGTAGGCTCCTTTTGATGTAATCGAACAGCAATGGATTGTGTAGTCCACCACCACTAATGTACACCGCTACATCGGATAGCTCTTCTGACTGCTTGCGAATGCCATTGACCATCGCATGAGCAGCAAAGCGATTGAGGGTCGCCATAACATCCACATGTGGAATATGGCTTGTTTTCGAACAATCCTGTGCCCTTGCGAGATAAGCGAGATTAAATAGTTCCGGCCCAGTGGTTTTTGGAAAGGGCAGCGTTAGAAACTCCTCCGTTAATAATTGATTCAATAGCGCATCATTTACTTCGCCCTTTTTAGCCATATAGGCATCTTTATCCATTTCCTGATCAAAATTTACCTTCATGTATTGGTTCATCATTGTATTGCCTGGACCGAGATCTGTCGCATAAGCTTTCGACTTTGTTTGATGGCTTGGGATAAATGTGAAATTAGAAATACCGCCAATATTCAATAAGAATCGATTTTCTGTTGCATGCGAGAAAAGAAGGTAGTCGCCATAGGCTGCCAAAGGTGCCCCTTCTCCTCCTGCAGCAATATGTTTTTGCCTAAAGTCAGATAGGGTTATGATACCTGTATCTACCGCGATATGATCTCCATCTCCAATCTGTAAAGTGCTGTTGGGCCAGTTGCGGTCTTTGGTCAACGATTGAGGAGCATGGTATACGGTTTGCCCATGGCTGGCTATACAATCAATCTCACTGCTTGATAGATTCCATTGTTGCAATGCTGTGTTGATTAATTTGGCATGCGTGACTCCAATATAAGCATGGAGTCCCGAAAATAATTGCTGGTCGATATTTCGTTTTGCAAAAACTTCACGCACCCGCTCTCTAAAATCATCCTCATAATCCATTGTAGTAAAATTCTCGAGCTGTATTTTCGTTGTTTTACCTGCATTTTCTATGCGGCACACGGCGATATCAAGACCATCCAGGGATGTTCCGGACATCAGGCCAATAATACGACGTTCTTTCTTTTGTGAAATTTGGTAAAGTCTTTCGATTTGAGGATTCATAGCTTAAAAATAAACACAAAAATGTTATGATGAATATCATTTTTGACAATTAAAGATATTTTGTAACTTCACGGCATTAAAAATCAAAAAATTAAATACAATGAATTTTCCAGCAGAATTGAAATACACCAAAGATCACGAATGGATTCGTGTTGAAGGTGATGAAGCAGTTGTAGGGATTACCGATTTCGCTCAACGTGAATTGGGTGACATCGTTTTTGTTGACATAAACACTGTAGGTGAAGAAGTAGCCGCTAATGAAGTTTTCGGTACAATTGAAGCCGTAAAAACAGTTTCTGATTTGTTTTTACCTGTAGCAGCTACGATTTTATCGGTGAATGAAGCTATTGATGCATCTCCTGAATTGGTCAATTCTGATCCTTATGGTGAAGGCTGGATTGTTCGTATTAAGTTGAACAACGCTGCTGATGTTGACGCTTTGTTATCTGCTGATCAGTACAAAGAAGAGATCAACGCATAAATTTGATATATAAAAAAATAAAATAGGGGCCTTTTGGCCCCTATTTTATTTTTCGTCGTTTATTGGGTTTTTAAGGTGGTCTTTATTTTTGCTTCAGGCATATCCACGGCACTTGTCATTTCTGTACTCGTGGTAAGACAGGTCTTTTTATCCAAGACATAGAAGCCCTGCACGTTGCCTACCTGATTTGCATCCGGACCGAACATTTTTCCTTCAACATTTACTTTATAGCCTAGCTCATTTGCTTCTATTAAAGTCATTTTGTTTTCTACTGAAATGCCTGAATCATCTGATTCAGTTTTGGATGTCCAAGAATCACCTATTTTAATCGGCTGCTCAGGCAATACTGTAGTTATATTTTCGAACATACTTTTATCAAACGGCATGTTAATGCCCTCAGGCAACTTGATATCGGAAGATTTGCCAAGTTGATCAACATTAAAGCTAATGCTATTTTCGAGCAACTTGCCTAAGGTCGCATGCATCTGTTTAGAAAATTCATTGGCCTCGGGGTTTTTAGAGTCGTAAGTCATATCCATTCCTGCCATATTCATTTTCATGTTGATTCCGGTATATTTAAGATCGAACGCAAATATGTTGTCTTTTTTCGTCGTATTGGTGATATCAAAGCCCATATTAAGGTCTGTCACCATTTTTTGGCCAGCAGCGTCAATATCCATGGTCATCACAAGATTTTGTGATATTTTTTTCCCTGAATCGGGATTTACGCGTAATGTGTATTTCTTTTGTGCGGAAGCAGATATCACGAGAAATGCAAATACAGCCATTAAAGAGGCAATTCTTAATTTTTTCATATATGGAATTTTAATTTTTTTAGTAAGCAACAATTGGCCAGTTTAAATATAAAAAAAATCCCTTTCACACAGTAAAAGGGATTTTAATTTTTTTAAGGATGTAATTCGTATTACTTCTTGATATAAGATACTTCTTTCACAGCTTTAACAACTTTCTCAACGCTAGGTAAAGCAGCTTCGATCAATGTTGGAGCATAAGGAAGAGGTACATCTGCACAATTTACGCGGATAACTGGGGCATCTAAGTAATCAAATGCATTACGTTGTACATTGAATGCTAAGTCGGTAGAAATAGACGCTAGTGGCCATGCTTCTTCCACGATTACCAAACGGTTTGTTTTCTTAACAGACGCGATGATTGTAGGGTAATCGATAGGACGTACCGAACGCAAGTCAATCAATTCAACGCTGATACCTTCTTTTTTCAATTCTTCAACTGCAGGAATGACAACGCGAGGAAGCATTTTACCAAAAGACACAACAGTTACATCTGTACCTTCTTGGATAATATTAGCTTTTCCGATTTCTAAGTAATATTCTTCTTCAGGAACTTGTCCTTTATCACCATACATTACCTCAGATTCCATGAAGATAACAGGATCTGGATCGATAATAGCTGATTTCAATAAACCTTTAGCTTCATATGGGTTCGAAGGAACCACAACTTTTAAACCTGGTGTATTTGCAAACCAGTTCTCAAAGTTTTGAGAGTGTTGTGCTGCAAGCTGACCCGCATTTCCTGTAGGACCACGGAAGACCATCGGAATAGAGAACTGTCCACCACTCATCGAGTGAATTTTAGCTGCCGCATTGATTACTTGGTCAATTGCAACAAGTGAGAAGTTGAATGTCATGAATTCAACAATTGGCTTCAAACCATTCATTGCAGCACCAACAGCAATACCAGCAAAACCAAGTTCCGCAATAGGTGTATCAATGATACGCTTTGCACCGAATTCATCAAGCATACCCTGACTTACTTTGTAAGCTCCGTTATACTCAGCAACTTCTTCTCCTAATAAAAATATTTTGTCGTCTTTACGCATTTCTTCGTTCATTGCTTCACGAAGTGCTTCTCTGAATTGTATTTCTCTCATCAGTTGTAAAATAGTGTCAATTTTTAGATTACAAATCTACTATTTAAAATTGATATTTTGAAGATTTGAACCCGCTAATTCTATAGTTTTATGTCATTTTTTAATAAGTAAATGACTTTTGTATTAAATTTTTGAATATAAGTTGTTCAGATATTCTAATGTTTTTATAAGTGCCTTATTACTATTCATTATCGCTAACGGAATGTTCCACGTGGCACGGTTCCTTCTTTCCACGTAATTTGAAATACCGCGAATCTCAATCACGGGAATTGTCATTTTATCGGCTGCATAGAAAACCGCAGCTCCTTCCATACTTTCAACAAGGCTATTAGGATGCAGTTTTTTAATTTTTTCGATACTTTCTGTGCTACCATGGACTTTGTTTACGGTAATTCCTTCCCCATGTTTTAGAAAAGGAAGCCTAAGCTCCTTGTCATTCAGTAAAGACGAGGTAAATGTAGACCTTCCATAGCCCAATTGATCTATTGGAATAAAATTATGACCGTCTTCCGCACCTAGTTCAACAAATGACTCTGAAACGACCTGAATAACCGAGCCTATTTCAATAGTACGATCCAAACATCCTCCTATCCCGACATTAATAAGGAGATCATATTTTTTTTCGTGTAGCATTCTTCCCAGCTCAAAGCCTGTGGCGACCATGCCTACACCAGTTACTAGGGTATCGCATTGATCGTAATTTGATACCACTTCCAGAAAAGGCTGCAATTCAAATGAAGTAGCCGCAATAATTAATATTTGCATGACGAGCTCGTTTTGGATTGAAAATTACAAATTATCTTGCAAGCGCATCTCTTTTTAGCATAAAAATATCATGCTTGCAATGCGTCCTGCTTAGAAACCCGAGCTTGATGTTAATAGGGCTAACTGCTTTTTGCTATGATCTCCTCTTTTATAATGCTGTACGAACTGTTTAGTTTTTGTCCCGATGCTATTGGAAACAATGCTAATCGATGGATATAATCGCTTGAATTAGTTTAGATTTTATATAGCCTTAGTTTAGATTTTAGTTAGGGTTACTTTAGGTAAAAGCTATATAAAACCTAAACTAACCCTAACTAAACCCTAAGTAAACCCTAACTAAAGGTAAAAGAAAATGGCCTTAAAAATTAGCATTCATTGTTGTTCTTTTTAAGCTGGGAGTATTTACACTCCGCTACAAAATTTGATATCAGATTATTCTTGAAAGCGGGTTATGGGTAAGGATAAAGTGCTTAGATTTTTGCCTGTTTGTTCAACAAAAGAGAAAGCACTTCATTATATTACTATATTCTGACGGCATTCCTTAAATTGAGATGTTTTAATTGCACTTAAAGCCTTATCTTTGTATCATTATGGTATTTATAACTCGTCGTGAACGTTTCTGTGCTGCGCACAAGCTCTATCGTGAAGACTGGAGTAAGGAGCAGAATGAACAGGTATTTGGTCTTTGCTCCAATCCAAATTGGCATGGACATAATTATGATCTTTATGTAACAGTTAAAGGAAAAGTCAACCCGGAGACTGGTTTTTTGATCGATTTAAAGATCATGAAAGAAATAATCAATCGTAGTATCATAGACAAAGTCGATCACCGTAATTTCAATTTAGATGTTGATTTTATGAAAGGAGTCATGGCTTCTACGGAAAATATCGCAATCGAAATATTTAAGATCTTAAAACCGTTATTTGATGAACAGGGTGTGATCTTGCATAGTGTCCGTTTGCATGAAACAGAAAATAATTACGTCGAATATTTTGGCGATTAATCTTTAATACATTTAAATAGTAGAAACTATGAGTCAACACTCATTTGACAACGAAGAGTTGGATGGATATATTAAGATCGACAAATACAATACTGAAAAGGTAGATCGCATCGCTGCTCATTATACAGATATATTGGAATGTCTGGGGGAAGATCCAAAACGCGAAGGTTTAGTGAAAACACCAGAACGTGTTGCAAAGGCACTGCAATTTCTGACACATGGCTATGATATCGATGCTGCGGAGGTATTACGTGGTGCTATGTTTGAGGAAGACTATAGTCAAATGGTCGTCGTTAAGGATATTGAAGTATATTCTCTTTGTGAGCACCATATGTTGCCTTTCTTTGGTAAAGCCCATATTGCATATATTCCAAATGGCCATATTGTAGGTTTAAGCAAGATACCACGTGTCGTTGATATTTTTGCGCGTCGTCTGCAGGTTCAGGAACGTCTCACCAATGAGATCAGAGATTGTATTCAAGAAACTTTAGGCGCTCGTGGAGTAGCTGTGGTTATGGAATGCAAGCACATGTGTATGGCGATGCGTGGAGTTCAGAAACAGAATTCCGTAACCACTACCTCTGCATTTACTGGAGCATTCCAAAATGATGTGACAAGATCCGAATTTTTACGCTTGATCACTGCTGATCTTGCTTAATATATTTGTTGTTTAATAATAAAAAATAGCCCGCTAAAATATCACCTTTTAGTGGGTTATTTTTTTGATAAAATTTGGAAGCAAAATGGAAAATCAAAAAATGGCAATAGCGCTTTTTTACGCATCTGACGCGATTAGCGAAAAATGTTCTTTACAAAGTTGTAATTGTATTTGACTGATAATCAGTTTTTTGTAAAAAAAAGTTTTTATCATAAAAAAGTTTTTTGGTACCTTTGTGGTTATGGAAATTGTTGCCGACGATTTAGAGTCCTATTTGGAACATACTACAGACGAAGAAAATTCGTTACTGAAAAGGGTAAATCGGGAGACTTATTTGAAGGAAACAATGCCCCATATGTTATCTGGTCACTACCAGGGAAGAGTTCTTTCTTTATTGAGTAAATTGGTTGCTCCGAAACGTATCTTGGAGATAGGAACGTTTACGGGATATGCTACATTATGTCTCGCAGAAGGGCTGCAAGAAGATGGGATATTATACACCATTGATATCAATGCAGAACAACAAGAACGTGTACAAGGGTATTTTGATGAATCGGCATTTGCAGATAAAATCAGCTATCATATTGGAGATGCAGCGGTAATATTACCTACATTAAATGAAACATTTGATTTGGTATTTATCGACGCGGACAAAAAGAGAAATTTATATTATTTCGAAACGATAATAAATCAAGTTCCGTCTGGGGGACTTATTTTGATTGACAATGTCTTATGGAAAGGTAAGGTGTTAGATTCAAAACCAGACAACCAAACAAAGCAGATCATTGATTTGAATGCACGTTTAGCTCAGGACAAGCGCGTAGAAAAGGTAATATTACCGATTCGAGACGGACTTTTTGCCTTACGCAAGAAGTAATTTGTGAACTAAAACATTCTTCATGAATTTAAAACAATTAAAAAGCTTTGTACTGTTACTAGCTTTGGGAACTTTTGGATTGACAAAAGTTTCAGCTCAAAGTAATGCGGCATATGTCGATAAGTACAGTCCAATAGCAAAAGAAATGATGGAGGAACACGGTGTTCCAGCATCGGTTATCTTAGCCATCGCTATGCATGAAAGCGGAAATGGTGGTAGCAGGGTAGCAAAAAATTTGAATAACCATTTTGGTGTCAAAGGAAAAAACAACAGTACCGTTATTCGGTCAGCTTACAAAGGTTATCGGTCTGTAATGGACTCGTACGATGATTTTGTAGGAATAGTAAAAAGAAAAAAGACTACTCAGAGTCTTTTTGAAAAACATCCTGGTGAAAAATACGAGGCTTGGGTAAAAGCGATCGCACGTTCAGGTTACTCCACGAGTAAAGGTTGGACGGCAAAAGTACTCGCTACTATTAGACAATATCACTTGGATATGTTTGATAATGATGCTAAGCAAAATAGATTCTCGTCAACAAAAAAATAAGCGCGATAGTATTGCATGAAGAAGTTTTTTTATGGCATGTTTGTATTCATGATGTTGATTACATCATGTTCGAGCCGAAGAGGTACAATATCCTCCTCTAAACCTGGCTCCAATTCAAAAACTTCTTCATCTTCTTCTGTGGGAAGGCCGACCATGGCAGGTAACGACTATATTGCTCATTACAAAGACGTGGCCGTTGCAGAAATGAATAAATATGGTATTCCTGCGAGCATTAAACTTGCTCAGGCTTTACTGGAATCAGGTAATGGAAATAGCTATTTAGCGCGTGAGGCCAATAATCATTTCGGTATTAAATGCGGTGGCGTTTGGAAAGGAAAATCCGTGACTCGTCCCGATGATAATATAAATGACTGCTTTCGTGTTTATGAAAATCCCGAACAATCTTTTCGGGATCACTCAGAGTTTCTATTACGACCGCGATATGCGGCACTCTTTAAGTTGGATAAGAACGACTATAAAGGCTGGGCCAAAGGCTTGAAAGCGGCTGGATACGCCACCAATCCGCGTTATCCGGAATTGTTGATCGAAATGATCGAAAGATACCATCTTGATCAATATGACCGTGGTGAATCGCCGCGTGAAAAAGTTGTACGAGAAGAGACTGTACAGGTCGAGATCGTACAGAATGTAAAAGAAACACCTCCTGCCGTTGTAAAAACAGAAGAAATCAAGAGCCCTGTGGCGATGCGTATTCATGAGGTTAAAGCGCAAGATACGTTATATTCGCTTAGTAAGCTGTACAATGTATCCGTTGATCAGATCAAATCCCTAAACGGTCTTGCCGATGATGCACTGTCTTTAGGCCAACTATTGGTTATATCTAAATAGTTACGTTTTAAAAGATGTTAAATATTTCGCTTTTGTACAGCGATATAGTAGTTTTACGAAAGTGATACTATTGCGATATATTTTTCTACTTATTGCCCTTGTGGGCTTTACCTCTCCACTTTTTTGCCAAGATAAAAAAGTCGAGGGTATCGTTTTTGATAAAAATACCAAACAACGTATTGGAAATGTAAGGCTGGCCAACTTACGTACTGGCGAGGTCAATTATAATACTATTAAAGGAGAATTTGCCTTTAATGCACAACTAGGAGATCATATTGTTGCGCTATGTAAAGGCTATTTTTCAGATACTCTTCAGGTGGATAACCGCGGATTGTTACTGTTTCATTTGGTACGTGAATCGTTTTATATTGATGAAGTTCAGGTTTTTGCACGCAAGACACCAGAGGAAATTCTGAAAAAAGCAAAAGAGGATTATGAGAAAGCGTATCGTCTTGCGGGTTATGGAGACGTATTTTCTGTTGGCCCAAATGGGGCTGGATTAAGCATCAATTCAATTTATAGTTTATTTAGCAAGGAGGCTAAAAGAGCACGTCGACTAACGAAAACCATTGAGAATGATTACAAGGAAAATGTGATCGATTATAAATTCACCAAAGAGCTTATTAGCAAGATTACAGGCTTAAATAGCGAAGAAGCTGAACGATTTCGAAGGATATTTAGACCCTCCTATTTCTTTATTCTCTCAGCGAGTGATTATGAACTGACGAATTATATCAAGGATTGCTATTCACGGTATCAATTGAACCCTTCGCAATATTTTATTGAGCCTTTTCCAACAATTAATTATAAATTAGTACCGTAAACAAAAAATAGACGTTTTCAGAATGAAGTTATTCAATTTTGTCGGCATCGCTATGCTTTGCCTTTCTATTACCAGCTTAAAGGCACAGGATCTGAAAGATCTTCGAGCGAAACCAGATACCGTAATTTCTGTACAGAAAGAGCAACCATTAAATATTAAAACGATTCGTCCTATAGTTCCAAAACTAAACTTAGAAGTAGACTATTGGAAACATTGGACAAAATTCGGGATCAATTTAAACCAGGCGTCATTTAATGATAATTGGAAAGGTGGTGGTGTTGGTTCTATTGCTGTAGGATTGAATGCGAATCATAAATCGGATTATACGAAGGATAATTTCAATTTTGTGACGGAAGTTGATTTGCGTTATGGAAAGATAAAGAATACCAATAATATTGCGAAGAAGAATAATGATCGTATATTTTGGGATAATAAGCTTTCTTACAAATTGTCTGCCAATTGGGCATTGTTTACGTCTGTTACATTTGAGTCGCAATTTGATGCGGGTTATAAGTATAAAACGGTTAACGGCAGAGATACAATTGATTATATTGAGAATGCTTTTATGGCACCAGCTTATCTGACAGAATCTTTCGGTCTTGAGTATAAGCCTAGTAACGAATTTTCCTTGCGTTTTGGTACGGGTACCGCCCGTCAAACTTTTATCTTGGATGAACGTGTTAAGCCTCGTTCTGGAGAAGGTTTTTTCGAGAAATATGGATATTATAGAGATCCTAACAATCCAAGTGCGGGTACTGGTGAACGATTTGGTGTAAAGGAAGACCGTTCTTTTGCCAATGCACTGGCATTTCAGCTAACGGGTAACTTAGACAAAAACTTTACAGATAAACTGAATGTCAAGGCTCGTTATAACCTTTTTGCTGACTACGAGAAACTTTCCAATCCTACGCACCGTTTAGATGTAACTGTGACGGCAAAAGTCACTAGAGTTATCAATGTGAACTTAAATGGTATTATGATCTATGATCCGGATGTAATTTCAAGAGTACAATTAAGCCAGTCTTTGGCGATGGGTATAGTCTATAGTTTACCAAAATAATGTTTAGGCCTGTGTCAATAGGGATATTGCTTTGTTCATTGCTGTCTTTGGCAAGCTGCAAGTCGAAGATACAGCCGGTGGTTGCAAAACCGCTAGTGGCGTCTTTTGCCTCTGCATTAGTTGTGGAAGAAAAGGTCGAAGCTAAGCCAGATACCAATTTATTGACACCAGAGGAAAGAAAGGTTGTGTTTTTACAGAAGTCTGGAAACCATCCTTATTGGCGCCAAGAGGAGGCCATACATTATGATGTTCGTAAACCTAACTATGTCATTATTCATCATACAGCACAAGATAGTATTGGGCAGACAATCAAAACCTTTCAGATTCCAAGAACTAAAGTGAGTTCACATTATGTCATTGGCCGGAATGGGGAGATTATACAAATGTTGAACGATTATGTTCGGTCTTGGCATGCAGGGGTGGCAAAATGGGGTTCTATTGTCGACATGAACTCCTGTTCTATTGGTATAGAATTGGATAATAATGGTAGGGAGCCTTTTCCTGAGGCACAAATTAATTCATTGATGACTGTGCTTGATACCTTGAAATCGCGTTATTTAATTCCAGCAAATAATTTTATTGGCCATGCTGATATCGCTCCATCACGCAAGAATGATCCAAGCGTTTTTTTCCCGTGGAAAAAGCTTGCAGAACGGGGTTTTGGAATATGGTATGATGAAGGACAGCTTGTGGCCCCTCCTGATAGCTTTAATGCGATAGACGCGCTTAAAATTATTGGTTATGATACGTCCAATCTAAAAGCCGCTATCGTTGCCTTTAAACGAAAATTTGTCGTTCGGGATACAACCCCCGAATTGACCATATATGATAAGAGTGTATTGTACAATATCTATAAAAAATACTGAGCCTGAGCAATCAGGCTTTTTTTTATTCAAGATCCCTTTTGTCCTCTATAGGACGAGGTGCTTTCACCCCCAGTTGTACGATATAGGCGATTAACATGACAGCTAGGCAGCCAATAAGATTTAGCCAAAGAAAAGGAATCTTATTCATCGTCCATACTGCTATCACGATAATTTCGGAAAGAATGGCTGCAAGAAAAACAGCTTTGCCTTGAATTTTCTTCATGTAGAAGGCGACGATAAAAATCCCTAGGATAGTACCATAGAATAGTGAGCCCAAGATATTGACCGCTTCGAGGAGGTTGCCCAATCGGTTAGCATACAAAGCAACAATAACAGTAAATATACCCCAGATTAATGTAAATAAACGCGACCATAAAAGGTCTTGTTTTTCAGATGAATTGCGGTTAATAAATCTTTTGTAGATATCAATGGTCGTTGTTGAGGCCAATGAGTTTATAGCACTTGCCGTAGACCCCATCGATGCGAGGAAAATGACCGCTATGAGTAGCCCAATTAGACCCTTTGGGAAGACGCTTGTCACAAAAGAAAGAAAGACATAATTATTGTCGTTCGTTTCTGCTGTGGGGTTGTTCTTTTTGATTAAGTCCAAGGTCTCTTCTTTTACCGCTTGCATTTTTCCATTAAGTTGACCCAGTGAGGATCGATAATTAGCAATTCTTTTTTCATCGTCGTGATCCAATGCTGTATTAAGCTGCTGAACAACAGATTCACGTGTTTTAAATAGCTCGCTATGCTTTTGTTCGAGAAGCTGGTAGTCAGGAGCATATTTGCTTTCTTTGAGCTTCTTGATCTCGACTTGATTAAAAAAAATGGGCGGCTGATGGAATTGATAATAGGCAAATACCAGAACTCCAATCAACAGGATAGCAAATTGCATAGGGATTTTCAATAGACCATTCATAATTAATCCCATGCGACTTTCTTTGATCGAAGCCCCTGTCAAATAACGACCTACTTGACTTTGGTCGGTCCCGAAGTAGGAAAGCTGTAGGAAAAAACCACCGATTAGTCCTGTCCAAAGCGTATAGTTATTATTGAGATCAAAAGTAAAATCCAATGCATTGGTTTTTCCTGATTTTCCTGCAATATGAAGTGCTTTTGATAATCCAATAGACTCTGGCAACAGATGGATAACTAATATCCCTGCTACGAGTAATGATCCAAAGATAATGCTCATTTGAAGCAACTGTGTATGAGATACGGCTTTGGTTCCTCCATAGGTCGTATAGATAACAACAAAACTTCCTATGGCCAATGTGGTCCATGTAAGATCAATATGAAGGATGGTCGATATAATTAAAGCCGGTGCAAAGATGGTTATACCCGTTGATATCCCTCGCTGTATCAAAAAAAGAATGGCAGTGAGCCCTCTGGTTTTGACGTCAAAACGTTTTTCTAAAAATTCGTAGGCTGTAAATACTTTTAGCTTATGAAAAATAGGGACAAATGTAATGCAGAGCACAATCATGGCCAACGGAAGACCAAAGTAGAATTGGACAAAACTCATTCCAGAAGAATAGGCCAGCCCAGGGGCAGATAAGAAAGTAATGGCGCTCGCTTGTGTCGCCATTACCGATAATCCGACGTGATACCAGGGTAAAGAACGATTACCTAGAAGATATCCGTCAATATTTTTTATACCCCTACTCTTATAAACGCCATATACGACAATAAATAAGAGTGTCAGAAATAAAACGATCCAATCTGCTGTACTCATGAATAGTGGTTCGTGAAAATGTACAGAAAAAGGATGAATACGAATAGCCAGATAACGACCAACCAGTAGAAACGCTTCCAGCTATTCATCTTTCTTATCTATCTGAAGGCTTTTGAGGATAAATAACGCTATTAAAAATAGCAGCGATAATCAATCCGACAATAGCACCTCCAAAGATGCTTAAAAATGTCTCGTTTGCAGTGAATCCAATTAATGCACCAAATACTACAGCAACTAAAAGAATGATTCCTTTTGCTTTGCCAGCATCAATTGTCGTGCAGCTGTTGTCAATCTGATTTTCCATTATTATATTATTTTGATTTTGATAGCAAATTTACGAATAATCTGTAAGCTCCGGGAATCCCGGCAGGCAATTGTCTGAAAAAAGACAAAGATGTATAAACAAATTTACCTTTTCCATATTGAGCAATGAGTAATGAGCCATTATGTAACGGTTCGCCGGGATCTTGCATGGTGATCGGGGTGCGGTACTTTTTATCGATATCTTCCGCAAAGTAGAGTCCCCGCTCCTGCACCCAGTGTTCGAAGTCAGCTTCGCTGATCTTGTTCGGGTAATTGAAAATCGGGTCATTTTTATCGAAATGTACCGTTGCAAGTTCGTCTGTTACACGGCTTCTGCCGACGCTAAAAGGAAAAGGACCAAAGTTTTTTGAGAACAGTCCATTGTTTACATTGTACTGTTCCAGGACCGTTCCACCCATTTTCACATACGCAAGTAGTCTGTTTTGGAGCTGTGCAATTTGCTTGTTGACGTTGAATATTCGTACACCCAAGATTACAGCATCGTAGCTAGAGAGATCTGCTTTTAATGCCTGTTCGTTACTTAAAACATCGACTTTAATACCAATGGCCGCCAGCGACTCCGGAATTAGATCCCCTGCCCCATGGATGTATGCCACTTTCTTTACATCGTTGATCAGGTTGACATTGCTTATTTTTATAGCGACATCTGGGAAATAAACAATATTAGGTACATGATTGTAATCAATGGATTTTATCTCTTTCAAACGTTCTTTGTTTGCTAAGAGGAACCCTAGGGTATCAATGGAAGATTTAGAAGCATCTGATGGTTTTATGCTGATCTCTTTGGAAATTGTACGTTCGCCTTTGTCAAAAGATAGGTCAAAAGATGCCGGTGAAATTTCCCAGCCTTTAGGTACATTCGGTCTGACGTTAAACGTGGTTGTGTTTGCTTGTCCGTTTTTCTGAAAAGTCAGATTCACTTTGACAGTGTGGGCATTTTGTGTAAGTGCCAAAGGGCTGGAACTTTTTGCCGTCAACTGTGGGACGATCACAATGGGGTCGTAGATTTCGCCACTAACAGGATCGGTATATTTATATTTTATGGGCTGACTGAGTGTGATATTTTCACCATTGATCCGGAGTTGAAATGATACCTCTGGAGCATAGGGGTTTTCTGGATAGCCGGTCAGGTTAAAATCACTGACATTAAATTTGCCTTTTCCATGTGGATCAATCAACCAGTATGGTTGTGTCGTCCTGTCGGCATGTATAAGAACCGAGTCTCTTTGTAGCTTGTTTATTTTTAGTGTTTCATGAATGCTATTTCCATTTATTTGGGTCAGCTCAACGGTTACATTTGGACGCCGAACAATAATGGAATGTTCTACTTTGATCTGATCTTCCAAGGCATAGGATGGATTTTTAGCGATACTTTCGAACCAAATTCCACCACAGGCAAGAATTAGTTTTTCAACCTCTTTTTTCTTTTCAGTTTTCCAGTATTCATCATCAATTTGATCCAGTGCTTTGTACAGTTGGATCAATTCAGCAATGATCAATTCGGGTTTATCAATTTGATATGTTTGATTGATGTGGTCAATTAAGGACTCAACTTTACTGCCGTTTTGAATTCTTTTCCATGAGGTGTCAACTCCATCCAAGAGTGTATTTTTTGCAGGTGCACCGTCTACATACTCAAAGTATTCGATTGATGAGCCACGTTGGCTTGCCGAACCAAAGCCTTGGCTTTTGTGTGATGAACGGCTGTGTGCGGCAATTTCTCCATAAGAGGCTCCTAGAAGAGAATTGTAATCCCCGATATCTATTTTTAACTGATCTTCACGTGTATTGTTTTGACCTCCGAAGTTAGCTGTATTCCAAAGCAAGCGTTTAGCTTTCCAGGGGCGTACAAATTGAAGTTGCTCTGGGAATATATTCGGATCAGCAGCAGCTTTAAAGGCTTCATGTGCTAGAATGGCCGAGGCTTGATGATGACCATGGCCACCCCTTGAATCGGGAGGAAAACGCGTGATGATGACATCGGGCCTAAATTTGCGGATAATCCATACGGCTTCGCGGAGAACACGCTGTTTATCCCAGAATTCGAAAGTTTCTTCTGGAGTCTTTGAGAATCCAAAATCATATGCTGAGGAAAAGAATTGCTCACCCTTATCGATTTTTCGAGCAGCCAGTAATTCCTGCGTTCGAATCAATCCAAGTTCAATACCTTGTTCTGTTCCGATAAGGTTTTGTCCCCCATCACCTCGAGTTAGGGATAAATAGCCTGTTTTATATTTTTTTTCCTGCGCTAGCCAAGCTATTAGCCGGGTATTTTCATCATCGGGATGTGCTGCAAAATAGAGTACCGACCCCAGCACGTTCAGTTTTTCTAGATGAAGTTTAATTTCAGCAGCGTTCCACTGTGGATTCTGTGCTTTAACGATTAAAGTTGACAAGATGCCAGCCAAAATAATGATAACAGAGAGAAAAGGTCTTCGCATGTTTAAAGATAAAAATTTTGATGAACAACGGATTGTTGGAGATTGTAATTTTATTGCGTGTCTTTTTAATTGACAGTCTTTAATTAGCCCACTTGTGACGTTGGTATATTGCTTTGACTTATGGATATTAGGTGAATTAAACTTAGGGCCATAAAAGGAAGCTAGTTTGAGTGACGAGGTAGAGGGATAGATCACTAAATGGTAAAATATAGGCATAAATAAAAAACGGAAATCCCAATCAAGCTGGAATTTCCGTTTAACAATTAAAATATTTTTTCCTGAAACGAATTTTTAGAGAATAGTTATTTTGTCGCTTCGCTCCAAGTGGCAACCTTTAACATAAGTAAATATATGTAGAAAATATTTAGTTCTGTCAGATTACCTTAATTAGTTTTCCACATTGCTAAATTTTGTCAACATTTTAGCTTTTGGAAAACATATAATATAGCGGCGTCATGCGTTTAAGATGCTGCAATACAGCGATATTTAAGGTAAGATAGGTTTTCCGCTACCTTCAAAAAAATCTGTATTGGTCTAAAGCCAATTGTATATTTGTTTGACAAATTTCAATCGATTTTAGTTTCTATGTTTCAAATGCTCAAAAACGACAGGAGCGACCTTTAAAGAAAGTTTCACACGAATGTTTTTGGGACCAAACACTATTTATCAATGGCGCCTAAAACACGCTTCATAAACATATTTAACGCGTCTTTTTTGGAGTTACCTTCTTTAATTAATTTATCTACCTCTACAGCTCCGTATAGGTTTGAAATCAATTCACCAAGAACGTCAAGTTCTTCATCTTTCAAAGGAGCTTCGGTTAAAGCTTCCAGTGTCTCGATTGTTTCCAAGACATAATCTACATCATTCTGCTCGATGAACTCTGTCAAATGCTTAATTACTGGTAGTTTCATTGAATAATTCTACTAATGCGTCTAACTTATTTGTTTGTACCTGATTGACTAATTTACCGTTTTTAAAAGCAGCGAAAGTGGGTAGATTATTGACATTTGCTAGTTTGCGGGATTCAGGAAATTTTTCTGCATCAGCAATAACAAAAGGTACGCTATCATTTTCGCCAGCCAATTTTTTGAATTTCGGTTTCATGATTTTACAGTTACCACACCAAGTTGCGGAGTACTGAACCATTACAATATCGTTATTGTTTACAATTTCTTGTAAATTATCGTTTTCTAATTCTTGTAACATGATTTTATTTTTAAGGTGATTGTTGGAGAAATCAACAGGAGCCGGGAAAAGCTCCTGTCGAAAAGACACTGTGGTCTTGTATTGTTAGTGTTTAGCTAAATAATCAGCTACACCTTTTCTATCTGCGTTCATTGCATCTTTACCTTCTTCCCAGTTTGCAGGACACACTTCGCCAAATTTCTGTACGTGAGCGTAAGCATCGATCAAACGTAAGTATTCTTTAACGTTACGGCCCAAAGGCATGTCGTTTACTGATTCATGGAATACACGGCCAGTTTCGTCGATCAAATATGTTGCTCTATAAGTAACTGCAGAACCTTGTGCTAATGTTCCGTATTCAGGGTGTTCAACTTCTTGAACATCTAAGATTCCCAATATACTTGATAAGTTGCGGTTGGTGTCTGCCAATAGAGGATATTCAACACCTTCAATTCCACCGTTATCTTTTGCTGTGTTTAACCAAGCAAAGTGTACTTCATTTGTATCGCAAGAAGCGCCGATTAAGACTGTATTGCGTTTTTCAAAGTCAGCAGCTGCTTCTTGAAAAGCGTGTAATTCAGTAGGACATACGAAAGTGAAATCTTTTGGATACCAAAATAAAAGCACTTTTTTACCTTCTTTAACTGCTTTTTCAAAAATGTTGATCTGTAAATTGTCGCCTAAATAATCAATTGCATCTACTGTAATGCTTGGAAAACTTTTACCTGTGAAACTCATAATATATCTTTCTTTTTTTGTTGACACAAAGATACAGCAACTCGATCCAAAAAGCGAATTGATTTTACCAATACACTATCGTCAAAATCTATTATGACTAGATTATAACAATAAGTTTTTATTATAATAATGATAGGTTGATCTGATGATTAACAGACCATTTATATGTTGCTTGAAAATAAATGAATTCATACTGCGCTAGTTACAGATTTATACCCAAAAATTATTGCAGTTTTGCAAATCAAAAGCTACTTTTGCGACGTTCAATTCTAGAACAGCACAATGCTGGAGGGGTTCCAGAGCGGTCAAATGGGACGGACTGTAAATCCGTTGCTTCGGCTTCGAAGGTTCGAATCCTTCTCCCTCCACCATTTTTTCTTTTCTAAATCCAGTCTATTTTACAGGTTCTAAATTTGCGGTTGATCGTGACTATTCCATCGTACGTGAAACGATTTTGATATATATTTTGGCTATGGTCAATGTTAATCGCTTTGGTATAATGAGTCTATATAGTTGCTACCTCTCTTTTTTAAAAAAATATAACAGGATTTTAGACTAGCTATTGACTTATATATAAAATAAGCCTAAGTTTGGCTTCTGAAAGGGCCCCGTAGTTCAACGGATAGAATAGATGTTTCCTAAACATTTGATAGCAGTTCGATTCTGCTCGGGGCTACTGAGAAAGGCGATGGATTTCCATCGCTTTTTTTGTTTATTCAATAAAACTTTTCTTTTTCTTATCAAAATAAATAGGTAATAGAATTGTAAATTTTTAATGGAATGATTATTTTCGGATAATTATTTACAGCAATTTTACTTTTGGCCTGTAATCCGATAATATAAATTGAATGGGAAAATTTTTATTATACCAATTTAGAAAGGTATATGCAGCTAACCCTGCTTTTTTTGCTTGCTTTAGCATTTGGATAGTCTTAATGACAGCTGTTGTTATATTTATTCCGAAGGAAGATGCATTCCATTTTGTGAATACTCGACATTCATTTTGGGCTGATATTCTTTTTACAATACAGACTTATTTTGGAGACGGTCTTTTTGTTATAGGTGTTTTTATTGCCTATTGCTGTACGCAGCAATGGAATTTTGCCCGAGCTATCCTGGGGACATATATTTTCTCGGGGCTGATCTGCTGTATACTGAAAAACCTTTTCGATGCCGATAGACCGGCAACCGTATTTCATGGAGATCCTACATTCCATGTTGTTTCTTGGTTGAGTGTAGCGCACTTTAACTCCTTTCCTTCCGGACATACAACTTCGGCCTTTGCGCTGGCGGCTACGTTAGCTATTCTCTCAAAAAATAAAGCTTTTGGTATAACTGTATTTATTCTCGCTGCATTAACAGCTTACTCTCGGGTGTATTTGGGGCAGCATTTCGTAGAAGATGTTTGGTTTGGATCAATTTTAGGAAGCGGTACGGCTTGTTTTTATTTACTTGCCATGTCTTATGTCTTGAAAAATAAACGCATGTCATTTAGCACGAGATTTCTTCAGGTCAAACTTTAAATTCAGTAAGAAGATACTTCCATCGTTCGATTAGGTTTGGCTTGTGTCTTTGAATAAAGATAATCGTCCAACCATTATAAACATCAACAGTCCGAAACAGGCAAAAACACCATAGGAATAGCGTAGGCTAAAGGCTTCAGCAATATACCCAATTAAAGGTGGTCCCATTAAAAAGCCCAAGTAACTAATGCTTGAAACCATGGCCAAAGCCACTCCAGAGGGCACATTTTTGTTCTGTCCGGCAATACTGTAGATGGAGGGGACATTGCAAGCTACACCGATACCGACCAACATAAAAGCTAGGGTACAGATGATAAATTCGGGAAAAATAACCGATGTCATCATCCCGATGAACATCAGTAGGCCACTGTACTGCAGGGTCCTTTTTCGGCCCAATTTCCGAATGACAGCATCACCAACAAAGCGCCCAGTAGCCATCATGATCATAAATGAAGCGTAGCCAACGACAACAAATTTCTCTGGCGCCTGAACGATCTCCTTGAAATACACCCCACTCCAGTCGAACATTGCCCCCTCAGTTGCCATGCTGAAAAAGCCGATGATGCCGAGCTGAAGTAAGCCACCTTCTGGTTTAGAGAAAAAACTGCGCTTTTCCTTTTGAGGAGATTTGCCAGGAACCAAATACTTTTGGTTGATTAGTGTATTCGCTGTGACAATGACTAATATGATTAAAAAATGGTAAAAGGTGTTCAGTCCAAAATTCATCGTTAACAAGCCTACTAGTGCTCCTGTGAAACCAGCGATACTCCAGGCTCCATGAAAGGAAGTCATTATTGATTTTTTGAAAACCTGCTCCGTTGCGACACCCTGTGTATTAACAGATATATTACACATATTACCGGTTACACCAAATAGAAATAGTATGCCTCCTAACTGCCAGGCATTCTGCGCAAAGGGGATGGAGCACAAGACCAAGGTGTAAGCGATGGGTACGATACGCAAAACGCTAGCACTTCCATATTTTGTAACCAATTTTCCTGAAAGAGCCATCGTTGCAAGTTGTCCGACTGGAAGCATTAATAAAATTGTCCCCAATTGACCCTCACTTAAGTTGAGATGAGCTTTGATAACGGGGATGCGGCTTGCCCAAGATGCAAACGCGATACCTTGGCAAAAAAAGAAAAGCGATACCGCAATTCTTATGCGATTTCGGTTCTTATAAAGATCTTCTTCTGAGTGAGTTAACGTTGCGTCCATAGTTTCTGATTTGAGGGTGCAAAGTTAAGGATAAGTATCCCATTAAAAAATATAATGATTCAAAAAATATTTGAATGTTTAGGTTGCAATAAGGATACGAAATATGCCTATATTTAAATAGCATATCGACGCGACGATAATTATATGCGCTAGTTTTGACAATTATCTTCTGCCTCAATCTTCCGGTAAGAAAATAATACGATGTGCTTTTTGAATTCGGTTAAACCTATTTATTCAATATCATATATTATACGTAATCATTCCTTGTATAGGAACCGAAAATAGACACATTTGTTTCAGTTAATTTGTATGCATACTTTAATTTAAGAAGATATTCGATGTGGTAGTCAAAATAGAAGAGGTTTGGGCTTCCATATCATTAGAAAATAATAGCAGTGAAATAACGGGAGAAAGTCAACAATTAAATGCTGATGTAGTGAAGGAATAAAAATATAAAATTCTTCGCTATTTCATGGTGGTTTGTTCAATACCTATTCTACCTTTGTATTGGCAAACAATTATTAGCCTCCTAGATAACATGATAAAGAAACTAATTTTAAGTACAGTTCTAGCCTATGCTGGAACAACCTGTGTTATTGCCCAACAACCCACGTTTTTATCCCATCCGACTTTAAGTCCCGATGGAAAGGAAATGGTTTTCAGCTACGAAGGTGACCTTTGGAAAGTTGGAAGTCAAGGTGGTGTTGCGGTACGGTTAACAGGAATGGAAGGAAATGAGATCAATCCAAGAATTTCCCCAGATGGAAAATGGTTGGCTTTTTCCGCCAATCAAAACGGTAATATGGATGTCTATGTAATGCCCTTGGCGGGTGGAGATATAAGGCAGCTGACATCGCATGATGCTTCGGACGAAGTGGACAGCTGGAGCTGGGATAGCAAATCGCTTTATTTCACATCATCGCGTTACAATAGAATGAGCGCTTATCAAGTTGCTTTGGATGGAGGTACGGCGACAAGGTTATTTCCACATGTCTTTAATTATATCAGTAACGTGGTGCCAACTCCTTCGGGAGAATTGTTATTCAATGACAGCTGGGAAGGCTATAGCTCGGCGAACCGCAAGCGATATAAAGGTGCTTTCAATCCAGATATCAAGTCTTATAATCCCAAAACAAAGGCATTTCAACAGTATACAGATTATATCGGTAAGGATTTTTGGCCCACTGTGGACCAAAAAGGAAACATATTCTATGTGTCCGATGAAAGCAATGGTGAGTACAACCTTTATCAACTAACGGGAAAGTCGAAAACTCAATTGACTTCTTTCCAAGAATCAATCAAACGTCCGTTTGTCGCGGCAGACGGTACTAAAGTGGCATTTGAAAAGGGCTATCAGCTTTATATTTATGATGTCAATGGAAAGAAAACCGTACAGCCCAACATCGCACTTAACCGCAATCAGGTGCTAGGAAAGCTGAAAGAGTTTAACATTTCAGGTAACATCAGTAATTTCGACGTTTCTCCGGACGGAAAGAAAATGGCATTTGTATCACGTGGCGAATTGTTCGTTTCGGATATTGAAGGAAAGTTTGTTCGTCAGATGCCCGGTCAGGGAGAACGTGTCATGGAGGTTAAATGGCTTAAAGACAGTAAAACATTACTCTATAGCCAAACGTATCAAGGCTACCAGAACTGGTTTTCACGCACAGCAGACGGTAAAGGTGAGGTAAAGCAATTGACACAAGATCTGCGTAACAACCGTGATATTACATGCAATGCAGATAGGACAAAAGCTGTGTACCTCAGTGGTCGTGATGAAGTACGTATATTGGATTTGACAAGTTTGAAGAGCCAAACAGTGGTTAAAGATGAAATCTGGGCATTTCAAAATTCTTCGCCCTCATTCTCCCCTGATGGAAACTATCTTTTATTCACAGCTATGCGCAATTTTGAACAGGATATCTTTGTGTATAACCTGAAAAATGAGCAAACGACTAATTTGACAAATACAGGAGTTACAGAAGCAGCACCATATTGGTCTCCTGATGGTAAATATATTTATTTTGCGAGTAATAGGACTAAGCCTTCTTATCCTACCGGTATGCAAAACTCCAGCATTTTCCGAATGGCATTGACCAACTTTGACCAACCTTACCGTAGTGCAAAGTTTGATGAATTATTTGTAACACCCGAAAAGAAAGATACAACAGTAAATAAAACTGGTACAGCTAAGAAGGAAGCTGGCGCTAAGGATAAAAAGAAAAATGATGTCGATAAGGGCAAGCCAACCGCAATACCGGTAGCCGAACCCAAGAAAGCTGGTTTGGTTCAATTGGATTTAGAAGGACTGCGTGATCGAATTGAGCAAGTGAGTCCTGCATTTGGAACACAATCTAATCCTTTGGTGATACAAAAGGGGGATAAATCCTATCTGTTCTATTCATCCAATCATGAAGGAAAATATAGTACTTATCGTACCGTATATGAGTTGTTTGCACCGGCCAAAACCGAAAAAGTCGCTGACGGAGGCATGGAGAATTTTGTAGAGTCGGTGGGAAAATACTTCGTATTGACCCGAGGAACGATTCAGAAATACAATCTTGACTTGAATAAGCTTGATGCGGTTACAATGAGTTTTAAATTCAATCGGGATCTCGAGAAAGAGTTCAATCAAATGTTTTATGAAACATGGGCCAATCTAGAGGAAAATTACTACGATAGCAACTTCCATGGAGTGGATTGGGTTGCGATAAAAAAGAAATATGAAAAGTATCTTCCAGGTATCAACGATAGGACAGATTTGCGCATCCTCTTAAATGATATGTTGGGCGAGCTCAATTCGTCGCATCTGGGTTTCAGTTCAATGGGACAGGAAGAACGTAAGCCGTTTGGTTTTGTAACGAATGAAATCGGTGTGACCTATGATTCCAGCAATCCTTACAAGATCAGCTATATTGTTCCGAATGGCCCCGCGGCAAAGAAAGAAGCTGATATTCATGCGGGTGATATCCTCATCGCGATTAACGGAACAAAATTGAATACGCAGGCAGACCGCGATAGTTATTTTACTTGGCCTTCACTGGAAGAAGAAATTCAATTGACCTTGAATCGTAATGGCAAGGAAATTCAGACAAACATTCGTCCGGTATCAAGCGCCGTGTTTAGAGATCTCCTCTACGACCAATGGATTAGAGATAACCGAAGTCGAGTTGATCAGTTGAGTAGCAATAAGATAGCCTATTCACATATGAAAAATATGTCGGATACTGAGTTACAGCGGTTCTTGATCGACATGGCCGAACAGGAGAATAGCAAACAAGGGATTATTTTAGATTTGCGTTATAATACAGGCGGAAATGTACACGATGAGGTTTTAAGATTCCTGTCACAACGCCCTTACTTACAGTGGCAATACCGAGGTGGTAAACGTGCGCCACAAAGTAATTTTGCACCATCTGCCAAGCCTATTGTTTTATTGATTAATGAGCAATCGCTGAGTGATGCTGAAATGACTGCAGCGGGCTTTAAAGCACTTAAGTTGGGCAAAATCATCGGTAATGAGACCTATCGCTGGATTATTTTTACTTCTGCTAAAGGCTTAGTCGACGGATCAAACTATCGACTTCCGTCTTGGGGATGTTATACGCTTGATGGTCAGGATCTCGAACAAACTGGAGTTGCCCCAGATATTCTTGTAAAAAATACCGTACAAGATCGGATGGAAAATAAAGATCCGCAGTTGGAAAGAGCTATAAAAGAAATTCTTGACAGTATAAAATAAAGAAGTTAGCGCTAACATTACTTACTTTAAATAAACTGTCCAAAGTTGCAGTGCCCCCAAAAAGTTAGACACTTTCTGGGGGCATTTTTATGAACCTGATCTTCCGATTTCTGCTATATCGCCCTTCAGCGTATGATGTACTTCATTCGGGCCACCCTTTCCCTAAAAGTCAACATATAATTTTAAGGTGTGTTATTAATTGCCTGTTTATCAGTGTTTAGTGATTTTTTTGCTGTTTCATTATGCAATAGTCGATTTTCCTGCATCCCTTCTCAAAATATAAAAAAAGGAGACAACATGGAAAAGATTATATTACAAGTGAAGGACTCTTGCTCTGCAGAGTGGGATAAGATGACGCCACAAGAACAAGGGCGTTTTTGTGGTCAATGTGAGAAGATGGTTGTAGATTTTTCACAGATGGATGATCAGGAAATTGTAGATCAAATAAAAAAAGCCGGTAAAGGGCTATGTGGTCGATTTTATGAAGATCAGTTGATGCGTGAATTGGATGTCCCTTTTTCTTTTTCTAAAAACCCTATTTGGCAAGGAAGATGGCCGGGGATCGCTGCGGGCCTCTTGTTGGTTGGATCCTTGAGCTTTCATGCTGCTCAAGCACAAAACAAATTGACTGGAGAAGTTGTCGTTGTCCAAACAAAAACAGAAAATGATCAGATAAAGCAGCAGGGGCAGGTTAGCTCATCAACAAATGATAATTCAACATTAAAAGGAAGCCCCGATAGCACAAAAGTAAGCATAAAAGGTAAAGTAGTTTGTGCTGGAAGCGATGTAAGTATGATGGGAACAGAGGTGTCCTTGGGAAATTACCGTACGCAAGTGGATGAAAATGGAGATTTTCAACTTTGGGTACCGCAATCTCTGTTTCGGGTAGATCAGGAGCTCCGTGCACAGATGTTAGGCTATAAAACGGTTGTGATTTCAATCAAAAAGGGGAGTAAAATACAACTGGATAAACCAATAAAAATGGAAGTTAAGCCAATGATTATGGGAAAGATTGCTGTGGCAAGGAAATAAGACGTTATGGAGCGAAAGAATAATTTGTTTAAATGACATATTTGAGTCTGTTTTTCTTATGGGACAGCTGCCAAAAATCTCGCTTGAATGTCATAAAAGTCAAAAAAATATTCTTTTCCACTTGACTTTTTCTACGGTGAACCTTACATTTGGATTATCGAATGACTCCGTAGCTCAGTTGGTAGAGCAACAGACTCTTAATCTGTGGGTCCTGAGTTCGAGCCTCAGCGGGGTCACTTTCAAAAAAGCCGTTTTACAAATGTAGGATGGCTTTTTTCAATACAAGTTGGATTATTTTCCCTAGGCAGCTATTAACTTTAAATCTTTTTTCTAATGTTGAATGTTATAATCATCGGATAACGAATCCATTATTTTTATCAGCTATCCCGTATTATTTCTGCTAGGAAAACATAAAACTCTTTAATCTGTTATTAATTCAGCGAATTTATTACGTAAATTTGTATTTCAGACGATAAGCTTATGGAAGACAAGAAGATTTCGATATTGTACGTTGACGACGAAGAAAACAATCTGTTTTCTTTTAAAGCGACATTTCGACTAAAGTATAAAGTGTTTACGGCAATTAGTGGTGCCGATGCAATCGATATTGTCAAAAACAACCAGATACATATTATCATTACTGATCAACGTATGCCGGAAATGACCGGTGTAGAGTTTTTGGAAGAGATTATTAAGATCAATGCAGCCCCAATGCGTATCCTTTTGACAGGATATACGGACATGGCAGCTGTCGTTGATGCGGTCAATAAAGGAAAAATCTTTCATTACCTCAATAAGCCTTGGAGTGAAGAGGAGCTCGATCAAACGATTCAACGCGCTTATGATGTCTATGCTGAGCGCCAAAAAATTGTGGAGACTAATTCTCAACTTGAGACTTCAAATGATCAGTTGGAGTTTTTGCTTCGGCAAAAGCTACTTTCCTAAAGGATTATAATTTTAGGAAAGTCAACTTTTATTTAAAATGTCTGTTTGCTTTGTGATGCTCTTCGCTGCCATCGCATCGGATTGCCGAAAGTGAAAGGATTATTTGCTCGGTATGACAACGGTAAAGGTTGTACCCTGATTGGGTTGTGATTGTACTTCGATTTTCCCTTGTAGTTTTAAGAGTGCATTCTGAACATTATAGAGCCCAAATCCCATGCCTTTCGCTTGATCACTGGCTCTAAAGAATAATTTAAAGATATCTTCAACATACTCTGGAGATATGCCTATTCCGTTGTCACTCACCATAATTTTAGCTTTACGTTCTGATACGGATACAGAGAGTTTGACGTACTGGTTTTCCTGCCCTTTACGTTGATATTTAAAAGCATTAGAAAGAAGATTATGCAAAATCAGTTCTAGAAGTGCTTTGTCTCCGCTAAAGATTTCTTTTTGATCCACTGAAATTTCAAAAGCCACATCCTTATTTTGCGTATACATGCTGTAAAACTGGCGTATGTTGCCAAAGAGCTCTTCGAAATTTATCGCTGACAACATGAGTTCTCCTCTTCGTAAAAGATAATAGTCGCGCAGACTGTCAATATAAGCATCTAAGCTGACCAAGGAACTATCCATCAGTGATAACAACTCATGGATACGATCTATGCTGTCAAACTCTAATCCAAGTTTCACCGCAGAAAGAACCCCGGTCAATGGATCACGAAGATCATGGCTAACGCTATAAGCGAACTTATCTAATTCATCATAAGCTTTTTGTAGCTCTTGATTCTTAACCTCTAGCATGGAGTTTGCAACATAAAACTTATTAGCTTCTTCTATTGCGGAAACGATTTCTTCATTCATCCAGGGTTTTCGGACAAACCTAAAAATATGGCCCTTATTAACTGCATCAATTACAGTTTCCATATTGGCATAAGCCGTTAAAAGAATACGGATTGGTTTTGGAAAATCTTTTTTAATGCGGTGCAAAAAATCGATGCCCATCTCATCCGGCATACGTTGGTCACAGAAGATAATACGGATATCAGGATGAGCATGAAGGATCGTTTCGGCCTCACTCGTATTGGATGCTGTATGGATAGCGTAATCGTATCTAAAGTTCGCTTTAAAGCTAACCAAATTGTTTACTTCGTCATCGATATATAATATTTCAAGCTCCCTCTGCATAATTTTATTATATGGTTTTATCCCTTACAAAAGATATGAAAAAATAATAGTTAATTGAACTATTTTAAGTTTATAGTGGTATTAATTGTTTTGTTGAATTGGAATGAGGAGTGTAAAGCTTGTACCCTGTCCCACTTCTGAATCTACGATAATTTTACCATGATGTTTCGCAATGGTATTATAGGCTATGGACATTCCCAAACCAGTACCTTCGCCAACGTCTTTTGTTGTAAAAAATGGTTCGAATATCCGTTCATGAATTTCTTTTGGAATACCTATACCATTGTCTGCGATTTTGATAAAGACGGAGGTATTATCCGCGTGAACTCCGGTCTCAATCCATATTTTACCACCAACATCGTGATTAAACTTCTTATTCACGGCGTAAATAGCATTTGTCACAATATTCAAAAAGACCTGATTGAGTTTGCCGGCATGACATTCGACCTTTGGCATATCACCATAGATCTTATCAACTTCAATCGTGTTATTTAATAAACTATTGAGGATAACCATTGTTGACTCCAACCCCTCGTTTAGATCTGCAAATTTTAATGTATCCTCGTCTACGCGCGAGAAGATCCGCAAACTCTTTACTATTTCGGCGGTCCTATGGGCCCCATCATGCATCCCTTTTAATAGAAAATCTACCTCTGTTTTCAGATAATCAATATCCAGGTCCTCCTTGAATTTTTTGATCTGCAATTGCTTTTCCGTTTCGGATATCCCCTCTTTAAAAGCTATACGTTCTACCTCCTCCAGCGTTTCCCAGATCATCTTGATATCACGCTTTAATGGAGCGACATTGGATGTAACAAAGTTGATTGGATTGTTGATCTCGTGCGCAACCCCCGCAGTCAGTTGACCAAGAGAGGCCATCTTTTCGGCTTCGACAAGTTGAGATTGTGTTTCCTTCAAGTGGGTAAGAGTGGTTTGTAGAGACTCATTAGATTCTGTTAATTCACGTGTCCGCTCATCTACTTTTTGTTCCAATACGATATTTTGCTCGCGTATCAACTTTTCGTTTTCTAATGAGATCGCTAATTCCCTGACTTGTGATGCTTCTTTTTCTTCTTTTAAGATATTGATACTATAAGCTAGACCGAAGGACAATAAGGCCATCTCCACAACAGATGCAATTTGTACGGCGTTACTCGTAAAATCGTTATATTTTAAAATGCCATAATCTTTCAATAAAAAGACGACAGAACCTAATAGTAAAATTGTCCAACCGTAAACAAAATATTTAGCTGGTTTATAGCCATTTATCATTACCCGATAGGATAAGTAAAGGACAAATAAAGAGCCTGCTCCTGTTGTTAGCTGCATAACCATGAACGCTGGTTGTGTAAGGTTGAGCAGTGTAAGAAGGCTACCAACGACAAAAAGGATGATAAAAGCAGTAATCACACGTCTTGACCGAGGAGCATTTTTCGGTAATTGAAGAAATGAATCTGCAAAAAGCAGGACGCATAAGCCTGATAAACATCCGAAGATAATAGGACCTTTTGTTGCAAAATATGTCCAATTTGGCCACAGATATTGAAAACTATAACCTTTAATGCCCATTTGTGTTATTCCTGCACAAAGAACATAAAGGACATAATACAGATAGCCCCTTTCACGAACTGAAAAAAACAGGAATAAATTGTATATCGCCATAATCCCGACAATACCAATATAGATCCCGCTTATCAAACTGTCGTCATTCATCTCTTTTAAGAAACTGCGCTCATTACTTAAATAGATCGGGAGAATAATCTGTTCCGTACTTTTTACACGAAGAAAAAAGATCGTTTTTTCATATCCGGGTAATTGGATGTCGAATGCGTAATTAGGAACCTTATATTTTCTAGCCGAAAAAGATTGATGCTCGCCCAGTTTGATCGACTTATAATGCCCATTTGATGATGGTACAAAAAGTTCGACCTCATCCAAGAGAGGGTAGGCAATTTCGAGCAAGAGTTCAAGTTTCTCTTTTCCCTTATTTGTCACAGGCAATCGGAACCAGATGTCAGTGGGTGATATGCCCAAATTGGGTACCTTGCTTTCTAACGACTGGAAGGAGGAAGCTGAAGTATCCGCAAAGTTAGGCTCTCCTTTCCCCATATAACGCTCGAGACCATATCCGATCAATACACGCTGCGTCGGTTGATCAATAATAACCTCTCCAAAACAAGTTGAACTGCACGTAAAAATAAATAAGAAGATCAAGTTAAGCCAGCATTTCATCACTATATGCTATTTTTTTGCTTCGGCAATAACTAAATTCATAGAAACAAGGAAACAACCCGCTTCATCAGCTTGGTCCAATGTGTTTTGAAATTCCTCCATTTCAGCTGTGCTCAACTTCCCTTTTTCGACCATCTCCAAAAGAATTTTATCTAAGAAAAGATAGCGGTTGGCTTCTTCTTTCGAGCGGGCTACCATACAGAATGTTTGCAATTGAACTTGTTTAAAGCCTTGAGTCAATAGGTCTGAAGTTAATTTATTCCCAGCCCAGCCATTGTTGACTTTTTCTTCGGTCAAATAATGGCATATCTTAGCCTCAATACCCACATGCTTGCTGTAAAATGTCAGGCTATTCCAGATCGTCTCGACGATGACTAGGGGTTGACCTTCACGCAAAACACGGTGAACCTCAGCAAACATTTTCGGTGCTTCCGGAAGATGTTGTACAACACGTTCCATTCTGATGCCAGCAATGGAATTATCTGTAAAGCTAAGTTGATTAACTTCACCCTGAACAAAGTCGACGTTCTTTACCTCCACACTGCTTGTTTTGGCATGTTCGATTAAAGCCTTATCATGATCCAATCCAACGACAAGAACGTTATGGCCTAGCATATTAGCTAAATTGATGGCATCCATTCCAGTGCCACAACCAAGATCGACGACAACGCCCTCTTTAATCGTATTAAAAGGAGTATATGAATGTATTTTTAATTGTTTAAGAAAATCACCGGTATCCATTAAATAGCCGGCACCATAATGTTTAGTGTCCATTATAAGATATTTAAATTACGATCATCTGGTTTGTGATCTAATGATGTATGTTTCAGGTTTTTAATAATTTCATTTAAATCCCATTGATTGAGATTCGGAATATCGATTTGATAATGAATTTCAATTTCCTTATTCCGCAAAGTTTCTATGCGGACAATATTGGAATTATTCCGAAGTGATAAAATTGCATCTTTGTTTTCTTGATCGGCTTCGGTCAAGGTGTCAAGATTACGCATAATCATTACCGTAGCCAGCAGATCCAGCTTAGGATAATAGAACGTGCCATTATTTCCAACACTTGTATCAATGCGGTAGCCAACACTTTCTGCTAATTTCACCGTGTAAGGAGCACATAAAGCAAAGAGCGATTTAATGCCAACCTGTGTGCTGATAGCGGCACCAGCCCTCGTCAAAAATATGCTGCCAATACCATATCCAGCGATCTCCCGGGAATTCCAAAGCCCACAACCTTCACCGGTTCCCTGTTGCGCATAATCATAAACAAGGTCTAAGATTTTGGCATCCATCGCTCCCGTGGCCTGTTCAATCGGAAGTGGTTCACTCCCTCCAGATACGTGTATACGTACTCCACCATAGACTTTATCACCATCAAGGGATTCTACGATCAGTACGAATGATGCGGGATTGTACATCCAGTCATTTTTGGAAGAAGTTACTTTCTTTACGCCTATAGCAGTTAACACATGCGCGTGTCCTTCTATGAAACGTTCACAGGTTTGGGGATCGTCGATAGCCCGAAATGCTCTTAGTCTTACTACTGGACGCCCGTCGTTGAATAATAATGCCACCGAATGCTTTGATTTATCGTTTAAACGCAAAACTAATCAATTAAATGCAAAGGTGTTTACTCTTCAAATAAATTATACCGTAATGCAACCGCCTGCACCATGTGATGGTAAAATTGTTTGATTCCTTTTTCACCTTGACGAGCCAAAATAGTCCGTTTTAACTGATGTCATCGAAAATACATTTTATCATCTTAAGATGTGGATTTTCGAGATACAATAAATTTGACCTTGTAAATATTAATGCCTCTGGAGGCTATTTTTATGAATCTGACCGTCTTTTATGATCAACAAAAAGTTTTTTTCTGGATCTGCCAATAGTTTTAAATTCTTAAGCGGATCTCCGTCTACAAGGATCAGATCTGCCAAAGCTCCTTCTTCTACTATTCCCAACTTGCCAGGATAAGGACTTCTTAATCCCGAAAGCTGCAGAAGCTCACCGTTGTCTTGAGTAATCATTTTAATGATCTCGGCATTTGTAAACCACTTTTGAAGTCGCAAAATAAAAGCATTCTGCATTTTATTCAGTTCCGGCTCAAAAAGGAAATCTGTACCCCAAGCTAGCTTTACTCCATATTTTTTAGCCATTGGCCATACTTTTTCCTGACCTTCAATGACGGGTTTACGCTTGATTCTTCGTTGTGGATCCATATCGGGCGTATCTTCCACCAGGTTTTGTAAACTAAGCCAGATATTTTTTTTTGCGATCAGCTGTAAAGTTTCTTCGTCGAGCAATTGTCCATGTTCAATACATTTTACACCAGCTTCGATCGCTCTTCGAATTGCTCTTGGCGTATACGCATGTACGGTGACATAGGTTCCCCAGTCTTCGGCTGCTTCTACTGCTGCTTTCATTTCGTCTAGCGTATATTGGGTAACATCCACAGGATCGTATGCTGAAGAAGTTCCCCCACCCGCCATGAGTTTAATCTGACTTGCTCCGAATCTCAGATTCTCTCGTACTGCAGTCAGAACCTCATCACGACCATCGGCGATGAATGTTGCTCCATATCGCTCCGCACGAGAGACAATACCAAAAAAACGACGCGATTTTTCCTCGGGTGTCCGAAAATCTCCATGCCCCGCTGTTTGACTAACAACAGCACCAGAAGGCCATATTCTAGGGCCTAGAAGCTTACCCTTGTCGATCGCCGCCTTTAATGGAAATATAGGGCCACCGACATCTCGTACACTTGTAAAACCCCGCATTAACATCTGTTGCGCCGAGAGCCCCACCGTGTTGATCAAGAATTCCTCGGAAAGGTCATTTGTCATCATTTGAGGCATTGTCAAAGCTCCAAATACCAAATGGACATGTACATCAATCAATCCAGGCATTAGGGTTTTGCCTTTAGCGTTTATTTTAACGATATTCTTACCTTGCACGTCAATAGGAGATGTACTAATGGTTTGAATCGTGTTACCGTTTATTAAAACATGTTTTGGCGGAGTTAACATTTGAGTTTTATAATCGAGCAGTTTAACATTTTCTATTAAAACTTGCTTTTCCTGTGCTTGGATGACATGGATAAAAGCCGAGCAAAGAAATAAAGTAAGTAGTTGACCTAAACGCATAATTTGGAGAATTACGTTAATATATAATATGACAAATCAATTTTAATTCGAGCGACTAATGTTGGCTTGAAAAAATATCTTCTAAGTTAAATCATAAATTCAATATATTTCAATTTTTTCGCTATAAATTTTCACTCTGCCGGCCAAAAACGCTAAATTTATCCAATCATGATATATAAAAAGCCTGTTCTAAATTATTTAAATAGCGTAATTCCCAAAATTGTATCCATAAGAGAGCTGCTCTCCTATGGCTCTTTACTCGGCTTATCCGCTTATGTATTCCTACTGGTTTTTCAGCCATTTGGAACGTATAATTTTGAGCATGCCTATAAATTTAGCTTGTTATCCGGATATGGGGTTATATTATCCGTTGCATATGCCTTAATTTCTGTCCTCTTACGTAAAAAAAGAGGAACAATTGCGATAGAACTATTTCGTATTTTTCTTGTGCTCCTATTATCAGTTTTTTTAAATTTCGTCTATCATGGCTGGTTCATCAATCAGGCCCCATTACAGTGGAATAACCTCCCCTATATTGGATTTTACACACTTTCACTTTACAGCCCAATTGCTACGATTTATTTTTTGCTTCGAGTTGATAAGCGTCATTCGTATTATGAAAAGAATAATTCGTCGATTGAACGTTTATCGATAAAGCCAGCGATCATATTGAGCCAAATGAATGACTGTCATTTGGGGCTGGTCGATATCCCCAATGGTAATCAATCGTTAAAGTTACTGCCGAGCGATTTTATTTTTGCAAAATCAATGGATAATTATTGCATGATCTATTTTAGGAAGGATGGTACGGTAAAGAAGCAGATGGTACGAATTACGTTGAGCCGATTGTCTGAACTCTTGAATACAATGTCTATTCACCGATGTCATCGGTCGTTTCTTGTTAACTTTGAAAAAGTAATTGCAAAGGATGGGAATGCCCAAGGTTTCTTGTTACGTTTTGCAGATACTGAAGATTGTGCTGTTATTTCAAGGTCTGCTATGGAATCAGTTAGACCGTATTTATAGGGCAGAAGATCGCCTCGCTGTTGTCAGTCAGCCCTAAGTCTTGCCATACGCCACATAACTTTGTTTACTCATCATGAGGGGCATAATTTTGCTCAAAAAAAAGATGAACACAAAAAGTTTAAACCTGCTGGTATTATTCCTGTTCTTCGGAATATACTTTATCCTTGATAATTTGTTTTTTGCTAGGCTTCAACCCACGATGAGCAACTATGTCCACAGTAGATTTTTGGGGCATGTGCTGACGTATTCAATTAGCCTTGGACCACTGCTTTTGGGGGCAACGCTGCTTAAACCTAAAGTGCCGAATGAGTTCTTGGAAAAATTTGGTTTAAAGGGCTCTTTTTTACAGGGGCTATCTTTTGGAATTATAGCCACCTTACCCATGTTCTTGGGCTATGCCCTTGTTTTTACCTTCAACCGCAAAATAGATCCGAACACGCTATTAATAAATAGTGTGTCATCGGGTTTTTTTGAAGAAGTGATTTTTCGGGCCTATTTTTTTGGTTTAGTTTATCGCTATACCCGACTAGGTTTTATTCCATCCATTTTAGCCACCTCATTCCTTTTTGCTATACTGCATCTTTATCAGAGTCAGGATTTGGGAGAATTGGCCCTGATTTTTTGTACGACTTTCTTCGGCTCTATCCTATTTTCGTGGTTGTATGCCGAATGGAGTTTTAATCTTTGGATACCGATAGCACTTCATGTTTTGATGAATTTGGCATGGATGATCTTTGATGTTGCAGACAATGCTGCAGGAAATGGATGGAGCAATTTTTTCCGCTTCTTGACCATCTTTATCGCTATCATTAGTACAATTGTTCATGTACGGAAGTCAGAGGCCGGTTTACAAATTAAAGGGAAAAATTTATGGCTAAAAGATTAAAAATTCCGCGGGGTTTTAACGAGCCTTTGTGGCTATAGATATCCTTTCAAAGGATCTAGTCCAAATTTGGAATGAGCTTTAGATTTTACTTCGCTAAAACTGTGAACCTTTGGATAATCGTATTTGCTCTCGGAGAACCCCTGAAAACCAGTATTTTTTTTTGGCATGGGAATCGCTACCTTGACCTTTATGAATAGACAACTATTTTCACCCCTATCTTTATTCCTTGGAGCGACATTATTCATGGGAATCTTGAGCTGTGGTCACAATACGAGGGTTAATAATACAGATTTAAAGGATTCTTCTGAACTTAAAACCATTGCCGTGAAGGATACGGTGGATGCTGCTAAATTTCCTCCTTTGCCGATTGACTATGACAGGACAAAGGTTTTAAAAAACACCTATGTTGTTGATCGTGCTGGAGTCGAACTTAGACAAGGTGCAGATGGAGCGGCTCCGCTATTAGGAAAATATCCCTATGGCACCAAGCTCGATGTGATCGGTGAAGAAGGAGAATGGGTTGCTGTCATGGACCGTATACAGCGCGATTACAAAGGGAGAAATGGCGAAACAGGTGATATTACACGATGGGAAAAGGTGTATGTAGCGAAGTCCAAGCTGGGGAAACAGGATCAGATTACAATTTCCCCCAGGGATTTAAATTCAATCGTTTCACTTACGATAAATGGTAAAGAAACGTATTATGAAAAGGGGCATTCTTTAGATAAATATCTCCAGTTAGAGTTGATTGATAAGCAAACGTTCCTAGCCGCTCAGAATACGGCTAAAAATTACTTGATCAAGGATACCCTGTCTTATCCTAAAAACGGAAAAACCCTAGAATTGCCTTTGACCAATGGAAAAAAGTTAATTTTTACAGATAAGGATATCGATAATGAATTGGAAGCCAGTTATTCGTATAAAGGACATTATGATTTTCTAAATGCTTTTGCTGTTGATGGGAATTACTGGGAAAGTGCTGATGTGCGGCTTTTTGATAAACAAGACGGTCATCTTATTGTGGAATGTGGAGATTATCCCTTCTTTTCTGCCGATAAAAATTATCTGATGACTTTACACGCTGATCCCTATGAATCGACGGGTGACTTGCAGCTCTTCCACGTGAAACAAGGAAAGGTGACGCCGATGCTTTTTGTTAGTTTTAAAGAGTGGATGCCAACTTGGAAAGAGGAATTGATGTTTTGGGGCAAAGATGGATGCATATATACTGCTGCCAACCATATTGATGGCTATTGGGGCGATGAAGGATCGTTGAACGAACGATCACAGTTTATCCGAATAAGGATATTACCTTATTAAAGATCTATATAATTAAAGACCGGCATAAACTGTACTTTTATTCATTTGCTGTAGGCGTATATATTTACTATTTTTCTGTTTTAAGTAAAACTATTCTGGCATGCACCTGTTGTATTCCATAAAATAGATTATAGTTTGTAATTTAGCTGGATGAAACTAAGAATATTATCGTTATTTACTATCCTTTTTCTCTTTACTACGTTGTCTAAAGCACAAGATAAGCCCTGGAAACAACATAATAAATGGATCTGGGGTCCTTCAGTAGGGTATCAGTATCAAAGTGGTAATTTTCTGAAAGTTTCGGGCTGGGGATTATTTGCCCCGAATGATTTTCAATATATGAAAATTGATGCCGGAGCTAATTTCAGCTGGATGGAAGGTAAAACGACGGTTATTCCAGAGCTGGGATTTACTTACTATCTAAATGATTTTGTTCTTTTCCCTTTTGTGAAAGCAGAGTTAACACCTTACACTATAACGCCAAAAGTGGGGGCCAGTCTATTCTCCATTGTGGATCTGGGAATAGGTTATGGATTTGATTACAATACGAAGAAAAATTTTAAGCCGATTGACGGAATTACCGTTTCAGTAGGGGTAAATATTCCGCTCAATTTTCATATTTATTAATTGAAAAATGCGCAGTAAGACGATTTATAAACTCCTGGGGTCACTTGTTGTGTTGTTAGCGCTGGTTAGCAACCTAAAAGCGCAAGATTATTTAATCGGTCCTTCACTGAGTTATCAGTTCCAAAAAGGCAGTATATTAAAAACCGGCGCTTATTTCGCATTTCCTTTTAGTGGAGATCATATACTGCGAGCAGATGCTACAGCTAACTTTACATGGACACAAAAAAAGTTTGCCGTAATCCCTGAGGCCGGAATAACGTATTATCCCCAAACATATGTCTTGACTCCTTTTGTTCGTACAGAACTTACTCCATATACCATTACCCCCAAAGTTGGAGTGAGCTTGGCTACATTGGTGGATCTTGATTTTGGTTATGGATTATCCATCAATGAAAAAAAAGATTATAATCCGATAAAGGGTTTTGCGGTGTCTCTTCGATTTAGTATTCCGCTAAATTATCGGATCAATATGTAGCTCAGATTCTTCAATCAGCTTGTATATTTTCTCTGGGATATTTGCTTACCGCATGATTATGTCGTCGCTACGGTATCAGTATGCCCGCGTTAACTCCTGCTCGGAAGAAGTCTTTTGGTTTTTCCTGAATTAGTTGTCCAGCCAGTCTTTGAAGGCTGAGACTTTCTCCCGGGAGACAATGAGCTCTTCGGATTCATAATGCTTGAGGTATATTTTTAGCCGGGCATTGGAATGTACAGCAATATTTTTGATGGCATCAAATTGAATAATCGTGCTTCGATTGATCCTAAAAAATGCTTTGGGTGACAGTTGCGGTGTTAGTGCGTCCAATGTCTGATCCAAAAGATAGTTTCCATTTTCGTTGGTATAAAGGTAAGTGCCTTTGTTTTCGCTGTAAATGCATTCAACTTGCTGGCTTGTCACAACTTTTAGACTTTGGCCAATTTTGATTGTAAAGCGTTCCTTAAATGTTGGGGCAGGGTTTCTAAACAACGCTTGAAGCGATGCCAGATCGAACTGGGGATTGGGGCGTCTAAATTGGCGGAATTTTTCAATTGCATTTTCCAATTCTTCATCTTCAATTGGCTTCAGCAGGTAATCGATGCTATTTTGTTTAAAAGCACGCAACATATATTCATCGTATGCGGTGGTAAAAATAATGGCCGAACTGGGTTTCACCTGCTCCAGGATGTCAAATGAAATCCCATCCGCGAGCTGAATATCCAACAACAGTAGATCAGGTTCGGTATTTGACGTGAACCACTCAATGGATTCTTCCACAGTCTGCAGTACAGCAGCTACCGTGTAACCGAGGGCCTCCAGTTTTCTTTGGAGTAATCTCGCTGATGGGAGTTCGTCTTCTATAATTACTATTTTCATTACTTTTTTACGTGCTTATCGATCATCAGACCGTTGTATTGCTTAATTTGTTGAATCGTTGTGCCCTTGCTATTGTTTTTGCTGTGCTTAGCTCCCGCATGTTTATTAAGAGCAGGTTACTTTTAAGAGACTATTTCATGGATAATAGGCAGTCCGACAGAAAATAATAGATCACTTTCTTGAATATACACAGGTAGATTGGACAGTATAGCATAACGTTCCTGAATATTTTTCAAACCGATTCCCGAATGATCATGGAGCACTTTCTTTTTTTGAAGATTGTTTTCAACATAGAGGTAATTATTTTTTCTATAAATCTTCAATAAAAGCGGCTTCCTGATCGAAATAATATTGTGTTTGATTGCATTTTCGATCAGTAATTGAAGGGAAAGCGGTAATATAAAACCAGTATGCTGTTCCGCATTGATCTGTAGATCGATCTGTATGCCGGTTTCGAAGCGCAGAATCAAGAGGTTTAAATAAGCCTTTGAAAAAGTAAGCTCTTCCTGTAAAGAAACGAGGCTTTTGTCCCTTTGTTCCAATACATAGCGATATATCTTAGAAAGGTCTGTCGTAAACATGCTGGCTTTTTTAGGGCTTTCCTCAATTAATCCATTCAATACATTCAGGCTGTTGAACAAAAAATGTGGGTCGAGTTGATTCTTGAGCGACTCAAATTGTGCTGCTATTTGTTGTTTTTCCTGATGAGATTCTTTTATTTGGTAATCTTTGAATCTTTTATAGAAATAGAAACCAAAAAAAATCATTGAAATGCACCAAGATATCATCGCGGTTTGAAAATAATATGCAACACGTTGTTGATGAATAAATTGGTGGAAACGCTGAGCGAAATTTTTGGGAACACCCGGGTTAAAAAGTCCGGAGAAAAAAGCATTGACAATAAAAACGACCAGTACGGTCAAGAAAAAACTGATACTGTAAAAAACAATCATCTTCTTCCCAAAATCTTTACTGTTCGGGTACTTTTTTCCGACCCATTTCGATAGATAGCTGTGACCCAGAAAGAGAAAAAATCCATATAGTAAACCTCGGACCATATTAGGGTGAAAGATGATGGATACCCAAGGGACATCATTATGGTCAAGCTTGGCCACAACCACAAAATAGATGGTCACGACCAGGCTTGCGAGTAGTGCTTGTATAATCGCTTTAAATGGTGCTTTTTTCACAACGTGTTATTTGCATTCCTTTACGAGTTGTTCTGCCCGATCTTTGCCCCATGAAGGTGCAAATGGCGTAGTAATCTTCTCTTCACCGAATAAAGATAGTGCTTTCTTTACATCCTCGCATTCTTTGTTGGTATCCTGGTTAAAATATTTTTTTGCGTTTATTTGGAATTCCGCTAGTCCCAATACAGCCCGGGGGTTGTTTGGCGCAAGGGAGATGGCTTTTTTATATAGAGCTATAATCTTAGGCGAAAGCTCTTTGGCTTTTGTCATGGGATCTGTGATCATCAATGCTGTTTGGTTCATCGCTTTCAGTACAAGCCATTCTGAATTGTTGTCCTGGGCGCTATTGTTTAGTATTTCTTCTGCAGATTGTATATATTTTGCCTGTGTCTCTTTATTTTTCTCCCTAAAGGATGCTGTTGTCAGTACCATGGCCTGATAATAGGCAGGAATCCAATTGTCCTTTTCTGCCTGTGCAATACGTTCTAAAAGAGCGGCCGCTTTTTGTGTCTCTCCCGATTGCCATAGACTCATGGCTTGTCCCATACTTTTTTCAAAATTGCCTTGTGCAAACGCGCTGCCGCTTATAAGGCAGATGAGGACGATAATAAATGATTTCATGATCTTTCGTTTTTAGTTTAAATATTTTTCTAAGTTATTGCTGTTGTGTTTGATGTATATGTTATTGATTGTTATTGAAGTTGGCAATCCTTCGCTGCAAACAGAAATAATTTTGGATGGACCGACGTATTTCGATGATGAGTTGATGCTTATTATAGATTGTCCAATTGATTGTCCTTTTCATTTTTACTAATTGTCCAGAAATAGCCCAGAAACACAAAGCGCTTGGCGGTAGGGACAATCGGTCTACGGTCATAGATTCCTTGTGAATTTGGTCGGTCTGCATATTGATAGCCATAGATTGGGCTAGCGCCAAGAACATTACTGACGGAGAAATGGATAATTTTTTGCTGGCTATAAAGGAACGACCAACTCATAGAAAGATTATTGTAACCTTTTGTATGGCTATTCATAAATACTGTTTGATTGGGATCATTGTAATTTCTGCCGGATACAAACGAATTTGTCACACTGAGCTGTGAACGTAGACTGGGTAGCCAGTATTTTCCAACGATATAGAAACTGTGTTTGTAGACATAAGGGGGAGTAACTGTTGTCGGATAATTCGCGTCATTTCGCTTACTGTCCGTATAAGAATATGAAATCCAGTATTGGAGGTTTTTGATGCTGCTGTTGTTTTTGTAAAATAGGTCAAAGCCTTTGACCTTACCGCTTCCGTTATTGTCATATTGGGTGTCGTAATTTGGCGTCGCACTGTTGTATTTTACCAAATTGTTGTATTCTTTATGATAAGCTTCTAATCGAAGTAAGTGCCCTCCACGGGCATAGAAATAATTTGCGATATAGTGATTGGCTTCCATCCAGCCAAGCTGAGGGGCATATTTTAATAGAGGTGTTGGTGCCTGCTGATGGAAGTTCCCATAGGCAAGTGAGAGCTGCGTATATTTATTTAATGCGTAGCCCAGCGAAGCTCTTGGTTCTAAAGTGTTCTTCGACTGCAAATTGGAGGAGGTTTCTCGTAAGCCGATTTTCCCGATTAAGTTCGGGAGGATGCCGAAGGTCGTTTCCGTAAATACGGCGGTCATCTTGCTATGATACCCGTAGTGATAACCAATGGTTTGTCGGTGATATTCTTCTTGATAATTGGTGTCGAAATATTCTATTCCGCCAATACTTTTAATCTTATTGTTCCAGACCTTACTTAGCATTCCTTTTAAGTGAAGACTTTTTTCTTCATTAGGTAGGTAAACGTCATCGTAGTGCAGCTTATCGGTCAGGTAGCCTAGGCCAATGCCGGACTGGAAAGTCCATCGGTTTCCCAGATTCTGACTGTAACTAATGTTGGCGTAGGCATTGTTGGATTTCTTTTTCAATGGGACAGGTTGCTCATAATTGATGTCTGCTTGGTAAAGTCCCATATTTTCGAAATTGTATGCCCCATAGATATTTAGAAAGCCTTCTTTAAACTGATGGCGATAGATCATTTCTCCGGAGGCGTTTTCATAGGGTTTTGTCCATTTGATATCTGGCGTAATAATTTTGGAATAAGGTTTTAAGTTGGTATAACTGCTGTTGAAGGTGAGGGAGTTTTTGCCCCATTGTAAGGTATGTCCCAAACCTAGTCCAACGGAAGATAGTGAAAACTCTGTTTTGCGTTGTTCTATGGTATTTTCGGTGTTTAGGGCTAGAATGCTGGATAGCGCATTACCAAATTCTGCCGAATAACCACCTGTAGAGAAATTTACGCCTTTAAAGAGCATGGGTGAAAATCGACCCCTTACAGGAACTTCATTTGGTGTTGCGGTGTAAGGTTGGGCTACTCTGATTCCATTGATGTAGGTCTGTGTTTCGGAGGCATCTCCACCGTGAACCATAAGACGTCCATTTTCTCCCCCAACCTGTGCACCGGGCAATGTTGCTAATGCGCTGATGATGTTTCCCATGCTGCCTGCCGTAGTGACAATATCCAATGGACTCATTACCGTGTTTTTTCCGGAGCTATTGGCTTGTAGCACCCCTGCCTGAATCGTGACTTCCTGTAGGCGATTCTCACTTTCTTGCATTTGAATAATAAGCAATTCTTTCTGAGGAAGCTGGATAGACTTACTATATGTTGGGAGGCCCACAACAGACGCTTTCAGCATTTTAGTACCTTGTTCACTAGTTTCAAACATAAAGTTTCCAAGCGAATCAGTCGTGCCGCCATCATAGGTGCCTTCAATAAAAACATTGGCTAAATATATCGGTTTGCCGTTTTTGCCCAGTACTTTCCCTTTTAAGATAGACTGTGCCGATACGATGGTAATACTTAAAAATAGTAAGGTTAATAACAGCTTCATTTTTCTTTATTTTTATTCAAATATCAGCGGCTGTAAGTGATTCTGCGAAAAAGAGTGGATGGAATGTCAAAATATCATGACGAATTGCAGGATTCCAACTTTATGCTGTAAATTGATATCGAAAAGCAAAATTTCCTTCCTAAATAAGTTCCGCAATGGAAAGATGGGAACGTACTATATTGCTTTTATATGTGATGAAGTTACAGGGATATTAAAGCCTTTTACTTTCGTTGGATATTGAAAATGAGAGTTTAAAATTAAGTCAAAAAAAATGCGAATAACCATTTTAGATGACTATCAAGATGCTGTCCGACAGTTGGACTGTTTCAAAATTCTTGATGGTCACGATGTCCAAATATTGAAACAGTCCTATGAAGATCCGGCTTTACTGGCGGAAAAATTAAGCGATACGGAAGCGCTAGTGCTCATTAGAGAACGGACCCAGATTACAGAAGAACTGTTGTCCCAGCTTCCCAAACTAAAGTTGATCAGCCAAACGGGCAAAATTTCAAATCATTTGGATTTGGCTGTTTGTAGTAGCTTTCATGTGGCTGTTGCTGAAAGTATGGGTTCTCCTGTCGCTCCAGCTGAATTGACCTGGCTTTTAATCATGAATGCACTCCGAGGTTTACCTAAGGCTCTTTCAGATATGGACAAAGGCCTATGGCAAACGAACATAGGAGAATGTGTCTCCGGAAAAACAATAGGGATATGGAGTTATGGAAAAATAGGGAAGCGAATAGCGCAATATGCAAAGGCTTTTGGTGCCCAAGTAATTGTTTGGGGAAGCGAAAATTCCCGAGAAGAAGCTGTAAAAGACGGTTTTTTAGCTGCAACAAGTAAATCCGATTTTTTTCATTTTTCAGATGTTGTTACTTTACACCTTCGGTTAGTGCCTGCGACGCGAGGTATCGTAAAGCTCGAAGATCTCCGGTCTATGAAGCCGACTGCACTTTTTGTCAATACTTCCCGTGCAGAGTTGGTTGAAGAGGGTGCACTATTGACCGCACTCGAAACAGGTGTTCCGGGAATGGCTGCGGTAGATGTCTATGAGTCCGAGCCAATCTTTGATCCTAACTATCCTTTATTGCAGCTACCAAATGTGCTCTGTACGCCACATATTGGCTATGTGGAGAAAAATGGTTATGAACGATTATTTAGACTTGCTTTTGAGAATATTGTAGCCTTTTCCGAGGGTAATCCACAGCATATCGCTAACCCCGAAGTATTGACCCGCTAATTAAATGAATCGGCTATATATAGATGAATAATTTTACACATTTAGAACAACCAACAGGTCGAGTTATTGTGGTCGGCGGTAAGGAATATCTTTTTTTCGGTGGAACTTCCTATCTAGGGCTGGCAACAGATCAAGCATATGCTGCTATTTTCATAGAAGGTATACAGCGATATGGTATTAACAATGGCACTTCACGAAATAATAATGTGCAACAGGCCATATTTGATCAAGCGGAAGAATATGCTGCAATGCGTTTTGGTTTTGAAGCAAGTCTGTTGCTCTCAAGTGGATATCTGGCGACGCAATTTCTTGTAAGAACCTTGGCGGCTGAAGGCGAAGTATTGTACGCACCCGCATGTCACCCTTCTTTATGGTTAGATAAAAAGCCTGCAGCAACTGGACATTTTGTTGACTGGGCCAATGCAACGATCGAGTATATCAATCATTCAGCCCAAAAATCATTTATCATCGTTAGTAACAGCTTGGACAATATGCGCCCGGAATTATACGATTTCACTGTTTTCAATCGTATTGATCCGGGCAAAAAAATTATACTGCTCTTGGATGATTCTCACGGAATAGGAGTTTTGCGCAAGAATGGCATTTCATTAGATAAGAGTAGTTTTCAACAGGTTAATATTGAGCTGATTGTCGTCGCATCCTTGGCGAAAGGCCTGGCAACAGATGCTGGATTGATTTTGGCCGATGAGGAACGAATTAAGTATTTCAAGCGATCAAACTTTTATACAGGGGCTTCTCCAAGTTCGCCAGCGAGCTTATATGCATTTATCCATGGAGAGCAGATCTATTTACGGCAATTCGAAAAGTTGCAGTATAATATTAATTCCTTCAAAGCACATATGGGGTCTGAATTAAACGCTGTTGCTAATTTTCCGGTGTTTTCATCAACGGATACGGGCCTTTATGCGAGGCTGATGAATGCGGGAGTACTGGTGTCAAGTTTTCCTTATCCCCTTGCTACAGATCCCCTATTAAATCGGATTGTGGTAAATGCACACCATACCAAGGCGGATTTGGATCAGCTAAGTCATGCAATTGGCATATATTGATTTTTATATGACAACTAATAAGTCAACATCTTGTAAATTAGATAATTGTTTTTATTTTTGAGGTTTATTTAAGGGTTGGTCAAACGTAATGTCTCGTTAATTGATTGTAAATGTTTGGCTTTTGGAAGCTTATTTATCAAAAAAGTATTTAAATAATTTCCATTACTCATTTTAAAACAATACTTTTGCATCCCCAAACATTAGTTGGCTTAAGGGTTGAAAAATAAATAATTACAGTAAAATAGATATGACTAAAGCAGAAATTATTGCAGAAATCTCTACCAAAACTGGCTTAGAGAAGGTAGATGTTCAAGAAACCGTAGAGGCGTTCTTTAAAGTTGTCAAAAACGCAATGATCGGAGGAGAAAATGTATATGTAAGAGGTTTTGGTAGCTTCGTAGTCAAAAAAAGAGCTGAGAAGACTGCAAGAAACATTTCAAAAAATACAGCAATCATTATCCCTGAACACTTTGTTCCTAGTTTCAAGCCAGCAAAAATTTTCGTAGAGAAAGTAAAGAATGGCAATAAATAATCTTTAAAATAGATTAAAATGGCAAAAACCAAACAGATAATAGTCATAGGATCAGTAGTAGCCTTGGTTGCTGTGCTTTTAGCGCAGCCTATTAAAGGTTTGGTGAACAAAGAAAAACAAACTGCTGCAGCATCTGAGTCGAAGCCGTCCAATGAAGTAAATTTGGAAAATATATCTTCGATGACAAAACAAGGTTTAGATGCTAGTTTAGTCAAAGAAATTTCCGATATTGAGGGCCAAGTTGCAAAAGCTTCTGGAGAGGATAAGATAAAGCTGTTGCAACAGTTGGCAAATAAGTGGGATGATGTCGCAAAACCAGCCCCTCAGGCTTTCATCTATGAGGAAATGGCGAAGGTTTCACCGAAGTTTGAGTATTGGTTGAAAGCAGGTAATGCTTATCGTGCCGCTTATACAAATTTGCAGGATTCTACTTTAGCTCAAGCGTTGAATCAAAATGCTATTCATGCATATGAGGCTGCGTTAAAAGCGAATACAAGTAGTTTAGATGCAAAAACAGGATTGGGTGCCGCAATGGTATCGGGAACGAACAACCCTATGGCAGGTATTGCCTTGTTGCGAGAAGTCGTTGCTGCCGATCCTAAAAACTTAGAAGCAAACAAAACTTTGGGATTGTTTTCATTACAATCCCGTCAGTTTGACAAAGCCATCGAGCGTTTTAAGACCGTTATCGATCAAAAACCCGATGCTGAGTCATACTTTTACTTAGCCACAGGCTATGAAAATATTGGGATGAAAAAGGAAGCCGTTACAGCTTTTCAAAAAAGTAAGGAACTGGCAGCCGATCCTTCCCTATCACAATTCATCGATCGAAAGATTGCCGAATTGAGCAAGTAATTAATTTATTATTTATAATCATTAAAAAATTTAGCTATGCCAAGCGGAAAAAAAAGAAAAAGACACAAGATGGCTACTCACAAACGTAAAAAACGTTTAAGAAAAAATAGACACAAGAAAAAATAGTCTTGTGATAAGCTTTTAAACATCTTGGCCCATTTTGCTGAGATAGCTTTACGAAACGATCTACATGTCTGTGAAGGGGATGTAGATTGTTTTTTTCGTAACAACGTTCTTTAAATGTTTAATCGGATACCCAAGATTGCGATAGGATATTGCATAGGTATCAAAAATGAGTAGCTTTTGGTAAAGGAATTAATTATCGATTCAACTCCTGATAAAGGGGTAACTATTGCTTTACTACAAGATAAGCAGCTTGTTGAACTTAACCGCGAGCCCGCAAACAATAACTTCGCTGTTGGAGATATCTATCTCGGACGTATCAAGCGAATTATGCCTGGGCTTAATGCAGCTTTCGTAGATGTAGGCTACGAAAAGGATGCTTTTCTACACTATTTAGATTTGGGTCCTCAAGTTCAATCTTTGCTAAAGCTTACGCGTATAGTGAAGAATGGCAGTTATCAAGAGAAACTGCTCAATAGTTTAAAACTTGAAAAGGATATCGATAAAGCTGGTAAGATCTCTGATGTCTTGAGCAAAAATATGCTCGTGCCAGTACAAATCGCCAAAGAACCCATTTCAACAAAAGGACCGCGTCTGAGTTCAGACCTTTCAATAGCAGGTCGTTTTGTCGTTTTGGTACCTTTCTCAAGTACTGTTTCCATTTCCAAGCGTATCAAAGGTAGTAATGAACGCAACCGCCTAAAAAAGATTGTCGAAGGGATTAAGCCAGCTAATTTTGGTGTTATCATTCGTACAGTTTCCGAAGGTAAGGGTGTTGAAGAACTACAACGTGACTTATTGGACCTGATCTCAAAATGGGAACTATTTACCAAACGTCTTCGTAATGCTGAACCGCCTCAAAAGGTTCTTGGCGAAATGGATCGTGCATCCACTATTCTACGGGATATTTTGACAGACGAGTTTTCACATATTTATGTTAATGATCCTTCGATCTTCGAAGAAACAAAATCATATATACACGATATATCTCCAGATTTGGAGAAAATTGTCAAACTTTATAAACATAAAGAGCCAATTTTTGATCATTTCGGAGTTGAAAAGCAAATCAAGGCAGCTTTTGGCAAAACGGTAACATTGCCTGGTGGTGCGTATCTCGTTATTGAGCATACCGAAGCCCTGCATGTCATTGATGTCAACAGTGGTAACCGTTCTGCGAATAAGGAGAATCAGGAAGACAATGCATTGCTGGTCAATATGGAAGCAGCAAAAGAAATTGCGCGACAGCTGCGTTTGCGTGATATGGGCGGAATTGTAGTCATCGATTTTATCGATATGCATAAACCCAATCATCGAAAAGAGTTGTATACGTTCTTAAAAGAATGTATGGTAGCGGATAGAGCGAGACATACGATTTTGCCTCCAAGTAAATTTGGATTGGTTCAAATTACACGTCAGCGCGTTAGACCTGAAATGAATATTGTCACAAACGAAAAATGTCCGGCTTGTGATGGTACAGGTGAAATCCGATCAAGTATTGTCCTTATGGATGATATAGAAAATAATTTGAGCTTTATTCTTCAAGAACAGAACGAAAAGAAGGTGACCTTATGTGTTCACCCTTATATAGACGCCTACATTAAGTCTGGTTTGATTTCTAAAAGAATGAAATGGTTCATGAAGTACGGAAAATGGATTAAAGTAAATCCAATGACGTCATATTATCTAACTGAATTCCATTTCTTCAATGCGAAGGATGAAGAAATTAAGTTATAATAGAAAGAGATTAACGAAAAGGGTTAGTAGTGATACTAACCCTTTTTTGTTTTTATAGCATTTAAATTCCTATAAGAAACCTATTTGATATGGTAAATTCCCCTAAGGAGAGCCGTTCGTCCCTGCAGTTCATAACGATTCTGCGACTGTACATTGGCTGTTATGGAGTTTGTTTCAAAACTTTTTATATTGGCTAGGTTGCGTATATCCAGTTCAAAATCCATTCCCCATCGACTATATCTTGTCATGACGTTGCAGAATAAATAATTTGTATTCTTATAATCAGGCTGTTTGTTACAAAGGTGCTGAAGATTCCATTTAAGTAATAATGATTTTGTGATATTGATGGGGAAGTTCATCGATTGCGTAATAAAAAGAATACGACGATCTGACGATGCATTGCCCTGGGAAGAAAATGATAGATTAATGGAGCTATTATAATCTAGTGCTATCCTTCTGAAAAATTTCTTGTTGAAAGCAGGTTGTAGTTCATAAGAAGTAATGGCAATGGGTAATATTTCCTTGTTAAATAACTGATTGTAGTTTGATCGTCTCAAATTGAATTTCAGTTTGAATAGGGCCCCTAGCTTGAATATATATTTATCAAGACCGATGGTAGCTGTATAGCTGTGCATAGAATTTTCTTTTGCAATCAGTTGTGTCGCCGTCAATGAGTCTGTAACTGTAGTGGCTATCATATTGTTTGTTGAGTGAATTTCATAACCTAGTCCAAAATGAAAAAACAGTAATTTAACCGATTGTCCCAATTTATAGTTCAAGAAAAAATCATTATTTCTGCTCACTGGGTTGGCTGAGCTATTATAAGATCTAGTTCGGTAATTTTGGATAATCAAACCGCGATAAACAGCATCTATATTTCCCAAGTTGTTGCTATTTTTATAGGAAAATGCAAGTTCATCATCATAGCCAATATGGTATCGAGCGCTAAAGCTGGGTGTAAATTGGATGAGATTTTTCCAATTATTGAGCTGATAATTTTTGTCTTCAAAACGGGTATGGATAAAGGCGACAGGCAAGGATAAATTTGATTTAAAACGCTCTTTATTCCAAGCATAATGTGCATTGAATTCACTGGATGTGCGTAACCAATTCATTCTATTTATTGTTGAATCTAGCAACGGATTGAAAATTTTTTCTCCCTGTAGGAGTTCGATGTTAGATTCAAGGCGTTGATTTTCTAATTCGAGCTTTATACCGTAGTATTGGTTTATTTTACCGCTGGGGAGGCGATATCCCAGCGAAGCGACAGTATTGAAGGTCGGTACATTGACATGTTGGATTATCTTATCAAATATGACTGGATAAAACAGGTCATTGAATACTTCGGTAGAACTGCGTAGTCTCTGGGGCTTTGTATAATATTTACTAGACCATTGAAGTTGGATAATATTTCCATTTTTAAGCTCCGGCATATAAATCAGTTGATTGTTGATCGTTTTGGACCTATGATGAATATTGTTGTCGATCGGTATTGTATCTGATGAGATACTCGATTCGGAATCCTCACTATTTAGCCCCATTGTTAAGGAATTTTTAAAGTAAAAATGATCGGTATTGCGCTCAACTGTCACTTGCCCGGTCGCGGCCTTAGTGTTAATCTGTGCAATCTGAATCTCATGGAATGAAATATCCCCCTTTTCAGTATAATAGGTGTTTTTCCCTTCATAATGAATGTTGTTTCTGTCATATAATCCCTGGATATTCGTACGTAGCGACCAGTCTTTTTTAATCGGTTTTGAAAAATTGAAATCGAAAAGGCCGGTCTTATTCTGGAGGTAATCTCTTTTCTCTAAAGGAGGGCTGCCGATTGTTCCTAAAGAAAGTAGATTGTCAATTTTTGCCTGTGATCTCGTTTCTTCCATGTAAATAGCAAGATCCTGACCGATGTTATTTGCTTTCAGGGCATTGAGAAATTTCACTTTTTTGTTAAACATCATCGTGTTTAGATCTCCATCGAAATGTTTGGGAGTTCCCAATCCGAGCATTATGTTACCCGACGGCTTTAGTTTAGCTTCTTCTTTTATTACCAGGTTTAGCGCAACATCATCACTATACCTTTTATTTTTGAGCAATTTAATATGCTCATGATGAGATATGACTTGTATGTCTTTAACTAAATCTGGGGATATTGATTTTGTCCCCAAACCGTATTTTTCAGTCAGCAAATCATCCCCGTCGATATAAAAGTTTGAAATGGATTTGCCCTGGTATTTCACTTCACCATTTTCAAGGACTTCCAGCCCAGGCATTCGCTTCAATACATCGCCGATAGTTCGATCATTGGGGTCAGCAAATCCAGCCACGTTGTAGGTGAGTGTGTCCCCGCTGCGTGCTATTTTAGGCGCACTTTTGATCTTGACTTCCTCCAATAAAATAGTGGTTTGTTCGAGTATGATTTGAAGGTTGCATAGTTGGCTCCCAAGTGTTTGGCTGAAACGTTTGTACCCGATATGGTTGATCTCTATGTAGGCATTTGTTAGATCCTTGGATGTTATCATTTCAAAATGCCCAAGAGCATCCGTTATTTTAAAGGAAATTACTTTTCCATCACTAGATTTTAGATTAACGCTTGCTGCGCGAATACCTTGCTTACTCGTGTTATCTAATAAAACCCCGGAGATCTGATGTTGCCCATAACAGAAATAGCCGCATAGCCAAAAACAGACAAACAGCACAAAATTTTTGGGCATAAACTATGGCGCTAATTCGATAGGATTGTTTGTTTGTGTTGAAGGGGCTTGACCTTGAACATCGAAGCTGATTTGGACTTTAGAATAATCGATCTGAAAAGGGTTTGCGCGACCAGTTGCCCCAAGTGTTTCATAATAGGCGCTGGGATTCTCTTTAAATGCCGTTTTTAGTCTTTGAATTTCCTCTTTTTTTGCGGGTATAACACTTTTTGAAGGCTCAATTCGAAGTGATTGGTCCGAAGGTTGTTTTTGAAAGCCGGCATATTCCCAGCTGACGTCGTTTTTGGAATCTTGTACCGAAAGAATAAGGCCCGGTAGTCCATGTAGCTTCCATGGTCCAAAAGAAAATGGCAGTTCTGTCGTAAACCAAGCCGTGTAATCCCTTCCTTTAAATCGACATGTGGCCTTTTGACAAAGGTATCCACCGATAGTTTTAGTTTCATCTGTTATTTCCCAGTCCTGGCTTTCGTAGGGAGCTTCGCATGAATAAGCATCTGCCGGAGACGATATTCCCGCTATATGAATGGTCTTTTTTAAAGAAGGATAAATAATGTATCCATCCAGAACCGGGGGACTGGCAGGCATTTTTAACGTTAAATTGCCGTCAAAATCTTGAGCTGAAGTTTTGGCATCTAACTGTTGTTTGACGAGAATATCTGAGTAGGTTCTATAGAGACTACTTTCTTTACCGAGATAGGTGACTGTTTCATCCGTTAGCTGTACCGCATTTTTGGTCGTATCGTTGTTATGTTTAAATTGATAATGAACTTCGGCGATAACTTTTTCTTGTGCTTTCAATGAAAATAGGGCACAGACAAGCAGTGCAAAAATAAGCGATAATGTTCTCATCACAATTGTTATAAGGTTCTTTTAAAAATATGAAATTTTTTTTATGATAGAGAACAATTGTTATTTTTTTTTAAACCCAATGGATAATTATACCGTCTTTTTCCATTTTTCGGAAGTAAGTCATTTGCCTTTTGGCATAGCGATGTATTTCTGTCTCCAATTTTTTGGTAAAGGCCGGGTAATCGAGCTGTCCAAGGAGATGGAATGACGCATATTTATACTCCAGGCCATAGTATTGAAGCTGATCGTGTGTAATCCCTTCGGTCAGGAGTTTTGCCACTTCTGCTAATAAGCCATCATTTAATCGTTGTTTTAATCTTTGGCTAATGTGTTCGCGTCGGATTTCCACTGACGGATTTAATCCGATAACGATGCTATCTACCGTTTGTTGCTGAGCGATGTGATCGGGGTGAGTATCTAAAAATGCTAATATTTCTATTGCGCGGATGATACGTTTTTTGGTCGAAAGATCGATTTGGAAATTCGCGGGTAGTGTATATTCCTGAAGGCGTTTTAACAACTCTGTCTCTGGGAGGGGAAGTAATGACTCCTTGAGGCCTTCGATCGATGGGATCAGCGCATATGGATTTTGTTGAATTACACTTTGGATATATAAGCCTGTACCACCACAAAGGATAGTATGTTTTCCCCTTTCTAGAATGGATTGTCGGGCTTGATGGAAGTCAGCGATAAAGTTTCCGAGATGATAGCGTTCTCCCGGTTCATGTGTGTCGATAAGATGATAGGGAATATCTTGATATTCCGATAAATCTTTTCCCGTACCGATGTCCATTCTTTTATAGATTTGGCGGGAATCTCCACTGATGATTTCAGCATCGATGCGTTGCGCCAGTTGAACGGCTAGTTTCGTCTTTCCTGAAGCTGTAGGTCCTAAGATAACGATAACTTTCTCTTTCGGAACGGTTTGCTGTTCCAAAAGAGAAAGTGTATATTTTAATCTGTCTATCACAGAACAAATTTAGTCCATTTTTCTGTTCCTTCGTTATTTTTTACGACAGTATCGATAAAAGCCATGCCTCTTACGCCATCGTAAACTGTTGGAAAATCTTGTTGTTCAGCTGTCGGAATTTGTCCTTCACGTTTTGCCGTAACTGTTGCCGCAAAATTACGGTAGATATTCGCAAATGATTCCAATAAGCCCTCTGGGTGACCTGCTGGTACGCGGGTATTATGTGTTGCAAAAGAACTCAACGTATAAGGCGCTGCGTAAGCATTTCCTGTGCGATAAAGCTGACGAGGCTGATCAAGCATCTTGATGATTAAATTGTTCGGATCCTCATTTGCCCATTCCAATCCACCTTTTTCACCGTAGATACGGATACGAACGGCATTTTCTTCTCCGGCTGAAATTTGCGAAGCCATTAATACACCTTTAGCACCATTTTCGAAACGCAAAAGCACCGAGCCATCGTCATCCAATAGACGACCTTCAACAAATGTTGTGAGGTCTGCACATAGTTCTTGGATTTTTAACCCCGATACATATTCCGCTAAATGCGCAGCATGGGTACCGATATCACCCATAACCAACGATTTACCTGAGCGTTTCGGATCTGCACGCCAAGCGGCCCCGGCATTACCTTCGCGTTCTGTTAGTCGGCTTAACCAACCCTGTGGATACTCAACCACAATCTTTCTGATCTTACCGAAGTGGCCTTCTTTGACCATCGCTTTGGCTTGTTTAACCATCGGGTAGCCGGAATACGTATGCGTAAGACACAGTGTGCGGCCTGTGCGCTCTACTGTTTCCTGTAATTCTTTTGCTTCTTCAACAGATACTGTCATTGGTTTTTCAACAACAACATCAAACCCTTTTTCTAGCGCTAATTTAGCTGGAGCAAAGTGTAGAAAATTGGGGGTTACGATCGTTACAAAATCCATACGCTCGCCTTCAGGAAGCAAAGATTCTTTTTCGATCATCTCTTCATAGTTTAGATAGACACGCTCAGGAGCTACAAATAAGTCTTCTCCAGATTGTTTTGAAATCTGTGGATCAATACTAAATGCACCACAAACCAGTTCAATCTTGCCATCCATAAAAGCAGCAATACGGTGTACAGCGCCAATAAAGGCATCGTTTCCGCCTCCGACCATACCCATGCGAAGTTTTCTCTTCATAACGTTATTATTTTTGATTATTTATTTTTCAAACCCTTACAGTGTACAATATACACAATTTAGCTTATTTTACATATAAAATCATCTTGATGCTGCCCATATTTTCCTTTGGAAAGCCATTCGGATATTGTTCCATTAATACCTTTAGCTCTTCTGTATTGCGATAAACATATCTTTTTGTCTCTGCTATCCAAAAGTTGATAGGTGCAGTTATTTCCTTCGCAACAAACCCAATTTTTTCGAGCGAAGAATGTTGGCTCCAATCACGGTCGGTGAAAGTCATAATGTCTCCTGGCGAGAAATCGCTACAAAAGGCTTTAATTAATTTGCTAAGGCCCCCTATGACATTAATACCTGTTTTATTACAAAAGCGTAATAGTTCAAATGAGCGATAATCTTCATCTTTATCCAACATTCGGCGCCCTCCAGAGAATACCGCGACCGCAACAAGCTCTCCCTGTTCATAAAGGCCATAACGATACTTGCCGGGAAGAGCGGTTTGTAAATGATGTTCCACGAGGAACTGTAAACTCGTTCTTTTGTCGATCCGGGCAACGACAGTATTACGGGCGTAAATGCGTTTGTCATTTTTTGTTCTAGAAACAATGCGCCTGACGATCAAATCAAACTTTGTTATTAATTGGTCTTCATCGATATGAATACAAGGATCGGAAGTATCACGTCTCACGGATTTCTCGTGAGGGTATAGTAAAATGTTAATTGTTAATTCCGGAGATGATATTTGTATAAATCCATCAACATGACAAAGCGCTAATGAAACTTCAAGAGCTTGCTCTAGCCTAAGCTTGAACTGTGTCGACAAATTTATAAACGAAGGATCCATAAAACAAAAGTAACTTTTATGGAAGTTTTGACGAAATATTCACTTTTAATAATTATCCGTACCTTTGTACCCAAGAATATAATGGAGCGACAGCGTATCCTTGTTAAAAAAGTACAATGACTCAGGATGAGCAATTAGCCTGACATGATCTAAAATAAAAACGTGCTAAAATTACAACAGGCGCCAAGTGACTTTAAAAGCAAACAGCGTGTAACGAGCTCAGGTAGAAATGAGTATCGGCACTTATAAATAATTATAATACATATGAAACTTCCGATAGTGGCGTATGGCGATCCTGTATTAAGAAAGGTCGCTGAAGAAATAGATGAAGACTATCCAGATTTAAAGAAATTGATTGATGATATGTTCGATACCATGTATGCAGCGCATGGTGTTGGCTTGGCAGCTCCACAGGTAGGTTTGCCTATACGTATGTTCGTTATCGATGCAACTCCTTTCGCAGAAGATGATGAAGAAAACAAAGAAATGCTCCAATCGTTCAAAAAAGTTTTCATCAATCCCATCATGGTTGAGGAGTCTGGTGAAAAATGGGCTTTCGGTGAAGGATGTCTAAGTATCCCAGATATTAATGAGGACGTATTGCGTCACCGGAATATTCGCATCAATTACTTAGATGAGAACTTTGAAGAGCATGAAGTAGACTTAACAGGTTTGGCTGCCCGAGTGGTACAGCACGAATATGATCATATTGAAGGTAAACTATTTACCGACAAATTGAGTGCCTTGAAGAAGACGATGCTAAAAGGTCGATTGGATGCTATCGCGAAAGGAAATATTCGTGTTGGTTATAAAATGAAATTCCCACAGCAAAAGAAAAAGCGTTAGTTCATACTAACGCTTTTTCTTTGTCGCTTCCTTCTAGTCCGTCTTTTAATCCATTTTTAATATGGATTCGGTCATCCAGTGTGACGTGTTCTAGAAAGTTTACGTGCTAAGAGGGACTTTCCTCAATCCAAGCGGGGTAAATACAAACGATATTTAACGGCTGTCATTCGTATTAAAAAGACAACAGCAGCCCCAATAAATGCCGCCCAGGAGAGGTCGAGATCAAGGTGCACCAGCAAGATATATGTGAGCCCTCCACCTAAACAGGCCGTAGCATATACTTCTTTTTTAAAGATTAGTGGGGTTTCGTTGAGTAACACATCGCGTGTCATCCCCCCACATACCGCGGTGAACATTCCAAAGATAATGGCAGCATAGGTATTGCTTTCGTAGTTGAGTGATTTTTGTACCCCAAGGATGGTAAAAAAGCTAATTCCGATGGCATCAAAAAGTGTCAGCGTGCGATAATAACCATACAACTGTTTGTTGAAGACAATGGCAATTAAAATTCCGAGGAAAATAGCGATGAGATAATTGCTATCATTGACCCATACTGGGCGTAGATTCAAAAATACATCCCGCATCGACCCACCGCCAATGGCTGTCACAAACCCTAAAAAGGCTGCCCCAAAAATATCAATATCTTTACGTTTTGCCGACAGGGTACCCGATATTGCAAAAAATAAAGTGCCAAGCAAATCGCTTAGATAAAAATAATTGGCATCAGTAATCATGGTAATCCTTTTTAAATCAATATGTTAAATCCTCCATCTGACATTGTCCCATTTAGCCTATATCAACGGGGATAAACTTCCCTTTATTGGACAAATTTAGGAGAAATCTTGATAGTTTAAATTCACCGAAAGGCGAATTGCTTTCAACCCCGCAATTCCTTGTACATCTTCCAATTTTAAATGTTCGATGGTATGCTCAATAATGCCCATGTCATAAATTGCCTGTATACTTAGCATGAGATCCTCCAGGATTTCATCCGATAAATAGACAATAGCAATTTTATTGACCTGGGTAAGTCGTTCTTTGGTTCGCTTTATCCGAATTTTGTCTATCCTCTTTTTGATGATTTCATAACGGATATTGAGCGATCCCTCGACATCAAACCTCCTTTCATCTTCCCGGAAGCTGATATCAATGCTATGTGGGTTGATGAAAATCAGTTGTGTTGTTTCTAAAGCCAGTGGCAGCGTATCTTTCGCATGGTATGCTTTCAGCGCAATTCTGGCCATCGAAACAATTTGCTGACGCCTAAATACATTGATGAATTCGTAGCTGAACGATTGTTGGGGCGTAATGGATTCGCCGATATAAATGTCATATTCAATACCGTCTGTCCTGAACTTTTGAAAATAAGACGGATAATTTCCCTGGATGAAGCTATTGAAATGATCCAGTTCTCTACTGATCAATTGATTGATCTGACGTAGAGAAGTTTCAAACTCATTCCGATAAAACTCCCCGGTGTCCCGATTGGTGAAAAAATGCTTCGCATAATGCTCAATCACCGCTATTTTTGATGGGAATTGCTTTCTGGCTTCTTCTAAAAATGGCTGCACATCTTTTCTGAAGAACTCAATGATCTTGACCATCGATTCATCAAAAGAGATATGGTCAAGAGATTCTGTAATTTGATCGACCCGTGCTGAAAAAGTCATAATCAATTTGTGCTTTCCGTCTAACGAGAGCTCATCAATAAGCATGGCGAGCTGTTTGACCTTGAAGCTAAAGTCTTTGAGAATAGAGGCGTTTCGTATGATCGTAGAGTCTTTGACATCGACAGCACCATAGAGCGGATAGACTTCTTCAAATACAACCGCTTTAATATGGGCATCCTGACTATCGTTTTCCAGTTCCTGAATGTACTGGGCCGCGATATGGTTAAATTTCCACTGAACCGAAGGCTGTATTGTCGTAAACCGGTTAATGATGATATCGTCGATACGTTTTTTAAATTCCAGGGTGATATCTTGAGCTAGTTGTGATAAAAGCGGAACCAGAGAACCTAAGGCTTGCATGGTTTCACTGTCGAGCTGATCTTGTTCACGGCTGTATATTTCCAATATGCCTGAAAGAGAATGATTATGAATGAGCGGAATACACAAATAGGTCGTTACCCCCGACAAGCTAATCCGCTCGTCGAAAATGGACGTGGTATTCCGGATACCATTCGTCGCATTACTTGTATAAAATATCACATGCGGATGCTTTAGGTAGCCCGCGATTTCAGGATTGATCTTAAAGGTTTTATTGGCGGTATACGCTTCAGCAAACAAGATGCTTTTATTGGTGATTGAATAATCGAAAAATGGTACCCCATTTAATTGGAACAGCGGAAATAGACTAAATACCGTATCAGGCCCCTTTAATAGCGGTGTGATTATCTTTTCTAAATCAGCTAAAAAGAGGTGGTAATTGTATGTAGGCAAATCCAGGAGGATGGACTGGATTCGCCGTAAGGTATATTCCGTACTGGTCTTTCTTAAGGTCACCATGCTAAAGCCCGATAACTCAAAATCTTCCAGTTTAACGGTATTGATAACGGTATTCCAGTCAAAAATGGAATCACTGGGGTTTTCCGATAAACGACCTATATCAAGTGCCGGCAATGTCTTTTTTGCTTTGATCTCAACAAATTTAAAATCGATGTCTAAATCGTAATAATCGATAATCTCCCCCTGATCATTGAGGTGATGATACACAATGCTGCTGTTTTCATTGGGAGAAAAGCCATAGAGTCTATCGAAGATGAGGGTATAAAAAAGCTTTTCTTGATTCGTAAGAAGGCTTCCGGCACGCATCTTCCCTTGCATTTCTTGCTCCACAAGCTGATGGCTAGATAGGTCGAAAAAGGCTTCGGTTCCATAGAAGGCTTCTTCTGCTAGGGCTGTTGTGAGTGCCCAGTACCTTTTTGGAGCAGTGTCAATCAACGATACGGAGAGGCTATAAATCAATTGCAGAATATCTTTATAGGCATTGAGATTCTGCTTGCAGAGTTTGCCGTTGAGATGTTCTATTTCTTTGATGCGTTCCAACGCAAACAAAGGAATCATTTCATCCGATGAAGTGCCATTTTCAATAAAAGATTCCAGGTATTTGAAAAATGGTTCAAAGTCTAGCCTGCCATTTGTATACGTATTGGCGTTTTTTGCCGTTGTGAGTTGTACTTTCTTTATCTCCATGGATCGAAATTTTAAAAACGGAAACCTGTGCTGAAATAGGGATACCAGCCTTCATTGGATTTCGTCATGACAAAATGCAAAGGAAGTGCATTGGCGACGATGTAATAAATACCCCCACCCACACCTTGATGAAACTTATCACTATTATAGCCCTTTGCCCATACTTTTCCAATATCATACATGGTCATTAGTCCGAATTCACCTGGAAGAACATAGCTTTTGACATCAAGTACTTTAACACGGGCCTCTAGGTTATTATACAGCATCTGTTGCCCCGCAAATCGATATTGGCGAAATCCTCTGAGATTTTCATGGCCACCTAGAAATAAATATTGATAAAATGTAGGGTTCCCGACAACGATCCCCCCTCCCGTTCTATTGGCGAATATAATGCCTTCATTGAATGCACTGAAATAGCCGGTTATTGCGGCACTTAACTGCGCTGAATTTTTTGAGTACGGATTGAGTCCAAAATAGGAATTCAAAGCGGCTTCAATATATAGCCCTTTACTTGGGTTAATCTTTCGATTACGGGAGTCTTGTGTTAAAAATGCATTGATACCTGCAAAAGTTTTGTCTTTGGTAATCGATAAACTATCGTAAGAATGTAAAGCTTGGGGATTTAAAATAAATCGATCTTCATTCTCAATCGGATCTAAGTGGTAAAATTGGATATGCGGACCTACGGCAAAGCTTAACGTAGATGAAGGTTTCCATCTTAACTGCGGATTGATATTGAAAATATTGAATCTGCTTCTGTAATATTTTGCACCATACTGTTCCTTTAAGAAGAGCGAGTTATTACCTACACCGAAGAAGTTTTGCGTGTTGTCAGGAGCTTTTGCTAGCGCATCGACAACAAGATCTGCATCCCCGACAACAGCTATCCATTCGCCTCTATAGTGAATTTTATAAGCTCCGGTCCGGAAGGCTGTTGCTACAGTCAGTTGTTGCTTATACGTAAAAGGATTTTTTCTAAATCCACGCTGATGTGTATAAGCAGCCCCCAGCCCGAGCGAAAAACCGTCATCAGCATTATAACCCGCAGTCACCAGAGGAAGCCAGGTGTTATATAGGTTTACAGGAACAAATTGCGTGTTGGTACTATCTTGTGCATAATGAAGCTTTATTTTGTTCTTCTCACCCAGTAAAGTGGAGTTTTTGGTATTCTCGTAAAGCTGTATTTTCGATTTGCCTTCGTTGATAACATAAGTCTTTGGCGTGCTATCTCCAATAATTCGGAGTTTAATCGGAGAATTTGCGTTATCGATGACAACAGAGTCTTTTCCCTCACCTAAATAGAGACGAATTTCTTTTGTTAGGCGGTCTTTATAGGTTTTGTCCATCAATGCTTTGGTGACCTTACCATCTTTATTGATCTTCGAAACTTTGACTTTCAGGTTTTTATTTTCCGTGCTGTGTATTTCTACTTTTTCGTTTTTGTCGCTGAGGTGAATATCGACAATGTTATTGATGAAATTATAATACTCTTCCATCGCTGTGGGTAGAGCATCACGACGGCTTTGAAGTGTTTTAAAAATTTGTTCCCCACGAATAGCAATGGACGACTGTGGCAGGCTACGTACCGACTCCCATAATACCGAATCTGTGAGACGTGCTACAAATTGCTTGACCTCTTTGGTCCATTCCTTGTGAGAAAGCTGGTTGCTCGGATGGGCATTTAAAAAACGCGATTTAAATAAAGAATAGCGAATATTGGGAATACCCGTCGTAAAACCTTGCATGACTGGGTTGACAAATTGCTGATAGATATCTTTCATCAGAAAACCTTGTGTGACACGCAGCGCCTGATCCCGATCGCGGGGAATAGGAATGTAGTCTTTATCGTGATCTGTGCTATCCTGATTTTCATTATACCAACGCCATTGATCCTCGTGTCGATCCCAATCGCTTACCAATACATCCAGCATTCTTGCGCGCAGATATGCCTTAGCTTTAAAGTTATCATCGTTATCTTCCTGTAGTTTTCGGACAGCTTTTGGGCTGTTGTCTGAATCACCAAGTGGTTCGCGTTCTTCTAGTAAAGCCACCGTATGCTCAAAAAGCGGCGCGTATTCCCCCAATATGCTGTCTTGTGCAACAACGCCGATGATGGGATGGGCATGGGGGACGTTCACGGCATTTGCCAAAGCAGGGATCATAAGTGCGGAATAGGGATGCTGGGCGCTGGTGGCATCGTCTAAGACATCCTGTACAAAGGTCCCATGGAGCTCTTCAGGTATGAGGGATTCAGTCCTTTTATTGACCGAACGTAGTGCCCATTCCCGACCGATTGAATCCGTAAGTCGTAGGGAAACCGATTGCATCCCGCCTCCCTGTTTGACAGGATGCAGTCCCCCGTACAAGGTTGAAAGCTGAAGCAAAGGCAAGGTGGTTTCCGCGGCCCATTCTTTGCGGTAATTTTCGCCAAGGAAGAACTTCTTGAATTTACTGGCTTTACCATATTTTGCATTTGTAACGATGCTTACACTGTCCTTGATAACGGTTTGAGCAAAGGATTTGCCCTGATGTGCAGGGGACTGTGTATGCTTTTGTTGTGAATAAGCATGACTAGCAAGAAAAATAAGAAAGAATGGTACTACCTTTTGCATGCCTATTTTTGTTCAAATTTATAAATGATCCCTTTATCCTGATTACCGGCTTCGCTGCTGATGTAAAGATTAAATTTTGAATCAAAGTTAATGCCTTCAGGTTGAGGGAAAATCTTCGGGTCTAATGGAGAGAGTGATTTCACATGAAAATTCTCATCGGTTACAACAAGGGCTTTGTCTACAGAAGATAAGATATACCATTCCTTGCTGTCTGCTTTTTTAGCTAACGCCGAGGGTTTGAACGTTTTCTTGATTTTAGCATCAAATGCATGAAGTTCATCAAGCTGGATGGCAAATTCTCCCTTCGGCTGAAATTGACCACGCTCGTCAATTGAAAAGACATAACCCGAGGTTTGCGATTGTTTTCTGTCGACCTTACATTCTTTACATAATACGTATGCCTGGTTGCTTTCGCGGTCAACAAAAAGCCCTTCATACTCTCCTTTTGGAAGTAAATTTTTCTGTTCGACCACGTTTTTTATATCGTCCTTTTCGGCAATGGGAAAGGAATAGATGCTACCATTGCTCTTTAAAATAAAGAAATGTGTATTGCTTATCGAGATGTCCTCATAGTCGCCATCTTTTCCAAAAGGGTTGAACGTAACTTTTTGTGTCGGTTGGTTAAATTTATAAAGAAAGCCCTGCTCATCTTGAATGGCATAAATATCGTCATCCTGTCCCGCGAGAAAAGCTATTCCGGATATTTCTAACAATTCGTCGGGCAAACTCATCTTTATGCCCGAAGATAATGTATAGGGTATTTGTTGCTGTTTTTCAGCTTGAACATGAGCGGGTTTGTTGCTGTTTTCCTTGGTTGTATTATTCGGATTGCAGGCGAGAAAAATAACAGAAGCTAAACCTAATGCCATAGTTGTCAATATCGTGGGATTTTTCATCATTATATGATTAAATTTTAAATTGAGGAAGCCATCCGGTTTCTGAATGAGCTTACGTTCAATGATTATATTGTTGGGCTTTTAGGCTGTTCTTGTTGTAATGAGCTGCCTTGTTGAATAGCCCTATTGTCTCATGTTGCCTTTCAAATAATGAAGGATTTGTTGCTGAGAAACATTTTTCTGCTGTGTTTCTATTGCCTGATTTTGTCCGTGTTCATCCAGTAAAGTTGCTTCGGTGTCGTCTGCAAACTGAATATCGAATAACTCTTGTATTTGATGTGCTAATGCTAGATTCAGCAATGGAAAGCAAGTTTCTATACGTCGGTAGATGTTACGGTTCATCCAGTCTGCAGAGCCCAGATACGCGCTCGTTTGTGCTTGATATTGAAAAATAAATATTCTGCCATGTTCTAAATATCGTCCTACAATCCGTTTCACGACAATGTTGTCGCTCAATCCGGGTACTTGTGGTTTTAGTCTACAGATTCCTCTGACCAATAATTGCAGTTTTACCCCTGCCCGGCTCGCCTCATACAATTTATTGATTAACGATTCTTCTTCCAGATTGTTTAATTTAATTTTTATTGTAGCGCTGTCTCCGTCTTTAGCTGCTTGGATGGTCTTGTCTATCAGGGATAAAAATGTATGTTTGAGATTGAACTGTGCAATTAATAGATGGTTAAAAGACAGCTCATTTGGATGATGGGGTTTTCTCCGAGCTGGTAAAAACTCGAATAGCATGTCTAATTCGTTGGTCAATAGTTTATTTGAGGTCATAAGGAAGTAGTCCGTGTAGACCTTCGCCGTTTTTTCATTTAGATTTCCTGTGCCTAATAAAGCACTTTCTCGACCCTCTTTGCGTTTGACGAGCGCTATTTTGGCATGTACTTTTAAATTGGGGATGCTATACGTGATTTTGACGCCCTGTTCTTTCATTAATCGAGCCCAATGTATATTATTCGCTTCATCAAAGCGCGCTTTCAATTCGACAAATACATTGACTCTTTTCCCATTTTTTGCTGCGGTAGCCAGCGCTTGTGCAATATGCGAATCACCGGCGATACGGTATAAGGTCGTGTAAATCTCATCTACGGTTGGATCTATTGCGGCCTCATTAAAAAAACGTAGTATGGGATCGAACGATTCATAGGGCGTGCAGACCAACAGATCCTCTCGGTCTATTTGGTCAAAGATAGATTCCCTGAAATTCTGATTCTTATTGATTTGCAGCTGTTTTGGATAAGAAAGTTCTGCTGTTTTAATCGGAAATGAAAATAGATCTTTCAGATTGTGATAGTTTCCGCCTTCGACAATGCTACTTTTTCGCAGATCAAATAGTGTTGCCAATGTTTCAATCAGCTGTTTTGGCAGATTTGGCTGGAATAGAAAGCGTGTCGCATAGCCAAGATCACGTTTATTGACTTCCGTCTCAATTTTTTGGGCAATATCACCCTCAAATTCATCTTGGAGATTTAATTCCGCATCCCTCGTGATTTTAAAGGAATAGAAATTTAATGATGTATTTCTTATGGCTTCAGGAAAAAATGCTTTGATAATATCATCGATGAGTACGACATATTTATTCCCAATGATCTCACAGGTGAAAAAGCGGCCAATATGATTTGAAGGGACATTTAGAAAGAATACCACTCCAGTATTGTCGTCTGTAACGACGAAGTAGAGCTGATTGTTGATCGGAAAAAAAGAAGTATCATCAATTGGTATAATTTGGAGGTAGGAGGCAATTGTACTAAAGAAATATTGAGCTGCGAGGTCTTTTACTTCTGCTGGAATAGCTTGGTTGTAGATAAAGAATATATTTTCTTTTGCTAATTCTTGGATAATATCAGCTAGTATTAAGCCAAATTTTTCCTGTTGTTTGTTGATGGTTTTTGACGCTTTTTTATATGTGCCAATATCGATGTTCGGAATGAGCTGTCCCGGATTTTGCTTCATTATTTTTTTCCAAGCCATTAGTACAGGCATTCTAACACGATAAAATTCATCCAGATTGGATGAGAAAATAGCGAGAAACTGTAGTTTTTCCAGTAAAGGTACCTCCTCACGAGCGGCTTGGTCAAGTACCCGGTCATTGAACGATAACCAGCTGATGTCTCTGTTGATATAAAGATCTTTCTTCTTCATCCGTATAAATTTATGGTTATGGCAACGTGCTTACAACAACATTAATAATGATGCTATCTATTGGTAGCTAATGATTGATCTAAAGGCGGCATCTTTTTAAATAAAAAAGAAAGTTTGGAAAACATGATGCTGAAATATTTCACTGTTTTTATAGTATTGCATTAAAATATGGTTGCGGCGACAAAAGAAACAACCGATATAACAAGTCCAAACATAAAAATTCCATAGGCGTATCGTAGAAGCTTATATTTTCGTCCTAATACCACACCTTGCGAATAAACATCCTTGGTGAGCATGCCATATAGAAATTCCGAGTCGACCATTACCTTCTGCATACCCTCGTTATAATCGTCGAGTTTCATTTTGTAAAAATTTCCAAAAAAGAGAAGATTGACTGATTTCTGTTCGATTTCCTCCTTTGAGAATTTACCCGACGGAATTTTGGGTATCGTTGATAGTATGGCCATGACCATGGTTGCTACCACGGCTGTAGTTAAGATAATTGTTGGGATAATCAGGTGCTCGTTGGCATCTAGTTTCCGAAATAAGACAGCAATCACGACAGAAAGGATAATAGAATTGACCGTTAAGAGGATGTTGGCCTTATTGTCTGCCATGTCGCTTAGTCGCTGATTGTTTGAGGACGTAATCCGGAACATTGTTTCTATCCCACGTTCTGGCTTACTGCCTTTCTCTTTTTCCTTTTTGTCTTCCTTTTTACTTTCTTTATTTTTTGAGATAGATTTCTCCTGTTTTTTCTCCAGTTCTTTTAGATTCATCTCCTTTTTGGCATTAAGCTTTTGTTGCGCATATTCAGTATGGTAATGATGGCTCATTAGTAGTTTGATGGTGCCGGCCCGCCATACGTCTTTATCGATCTCCTTCCCTAGTACTGCTTCAGCTTCGGCTTTCATCAGTTTGTTTCTGTTGACGAAATCCTCATTCCCAAAATGAAATAGGTCTGCGTCGCAGAGAATTTGCTCCAGCAGATTTGTAGGATCCTGAGGCATTCTCGTTGCTAAAATACAACCTTTGATTTTTTCCTGTATGGCTTCCGGTATGCCTTTGTCCTGGAGGAAATTTAAAGCAATTTCGACACTTCTTTTTTCATGACCAATAGCATTGTCAGATTTTACGTAGCCGAGATCATGAAAGTAGGCGGCACTAATAACAATAAAGTGATCCTCCTCTCCTAGTTTATAGTACGATGAAATCTCCTCCGCGGCACGTACAACAGAACGTGTGTGTATCGTATTGTGAAAGCAATGGCAAACTGAAATATTTTCTGTAATATAAGTTTCAGCATATTCTTCTACCTGTTTTAAAAGCTGAGCATAATCTATCATGGACCAATATGGTTTTATTTGCAATAAAAGTATTTAATATCTTTAATTTCTTAAAAATAAGGTCTTCTTTTTTGTTATTTATTAACCTAGATCAAATTTACTGAAAAAAGCGTTATTCCAGTAGTTGTAAAATTGACTGTTATATAAGTAGATGAATTGTTCTTAAAACAGACCGCTAATCGGATGAAATATTTAGCTTTTATTAAAAGAGTACCCAGACTAATGCTAATCAAGGAAACCTAGGTAAAGCCTATAATACTCGAGTAAACATTTACTAAGGCGGTCATTGAGCATGTCTCAGATTAATACCGTTGATAGGTAAAAACAATAAGATAGGGCGTCCAGAATTCGAAATAGGATTCTAAACTGGATCCTGATTCGATCCTATGCTGAGGCCGATGCGGGAAATCAGTAGGGCGAAATGCTTTTTTAGCCCTTTTTATGCTGTGTTTCTCCGGGCATATAGCGCTTTTTAGTCATTATCCAGGGTTTATCCAGTTTTCATTCCGCTCCGAAAGCCACTCTAAGGACAGTTCAAGCGGGTTTTGAGTAGCGTGACAGGGCTTACTGCGTGCCTGACTCGGACTCAACGCAGACTCACCTCGGGTTTAGCACGTATTCACGGTGTATTACTGATAAATAAACACAGCTTATGTGTTGCCTTAAACCAAGGGAGATAAGATAACAAGGGTTGCTCCGCTCCATCGTTAAATTGGGGCATTCCCCTACGCTGCTCTGCTCCCAAATTCTTTTTGCGCCTTTGATAGTATGTTTTTCCGAGTTGTTTTCGTGTTTGCTGCGTTGCTACGGAGTTGTTCGGCTGCGGTTCAGTCTGGTATTGGCCTTTTTTAGGGGCATCCAGGGGATATGGTCGCGTTCGGAGCGTCATTTGCCCGTGTTGGCAGCGGGGTGAGTGCGGGCTTAGACTCGGACTCAACACGGACTCAACACGGACTCAAGACGGACTCAAGACGTTCAGGGGCTAAACCAGCCCCGACCATGGTACAAAGGAGGCTGGGAGGGCAGTCGGAGGTTCCCGCAGACCTTTGTCAGCAGCCGGAGCGTTGTCCCCAAGCGGAACCACCTTTCCCTAAATAAGGGAGAGTTAAGGATGCTTTATTCCTTAGTTTAGCTTTTGTTTATCGTTAGCTTAGTAATAAGTTAGGGTTTGCTTAGCCATAACCTATACTATACCTAAACTAAACCTAACTAAACCCTAAACTAACCCTAAGTAAACAGGCAGGAAAGTATAACTGCAAATGAAGGTATTCCGGAGCCCTGTGTTCTGCCATTTTTCCGACCTACCGATATCCGCCTATCCCCTGTTATATCCTGCATTGCGGTGTCTTTCCGCTGTGATCTTTCCGATGGGACAATTTTCCGGTCTTATCAATATCCACCCGTTTATAGGCTGCGCCTATGCGCATCGTCTTCGATTGAGCGTTGAGCCGAGCGGGCTACCAAAGTGATCCCGAGCTTAAGCAGATCGAGCAATACAATGTCCATCCATGTTTCTGCTGCGGAGCCTGTATCGAGTCCCGGTTCCCGTCCCCATTCTGTGCCGGATCCGGCCTTCCCAGCCTTCCGATCACCTGTTTTACAAAAAGAATCTCGCACCGTTACAGGCAGTTAAGGTGAAAATGAAATAAATAAGAACAAAAGGCTTGGAAGTTTGTTAGTAAACTCCCTATCTTTGCACC